>BNJV01002838.1_pt1 | contig 245669 bp, 266 predicted proteins | sample 8540591 | NCBI WGS metagenome assembly BNJV01 (sample SAMD00202457, study PRJDB9452) | human saliva metagenome | host: Homo sapiens | reverse complement strand
TATTACGTATTACTAGAGGCAAAATCTGCCACACATGCCAACTTACATATCCACAGCCCAGTAGAAGGACCAAAAAGAAATACTATTATCCAACAAAACCCTATCTTTACAATCTTTAAAAATTAAAATATTACTAAATATCGACGTACCCAGAGAATAGAGGCTATTCCTCTCATTCCAAGAAACGACAGAAAAAGCTATCCATAAGGCATCATTTCCAAAACTATTCCAAAACAGATAATAAACAACAAAGAATACTATCATTGCCATAGCTGTTGAGAATAACATTCCCTTAGTTGCTGTCAACCCAATAAATACACCCATCTAACACAAAAGCTGCCATTCCAGCCATGGGAATAAGGTAAGCCCAAAGAGATGAGGGCCTGTGCTGCTGCCACAACAGATCCATCACTGGTAAGAAGATGAAGGAACCCTACACCTCCAAAGACGTAAACTGCAGTAAACATCAATGCCATAATGACACCAAAGCCAAACAATCGACGAACTGTTATACGCAGCCCCTTTTTGTATCACCAGCACCATAGTACTTACCACTGCTCTCCTCTGCGTATGCGCAAAGCCATCCATCAGATAAGAGAAAAGCGTAAACAAAGTCATCAATAATGTATCTACTGCCAACATCATTGCTCCTTGTTTTCCTCCAGCTGAGGTGAAAAAGAAATTTACTGCCACCAAACAAAGGGTTCGCAAGAAGATATCCTTATTGACACGAAAGAACTCTCTCCATTCTCCCCTCATTACAAGTACGACAGAATGTAGTCTGCAACACCATAAGACCACTTTTCTCCGAAGTTAGCCCCTCGTTCTTTTCTCAGACGAAATCCGTCTATATGCGGCATATAAAGAAAACCATGAAACCAACCCATTGAGCCAGAACTGTACCCGCAGCAACACCACTAATCTTCCAGCCAAGAACAAAAACAAAGATTAAAGAGGCAAGGATATTGACCACATTCTGCAATACAGCCACTACCATTGGAGTACGCGTATCCTGCATTCCGATAAACCATCCAGTCAGTCCATAAAGTCCTAACATTGCAGGAGCGCCCCATATAACAATCCTAAAATAGGTAGCAACAAACTCCACGAAGCTTCTGGCGTATTCATTAGCCGAAGCATCCCCACTCTATGCCACGCTGTGCGACAATAAAGAGGATTCTCATCCCTAACCCAATCATCAGCGTGCGTAAAGAATATTCAGACACTCCTGCTCATCTTGCCTGCCATACGCTTGTGATGTCATACCACTCGTACCCATACGTAAGAATCCTAACAACCAGTACATGACATTAAATACCATTGAACCAACAGCTATTGCACTGATATAGGTCTCTATTACCAATATGTCCCACCACAGCTAAGTCAACAAGACCTAACAGTGGTACCGTCACATTACTTATTATAGACGGGATGGCAAGGCGAAGAATCTCCTTGTTCCAGTTATCCATCAATTGCATCTCACTACCTCGGATGTAATCCTTAGCTACAAGGTCGTAACACAATGCCTCTAACTCTGGCAGCGACAGTCGCTCTATTGAATGTTCCAACACACGAATCAGCTCTGCCCTGACGTGTATCATTCTCAATTTTATCAAAATTCATATCTTACGTTTATATGCCATAGAACAAATACTATACCGAAGCAAAAGTAATTGAAAATTATTGTAAAATCAAAAGATATTCGCTAATTTTAGTGTGCAACGTGTTCAAGTAAATAACTAGACGATATGGGAAAGAAACAAGAATATAAATTAAAGAATGAGGAATACCTTCGAGAACTGAGTCAGAAAGAAGGAATAAAGACACTTCCAAAATGATTTACTTTACGAAATAATCAAGGAAGGAAGCGGTGAGGGAAAAGTGACAGCACGTTCCATTGTCACTTGCATTATCGTGAAGTCTTCATACGGGTAAAGTGTTCGATGATAGTGGCAAAGAGGGTATCCCTGAGGCTTTCCGTGAACGAGCTGATTACGGGCTTTCAAACAGCGTCCTAGCAATGCATAAAGGCGACCATTGGCGTGTTTACATTCCGTATCAGGCGGGCTGCGGCACAAAAGCGTGATGGTGCTATTCCCGCTTTTTCCACTTTGATTTTTCGAGATTGAACTCTTTGATATCGGATGAGACAATGATCCGTTCTTTAACAGGAAATTAGCTAAACCTCATTTCATTAAATGCGACTTTGATAGTTATCACAAGTGCGCCTTTTGTATGAAGGAACAAGAAATATTATTTAGAAATCATTTCGACTTATCTATATAGTACACTTGGCATATTTTTGTAACTTTGTAATCCTAGAAATATAAAAACAAAAACAATATAAAATGAAAGTAAAAGAAACACCTGTCCTCCTGCTGACAGGTTATTTAGGCAGTGGTAAGACTACTTTTAGTAAACAAGATTCTTGCCAACAAGAAAGGCATTAAGTTTGCCGTTATCGTCAACGATATTGGCGAAGTAAATATTGATGCCGACCCTCATTGAGGCAGGCGGTGTTGTTGACCAGAAGGACGATTCACTTGTTGCGCTTCAGAATGGCTGCATCTGCTGTACACCGAAGATGGACTTAGTGCAGCAACTGAATGAAATCGTTTCACAGAAGAAGTTTCCTGACTATATCGTCATTGAGGCAAGTGGCATCTGCGAACCAGCTCCAATCGCACAAACAATCTGTGCTTATCCTCAGATGTATCCAGACTTAGCAAAGAATGGTAAGGCTGTACTCGATGCTATTGTAACAGTTGTTGATGCATCGCCGTATGTGTGATCTAATCTCAGCTGGTAACGACCTTCTGAAGAAGGATCTTGCAAGAAGATGACATCGAGAACTTACTTATTCAGCAAATTGAGTTCTGTAATATAATCCTCCTAAACAAAGTTGATGACGTCAGCAAGGAAGAATTAGGGATTGGTGAAGGAGATTATCCGCTCACTTCAACCAAAGGCAGAGATGATAGAATGTAACTATGGTGATGTTGATTTAAACAAGATTATCAACATTAGGCAACTTCGATTTTCGATCAGCATGCTACCTCAGCAACATGGATTGCCGAGATTGAGGGTAATGAGGATGAAGAGGATGATGACGAGCATGAAGGTCATGAGCATCATCACGACCATCACGACCACGAAGATCATCATGAGCACTCACCACCATTGCCATCATCATCATGGCTTGGAAAATGAAGAGAGTGGTGAAGCCTTGGAATACAACATCCAGACCTTCGTCTATTATGCACGCCGCCCGTTTGACATCAACTTCTTTGATGATTTCGTAGCACGCCAGTAGCCAAAGCAGATTATCCGTTGTAAAGGTCTCTGTTACTTTGCTAATGAAAAGGATATTTGCTACGTCTTTTGAACAAGCAGGTAAGCAGTAAGCCTTCGCAATGCTGGTCAATGGTATGCCACCATGCCTCCATTCCAGTTGCGTGAATTATTAGAGAACAATCCAAAACTTAAAAAGGATTGGGAAGAACCCTACGGTGACAGAATGCAGAAATTAGTATTTATTGGTCAAGACCTTGACAAAGAGGCCATAACCAAAGCTTTGGATACCTGTCTTACTGATTTCTAATTGCTTTATACGCATCAATCTATTATTAGAGATTGAACTCTACTTTATTGATCAGTAGATTGTCTGTCTTTGTAACAAGTGTGTAGTCAATTACACCGGGTTAGAAGACAGACAATTTTTATTGACAAAGACATAGACAGCATAATGGGTCTCGGAGCGCACGAGGTTTAGATGTAAATCTGTATCAGAATATAGTTCCCTTTAATTAATAAGACAACTTTTTGTAGCTATCTTATTATAGACAATAGACAGAATGACATAAGAACATATTCTTCAATGACATATTTTAGCAAGCAAATGCTCAATTTATTAGTTAAGCATTATTGCAGTTTGTACATTGCACTATGATCTAGACTTAGTCCTGTTCGTTCTGTACATTATGCCTTAAACGTCAAACACCACTAGGGATATCGTTTTTACCCGCTCTCCGCTCTTAATATAAACGCACCTCGTCACCTATTCTTAATCCACGTTCAGCAATTGATTCGTTCTTCTTTATAAGACTCTTCAAACGAATACCATACCGCTGCGCAATATCGTATAAGCTCTCAGATTTACGTACATAATAAGGGCGTTTCTTAAACTCTTTCGGAGCTTTCTTCTGTTTCTTCTTCAACCAGATAAATTCACCTGGGATAAGACGATCATGCTTATCACGCTCGTTGTACTTAGCCAGTTTACCCGCACTAATCTCTAATTCTTTACTTAAAGACTTAAATGAATCTCCCTGTCTTACAACAATATAGTAATTTTCATTATATTTATTTATAGTGTGCGCCTAAAAACCTGAACAGAATTCAAAACGACCATTATCAATACTAGGTATAGTAGATGTTTTTCACCACTATGATGAGCCATGAAGCGATCGTAACTTTTGGCAGTATCATACACGTAAAAGTTTATAAAGCTCTATGATATTTATCAAGCTCTGTGCATAAACAGGATTAGTAGCATAACCAGCACGCTTCAAGCCGTATGCCCAACCACGATAATCTGTCCTATCCAAACTAAACAAACTTTGATAACGTGGACGCTCACGCAGAAACCTACAATGATCTTCAGTAGCTCTCTAAAAGCACTATTGTATGCACGGAAGCACTCTCCCTTTCATCATCATCATGTGAGATTGTACGCCCTGTCCACCCACTGACATTTGATGCCAAAGTGATTATTCCCAAGAAGAACAAGCCTGCCTCGTCCTGCTCCACTCTCAAGCAGTCCTTGTGCTAGAGTGATACTGGCTGGCACACCATACTTCAACATACCTTCGATAGCCATGTCTTTATACTGATTAATATACGATTGATAAGTCTGATTCCACTTTTTGCTTGTCCAACTACAACGCCGGGTAATATATAGAGGAATGAAAGGATAAAAAGATATATCGCTTCATAAAATTTCTATTTTAAATTTTCTAACGCAAAATTACTCCTTTTATTACATAGCGCAAAGTGAAATATCCTAAATCTCACAAAGATTTCAAAACTTATACGTAACTTTGTATTATGAAGACAATTATTGCACTTGGTTCAAATTCTAAGCAGGAAGAGAACATATCCAAAGCACAGATACTTCTCAAACAACGTTTCAAGGGTATCCGATTTTCTAATCCAGTTTGGACAGAACCTATTAGGATTGAGTCAGATACATTCTTGAATTGTATAGGATATTTTGAAACAGAATATCTCTCTTGAACAAGTAAGATTACTTAAAAGCAATAGAACAAATCATGGGTGATTCGCACGAAAACCATCAAAGAGGAATGGTTCTGATTGATATTGACCTTGCACAATATGGCGATAAGATTGTAAAAAGAAATTATATGGCTGCAAGAATAACGGGAAAACTCATCATAACACTTCTGCTATCTCTGGACAACAACATTCTCAGCCTCAGCACAGAAGAGCAAGGATGCTGAAGAGTTAGGGAAAGCGCTGGAATACTTTACGTCTGCAAAAGTATCATGAAGCCTTGCTCATCTTTCAGCGCTTAGATAAAGAATATAAACTTAACGAACGCTTCAAAGCTTATATCGGCTTATGCTATTACCACGATTGGGACTATGAGACAGCAGCTAAATATTTGGAAAGTGTAACGTCCCAAACTGGAAGTGTTCGCCCTCACGAACGCTCAATCTACTATTATACTACAGCCGAGAGCAACTTTTTATCTAAAGAAGTATAAGAAAGCTCATCCCCTCACTATGAAAAACTTTAACTGTATGTTATGAACGAGAAAAGGGAGACATCTATTATCGGCTAGGTTTATGTAATATGTTTCTGCAGTTGTGGAAACCTGCTTACGACCAATATGTGAATGCAGAAAAGATTTATAGTCAGTATCAACAGGAAGAAGAGGTGCAAACAAGACTTGCACAAATAAAAACGTATGTCAGCAGCATGTTGGGCAAACTATGAGGCCACATTACCTAAAGACTCTCTATCAAAAACAACTGACAATCCGACCAATAAAGAGAATGAGACGACGCAATTAAAAGACATATCGACAATTATCAACTCACAGATTTCTACGATATTAGTACCCTATAATACACTCAATTCTGTAAAATATATTATCAAAAAGAATGAGAAAAATAAAACTTGAAAAATAAATACTATTTTTATTCTTTTCTTCGTTCGCTCGTTTTCGTACTTTTGCGTCAATTACTTTTCAAAAATAGCATAAGAAACGCTTGCCTAATATTTACTTAACATACAAAACCTAATAAAAATTCAGGTTTTTATTTATCCATCTGACAACTAACGGGTTTTATGTAGAAGATAAAGAAGGCAAAAGTAAAAATATATTATCATAATCTAGTATCTATGAGGAAACACAACAAGGGCTGGCACCGAAGACATTGAGATCTACGACGTCAGCCCTTTACATGAGATAAAAAGATAAGTTTTATTCCATTGCCTCTTTTATTTTCTCTACAATATATTTCACATCATCATCCGTAACCAATGGTCCACTTGGCAAACACATACCAACTTTTAAATAACTCTTCGCTTACCCCATTCACGTATGCTGGGCAATCCTTATAACAAGGCTGCTTGTGCATAGGTTTCCAAAGCGGACGACTCTCGATATTGGCTTTTATCCAAGAAGACACGCATAGCCTCAACGTTCGTATTAGGTTCACAATCTGTATGTGCATTATCTACTGAATGTATAACACCAGCTGCACCACCAACAGCTCCCTGTACCGTTGTCTTTATACGCATTCTCCTGCCCTTTCACCTTTACGGGAAGGGTCAAGAACCATTGTATTCAACCAGAAGTTTGAATCAAACTCAGGTGAAGGGTTTGCATGGAAAGCAATACCATCTATCTTACTGAAAGCCTCTTCATATAAATGAGCAATATGATGGTGATGAGCAATATGCTCATCTAAAAACTGTCATCTGACCACGACCGATACCAGCACAAACATTACTCATACGATAGTTGAAACCAATCTTCTCATGCTGATAGTATGGATAACCCTCGCGAGCCTGTGTTGCATAGAACATCACATTATTACGAGCCTCTTCATTAGGACAAACAAGTGCACCACCACCTGATGTGGTAATCATCTTGTTTCCATTAAATGACAGAACACCATACTCACCAAAGGTACCACATACCTGTCCTTCGTATCTTGAACCTAAACCCTCTGCAGCATCCTCTACAACAGGGATATCATATTTATCTTACTGCAAGAATTTCTTTAATCTTCGCAGGCATACCATAAAGATAAACCACGATAATAGCTTTTGGTTTCTTACCAGTCTTAGCAATTCTATCTTTAATAGCCTCCTCAAAGTGCAGGATCAAGATTCCATGTTTCCTTCTCTGAGTCAACAAACACTGGAGTTGCACCAAGGTAAGTTACTGGATGTGAACTGGCACAAAAGGTAAAACTCTGACAGATAACCTCATCGCCAGCCTTTACTCCCAATGCTACTAAAGCGAGGTGTACAGCAGAGGTACCAGAACAGAGTGCGACCATACGCTTATCCTCCAATTCTGGTAAAGACTCCTTCCAAAGATTATCAGGATTATCCTCATGCGCCATAATTGTCTGTGGATATTCCTCTTTTTCAAGGAAGTTTCTCCTTTCACCTGAAGGACTTACAGAGACTGAGAAACGTCTCAAGTCATCTTCAAAACCATTGACATTTGGTCCCAATGGCACCACCCAATTGGTATCAAACGCCCTTGGATGTATTTCATCTCGTTACCGCTCATATGAGCGAGACAAAGTAAAACACGATTTCTTTCCATTTTACTAACTATATTTTTCACCCTGCATAGTCCATCTTTTTACCGAGAACCGTACAGATAATCATTTGAATATCTTTTATAAATGAATAGTTCTTTAGATAATAGAGGTTTAACTTTACTTTATCAGGGAAAATCACCTCATCATTATATTGAGCAGGATTCTCTACAGAAGCTAAGAGTTCTTCCTCATTTCTATATTTCAAACTGGCTGGGACTGTTATTCCAGGCTTTAACTTCAAAATATCTCTTTCCTCACCTTGCAACTGATCAGCATAACCAGGAACGTCTGGACGTGGACCAACAAAAACTCATATCACCCTTTTGAGGACATTCCAGAGTTCTGGTAGTTCATCCAACTTATAACGTCTGAGTTTCTCTCCAAGTGGTGTGATACGGCACTGTTCAGTTGAAGCAATAGAAGTTGCTTCTGAATCCCTACTTGCCACAGAAGCCTCAGCCTTGACAGTCATCGATCTAAACTTATATACAGTAAACAGTTTACCATACTGCCCCACTCGTTTCTGACAGAACAATATAGGACCAGGCATCTTCACCTTGATTAGAATTGCTACAACCAGTAATACTGGACTAAGGAATAGCAATCCAAACAAAGATGCAAGTTTATCAAATAACCATTTTAAACACATAATATTAATTTACGGATTCAGATTTCTATTCTTTACCAACTTTACAAAAATAATAGAGGAACTCACCCAAAAATAGCTTTCTTATCTTCTTTCTATAATCATCAAAAAGCATCAAAGTCCCAACCCATAATCTGATTAAAACTCTTTCATTGTCAGTGAACAACGAAGAATTTTTACCCACAAGAGTAATTATATCACCAAGAATCCACTTAGTCTTTGTCCCCATACGTGGTTGAATCTTATGCTCATACTTCCCTGAAGTGAAAAAGAGAATATACAATATAAGGTATATCGAAACCGCCAGCCATTGGAGTTGCTAAACCACCAGTAAATCGAGCATTAACCTCAATAAACACAGCCTCTTTCGTTTTTTCATTAACCTTAAAATCTATACCACAAACTCCTTTATAGTCAACTTTATCTAAAAATTAGTTTAGAATATCTTTCTATTTCTGGTATTTCAACCAAAAATTCTTTGTGTTGTTGTTCCTCCACCATCTGTCTTTGTTACTAAAGATCTATATGTACATGCTTGGAAGAAGCCATCATACCTAACACAGTCTACACTATAATCTATACCTGCAAAGAACTCTTCTATTAAGATATCTTTTGTATCATATTTGAGTAAAATATTCTTTGCTTCATCATATTTTTTAGGAAAAGAAGACCCTTTTTGCAGAGTTCCCAAATTTTGTTTTTAATTACTATTGGGTATGTAGCTTGCTTAATATCGTCTATAAAACAGGGCACTGGTACACCAACAGAATCAGATAAAAATAGTTGCTTGATGCTTATCAGACAACAGAACTTGTTTCTCATAAGATTCCATTGTATATATAACATCCTTAGGAAGCTCATCTATGTGTTTTGCTATAATTAAGGCTTCATCATGCGTGGGCATAAGGACTTTGGGAGAGAAATCTTTGATAGCTTTCTTCAAATCCTCAATAAAACCTTGCTCATCTGTCTTGAAATCTCTATAGACAAATTTACCAACACTAAATTTAGAGATACTGCAAATATTATATGATGATGTGTCTCCTACTACAACCTTTAAGCCTTTTTCATAAAAGGCTACGAATAATATTATATCCAACTCGGTTCCAACAATATGTTACAATAACATCACATTTCATAGTCAACTACTTTTCAAGTTTTTCGTATTCTTTGAGCGTTGCCTTCCAAAACCTCTTCTTGTCGATATCTATCAACTATCATTTTACGAGACTGTGAAGCCATCACCTTTATAAGATCTTTATTTTCTATACACCAATTCATTTCCTTAAATAATGCATCTGCATCTTTTAGAAGGGAATCTTTTACCATTCAGACCTTCTTTGATAATCTCATTGCATCCATTGATATTAGTTACAATAGATGGGAGCCCCATAGCACCTGCTTGCAAAAACTACATTAGGAAAGCCCTCCTATAGCTTGGAAAAACTAAAATATCTGCTGCAATAAAGAATGGACGTACATCTCTTTGATAGCCAACAAAAACGTACATCTGGATTATTTCTAAGAAAAATCCTCATTACCACTCTTCAAAGGGTCGAGTTCTGTTTCAAAGCGTCCAACAAGAGTAATTTTTACATTCTTACCTTCTTTTTGAAAAACGCTTCATAGAATCAGATAGTTCATTCATACCCTTATCACCAACGATTCGCCCTATGAATATAAAAAAACAAAATCATCTTTGCTAAGATTTAAGTCTTTACGAATATCTTCTTTACTTCCTGTATATAGCTTTTCCGTTTATTCTTGTCTCGGCTGTAAAGTGGTCTGGAGAAAAAGTAGTCAATATCAACTCCATTTATATTTCCATTTTAGAATAACATTCAACTCCTTTTTGGTTATATGGTCCTCCTGCAAAATTTGCTTTACTCCATTTCCTTCTGGAATTACCTTATTTGCACAGGTACAGATTTCCATTCCTTTTAAAATTTTTCTGAAAATCCATGAGCACCCTGATAACGTAAGCCAGTGACAGTAGTACACTCTATGCGGAACGCATGCAAACCATGCTGCTATCATTGCCAAAAGACTTCCCTTAGGAGTATTAGCATGTACACACCATGGTTTCTCCTTACGGAACAAAGCGATACAAGAACCACAAGCCCTTTATATCTTTCACTAAACTTATAGGACGTTCTAATGGAGCATCTACAACTACGAATTCCCTCTCGTTTACTAACTTCCTTCAGAATACCTGTATCTTTTGCAACACCAATAACCTCAAAGTATTGGTTCAAAAAAACTTCAGCTGCCCTTTTCAGTAAACCATCCAAAGAGATATCTGCAGTTGTAACACGAATTAATTTCTTTCTTTGAATATCTTCCAATTTATATAAAAAACTATTTATCAGAGAAGAAACTTGATGATATTAATTAAAAGATATTTTTATAGACATCAGCATAACCACTTACAGCTTTTTACTGATATCAAACTCCAAGGCTCTATTATAACAGCGTTCTGCAATTTCGTTATAATAAGCTTCATCACTTACTAATCGGTTAATTTCTTCTGCCAATGCCTTTGCATCCTCATGTGGGAAAAAGAATACCATATCCCTTAGTAACCTCTTTCAAGCCATTAACATCAGAAGCAATAAAAGGTTTATGCGCACTCATCCCTTCTACATTACTAAGGCTTAACCCTTCCCAATAGAAGACATCACGATAACATCTGCTGCTCTCAGAACATTTGGAATATCAGTACGTAAGCCTAAGAATCTAACTCGCTCACTAATACCTAAAAGAAAAGAGCTAATTGTTTTACTTCCTCCATCCGTTCACCTATACCAGCAAACCAGATCTCAAAATTATCCTTACTTAATTCAGTGAAAGCTTTTAGAATCGTATCTTGGTTCTTTTGTTTACGAAATCCTGCTACCATCAAGATTGCTTTACGATTTTTCCTTTAGGGCTAATAGTTCCTTACAAGGGATGGCTTTGGATATACTTCCAACGTCTATACCATTATTAATGGTTGTAATCATCTTGTACTTATTTGATGATTTAACAAGCCATTCTCCTCCCATATATTCCCTTAATTTTTTTCTTCCGCAATCTTACTGATACAAATCACACTGATTATATCTTCCATACATCCAGCTTTCTATAGGACGGTACCATTTCCAGTTCCGTTTCCTATTTGAGGTGTTATGTTCCGTAGATACAAGTTTCGTGCGAACAAACATATTATGGCAGTGCAACAAAAAGTTGTGGTGAAGAATTGTGCGTATGAACAACATCATAGTTCTTCATAATCTTTGCCAATTTAAGTATATAGATAGGATTATAAACCCCATGCCCTAACGCGTAAATCTTCGTCTGTGGACTCTCTTTCCTTAATCTTTGAGTCAATGCTGTTTCTTTTTCCATTAGAGACACATAGATCTACTGTATGTCCCTAAGTCCTGCAACCTTGGTATAAGATTTACAACCAAGGTTTTCAGCTCCGCCCATATCCAAAAGATGTTATGACTTGTAAAATTCTCATTCTCTTATATCTTTTATGCTGTATCATCCAACTCTTCTTTTTATCGTATCTGTATAAAGTATCAAAAATAAAGTTTATACAAGTTTCCTGTCATTTTAACATTAGAATATAACTACATGATATAATGAACTTTATGCTACGATCTTTAGTGACAAATATGACAGCAAAGCTGAAAATGTAAAAAGTGACCGAGAACCAAGAAATTCTTTTTCTATCTTAGTTCTTTTTCACCTATCCTTCCAACAACAGTTTTATAACAACCTCTGGAGCAATCCATTCTTCGTAATAACGCCTTGCTCCTTCCTCTAAATGTTTTTCGGTAATCTTCATCAGTATTAATCTTTACTACAGCATCATATATCTCGTCTACTGAATTTACAGAAATGTACATGCTTCCCATGTTTTAGCTTAGCAGGCATCTCTCGTGTTAAAGGTGTGGAGATAATTGCTTTCCCCATACAAAGATATTCTGCAAGTTTCCATCCATGACATTCACATACACTTGGTGTATTGAAAAACGACAACGCTCTCTTTTGTCTTTCTAATATAATCATCCATAGAGAGTCGACTCTCATAAATAAAGTCTTTATATTCCTCCTTATATTTAGGATAATCAGGCATTTCCTTTAATACTGATTCTCCATTAACATAGAACAATCCTCCTTCTATATTAATACCAGCTTTCTTACATGCTTTCAAAAACTCGCCACGATACATATTGGTATCTGTTGCCGCAAACTTATTATACCATAATGTTGAGGCATGAAAAATATAATTATGACGAACTTTCGTTTCACATTCATAAGCCTCTATAGGGCGACGACGAATATTCGTATAAAGATAATCACGGAGATAGCATTTTGAAGGAAATATTTGAGTACTTTCGCCCTTTAAGAAATAGTCTTAAACAACGAATAATAGTTGAGAAACGACTACCGAGCGTTACACCAAACTCTGGTCCAATTGCAATCAACTTATCATATTCCGCAACCTGCTCTGTTGTTGGGTTTACCATTCCATAGACATCGCACCACTCATACCTGTCTTCAAAAATCTTGGCTACATCTTCAGTATCAACAAAAACTTTCTTTTCCTGACCTTTTGCTACAAATAATAAAAAGCAAATCCACTATTATAATCAACAATATTTTCATACTTAATACCTTTTTGAAGGGACTTACATCATAAACTATCTTCCAGCCCTTTAAAAGTCTTTTTATTCCTAACAAATACCAAGAAGCGTAATTATACTTCAAACGTGGATCTATGATAATCTGTTTCATACCTTACTTTATATTATCCTTTAAGTGCATTAATAAGCCTATTATCTGAAACAGTCTCCAATACCACTTCACCCTTTGGTGCCTTTTAAAGGCTTTTATTCTTAATACAATATCTAAATCTCCAATAGTTAATAGCTGACCTTATCTTCCATTTTAATGAAATATCATAGTCTAACATCTCTGCATAGGTCATTGTGAACGCGATAGGGCTATTCATCCTACTTCTTGTAATTGCTGAGGTTATTCCGTCTTTCTGATACTCTACTAAATATATGATTTTATTTATATATCGCAGCTTATATTTAGATGCAATTCTGTTCCAAACTAAAACTTCTGGACAAAATCTTTCCCCTTAATTTCTGGAAAAGGGTATTCACGAAGAGCAGAAGTACGGAATACCTCTTTCATGTCTCCATCTACTTTTAATTTAAATCTAACATCCCTTGTTGTTGCATCTATATAACCAATATTAATATGATTAGATAACTCTATATTCAAAAGATGAACTTCTTTTTGGAAATCCTGTACCTATGATACTACCATCATTGATGTCTCCATCGAAACCACATATACCTCCAATAGAATTATCATATTTCGTTTGCTCCCAAACTTCTGCAACTGTTTGAAGAGCATTAGGGAGGTAAAACATCATCAGAATCAGCAATAAAAATAAATCTCCGTGAGCTTTCTTAACACCGATATTTACAGCGTATGCTTCCTCCATTTTCCTTTTTATAGTAGAGTATTGAGAAGTCTCCACAAGGATGTTTTACCTTGTAGTATATTAACGATAGAACTTGTATCATCTAAACTTCCATCATCACGATAATCCTCAAACTCCTTATAGTTTTGCCTGCAAAGACTCTGATAAAGTCTATTTAACAAATTTGCCTCTATTATAAGTTGGTGTAAATACAGTTATCATAGATTGTATAGTTTATCATTGTCGTATGCATGATCATATTCATACACTTTCTTCAATAAAGTCCCTTGTCTGATTCCTGGGGTAAGAAATGTTTTGTAGGGATAAAAGTAAAGATGCTCCATGCAGAAAGTATTCGATAAAAAGAACAAAACACATCGCCGTAATAAAAGCCTTTTTAATGCTGCTGCAGATTTAGGTCTACAAAGTCTTTCTAATATAACAATGATTCCTATTAAACAATACCATGAGATACGACCACCATCTGAGGATTTACAAAAAGAAAAGTAAAACACTACAAAACATTAAGTATACATTGATTATAGTCAATGAAAATTCATCCTCATTAATTCTTTTGTAGTTGGACAATAATATAATAAGAAAGAACACTGCTTCAACCACATACTCAAATCTAAATCCAATCTCTGCAGTGTTCGCATATCCAGCAATTCTTGCATTACTTACAAAATCTCCTGATATAGAAAAATAACCTTTGTAATACCACTGACACCTATAAGTAACAAAGGTTAACATAAACAAGACAATATATTTTTCAAACTTACGCTTTGGAATAAAATACAAAAAGTATCATATACGCAGCAGAGTTGTGAATAAGAGTTGCTAACACTATAAATAAAAAGATATCTTTTGAAACTCCTTTTGTGCCACATAAGGGATTGCCAACCATACAACTCCTGCTGCTAATACTTGACGAAGATAAGTAAAAAGTAAAGAAAAACATTAAACTTTCAAATATAAGAAGTGCGAAAAAGGATTTCTTGTATATCTATATAAACTAACAGCATACGCCATGTATAAAAATATAGTGTAAACTAAAATAAAGATATAACGATTAGGAGTAGCTATAAGGTCATTTACCAGACCAAATACTGGCTCTTTTTCAAAAACATAATAAACTCTTCACTAAAAAGTACTACCTTTTTAACAACATTCTCATGCATACTTTGGAAGACTTCACTATAAATATATCTATCATATCCTCTAACATATCTGCTAATCCTACAAATAAAGCAAAGACCGAAACAAAAAGAAAAGAAGATAAATTTAGATATTTTTGTATTACCACTATTTGTCCATGCAAGAACAGCTGTTATTACAAATAATATGATATAGTATGCCATTACAGATATTTATATAATTTATTTTACTTCACTTGAATTATCTACAATGTGCGACTCAAGATACATTCTAAAAGAATCTTGTAGCCTTGAATTATTTATAAGTTCTATGATTGCATTAGCAACAGCTTTTCACTCATTTCGCATATCGTTCCATTCTTTCCATTTTCAAATTGATCACCAACAGTAGAGAAATTTGTAACAACAATAGGTTTACATAAAATCTTTGCCTCATCTAAGGATATGGATTTGCCTTCAAACCGAGAAGGCTGAACATAAATATCTGATAATTTTATATGATGGATAAGGATTACTATGGATACCAACAAATATCATATCTTCATCTAATCCCTTCTCTTTTTATAGAATTAAATAAGTCTTGTTCTAAAACCTTACCCACAAACAACCATTTAAATTTTACATGCTCCTTCTTTAATATCTCAGCTGCTTCAATAGCAAAAGTCCCCACCTTTTTCTTCGACAGAAGTGAGCTACAATACATAATATATTATTTCCATCATTCTTATATTCTTGCAACATTACTCGTAAAGCCATCCGTATAATCTTCCGCTTGTAGCTTGAATCATGCTTGGAGAAGATATATTCTCCATTATTGATACTTTATCCGCACAATTAGGAAATATCGTTTTTAAAAGCATCTGTACATATCTTAGAAATAGAAAAGATATTATCAACTTTTGGATAATATTTTTATCAGCACCACTATAATAATAAAAGTCATTTAGAATAATCATTATGAAAAGTAACCTTACAGGCAGCCTTGAGTTTATTGACCATATAGTATAATAGTTGCTGTCCACCATAATCTACTACTAAATCATAATATTCATCTGAAACAGTAGGCATCATCTTAGCAATCAGCTCACCAGATAACGATTTAGAGATACGTGAAAGCAAAAGACGAAGCAAAAACTCCTATAGATAAAAGTATGTGACCATGTAAAAACAACCATTTTACAGAAGAAAAATCCTCCCATAACATGCTCAATGATAGGGTCATATATAACTTTTACTTTTCTGGAAGATACTTTTGAGAAAACATCTCCTCTTTGCAACAAAAGTAATAGCGAGTATCATACTTATCTCTGTCCCATACATTGATGGACTTACCATACTCTTAGAAACTGCCATGAGATTATAGGTACCAACAATAAAAAGAACTTTTTCATTAAATTAATTGCTTTTTGAATAATATAATTGAGCTTGTCAATAAGAATACCACATACCCAACTTATTACCATAAATACAACAAATATTATAATGGGATATTTAAAAACTGTATATAAAAATTTTTGAAAAAGATAATAACAGAAATAGGTATGGATAAGCCATATACTTGTTGAGCGCTTTCCGAACTCCATAAGGATTTTGTCCCTACGAGTATCTATGAAGCAAAAGAAAAACACATAATAAATAAAACAGCATAAAGGGGTAAAAATTGACTGATACTTTATATCTCACTAAAATAATACCGACAAATAGTATCATCAAAGCAAATATTAAAAACATAGTTCTTATTAAATTAAAACAACGCCTCTCTTTGAAAGCCGATCCCTAACACTTAGACAATAACATACCAAGAATAAAAGAACAGCAATGATCAGGTGAGCATCAACCCATTTTGAGTAATTGATACGACTCTATCAATCCAGAACTATATCTAGAGAGAACCTGACTAAAATATAGAGACCAAATGAAAAAGAAAAACTTTATAATAGGATTAAACCTATCACAAATGAGTAAATATCTTCGTGCTTGACAATGTTAATAGGACATATGGAAATAAAAACCAAGTTTCATGATTATAACTATTCTTCCACCTACATGAAATTATAAATTAAGTCTCAAAAATAGAGCCGGATATTTTTCGCTACCAACAACAAAAGAAACCTATACATACAAAAGATTACTAATGTTATCCAATAATGAATATAAAGCTTGAGAATCCTTTTATATTGTTTCTTTTTCCCTTGGCTATAAGTATAATAAAGTCCGTAACCACTCAATACTATATCAACAGGATTCATTGCAAAAATCATATAATGAATCAATGGTTCATCTTCTATATATAAAAGTGGATGGCTAAAACCACATAACTCCATATTGTTAAATAGATGAGTAAAAACCATAAAAAGAATTGCAACACCCTTCAATGCAGAAGTATTATCTTTAGATGGTCGTTCATATTATAATTCAAATGAAGATTTTTCGTGGAAACTTCTTCTCAAAAAGAGTTGTAACTAATGGTTTTTATACGCATATAATCATCAAAATTACAAAGTGAAGAGTCATTCACACAGAGTGATTTTTATATTAGTATCTAATAATTTTGCTTCTAATAGAGTTAAGTTGGATTCTTCTAACTGGACAACCTGCTTCTGCTTAATATAATTCTCTGGATAAAACTTATTGGATGTAAGCTGCCAATAACGGAAAAATAATTATTAAGACTTACTTCTTCACGAAACTTAGTACAACTTTTAGCTAACATCTCTCCCTCTTTATTCCACATCCTCATATACTGATCTTAAAAATGCTTTTTCATTGTGAGGGTATAAAATAGTTGGAATTCTGCTCGTCTAAAAAGACGTATCGGGATAGGCTTGTAAACGATATTTCCATCCCAAATAACTTCCATACCAGCCTTTAGGGTTAGCCTGTGTCACCTCTCGTCTATTAAATGAGCATTAATAACTTGAGTATTACAAAAATCAATATTTATTCCCCATCCATCAATCTCAGGAAAATAACTCCGTGAAATAAAACAGATGCTCCAAAATGGGGCATGCAAGGTAATCCATTCTTAAAAATATTTCAGGAGTTATAGGGGCATTAATGAACATATCATCATTAAAAACAACAAAATGTTCACTTAAATTTAGAGCATACGATGAAAGTTATGCTCTATCGTATGAGAATTAAAAGTCGGAAGATATTCATGAGGATAAAAATCCTTATGATCTACATAAGTCAGCTTTCTGGATTATTCCAATTCAGCCATTCTGGCTTTTTGATTATCTAGCTACAAAACATCATGGTCACCCAAGGAGCATATTCTTCTACAGCCCTAAACCAATATTTAAGAATATCCCAATCTCTATATCCGACATCAGCATTCTGAAAAAGAGGGTACCCTTTTATATAGCGCTTTTTTCTTCTGCCATTCAACATCAGAGCCATCAACCCAGAAAATAATAAATCAATGTTCATTTTAACATTTAATTTTAATGAAACTATCATCTCAATAACATAGAATGTTCTTCTAAATTATTCGACCACCTATCAGGAGCTATTACACTTTTATTCTTATTCCTAGACAGATATTGTGCCCACCAAGAAAAAGTACTATTAGATATAATAAAAGTGTTTACAACTATACATCAATCACAACTTTTTCCCATACAGGATCCTTTCCTGACTCATAATGACAAGGAACATCACAATGTATATTTTTCGAACCCACTCTATATCATCAGATATAAAGGTTGGATTAGAAATGCGTGCTTCATCCATTGCCTTGAGAAAATAGTCCTTATCACAAACCAAAAACTATCCTTAAATCTATCGCTAAGAAAGTCGCCACGTCGGAATAGAGATACATACAGAATTCGTTGTTTCTATAATAGAATATAATTGCTTATTACTTTCTAATGGGGGCATACATGAGTAAATTCCTTTAAAATGATTGAGCGTATCTCATTAAAAATATTTAGGATTTTCATATTTCCCATAACAAAAACATTCTTTTCTTTTGGAATATCAGAACATTATATTATTATCAGAATAAGACAAAAATAAAATTCCGAATTTACGAAAAATTAGAACCATTTTTGAGACTCAAACATCTTAAAGATTCTTTGGTCTATTTTAAAATAACAAATAAACCAACATTTGCAGAAAGCTACCATCATGTAGAACAATATCTTTTATTTTTGTTCTTTATAAGGCAGCACCTGAAAAACTTCAAACTATCATCAAATCCATCTTTAGTTTTCTCCTGCAGCTCTTACTAAACTAAAATTAAATTGAAGTTCCTCCTTATTTCCTCGTTTGAAGAGTAAGGAACGTGCGTATGCATATTGAAAGAGCTGATTGCCTAAACGTCCAGAAATATATGAATAAATCATAAAACTAATCTTCTATTCCTAACTTTTTAAAAATAAATTAGATAAAATACTCGAAATAAGTTTCTAGCGTATTTGAAAACGACATAATTGAAAAAAAGAAAAGAAGATAATTTATTTAGCCCTTCTCCATTCCATTTAAATAAATCATTTAATTGTTCTTTACTTCCTTTTGACAAAACTAATTTCCAGTAAGTTATATAAAAACTTCGTTTGAATTTGACTTAATATACTTTCTTTAGAAGGTTATATACCTATATATATTTTCGTTAATTCAATTTGTGAATAGAATAGACCTATATATCTATTGTACAACTTTTCTAAAGAACTCGAATGAAGCACTTTCTTTAAGTATCCTATACACTGCTGTGACCTCATGTTTCCATACAATGTACTTTCGATTTGGATAGGAAATATGTAAATCTTATAAGTAGTACCATCTATAGAATCAAAAGGTAAAAGATTCAAACCACAACTGACTTCTTGAAAGCCAAGTAGGTGGTGCCATATAGCGAGGAGATATAAGCCATTCTTCCAAAGATGTATTAAAAGGAGCTTTTTAGGAAAAAGTCTAAAGTCAGAAACTGTCTCTTTACCTGTTTCTTGATATATCTTTTGTAATCAGTATAACATAGACCTATATCTGTATGAGTATCTAAGAAATCAACTTGTTTCTGTAACTCAAAGAATCAATCCAGTAATCGTCACCTTCACATAAGGCAATATATTTAGTATCAAAAAGCTTTTAAAAGATTCATGAATGACACGTATAAGATTTCCATCTTTCTTTGAATATTGATTTTCTTTCTCATAGATGGGTTTAATAATATCGGGATATTTTTCTTCATACTCGCGAATAACTCTTGCGATCCATCTGTAGAGCAATCATCGTGAACAACTGCAACGAACTTAAAGTTCGTTTTTCTGCATCACAAAAACCATCTAAACATTGTCGTAAATATGGTTTATGGTTATAAACTAAACATTCTATTGCCAATAACTCTTGAATCATTCTTATCCATTAGTTTTTATGTTTAAATAAACTACAACATTCTTTTAATTCTTGTTTAGAAAAGAAACTAGCTCCACCTATATACTAAATACTCCAATGAAAATTCCTGTGATTAATTTTATAAAATCATTGGTAAATAATTGAATAAACAAACACACTATACTCCCCATCAATAAAGAATTACAGGTAATAAGTCTCGCATTTGTTTTAAATAACCAATATCAATTAGTTTTCCATATAATGTGTATTAATAAATAATGATATCAAAGAAGAAACCACCATGCCAATACACATAGCTTTTGATACCAAGCGGAATAGTAATACACATAATGCACACTCCAACAATCTTCTTGATAATTTCAAGACGAAGAAAAAGATCTGAACGTCCCTTCACCTGTAATAAATTTAAATTAATGGCATGAATAGGATACCACATCAATGCAAAACAAATAATCTGCAAATAAAGAGAACATCCTTCCCACTTTGGAGTAAGAACAACTCGTATTAAGGGAAAAGCCACGCAGCCAATCCCATCATAAGAGGAAAACGATGAAGGCAGATAGTTTCAAGAGACGACGATAATTTGTCTGCAAGCGAGGGAATATCATCTTGAATAGTACTTAATACAGGAAACGTTACACGTTGAAGAATACCTGTAATATTAGAGGATGGTAACTGTGCAAAAGCTCAATGCACGAGAATAATTACCCAACTGTGCCGGAGAATAAAAACTTTCCAATAACGATTGGATAAATGTTGTTATAGATTGTGTCCAATAAACCCGATGCCAAAAGTTTAGAACCATAACCAAACAGGTAATGAAAAGAGTCTTTCGAGAAACCCGCTTTGGGACGCCATTTTAGACATCAGCCACAATAAACCCATTCTTACTAAGGACATAACAACTCCTTGCCATACTAAAAGCCCAAACACCATATTCCAGATAAGCCAAAAACAACACCAACTATACCAGATATTATGGTTGCAGATAACGTTACCTTTGCCTGAGATTTAAAGTCAATTCTTATCGTGAAGAGCTTGTTGGACTACACACAAAGAATTGAGAACTACCCCAATCCTGTAATACGAATTATCGGAGAAAGAATCGGTTGATTATAAAAATTTGCAACAAATGGTGCTATCAAAAGAACAATATGTGCAATAATTCCAACACCGATATTAAAATAAAAACAGGTTGATAAATCTTCTTCTCTTCTATCCGTCTTACGGACTAAAGCATTAGAGAAGCCACTATCTACAAAACTTTGTGCAACAGCATGCCTATCATTGCAACAATACCAAAAAATCACTCAGGGGCAAGAATACGTGCAAGAATAACTGAGAAGAGAAAACTTACTCCCTGATTAGAAAAGCGTTCTATAGTACTCCAAAATAGTCCTTTTGTTGTCGCTTGCTTAAGAGTCTGATGTGACATAATTTAATAAAATAATAATAACATCTCTATGAGTCCTCTGTAAATATAAAAGAAAGATTAAGGATGTAACATTAAATCCTATAGCAATGAATTCCACTCTAATATATTAACATAGACAACTCTCTAATCCACATTTACATTTTTAGATGGTTAAATATTATCTATGACCACCTTCTAAATACTTTTTATATTCGCCAATCTAACAAAAATTCTATTTGATCTACATCAAATACTGGTATATGATGAACCTGTCGTACTTCCTCACGCTCTTTAAAAAGCATTATCAATAAATATAGAATCTAAATGATGAATATACTGGGACTTGGATTCATTTAAATGATTCAAATGAACTATCTTATAAAAGAGCTGCTTAGAAATTGCATAGTGATTAAGAGTTTCTTCCAAATCGTTTTTCATGACGAGTTAACAATATAAAGTTTTTCCCTTTGTTGTAACACTGATACATAAATCTTATAGTATTCAAGTTTACCTTACCTCTCAATGTTATAGTATCGTCGAAATCAATATAAACATAATTATAATCAATATCTAACCTATATCGACCTATCAAAGCGCGATCCGCAATCAGATGATAAGCATTATCGTAAATATCAACATCATATCCATTATTATATACAGAAAGCAAAGGTAAAATTGATTCCTTTAGCTCTCGTTTGACACATAGTCCCAGCACAACGAGGTTGAAACCTCTAACAGTTTAAAAAACTCCATCTTTATAATTTGAAAGTACCAAAGACCTCGAAAATTAAGTTTAGAATTTAAAAATATCAACGATATGTTGAATATCAGTAGTAAGTGCTATATTTGAACCACGAACAGACATTCCTGCTAAAATTCTATCTCTTGACCTTGGCGATACATAACACAATATCCATGTTGGTCTGTAAGACAATCAACAGTACCTCCTCTCCTGGTAAATATTCTGTAACAATATTATTTAAGAAATCTATCTTTGCAACATCATGAGAGTCTGTTATCTTCCGAGCACCAACAGCACCTTGCCCTTCTCTTGGCTTTTACAAATGCAGGAAACGAAATTTCTTCAGCATTATAATATCTTTTTGGTAATATGTCAGTTTCTTTAAATCTTTCAAAAGTTAATGACTTATCTCTACATATATCTGCAGTCTCCTTATCTCCAGAAACAATCCTCGCATTTATCTTTTCTTCATTTTTCTATAAGGTATTTAACAATTGTATCATGAGTAGGAAAAATGACATCAATTTCGTTAACTCTTAAAAATCTCATTAAATTCTTGTAGAAAATTTTTATCTGTAATAAAAGGAATATTATTAATATAATTATCAAATAAGAATTCACCGTGCCTAGCAACAGATGTACCACCTATTAAATGTATATTCACACAAGTAGATAACGCATCATGCAGTTCATACGCATTTTGCCTTCTGCAGGAAAAACAAGATACATTAATTTTCTTTTTGTCATATTCAACGACCAATAATTTCTAAAAATTTTTATTCAAATCATCTTTTCCATACCTCTGATCAATAGGTATTGGTATAAGACTTACTGCAAATTGAGACTCCATAGACTCTAAATTAGACATATTCTTAACATTTAGTAAATAAACAACTATAAACCTTATTATCTATTAATCGTAAATTTATGTCGTCCGAAAGGAAAGGATACACCATAGGTACGTTTTTCTTTCTAAGTCAACACTTAGCATATTACTCGAACCAAGATTATCATGTAAATAAGTATAGTTACTAATACGCCTATCAGCAACACTTTTTATAACAAATAGAAGACATTATGAATTGAGTAATCTTAGACATCTTTTTAATTTTATCATGATCTAGGAATCTTCGCTCTTATGATAATCAGAAAAAGCTTCTTCTGCAGATTTATCCAATCTATCTAACAAGAATAACATTCTTGAAGATGAATAATCTTGCGGAATATCAAAATCAGCCTCTTTATCAGTATAAAGATAAGCTCCATCGGCAACGCCAAAGAACTTTCTACAAATATAAAAGGTATCAATTTCTGGAAGTGGTTGGCTAGCCTGTGTATTATCTATTATGATGTTAGGGCATATCTATCGGTAACTATTTTTACATACTCATCCATTAAACCAAAAATAATTACAATATAAAATAACTTCATCTAGATTGTAAAACTTCCGCTATGTAGAAAAATAATTATCTATGTGATAAAATTGATAGTCTAACTCTAATTTATTAATTGGCTGTAAGACAGTCATCACATATAATATGGTAAATATACTTTCGTGTACTTTTTACTCTTAAGACATACTCTCAAACAATAATCGTCCAGTATTTAATCTTATAGCATCACGATGATATTCTCCATATTCATTATATGGCAACTCTAACGAGAAATATCCTCCAATAGCTTTTTGTCTCATAATACAATAATTTTGAGCCACGTTTCCTGATTAGACAAGCAACATGTCATTTCCTCATTAGTATCAAATCTTAAAAACTAATGTTCCTATTGTTGTATTAGCTCCAGTGAAGCCTTGCACTTTATCTCCTGCTTTACCCAGATATCTTTCTCTATAAGGAAACGTTCTTCTACCATTTTTATCTCATCTCTATACTCTGAAAAACACCGTCTCTCTCAGAATGTAAGATGATTTCTGCCCAATATCCATCATAATCTGGCTGATGGATTTCGTCTATAGATCTGCACCAACTGCAGCACTTGGACACACAATTATCTATGAGGTCTCGACTTGAAATATACTTCATCATCTCAGATAGTCTGTTGCCTCCGCCTCGAGGAGCAAGTTCCATTATATATGGTTTTCCATTCTTACATAGACGATGTTTCAATGTTATAAACTCCTGTTTTAACTTAAGTAGTGTCATCAAGGTAATTCACTTCCAGTTCTTCTTGTGCCCACTGCGATCGTTTTGATGGTTTCAAAGCATAAGCAGCTGGAGTATAAGGATTAAGAGCTTTAGCATCAAATAATTGATCATCGAACGAACAGAATACCAATTCTACCATCTATGCTAAACCCATCGCAGTCAGAAGAATTACCTTCTTTCTCTAAGAAACTCAATTATGAAATGTCCATTATGACTTTCACTCAAAGCATAATCAATGGCGGAAGGGAGTGCTGATATTTCATCAACTCGCATAACTCCTTTACTCTCCTGCTGAATCAACAGGTTTGATCAATTACAGGCTCAGTTATAATACTCCGTATCAGCAAGTGCAGCTTCTTTTGAAGAATAACCTGCATTGCACATTAAAATCATTATCTTTTAAGAACTGACGAAAAAGCGTGATTTATCCTTGTAAATATAGCAGCATTATAAGAACATTGGAAACCAAGTCCCATCTGTTCCGCTACATACGCAGCTGTTACGACACCAGGATCTCACACCAAAGGATAATATTCCATCTATATTAAGTTCCCAAAGCAATGCAACACAGCCTCTTTGTCAAGAATACTAACATTATGAAAACTCGTCCGAGTATTGATGAGCAATACTCTCAGAACATAGTCCACTGTAATGACATAGTAACCATGACGATGTGCAGCTTTCTATAACAGGTAGGAGATAACGAATACCTCACGAGCATGAGTTTCTTTCATCTTAGTGCCTTATACACATCTATATTCTATTTATCTCAGTTCAATGATACGATGCATTAGGCAAACATATTACAGTATTCGCCATCCTATGCATCTGCAGCAGATTCTCAGGGCGGGAACTCTCCAAACCACGATAGGGCAGAAAACTCACTGATAGTGGGTGAAATAACGACGTCCCCATACACCTGGTCTTTCAGTATAGCTCGTGCTTCGCTCATCACCGTGCTTCTGCCTACTTCTTGCGTCAACAAAAATTGGGAAATAACTATAATTATGGCGGACACCTGTATCATCCCAAAACGAAAATACCCATCTACATTCCGTAAAAGCATCACGATAAGTTATAGCTACCTTTCTGTCTCGCTGCAATAGCAGAATCAACTTGCTTTAGGTTTACTAAGCCATGTTGCTGAACGAATCTCATCCATCTTGCTATTGATACCAGGACCAACAACCTCCACTTCATTTGCAAAACCGAAGTTTTTCAGATAGTCTATGCAAGTAGCTTTGTCTTTTTCGTCGTCGCATCACCATTGCACCACCTTCAATCGTATTAAACACCTTAGTAGCATGAAAGCTCAATGCTGCCTATATCACCTGCATTCAAAAAGACTTTCACCATCTGACCTCAACACCAAAAGCATGTGCAGCATCGTAATCACCTTCAAACCATACTTATCAGCAATGGTTTGAATAGCCTCTATCACATGGCTTTCACCACACATGAACAGGAAGGATAGCTGTTGTACGTGGTGTTCATTGCTGCCTCTATCTTTTGAGGATCTATATTGCCTGTAGATGGATCAATACTCACACAAAAACGGCTTGATACCATTCCACATAGGGCACATGCGTTGTTGCAACAAAACTATAAGGTGTCGTATATAACTTCGCCAGTATACGCAAAGCCTGGAGAGCTGTTACGTAATGGTAAAGTTCCATCTGTGAACAAGCTAACGTATGGGACTTTCAGATATTCAGCTAAAGCTGTTTCTAATTTCTGATGAAACTGTCCATTATTTGTTATCCACTTACTCTCCCAAATTTCTATAGAGAATCTGTAAACTCATCAAGATTTGCACAATGGTGATGTTATTGCTGTTATAATTTCTTTATTCATAGTTCTGCAATCTATTATGACAGGTGATATATATAATTTTACTGGTTTTGAACACTACTTAACGACTCAAATCAAGATATAATCGTTCTAAGAAACGTTGTCGACAAAAATCTATAACTCGTACATACTATAAAAACAATAATAGGAACACATAAAGCATAGTACATAAATCATACTACTATGATCCTACATTATCACAGGTATCTTTCCATAACCATTGCCTCATAGCATCAGAGTTAGCATGAATTAGTAATACACCAAAAAGTACATGAAGCTATCGTATTAATCCATTTACTCTGTCGAATATGAATATTTTTGTAATGAACATAAAAGTAGAAATGCTAACAAGAAATGCCAACAATTTATTAGAGTCACTCACAAAAACATCAACATAATCCAATCTAATCTACCACACCGAACGAATACGCCAGTAAAGCATCACAAACACGCTTAAAACGGAGATTAAAATTAAAATAAGAGATACCCCCAGAACTTTTTTATCCTCACTACGCCAAATTCCATAAATCCTAACGTATGACGCAACAACATATAATACACAAAACCATGTGATATAATTAAATGTTACATCTATCCATGGAATTGTACCTAATATGGTATATATTCCTAAAGAAAGAGAAACAAGTAGAAAAATGTTGACTTTTAGAGAGGTTACTTAATCAAAAATATTTAGAAATGGAATAAACAAATAGAGGAAACAACTTATAAAAGTTAGTATTTACACTTGGTATTGATTGATTATCTGAATTATGCTACTAACTGACAGAGGCAAATACCCTGCATATAAAAAGATACAGCCGAATAAAATATTGTAAAACTCAACTTGCAACAAAAAAGTTTAATAAACTTATGAAGAGATATGCTTGATTTACTACATGAAATAACCAGTGATTAATACAAAGCAATCAATTCCAGTCTTTCCCCACATCCCAAAACAAATATAAAAATATACTCTGGTGCTAAAGGGGTTTTTAAAACATCTCATCCAATAAACCAGAATTTACGACATAGTGATGCATTACTATCAATAACATCACAATGATACGATATAACCCCTATATTAGAATTTCTCTTCTTTTCTATCATACGATATAAATTGTATAATTATAAAGCAATATTAAAGATTTAATATTATATCCTTAAAGGTATTATCGAAGCCTCGGACATATTGTCTGAAGCTCTGACAACATGTCCGGAGTAGCTGGAACAATTGTCCGGGATGTCGGAAAGACTGTCCGGAGCTGCTGACAAAAACTATAAGAGTATTTTTATCATGCTTAAAATGAATAGAACATTAAATTAAGATAGTATCAATACCTACCATAAAAGACTATTGACTTGAATGTTCGCTCGTATTTAGGTTCATTATAGCCATACTCTATAAATAACGCTTTCACATCGTTCGCCATCGACTGCGTATAAAGGTATCCATTTTTCAGCATTGCTATAACGATAAAAATTGCTGCGTCCTCGAAAATAGGTATATACTTTGCGGAGACTTGGTAAATCCTTACGGCGCACCTCATCGAAGAAAATGAGTAAACCCCGCATAACAAGTGACGAGCTTTTTCTCCTGATACATCCTGCAACAACCATCCACAAGGTTTTCAGCCTTAAGAACTGAAGGATAAATGGCATCACCCCAAGTATTGTTCTACTCGGTTGTAAACTGTAATACAAATGATGAAGACAAGTTTCTTTCAAAGAACAACCCTCCAGAAAAGCAAGCTTCATAACCTTTAGGGAATGCGTTTAAGCTGAGTAAATCGTTTATTTCCATAGTTAATCATTGATATTAAACTATCAGTCTTAAGAAAGAGAATCATCTAGAACACCCCATAAATGAAGTTGTCAACTGTTTGAATGAAAAAATATCATCTCCTCCCTGCAAACAAGGATTTGCTCGCAGGCTGACAACTATTACGGTTCCTCCACTTTTAGAACAAAACGCAAAAACAAAAAGGACTTGAAACAGTTACACCGTTCAATTAAAACAACAAAAACTGTGTTGGTCAATTCAGTAGTTGGGATTCGCTCGCAGACTCTTTCTGTTAATAGTTTTTATTTTCTGTTATTATGGGTACAAAATTAAATATGAGAAAAAGAAAGTAATATTCATAGAATAATTGTAGGCACACGATATAAAAAGAGAATACTTGTTCTCTAACCCCTCCCCAAAGGGAGGGGAGTAATCACTGAGATACCCTGCACGTATGATGACAAAGCAAAGACAGAATGACATAGAGACATAATTAATACTCCAACCACCTATCCTGTATTGAATATGTCATAACAAATGTCTTTATGTCATTATGGCTTAATATATTTATCCACACAGCCTATATCGAATATATCATTAAAGAATATGGTTTTATGTCATTATGGCTATCAAACATATTTATCCACACAGCTTATATCGAATATATCATTAAAGAATATGGCTTTTATGTCATTATGGCTATCAAACATATTTATCCACACAGCTTATATCGAATATGTCATTAAAAATATGGCTTTATGTCATTATGGCTATCAAACATATTTATTCACACAGCTTATATCGAATATGTCATTAAAAATATGGCTTTTATGTCATTATGGCTATCAAACATATTTATCCACACAGCTTATATCGAATATGTCATTAAAGAATATGGTTTTATGTCATTATGGCTATCAAAACATATTTATCCACACAGCTTATATCGAATATGTCATTAAAGAATATGGCTTTTATGTCATTATGGCTTAACATTATCTATACCTTTATGTCATTCTGTTTAGCATTCTGTATCTTTATATGTATGAAAAAGCCACAAGATATCAATGGTTTGAAGAAAATTACTATCTTTGCAACATAATCAGTTATCCTAAAAATGAAAAAGATTATATTGATTGCTGCCATCCTTTTAGGGCATTGACAAACGGACAAGCTCAGGTAATAAACAAGAACGCCGCAAAGCGTATTGGCGAGGCTGTGAAAGAAGGCTACCAAGACGTTAAAGAAGCTATTGTTCAAGATACCAAACCAACTGGTGATCATACGATTTGGGACATCTACGTAGCCCCAAAAGTTGGCTTAAACTTATCTAACCTTTTAGGTGTTGAGAATAACGATAAAACCAGGAGTCGTTGCTGGAGCCTATGTTGAGGTATTCTTGGCTAAGAACATTGCGTTAGACGTAGAAATGCAGTATAGCCAGCAAGGAGCATCGGGCATCTATCGAAATATCAGCGCAACAGATGACTATGGTAATCCTGTTACACAGAAATATGGTCCATATACAGCGTAAATCTGCATTATATCAACACGAGCTATTTAGTTCTGTTGGTATCCTTGGGCTGATTTACCATGGAGTTTCACCACAGGCATACATACAGGATATGTCGTAAATGCACATGCGAAAGAGAAACATGGTGAAGATCTCAATCTAAGGAATCATATCTATAAAGGTGATATAGCTATCCCTATCGGTGCTAGCTATGAGTGGAAGCAGTGGCAGATAGAGGCACGTTACAACATATTCTTCAGGAAGAAGGAAAGACGATAAAGCAAAGGATTTACTAAAGAACGCCTCGTAACAGTATGTTTGAGGTGACTCTTGGATACAGAATACAGGTACTTTGACGCAAAGTTTAAAGACAGAATACTCATAAAGAGACAGGGAACAGAACTCCTTGATTCAAACCCATATAGACCTCTAAGGTAGGGAGAATTCACAGAAGTCTCGTCACCAACACTTCGTGAGAGATGATTAGAGACTAATACGCTTGCAGTTCGCAAACCCAATAACAACAAACCAATCACCCTTCACTTAGGAATTTGCTCTCCTTTTCGGGGAGGGATGCAGTATTTTTCCTTATTAGCAATGAGGAGACACTATACAATATATCTTTTCTTTTTATAAGTTTTGTTTTTCAGGTTCTCGCTTTTTACCTAACTTTGCGTTTACTAATAATACTTAGAAAGAAAAACAAGAAAAGACGATGAAACAGGAAGACGACATCAAGAAAGCTATCGAGGTGATGAGACAAGGTGGTATTATTCTTTACCCTACGGATACCGTTTGGGGTATAGGTTGCGATGCTACCAATGCAGAGGCAGTGGCAAAGGTTTATGCTTTGAAACGCAGAGACGATTCGACGGCACCGATTTGCCTAGTCGATTCTGGACCATCGTCTTCAGCGTTAGCGTGCGTGACGTACCAGATGTTGCTTTGGCAAAGATAGAGGCTGTTGAGAAACCAACAACATTAATTCTTGATGATGCAGTGAATCTTGCTCCAAATTTGATAGCAGAAGATGGTTCTATCGGTATTCGAGTTACGAAGGAAGCGTTCTCTCACGAGTTATGTTATCGATTCCAAAAAGCAATCGTCAGTACGTCAGCGAATGTCAGTGGTGAACCAGCTGCACAAAAACTATTGTGACATCTCACAGGAGATTCTTGATGGTGTTGATTATGTTTGTCAGACAAGACGTCAGGAGCACAAAACCACACACCCATCTAGCATTACCGTTGACTGCTGATGGCGAAGTAACAATTATAAGGAAATACTGAACAGATAGATGAAAGCATCAGATAGTTCGGGACTTATACTGTCTTGACAATTGGCGAAAGAATCATGTGTCCAATCGTGAGCTGGTCTTAGTATTAGCATTTGCGATTGGCTTTCTGGCTTCTTTTAGCAGCCTACTATCTTCGCGTAATTATCAAGGTGATAGAGGAATTGGTTACCTCCGGATTTCATGTTACAACCATAAACTGGCTCTATCTCATCTATCCAGTCGTAGGAATTTGGCTCACAAGTTTGTTTGTTAAGTATGTTGTGCGTGATAATATCTCGCATGGTATAACACGTGTCCTCTTTCATGCTACTTTCTACAAACCACGCGCTTAAAAAGCCCATAACACATGGTCGTCTATTGTTGCGTCCGTTATAACGATTGGCTTTTGGTGGTTCGGTAGAGCTGAGGCACCTATCGTCTTAACGGGATCAGCACTAGGAAGTAACCTGGGACGTATATTTAAGTTAGACAATCGCACGCTTATGCTCCTCGTCGGTTGTGGCGCAACAGCAGCGGTATCAGGAATCTTCAAAGCCCCAATAGCAGGTTTGGTCTTCTACACTTTGAAGTGCTGATGGTAGATTTAACGATGGCTTTCTTTGCTCTATCTTGATAGCATCCGTAACAGCAACTTGTTTCTCTTATTTCTTTACGGTGGTTCATCAATGTATCATTTTCAGATGGACCACCTTTGGGGACTTGATCGCGTTCCACCAACAATCCTGCTAGGGTATAGCTTGTGGATTTGTCTCTTTATTTCATGCGACTGATGTCATGGTGTGAGAATGGTTATTCGAAGCTATCTTCACGTCCTTATATGAAACTCCTTGTGGGTGGTTTGGTACTTTTCTCCGCTTACCTCCTTCTTCCTCTTTATATGGAGAAGGATATAACAGCTTTGAGACTGTTTATTGAAGGTAAGACGGAAGCCGACTGATGCAGGTGATGAGCGGTTCCATGTTTGCTGGAGAGACAAAATTCCTTCTGTGTGTATGTGGGTTTTGTCACGATGACAGAGGTCTCTTGCAACCAGTGCAACAAATGGTGCAGGTGGTTGTGGTGGAACCTTCGCTCCATCATTGTTTATTGGCGGTTTTGCAGGTTTTGTTTTTTTCTCGATTCTGAATATGCAACAACCTGGTGTATATGTTCCTGAGAAGAACTTCACATCTATGGAATGGCGGCGGTAATGGCGGCGGTGATGCATGCACCACTGACAGGCATCTTCCTTATTGCAGAGTTGACGGGTGGTTACCAGCTTTTTATCCTTTGATTATTGTGACGATTAGTTCTCATCTCACCATTAATATGAGCATCATAGCATTTATGCAGAACGTTTAGCAAAAACAAGGTAAATTGCTCACCCATCATACGGACAAGTCCATCCTCACACTGATGAGCATGGATAAGCTTTGTGGATCGCGAGTTTACATCAGTCAGTCCAGATATGGAGATGGGACAACTCGTTCATGCTATCAGCGGAGTCGAAATGACTATATCCCTGTACTCAATGAATCGGGCTACTCTATTGGGTGAGATAGATATAAACAAACTTCGACATATTATCTCCGTACAGAGCTTTATCATCGCTTTCATGTGAGTCAGCTTATGACGGAACCAGCAGCAACGCTGGCGCCAATGACCCAATGGAAGATGATGAAGACTTTTTGAACGCACGGGGCACAATATCTCGCCTGTCGTCAATATTGACAGTCAGCTTGTTGGCTATATCTCTCGTGCCCGCCTGTATAGTATGGAGTAGACAGTTTGTAGCTGACTGTAAAGCTGAGTAGAGTTTTGTCAACTACTCTATTTTATCATCTTCCTTATAAAATCATCAAAGACAATGAAAAAGAAGATATACGCATTGTTTTCATGGGAACTCCAGAGTTTGCTGTGGAATCATTGAAGGCATTAGTTGGAGAATGGTTATCATGTTGTCGCGTTGTTACATGAGCCTGATAAACCCTGTTGGTCGTCATCAAGAGACGTTACAGCCATCACCTGTGAAGCAATATGCACTCTGCACATCATCTGCCTGTCCTACAACCTGTTAAGATGAAGGGATGCAGATTTTTATTGAAGAATTGTGTTCATACAAGGCTGATTTACAGGTCGTAGTAGCATTTCGTATGTTACCAGAGATTGTTTGGGGAATGCCCTCGATTGGGTACATTTAACGTCTCATGCAGCCTTACTTCCACATTATCGTGGTGCTGCCCTATCAATTGGGCAGTCATCAATGGTGAAACGGAGACGGCGTGACAACCTCTTCCTCGATAAGGATATTGATACTGGTCGCATTATTCTTCAAAAGCCGTTTGCCATTCCTGATACGGCAGACGTTGAGTATGTCTATGATGGGTTGATGCATTTAGGAGCAAAAATAGCCATGGAGACTATCGACCTGATAGCATCTAAATTGCCTGAAGATAATTTGAGAAAGTTGATTTCACTGCTGTCTTAAAACGACATCAGCGTCCTCAAGCATGTGAGGATGTGGAGCTACCTACCGCACCAAAGATTTTCAAAGAGACTGTAGAAATCAATTGGAACCAGTCGGCTAAGAAGATTTACGACTTTGTGCGTGGTCTTAGTCCTTATCCTGGGACATGGAGTACGCTCCACCCTATTTCACCCAATGGCGAAAAACCTTTGGTGATGAAGGTTTACAAAACAGCAAAATCAGATCATCCTGCCACTGGAACACCTGGTACGCTGCACAGAGAAGAACCGCTTGTATGTTAACACTTCAGATGGTTGTATAGAACTGCTTGATATTCAGCTGTCTGGTAAAAAGAATGGATGTTCGCTCATTCTTGAATGGATTTAAGGGTATAGAAAACTACACTTTCCGAGAGAGTGACTTGTTTTTAATTCATAATTAATAATTCATACTATGATTAGCACTCCTGGGAAAAAGTATAAAGTAAAAAGTAAAAGCGCAGCGGGAAAAGTAAAACTGTAACCCGTTATTCCAAAGTTTGAAAGACCTTCTTATCATTAGCCTCTTTTAGTTCCCCAAAAGAACATGTCATTGAAAATGTGTTCTTATGTTATTCTGTCTAGGACCTTAGCACTATTATGTTCAAGGGTTCAAAATGTCTAAGAAAAATAGGGGACAAACGACCTCGCAAGTTAAAGTATCTTCTTGATGAAGAACTACTCATAAGGGTGTTTGTCCCTATAACTGAATCTATAAGTCTCAGACTCTCATTCAACTGATACAGAAAGCCTGTACATACAAAAAGTTGAGAGAATCCTAACTTATTTTTAATTACACCCAACCGATAGCTGAAGCACTGAGAACAGCAGCAGCAGCATCATCAAGTGAACTAATCAAGAACTTTTGGCTTATCTTTGAAGATTTCCAATGCATGCCTTTTGTAAGATCGCATGATAGTGGCCCATCAATAAGTCACCAGCCTTAGTCAAACCACCGAAGAAGATAAAAGCCCTCGGAGAAGAGAGGTGGCAAAGCTCAGCACAAGCTTCACCAAGCAGATTACCAGTGAACTCGTAAACACGCTTAGCAAGTGCATCACCACGACCAGCTGCAATAGAAACATCCAAAGATGTAATATCTTCTGCCTTAATATCACGTAACAAAGATTCCTCCTTGCTCTGCTTCAAGAACCTCACGTGCACGTACGCAACACCAGTAGCAGAACAATAAGCTCCAAGCAACCTTTTACGACCGCAAACCACAGGTGCGACCTTTCCGTCACGCGTACCATTATAATATACCTAACCTCACCTGCAAAAACCATCAGAGCTACAGACCATCTGACCATTGATTACAATACCAGAGCCTACGCCTGTACCGAGGGTAATCATGATAAAGTCCTTCATGCCACGCGCTACACCATACTGCATCTCACCAATGGCAGCAGCATTTGCATCGTTCGTAAGACCAACTGGAATACCTAACTTTTGAGAACATGTCACCCAATGGCACTACACCATCGTGACCCCAAGAAAGGTTAGGTGCAAACTCAATCGTTCCACGATAGAAATTACCATTAGGAGCACCAATACCCATGGCACGGAACTGCCTCTATTCCACCGCATTTTTGCAACGAGTGGTTTGATAGCCTCTACGCCAGCCCTACAAAATCGTCAACAGTCTTTGTAGGCGTCGTGTTTTATAGAGTTTGTCGCAAGTACCTGACCACGCTGATCAACCACTCCGAACACCGCATTTTGTTCCCTCCCAAGTCTCAAGCCGATAACGAAAGGCTTTTTCCAATCCAGTTACTACTGGCTTTTTGCCTCAATATATCCATGATATAATAAGTTTTAGTTTAATATACTATGGGCAAAGTTATGAAAAAGTGGTATTCCATATAAAGTTTTGTTAGGTAAATTTGCTTTATCTCATATTATTTTTGCACTTTTGCACTCAAAATAATAGGTATGCAATTTCCTATCCAATTAGATATACTGGATTTCATTTTTAGGGACTCTCATAGGTATTATCGCTTCAGCTCCCATGGGTCCAGTAGGAATATTATGTATACATCGAACCTTGAACAAGGGACGTTGGTATGGTTTTATAACTGGTATAGGAGCGGCTGTAAGTGACACTATTTACGCACTTATCGTTGGATTAGAAATGAGCTTCATTATGGGACCTTTTAGAAAACCCATTTATAAGCTTTCAGCATACAGATTTCAGGAAGTGTTCTGCTTCTATTATTCGGAATCTATTGCTTCAAATCCAACCCTATGAAGAAGGCTCATAAAAGCGGTAAAGAAAAGGGTTCTCTATTCCATAATGGCGTAACAGCATTCTTGGTAACACTCTCTAACCCATTGATTATCTTTTCTTCATTGCATCATACGCACAGTTTGTGATTGTTCAGCCCGATCGCCCATATAGAGATGATTATCGGTTTTTGCTTGCATACTGCTGGCGCATTGCTATGGTGGTACGGCTTTATCGTGGTTGATTGATAAAATCAGAGGTAAAAGTTTGATGATAATGGTATTCTTATCATAAATCAAGGTACAGGTTCTGTTGTCATCCTGTTCTCATCATTATGCTTTTGGGAACAGTATTTAATCTCTCATCATTTGCCAACAATTGATAACTTTAATGGACTAAGGATAACTTTCAAAAGATAGATTTTATGTTTGTTGCAAAGGAACCAAGAAAAGAGTATTGCAGAATATCTATACTTTTATAGGTGGCAGATTGAAGACACTATTCAGTGCGTACGATTGTTCACTGACGCGTATCCGCAAAGAATATATCGATCAATCAATATACAGAAGAACAAAAGGAGGAAGAGGAAGACTGGTTTGCGGACCTTTGTACGAATGATGAATCAGGAAGGCTTGTCGTGAAGGGGGACAATTCTACAGATAAACAAGATACTCATGCAGGACCTAACTGAACTCCACGCACAGTTGCTGCTAATCCTCAAAAGCTCTTTCTACCTGCAGAATATTATCGGGTCTCTGCTTTCATCGTTGAACTAAGAAGTAAGACAAAGCGCACAGCGGACAAGATGGCACGTACAAATGATGATCGACTGAAGAGCGTTGCCTCACAATTAGGGGAAGAGCGAGATTGAAACATGCTTTGACCTCCTTTATGGCGTGATGATGCTTTTCGCCTACAGAAGAAGGAGATTACCCCTGAAACAACTCGTAGACTTTTAACGAGATAACAACCTTCATAGGTATGTTATCAGACTACTACATAAAGGACAAGACTGAAGGCTTAAACTTCGGCGAAGAATAACGGAGATCGCTTTTATGAACATTTTAGCTAGCAGGAGCCAACGGACAACTTTGGTAACGAGATACAGCTCGTATCTAAGCAGAGTAAAGACAACTATATCTTCACCGATGTGTGAGGGATATACTAAGCTAGTATCATACGAATCTGGAAGACATCCGAAAGATGGTACATGACAATCAGATAGCATGTATCATCAATTGCGCTGCATGGACTAATGGACAAAGCAGAGACAGCGGGTGAGATTGTTGAATTGCTCAATGCTGTTGCACCAGAGAACCTTTGCTAAAGCAATGGAAAAGAAGTCGATGGTCTGCTTGTTCATGCTCGTACAGACTATGTTTTTGGTGGAGACCCATATAACACTCCTTGTAAGGAAGACATGAAGGGCAATTCAACTGGTGTTTATGGACTCATCAAAGCTACATGGCAGAAGCAGAAGATCTCAAGCTTACTGGCGTGAAACACATCATTCTTCGTCACAGCATGGCTTTATAGTGAGTTTGGTCATAACTTTGTTAAGACAACGATTATCTCACAGCAACTAAGCAACAGTTGAAAGTTGTCTTGACCAATGTGGTACACCCACCTACGCGGCGACTTGGCAGATGCCATCTGGCGACATTATTGAACAGCGAGCATGAAGGTAAAAAGTGAATCTATCACTTTCTAACGAGGGCAGTAGTTGGTACGACTTCACCATTAAAATTGCAGAACTTGCAGGAAATAAGGGCTGTGAGATTCTGCTCTGCCATGCAGTGACGAGTTCCTCTCACCTGTTAAACGTCCAGCCTATTCAGTCCTTGACAAAGACAAAGATTAAGGAGACCTTCAGCATAAAGATTCCTATTGCTGACTTGCTCAGAAGAAGTGTATGAAAGGCTTTGCAAGAACAAGACAACACAGGAGTAGTATCAGAGATTAGTCAGAAAGCGTCAAGACCCAAAACCCTTCAAAAAGATAATGGGGAGAAGTTAGTGCATTCAGACAACAACAGACTTTTTCTGGTACCCAAAAGATTATAAAAATAAAATGAATGAAATAGAACGCAGGCGAACGTTCGCCATTATCTCTCACCCAGATGCCGGTAAGATTACGCGACAGAGAAGTTCTTCTCTTCGGTGGTCATCCAGTTGCTGGTGCGGTGAAGAGCAATAAGATACGCAAGACAGCCACATCCGACTGGATGGAGATTGAGAAACAACGTGGTATCTCAGTATCAACCTCCGTGATGGAGTTTGACTCATGAAGGTTATAGTAAACATCCTCGACACCCTGGTCACCAGGACTTTGCCGAGGACACTATCGCACACTGACGGCTGCAGATTCAGCCATCATCGTTGTCGATCCAGCGAAGGGTGAGGCACAGACACGAGTTGATGGAAGGTGCCGCATGCGTAACACACCTGTTATCATCTTCATCAATAAGATGGACCGTGAAGGTCGGGACCCATTTGAAGTGTTGGATGAACTGGAAGAAGAACCCAAATCAGCGTACGCCCACTCGCTACCAATCGGTCAGGGACAACGTTTTATAGGGTGTATATAACATCTACGAACACATGCTGAATCTCTTCACACCAAACAAAACAACGTGACAGAGAAGGTTGAGGTAGATATCAACTCCGAAGCATTGATGAGCAGGTAGCAGAGTTCGCAGAACAATTACGCAATGACCTTGAATTGCTATGGCGTCATTCAGACTTTGATGTTGAAGCTACCGCCGCGCAGAGGTTGCAACCCGTTTTCTCGGTTCAGCATTGAACAACTTCGTGTACAAGAACTTTAACTGTTTCTGTTCAGATAGCACTCAAGTCCACGTTCTACCAAGGCTGAAGAACGTGTAGTAGAACCCACTGAACCTAAGTTTACAGGTTTCATCTCTAAGATTACAGCCAATATCGATCCCAACCATCGTAGTTGTATTGCCTTTTGTAAGGTATGCTCTGGTAAATTCCAGCGTAACCAGCCTTATCTCCACGTTCGTAGCGATAAGACAATGCGTTTCTCCTCCTACTCAGTTCATGGCGCAACGTAAAAAGTACAGTAGAAGAGGCTTACCCAGGTGACATTGTAGGCTTGCCAGATAGTGGTGGTGTCTTTAAGATAGGTGACACACTGACTGAAGGAGAGAGTCTCCACTTCCAGCGGCTTACCAAGCTTCTCACCAGAGCTATTCAAATACATTGAGAACGACGACCCTATGAAGTCTAAGCAGTTCCAGAAAGGTATTGAACAGCTGATGAACGAAGGTGTCGCACAGTCATTTGTCAATCAGTTTAACAATCGTCGTATTGAGGAACCGTTGGACAACTTCAATTTGAGGTTATCCAATACCGATTAGAGCATGAGTACAATGCGAAGTGTCGTTGGGAACCCGTACATCTTTTACAAAGCTTGTTGGATTGAAGCTGACGATGAGAAAGAATTAGAGAACTTCAAGAAACGTAAACATCAATATATGGCAAAGGATATTGAAGGGCGTGATGTTTTTCTCGCAGACTCCGGCTACGTGCTAAGCATGGCACAACAAGACTTTGAGCACATCCGTTTCCACTTTACAAGTGAGTTCTAATTTAAGATTAAGATCATAAAAGCGCCAAAAGAACAGTTCGTTTCTTTGGCGCTTTTTATTAAGTGATACTTATCTGTATCACAAACTTATTAAGAGTTGTCTATCGCTTGATAAACTTTTTACCATTTTGTATTACAACACCCTTTATAATCCTTACTTACACGCTGCCCCTGCGGGGGTTATAGATAGGTGCATTCTCATTCAGTCTCTATTGAGCTTACAGTTTCAATCACCATCAGAAGTTGTAGTTGTTACTATAACTTTTCTAAGATATGCTTTCTTCACATTGAGTACAACTTTTCTTTGAAGAACCACCCCAATTTTTGAAAAATAATAAGTATTCTTACCTGACACTTCTGTTGAATCTGTAAGTGTCCCAACATCTACATTATTAGCCTTATCCCAATGATTAAAAGAAATAGCAAAAACAATTTTTGGAGATGGTTTCTGTTGCACTTTCAATGTATAATCTTTTTATTTATCCTTTATGATATGAATGCCGACTGACGGAATAAGTCAATGTGTGCGCTTACAATGTTAAAAACATATTTTTACTGATAAAACTTGCTTTTATTCCATATTCTATATTTGCGAAGTGTTTTTCACTGATTTAGATATTTTGCTAAATCATTTTCGAGGTTGGTAGCTTCCTGCACCAACCTCTTTTATTTATCCATCAGAATTAAAAATCTCATCTTTTTAACTTGACTTGTTACGAATATTTATTTACCTTTGTAACAGATTATTAATCTTGATTCTATGAAACAAAAACAGATATTTTCTCTCGCTTTTAATACTAGTATTATTGTTTAGTTGTGGCAAAAACCATCTTGCCATCAGACAACAAAGAGGAAGACGAAATAGAAAAAGCAGGACTCTTCTTCCTCACCAGACGAGTTAGACCTCTACACTGTCAGTGAATTTATAGAAGGCTACTTCGGGAATAGAGAGGTGTGGGTGCACTGGCTATATCGTTGGTGCGTGTAAACGCAGCATAAAGCAGCAGAATGGGAACCACCCTTCACAGCCAATTCAGCAGTACTCCTAGCAGATAGTCCCGATGAGACAGACGCAACGAATGTCATCTCCATTCAGATGGTTAATCAAACAGATGAAAAACTGAAATAGCTTTTAGATGCAAATCCACAAAACTATGGAAGACATATAGCCTTTTGTGGTGTCAACACAAAATACTTTGGGAATACCTGGTATGAAAAAGCACGTACAAGCCGAAGCGAATGGTTGGATGAGTGACTTTTTGTATAAAAAGATTTGCTATTAAGAAGGAAAAATGATTATATTTGCAACTCAATTAATAAAAAAATAATAAGAAAAAGCCTATCGAAAAACTTCTACTTCATAAGACTAAAGATGAAGAAATTGAATGAGATGACCGACGAGCAGTTGGCATTGTCATACATTGAAGGAAGTAACGATGCTTTTCGATTTATTGCTTTCACGCAATCAATCGAAACTTTTTCGTATATTCTATTCGTTGTTCGTGATAGGGATGTTGCTGACGATTTGTTTCAAGAAACCTTTGTAAAGATCATTACAAAGTTACAACAAGGTAGGTACTCACCAACAGGTAAGTTCTCTGCATGGATTATGCGTATTGCTCATAATGTCATTATGGATTGGTATCGTGCGCAACGTGCAGACAAGGTGGTTGATGCACCTAAAGACAATGACTTATCAAATGTTGGTGGTGACGATATTGTTATCGACAATATTGAGTGTCAGTTTATTAATAGCCAAACACTCTGATGTGAAACGAATGATGAATCTTCTTCCCTGCAACACAGCGTGAGGTCGTGTTTATGCGATTCTATCAAGAGATGTCATTTAAAGAGATTGTTGAAAACAACAGGTGTTAGCATTAACACCAGTCTTGGCAGAATGCGCTATGCCATCTTCAACTTGAGAAGAATGATGCGCGAACATAAGGTAAGTTTGCTTCAAACATAAATACAAGAAGCATTCCTCTTTTTGTTATACTATATACCCTCACCTATCTTTTACAATTTGATAAGGACAAGTGAGGGTATTTTCACATTCAAGCGTGTTTATCTATGCAATTGCTTGAGTGAATGAATAGTAGCCTTGGGGTCGGCTGCTTTAAATACACTAGCTACCACTTACGAGTATGTCAACCCCAGCTTCAACCAGACGAGGAGCCGTGTCTGCTTGTACACCTCCATCTACTTCTATCAGGGTCTTACTTCCTCACGCTCAATTAGTTGACGAAGACGTTTGCACTTTCCTGATACTGCTCTCAATGAATTTTTGTCCACCAAAACCAGGGTTTACACTCATCAGTTGAACAACATCTACATCGCAAATTATATCCTCAAGAACATTAACAGGTGTTGAAGGATTAAGCGTCACACCAGCTTTCATCTCCTGCAGCATGAATTGCTTGTATCGTCTCGATGCAAGTGAAGACAAGCTTCATACTGAACATTCATGATAGCGGCACCAGTAGTAGCAACCTGCTGAATATAGTTCTCTGGATGAACAATCATTAGATGTACGTCCATCGGTTTCTTACAGGCTTTACCAACTACCTCAAGGATTGGGAATCCAAAAAGAAATGTTTGTACAAAGACGCCATCCATAACATCCATATGAAGCCAATCAGCCTCACTTTCATTAATCATTTCAATCTCCTTTGTCCAAATGCAGGAAGTCAGCGGAGAGCAAAGAAGGTGATACAATAATTTCCATATCGATATTAGTTCAAGCAGAAGGGTTTGCATCTTCCCATTGATTTTAATATCACGATAGCTATAAGCTCATCTGTCGGATAAGGTTAAGCGTCTTTTCAGACGGCTTAAGTTCTTCTGATGTAAATATTCTAACCATATACCATAATAACTTATTAATAATAGTTATGATATCTTCTAAACGCCATATAAAAAGATATTATTATATCTATTCACAATAAATTTTTCACTTTTTATACAATTTGAAACTATACCATAAAAGAAAACGTTCGCCTGCCTACTCTTAAACATCTTTCCTATGCAAAATAATGCTTTTCTTTACCAGACACGCCTATAATTCAATAATTTTATGTAAGTTTGTAGCATAAAAGTATTTGAGCATTTTAAATCTATATGGTCATAAAGGTAAGTGGCATGCGTGATGCCAGCAATATTCACGAAGTATCTCAATTGGGCATAGACTGGGTAGGACTGGATTTTCGTCCTAATAGCGAACGTTATGTCAGCCAGATATCATCATGTGGTATTATTCCAGACTATAGAAGCTTTGTCTGCCTTATCTTCACAAGAGCTATCACCAAAAAATCACAGACTCGTTCTTTGTGGTGTCTTTGCTGATGATATGCCATAGAATATTGTTACTCGTGTTTTCAACTTCAACCTTGATATCGTTCAGCTGAGTGGAACGGAAAATATGGTGATGATAGATAATCTTCGACACACATTGGATCCTGATATACATGCAGGAATAAAGATTATGAAGTGCTTGGCTATCACTAAACCTGAAGACATAGAGAAATATAAAAGAGTATGGAGGAAGTTGATTATTTCCTCTTTGAAATCGATGAGAATATAAAAAGACTGGAATATCTTTGCATCTTATGATGGTAAGATTCCGTTCTTCATCAGTGGAGAATATCAGCATTGACGATATAGAGAAAGAACAGAGACTTTCATCACCCATTGTTCTATGGTATCGATCGTGAATGAAGAGTTTGAAGCTGCGACCTGCCATAAAGGATGTAGCTGCCTGAAAGATCTTCTTGAAAAAGTTAAAGTAATACTCCCTAATTAGAGAATTGAGATACTGATGAAAAACTAACTGTGTTATCATTGACAACTACGATTCTTTTTACCTATAATCTTGTCCATCTCATAAAAGAACTAGGACTAAATGTTACTGTAGTACGTAACAATCAATTCTCACTTGAAGACTTGAATACCTACGATCGTATTGTTTTAAGCCCCGGTCCTGGTATCCCTTCAGAAGCAGGATTACTATTGGATGTTATAAAACATTATGCGGGTATAAAGCCCATCTTAGGAGTATGTTTAGGGACATCAAGCTATTGGCGAGGTTTTGGTGCAAAGTTAAAGAATTTATCAGATGTATTTCATGAGTGTACAACAGAAAAACAACACAAATAGTCGATACTCCTCTGTTTGAGGGGTTACCAAAACATTTCCAAGTAGGTAGATATCATAGTTGGGTTGTAGAAAAAGAGCATTTTCCTAATTGCTTAGAGATAATAGCTGAGAGCAAAGAGGGATTAATAATGGCATTACGCCATCGGACATACAACATTTATGGCATCCAATTCCACCCAGAGAGCGTTCTTACGCCTGATGGGAAAAAGATTATGGCTAATTGGTTACGCATTTAAGAAGAAATTATTCTTGTACCATACTATGACAAAAAGCAACAAGGTATATAGACGGAATCATTGATGACGGAGCATCTTGGTATGCACTAAGACTATCTACATTAAAGCTGGAAGAGGTAAGAACCTACTTTACAAATCTTGGTTTGGAATGTTTTGTTCCAGAACAATATGTTGACGTGGAAGGTGCTGATGGTAAAGCTCACTCTATCTTTACGCCCTATCGTGCGTAATCTCCTCTTTATCGAAACAACCTAAGAAGGACAACTCACTTCAGAAGCTTATACAAGAAACCAACTATAAAATTAGTATTATAAAAGAAAACATAAGGAGTCACAGGAATTGGCACTCATCCTCATGATCAGATGTATGAGTTCCGATTGATGTGTAATCCTGAAATATCGATGCGAAAGTTTCTCTCGTCCGAAGAAGCTCAAATGAAAGCTGGAGATGAAGTGTTTTATTAAATTCGGTCCATTAAAAAGGAATGAATGGGCGGTTAGTTCGGTCAAGTAAGAAATATTATCTACTAAAAAGAAATACCAGGCTTAGGCGTTATGCTAAAGATTTCACGTTAGTGCTATGTACCCATAGAAAAGAAATAAACTCCATATCATTCTCGACACATAGTTTCTAAAATTGATTCTGCAACGTTTCTTTTGGATAACTAATGAACACTGTTAACCTTAGTCATACAAAAGCTCTTTCCACAACATATCCTCTATCATCCATATATCATAGTGACCTTAGCGTCTCACATGTTGTGCATTCCCACCAAAACCATGTGTCAGCCCCCACCAAATCACTTCATGTTTTGGGGGAGAAAAAGTCATCACCAATTAGCAGATTTCATTGTACCGAGTAATCTATGAACTTGATTTCCTGTCACCGTGTCATTCATCTTAGATACTTAACTTATTATTTTACAGCAGGATACATAAAATGTTAAAAGTGACAGCAATTCAAAAATAAAAGCTATTCTTATGTTTATGCAATACATTTCTTTTCTTCTTTGAAAAAGCTCTCTTGTTTTACAAGGTTTAGAGGAATAATTCCTACAAAAATCTGCAGAGAGTTCCTTTCCCACTATGAACCTATCAACCTATTAAGATAAAAATACTCATACAGCATGATTGATGAAACCATCAGTATGCTATATGAGCATTGTAAGTATATTACATACAGAATTTTACTTCGACTAAGACTCCTCTGTACTAGGCTTTTCAACTTTCTTAACAGCAGATTTCTTTTTGCAGTTTTCTCTTAACTGTAGCCTTTGTTGTGGTGGCTTTGCAGGTGCTTTCTCCTCTATAAGAGCACGAAGTTTATCCTCCTTCCGCCTCCAATTTCTCTACCTTTGCTTGGAGATTGCTGATATCCTTTGATTTCATTTCAATCTCATCACCCTGATTGCGGATATTGTCGTGAGTAGCTATTCAACTCCTCATTATCAATATCAGCTGGATAAAAGTGTATTGACACGCTTCAAGAAATCACCAAGAATATTCATATAATTAGTGAAGGCATCAAACGGACTATCATAAATACCACGATCCATTCCAACACGTGAAGGTTTGGTTGACATAAAGCGGAAGTTGTCACTTGCCCGCAGATAGTCCCAATCCTGATTAATACGTGAGTCGTTAGCAATGCGTACACGATCAGCAATGCTATACAACTTGTTGAAAGCTTCACGCTGCATTGGATTACCCAACCATGTGCTGACATCACGTTCTTCATCCATCCAACTCAAGGTATCTGGCACATAGAGGTTATCAACACTCTTCAACTTCATGCAAATTTCTGTTGGAGTTGAGAAGGTAATACCCTGTTGCTTAGCGCAAGCAGGTAACGCCTTGAAGAACTCAAGAATATTGCTTGACAAAGGTTGCTCGATACCAAGTGCTGAAAGGTTCATGAAGATACCAATAACTTGCTCTTCATTTGGGGAGTGCGGCAATCTCTGCCATATACGTATCAGCAAACAAAGGATACCCCTCCCAGTCTGAATTATTAAAGCGCAATGATATATCATCGCTCAAACTCACATCACGCAACAGAAGTTTTAGGCTAGGGGCGAGCGCACAATTATAAACATAATGTGGACTCTTCCATCCTAAGACGTGTTTTGCACCTTCGGTCAACATTCCCTTAAAGCCCATTTGCGAAGCTATCAGAGCTATCTCGTCACTATAGATGAGTGAAGAGTTACGCAACACCTTTGGTGTTTGCCCAAAGTACTCCTTTATCTTATTCAGCCTGACGTTTCACTTCAGACCTGAAAGCTTTCCTCATTAGCTAATGATGCTAAACCATGAGAATAAGGTTCAGCAAGGAACTCCACACAGCCAGTATTGTTAAGTTCCTGTAGTTTGTCAAGGACCTGTGGAGCGTGCATCTCGAGTTGTTCAATACCAACACCTGAAAGTGAGAAGGCAACCCTTAAGTGCTTTTCCATTATCTTTAATCATCTGTAGCAGCGTATCCAATGCTGGCATATAGCTTCTCTCAGCGATTTCGATACAGAACGTTCGTTCTCAAAATCGTCATAATAATAATGGTCTGTACCAATATCAAAGAAGCGGTAGCGTTTCAGGTGAATTACCTGGTGTATCTCGAAAATATAAAACAGATTGTTTTTCATTATCTTTTTGTTTTCAGTTTTAAAAAGGTTATTAGTACTCATACGGCTATTTTACTGACCAGCCCTAAGGTACGAAGAGTAAAGTTCACGAATCCATGCATCCAACCTTTTCCCATGTTATCTGATCAACCTCCGCTTACCTTCTATAGATAGGTAATCGAATAGACTCTCATTATGACAGATAGAGTAGATAGCATCACAAGTGCGTGGATATCCCAATAATCGACTTAATACAATTGTTGAGAATTTCAGCACAACCACTTTGTTTTAGAGATGATACTTGGTGTACCACACTGCATTGCCTCCAAAGGAGAGATACCAAAGGCTCACTCACAGATGGCATCACATAGACATCAGATGCTTTAAGACATTCATAAACCTGTTTACCACGCATAAAACCAGGGAAATGGAAAGCGGTCTGCAATACCTCTTTCTGCAGCAAGATAAATCATCTGCTCCATCATATCGCCTGAACCTGCCATACAAAAACGAACGTCCGTGTTCGATGAAGTACCATATTGGCAGCCTCAACAAAGTATTCTGGTCCTCTTTCTGCATTGTCAGACGACCCCAGGAAAGTAACGACCTTCTCCTTACCTTTATGGACGGGACGTGGCATATCAGCAATCTCTTGTGGCAGTGGATAAACAGCATTATGTACTGTAAACACCTTGCGTGGGTCCTGATGATACTGATTGATAACCGTCTGGCGTGTAAGTTCTGATACACACATGATGCAGTCAGCATTATCCATACCATCCTTTTCTATACCATATACAGTAGGATTAACCTTACCACGTGAACGGTCAAAATCAGTTGCATGCACATGGATACACAAAGGTTTTGCCAGATACACGCTTAGCATGAATACCCAGCGGGGATAAGTCAACCAGTCGTGCATGAATAATATCGAAGTCGTAAGTACGTGCAACAACACCTGCGATAATAGAATAATTATTGATTTCCTCGTGCAAATTTGAAGGATAACCTCCCGCAAAATCCATTGCACCAAGGTCGTTGACGTGCATATAATTGAAAGTCAGCATAAATGTGCTCACGCAACTTAAAAAGTATAAAGTTCTGGCGACATAATGTTGCCAAGACGATTCTTTACATAATCATAGCCTAAGTCACGATAAGCGATTGGCACATGATTCATCGCCACAATCTCAGCGTAGGTATGGTCTTCATCACCAAAAAGGATGTGGCAAACAGAGTATAGTCTCTATATCACCCCTGCGCAGTGCAGACCTTCTGAAATACCAAAAGTTAGCAGTTGCTAAGCCACCATATACATGAGGAGGATACTCCCATCCAAACATTAATACTTTCATATGGTTCCCTCCTCTTAAAAATTTATACTTTCTCAAAGTAACTCCAACGTACGAAGCACCTCGGCTACATTCATGGCAAAAAGAGATAGCTCCACGTCCATTGAAACGGTGGGTTACCATCGAAAGAGTTCAGGTAGTGTACTGAGGCAATGGTTTATCATCTCATCCTCATATCCTACCAACTGACGTTCAACAAAACTAAGACGTGTCTGCTTGTATAGCTTTAAAGCAAGCCTCAAGATAGAAACCACCTAACCATGGCCAGGCTGTTCCTTGATGATAAGCAAGGTCGCGCTGACTCTGCGGACCTGTGTACATCGGGTTATATCCACCGCTCTTTGGAGAAAGCGAACGCAATCCCTTTGGTGTAAGTAGCTCTCGTATACATACATCTAACACTCCCTCTTCTCTAGCTTCTGGTCAAGTGGAGAATAGTCAAGAGCCACAGCAAACACCATATTTCGGACGTACACTCCAGTCAACCATTCTTCCATCAACATAATCATAGAGGTAGCCATACTCATTGAGAAACGTTTCTACAAATGCAACCTTACATTTCTCAGCAAGTACATCAAGTTCATTTGCACGCTCCCCATTGCCACATCTCCCGTTTCCATTGCCGCTGTAAAAGCGTAGTGCATTATACCGAAAGAGCATTGAAACTCTACGATATATCTGGAACGATGTACAACAGGTTTGACCATTGTCCATGGAGTTCATCCATGTAATCGCTTCATCCTTTGCATCAGCATAGAGCAATCCATTCTCATCTAAAGTGAGGTTTGGATGCTTTACTGGGCTAAGAGATAATTTCACGATATCTCGTATCAAAGTCCATGTAGAGTTTCTACAACGTTCCTTACCAGCTTCCTTTTGCATACTGTTGTATTGCCCAAATACACCACAATGGAACGTCAGGTTTCTCCATCTCATAGATCTTCACCGCTGAGAGGCTTACCTTCCATAAACTCACGTAAACCCTTTGCAGCAGTCTCCATTACAAGTTCGAAGTAATCTTGTTCTTCGATACTCAAAGTAAGTCCTGGCAATGCTATATGAACTGATCACGGGCACGACACTTGAACCAAGGATAGCCTGCAAGGATATAACGCTCATCGTTCTTTGTACGATTATGGAACTGATGAGCAGCATTAACAAGGCAATGGAAGAAGTTATCACGTGGACTACGTGACTCCACTTCCTTATCAAACAGATTCTTCAAAGTTGATGTATGGCATTCTATAGTTGAAGCTGCAAAAACGACACTTTCTGCCCTTTGCTGATATTCATCTCAAAAGTAACCAGGCACATAAGGTCCTCATTAGAAGCATAACCACGCTCCTGTTCCTTTGGATATTCCAATCCACGATACCAATAGGGTTCAAAGTGGAACTCATTTTTTTCTTTGAGAACTGCATAAAGAGTGATGGATAACCAGCATACATACAAGTGCTGATTCCATTATCCACAGTCCTCATATGAGCGGTCAGGCTGCACCATTCGCATGCGTAAACTGGCGAACACTACGGAAGGCCAAGGACGGGGCGGAACTGCAAAGTAGTCTTTTGAATGCGCCTCAATAAGGTATAACGAATTAAAATTCGGTCTTCGTAGTGTTGAAAGACAACCTCTTTTTTTAATAAGACACCACCTACTCTATAAAGCGTGGTTGGCACAGTATCACAGTCAAATTCACGAATATACTTATGTCCCTTGTGGACTACAGTTATTGCCCTGATACTTATGCAAACCAAGATTGAAAGAGGCACCATGCTGAATGACAGTAGGGTCAAGCGAACTCAACAGCACATGATTCTCATCGTCCAGTTCAGGAACTGGGACAACAAGCAGTCCATGATACTTGCGTGTGTTGCAATCAACAATCGTCGAACATGAATAGGCACCAGAGCGATTGGTTCTCAACAGCTCTCTAGGAGCGAGATCTTGAAGATTGGTCATCAGAGCTTTTTCAAATTTTAAGTAGCTCATGTCTTTTAAGGTTTTAGTGTTTTGGTTTTATTTTCTTCTGGTAGAAGTCTTTACAGACTCCGCCATTCGGCTCTCCAAAGATACAAATATTTTTCATAATAGCATTAAAAAGTAAGATAATATTTTTATTATTTTATTCGGTTAATACTTACCTTTTGAAAAACTTTCATATAGAATATCTGATGACAAATGGTATAGATAGTTAAAGATAATTGAAATAGTGTCTGGATATTTAATCTTTACACTTTTAACAACCCTTTATTCCTTTGAATGCAATGTGTTGCTCAACACTAATGGTGTTGTTGGTGAGCATAATCGTGCTGGGGGCTAAATGCCCTGCAATATATTGTGATTGGATTCTAATTTACACCGACTATGAAAAAATGACGTGACATGCGATTGCATATCACGTCATACACTATATATAAAGTAGTTTAACTCGGTATGATAAAGTTGATTACTTCTTTCTCCACATCGACCGTAAACGTTCCAACAGGATGTACCATTTCAATGAGTCGACCATCCACACTGACTGGGCGTGTGCTCAGCTATCTGCCGTCTCAACTCACTGCGTTCTATAGGCATGCACGTTACGATGATTCAATATCTTTATCCCGCAACAACAGATACATTCCCTTCCATTGCTTGTAGCATCTTTGGGCTGGAAAACGATTGAAACATCTAACAAACCATTATAAGGAACGGCGTTCGGTGTCTGTCCATAGCCCCTGAGCATTACCTATACAAACCGTCATCAGACGTTGCCTAATACTATCTGTATTAATTTTCAACGACATCAGATAATCCATACGTTGAAATAAAAAGTAAAAGCATGAGAGGATAAAGGAGATTGTACGAGAAATAAAGAGATGACGCATACGACGACGAAGACTCATAATATTAGCCACCATACCGATATTTACACAGTTAAGGAAAATATCGACGGCAACGCTCATTCTTCTTATTCTCATAGCGAATACAGCCAACATCTACTCGCCTTACACGCTTCTGCTTGAGCCAAACTATCGTCTGCTCCTAGTCGTGACTCATCAAAAGCCCCAGAAGTGCGCAAAATCATTTAACACGCCATTCGGGATAACTCCCAACGTAATACGCTCACGCTCCTTCTGGTTCTAAAAGCATAAGATAATTTGACTGCATCGTTTCATGCTGAGTCACCGCCAGTAGATTATAATCGTTTTATAACCATTACTGATCAACATACGTACAAGCTCTATCCACGCTACGTGGATTCTCACTCTGCACCATATCATATTGTATATTGTGCGCTTTGCAGACAACGTTCAGTTTGTTCCCAACGCTTTTACAGGGATTAGCAAGCAATCCCTCCACCTTTTGGACAATAAATGACTGCCCCATCTTCCTTCCTCTACCATAAGTTCAATATTTCTTCAACTTTATCTTCCATCTTTTGTGCAGCATTTACCCAATGAATTGTAAAGCCACGTCGCTCCATACCACGGAACCACGTCATCTGCCGCTTAGCAAACTGATGAATAGCGATTTCTAACTGTCGAAACATCTCGTCGTAAGACAGCTTCCCTATGAGATACTCTGTCACGATACTTATATTCCAAGACCATAATAAATAAGGTCTTCTGCGGGAATACCTCGTTTCAATAGCCCAGCTATCTCGTCAACCATTCCTTCTTTAAGACGTGCTTTCAAACGATTAGTTATCTTCTCTCTTCGCATCTCACGATCAATGTCTACACCTATTATTAATGAATCAATCGGTGGGCATTGTCGCTCTTCCGTTGGCTTTTGTAAGATTATAGGTCTCTATCTCAATGGCACGAATAGCACGCTGACAAGAATCGACATCCGTCTTGTTGTGCATGACGGAATGATTCTTTTCTTTCAGTTCAACCAACATCGCCGTCAGTTCATCAAGCGATTTTTCTTCTAATTCCTTACGCAATTCAGGATTTTGTGGTACTGGCGAAAGGCTGTAACCCTTCAACACAGCCTCAATATAAAAGACCAGTACCACCACAGAGAATGGGCAGCACTCCCCTACTCCGTATATCCTCATAACTATCAAGAAAATCCTGTCTGATAGCGAAAAAGGTTATACTTCGTTCCAGGTTCACATATATCTATAAGGTGATAAGGTACTGCATCTCCCATCCACTGTATAATCAGCCAAGTCTTTACCCGTACCGATATCCATGCCACGATAAACCTGACGGCTGTCAGCACTGATGATTTCAGCGTAAGCTCGAGCAGCCAAATGAGCAGCAAGATCGGTCTTCCCCGAAGCCGTAGGACGAGAATGGTAATCATACGCTTGTCAAAAGCTACGCCTACAGCATGTCACTCACCTATATGTTCGTTCTTCATGTCACAAAGATAACAAAATCCCTGCCAGCAAGCTGACAGGGACTATTATTTTATCCGTCAATCACTCTCTACGCAAGAGAGGATTGCAGATGACCTTCGGTTGGTATTACTTCAACTCTGCGAAGTACTTAATTGTACGAACCATCTGAGAAGTATAAGAGTTCTCATTGTCGTACCAAGAAACAACCTGTACCTGATAGCAATCATCGCTGATCTTGCTTACCATAGTCTGAGTTGCATCAAACAAAGAACCGAAACGCATACCGATGATATCAGAAGAAACGATCTGATCCTCAGTATAACCAAAGCTCTCGTTGAAAGCAGCCTTCATTGCAGCGTTAATACCCTCAACTGTTACGTCCTTACCCTTAACAACAGCAACGAGGATTGTTGTAGAACCTGTTGGAGTTGGAACACGCTGTGCTGAACCGATCAACTTACCGTTCAACTCTGGGATAACAAGACCGATAGCCTTAGCAGCACCAGTTGAGTTAGGAACGATGTTGCAAGCACCTGCACGTGAACGACGGAGGTCACCCTTGCGCTGTGGACCATCGAGAATCATCTGGTCGCCAGTGTAAGCATGGATTGTTGACATGATACCTGACTGGATTGGAGCGTATGCGTTCAACGCAGCTGCCATTGGAGCCAAGCAGTTTGTTGTACAAGAAGCTGCAGAAATAACAGTATCATCAGCCTTCAAAGTCTTGTGGTTTGTATTGAAAACAACTGTAGGAAGATCGTTACCTGCTGGAGCTGAGATAACTACCTTCTTTGCACCTGCCTGGAGGTGAGCAGAAGCCTTCTCCTTTGATGTATAGAAACCAGTACACTCAAGAACTACATCTACGTTGTTAGCAGCCCATGGGCAGTTAGCAGCGTCCATCTCAGCAGAGATCTTAATCTCCTTACCATCAACGATGATAGAATCCTCAGTAGCCTCTACAGTGTGCTTACCCTCACCGAACTTACCAGCGAAACCACCCTGAGCAGTATCATACTTCAACAGATGAGCAAGCATCTTAGGACTTGTCAAGTCGTTAATTGCAACAACCTCATAACCTTCAGCCTCGAACATCTGACGGAATGCGAGACGACCAATACGGCCAAAAAGCCGTTAATAGCTATCATTTACCATTTTTACTTTAAATTATTTATAAAAGTTTATAAAAACGATTCTCTTTTTACCTTCTTATAGAAGATTTTTCAATCTTACGATTGCAAAAGATACAATATTTTTGCAGACGCTTAGCGTATTAAATATTATAAAAATAAACTCGTTTTCGCACACATAGGCAAATCTATGCAAATATAACAAACCGAGATTGCAAAGTCTATATAACAAAAGAAAGGGTATTAGTATAAAAACTAAGACAAACAAAAACAAATTAACAACAAAAAGTTAATTATGAGCAAATTTATTCAAGAATTCAAGGATTTTTGCAGTAAAGAGTAACGCTGTTGATATGGCTGTCGGTGTAATCATCGGTGGTGCTTTCGGCAAGATTGTTTCATCTATCGTTGACGATATCATCATGCCTCCTATCGGATGGCTTATCGGTGGCGTTAACTTCTCAGACTTAAAATGGACGCTGCCTGCAGTAGAGATTCCTGGTGTTACAGCTCCCAGCACCAGCTACCATCAACTATGGTAACTTCTTTGCAGACATTGCTTGACTTATTATCATCGCATTCTGTGTATTTCATGATGGTAAAGGGTATCAACAAACTCTCTAAAGAAAGAAGGAAGAGGACCAGCTGCTCCAGCACCTGATCCCAGAGCCAACTAACGAGGAGAAACTTCTCTCTGAGATTCGTGATTTGCTGAAGAATAAGTAAGCAATTTATCTGAAAAACAGATATAAATGAGTCCGAAGAGTCGTATGGAGTCTTCGGACTATTTTATTATCAACTGCAATTTCCTTCCATTAAGATTGACCAAATCACTTTTCCTTTACGCCTACCTTCGATACTAACATCAGCCTTCTCATCTGTTTGAAAAGCACTGTTTCAAGACCATTAGCTACAGCTACAAATAGTGTTACTTCGAAATTTTCTTTATGATAAAATAAAGAATTATTTTTCACGAACATTTAAATATTTTCTGCTATAGAAAGATAAGTACTTTTTCTCAAAACGTCACATCATTGCAGATGAATGGCAGATAGTAATGGAACCATACCAAGCAAAACAAGATCTTTGACACACCTGATTATCAATGCAACAAACAAGATCTTACACTATCCTAAAGGTCCAATACAAATCCCTTTCTTATTTCTTTATAATATTGTATAAACGAAGAATAGGGGCACCAGTGCGTCCCCTATTCTTCTATATTTGTCTATCTTTCGTCTTACTCCCACTCTATTGTTGAAGGTGGTTTTGAAGAGATATCATAACATACACGGTTAACTCCCTTCACCTTGCGGATTATTTCGTTAGAAACATCTGCCATGAAATCGTAAGGGAGGTGTGCCCAGTCAGCAGTCATCGCGTCCATTGATGTAACAGCACGAAGAGCGACTGGATGCTCATAAGTACGCTCATCACCCATTACTCCTACTGAACGGATCGTAGAAAAGTACACGGTGCCTGCTTGCCAAAACATGATCGTAAAGACTTGAACCATCTGGCATAGTATGGTCGTGCATCTTCTCAATATAAATATCGTCAGCATCCTGGAGAATACGAACCTTATCACGCGTGATATCGCCCAAGATACGAACAGCAAGACCAGGACCTGGGAATGGATGACGCTTGATAAGACGTTCAGGCATTCCAAGCTCATAACCTACACGGCGAACCTCGTCTTTGAAAAAGCCAACGGAGTGGCTCACAAAGCTGAAGATGCATCTCCTCTGGAAGTCCACCTACATTATGATGACTCTTAATAACCATACCCGTAATGCTAAGACTCTCAATACGGTCTGGGTAAATAGTACCCTGTGCGAGCCACTTAGCATCAGTAATCTTCTTTGCCTCAGCATTAAACACCTCAACAAAGTCACGACCAATAATCTTACGCTTCTGCTCTGGATCGGTAACACCCTCCAAATCCTTAAAGAACTGTTCTGATGCATCAACACCGATAACGTTCAGCCCGAGTCCCTTATAAGCATCCATCACCTTTGTAAATTCGTTCTTACGGAGCATACCGTGGTCTACGAAGATACAAGTAAGATTCTTACCAATAGCCTTATTGAGCAATACTGCACAAACAGAAGAGTCAACACCACCAGAAAGACCAAGGATAACACGATCGTTACCCACCTGCTCACGAATCTCCTGAACGGTACTCTCTACGAATGAAGCTGCACTCCACTCCTGCTTGCTACCACAGATATTCACTACGAAGTTCTCCAACAACTGCTTACCCTGCAATGAGTGGTAAACCTCTGGATGGAACTGTACTGCCCATACCGGCTGTGTCTTTGATGCAAAAAGCAGCATACTTAACATCACCTAGTAGAAGCTATAATGTCATAATCCTCTGGGATTGCAGTAATCGTATCACCGTGACTCATCCATACCTGCAGAGCCTTTCTCAAAGCCTGCAAAAAGGCGATTGTTAAGGTCGATACTCTCTAAGTTGGCACGACCATACTCACGTGTACCCGTCTGCTCAACCTTACCTCCATTTGAATAAGAGATGTACTGAGCACCATAACAGATACCGAGTACTGGGAATCTTACCGATAAACTGACTGAGGTCTACCTTGAAAGCCTCTGGGTCATGTACGGAATAAGGTGAACCAGAAAGAATCACACCAATCACAGATGGGTCATCCTTCGGGAACTTGTTGTAAGGGAGGATCTCGCAGAAGGTATCCAACTCCACGACACGACGGCCAGATAAGCTGTGTTGTCTGTGAGCCGAAATCCAAAATGATAATCTTCTGTTGCATGTAAATGAATGATATTTAAAGAATATCAGTTCTCCGTCTTGGAGCTTTGATAATCTGAATTTGCAATAAAGTCTTCTGCAGCTTGTAAGCTGTCAAGTTTACCTACATCAAGCAGATGGAGGTCGGTTTTTAGTTCGCCACGGATATCAAGTTTGTCGCAGTTGTTGAGATAAAAAGTCCATAATTGGGAACTTATCCTTATCAACAGCCTCAACAACTTTGTACACGCAGAGGGAGCTAACACGTGTATGCCAGAGAAAGGCACAGAGGTAACATTTGTTCTGATAATAAGAACTTTCTTTCTCTGTTGGTGAAACGAAATGTATCTGACGTATCTCCGCATGAGGTGATTTCACCTCACCTGTAGCCACATTCGTCCAGCCAACTAAGCGCATATTGCTGTCAAACACTAAGTAACGTTGCGTGATGCGACGGCTTACCAACAGCAGAGCATCTGCCTTTGTTTCTAAAAGCATGGCGATAGAAAGCAGCTAAATCCACATTACTTAATATGTCAACATTATGAATCAGCACTGGCTGATGCTGATCAAAAAGCAAAGCAGCTCGCTTGATACCACCACCGGTATCAAGGAGCTGCTCTGTTTCATCAGACACATGGATATCCACACCATAGTTGTGTGCATCCAAATAGTCTGTTATCTGGTTTGCAAAATGATGTACATTAACAACCATACGACTGCATCCAGCACCTGTCAATCTTCTGACAACATGCTCAAGCAGTGGCGCACCTCCTACCCGTACCAACGCTTTTGGCATTGTGTCAGTAAGCGGTTTCAAGCGGGTACCAAGTCCGGCTGCAAAAATCATTGCCTGCATTTGCTTTTCTTTTTATGCCTACAAAATTAATGCTTTTATTTCAGTCTACAAAGGAATGACGAGACATAAATCAAAAAGAAAGGTTTACTTTGTATCTTATCGTTTTGAATATAGTCATAGAATAAGGATAGAAAAATGACAACAAAAACCTTATCCTTCCAGTTTCCATTGCCATTTTCTCATATCCACAGCCATTTGCACGGAAGGTTATTCCCTCTGTCTCCAACAAGTTTCGCTGCTCTTTTCCAACAGGGGCTGTACGTCCGATACCATTAACGACTCGATGACATGGCAAATGTTCTGCTTCAGAGACATCATGTAGTACTTTTCCAACCAAACGAGCATGATGAGGACAGCCTACAAGCCATGCTATCTGTCCCATAACTCAGCACACGACCACTGGGAATTGATGCCACAACGTTATAGACCTCTTTGCGAAATTCTTCTATATCTACGACCATTCTTACTCCAGATTGCCCTAAATAAAAAAGGAGCGAAGGAATTTAGTAGGGAGTTAAAGCCGATACCTTTCATATCCTTGCATTTGCTCTCCGAAAAGAAAGCAGTAATGGCTTAACCCCACTAAAAACCTCCAACTCTAAACAATTGTCCCCATAGGGGACTATTAAAAACTTACCTATCAGTTTCTAATTAGCGCAGCCTCAACAGCCTTCTGAACCTCCTTGAGGTCTACTGTTGGCTCGAAGCGTGCAACAACCTCACCATTGCGATTAACGAGGAACTTTGTGAAGTTCCACTGAATATCGTTCTGCTTGCGTGGCTCTGCGTTTGCCTTGTTGTAAAGGTCTTCCATGATAGCAGCCAAACTTCTCCTCGTATGCGCCGCCAGCATAACCCTTCTCGCTCTTCAACCATGTGTAGAGAGGAAGCTCGTTTTGCACCGTTTCACATCACTCTTTTTGAACTGTGGAAAGTCAGTACCAAACTTTGCTGTACAGAACTCGTGAATCTCCTCGTCTGTACCTGGAGCCTGATGACCGAACTGATCACATGGAATATCGAGAATCTCAAGACCCTTCTCCTTCAGACTGCGGTACATTGCCTCCAACTCCTCATACTGTGGTGTGAAGCCACAACCTGTCGCTGTGTTTACGATAAGAAGTACCTTACCCTTATATGTCTCGAGACTTACCTCGTTACCTTTCTTGTCTTTCAAATTGAAATCATAAACTGTTGCCATAATTTTTACTCTTTATTAAAGTTCTACAATAATATTTTATAAGCCGTAAAAGGCTATATATCAAAGCTTTTAAGTCTTATCTTTCATAGGCTTGGAAAGCATTAATCAAAAACTATTTCGGTCCTTCAAAGTCTATTCCAAATCCCATGATTTATTTTCTTATCTTCGAAATCCACTCCTGCAAACCTGCCAACCACCAGTAGACCACAATGCCCGTACAATCAGTACAGGCTGGAAGAATAGTCGGATGAGGCGTGCAGTGTCAGTATTCAGTCCGAACAGAATCAATATGATAGAAATATTGATTGAGGGTTTCCAGGGAAGATGAGAACAAAGAAGAGATGAGACAACGCTCTACTACCGCCTTATGCTTACAAGAGTAGCATACCCCAATCCTCAAAAGCAATCTCTACTACACCCTGGAAAAGCACCACGAAATCAGTAAATCCTACTGAGATCGAAAGCCACATAGGCACCGTGCCACAAACTCCAATCGGTTAAAACGTCAGGTGGGATACACCAGCATAGATCATAAATGCTCCTAAAAGGAGGCGGAAAAATCATCTTTACTTTGTTCATCCTGTTTCTTTGTAAATGGGGCGCATCACCCTCTCCCAGCGTTAACTGATGTCTGTCACGCCCCCAATCACCTTTACTAATTAATCGTCTTTACAACCTTTTCTTAATCAAATCTTACTAAACCATTATTTTCAATTGCAAAGATATAAAAGATACTTATATCGCAAGCGACCACACGTTAAATTTAACATCATTTTGCACCTACAACATGCTTAACAACCACTATTAAACAGCCTTAATAGGAACTATAAGCCCCTCCCTTGTTCTTTATTATCATTGTGTTAGTGCCGAGCACATATTGTGTTCATAGTAAGCACCAATGGTGCTAAAGCCCTCAACACCACAAAAATGATGCTGAGGAAAATCGTACTCGCTTGTAAATAGAAATGCCTTTAACGATTAAAGCTAACAAACACCCTATTTCAAAAGCATACATGAAGCAAAAGAAACCTACCGACCTCCTTTCAGCCTATTACACTCACGACAAAGCATCTGACAGTTTTTCTATCGCAGTTCTTCCGCCTTCACGCCATGGAGTAATATGGTCACCCTCCATAAACTCACAATCAAACTCTTTTTGACAAGACGGGCAAAAATGATGTTGCTTTTTCCCACACAGCAAGTTTAATATCATCTGGAAAACCACGCAAACCAAGGTGACGCTCATCTCCCGTCAGCACGTATGGGATTATACCCATTTGTTTCTGCACATCACTATCAAGAGATCAGTTTAGAGATTCTGCTGGATAAGTCTGCTGTGTCAAGAGTTTTATTGTGATAATCATAGCATACGAGTGTATAAGTCTTTAATCTGTTACAATCTACGCATTTAATGAAAAGAACTTTTTATCACTTAAACCCTACTTCTAAAAGTTAGAGTACAATTTGGTTAACACGAAAAAGCGGAAACCCTATTATTTATTGGATTTTCCGCTTAATTCTTGAAAAGGGTGGGTGGTGGGATTCGAACCACGACATTTCGAGAACCACAATCTGACGCTCTAACCAACAGACTACATCCACCATATTGGCTATTTCTTTTTAGCGAGTGCAAAGGTACGGGTTTTATTTGGACTGACCAAATGATTTCCCGTACTTTTTAATATTTTCCTTATTTTTGCTGGAGCTGGGTGTAGCAGGTGTTTGTGCTGCTGAGGGCAGCCTGCTTTTTGCTGACTTGCACCGAAGTTTGGCAAGTTGTTGGGGTTTGTTGTATTATCTTGTGTCGTAGCTTTCTCAATAACACTTGCATCTGTGCTTGCTGATGGTGCAACGTAAGCACTGCTACGCTGATAACAACCATTGCAATAGCTAAGCCCCATGTAGTCTTCTCTACAAAGTCTATGGTTTGCGAACACCCATGATAGCATTAGATGATGAAAAGTTTGATGAAAGACCACCGCCCTTTGATTCCTGAATCAGAACGACACCAATCATCAAAGAGTGCTGCAATTACGATAAAATTACGAATAACGTGTACATTTTTCTTGTCTTATTTTTTATTGTTATTTATTATCAATTTCTCCAAAAATCGTATTTGATCTGCAAAGTAACGATCGGATATACCAAATTTAATCGCCTAATAATTTCCAATGCCTTAGAATATCGACCTTGTTTTTATATAAATTCTTGCTAATGTTTCAGTAAAGTAGCCAGTATCTTCATTTTCAGCTGCTTCATTGTGGCCATTCTCTTCAGAGTTCGTACTCTGTTTCATCTTGTAAAGTGATTTTACCTCCTTCATTGTAGATGAAATCGTCGATAAGTTCTTGTCCTCTTAATTGTGGAGTAACATCCTCATTTTGCTTGCTTTCGCTTTTCCAAGAGATAAGCAACATAGTCTACTATTGGCATCAGCAGGCGTTGGCAGGCGTTTTTCCTTCTGTTTCTTGTGCTATATCTTCATCTTCAGGATCTGCTCTAGAAGGTATCGATAAGTGATGTTGTACGGTCTTGACCTTGCCCTATAGTCGTTTCTGGGTTGATAGTTGACCACTGCTTATCTGCTTTTTCTGCTGTGGAATTAGCTGATAGTGGGCATCTTCAACGAGTTTGAAGAAGAATATGACGGTCAGAGATGTATACAGCTGCACGTCTCAACTCATCATCGAACGTAGGATCGCTGAAGCAGAAAGAGATTCCGTAACAACAGAATACAGGCTGGCTGATAATAAGGATAAAAGCGCAAGCATACTCCGGAGATCGTATAAGGTCTCCTTGTTTAGATTCTCCGGATGGTTAATAAGACTGGCTATATCCATAGGGTGATAGGTGATTATGAGGAGTGATAAGAATAATAGTCAATGACTTTTAAAAGTGATGATGTAAGATGATTACCAGTTTGCAACGGTCGCATTGAATATCTGGTCGATAAGATCCTTCACCATTTGTGTGACGAGGTTCCTCCTGTACAGAATTCAGACTACGAACATTTTCATAGCTTGAAGTGGCTGTGAACTGTCGTTCAAAGTCTTAGCTATGGTTTGTATTGTTTGTAAAGCGTACGTTGACAGTGATGGAAAGTTCTGTCTGTACAGAGTTTCCTTCACTTGAAACGCTCTTATTACGCTGTTGATACTGTGTGATTTCACCTTCAATCTTCATATCACCATTACGCTTTTACTTGCTATAGGCGTGTGTGGTTAGCAAAGACATCTTTCAATTGATTGTTGAACATTGGTCCCATTGAGTCCCTCATACATAGGGTAGAGCGGATAGGGAAATCTGCAATCTGAATGGTATGTACTTTACTGTAATCGATACTTGCACCATTAAACTTATAGGATACACTGCAAGCTGCCAGTAAGAGCAAAGCAGATAGCTGTTACACCCCATGTCAATGGGCGGATGAGACATGAATTTCTTTCCTATCTTCATTGTTTTTCTAAGAGGGTAGTCCCTTTTGTATCTATTGATTAATCTTTGTCTAATCCATATTGCCTGATACGGCGATGAGAGTGCGGTCACTGATACCTAACTCTAGAAACAACCTTCTTACGATTGCCATTGTTACGCTCTAATGCTTTTTCTACCAGTTGCCTCCCCGATGTCGTTGAGGGTTGAGTGTTTCTGGTTCAGAGATTTCTTCACCACAGCGTCTTCAACTTGCTCTGTGTCAGCAGCAAGGGCTAATGGGTTGTTTATCTGAGGTTGCAGGAAGGTTAGAAACTGTTGGTGAGGCTGGCTGAAAACCACTTGCACCATTGGGTTGCCCTGTTTTCCTCTAACTGCTTACGAACATTGTTGAGGGTCACGACGTAAGTCACTTACATTTCCTCTCAACTCATAGAGGATCTTATAGAAGAATCTCACGTTCGCTCTCGTAGCTGTGTGAACCACCGCTTTGTATCGTAGCAAGCTGTGTGCTGTCTTGGTCACGTGGAATGAAGTGTAACAATGTTTCTGCATCAATCTCACGCTTCTCGCTGAGAACAGACATCTGCTCGATAATGTTCTTTAATTGGCGAACATTGCCAGGCCATTTGTACTATAACAGGATCTGACGCGCCTCATCTGTGAGTGTAATCTTTGGAAGACGATGACTTTTCTGCCATTTTGCATAGCAAAGGAGACGGAAGAGAAGAACGATGTCTTCGCCACGATCACGGAGGGAGGCATCTGAACAGGGATCGTATTAAGACGATAGTACAAAATCCTCACGGAACTTACCTTCACTAACAGCTTTCTGCATATTTACGTTGGTAGCGCGACGATACGTACATCGGTCTTGCGGATTTCTTGTCCTCCTACGCGGATATATTCGCCAGTCTCAAGTACAGGGAGCAATCGAGCTTGTGTAGCTCGAGGCAGTTCACCCACCTCGTCAAGGAAAATCGTTCCCTTATTGGCTATACCGAAATAACCTTCACTCTCGCCAATAGCTCCGTGAAAAGAACCCTTTTTCGTGTCCGAAAAGCTCGCTATCAATGGTTCCTTCAGGATAGAACCACAGTTAATAGCAAAGTATTTCTCGCGGCGACGAGGAGAGTTGTCGTGGATGACACGTGGGATAATCTCCTTACCAACGCCACTCTCGCCGATAATCAGCACAGATAAATCTGTGAGGTGCTACCTGCAGGCAACATCCAAAGCACGATTAAGCCCATCGCTATTACCAACAATGTTATATCGTTGTTTGGTTCTCTGTAATTCTGTTGTATTCATTTAACTGACAAATTTACCTATTTTTATTTGAATAAGCTGCAACTTTGGCAGACTTTAACAACTTTCTTTCAGTCTTTCTCTGCTATTCTCAGATGGAACAAATCAACTTGTTCTGAATTATTTTCATGAAAAGAAATATTTATTTTCGTGAACATAATTGTTTCTTTTCATGAAGAAAAATAATTATTTACATGAAAATAATTTGCAGTGTATAAATCTATCGAGTGTTGATTACTTGTTTTTCTTCCTGTCCAACTTGATAAGTAACAAGCCAATAGCTGTCCAAATGAGTTCACGGATACGGACAAAGTAGGGCAACAAAATACCTGTCTCGAGCGTAAATCCTAAGCCTTTAACAGACATAAAAGAGCCTCCTTCCGACCACCTAACTATAGAGGTATAAAGAAAGGCATATTAGCAAAAGAAAGTGAACAGCAAGAATGAGAATGCAATCAAAGTAATTGACAGATGGGAACAACACCAGAAGAATGAAGAAGATCTCTAACGCACTACAAATTCTGCAAGATAATTCAAGTAGAACAACGGTGAGGAAAGTGCGTGGGTTTTGGTTGTGCAATGATGCTATCTGTGTGTCAATTCTGTCGAGTTCTTCTTTATGAGTGGCAACAAAGGACTCTGCCCACCTTTTTATAAAAGGTATATGGCGAACAAGGTTCATTACACGGACTGCTAAACCTTTCTTATACAGTGAGAAAGAACCAAGTGCAGATACGCAGAAAGCAAAGACAACAGCTAACATCGTGCCCATCAGAAGGTTGACTGGTTGCGTGAAAATATAAAGGAAGATAGATATAAGCCAAAACCAGAAATGACTAAAGATGTGGGTCATAGCATAAAGGACAACAGAGGATGCTGTACGTTCTGCTCCAATCTTTGGTGTCAGTTCCATGATACGATATGGTTCGCCACCCATGGGTCCTCCAGAGTGTAGCGTAGTTAAGTGCAAAGCCTGATACTGTAACCTTATAAAGCCAAAGAAATGAAATCTTCTTCCGCTCCTCCGCGTCTTGTGTCTGGCTACGTATAATCGTAAAACCAAGCTGCAGTATTAAAGATGTATAGAAATACCCATAGTAGACAACAGCAAAGAACCAGTAGCCTGCATGCTGTATTTTCTGCCATGCATCTGCAAAAGTCAGGTTGTACACCATAATACAGAGTACAACCAAGCCAAAAAGTGAAGAAGATGTTCTGAAACTTTTTGTTCATAAGTCTTCTCTATCAAGATTTATTATAAAGAATGAAGGAAGACACGCTTAGTGTGTCTCCTTCGTATTACAGTTCTCGCCATTGTTTGGCATACGGTCCTCACGCTTACGTGGAATAGCAAAAGCTGTACCTTGTCGCTTTCGTCTCTTCTTTCCTTGTAAAAAGCTTTGGGAAGTGGATTGCCCATTGGTGCATCATATTCTGCACGATTGCGGAAGATGTCAATAGCAAGATAGATTGCATGACGGAATGGTTGCTCATCCACAACACCCTTACCTGCTAATGAAAGGCTATCAGGAATTTCTGCAGAGGTGCGAACGAGTGGTAATCCTGCGTGTAAATGATACCATGAGATACCGAAAGCGTACGGAAAGGTGCAAGCCCTTGTTCGTAATACATTGCTAAGATACCATCAAATGCTCCTGTATTATTGCAGCCAAAGAAGTGTATCGAGCAGGATAAGGGCCAAAAGGCTTGTATGCCATTCTCAACAAGTTCGTCAATAGCAGGCAAGATTATCATGCTCTTCTAGAGCCTAACAAAGCCATTGTCACCAGCCTTAGGATTCAAGCCAAGCACGGCTATACGTGGACAAGAAAGGCGGAAATCGCGACGAAGCTCTTAAATAGTGCACTTGCATTATTAACAATACTTGCCTTTGATATTGACTCAGCTACTTGGCGCAGTGGAAGATTACGTGTAGCAAAGGGCAACACGCAGTCCATCGTTAATCAAGATTGACAAGCCTTGCTCCTCTGAATCCATGTGATCTTCGATATAACGGCTCCTGCCCACTGGAAGTGGAAGTGCTCATTATTATCAATAGGGCTGTAACAAGAACATCAAATAGTCCTTGACGATAGTCATCTAAAACCTTGTCTATAACGCAAACCAGCAACACCAGACTCCTCTGAGGGCAACGCCCAATTCAACCTTAATTTCATCATCAAATACAGGGGAGCAGGTTGAGTCGTCCATTCTGTGCCTCTGATGCATCTTTGATGATAGTGAAGTTAGCTTCTATGTCAAGTGCATTACGATGATAGGTGGCTACTTTTAGGTGAACCATAGATGATAGGCGTACAAAGCTCCAACATCTCTGGTTCAGCAAAGGTCTTAAAGATAAGCTCACTATCCAATGCCGTTAGTATCTCCCGTGTGTGATTGCTACGCGGACTCTTTTTATTATCGTTCATATACTTATATCTTGTATTGTTTTATTATATTCAGTTTCCTATTGAAAGCTCTCTGTGTGAGCTAATTAGTCTTTTTGCGTTCTTATTCTTTACCTTTTTACTTTTTCCCTACCTCTTTCTTCTTTCAATCTTCTTTGCTGTTGAGAATAGACCGCAGGCTGCAAGATATCCTGTCCACGACTGGCACGGATAGTTGTGAAGACACCATGTTGTGTCAGATAGTTTCTGAACTTTTCCATTTTGTAATCATCAAAGCACCCTGTAATGGGATGTTTGGGATAGGATGGAAGCGAATAAGATTCATTCGGCAGTCCAACCCCTTTTGAGTAGTTGCACAATAGTCTTTAGCATGCTCCTCGCTGTCATTGAAATCCTTGAAGACAATATATTCGAATGACAGACGGGCGCTGATGAGAAAGTCGTAATTGCTGAGTAACTCTATAATACTATCAATAGACATTCCTTTTTCTGCTGGCATCAACTCCGAACGCTGGTCGTGTGCAGAGGTGTGCATACTCGATGCTAACATGGCAGTCACTCTCATCAAGGGATCTTTTTAAGCTTTCGCTGACACCCACACTGCTCACGGTGATGCGCTTTGGCGACCATCCGTAACCGAAATCAACAGTCATAATCTCTGTGGTACGCAGTACGTTGTCAAAGATTATCCATGGGTTCGCCCTGACCCATGAAGACGATGTTTGATCAATTTATCACGTTCAGGAGAGAATAAATCTGATTGAGAATGTCTGTTGCCGAAAGACTACCTTCGACCCTGCTTTCCCCTGTCTGGCAAAGAGGCGGTTCATCTTGCATCCTACTTGCGAAGAAACACAGGCGTGGCACGGTCTTCATCGGGTATCATACACCGTTTCGACAAACTTACCACTATCAGTAGGGAAGAGATATTTGATGGTTCCGTCTTTAGAATGTTGTGCATCGATGAGGCTCTTTGCAGCCAATAGTATATTCAGCAACGAGTTTCTCTCTGTTTGCTTTTGAGATATTCGTCATCTCATCAATACTTCTCACATGCTGTGTGAGAGCCATTTGGCTATCTGTCCGCCTGTAAAAGCTGGCATTCCAGTGACTTGGCAACCTCTTTCAGTTCGCCAAGTGTCATTTCTAACAAATACTTCTTTGCACTTTCCATTCTCGTTCTCAATGTTTTGTTGCTGCAAAGATAACGAAAAATAGCTAATATTCGTGTTTTCCTTTCTTTTTGAAAAGGTGAGAGCAATAATGAAAAAGATGAAAAAGTCGATATAGGTAGTACAACTAACTCCCTTACCCATTATATAGGTCACCAAAAGGCAGATATAAAGCGGTGATGAAATACTACATAAAACGGCTATCAATGAAAAAAGGATGCTTTAGAGAAACCTCAAAAGCATCCTTTTCTTTCATATGATAAGGTTATTTTACTGCATATCATAAACTACCTGCATCAGTTTCTTACCTAACGCATCAGCAGCTTCCATGGTGTTAGCCTCGCTGTAAACACGAATAATAGGTTCTGTATTTGACTTACGAAGATGAACCCAAGCATCAGGGAAATCGAGCTTAACGCCATCAATATCAGTTACCTGCACATCCTTCTCCTGTCCATAAAGTTCTTTCACACGCACAAGGATTGCATCAACGTCTGTATCAGGAGTAAGGTCGATACGATTCTTTGCTATGAAATACTCTGGGAAAGTCTTGCGAAGTTCGCTTGCCTTCAGTCCCTTCTGTGCCAAAGAACTAAGGAAGAGCGCAATACCAACAAGGGCATCACGACCATAATGGCTTTCTGGATAGATAACACCACCATTACCTTCACCACCGATAACAGCGCCAACTTCCTTCATCTTTGTGGTAACATTCACCTCACCTACAGCAGAAGCATAATACTTACCGCCATGCTTCTCTGTCACGTCACGCAAAGCACGAGTTGAAGAGAGGTTACTAACAGTGTTACCCTTTACATGCTCGAGGATATAGTCTGCCACTGTGACGAGCGTGTACTCCTCACCATACATCTTACCATCCTCCTGAATGAATGCCAAACGGTCTACATCAGGGTCAACAACGATACCCAAATCATAACCACCCTTGGCAACCTCGTCCATGATACCTGTGAGGTTTGCTGCGATTGGCTCTGGATTGTGAGCAAAGTCGCCTGTTGCTTCTCCATTCAAGAACTTATATTCAACCCCTAAACGATCGAGTAACTTAGGCAGGATAACACCACCAACAGAGTTGATAGAATCAACTACAACACGAAACTTACGCTTCTTAACAGCCTCAAGGTCGAGCAATTCAAGGTTCATCACCTCTTCTATATGGCGCTCATCAAATGAATCGTCATCAGTATAACTACCCAAACCATCTACATCTGCATAAACGAAGTCCTCACGCTCTGCAATATCCAAGACCTCAGCACCATCAGCTGCAGTAAGGAATTCACCCTCCTCATTCAGAAGTTTTAAAGCATTCCAATGGCGTGGATTGTGAGAAGCAGTGATAATGATACCACCATCTGCACCACTCATACGTACAGCCAACTCTGTTGTAGGTGTTGTAGCCAAACCGATGTTCACAACATCTGCACCAATACCCATCAGCGTACCGCATACAACATTCTTAACCATTGGACCAGAGATACGTGCATCACGTCCAACAACAATTTTTAGCTTCTTTCCAGGGTGCTTACGTGCAATGAAAGTAGCGTATGCTGAAACGAATTTAACAATATCCAGCGGGTTCAGTGTATCCCCCGCACGACCTCCGATAGTTCCACGGATGCCGGAAATAGATTTAATAAGCGTCATACTTAAAATATGTTTGAAGGGTATTCCCCTTATTGTTCTCTTGCGTTATTGATGTTTCTTGCTCTACTTTTTACTTCTTCCTTCTTCACCATCCATTAAAGACCTCTCTGGAAAGTAAGGTCATAATAGCAAGGATAGACTGCCTTTGAAGCATTAAGCTGTCCCTGCTGCGAAGGAACGATAAGTCTCACGTGTGACAACTTAGATGAAGCATTAACCAGTCTACCAAGAGCAATATAAGGCATTGGAACCAACCAACCTGCTGGAACAGAAGTACTCTGATAGATGTCAGCCATCACACTGGAAGTAGGGTCAAATGAAGCGGTGTATGTTCCACTTGTGTTTGTTACAGACATCTTGTCAACCTTAGGACCAAAGACGAGGAACTGATTAGATAACTGCAGCGTATCTGTAATAAGGTTGCGCTCGCTAAAACGGCAAAGGACAGTGGCTGTCTCGCCTTTTTTAATTACTTCGCCAGTTCCTTTCTCAACAATCTGCATGTAAACACCAGTATTAGGGAAAAGAACATACTGATTCTTCGTTGTATCTGTAGTATTTCCTTGTTTAGCAAACTGCTCTTCACTAATTACTTTTATACCTTTCTTGACTATAAAAGAGTTTATCGCTTCAGTCTCTCGCTCCAACTGATCAGCATAAGTCTCAGTCTTATTACATGAACTAAACGCCAACATTGCAGCTAACACAACAAGGAGAAAATTTATCTTCTTCATTCGTTTTCTTATTTTAAATATGTTGTGCAAAGATAAGAAAAAAAGTATTTAGAAAGGGAAAATAAGAAGTAAGAAAAATATATTAAGGTAGGTTGTAAAAAGAAACTTTATAGTAGTTTTATCACTTAGAATCCCTATTTTTTTCAGGTTCTTCTGTTAAACCCAAATCGGTCATTAGACCACAATATGTATAATTCTTATTAGTTGGGCTCACAAAGGAGGATAACTGCACAATAAAAGACAAATAGATATTATCGCTATCCTTAATCTACAAATAACTTATGCTCATATCATTATCTATTTGTAAACTATTTTCACGTGACTCAAAACCAATACATACTCTTTTGGCTTCTAAAAGATGCCTAATTGACTTGCAAAAGGTGCCCTTTAAGACTCTTACTAACGCCCTTTTGAAGTCCAATTAAGCACCTTTTACGGTACCATTTTATAACTAATTGATATTATGTTTGTTACAAAGCCATCACTTGTTTGTGCTTTTAGCGTTACTTATGAATGTTTTATTTGAAATTATGTAATGAATTTTCAAGGTGTTGTCGGTGACTTTTCGAGTATTAAAAAAGGATATAATGGAAGATACGCCTATGGTTACAAAGAAAGGAATCAGCTAAATTACAATAAAAATGGGAGCTATCTACCAAAACTATAGACAGCCCCTATTCTTCTACATATTCCTTTGTACAATAGATATTTACATCATTTTTAGAGAAGATGAGGAAGATGCTTCTTCACAAATTGTTCACCTAATCGGAAACCTTCCTCATAAAGATGCTCAAGCTTATCAACATCTTTCTCCATTCGTCCTACAACAATAGGCTCTTCTGGATGAATAACAAGAATCTTCCCTTGTTCCTCCAACTCATCTACCAAGTCGAGTTGCCGATTATATGCTTCTATTCTACGACTTAATGCAACACGTAAACGTGGATAGTTGCGATAGATAAACTTGGGTTGTTTATGGTCACGTCCAGTATCTCTCCAACCTTTGTTACGCGTACTGATGACCACATTTGTCTCGTGTCCAGTCTCTATAGAACGCAGTATAGGAATAGAGTCGACAATACCACCATCCAATAATTCCTTACCATCCACCTCAACAATCTTACTAACATAAGGAAGACTTGAAGATGCACGTGCCAACGCATTAAGACGATGCGTATCACCTGACGATTCTGAGAGATATTCTGCAAAACCAGTCTGACAGTTTGTTACCACCATCTCAAAGATATCCCCATTCCTACAATTATGGAAATACGCTCCATAATCAAAAGGAATAAGCTCATAAGGGAAACGATGATAAAGTAAATCTGGGTCAAAAATACATCCCTGCGTAACGAGATGGCGCAAGCCTATGTAATCATACTTGGCAAGCATATCAATATTAGAAATACGAGCACGACGCGGTTGACGACTGGCATACGACAAACCATTACATGCTCCTGCAGATACTGCAACGATGTAATGAAAATAGAGCTTATATTTCATGAAAGCATCCAAAACACCAGAGGTAAATACACCACGCATCCCTCCTCCTTCTAACACTAAACCCGTATTCCTATCTATTTGCATAAAATCTCGTTAAAAAACAACTGCAAAGTTAATAACTTTCAAACAAAAATAACTATCTTTGCATTCAAACCAACTAATAATTGAAATATGTTTAACAAAGAAACCTATGTAAAGCGCCGTGCAGAGCTTAAGAAGCTTGTTGGAGAGGGTATTATTATTCTCTTTGGCAACAATGAGTCGCCTGCAAACTTCCCTGCGAATGGATATTATCCTTTCCGTCAGGATTCATCATTCCTCTATTATTTGGTCAGAAACGTGACGGATTAGTTGGTGTTATTGATATTGACAATGACACAGAAACACTTGTTGGTGATGACATTGATATCGACGACATTGTATGGTACGGTAGCGTTGACTCTGTAAAAGATATGGCTGATGCCGTTGGTGTAGCCAACACTGTCAACATGAAGGGTCTAAAGACTATTTGTAACAATGCGTTGCGAGAGCATCGTAAGGTTCATTTCCTACCTCCTTATCGTGCTGATATTAAGATTCAAATATTCGATCTCTTTGGTATTCATCCTAATCAACAGAAAGAGTCAGCAAGTATGGAACTTATCCGTGCGGTTGTTAAGATGCGTTCTGTAAAGACACAGGAAGAAATTGAGGAGTTGGAGCGTGCTGCTGTTATTGGCTACAAGATGCACACAACTGCTATGATATTGGGTAAGCCAGGTGTAACTGAGCAGTTCGTTGGTGGTCAGATTAGCGGTATCGCTAACTCATATGGTTCCATGGTATCATTCCCAACCATCTTCTCTCAGCATGGTGAGATTATGCATGGCAATCCTTCGATGGCAGTATTGGAGGCTGGTCGCCTTGCTCTCTGTGACTGTGGTGCTGAGACTGTCAATCACTACTGTTCTGATAACACCCGTACATTCCCTGTAAGTGGTAAATTCACTCAGAAACAATTGGAGATTTACAAGGTCGTAGAGGAGTGCCACGATGCTGCATTAAGCTTTCTAAGCCAGGTGTTAAGTATATGGACGTTCACTTTGCCATTTGCCGTATCATCTTTGATCGTATGAAAGAACTTGGATTGGCTAAGGGCGACACTGATGCAGCTGTAGCTGCAGGTGCACATGCTATGTTCCTGCCTCATGGACTTGGCCATATGATGGGTATGGATGTTCACGATATGGAGTCTTTCGATCAAATTAATGTTGGCTTCGACGAAGAAACACGTCCTAACCTTGAGCAGTTTGGTACTAACTGCTTACGTATGGGTCGTCGCTTGGGAAGAGGGCTTTGTCGTTACTGATGAACCGGGTATCTATTTTATCCCAGCATTGATTGACGAGTGGCGTGCAAAGAAACATTGTGCCGACTTCCTTAACTTCGATAAGTTAGATGAGTACAAGGACTTCGGAGGTATCCGTCTTGAAGACGATCTTCTCATCACCAAGGATGGTTGCCGATTCATAGGCAAGGATATTATTCCTTATCATCCACAAGATGTCGAAGACTTCATTGCAGCAAACCGAAAGTAAGAAAACATTTAATAATTAATATTTACATCAAGGTTGCCGCAAGAGTATCACTCACAACGGCAACCCCATTTATAAGAAAAAACTTATGAGAAAAACTTTAGTAGTAGCATTATTCGCATTGCTTGCGATAGGTGCTAATGCCGCAGACAAGAAAGAGGGTGCAACCTCTAACAAGCCTGTTTTTACTGTAGTAAAGCAGATTCCAATTACAAGTATTAAGGACCAGAACCGTTCAGGTACATGCTGGGACTATTCAACTCTTAGCTACTTCGAGGCTGAGATTTTGAAAGACTGGTAAGACATACGACCTCTGTGAGAGTTTCGTTGCTAACAAGACATACATGGAGCGCGCTATTCAGGTTGTTCGTTTCCATGGTGATTGCCAGTTTGCTCAAGGTGGTTCTGCATACGATGTATTGCACACCCTTGAGACTTATGGTATTTGTCCAGAAAGTGCTATGCCATTCCCAGGCTCACTCTATGGCGATTCATTGAACAACTTCAATGAGTTCTTCTCTTTGTTAGAGCCATATGTAAATGGTATTGCACGCAACAAGGCAAACAAGATTTCTGGTCAATGGAAGCAGGGCTTGCAGGGTATCCTCGATGCTTATCTTGGCAAGTGTCCAGAGACGTTCACTTACGAAGGCAAGCAGTACACTCCAAAGAGCTTCGCTGCAAGCCTTGGTTTGAACTGGAGTGACTATGTAACTATTACTTCTTACACACATCACCCATTCTACTCACAGTTTGCTGTTGAGGTACAGGACAACTGGCGTTTCCCATTGTCTTATAACCTCCCAATGGATGAGATGATGCGTATCATTGATAACGCTGTCATGAATGGCTACACAGTAGCATGGGGTGGCGACGTTAGCGAGCCAGGTTTCACTCGTAAGGGTTTGGCTTACATGGTTGACGGTAAGAAGGTTGAAAGCATGAAGGGTAGTGATATGGCTCATTGGCTTGGTCTTTCTGCATCAAAGAAGAAGGATATCATCGACTCACTCGGTGTAAACGTACCAGAGGTTGTTCCTACACAGCAGCAGCGTCAGGAGCGCTTTGACAACTGGGAGCTTACTGATGATCATGGTATGCTTATCTTCGGTATTGCTAAAGATCAGAATGGTAAGGAGTATTATATGGTAAAGAATTCATGGGGTGAGACTGGTGACTACAAAGGTATCTGGTACATGACCAAGAACTTTATTGCAGCTAACACCATGGACTACATGGTAAACAAGAACGCTATTCCTAAGGACATCCGCAAGAAGATGGGTCTCTAAAAGAATAAGACAAGTTGAATTGATAATAAAGAACAAGCCTTTCTGATATCATCATTTCAACAATCTATAAATCATAAACAATCCCGCTCTAATGATTTGGAGCGGGATTGTTGTTTTATTATCAATTGGGCTAATTAGGCTAATGGGGCTAATATCATAAAAAACAGAACCAAATAATACGCCACATAACATACTCATTTGCCATTTTTTTTGTACCTTTACGGACAGAAATAAAAACAATTTAAAATGCAATTTAAATGGAACTACACTCCACCTGCAGATACTCAGGTCAATGCGGCTAAAGACTTAGGGGAGAAATTGGGGATTAGTCCCATTCTCGCTTCGCTGCTCATTCGTCGTGGTATAACGACGGAGAGTGCGGCTAAACGGTTCTTCCGCCCACAATTAGCAGACCTCATCAATCCTTTCTTAATGAAGGATATGGATGCTGCTGTTGATCGACTCAATGATGCTATGGGGCATAAGGAGCGCATTCTTGTCTACGGAGATTATGACGTAGACGGCTGTACGGCTGTAGCGTTGGTGTATAAATTCTTACGTCAGTTCTATTCAAATATCGACTACTACATTCCCGATCGTTATGACGAAGGATATGGAGTTAGTAAGAAAGGAATAGACTTTGCTAAAGAGACAGGAGTAAAACTTATCATCATCCTCGATTGTGGAATCAAAGCAATTGAAGAGATAACCTATGCTAAAGAACAAGGAATAGACTTCATCATCTGTGACCATCATGTTCCTGACGAGGTAATGCCGCCCGCTGTGGCAATCCTTAACCCTAAACGACCAGACGACTCTTATCCTTTTAAAAACCTTTGCGGATGCGGTGTAGGCTTTAAGTTCATGCAGGCATTTGCAAAGAACAATAATATTCCGTTCTCTCGTCTCGTTCCCCTACTCGACTTCTGTGCTGTCAGTATTGCAGCAGATTTGGTTCCTGTGGTGGATGAGAACCGTATTCTTGCCTTCCACGGACTAAAAGCAGTTGAATCAAAAATCCAAGCCTTGGACTGAAAGCTATTGTAGATATTTGCGGTCTGAATGGTCGTGAGTTGTCAATGAGCGATATTATCTTCAAGATTGGACCACGTATCAACGCCAGCGGACGTATGGAGAATGGTAAGAAGAGTGTTGACTTACTTGTTGAAAGAGAATACAGTTTAGCTCTCGATCAAGCAAAGCATATTGACGAATACAACGAACAGCGAAAGGATGTAGACCGTCAGATGACAGAAGAAGCTAACCAGATTGTGGCTCGCTTGGAAAGTCAGAAGCATCAGTCGAGCATTGTTCTCTATGATGAGCATTGGAAAAAAGGTGTCATAGGAATCGTTGCTTCTCGTCTGACAGAAATCTATTTCCGTCCGACAGTAGTCTTGACACGTGACGAGAACCTTGCAACAGGCTCTGCACGTAGTGTAGCGGGATTTGACGTATATGCAGCTATTAAGAGCTGTCGTGACCTCTTATTAAACTTCGGTGGACACACTTATGCTGCTGGACTAACCATGAAGTGGGCAGATGTAAAGGAGTTTCGTAAACGATTCCAAGCATATGTGGAAGAGCATATCGAACCAGAACAACGCGAAGCGATCTTGGATATTGATGCGGTTATTGACTTTAAGGATATCACAAAGAAACTGCATACTGATTTGAAACGCTTCGCACCATTTGGTCCTGGAAACCCAAAGCCTCTCTTCTGTACGTTAGATGTCTACGATTTCGGAACCAGCAAGGTTGTTGGACGTGAGCAAGAGCATATCAAGTTAGAACTGGTCGATTCTAAATCCAATAACGTAATGAATGGTATAGCCTTTGGACAGAGTGCCTCTGCCCGCTATATCAAGTCGAAACGCTCATTTGACATAGCATACACCATTGAGGATAATGTCTTTAAGCGTGGAGCAGTACAATTACAGATAGAGGATATTAGACCAACTGAAGAGTCTTGATGGTTGATTGAATTTTATTAGTAGTATTCGAACGAATAGGCTTCCTTCAAGCCCCTAAAGTTCAAAGTTCAAAGTCAAATGTCCTACCTTGACATTCTTCATCAATATTGGGGCTATCCTGACTTTCGCGGTATACAGAAAGATATTATCGAAAGTATCGGTTCAGGAAAGGATACCTTAGGACTAATGCCAACAGGAGGAGGAAAGTCTCTCACCTTCCAAGTGCCAGCATTAGCCCAAGAGGGAGTATGCTTAGTCATTACTCCTCTTATTGCATTAATGAAGGATCAGGTTGACCATCTTCGTCATCAAGGGATCACGGCTGCTGCGATTTATTCAGGTATGCGCCATGATGACATCATTACTACTTTAGAGAACTGTACCTTTGGAGGGATAAAACTACTTTATATTTCTCCTGAGCGTATAGGTTCTGACATCTTTCAGGCTAAATTAAGACATATAAAAGTGAGTTTCATCACTGTTGATGAAGCCCACTGTATCAGCCAATGGGGATACGACTTTCGACCTTCTTACCTGCAGATTGCAGACATTCGAAAGTTAGTTCCCAATGCACCTATCCTCGCTTTAACAGCAACTGCCACACCAGAAGTTGTTGATGATATCCAAGACCGTTTAGGTTTTAAAGAGAAGAATGTCTTCCGAATGAGCTTTGAACGTAAGAACTTAGCTTATGTCGTACGCCAGACTGAAGACAAAGAGGCAGAGATGGTACATATCCTGCAATCTATACCTAAGACGGCTATCGTCTACTGCCGTAGTAGAAAACGCACGAAGGAGATTGCACAAATGCTCACAGAACATGGAATCTCGGCTACATGGTATCATGCAGGCTTAGAACCCGGCGTTAAAGACCAACGGCAGAACGACTGGCAGAATGATAAGATACGCGTTATGGTTGCTACAAATGCTTTTGGTATGGGTATCGACAAACCTAACGTACGTGTGGTTATTCATATCGATAGTCCAAGTTCCTTGGAGGCTTACTTCCAAGAGGCGGGACGTGCGGGACGTGATGGCAATAAAGCATATGCTGTACTCCTTTATAATGGGCACGACAACCGTACGTTGCAAAAACGCATTGAAGATACCTTCCCTCCTAAAGACTATATCCAGACAGTATACGAACACTTAGCCTACTTCTATCAGATAGGTGTTGGAAGTGGCTATGGATGTATCTTTGAGTTTCCTATTGACAAGTTCTGCAACACCTTTAAACATTTCCAATACGTGTAAATGCTGCGCTAACAATTCTTCAACGAGCTGGCTATATTGATTATGAGCAGAATCCAGACACCAAGGCACGTGTTCGTTTCCTGTTGAATAGAGATGACCTCTACCGACTGGACTCACTTACTGACAAGGAGAATGATGTCGTCACTGCCCTACTCCGTAACTATGGCAGTTTATTTTCTGACAGTGGATATATTGATGAAAGCTATATTGCACAAGAAGCTGGACTCGACAGAAACCAAACCTATATGGTATTGGTTAATCTAAGCAAGAAGCGTATTATCAACTTCATTCCACGTAAGAACACACCACTAATCAGCTACACACAAGACCGTGTTGATGGTGTTGACGTTATCCTTAACAAGAGTGTGTATGAGGACAGAAAGGAGCAATTTATAAAGCGTATCAATTCTGTTATTAATTATGCACAGAATGAACGAGTATGCCGTAGCAGGCAGCTACTGTCTTACTTCGGAGAAACAAAGTCAAAGGATTGTGAGCAATGTGATGTCTGCCTTTCACATACCCAAGAGGATGATACGGACGAGAAAGAACTTATCAGAGAACAGCTACTAACTTTCTTAGCAGATGGCCAAAAGCACCCTATAACAGAGATTCGACAGTTAAATAACGACTGGGATCTTGTACAACAAGTAATGCGAGAAATGGTTTTGGAAGAGGAAATCCTTATGGATGGAAGTTTCTTACTTCTACCCTAAACTAATTTTATTCTTTCAAAGACAGATATCATGATTATTAAAACATTCATCAACTCATTAAAGTTTGAACTGATCAAACTTATAACAAGAACAGAAACACTACACTTCTAACAAGTTTATTTTAAATTACGTTTGCTGTCATTTTAACATATATAGATAACTTATTATAAAACAAGTAATTATACATCTATAATAAGTGACACGAGTGACAGCAACTCTTAAAGCCAAATTTTATTAGATTATAACACGTATAATTCTGTACTGTAGGTATTGTCTCCTAACGACCAGTACGAGTTAAACAAATTGTACCCTACAACGACACACTTCCGTCTCTTCTCTTTCCACATTACTCTTTGTTATTCTTACATTGAAGTCGGTCTCCGTTCCTCGCTGCTCCCGATAGAAGTGAAGTTTATCACCTTGATGTGATTCAGCAACATAAGCTATCTCAAAACGTTTGATACGATGTTGCTTATACCAAGCCACGTCCCACAAGTCTAACATATGCTCGATATATTTGACTGAGTTAATATGTCCATTGATATCAACATCATTATAATAAGTGTCTATTGAACGAACAGGAGTGGCATCAGCAGACATCTTCACACGTGATGACTTCTCTATTGGACAAGAATATTCTGTTTCTATATACTCGGTTATCAAACCACCGCGAACAGCAAGAATGTCTGCAGGCTGACGTGTGTCAAGGTCTATCATTGCCCAGACACTCTTACCATAGCCATAAACATGCCCTGTCTCACCAATAACCTTAAAGTTACGGCTTGTAAAGGATTTCAAAGCACTATCGACCCAAGTCTCTACAAAGAACTTATCATATGCCTTCGGCATTTCTTCCATCTCAATAGCCAAGCGGCTCAAAACCCATGTCTTATTAACTGTATTGAGATAGTTCATACCATAACCGCGGTCGTTGCTATGAAAATCGGCAGCATTCAACATATGATTGCCTAAATGCCCCATAAACAAATGATTGGAGAAGTCGCAATGAAACGGCTCCGCCAGAAACTCATATCTACCAATCTTTGATAACTTTTCCATATAACCCTTTTTACACTAACAAGTTATTACAAGCAGTTATACCACTTTGCTTATTTTTATATAACGGAGAATCAGTAAGATTATTCTATTATTTGCAAGGAAAAACTAAATTGTCATCCTTATTAATAAACCTTATTAAGAAAAAAACTACACATATAAACAAAACAAAAGAGGATGCACCTAAAAGATGCATCCCCAATATTTATCGTTCGAAGGATAATCCTTCTTAACCTATTCGGTTAGATTACTTTACGTAAACAACTGCAAGACGGTTAGAAGTTACACCCTGTACACCCTTACCAGTTGCCTCGTCAACGATAACACCACGACCCTTGAGGTAGTTAGCAACTACGTCAGCACGAGCCTGTGAGAGACGATCGTTAAGTTCCTTAGAACCCTCTGGAGAAGCTGTACCAACAACCTGAACGTGAACACCCTGCTTAACGTTGTTAAGAGCAGCCTTAGCATCCTTTGTAAGAGCAGACTTACCCTGAGCGAATGTTACGAATACGAGGTCAGATACTGTGAACTCCTTAACAGAAGGAACTTCCTTAACAACTTGCTTAACAACCTCCTTAGTGATAACCTCTGGCTTACGGTTACGGAGCTCGTTGATCTGAGCGTTCAAAGCATCGATCTCAGCCTGGTCACGTGGAGTAACGATTGTGAAGTTGTGTGTACCGTTAGAATTAGCAAACTTGTAAACGAGACCAGCATTCAACTGAACGAATGAGTTGTTGATGTTGTAAGCTGGCTGACCTGCCTGACCTGTTGCCTTGTAACCATAGTCTGCGTGAACCTCTGTGAAGACAGGACCTGCTGCACTAGCAGATACGTTGTGTGAGTTAGACTGGCCCAAGAATGCGAAGTTGATAGAAGGCTCTACATAGAACTGGAACTGCTTTGCTGAACCGAAGTTGAAAGCGAAGTCAAGAGCAGCCTTAGAAGTCATACGGTTACGATTCTCTGATGTAGCAGCCTTTAAGAACTTGTTGTTAGAGAATACGTGCATCCAACCAAGACCATAGAGTGCGCTAACCTCGAATGTACGTGGCTCACCCTTATAACCACCGAACCAGTTGCTAAGGTTTACAGTACCGAGCAAGCTTGCGTTAGTAGCGCGAACTACTGTACCTGTAGAACCCCAAGGCTTGTTTGAGAAGTATGCGTTACCCTCAATAGCAAGACCGAATACTGGAGTGAAGTAACGACCGATACGGATACCAGCGTTTGGATCGAGGTCGCTCAACCACTTGTGACCAGTTGTCTTTGTTGCAACACCACCGTTAATACCAACGTAGATGTTATCAAATGTCTTGCTCTCTGCTACAGTCTGAGCAGAAACAGATGCTGCCATAGAAGCAGCAGCCAACATTAAAACTAACTTTTTCATTGTTTTCTCTGAATTAATTAATATTTGTAAAATCTATAATGTCAATGTTTTAAACTCGGTGCAAAGTAATAAAAAAATAATGAAACAACCAAATTTTTTAGAGAAAAAATCTGCACAGCACCCTATATTATGAGCAAAAGCAACCACAAAGAAGGAAATAAAGAACAATGTTTATGTTTTTTTCGACTTAATAATACAATAATATATAAGGATATAAAGCAAAACGGCGCCTTGTAGGGACTTTCTTCTGCGCTATTTATAGAGTTATTATTGCCCTATAAAGATTAAATTGCATATCCTTTCTCATTAAGGAACAGCTTTAAAATAGATAACATTTGGTTACCTTTTATAAAAGTAAGAAAACGTATCATATAAATTAGCTTGTTTGTTACGACCGAACACCTCTTTTTAATAAAAAGCAAATGAGCCTGCCCTCTATCTTATATAGCAAGCAACTTAACGCTCAGCACCATTCGTGTTTACCATCAGCACGACATGTGCGAAGCAATAACACCACACGTGCGAAGCAATAATACGTCAAAATGCTATTACCTATAAGCAAAGAAAAAAGGGACCCGTAGCATCACTGCTTAGGTCCCTTTAACAAATTAGAGAGTTATAAAAAATCAGGTTCACTTTCATCATTACCACAGAGGACTCTGTGGCAATGCGATTCGATTACTGCTGAGCAATAATCTTCATACCCTCCTCCACTGCTTCCATATTCAGTGGAATGAGTTTATGGTGGCGTTCTGGCAGACTCTTGAAGAGCGCCTTCTTGAGTCCATCGGTGCTGACTACAGGACAAACCTTAAGCAGACCACCTAAGACAATCATATTAAACACCTTTGCATTCTTCATCTCAGCAGCCTTATCCATTGCATTGATGCGATAGACTGTGATGTCCTTACGAGTAGGTGGATTGAAGACTCCATAACCATCGTAGATAAGTAAACCGCCTGGCTTAACCTTTGGTTCGAACTTATCCAGTGAAGGCTGGTTCAACACAATCGCTACATCATACTTGCTGAGAATAGGAGAAGAGATACGTTCATCGCTTACAATGACAGTAACGTTGGCTGTACCACCACGCTGTTCTGGACCATAAGCTGGCATCCATGTTATCTCCTTATCTTCCATTAGTCCCGAATAAGCCAGAATCTTACCCATAGAGAGTACGCCCTGACCACCGAAGCCACTAATTATTATCTCTTTTTTCATATTACACCTTTATTTATATGGGAGAAGAATTAAAGACCTGTAGTGTCTTTCAAATCTCCCTTTTCATATTCAGGGAACATATTCTCGCGCATCCACTCGTTAGCCTTTACAGGAGTAAGTTTCCAACCACTATTACAGGTTGCAACAATCTCTACTAACGAGCTTCCCTTTCCTTGCATACTTGCTTCAAACGCTTTGCGAATAGCACGCTTTGCTTTATTGATTGAAGCAACGGTGTCAACACTCTGACGAGTTACATAGCAGGTTCCTTTCAAGTGACTTGCTAACTCCGTAATGTTCAGATTATAGCCATGCAGTTCTGGCTCACGACCGTATGGACAAGTTGCAGTCTTCTGCCCCATAAGCGTTGTAGGCGACATCTGACCACCTGTCATACCATAAATGGCATTATTAATAAAAATAATTGTAAAGTTCTCACCACGGTTCAAAGCATGGAGTGTCTCTGCTGTACCAATACAAGCAAGGTCACCATCGCCCTGATAAGTGAATACCAAACGGTCTTCCCAAAGGCGCTTAATACCCGTTGCTACAGCCGGAGCACGACCATGAGGAGCCTCCTGCCAGTCGATATCAAGATAGCGATAAGCAAATACGGCACAGCCTACAGGGCATACACCAATCGCCTTATCACTCATTCCCATATCTTCGATTACCTCTGCAACTAACTTATGTACCACACCATGTGAACAACCCGGACAATAGTGCATTGTCGTATCGTTCATCAAAGTAGGCTTCTTATACACCAGATTCTCAGGTGAAATGATATCATTTGTCATAATATACGTCCTCCCTTCTTACTTTACTAACTTTTCCTTGAGTGCCTTAACAATCTCTTCAGGGTCAGGAACGATACCACCTAAGCGGCCAAAGTGCTCTACTGGTAATGCTCCGTTAATAGCCAAACGTACATCCTGTACCATCTGACCAGCATTGATTTCACTTACCAACACACCCTTCTTACCCATGCACAACTCTGCAAGTTGCTTGCTTGGGAAGGCCATAAAGTGATTGGACGGAACAAACCGACCTTTAATCCTGCCTCACGAGCTAACTCAACAGCCTTCTCGCCGATACGTGCAGCACTACCGAAACTAACGATAATATAATCTGCATCTTCACACTGCTGGGTCTCAAAGCGTACCTCATTCTCACGAATCTGACGATACTTCTCCTGTAAGTGGAGGTTTCTTTCTTCCATTATCTCTGGTTTCAATTCCAAAGAAGTAATGATATTAGGATTGCGATCAGCTGTACGACCCATTGAAGCCCAAGGACACTCCTTACGGATTTCCTCCTCTGTACGACGTGGTTTCTGTGGAGGAAGGACAACCTTCTCCATCATCTGACCAATCACACCGTCAGAAAGAATCATTGCAGGGTTACGATACTTGAATGCTAACTCGAAAGCCAAGTCAACAAAATCAGCCATCTCTTGTACAGAATTTGGCGCCAATACAATCACATTGTAATCGCCATTACCACCTCCACGCGTTGCTTGGAAGTAGTCACTCTGACTTGGCTGGATAGTTCCAAGACCTGGACCACCACGCTGAACGTTAACAAAGACGCCTGGAAGTTCTGCACCAGCCATATAGCTGATACCCTCCTGCATCAAAGCTACACCAGGTGATGAAGAACTTGTCAGCACACGCTTACCAGCGCCAGCACCACCATAAATCATATTGATAGAAGCCACCTCGCTCTCAGCCTGAAGAACAACCATACCCGTTGTCTCCCAAGGCTTTAAGGCTGAAAGTGTCTCAATTATCTCACTCTGAGGAGTGATAGGGTAACCAAAATAGCCATCAGCACCGCAGCGAATAGTTGCATGAGCGATAGCCTCATTACCCTTCATAAGTTTTACATCTTGTTCTGCCATAATTATTCCTCCACTTTTTTACGATAGACTGTGATACAGCCATCAGGACAAACCGTAGCACAAGCAGCACAACCAATACAATCATCTGGTCGTGCAGACTCTGCATACGGATAGCCGTGGACATTAACCTTTTTCTGAGCCAATGCAATAACATCTTTCGGACATGCAACGATACACAACTGGCATCCTTTGCATCGATCTGTGTTTACCACAATGGCACCTTTCATCTTGCTCATAGTTTTTGTATTTTAAGGATTATACGCATCCTTGTTATAGAAGTTGAGAATATTCTCCACCATCTCTTTTGCGATTACTGCTGGAGAATTAGGGTCCAACTCGATAGCCTCCATATAATTGGCTAAGGCTTCTTGCCAGTCGCCTCTCTGTCGGCATTCATTACCTCGTTGGAAATATTCTTCTGCTGTCATCTACTTATAGTATTCTTTCTTGCCTGCAGCAAGTGTATTTTTCATTAGTGAACAGATGGTCATAGGACCAACACCACCTGGAACAGGCGTAATGAAAGAGCAGAGAGGAGCAACCTCATCAAATTTCACGTCACCACATAGTCTGAAGCCACTCTTACGTGCCTTGTCTTCAACACGTGTTGTACCGACGTCAATAACCACTGCACCTGGCTTTACCATATCAGCTGTTACAAATTCAGGTCTGCCAATAGCTGCGATAATGATATCTGCCTCCTGACACTCTTTCTTCAAATCCTTTGAACGAGAGTGGCACACGGTTACAGTTGAATCACCATACTGTTTTTGCATCATCAACTGTGCCATAGGCTTACCAACAATATTGCTACGACCTAAGATAACACACTTCTTACCAGAAGTCTCAATATGATAATGCTGCAACAAGGTGAGGATACCCAATGGTGTAGCAGAGATAAAGCAAGGAAGACCGATAGCCATACGCCCCACATTGATAGGATGGAAACCATCCACGTCCTTGCGATAGTCAACAGCCATAATAATCTTCTGCTCATCGATATGCTTTGGCAAAGGAAGCTGAACAATGAAGCCATCAACGTCCTCATCCTTATTCAGCTTATCCACACAAGCCAAAAGCTCTTCTTCTGTCACATCAGCCTCAAAACGAATGAGCGTAGACTTGAATCCACATTGCTCACAAGCAATTACCTTATTCTTAACATAGGTTTCACTTCCGCCATCATGTCCCACCAAAACGGCAGCCAGATGAGGTTGTTTACCACCTGCGGCAACAATCGCCTTCACTTCTTCGGCAATCTCCTGCTTTATCGCAGTTGCTGTTGCCTTTCCGTCTATTAACTGATATTCCATAGTAATGATATTATTTGATGAATATGTGTCTTTTACATCTTCGGCATATTTGGCATTCCCGGCATACCCTTCATCTTGCTCATCATACCAGCCATCTTCGAGCCAGTAACCATCTTCATCATCTTACGAGTCTGGTCGAACTGCTTAATGAGTCGGTTCACCTCTTGTATATTGGTACCAGAGCCCTTAGCAATACGCTGACGACGAGAGTTGTTGAGCAGTTCTGGATTCGTGCGTTCCTTCGGTGTCATACTCTGGATAATTGCCTCAATACCCTTGAAAGCATTATCGTCAATATCGACATCACGGATAGCCTTGCCTACTCCAGGAATCATAGAAGCGAGGTCTTTTAAGTTACCCATCTTCTTGATTTGCTGTATCTGATTATAAATCGTTGAAATCAAACTGGTTCTTCTGAATCTTCTTCTGCAGACGCTTTGCTTCTTCCTCGTCGAACTGCTCCTGTGCACGCTCAACAAGCGAAACAACGTCACCCATACCCAAGATACGGTCTGCCATACGACCTGGATGGAACACATCAATAGCCTCCATCTTCTCGCCCGTACCAATGAACTTAATAGGCTTTGTAACGACTGTACGGATAGACAATGCCGCACCACCACGTGTATCACCATCAAGCTTTGTGAGAACAACACCATTGAAATCCAAACGATCATTGAACTCCTTGGCTGTATTCACTGCGTCCTGACCTGTCATTGAGTCAACAACAAACAGTGTCTCATCAGGATGAACATGATTCTTGAGACTCTCAATCTCGTTCATCATCTCTTCATCAACCGCCAGACGACCAGCTGTATCGATGATGACAACATCGTGACCCTTTGCCTTTGCCTCAGCAAGTGCATGATCAGCAATCTCATTCACATTCTTGTTCTCAGGCTCGCTATAGACAGCTACACCTACTTGTTCACCAACAACCTTCAACTGGTCGATAGCTGCAGGACGATAGACGTCACAAGCAACCAACAAAGGATTCTTATGCTCCTTTGTCTTGAGCATGTTTGCCAGCTTACCAGAGAATGTTGTCTTACCAGAACCTTGTAAACCACTCATAAGAATGATAGAAGGACGACCTGATAAATTCAGACCGACAGCCTCACCACCCATCAACTCAGCCAACTCATCATGTACAATCTTAACCATGAGTTGTCCAGGCTTAACGGCTGTGAGTACGTTCATACCTAATGCCTTTTGCTTTACGGTATCAGTAAAGGTTTTTGCAACTTTATAGTTAACATCGGCATCAAGAAGCGCTCTGCGCACGTCCTTCAGGGTTTCTGCTACATTTATCTCTGTTATCTTTCCTTCTCCCTTGAGAATCTTAAAGGAGCGTTCAAGACGATCACTTAAATTTTCAAACATTGCTTTTAAAAGTAAACTTACTATTTTCTTATTCTATCTTACAAAGATAATAAAAAGGAAAATAATACCGCAAGCGAACGACCCCTATTTTAATGTATTTTAAAACACACACCTTATAATAATGCGCATATAAATAGACTTTGTGCAAAAAAATGTAAAACAAATCATGCTTAACCCCTACTTTTTCACTTAGAGTGAGGAGAGAACGTAAGACATAACAAAAAAGAGGTTCTTCCGAAATATGGAGTGTTAAACTAAAAGTCTTATATAATAGGCACACGGAGTCACGGAGGGGACGGAGGTAAACGCAATGTCACGGAGGTGCCGACGGCACAAAGAGCGACGGAGGTATAGCATACAGATTCTTGATAAATACTTTGAGATAAACGCTTTGTATATAAATTGCTAATAAAATTGGCAAACAAGCTCCGTCGCTCTATGCACCGACGGTGCCTCCGTGACTTCCATTGTTTTGTTTTTATAATCCTCCGTCCTCTCCTTTTCTCCGTGTGACATTTTGTTAGAAACCTAACCTTAAGTGGCAAACCTTATCACTCCAAAATCCTGAAGACCCATTCAAAAGACTTAATAAATAAGGTAGAACTATTTACTCGTCGTGCAAGGACAGATTAAGTCCCACTCCACTTTGTCCTAATTTTTCACAAACTCATTTTTAATTGATGCTCTTTTCGCTTCTAAAAGACGCCCAATAAGCTTGCAAAAGGTGCCCTTTTGGCGGCTTACTAACGCCCTTTTGAACCCTTACTAAGCACCTTTTCTTGCACAGCTTTATAACTAACTGATATAATAACAGTTACAAGCGCCCTAAAAACAACTATTTATATGCCTTTATTGAAGGATAAAAAGCCTTAAAGATGTAAACATTTTTCTAGACAGGAAACAAAAAAGAAGTGCCGACATCACTCTCTGAAAAGAGGAAAACGATGTCGGCACTTCCCTATTAATCAAAATACTGAATTCATAAAACCTTGTTTATTCTACAAAAATTATGAGCAGCAATAACAATATATTAGGAATAATCATCCAAGCAATGAAAACAAACAAAAGCGTAGGCGGACTATCATAAATAGATCCCCGATAATGAGTCATTACACGACTATGTCGTCCTCGTACCTTATATATATAATATACAATGATATACGATAAAAGTATAGGTACACAGATTACAGTTTTTTCTTTCCATCCAGTAAAATGAAGCAGTGTGATATTCAGCAAATTTAAGTAATACCCCAAAAGGAACATAATCCCTAAAGGTATTAGTAACACTCCATCAATACTACGACGCCCTGGGAAAAGATGATGTAACCGCTCTCCAACAAAGTAAACCAAGTCGAAAAAATAAAACTTTCTCTTACCCATTCTTGCTTTAAAAGTCTATGCAAGACAGTTGATAATTTCCGTTACAGACTTACAGCCGTGACGGTCGAGCCAGTCATTAATGCCATTGCGCACTTTTATCGTAACCTGTGGATCAAGGAAATTAGCAGTTCCTATCTGGATTGCTGTAGCGCCTGCCATAAGGAACTCAATAGCATCCTCAGCTGTTGAAATACCACCTAAACCGATGACTGGTATCTTCACAGCCTTTGCCACATCATTGACCATTCTGACAGCTACAGGTTTTACAGCTGGACCACTCAAACCACCCGTACGGATGCTCAACTTTGGACGACGACGCTCTATATCAATCGCCATTCCCATCAACGTGTTAATCAGTGATACTGAGTCAGCACCCTCATCTTCGCAAGCACGTGCTATACTGGCTATATCGGTGACATTAGGCGAGAGCTTCACGATCATGGTCTTGTGGTAATGCTGGCGAACAGCCTTCACTATGGAAGCAGCTCCAGAGCAGGTGACACCGAACGACATACCGCCTTCTTTCACGTTAGGACAAGAGATATTCACCTCGATAGCAGGAATCCCCTCTAATGCATCAAGTTTCTCTGCAGTCTCTGCATACGTCTCGGGCGAATTACCACTGACATTGACAATCATATTCGTGTCGATATCTTTTATCTGAGGATAGATATGCTTGATGAAGTAATCTACTCCCTTATTTTGCAAACCTACGCAGTTAAGCATTCCCTGAGGTGTCTCTACCATACGTGGATAGTCATTTCCTTCACGTGGTTCCAGTGTCGTACCCTTGACGATAATACCTCCAATTTCCTCCAATGGTACGAAATCAGCAAACTCCAAACCATAGCCAAAGGTGCCACTGGCTGTCATTACTGGATTCTTGAGCTGTAAGTCATTTATCTTTACACTTAAATCAGCCATATTATAATCATCTATTTTTACAAAACTATGTGATTGTATGCTTCCTTTTCCTATTTAGTACTATTAATATAATTAGGTATCATAAAAGGAAACTAAGTTTCAACCACTCTTTTCTGATTTATTCTCCCCACATCAATCTACGTGTATCGAAGACTGGACCCTCTGTACAAACACAGAGATTTCCCCCTGTCGTTTTCTCTACACAGCACAGGCAAGCACCAACACCACACGCCATCATATTCTCTAACGATGCCTCGCAAGGAATTGATGCCTTATGAGCATAACGTGCCACTGCCATCATCATTGGCTTAGGACCACATGTCGAAATACGGTCAAACGCTCTGTGGACAGGATAGAGTGATTTGTGACAAACCCTTTCTCACCTGCAGAACCATCCTCTGTAGTGATACATACCTTTCCATACTTCTCGAAAAGCGATACCTCTGCTAAGTCGGCTGCTGTACGAGCTCCCAACAAAAAGACAGGCGAACCGCCAGCCTCCTTTATCTGCTTACCGAAATAAAGCAACGGAGCAACGCCTACACCACCGCCTACAAGCAATACACGTTCTGACGGACTTGCCAAAGGGGCAAACGTATTACCCAAAGGAAGTACGCAGTTTAACCTATCGCCTTCACGTAGACGTGCAAGCGTACGCGTACCTTCTCCTACAGTTGCAACAAGCAGCCACAACTCATTACGCTCTTTATCAACAAAATTAATAGAAATAGGACGGCGAAGAAAGGTAGAAGGCGAGCCGTCCACCTCTCACCTCTACAAACTGACCAGGCAGCATCTCTGGAAGCGGTTTCTCATCTGTCAGCTTAATAAGGACATTCCTTGCATTGACACGCTCCACAGAAGATACCTTCAAGTCGAGGACATACTTCTTCATCTTTGCTTTGCTTTTTAAAACTATGCAAATATAGATAAAATATCCCGATTATAGACTGATTGAAGAAAAAAACAGAAAGAAATCCTTTCAAAACGAGTAATGCCCATAAACATCTATCGCATTAATAATACAATTTACACCTTTATATATAATCAGAAAGAAACAATCTTATGCTTTTTCAGTCTCCGTGCTATAACCCAGCACATAATGTGTTAGTTCCTAACACACATGGTGTGGATGATTAGCACGATATGTGCTAAGGGCTAAATATCTCTAAAAATAACACAACAAAACAAGCTATAGGGCAAATTGCAAGCTGTGACACGCTGTTAATCCTTGCATCAACTACCTTTGTATGAGTTTGAAAATCTCGAAGGAAGGTATAGAGAACATAGGTGACAGACTACATAACTTCTGTTAGTCACGCGTTAAAAGTCAATGGATATGGGGGACGACAGGCAAAGGTGAATGAGAAAAGCCAGTGTTTTAAGGGTGGGAAACTTTAGTAAGGTATTCAACTTTTCTGCTGTGTTGAAACGATACGACTTGTCAGAGGTTTCGCTCTTATAGGCAATATTCTATTCGGCAAGTTCCTTCAGTCCGCGCCCCACGGTGTCGGCACCAGGTAACAGCGCACCTGGTCTCTGTCTGAACTGTCCTGTAAGCGCATTGATTTCCTCAAGACAATCCTCACAACAAAGGTAACTGAAGAAGAGGGAGCCCAGGATTCTTCCATGACAGAATGCCTTGCCTCTGCACCTGCGTCTGCCCAACACGGATTCGGTAAGTTTTTCAAAGCCCAACTTTGAGAAAACGTCCATAATATGATAAATTCCACCGAAAGAAGTGATATTCTCGTTTTTTATTGCTACCTTTGTCATGTCAGTTTTTGCTTACTTGTTGTGTTTACAGCACCAAGATAGGTGAAAATTCTGACATATCCAAGTATTTTGAGAACTTTGTTTCTCAGGCACTTGGAGTTCTTACAAGAATTTATGCTGCGGAATTAAGGGAATATTAACATCAAATAGAATAAATTCAAGAAATGAATTGGAAAAATTTTTGGAGTAAAATACGACAAACAAGAAACGTGGGCATTTGAACAAATGTCTTATTTGCTTTTTTGTGCAGAGTTCAACAATCGTGTTGGACTTTTCCGATATAAGAACCAAACAGGAATTGAGACAGAACCAATCGAAAAAGACGGAAAATTTTATGGTTTTCAATCTAAATACTACACTACATTAATCGCTGACAATAAAGAAGACATTATTGATTCAATTAAAAAAAGCTAAATCCCAAAAACAAGCAACTAGACGAATTATATCTTTACATCAACCAAGAACTTTCCGAAAGCACTACTAAAAGCAAAAAGAAACCGCAATATCAATTAGACATTGAGAAAGCCGCTAAGACAGCAGGAATAAGTATTCAATGGCGAGTCCCAAGTAATTTTGAATTACAATTATCTTTGCCTGAAAAATAAATACATACATGACGTTTTTTTCAGTCTTGACCCAAACGAAGGAAATTTACTTGATGAGATTTATAAACACAACGAGAATATTTTTACAAGCAATCCAGACAGAAATAACATTCGGAGACAAACAAATTAAAATTGACCGAAGTTCTGTTGTTGAATCAATAGCAAATGCTTCTCAAAAAGAAAAAAACATAATTATTTCGGGTGAAGGTGGCTGCGGTAAAACCGCAATTTTTCAAAAGAGTTTTTATAACTCTTGCTTTAAGAAAATACCAATTTGTGTTTTTAAGGCAAATGAACTTAATGTAAATCACATTAACGACATATTTCACATAGACCACAAATTTACATTTGCACAGTTTCTCAATGCCTACAAGGACGAACCACTTAAAATATTTGTAATTGATTCCGCAGAAAAACTTGCAGAGATTTCTAGCAACGATATTCTTACTACGTTAATTCAAAAGTTAAAAGAGAATGCTTGGAATATCATCTTTACAACACGCTACGCTTATCTTAACGATTTAACTTTTTTGATAAAAGAGAATTATCAGTTGCCGTTTGACGTAAATGATGTTTCTCTGATTGGTACTGAGGAATTAAAATCAATAGCAGACGAATTCAAATTCCCACTTCCCGACAATCAAAAATTCGTAGAGCGACTTAGAAACTTGTTTTACCTAAGAGAATATGTTCAACAATATTCCAACATTGACAAACAAGGAAACTACAAAGAATTTATTGACTTGCTTTGGAAAAAGCGAATACAAAATACCGTTCAAAAAGACAACCTGCACCTTGAACGAGAAAAATGTATTATCAGCATTGCCAAACAAAGGTGTGAAACAGGACGGTTCTATATCAATGCTGATAGTTTACCACAATCAGCATTGTTTCAATTAAAGCAAGATGAAATACTTGGCTATGATGATACTCATTGCGGATATTTTATTACTCACGATATTTATGAAGAATGGACATTGAATAAAATTGTTTCCCGAAGTTTTTCAAACACATCAACCACAAAAGAGTTTCTTGACGACTTAGGGAATTCTTTACCCATTCGCAGAGCATTTAGGTTATGGCTATCAGACCATTTATCAGAAAACAGTAAGGAAATAGAAATTTTCATTCAAAGTGCTTTTACAAGCACTGATGTTATTCAATTTTGGAAAGACGAAATTTTAGTTTCCGTTTTACTCTCAGATTATTCAGAAACATTCTTTAAATTTTTTGAGAAAGAAATCATTGCAGATGATTTTGAAATACTAAAACGAATTTTGTTCCTGCTAAGAATCGCCTGTACAGATATTTCTGCAATTCAAAATATTGAAATTATAAAAACCTAAAGGTAAAGGTTGGGAAGAAGTAATTGCCCTTATTTACAAACATAAAACTGACTTTTTCGACAACAACCTAAAACTTGTTTTACCTGTTTTAACTGATTGGTGCGCATTCAATAAAAAAGGAGTAACAACAAGATACACAGGTTTATTAGCATTAAGCGTAATTCAAAAAAACTGAAACCGAAGAAAATTTCTTCATACACGATGTTGCGGAAGAAAAATTTTTGAAAGTGGTTTTTAATTCAGCCAATGAACTAAAAACCGAACTAAAAGAAATATTTGACAAAGTAGTTTCTAATACATGGACAGAACACAGAGCCCCCTACGAAGGACTTTGCTCTAAAATTTTAGAGAAGCCCTACATAGCAATTGAATTAATTAAAACACTTCCATTATCTGTTATTCAATTATGTGATTTATTTTGGCAAAAACAGCCGAAAAAGCAAGACGGATTTGGATATGAAAGAGATACAATGGAAAGTCGTTATGGCTTAGCGGGCAAATACGAATTAAATTATTTCCCCTCAAGTGCTAATCAAACGCCAATAAAATGGTTATTGCAAATAGAATTCTGCAAAACACTTGATTTTATCATAGATTTTACAAATAGGGCTGTTGAATCTTATAGTAAATCCGACTATGGACAACAAGACGTTAAAAAGATCACATTACACGTAAGCGAAACGAAAGTAACACAGTATTTGAGTGACGCAATTTGGAGTATGTATCGTGGAGGAGGAAGTCCCTCTGTTCCCCACGTATTAGAGTCAATGCATATGGCATTAGAAAAAATTCTTTTAGAATTTTCTCTAATCTCAAAGTCCGAAATAATTCAGAATATACTTCTTAAAATTCTCATTCAATCAAAATCAGCTTCACTTACTTCTGTTGTTTGTAGTGTTGTGCTTGCGAATCCTGATAAGTTCTATGATGTTGCTTTGATTTTATTCAAAACAATTGAATTATTTCACACAGACACGATTAGGTGTTCAGGCGAATTTCATACTAAATCGCTGTATGGTATAGGATATGGAATGGATAAAATAAAAGACATTTTATACACAGATGAAAGATTGAAAACTTGTGAAGATAAACATAGAAACTCAAATTTAGAATCATTGTTTCTGAATTATCAACTTTTTGGTGTCAAAGGATTTAACGAAGAGCAGAATACTGAATACATCGGTAAATTATACGACATTATTGACCAATATAAATCAAATACTTCAACAAGTAAATCCTTTGGAATATTGTTGGCTAGAATGGATAGACGTAATTTAATACCAAAAGTATCACAGCATGACGACAACCATTTACGAATAGAATTTACGCCTAAAGAACTTTCTGACGAACATAAAAAGGAAAGCGAAGAAGCGTTAAATCAATATCAAGAACTTCTTAAATACTCTTCGCTAAGAATGTGGGCTGATTTTTTGATTGGTGCGAGAAATCAAACTAAAAGCGCAAAGCAAGAGGAATATGACAACAATCCTCTTTTAGCTTTATCAGAAACAAAGCAACTTGTTGAAGAACTGAAAGCAGGACGAAACGGAATAGGTATGCTTGATTATTCTATACCTGCGTTTTCGTGTTCTAAATTATTACTTGAACACAAAGACAAATTATCAAAAGAAGATAAGGTTTTTTGTAAAGAAATTATTCTTTCTTCCCTGTCGAATCTTTTCACCGATAATTATGATTATCAAATAAGTGATGGCGTTGAAGCCTCTATTCATGCAATTCCATCATTAATAAAAAGAATACCCTGATGAAATAGAAAGCTATGTTTCTATAATGGTTTTAACTCTTTTCGATGAAACATCTCTTGGTGCTTACAAAAAGAATATGTGATTACGTTATTGAATCTATTCATAATTCAAAAATTATGGGAGCAAAATTCAAAAAGTTGCACAGGCAATTCTGTTCGGATATGTAAAACTCAAACCCATATACAAAAACCATTGTTGCTGAAAAAAAGAAAAAGAAATTGGTTGGGGACGAATTTCTAAAAAAATCCATTTTCGAAGAATTAGAGAAAAAGAAATTCTGATTTCACTTTTTGAAAAATTCATCATTAGACATAAACAACATTACTTCACTTGATATTCATTCTTTGGAAATAGTTCTTCAGTTAATACCATCTGACACGAAAGATATAATTCACTTAGAAATTTATGCAAAAATCGTTGCCCTTATTAGCTTCACAGTTATTAAAAGACAGAAGAAGTTACAAAAGATGATTCAGGAGACGATTCTAACATTTACTTATTACGCTTGCATATTTTCAAGAATTTTTGCTTATTTCATTTTTACATAGAGAGAAAAATGAAATTGATGCGTTTCTAAAACCATTTGTTGATTCATTTTCTTCAACCGAAGAAACAGCTTCATTTATTGGAGAATTAGTAAGTGCAGAGGATTATCTAAACAAGTATGAACAATTTTGGCATATTTGGGACAATCTATATCCAAAAATAAAAGAACTATGTGCAAATCCATGTGGCTATCATTTAAAAAGAAATCATAATAAATTATTTTTTCGCATGGCGTTGCTGGCGTGAAGGAATTGAAGATTGGCATAGTTTAAAAGAGGGAAATTTATCCCTTTATGCAAATGCTTCAAAAAGATATAGGAAACATTCCTGCTGTATTGTATTCTGTTGTCAAAGTTTTAAATTCAATCGGGACAAACTTTAAAGACGAAGGTATTGATTGGATTTATACAATTGTGTCAAACAACAAATTGTTACATCATGACGACTTAGAATCAAACACTTTATATTATTTGGAAAAGTTTTTTTAAGAAAGTTCGTTTTTCATCAACAGACAAAACATAAAAAGAAGAAATTAGATTGAAAAAAATAAAAATTATTCCGATTCTTGATTTCATGATTGAACGAGGTTCTATGCATGGATATTTATTAAGAGAAAGTATTTTTATGATATTGCTGTCCGGTAAAAACTTTATGGGCTATCTGTATTAGTTAAAATAGACTTGCACTTATTATTTCTTAGAATTATCGGTTATTATAGGTCTATTCTTATCTAAATAAGTGCATTTTATAATGCTTACAGTTTGAAACTGAAAACCAAGCTCCAGAATGAGTAAAACTGCTGCAATACCGATGGATAAAGAGATACAGAGCTTTCAGTTTACTTTTACCGGACAGCAATAATTTTATGAAAACCATAACAACATGAAAACACCTGCTTCCAACAAGCATATAGGCATAAGTAGTGCTGTAGGCTCGCGGAAGCAGTGGTGAAAACCTGCAAGTATCTTGCTTGTACAAACTACAGTTAACTATCCCTTGCACTAATATGTCGATTGATATGAAAATAAGTTGAAAATGATTTGGATTTGTCTTAGAATTCTTTTGAGCCGTCTCAACTCACTGTCAAAAGTAACGAGGTGTTTTTCATTGGGGTTTCTTTGCTCCTTTCTTTATCCACTTAGGTTCACGAAAGAAAGGATCGGTCGGCAAATCTGCCGACTGCGTTACTCTGTCTGTTCTTCTTGAACGGTTATCCGTCCCGTCCTTACATCGGGGTGGGTGGAGAAAGCCCAATTCACCTCCTCATCGGGCAGGGTGCTGCGAATATTCCAAGCCAGTACCAATCCGCAATTCTGAATGACCTTTTGCCGTGCTTCCTCCCTGCTTTTGGCAACCACCTCAAACACTCCCTCGAAAATGTACTGCATTCGTACTCTGTAAACTCTCTTCTTCATATTCTCCAATAGTCCGTTAAATATTATGCTACATCAGCAGCGAAACTAAATATATCATTTATCCTTTCTTTATTTAATGGCGTGTTCGGTCTTTTCTCGAACACGTCAATAATTCGTTGCGCGTAATAGGCATCCACTTCCAACATACGATTCCTTAGATTTACACTTTCCTGTCACTACTGTCATCCAAAGAGAGTTTATAACTAATTAGTTTATAAGGAGTTTGTGCTAAATGTTAAAATGACAGCAACTAAATCGAAAATAGTTTTGTAAGTAAACGCTTAAATTTAAGTCTATCGTAACACTTCAAAACGCTGGATAGACATGATAAAAACGTAAGAACCCAGTAGTATTAATAAGAGAAAAGACCTTTGTGGGCTTAAAGTTCGTTTGCATACTATAAACACCTATTTCTTTATAGTAAGAGCAAATACATCAAAATAGAAACAAAGGCTTGTAAGAAAGACTACATAGATTCTTATAGAATAATGTACGCTACTTAGAAATTGTTTTAAGAGATATCTAATGTAACTTTGCACTCGGAAGTTAACGAATACGTTTACAAACTCCGAGTGCTATTCTTTAAATATCAATTTCGCATTCCGAAGACTTACTTCTTTGGTACAAAAGTCTCCCATGTTTGGTCATCAAAGAAGATACGAATCTCTGTGATACGACGTTGTGGTTTGTCAATATATTTTACCTCTGTACGAGATGGACTTTTATACATATTATCACTATATGGAGAGCTTATCTGTTCTGTCTCTGGCTGTGAGGATGGAGTAGGATAAGGAAAGTCAAGCATACCCTCAGAGGCTCCAGGAGATACCATCTCAGCTTCTCCAGCTGAAGAATTAGGTTCAGTAACCTGATCCTTAAACATAGGTCCTTGTCCGTACAGAAGCCAATCAAGATTAATCTTTGTGAACTTACTCTTGATAGCTTCAACTGTATTTAGAGTTGGTTTTGTTCTTCCAGTAAAAATACTACTGAGAGATGCTGATGAGATTCCTATGAAATCTGAGAAAGTTTGTTGAGTCATATGCTGACTCTCCATAAGCTGTCTGATTCGATCTTTCATATCCAAATTCTATCGTTCGTTAGCAAATAGAGGAGTTTTTAAGCTGATTAGGCACCTCTTTAATAACTTTACAAAGGTAAACATAATATTTTAAATATCAAAATAATGAGTTAATGATATTTCATTTGTATATCTAACTTTTGATATTTACATTTTACAAATAAAAAGAACTAAATATGTGCAGTCCTAATACACATTTACAAAAACAATATATACAAACCTATATAACATCAAAGGGATAAATAAGCAGAAAACTCTAAATTACTGGTTATAAACAACCTTTATTGGCATATACAAACCTAAAATAGCCAAATATGCAATAAAAAGGGAAATAATAGGAGATTAATCTGATAAACTTATCAATAAATCACAATAAATTGCTGATTATCAACGTATTATCTATTATAATTACTTAGTGTATGAAAATACATATAGATTTATAAATACAAATATTCTAATTTTAATTTACAAATATAATTTTGTATGTGCATTTTTCAATATAAAAAAATTATCCTTATTATTCAACATATGCAAATATAAAGAATAAAAACGACTATCTTTTATTTCACAAAAACTAAAAACTAAAAATAATGTGAAATATAAATCAGTTATTACGAAAAAGTGCCATTTTTTTGCATGCTTAAAGTATTTACGAACAAGGGTAAAGAAGTCGAAAAAAATACGCGAAAAAAATGGAGAGGGTAAAATGAGCTAACTATACTATTAATCAATAGGAAACATAAAAAAAGCACCCTTTTCAGAGTGCTCCTTTTAGCTTAAAATATCATGATTTCTGGTAAAAATAAGTGATTTTTATGCCCCAAAAGCATCAAAAGTCCTACTATTTTTTAGTGAAGTATGAAGAAAATTAGCTCTTTCATCAAATCTCCTGCACCAGTATTAGGATTATCTAATCCTTTACTCTTTCCATCGATGTCTCGAATCTTAGAAATTATGTCCATCGTTTTTCGAGCAGAATAATTCTTTTGCCCTATTACAAAATCTTTAGCTCCCCATGTATTACGCAAATCTAAAGCAGCAGCAATATCTTGTTCCGTATTTTTTCGAGGAGAATAATGAACTATCATCAAACTTTGGAAATAAGAAAAGAGTAATGGAAGGAAAGAATAAAGAGAACCAGCTTTTGGATTATTGTCAAAATATTTCACAATCTGATTTGCTTTAAAACAATCCTTCTGTACAATCGCATTTCTAAGTTCAAAAGCATTGAAGTCTTTACTGACACCTATCTCCTTCTCCACTACTTCGGGGGTGACACGAAGATTATCTGCAGGAAGAGAGATAAGCACCTTATCCAACTCAGAAGTGAGGCGACTTAAATCCGCACCAATATGATCAGCTATTATCTGACACGCCTTTGGGTCGATACTAACTTTTCTCTCCTTCAAATAACTTTGGATAAAAATCTGGTAGCTGATAGTCGCGCAACTTCTTACTCTCAAAAAAACGACACCGACAGCCTGTGCCAATCCTACAGCTTTTTTTACGTGCGTCAATTTTTCCCGTTTTTTTATGACACCATACAAGGATGGTTGATTTTACGGGATTTTTTTGAGATACTTCTCAATGCTTCCAAAGAACGAATATTCTGCGCCTCTTTGACTATTATCACTTGATACTCCGCCATCATAGGATAACGTCGTGCCATATCAGCTACCTGTACAGCTGTAACATCTGATCCAAAACAGATAGTCTGATTAAAATCTCGCTCTTCTGGAGAAAGAACATGCTCTGCTATATAGCCAGAAATCTGATCGATATAATAAGACTCTTCCCCCATCAGCATATAGATGGGAGCAAACTTCTTATTCTTCAGATCCTGCATAATACTCTGAAATGTTGGTCCTTGCTTTGCTGGCATTTACTTTTTTATTAACTTTGCATAAAAGATAAACCATATATAGAGGCAAGAATACTGAGGTTATAAGTCCTATATTGATAGAAAACTATCTTAGGGAAACATACCTCCCTATATCTTGCAGTATGGTCTTTCATGCAAAGTTAATAGAAAAGAGATAGAAAACAAAATTTTCATTTGACTTTCACTATACACCTTACACCTTATTATATATAAGATATTTAGATATGATGCAGCTTAACCTCCCTCCTTATCAGATTAGAGTAAGAGAGGTAAACGGACGAAAGCAGATTTTTGATGTACTCCGCAGGAAGTATATAGCACTCACTCCAGAGGAATGGGTGCGCCAGCACTTTATTCATTACCTCATCGAACACAAGAGCTACCCTGCTACTCTACTTGCTAACGAGGTTCCACTACAAGTTGGCGAGAAGAAAGTCCGTGCTGATAGTGTGCTTTACGATAATCAGCTTCGTCCGAGAATGATTATTGAATACAAAGCACCAACCATACCATTAACACAGAAAGTATTTGAACAAATATCTGTTTACAATCTCCTACTCCATGTTGATTATCTGATTGTATCAAATGGCTTAGATACTTATATCTGTAAAATGGATTATGAGAATCAAACATACGCTTTCCTTGAGACAATTCCAGACTATCAAAACATTTAACAATACAGTTGTATAATCCTCATATAGTATTCTTATTAATCTTTACAATCAATAAGCCAACATACTTTGGCACTATCTTTGTCTATAGGCCAGTATGAAACTATAAACAGGTGTTATTTCATATAAATAGAAGATGATATGGCAATAGGAAAATGGATTGGTGGCGCATTAGGCTGGATACTTAGCGGAAGTATGCTGGGTGGTTTAGTTGGCTATTGTATAGGAACAATGCTTGACGAAGCATTTGCAGGCGATAATAGCGATGGTAATAGGCAGAACGGATATGGCGAGCAAAGTCATTTTGGAGGCACGCGTCCGTTTGAAGAAGACCGCAACTCCTTTTTATTCTCTATGCTTGTCCTTTCCTCTTACATTATAAAAGCCGATGGAAAGATAATGCACTCTGAGATGGAATATGTACGCCAATTCCTTCGTCATAACTTCGGTGAACAGGCTGTAAGCCAAGGAGAATCAATTCTACTAAAGTTATTTGATTTACAGAAGCAACAAGGACCTTATCAATTTAAAGAAACAATCCGTAAGAGCTGCACAGAGATACGTTTTCATACGAGTGATAGTCAACGATTACAATTACTAAATTACCTTGTCATCATAGCAAAGCAGATGGCATAGTAAGTTCAGAAGAAGTTGTTGCACTAAAAGAGATTGCCTTATATCTTGGACTTTCTACACAAGACGTTGAGTCCATGCTCAACTTAGAAAGTGGAGCAAAAGCAAGTAGCAACATTGAAGATGCTTATAAGGTGTTAGGCATATCTTCATCAGCAACTGACGATGAAGTCAAGGCTGCTTACCGCAAGATGGCTTTAAAACATCATCCAGACCGTGTTTCTACACTTGGAGACGATATCCGAAAGGCTGCTGAAAAGAAGTTCCAGGAGATTAACGATGCTAAAGAAAGAATCTATAAGGCAAGAGGACTGTGAGGGAAGTGGACAGGTTTATAGTTGACAAGTAATTGCTAATAAATTCACAACAAATATCTTTATTAAGAAACATTCATAAATTGCGCTATGGCAACAAGACTTAAAATAAAAACAACAGAAGGTGATATCACCATTCGCCTTTATGACGAGACCCCAAAACATCGTGATAACTTTCTAAAACTTGCAAAGGAAGGGTATTTCAATGGTACGCTCTTCCACCGAGTAATAAAGGACTTTATGATACAAGGTGGAGATCCCGATAGTAAGAATGCTCCAAAGGGTAAGATGTTAGGTACAGGTGGACCAGACTATACCATTCCTGCTGAGTTTGTTTATCCACAATACTTTCACAAACGTGGTGCCTTGAGTGCAGCCCGCACAGGTGATGAAGTTAACCCTGAGAAAGAAAGCAGTGGTAGTCAGTTTTACATTGTATGGGGAAAGACCCTTAAACCTGCAGAACTAAAGCAAATGGAGCATCAGATGGCAATGCAACAAGAGCAACAAGTTTTCAATCAGCTTACAAGAGAACATCACGAGGAGATAATGAATTTAAGACGTAATCGTGACCGTGTAGGACTGCAAGAGCTACAAGACAAGCTGATAGAACAAACAAAAACAACTTGTAAGCAACAAGGTAAGCCTTCCTTTACAGAAGAACAAATAGAGGTTTATACTAATGTTGGTGGTACTCCTTTCCTCGATAATCAGTACACCGTCTTCGGTGAGGTGGAGGAAGGTCTTGATATCGTTGAACGTATACAAAACTGCAATACAGACCGCAATGACCGTCCAACAAAAGATGTTAAGATTGAAACTGTAGCCTTATTGTAAGCCTACATAATGAAACATAAAATGACATAATATCCTTGTATAGTTATTCCAGCAAGAAATAACTATACAAGGATATCTTATTTAACCCAGCAGGTTTAATCTTTCTTAGCGAAGATAGTATGACAACTGCTCTAAATTCTTCTGCTTAGTTGCGTCCGTTATCAAAAAGATATCTATAAGCCACCAGATACCACAACCACCAGCTGTCAGCAACTTACCAATACCTAAACCAACATCTCCAATATAGAAGCGATCAATACCAAGTGATCCTATAAATATTGACAAAAGAATTGATAGCAAAGGATCTTTCATCTGAGACTGGAGAGCCAATATCTCTGACTCACTAATATCAGTGTTTTCCAATCTTGTACGAACACTCGGAATACTTCCTGCAGGGATTTTTGATGAAAGCATCATCAATATATGATTCACCTTATCTGATTCCATAATGATTACCTTAGGTTTAATAATTTATATAACTTTACATGTTCCCCAAACCCATATCCACTATATCTTTAGGATATTTCTCACAATAAACCAAATGAAAAAGAGAATTATATACAACCATATAAGCCGCTTATCTTCTATTACCTTTGTGAGACTATCCTTAGCCTTCCCTTTTGGAAGTAAGGCACGTACTCCAAACGATAATATGTATGGTCCAGAAAATAGAAGAAATAATTATAGTGAATTGCTTCTGAAAACCGCCCTTGCAATAAAGCATGCAACGCACGTTGAATGCCACAACCAGGACATTGTAACCCTGTTGCGACCTTAAGGAGACATTTAGGTGCCCATAAAGTCGTAACAGGGTTATAGAAATAATACAGAATTAATAGGGAGGCTCCCAAACAGAGCCAACCTATACACTTTATAGTACGTTTCAAGGATTTAGTGAGATCCAGCCATTGTGCTCAATGCAGCCAAACCACCGAAGCAAACAAAATAAAGGATAGAACCAATTAGACCCACAACAATACCAATAATACTCCACTTTTTAGCGTCATTAGCAGCTAAAACAGCTTCATCGTATTGTTTCATCATATAAAGCTCATTCACCTTCATAGCGCGAATGATTGCATAAATACCTGCTGGCAAGCAGCAACATACAGTTGTGAAAATCGCAAGAGCCAAATTGTTATTTGGCTTAGGAGTGTTCATTTCTTCCATAACTTTTTTTGAGCCGACTCCCCATGGCATTCTTTTTTTGTTTTATTATTTGAACCACGTTGCTACTATGGTGGGGAAGTCTTAAGTGACACCTCTTCACAAACAGGTTATTGTTTTCAGCTATTACTTAACCGAGGACAAATTTAAGTAATTTAGATTAAATATACAAGCTAAAGAAAAACTTTTCTTTCTATCATAAACAAAAAAATTACATTTTAAACAAATATAACATTTACAAATAAACCAAGAAAAGCGAGTAAACCTATATTAGTTCATCTATCCACAAATACATCAGGGATTCTTTAACATGTTAAAACTATCACAAAACTTTATACATTCTTCCCTAAGTTCATAAACAAAGTCAAATAAACCGAGAAAGTTCCATAAACAATAATCGGATTAAAGTCTATTGACTCTAACCCGATTCTTTTTATATTCTCTCAATTATTCTTCTTTACTACATGCGAATCGCGCAAGAATAAGTCTGTTTCTGATTTATGCCAAACAGTTTACACGACCTATATTGTATTCACGGATGACATTTGTCATATAATGAAACATCTTACGCATAACACTCATATTCTTTACTTTCTCTTTCATAACGTTTCCTTTCCTCTATTGAGTTATACAATCTTTTACCTATGTCCCTATTGAGACTGAAGCCCTTTCAGTGGCTACCTCTTTGTTATCCTATTGAGGTGCCGTTTGTGTTGTTTTGTGCTTGCAAAGTTAGTACACTTTCCAAAATCTCACAAAGGAAACTTACACTTTCACTTTGTTTTTCTATTAAATTTTGACCTGCGTCAATAAGATTGACACGCGTCAATCCCGCTATTTGACATATATCAACCCATGCGTGCCTTTATATCAACATCCTCTAAACGAATATATTATAATAAAAAAGAAGACGGAAAGACAAGTATCACATTTTCTTTTCTTATCTTTGCACTATGAACACAAACGAAAATCATAGCTTTCGATTACCTGCAGAGTGGGAACCACAAAGCGGAGTTATACTGATATGGCCGCACGAAGATACTGATTGGCGTCCTTATCTTGAGGAGATTACTGAAGTTTATCTCCAGATGGCAGATGCTATTACCCGATACGAGGCATTGCTTATCACAGCACGTGATACAGAAATGGTAAGTTCCTTACTGAAGGAAAGGCTGACAGAGGAACAGATGAAACGTGTAACGCTCTTTACTTGTGACAATAATGACACTTGGGCACGAGACGTTGCACCGATTTCGCTCATAGCAAACAAAGCATCGAAAGATAGTTCCCAGCCCCTTCGTCTACTTGACTTCTGTTTCAACGGATGGGGTGAGAAGTTTGCAGCAGAAAAGGATAATAGAATCAACCGTCAGCTTCACGAGGCAGGACTCCTCCAAGGAGTATTAGAAAGCCACAAGGATTTTGTATTGGAAGGTGGTTCAATAGAGAGCGATGGAAGCCATACACTCTTTACAACAACGAGTTGTCTGATGGCACCACATCGTAATCAACCTCTCACACAAGAGGATATAGACAAGCAATTGCGCCTTTTCTTCCCAAATGTAGAGCGAGTTATATGGTTAGATTATGGTCAGTTGGCAGGCGATGATACAGACGGACATATTGATACTATCGTACGTATTGCACCTAATAACACCTTATTATATATAGGGTGTGACGATAAGGAAGATGAGCATTATGAGGATTTCCGACTCTTAGAGGAACAGCTAAAACAGCTCCGCACACAGAAAGGTGAGCCTTATCGCCTACTTCGCCTCCCTATGCCTGATGCTATCTATGATGATGACGAGCGTTTGCCTGCAACACATGCAAACTTCCTTATCATCAATGGAGCTGTACTTGTTCCAACCTACAACCAACCCGAAAAGGACAAAGAAGCTTTGGACACAATTCAAGAAGCTTTCCCTGATCGTGAAATCATAGGTATTGACAGCCGTACTATTATCAGACAGCATGGTTCCATACACTGTCTGACGATGCAGCTACCAGCAAACGGATAAAACCACTCTTCGTTTGAGTTGGTAACAAATGAAATAGTAATAAAAGAATACAGAACAATAAACATAAACAGGGCTAACACCTTTATTATGAGAGAACTTAAAATAGGCTTCCTGCAACAACATAATGTTGAGGATATCAAAAACAATATAGAGCGATTGGCTGAGGGAATTACAAACTTAGCACAACGTGGTGCGGAACTTGTTATCCTCCAAGAACTGCACAATTCACTTTACTTCTGTCAGACAGAGGACGTAAACAAGTTTGACTTGGCTGAAACTATACCAGGTCCCTCTACTGGCTTTTATGGTGAGTTGGCACGCGAACTGGGTATTGTCATTGTGACATCACTTTTTGAAAAACGTGCACCAGGACTTTATCATAACACAGCTGTAGTGATAGAGAAGGATGGTAGTATTGCTGGTAAATATCGTAAGATGCATATTCCAGATGATCCAGCTTACTATGAGAAGTTCTACTTCACACCAGGCGACCTCGGATTTCATCCAATTGATACAAGCGTAGGACGTCTTGGTGTACTTGTATGCTGGGATCAGTGGTATCCCGAAGCAGCCCGTCTAATGGCATTGCAAGGTGCAGATATGCTTATCTACCCTACAGCTATTGGCTACGAAAGTAGTGATACGGACGAGGAAACAGTGTCAGCGTGAGGCATGGACAACAGTCATGCGAGGTCATGCCGTTGCCAATGGTTTACCAGTAGTCGCTGTAAACCGTGTCGGTCACGAACCTGACCCAAGTGAGCAAACTCAAGGTATTCAGTTCTGGGGAAGTAGCTTTGTTGCTGGTCCACAGGGAGAGCTACTCTATCGTGCTTGTGACAACGACGAGGAAAGCGTTATCCTCAACATCAATCTTGACCATAGCGAGAATGTACGTCGTTGGTGGCCTTTCCTGCGTGACAGACGAATCGATGAGTATGGAGAAATAACAAAGAGGTTTATTGACTAAAAACCTCCCCTAACCCCTCCAAAGGAGGGGAATTCCCCCCTGCTCCTCGCCTAAACCAACAGTCATTGACCAAAGGGGAGTTGGGAGAGAGGGAGTCCTAACAGAATAAGAGATTCACTCTTTATTAATGATTACTGCTCGATAGGACTTAAATAAGGTTCATCCGACATTTCGAGTGATGAACCATAAGCTCTTATATTCATATAGTTACGAAGTAATAGCCTCCACTAAAAGCCTATAAAAAGCCATTTTATAAAAAAACAAAAAAATCATAATTCAAGCTTTTTCTAAAGTCGGCGTTGCCGAACTGCTGTGCGACATCGTTAAATCCTTTTTATATAAAGCTGTTATTAATGGAGGTTTGTTATCTTCTACGACAACGTTGATTATATCTATCACTCCAAATTCCTGATGAACCCATATAATGACTCTAAAGGATTTGCAACAATTGGAGTTGGACACTTACTTCATAAAAGCAAAGTAACAGATGCTGATAGAAGGGCATGGACAAGATTTACGAAAAACGATGCAAAAAAACTTTTAATGAAAGATTTAAAAGAAACATTTGAGCCTAAAATTCGCGCTTTAGTAAAAGTACCTCTATCACAAAATGAATATGATGCCATTTGCTCATTTGCATTTAATATCGGAGTTGGAAGAGGATTTCCTTCTTCCGAATTTTTGAAAGAACTAAATAAAGGGCACTATGATGGGACACTGATGCTCCATTGGAGACGTCCAAGCGAAATAATAGGGAGAAGGAAAAAAGAGGTTGAATTGTTTAATCATGGAGTATACTAGAAATGAGAATGAAAATGTTAATTTTAATTGGCTTCATCACCGTAAGTTGTACATCAGCACCTAACAAGAAGTGTATTGTACAAAAAAATCAAGTAAGAGTCATAAAAACAGAGAAATCTACAGCATTCAAGTATTTACAAGGTATTTGGATAATACCACATGCAGCTGATATACGAATTGTTTTCAAAAATGACTCTACTTTTGAGTTTCATGATTATAACTCAATCAAAGATTCTATAGAGATTTTTAAAAAGGTATATATGTATTAAATAATGATCAACTTACACTTAGATATACTGATAGACCTCAACAGAAGTTTATCTATCACTTTGGCAGATATGAGGACGAGCGTTATATTAGAAAAGGAAAGTACTATTTTGTAAAACAATAAGTCACGACTTGAGAGTGATTTAATCCCCCTCCTTTCGGGGCAGGGGTATTTGTGGTACAAATGGTAATTTGTGGTACAAAGACACACCTTGCCAGTATAAAGAAAGAGAAAGTTTGTTATGTTCCATAAAGTAACCTTTCTGGGGTGCTTTTTAATAGACGAGAGTTCAAAGTTCAAAAAGTAAGTCAAGAGATAAGTTTGGGCCTTCAGTATTTTTGGAGTGATAGTGTTTAATATCTGATTATCAATAACTTTTATAATTTAAACACTTTTATATCCCCTTTGTTTAGTGATATTAAAGAATACAAAGTACTAATTTAAAGGTTACGAAAGTTGTTGTTGTATCACATGGGTTATACACGCTACAAAACGCTTATAATGAATTATTTACAAATCTTCTTTACTAACAAGTGGCATAAAGGAAATTATCGCATCACTCCAAATTTCGGAAGAGCCTTAAATAACATCTCCTTCCACACGGAATATGATAATAAGTAGAACCTATCTAACAAGATAGTACGACTTAATATGCCATCCGCACCATTGGTGTTTACCATGAGCACCACACGTGCTGAGCACCAACACATAGGCTGGATATGGATTGAGCGTTGCATTGTAATACCCAAAGAGCCATACCAAACTCATTCTTAGAGTTTGATATGGCTCTTTTTCCTTTATCAACATGATTAGCCGCTTACGCCCATTGTTGGTTTGACCTTCTTTTCCTACAAAACAGATAATCCGCCCATTACTTCCCTTCGTTCTGTAACCACAGATTCAAGAGAGGGGTCGAGGGGAGGGTGAGGCTTTAGATCAACGGCATTCCTGCCTCTTCGCACTCTCTTCTCATTTCTTCTGGCCAGATACTTGCTTGTATCTCACCAATATGCGCCTTGTGCAACATTATCATACAAAGACGGCTCTGTCCGATACCGCCACCAATACATAACGGCAGCTTGTCTGAGAGTAACTGCTGATGAAAGAAGAGTTGCTGACGTTCTTCTTGCTTCTCTATCGTCAACTGACGAAGTAAGGCAGTCTTATCCACACGGACACCCATAGACGAAAGTTCTATACTACGACCTAAGATAGGGTACCAAATGAGAATATCACCATTCAAGCCAGTCTTACCATCTTCTGCAACAGTTGACCAGTCATCATAATCAGCAGCACGTCCATCGTGCTTCTCACCATTACTTAATCTACAACCAATACCCTCAATAAACACCGCACCATACTTCTTACAAACCTCATCTTCACGCTCCTTGGCTGTCAGCGTAGGATACATATCCAACAAATCTTGCGCATGAATAAAATGAATTGTCTGTGGAAGGAAGGGTTCCAACTGAGGATAGGTCTCACAAGTAAGGAATTCTGTGCGGAGGATAGCTGCATAGATACGACGAACGACATTCTCTAAAAAGCTACGTGTTCTATCGCCTTCGGTGATAACCGCCTCCCAATCCCATTGGTCAACATAAAGTGAATGCAGGTTGTCTAATTCTTCATCGGCTCGAATAGCATTCATATCTGTATAGATACCATAGCCCGGTTGAATGTCATAGTCAGCCAACGTCAGTCGTTTCCACTTTGCCAGAGAGTGTACTACCTCAGCCTCAGCTTCTCCCAAGTCCTTAATCGGAAAGGAAACAGGACGTTCAACACCATTCAAGTCATCATTGATACCTAATCCTTTCAACACGAACAACGGTGCTGTAACACGACTTAGTCGTAATTCGGTAGCTAAGTTCTGCTGAAAAAACTCCTTTATAAGTTTGATGCCCTGCTCGGTTTGACGTTTGCCAAGTACTGCTTTATATCCTTCTGGCTTTATCAGTTGACTCATTATGGTTCCTTTCTTTTTATAGTTTATCAGTTGCAATTGCACACAAAGTTATATATTTATTATCAAACTGAGAAACAAACATCGCCTTAATCTTACAAAATAACATATTTCGCCTACGAATTGCAGATTTATGATAGTTTACATCTGATATTCCCACTTGTTATAAAGGATATTACTAAGTTTTGAAAACATCACTTCTATATCATAAACTTTAACAAGAATGTTTACTGTTCGTTTGGAATTATGCAAACTTTACTGTATCTTTGCACAATCATTAGGCTCCGTAGCTTAGCTGAATAGAGCGTCAGATTCCGGTTCTGAAGGTCTTGGGTTTGAATCCCAACGGAGTCACTAAAAAGTGACAAAACTCCCTAATAAAGTCACTAAAAAGTGATAATTTTCTGATGACATTTAGCTGAATGAGGTCAGAAAAATGTTCTGAAGGTCTTGGGTTTGAATCCCAACGGAGTCACTAAAAAGTGGCAAAACTCCCTAATAAAGTCACTAAAAAGTGATAATTCTCTGATGATATTTAGCTGAATGAGGTCAGAAAAATGTTCTGAAGGTCTTGGGGGTGAATCCCAACGGAGTCACAAAAAGAAGAAACAGAACTCCCGATGGAGTCATAGATTGTAACAAAGGATGTATGGTTGTTTACTGTTCATCCTTTTTTTGTTCAACCGCGTTAGCTCAGAAATCGAATAATTCATCTTAAAAGAATAGAGTATGCAAAAGAAAATCAAAATTGGACTACTACCACGTGTTATCATTGCCATACTACTTGGCCTATTCCTTGGCTATTATCTCCCAGACCCAGCAGTAAGGGTTTTTCTGACATTCAATAGTATTTTCAGTCAGTTCCTTGGCTTTATGATACCACTGATTATCATTGGATTGGTAACGCCTGCTATTGCAGGAATTGGAAAAGGAGCTGGTAAGTTATTGCTTGCAACAGTAGCGATAGCCTATGTAGACACGATTGTAGCAGGCGGTTTGTCCTACGGAACAGGAACATGGTTATTCCCCTCTATGATTGCTTCTACAGGAGGAGCAATACCACATATTGACAAGGCAACAGAACTTACACCTTACTTTACTATCAATATTCCTGCAATGGTTGATGTGATGAGTAGTTTAGTTTTCTCATTCATTGCTGGATTGGGTATTGCATACGGTGGTTTGCGCACAATGGAGACCCTCTTTAATGAGTTCAAAACCGTTATTGAGAAAGTGATAGAGAAGGCTATTATCCCTCTCCTACCCCTTTATATCTTTGGAGTCTTCCTCAGTATGACTCATAACGGACAGGCGCGACAGGTGCTCTTGGTGTTCTCACAGATTATCATTGTTATCCTCGTCCTTCATGTTCTCATCCTTATCTATGAGTTCTGTATTGCAGGTGCTATCGTTAAGCATAATCCTTTCAGACTACTATGGAACATGTTGCCAGCTTACCTAACTGCATTAGGTACAAGTTCGTCTGCAGCAACAATTCCTGTAACACTGAAACAAACAGTGAAGAATGGTGTCAGCGAAGAGGTAGCAGGATTTGTCGTACCACTTTGTGCAACAATTCACCTCAGTGGTAGTGCAATGAAGATCACAGCTTGTGCTTTGACAATCTGTATGTTAACAGACCTACCACACGACCCAGGACTATTCATTTACTTTATCCTCATGCTTGCCATTATTATGGTAGCAGCTCCTGGTGTACCTGGTGGAGCAATTATGGCAGCCTTAGCACCTTTATCAAGTATCTTGGGCTTTAACGAAGAGGCACAAGCATTAATGATTGCCTTGTACATAGCTATGGACAGCTTCGGTACAGCTTGCAACGTAACAGGCGATGGAGCTATAGCCCTTGCTGTCAATAAATTCTTTGGAAAGAAAAAAGAAACAACTGTTCTTTCTTAAGGAATGCAATAGCTTGTGAGGTTTAGGATATGAAACTATATAAAACAAGAGTTGCTGTCACTTCTGTCAGTCGCGACAAAGATATAACTAATTAGTTTACAATAAGTTCACGCCAAATGTTAAAATGACAGCAAAGGGAATAAAAACTAAACTCATGGAATGTATAGTAATATCCTATTCAGCATAATAAGAAATCCTAAAAAGAAACAGCAGATGTTCTATCATTAGGCGTTCTCAAAATTAAATAGTATCTTTGCAAATGACAGACTGCAATTAGCAGCACTGACACAGCAAAAAGATATACAACTAAATATCCGTAACATCATGGAAATAGTAGAAAGATTTATTAACTACACCAAGTTTGACACACAGTCGGCTGAAGATTCAGAGACAGTGCCAAGTACACCGAAGCAACTCATCTTTGCGAAATATCTCAAGGAGGAACTTGAGCGTGAAGGATTGAAAGATGTAGAAATGGACGAGATGGGCTATATCTACGCCACTCTCCCTGCCAATACAAAGAAGAAGATTCCTACAATCGGTTTCATTTCTCACTACGACACAGCACTTGATGCAAGTGGTGCTAATGTAAACGCCCGTATCGTAGAGAACTACGATGGCGGTGATATACAACTGAATCCTAATATGGTCAGCTCTCCACGAATGTTCCCAGAGCTTTAGAACATAAGGGAGAAGATCTCATCGTAACAGACGGTACAACCTTATTGGGTGCCGATGATAAAGCAGGTATTGCAGAGATTGTACAAGCGATGTGCTTCCTCCGCGACCATGATGAGATTGAGCATGGTGACATCCGTATTGCTTTCAACCCAGACGAAGAGATTGGTATGGGTGCACATCACTTTGATGTAGAGAAGTTTGGTTGCGAATGGGGCTATACCATTGATGGTGGCGACCTCGGTGAGCTTGAATATGAGAACTTCAATGCTGCTGGTGCTAAAGTGTTTATCCATGGCGTAAGCGTTCATACAGGTTATGCTAAGGGGAAGATGGTAAACGCCAGTCGTTTAGCATGCGAGTTCAATAACATGATTCCAGAGACAGAGATTCCAGAAGAGACTGAAGGTTATCAAGGTTTCTATCACCTCATCGGTATTGAGAGTCGCTGTGAAGAAGCTAAACTCAGCTATATTATCCGTGACCACGACCGTGAGCATTTCGAAGACCGCAAGCGTTTCATGGAGAACTGCGTGAAGAAGATGAATGAGAAGTATGGTGAAGGAACTGTTGAACTGAAGATGAACGACCAGTACTATAACATGAAGGAGAAGATTGATCCTAACATGCATGTTATTGAGTTAGTTCTTCAGGCTATGCAGCAGGCAAATGTAGCTCCAAAGGTACAGCCTATCCGTGGTGGTACGGACGGTGCACAGCTTTCATTCAAGGGCCTTCCTTGTCCAAACATCTTTGCAGGTGGCGTAAACTTCCATGGTCCATACGAATTTGTTTCAGTTCAGGTAATGGAGAAAGCTATGCAGGTTATCATTAACATCTGCCGACTAACGGCTGAGTTTAATGATTAACTACAGAAAATCAATTAGTTAAAGATATCGTACCGGAGTTAAACCAACACTTTTATGAACTATATATTTATGTTGGTTTAACTCCTTTTCTTTTAACTATGAGATTTTCAACTATAACCCACCTCTCCCACAAACAACACATACAAGATTACTCATAATAAGGTATTGGTTTAACATCCAACTACCCCACTAACTCCTCTAACTCCATAAAATATTTATGTCAGAACTACCCGAATTGGTCCAAGACCTTGCCCTTATTCTTGTTGTAGCAGGATTTGTAACACTTCTATTCAAGAAACTCAAGCAACCATTGGTATTAGGATACATTGTGGCAGGTTTCCTCGTATCACCCCACATGTCTTATACCATGAGTGTTGTCGACAAAGACGATATACAAACATGGGCGGATATTGGTGTCATCTTCTTATTGTTCTCATTGGGATTAGACTTCTCTATTAAGAAGATTCTCAAGATGGGAGCCTCCCCCATCATCGCAGCCTGTACTATCATCTTCAGTATGATGGTCTTAGGTATCATTGTAGGACACAGCTTCGGATGGAAAGAGATGGATTGCATCTTCCTCGGAGGTATGGTCGCAATGAGTTCCACAACCATTATATACAAAGCCTTCTCAGATATGGGACTCACACAGCAAGGCTTCGCTTCTACCGTGATGAGCGTACTTATCTTAGAGGATATCCTTGCCATTGTGATGATGGTAATGCTCAGTACTGTTGCCAGTGGTAACAGCCCTGATGGCGTACAGCTTCTTGGAAGCATCATGAAGATTGGATTCTTCCTCGTTTTATGGTTGTTGTCGGTCTTTTTGCCATTCCACTCTTCCTTCGTTCTGTCCGTAAAATCCTTAACAGTGAGACCCTGCTTATTGTGTCATTAGGCTTCTGTTGTCTTATGGCTGTTATATCAACACAGGTAGGTTTCAGTGCAGCCTTTGGTGCTTTCGTCATGGGAAGTATCTTAGCAGAGACGGTTGAGGCTGATAAAATTATCCGACTCGTAGATCCTGTAAAGAATCTCTTTGGAGCCATCTTCTTCGTCTCTGTTGGCATGTTGGTAAAGCCTGATGTTATTGTACAATATGCTATACCTATTCTTTTACTTGTCATAACAATCCTCGTCGGACAGGCGCTGTTTGGAACCTTAGGCTATCTTCTCGGTGGACAGACCCTCAAGAATGCTATGCGCTGTGGATTCTCAATGGCACAAGTTGGTGAGTTTGCCTTTATTATTGCAACATTAGGAAAGTCCTTAGGTGTTATCAGCGAATTCCTTTATCCGGTTGTCGTAGCCGTATCAGTTATCACAACCTTCCTCACTCCGTATATGATTCGTGCGGCAGAACCATGCTATAATGTCCTCGTTAAGCATCTTCCAAAACGATGGGTACGTCGTCTTACCCATATCCAAACAAACAATGCTGGAGAGAGTGCGTCGACTAATAATCTATGGAAGGTCCTAATGAAGAAGATGATTTTCAACACCCTTATTTATGGTATCCTCTCTGCAGCTGTCATCGCAATCATGTTCTCTGCTGCCCTACCTATCTGTAGAAACTTATCTATAAAATGGACGGGCAGTCACTGGATTGGAAATGCTGTGTGTGGATTCCTTACAATCCTCTTCATCGCACCATTCCTACGTTCTATTGTAATGAAACAGAATCACTCAGAAGCGTTTAAGGCACTTTGGACAGACCGCCGTATCAATCGTCTACCTCTCACTGCAACCATTCTTGCACGTGTACTTATTGCACTCAGTTTCATCTTCTACATATGTAACTATCTCACACGCTTTAAGAATGCATTGATGATTGCTGTTGCGGTGGGCTTATTGATATTGATGCTACTATCTCGTTGGCTCAAGAAACGAAGTATTACACTGGAACGTCTGTTTATTCAGAACCTTCAAAGCCGTGACATCGAAGCACAAAAACAAGGAAGAAGAAACCACTATTTGCCAATCACCTGATTGATCGTGATATTCATATCGCCAATCTTGAACTGCCTGACGACTCGCTATGGGCTGGTAAGACTTTGTATAGTTTGAAGCTCCGAAATCGCTTTGGTGTGCATATCAGTAGTATTCTTCGTGGCTCCAAGCATATCAATATTCCGAATGGCGGCACGATTCTCTTCCCTGGCGACAAGCTGCAAGCCATTGGTAATGATGAGCAGCTAACAAAACTTTCGAAAGCAATGAAGGCTGAACTACAGCCAACGATTACGGACATAGAGAAACATGAGATGAAACTCCGCAGTTTCACTATCTCTAAAACAAGTCCTTTCATAGGAAAGACCCTTAAAGACAGCGGTATTCGTGATGAATACAACTGTATGGTTGTGGGTGTTGATGAAGGACAAAAGAACCTCACACTCATCACTCCTTCCCGCAGCCTGCAGGCAGGCGACGTTCTATGGGTAGTAGGTGAAGAAAAAGACTTAGAACGTATCCTTGCATTAGGATAAAGCCCTTCAGGCTTATTAGCCCTCATTACTGGATTAAGTAATTGGACTAATAAGCCTGAATTTCATAGAGACAAAAACTGGATTAATGTTTTTTTTATTAACTTTGCAATTGATAAAAGAATGACTATTTATAAATTTTAATTATATTGTATATGAAGAGAATCTACTTATTACTTATTACCCTCATTGTGTTTGGTCAGACCATCAGTGCACAGAACGACAGGAAGTTATTAAAGATAACCGATGACAATTCTTACTTTGAATTAAAGTATGATGAAAAAGGAAGAATTATAGAGTCTGTTGAATATATTGCTGACGACGACTTAAAACGTAGTAGCAAGTATACTTATAGTAATGACAAAGTAGTTCAAACTTTCTATGAGAATGAAAATATCAAAAATAAAAATATCCGAACAACTGTTCTCCAGAATAATAGAGTTGTTTCAGAAAAGATAAACTTAATTCCATATGAAGGAGAGCCTGAATATTGGGCAGACTATAACTATACATATAATACAGCTGAGGAACTGACAAAGATTGTAATAACAAACAATGAACGTACCGGAACAGAGTATAAATTGACATGGACAGACGGAGATATTACACTCGTAGAGCATTTTCGGGATAACAAAAAAGTAGGACAGGTAGCTTATGAATACAACAAAAGCATTACCAATAAATATCTTTCTCTATTTGTTAATCCAATTACCTCAATTGCCGATTATGAAGGTATCGCACCATACGGACAACTCTTTGCAGGATACTTTGGAAAAGTTTTCCAACATCCAGTAGCTGCTGTGCACTATACGGTGATAGATAAAGACTATTTTGGGTGGACAAGTGATGATGATTTCACTATTACGTATAACCAGAATGCAAGTGGTATTGTAGAAAATATCAAACAATCAGGAGAAGAAGGAGTGACAGCAACGCTTATTTGGGAAGACACTCCAACAGGTATTAGCGTTTATAAGCAGCAGAAGGAAGGCACAAAAACTATTTACGACCTATCTGGTAAACGTCTTGAAAATTTACAACATGGTGTGAATATTATCAAAGAAATGAATGGCAAGACACATAAGGTTATTGTAAGATAATATTCTACTGTTTATCAAAGAAATAGCATAATAAAAGGAGGAGCAGCATAAGTTTCTCCTTTTATTAGTATTTTTAATATATAATCTGACGTTTCCTCGCATAATTAGAGTATCTTTGCATTGTCATTCGATGATTATACAGATGAAACGTAATAAATTAACAGCTCTGATAGCATTAATAGGTATTGTAGCTTTCACATCTTGTGAGGATGTGAAGCGTCCGACTCCTGTCAGAGAACGTATCAATGTAACTCCTCCATCCAGAGAGGCAGAGGCGATAAGTCAGCTGACAGCATCTATAGATGAGATCTCAGCTAACCTTGACGCCATCTCTTCTCAAGAGGCAATGCTCTGTAAGACTACAGAGCACGCAAATAAGAAGTCGAAGATTATTCAGCAGATAAGGGGGCTCGGTGCGCTGCTCAAAGAGAAGCAGAACCAGATTGACAAACTTCTAAACGAAAAGGTTAAGAAAGTGGATGCTCCAGCAGCATCTAATCCTACAATAGATAATCTTTACAAGGTAATAGAGTTCCTTTCATCACAGCTGAAGGAGAAAGGGGATCGTGTAACCCAATTAGAGCAGGTTGCAAGTCGCAAGGATGTCACTGTAGACCAGCTTAAATACATCGTTATGAACCAAGCTAACAGCGTTGATGCAATGCGTTACAGGTTCAACATGGCAGCTTTGGAGCGCGAATATGCTCAACTGAAAGCTAAAGAGAAGCAAAGAATTAAAGAAGATAAGGAGTCAGATAAAGTCTACTATATCATTGCGAACAAAGAGACTCTGAAGGAGAAAGGTCTTTTAAAGACATCACTTTTCTCTAAGAAAGTGGATAATAACAATGTAACAAAAGATCTGTTTACAGAGGCTAACAGCAAAGATCTGAAGACACTGACGATAAACTCATCGAGTCCAAAGCTCTTATCCCAGAACCCAGAAGGTAGTTATACACTCACGCAGAATGAAGACAGAACGACAACACTCACCATTACAGACCCAGAGAAGTTTTGGAACGTATCGCGTTACTTGATTATTCAAGAGTAATACTACTTTGAAATAGAAAGAAAATAAATTAGGCTGCAAAGGTTGTGAAAATCGAATAATTTTCTTATCTTTGCAGCCTAAAACTTATGCGTAGCGTGAAAATAAAGGAAGTAATTGATGCCCTTGAACGATTCGCGCCTTTGCCCTTGCAGGAAAGCTATGATAATGCTGGCCTACAAGTTGGATTGACAGAGGCGGAAGTATCAGGGGCTTTATTGTGTCTTGACGTGACGGAAAAGGTGGTTGATGAGGCCATCAATAAGGGGTGTAACTTGATTGTTGCGCACCATCCACTCATCTTCCGTAAATTAGCACAAGTGACAGATGCCAACTATGTGCAGCGCACAGTGATAAAGGCTATTAAGAACGATATCGTCATCGCTGCTATGCACACAAACTTAGACTCAGCTGTGGGCGGTGTCAATTACAAGATAGCAGAGAAGTTAGACTTAAGAACCTACACTTCTTCGGCCGAAACAAGCAAGTGGTGAATCCACAGACCGGCGAATCCGTAACAGGCGGCGATGGTGTCATAGGCGAGTTTGAGGAGCCTTTAGCTGCAGACGATTTGATACTGTTATTGAAGAAGAAGTTTGATGCAGAGTGTGTTCAAACCAATGAGTTACTACGTCGTGAGATTCGTACCATTGCTCTCTGTGGAGGTTCGGGTTCATTCCTCTTGCAGGATGCTATTGCAGCAGGCGCAGATGCCTTTATGACAGGTGAGATGAGCTATCACGAATACTTTGGTTATGAGCAAGAGATACAGATTTGCGTCATCGGACATTACCAGAGTGAGCAGTTCACCACTGAGGTGTTACGTGACGTTATCGAACGAGAATGCCCAAGCGTAAAGTGCTACTTGTCTGAGATTAATACGAATCCTATAGGATATTTTTAGTGGACGAGTTGACAAGTTGGACAAGTAAACAAGTTAATTGTTAAGAAGTTGGACGAATGGAGTCTGTGGTGTAGTCTTAACTCCTCTCACTCCTAAACTCCTAAAACAACAGTAATCATAATTATGAATTCTGAATTTTGAATTAAACAAACATAAGAACTATGGCAAAGAAAGATCCAAAAGAGTTACCAGTAGAGGAGAAGTTGAAAGCCCTTTTCCAGTTACAGACGACCCTGTCAGGAATCGACGAGAAGCGTGCATTGCGTGGTGAGTTACCACTTGAAGTACGCGACTTGGAAGATGAGTTGGAAGGTCTGCACATTCGTATTGAGAAGATTGAGCAGGACATTAAGGATTATCAGAATGCTATTACCCAGAAGAAGGGTAACATCGTTGACGCTCAAGCAAGTTTGGAGCGTTACAACAAGCAGTTGGACTCTGTTGCAAACAACCGTGAGTACGACACATTGACAAGGAAATCGAGTTCCAGACACTTGAGATTGAGCTTTGCAATAAGAAGATTAAAGAGGCTCAAATTAAGGTTGAAGAGAAGCGTAAGGACTTGGAAGCCAACCGTGCATTGCTCGAGGATCGTCAGCACGCCTTAGAAGAGAAGCGTAACGAGCTCGACGAGATTATGCAGGAGACACGTGAGGAGGAAGGTTTGCTCAAAGAGAAGGCTGCAGAGCTTGAGACTAAGATTGAACCAGGATTGCTCCGTAGCTTCAAGCGTATTCGTCGTGGTGCCCGCAACGGTTTGGGTATTGTTTACGTACAGCGTGATGCTTGTGGTGGTTGTTTCAATAAGATTCCACCTCAGCGCCAGTTGGATGTAAAGATACACAAAAAGATTATCGTTTGTGAGTACTGTGGTCGTATTCTTATCGACCCAGAGTTGGCTGGTGTAAAGGTTGACAAGACCGAGGAGAAGCCAAAGAAGCGTAGAGCTACTCGCAAGAAGAAGGAAGAGGAGGGAGAGTAATCAATCCCCTTTATTCCCATTAAGGAATAAGCTCTTTCAACTTTGAAAGATAAAAAAGAATAGCCTCAATACATTTGAAATGCAAATAAAGCATTCTTATGTATTGAGGCTACTTTTTATTATCTCGCTATTAATACTATTCAACGAAACACGAATAATATCGTCTTCCTAACAGAAACTAACCAATAATAGCACACTCGTTAACGGCATATAGCAAGGCTTTAAGTGGTCAACACAATATGTGCGGAGCATCAGCACCAATAGTGCTTACCATGAGCACAATATGTGCGGAGCGTTAACACATCGTTTAATGACGTAAAAGAAAAGTCTACTTCACCTTATTATATATAGCAAGTCAAGGGTGATTAACTTATACAGGCATGTAAATCCAATAGCGATAAGTCAGAACCTTACTTCACATAGAAGATACGATTTGCCTTACGTGGTGCAGTCTTACCCTCCTTTGCTGCGTAACCAAGAATACAGAAGCCGATACCCTCATAATCGCCTTCTATACCCCACTCTTTCAACATCTGCTTACCATCTTCACGCTCAAAGTTTGCTTGGCACGATTAATCCAACAACTGCCCAAGCCTAAAGCATGAGCAGCGTTCATTAGATTGCCCATCATCAACGCACCATCATAGACATGATTAGGGCTACTCTTATCCGCTAACACAGCAAGGACAACGGGTGCACCATAAAAAGGGTCGCTCGTTACGCCCATTATCTCAGCATTTATCACAGACAAACGGTCGCGCACTTCCTTATTAGTTACTTCGACAATGATAGCAGTCTGCATATTCTTTCCACTTGCAGCGTAAAGACCAGCCTCCATTACCTTATCTATCAAGTCCTGTTCAGGCATACGCCCTTCATAAGCACGTTCGCTACGACGTGTTAACAATGCTTCTAACGCTTCCATAATAATTCTGTTTTATAATTCATTCACCGCCTTAGCCAACTGTTCCAACGCCTGACGAAGAATAGAACGCGGTGTTCCAACATTCAAACGCATAAGCCTTCTCCACCGGGGCCAAACATTCTACCATCGTTCAACGCAAGATGAGCCTTATCAATAAAGAGATTCAATAGCTCTTTATGCTTCAATCCCAATCCATGACAATCCAACCAAACAAGGAAACTTGCCTGTGGACGGAGTGGACGAATACCGGGAATATGCTCACGACAGAAGTCTTCAACAAAGCGAACATTCTCTTCTACATACGCCAACATCTGTTTACGCCACTCTTCTCCCTTCCGATAAGCAGCTATCGTGGCTATTGGTGCAAAGAGTGTAGGCTCATCTAATTCGTTAGCCTTCAACCAACCATAGAAACGATTACGCAGTTCTTCGTTTGGAACGATAGCAAATGAACTGACAATACCTGCCATATTGAAGGTCTTTGTTGGTGCTGCAAAGGTGATACTGATTTGTGCTGCACGCTCTGACACACTGGCAAACGGAATATGACGATTACCAAAAAGTGCCATATCACTGTGAATCTCGTCGCTGATAACGATAATATCATGCTCGTAACAGAAGTCTGCCAAGCGACGTAATGTATCTTCTGACCAACACAATCCTGCAGGGTTATGAGGATTGGAGAGTACCAGTACACGGCATTTATCATCGCAAACCTCTGCAAGATTATCAAAGTCCATGTCATAATATCCGTCCTCACGGAGACGAAGCGGATTGAAGACCACCTTACGATGATTAGCCTCTGGCGTCAAACGGAATGGATGATAGACTGGCGGTTGTATAATAACCTTTTCGTCAAGTTCCGTAAATACATTCACCACAAAGCCGATACCCCTAACAATACCAGGAATAAAACTCAACCACTCTGGCTTTACTTCCCAATCATGATGAGCACGTATCCAGTCGATGATAGCAGGGCGGAAGTCTTCTGGTTCGACTGTATAGCCAAAGATAGGATGAGAAAGACGATCCTTGAGAGCCTCCACCACAAAGTCAGGGCAAGCAAAATCCATATCAGCTACCCACAGAGGCAGTAGGTCATTACGTCCCCAACGTGGAAGAAGTGCCTCATGCTTCAAGTCACCACTTCCCGAACGATCGATTATCTCGTCAAAATTATAAGTCTTCATCATGCTTCCAAAGCCTGCTTAATATCATCGAATAGGTCATCAACACTTTCCAAACCTATACTGAGACGTATGGTAGTGTCTTGTACATCCATTGCTGCACGCTCCTCAGCAGTGAAAAGTCCGAAGATAGTACTTGCTGGGTGGATAGCCAATGTACGATTATCAAAGAGGTTAGTTGCCCGATGAATGAGTTTCAAGTTATCGAGCATTCTGAAGCAAGCTTCTTGACTTTCTAAGTCTATTGTGACCATTGCTCCCGCTGTTTCACCATACTGACTCACAGCCAACTGATGATATGGATTATCCTCCAAGCCCACATAGTTTACTTTATGAATAGGCGTTAGCGTACGTAATCTTTGTGCCAATTCCAAAGCATTACCCGCTTGAGCGCGATAGCGTACGTCCAAAGTCTCTAAGCCCAAGGTCTGCATATAGGCAACCTGTGGTGTCATATAAGCTCCAAGGTTAAAGAGCATCTCATTCAAGAGGCGCTTACCAATAGAAGGGAACGTACCATAATCAATAACAAGACCGCCCAAAGAAGTTGCACCACCACTGATATACTTTGTACTTGAAACGACCTCTAAGTCAATGCCCAAGTCCTTTGCAGAGAACTGTGTGAAAGGAATAAGCGTAGTATCAGCAATGACAGGGATGCCATGCTGGTGTGCTATTGAAGTCAAGGCACGTACATCAACCACCTCAAGTTGAGGATTTGTCATGATTTCAAGGAACAAACAGCACGTGTTATCATCTATCAATCGTTCTACAGCCTCAACATCTGTAAGGTCACAGAGTCTTGCCTCAACCCCCAATCTGCTCAGTGTAGATGTGAGCAAAGAATAAGTATTACCAAAGAGATGACGTGACGTGATAACGTTCTTACCCTGTTCAACAACAGAAAAAAGCGTATTACTGATAGCAGCCATACCCGAGTTGAGAGCAATAACATTCTCAGCACCAGTCAAAGCCTTAACACGCTGTTCGAGATTAGTCACCGTTGGGTTCTCCACACGTGAATAATCAGGCGCATCAATACGTCCACAAAAGGCATCAGTCATCACTTTTGCATTATCAAACTCAAAAGCAACCGCATTATAGATGGGCATACTTAACGCATCATATGCATCTCTACGCTTATAAGGCTGATGAATAGCCTGTGTCTGTTTCTTCATTTTCTTTTAAACGTTTGTATTGTTTATAAAAGGATTCAAATCAATAACGGACGGCAGAACCGTCCGTCTTATAAAGTGCATTTTATCTTATTAATACCACTGTACAGCATTTGTAATACCACTTCGCTTATCATACTTCAACGCATCTGTCAGCGTTGCAGCATTACAACGGAAGGTAAAGTTGTAAGATGTATATGGTGCTAAAACAACAGAAGCACTCATATTAAAACAGTGGAGGTCACGTGACAGGCTGGCTGTTGTCATACTCATCGCATGGTTTTCAAAGTCGTAACCACTTGAGAAGTTAATGTTCCAGCCATCACTGATGCGAATATTACCGGAGAAGTTCAACGTCTGTGTGAACTTGTAAGGGTAACGCATCGTCTTAGTATTGAACCTACCCGCTGTATTCTCACGCATCGTAATACCATAACCGATTGTCAATGACCATGGCATATTGAAACTCATGTAACCATCGTCATCCGTCTCAGCAATATTACCACGCTTCTTCTTAGCAGCATATTTTCCCTTTTCAAGGTCATCATCCATGTTTGATTCGATGTTAGTATCTGGGCCATCGCTATCTACTGACACCTTATCATCATCTTTATCATCCTTACGTCCGAACCACTTCTTCAACTTCTCTGGATTCAAAGTGAATGAGAAGTTCTGCGACATACCTTGGAAACGAGGTAAACGACCATATCCCCACTCTGTATGATTACCTACGTAAGGCTTACCATTAGCATCAAGTTCGTAAGCATAGGTAGCAAACTGTGCATTCATTGAGAAGGTATAATTCTTCCACCACTTCAAACGCAGACGCATACTAAGGTCACTCCAACGATGATAGTCTGCTGCAGCATTGTAAGACATACTTGCTCCTAACTCATCAATGATACTTATCTTCTTATAACCAGTAGTATCCTTATCGCTCTTAACCTTCATTTCGATGTTATTGCTAACATCCCAACTGATCATCTCTGTCTTGTACTTACCCGGCACACTATAAAGCTCATCTTGATAAGGTGAGTATTCAACAAGTTTCACATTACCACTTGCATCTGTGTACTGATAGCTGTCATAGTAGCCATAACGACGTGCACCGAAGTTTGGTGAGTAAGAGAAAGAAACCTGTGGAGTGATAACATGGCGGATAGCCTGTATCTTATCGCCAAATAATTTTCTATTAGGCACCCAGAAACCATATAATTTCGTGCTGGCACCCACATTCATACTCCAGTTGTAAACATTATGGAAACCATAGATAGTATCTCTTACCACCTCTTTCTGAAGAGTATTATCCCATCCACGTGTCACCTTCTTAGAATACATACGATCCGTAAAATTGAAAGATGGCGTCACATTGATATAATTAAACAAGGTGAAGTTTGCCTGTACTGGGATTGTATGTTGGAAAGCATTCTTCCAGTCTTTGATCAGATTAGAGTGTAAGAGTTTATCTTCCTTCGTTGAGATAGAATTAGCCAACTGGCCCGTATAGCTCATCGAAATCTTCTCATACCAACGTTCCTTACCCACAAGATGCTTACGCTTGAAAGGATAGAATCGGCTCAAACTAATGTTCAAGTCTGGCAGTGTTATCTGAATAGAAGAGTCACGCATATTCTGTGCAAGGTTCGTAGTAGCACTCAAAGAGAGTCCGATACTTGAGAAACCTGTGCTCCAACTAACAGAAGAAGTTCTCGTAGACTGTGTGAGTGTCTGCGGATTATACATACTATTGAGGTTGTTACGCTCATAGCTTGATGTCGCAAAGTTCACACTTGCCGCCAAAGAACTATAAGGATTCGCCTTTGGATCTTGGCGGTGATTCCACTGAATCTTAAAGCTTTCCTGCTCAGCAAAGTCTGGTAATCCCTTGTCACCCGTCTTTGAATCCTGATAACTAAAGAGGAATGAGCCTGAATATCTGTAACGCTTGCGGTAGTTGCTGGCTGCAGACACACCCCAAGAACCCTTAGTATAGATTTCTCCTAAGAGTTTTAAGTCCCACTTATCACTAATTGCAAAATAGTAGCCACCATCACGAAGATAGAAACCACGGTCGCTTTCATCACCATAACTTGGCATAATGAAACCGCTCGAATACTTCTTAGAGAATGGGAAGAAACCGTATGGAATTGCCAATGGTAAAGGAACGTCCGCCACTACGAGATAAGCTGGTCCAAAAACAACATCCTTACCTGGGCGAACCTTTGCACGAGAAAGAGCAATGTAAAAGTCTGGATGAGGCTTATCACAAGTAGTGTAACGACCATGTTGCAAGTAAATAGAACCCGTAGAGTCACGTTTTCCAACTTCTCCACTCAAGAAACCATCTTGCTGTTCGGTGTAAACACCCTTTATCAAGCCTTTCTTTGACTTAAAGTTGAAAGCCATTGTGTCACTCTTATATTCATCTTTACCCATGGTAAAGACAGGCTTTCCCTTGATTCCACCCTCTGCTGTAGAATCGACTGTACCTGTTGCACGCACAGTACTTTTATCAAGATTCATATGTACCTTGTCACTCGTAAGCTTCATATTCTCATAATCAACCTTCGAGTTACCATACAGATAAGCTGTACCCGACTCTGCATCATAAACGAGAGAGTCCTCTGCAGAATACTTAACAGGTGCATCAATTCCATTCGAACGTGCACGCATCATGCTATCGGCACGAATAGAATCGTCTATTGCTTTATTATGATGATAGATAGCCAACTGAAGAGAATCCATCTTCGTGGTATCTGGGATATTCTTGTCGACCGCCTTACTATCCTTTGGACTTTGTCCTTTCAGTAGCGTATCAACCACAACAGCACTTGCCTTAGTCTTCTTGGTTTTCTTACCTTGAGGCACAGGCATGTTGACACTTGCCATTGCAAAAACAACAACAAAGGATAATAGGAATATAATGCTCTTATTTCTCATTGCCTAAATAACGTACAAAAAAATACTGAAATAATGCCGAATAGAACTACCATTACGCTATTTTTAACTTTTATAATAATGTACGTATATGCTTACAGAAAAATATTAAATTCTTCTTTTGCCGTCCAATAGAACCTGAATAGTATACCCTCAATACAGAATGTCATTGATAATTATAGCACCCTAAAAAAACTTAGAAACGCAGCACTTTTTATCTCCCAATAAGATTAGTGTTTACCATCAGCACGACATGTGCGAAGTATCAGCACCATATGTGCGGAGCATCAACACAACAACTTAAAAGCCGACTGTAACCCACTTTTTAAGCCTTTCTTTTCCTGCTAAAAGAATACTAACTTCTTATTTATCTGCAAGAAATTGATGAACAATATTAGCCGTAACAGGACAGACGTAGAGTTACTTAATCCAAGCACAAACCTAATGTATCGATAAGTTTCTTAACAGGATGATTCGTTTCAAAAGTTTACTCAAAGACTCACGAGGTGTAAGCATAGGTTTGATTTCCTCATGCTTAGCAAGACGAATCTCTACTTCAATCTGCCCATTACGCAATTCCTTTGCCAAAAGTAGCACGAATACGCGACTTGATAGCAAGCATTTCGTTGAGCTGAATATTATTACCAGCAAGTACCAAGATTGCTGGATACTCTGAAATAGTAGGCGTGATATTCTTCATGCGTTGCGACAAAGCTTGCATACGCTCTGGCATTCGTGAACACATAGCACGCCAACTCACAACAAGGTCTTGCTGTGTAAAGCCTTCATGCTCATCCTTATTAGTTATTTCAACTTCCTCATCCTGCTTTTTCTTCTTATCGGTCTTGAGTAGATTGTCAAATGACATCGTCAATGAACCGAGATTAACAGAATTCGGAATACCAGAAGGTACATTCATTTTAGGGCGTACACCAGAAGTTTCTACAACGGGCCTTTCTGGCGAAGACACAACCTCAACAGACACTGTTTCAGCAACATTAGAACAACGAACAGTGTCATCATCACGCTTTAGGCTCCCGACCACCTGCGGAGTCGGTTTCTGTTGAGCCTTCAGAACAAGATTCTTGAACAGGGATTTTAATCGCTTAGGGCTGCGCCCCGAGGCAGGGATATCATCATCCTTCTGCGTAATTTGCGCTACTTGGATGAGCGTCAGTTCCACTAACAAACGTTTATTAGAACTCTGACGATATTCCACATCACAACGATTCATAATCTGCAAAGCCGTATAAAGGAAGTTGACAGGGCATTTTTGTGCCTGCAACTGATAGCGATTACGCAGTTGTTCGCTTACTTCAAGCAAAGGAAGTGTCTGTGCATCCTTTGCCATCAACACATTACGGACATGAGATGCCAAACCATTCACAAGATGTCCACCATCAAATCCCTTATTAATAACGCTGTTCAAGAGAACCATTATCTCACTCACTTTATTCTCTAAAGCAAGGTCGATAATATTAAAATAATTCTCTGCATCAAGTACATTCAAGTCCTCTATCACCTTCTGATAAGTGATGTTTCCCTGTGAGAAACTTGCTACCTGATCGAATATTGAGAGTGCGTCGCGCATTCCGCCATCCGCTTTCTCTGCAATCACATTCAGAGCCTCTTCATCATACTGTATGTTTTCCTTTTCAGCAACACGCTTAAGATGGTCGATGATATTAGGAACGGTCATACGCTCAAAGTCGTAAATCTGACAGCGAGAGAGAATCGTTGGGAGAATCTTGTGTTTATCTGTTGTTGCAAGGATGAAGATAATATGTGCAGGCGGTTCCTCCAAAGTCTTTAGAAAAGCATTGAAGGCAGCTGTAGAGAGCATATGAACCTCATCAATGATAAAGACCTTATAACGACCAACCTGTGGCGGAATACGCGTCTGATCCATCAATGACTTGATGTTCTCAACAGAGTTATTGCTGGCAGCATCTAATTCGAAGATATTATAGCTTCTTCCTTCTCCAAACGCCTTACAACTCTCACACTCGTTACAAGCCTCACCATCAGCTGTTGGATGTTCACAGTTGATAGCCTTCGCAAATTCGAGCACAAGTAGTCTTGCCCACTCCTCGTGGACCGCAGAAAAGGTAGGCATGAGCCAGCTTACCACTCTTCACAGCATTCTTCAGCGTAGTAGTCAACGCCTGTTGTCCAACAACGGAATCAAAGGACATTGGACGATACTTTCGCGCCGAAACAATATATTCATCCATAATTTCAAAATCTAATTGTATATGCAAAGGTAATAAAAGTTAAGAAAAGAGGAGGAAGGAGGAAAGAATTAAATTGTTAATTTGCTAAAAATATGTATGTTTCATGCTCCGATATGCAATCTTTTCCTTACTTTTGCAAAAAAGAATGTAAAGAAGTGAGTAAGATTACCGGATATATTTACAATTTTTTCAGCCGATTTAAGTTTCATATCGTCATCATCTTGGGCGTACTCATTGTAGGCGTTTTAGATGAGAACAGTTTTATGAAACGTATAGAGTATGCTTATCAGATTGACGACTTAAAAACTGAAATCCGAAAGTATGACAGCCAATATCAGCATGACATGCAACAGCTTAAGGAACTAAAGACAGACCCAAAGGCTATTGCACGCGTTGCCCGAGAGCGTTACTTCATGAAGGCTGACAACGAAGATATCTTCGTGTTGAGCGATGATGAGCATCAAACTGAAAACACAGCTAAAAATGAGACAACTGAATAAACTCGAATCAATTATTTACCTTTTGGGAGGAATCATAATGGTTATAGGTGCAGGCTTGTACGCTTTCCTTTTGATTCAACCAATAGCCTGTTGGCTAATGCTTGCTGGTGCTGTTGCTTTTTCTCTTATGCAGTCACGTCAGCGATACCTTGGAACATCTCTTTCAATTCGTCGTTTACGTAAGATTATGTCACTTGCAGGATGGGGATTCATTCTTGCAGGATTCTTTATGGTAGAAGACTCCTACCATTTTCTTCGTCCTGTTTTTGCAGGTTCATTAGATAGCTATAGCAGCTATGTAAGTATTTTCCATCACAATTGGGTCATACTCCTACTTATTTCTGCTATCATAGAGATGTATACTACTCATCGTATCAGCTACGAACTAAAGAAGGAAAGCGAAAGTCCAAGTACCTAAAAAAAGCTAAAAGCTTAGAGATAGTTTTAATTTGAATAAAAAAGTTTCTCGGCTTCAATTATAGAATGTAATTTTGTCTGAGAAGAAACAGAACCAGTTTAATTATCTATGAATAAAAATTCTTTTACGCACTTCTAACACTTATCGTGTTTACGTCATGTGCCAACTCATTCAATATACAGGGAACATCCAACGTATCAAGCTTGGATGGAAGAAAGTTATACCTAAAAACAGACCAAGCTGACTCACTGATTAACTTAGATTCATGTGACGTCGTTCATGGTCAGTTTGCTTTCCATGGTACCGTCGACTCTACTAAGGTCGCACAGATATTCATGGATGACATCAACTTACAATTCCCAGTAGTTATTGAAAAGGGAGATATTGCAGTTAAACTGGACAACACACAACAGCGTGTCAGTGGCACACCGCTGAATGACAAGCTAAATGATTTCTGGACGAAGTTTACACAACTCCGCAATCAATATGCAGAAATAGATCATGAGGAAAGTGCTGCCATTATGAATGGTCATGATGAAGAAACCGTGAATGCTCAACTTATTAAGAAGGCATTGAACGTATATGACAAGGGCGACAAACTCTTTACGAAGTTCATTACAGAGAACTTCAATAACATTCTTGGTCCATGGTGTTTCCTTACACGTATCAGCTACGAGACAACACCTAATGCTTACCCTGTATGGATGAATGATTATATGTATACCAATGCGATTAATCAGTTGCCATCATGGATAGAATTCATTATGTCGAAGGCTACAGATACCTTTAAGCAGAATCCTCAGATAAAAGCATTCTATACCGACTTCCTACAAGCACAAAAGGAGATGAACGGAATGGTTGACCCAGCCGGAACCAATGATGCTGCGGGAACAACTCCTAATGCTGCTGTAGCACCTCCGACTCCTGCACAGATGGCTGGTGACTCTATTCCAGAGTAAGATATGGTCCTGACTATCGTATGGTCTAAGTTCTACGCTGATAGAAAGATTGCATGATAAGGTTCTATAGGAGTGTTTTGAGCTTCGGATAAAGAGTTCATAGACAACAAACTATTTATTCTACACGAAGGTTGCTGTCACTTCCGTCACTCTATCTTGTTATTTAACTGATTGGTTTATAGAACGTTGAAGCGATATGTTAAAATGACAGCAAAAGAAAATAAAACTACTATTAGTAATATATTCCTTCTTACTTTAGTAGAATTCTCTCACTTCCTATCTCGGAAGAATCAACAAACAACCTCTAATAATAAAGAATATAATATATGAGGAGACTCATTCAAGGTGGAACTATCGTCAATGAAGGGCGAAGCTTTATTGGTTCGCTCATCATAGAGGACGATTGTATCATAGAGATTATAGAAAACAACGAAACACCCCGTGGAGAATTTGACGAAATCGTCAACGCCACGGGGTGCTTTGTACTACCTGGTGTTATTGATGATCATGTTCACTTTCGTGAGCCGGGACTAATGGAAAAGGCAGATATTGAAAGTGAAAGTCGTGCTGCTGCCTATGGTGGTGTCACCTCTTATTTTGAGATGCCAAACACTAATCCACAGACAACAACATTAGAAGCTTTACAAGACAAGTGGGAACGAGCAAAACGCTCAAGTCATGTCAACTATAGCTTCTTTATTGGTGCAACGAATACAAATCAGACACTATTCCCTCAATTAGATATCCACACTATTCCTGGAATAAAACTCTTTATGGGAGCCTCAACTGGGAATATGCTTGTTGATCGACGAGAAGCATTAGAAATGACTTTCCGTACTGCTGCAGAGTTGAATCTGCCAGTGATGACACACTGTGAGGTTTCTGGTATTATCAACGAGAATATGAAAGTTGCCAAAGAACAATTTGGCGACGACCCAGATATTACACATCATTGGGAAATACGCAGTGCTGAGGCATGCTGGGCTTCCTCGCTCTTAGCTGTGGAATTGGCACGAAAGTACAAAACACAACTGCATATTGCTCATATCTCTACAGCAAAGAATTATCATTAGCTAATCTACCTGAAGATGAAGGAAGGATTACTTTAGAAGCTGTTATTGCACATATTGCTTTCTCTAACGAAGATTATCTTACAAAGAAGGCACTTATTAAATGCAATCCTTCAGTCAAGACGGTAGCTGATAGAGATGCTATTCGTCAGGCACTCACGGATGGACGTATTACAGTCATTGGTACTGATCATGCTCCTCACCTATGGTCACAGAAGCAAGGTGGCTGCTCTAAGGCTGCATCAGGAATGCCAATGGTTCAATTCTCACTCGTCACTATGCTTGAGTTGGTTAACAAAGGTGTTCTTACAATAGAACAGATGGTTAACCTAATGTCACATGCACCGGCTCGACTTTTCCGTATTGATAAACGAGGTTTCCTACGTAAAGGCTATAAAGCCGATATTACTATCGTTGCACCAGACCAGCCGTGGACAGTGAACGAAGATTGTATTCAGAGTAAATGCAAGTGGAGTCCAATGATGGGACACACCTATCAATGGCGTGTCTTACACACTTTCTGTAATGGAAACCACCTGTTAAATAAGGAAGAGTTTGATAACACCATACATGGTGAAAGGATTACTTTTCGAAATGATAACTAAGTCATAATGATCGAAAATAAGGTAGATAACAAAAATAAGATAATAACATACAATATCAGCGAAATAGTTCCTTATATCAACTGGGCATACTTCTTTTATGCTTGGTCAATGAATGGTAAGGCTAAAGATGCACAACAGGAACTGCGTTCAGAAGCTGAGAAATTATTGGCTGACATGGAAGGGAGATATCACACACGTGCTGTCTTGCACTATGTGAAGCCAATAGTGAAGGCGATGATATCATTATCAATGGCACACGTGTTCCAATGTTGCGCCAGCAGAAAGTTATTCCAGGCAAACCAAACCTCTGTTTGGCAGATTTCATACGCCCAGCCTCTTCAGGCATCAAAGATACAATTGGACTCTTTGCTACTTCTGTTGATGCTGCATTTACAAGCAACAATGAGGGAGATCCCTACCAACGTATGCTTTCGCAGACCTTAGCTGACCGATTAGCTGAGGCTACAGCTGAGAAGTTTCACGAGGATGTACGCAAGAAATATTGGGGGTATGCAACTGATGAGCAACTGACTATAAAAGATCTTCTTGCAGAGAGATATCAAGGCATACGTCCAGCTGTGGGTTATCCATCCATCCCTGACACAAGTATGAATTTTCTTTTATACGAACTATTGGATATGAAGGGGATTGGTATCAACCTTACAGAAAGTGGAATGATGGTACCGCATGCCAGCGTATCGGGCTTTATGTTTGCACATCCTCAAAGCCGATATTTCGACTTAGGAAAGATTGATGACGAACAATTAGAAGATTATGCACATCGTCGTAATAAGCCTGTTGAAGAGCTGAGAAAGTATCTTGCTTCTACCCTATTGAAGAAATGATAGCCAGAATCGTTATATATCTTATATTAATAATTGTGCTGTCTGACCTCTATATAGACATGCACTATTTCCGCAAACGTTACCCCATCGCTTGGTGGCAACGCCTATTATGGTGGTTACCTTCTATCGGTATGGTCATCTATACCTGTGCTATGGCTTCCATACGTGACTTTGCGCCTAACAACCTCACTTGGCTGAATACATATATATTCCTTCTCGGTTTACTTGTGGGTCCTAAGGCTATCTTCGCACTCATCTCCATCTTGGGTTCAATCATCCGGAAATATATCATCCGCACAAATCGAAACTGGGGACATTATATAGGTATACTCCTTGCTTGTTTTGCCGTTGGATCATTTATATACGGGCTCACATATGGGGTTTCTAACATACAAGTAAAGCATGTAGACCTCTATTTCAAGGATTTACCGAAGTCTTTTGATGGCTATCGGATTGTGCATGTATCAGACTTACACCTCGGTACCTTCAATGGCTGGCGCAGTAAGATTCTGAAAGCAGAGATGGATAGCATTGAGAAGCAAAAAGCTAACCTCATTTGCTTTACTGGTGATTTGCAGAATATACGCCCTGAAGAGGTTGAGAAAAATGGCTTCACTAATCCGTCAGCCTATGAAAGGGACTATCTCTGTCTTAGGAAACCATGACTATACTGAATACATCAAAGGTGATGCTAAAGAAAAGGCTGCAGAAGAAGCACGCTTGATAAAAAGCAGAAGAAGATATCTTAAAATGGACTCTTCTACGCAATCAGAATACTCGTATTACATCACCAGCAAAGGAGTCTGTCTATGTTTGTGGCACAGAAAACGACGGAAGACCACCATTCCCAAACTATTCCAACTATAGGAAAAGCGATGCAAGGAGTAGAACCTAATTCGTTTGTGATTATGTTACAACATGATCCATCAGCCTGGAAACGTTCTATTCTTCCTAAAACCCCAGCACAGCTTACATTAAGCGGACATACACACGGCGGACAGATGCAAATCTTTGGATGGCGCCCAACAAGTATCCGCCAACAGGAGGATTATGGACTTTATGAACAAAACGGACGCTATCTATATATTACAGCTGGATTGGGTGGACTGGTACCCTTCCGCCTCAATATGCCTAACGAAATAGCGGTGATAACATTACATGTTAAGAAATAAAATTAAAAAGGATACATCTATGAGTAATACTGCAACACAACAACAAAGGCAATCCTCAATAGCTATGCTGGTTATTACATTCTTATATAGGATTTACATGCTATTCATCGCCTTCCCACTCTTCCTCTTTGCGTCTGTTCTAACAGCATTAACAACAACTATTGGCTGTCAAATCGGTAATGGACATTTCTGGGGATACTACCCAGGGAAATGGTGGTCGTGGTTTACCATCCGAATACTCTTTCTTCCTGTAAAGATTGAAGGACGTGAGAATCTTGATCCGAAGCAAAGCTATGTCTTTGTAAGCAATCATCAAGGTGCTTTCGACATCTTTCTGATTTACGGTTTTCTCGGTCGTAATTTCAAGTGGATGATGAAAAAAGCTATCCGTAAGATACCTTTGGTAGGATTAGCATGCGAGAAAGCACATCATATTTTTGTGGATAAGAGTGGTGCAAGTAAAATCAAAAAAACATACGACACTGCACGTGAAACCCTTCATGAAGGAATGTCTGTCGTCGTATTCCCAGAAGGTGCACGTAGTTTTACTGGTCACATGGGTAAGTTCCGTCGTGGAGCTTTCATGTTAGCTGATGAGCTTCAGCTACCAGTATGTCCACTTACCATCAATGGTTCCTTTGACGTAATGCCTCGTACTAAGGACTGGCATTTTCCTGTATGGCATCGACTGAGTCTCACCATTCACAAACCAATCTTCCCAAAAGGAAAAGGTACTGAATTCGAGAAGGAAACACTAAATAAAGCATACGATTCTGTTATGGCTGGTCTTTCTCCCGAATACCAAGGTTTCGTAGAGAACCCAGACCAATAAAAATAGACAAAAACTTGTTAGTATCATATTTTTATACTACATTTGTCCTATAAAAACAAAAATCTATGACAAGCGATAGCATTGTAATTATACCGACATACAACGAAAAGGAGAATATAGAGAAGATAATCCGAGCGGTATTCCGATTGGAGAAACTTTTTCACATTCTGGTAATTGACGATGGTAGTCCTGATGGGACAGCACAAATCGTACATAATCTGATTAAGACGGAATTCTCTGACCGCCTCTTTATCATTGAGCGTTCCGGTAAATTAGGTTTGGGTACAGCCTATATCACAGGTTTCAAGTGGGCTTTAGAACATGGCTACGAATACATTATTGAGATGGATGCTGACTTTAGCCACGACCCTAACGACCTTCCTCGCCTTTATGCTGCAACCCATGACGAAGGTTACGATGTTGCAGTTGGTTCACGTTATGTCAGTGGAGTAAACGTTGTAAATTGGCCTATCGGACGTGTATTGATGAGTTACTTTGCCAGCAAGTATGTTCGTGCAGTAACAGGTTTCCACGTGCATGACACGACTGCGGGCTTCGTATGCTATCGTCGTCGTGTTCTTGAGACAATTCCATTAGACATGATTCGTTTTAAGGGTTATGCCTTCCAAATCGAGATGAAGTACACCTCTTTCAAGATTGGTTTCAAGATTAAGGAAGTACCTGTCATCTTCGTAAATCGTCGTGAGGGAACAAGCAAGATGAGCGGTGGCATCTTCTCAGAAGCCTTCTTCGGTGTCATCCGACTCCGTATGGATGGTTGGTTCAGAAAGTATCCTAAGATAAAGAACTAAGATTTAAACCAAACAACAGTAACAGCCATAACCTTAGTGGGTTATGGCCGTTACTATTTTCACAAGTGACTTTGTTTTTATACAACTTAGAAACTATGATAGTACAAATCAATTGTATAAAAACATTAGAAAAATAAATACGGGAGATTCAGGTTTAATTTACTTTTTTTACTAATTAAACTAACAAACTTGTATCTATGTTCATACAAATCTTGTATCCCATAACGTGGACCATATACTTTTACTATGATAAGGTATTCGTGTCCCTCTTCATAGATACTATCAAATCCATCAATATGAGATACAACAGATTTTCTCATATCTTTGTCTACTATAACATAGCCTTTATTTTTCGATTTAATAGATGTACCTGGATAGAAGTAGTCTTCTTTATGCGATAATACGCTTATCGTATCTGTTTTTTTCATACTTGTAGTCGCCGTCTACGTCTTCTTCCTTTGTACATCCCACAAAGAGAAATAACATTAAAGATGCTATAATGTATAGATGTTTAATCATAATAATATGAATTAAAAAAATATTTTTATCATTACTAAACTCACTTAAATGAGACTGTTACTATAGAGGACTGCCTTTCTCTACTTTATTTTGACACAGTCTACTCTGTTTTATTCCAGTCCATTCCTACCAACACAACCAACGTGTATGTACACAATGATTTAATAAAAAGCAAAAGGAACATCATTCCCTGCAATAAAAGCCTTTAGATAAAAGAATCTGTTACTACGGGAAACAATGTTCCTTTGTTACTATATCTTGACACAACTCATTGTGTCTTTATATCAAACTTATGCTTCCTTATCATACTCGAGGTGGAAGTTTATGATTGTCTCAATTCCCTTCAACCAGAGATCTACTGGCATATTCTCGTTCGGAGAGTGAATAGCATTTGACTCCAAGCCGAAGCCCATGAGAACAGTCTTCACACCGAGCAACTTCTCGAAAGTAGAGATAATTGGAATACTACCACCGATACGCACTGGCAATGGACGCTTACCGAATACAGCCTCGAAGCCACGCTCAGCAGCTTTATAAGCAGGGAAGTCAATTGGACAAACATAACCATGACCACCATGGTGCTTCTCTACCTTCACAGTAACATAATCAGGAGCAACACTGTTGAAATAATCCACTACCAACTGGCTAATCTTTGTATGATCCTGATGAGGTACAAGACGTGAAGAAAGCTTTGCGTATGCCTTTGATGGAATAACAGTCTTAGCACCATCACCTGTGTAACCACCCCAGATACCGCATACATCAAATGTTGGACGATAACCAGTGCGCTCGATTGTGCTATAACCTTCTTCTCCGAAGAGTGCCTTAACACCAAGAGACTTCTTATATTCCTCCTCATCGAAAGGAATAGATGCGACGAGTTTACGCTCCTCATCAGAAGCCTCCTCAACATCATCATAGAAACCAGGGATGCGTATCTTACCATCAGGACCAGTTACATCAGCTATCAACTTACAAAGAACATTGATTGGGTTAGCTACAGCACCACCGAATGTTCCTGAGTGAAGATCACGGTTAGGACCAGTAACCTCTATCTGCCAATAAGACAAACCACGCAAACCTGTTGTGATAGAAGGAGTATCAGGACCGATAAGACCAGTATCTGAAACGAGGATTACATCGCAGCCAAGAGTTCCTTGTGTTCCTCAATGAATGGACCAAGACTACCAGAACCAATCTCTTCCTCACCTTCAAAGATGAACTTCATATTATGCTTCAACAAGTCATTCTTGTTAAGATACTCAAATGCCTTTGCCTGCATGAATGACTGACCCTTATCATCATCAGCACCACGAGCCCAAATATGACCATCCTTGATAACTGGCTCAAATGGTTCGGTCTTCCAAAGTTCAAATGGCTCTGCTGGCATCACGTCATAGTGACCATAAACCAATACAGTCTTTGCATTAGGGTCAACCATTCTCTCTGCATAAACCATTGGATTACCCTTTGATGGCATCACCTCAGCTTTGTCAACACCTGCCTCAAGCAGCAATTCCTTCCAACGTTCAGCACAGCGTACCATGTCCTCCTTATGAGCTGGTTGTGCACTTACGCTTGGTATACGTATCAGACTGAACAACTCCTCGAGCATTCTGTCTTTATTCTCTTCTACATATTTCTTAATCATAATTCTTTATTTATTGATTTTCTAATGTACGCAAATTTAAGCATCATTTATGACTTTTGCAAGTTTTTCTGTGCTTTTATTCTTGCTTACCATAGTTATACTAACAAATAATATCTTTTACATATATTGTAGTGTCAATAATTAAGTATATCAGTATATGAACATGTAGCTGACGAAAAAGAACGCATCAAACGCCATCATTTACCTTCATAGCAGGAGAAAAAAATAACGTTAGAAGCAAAAAAAGAACTTAATAATACCGAAAATTAGTTTTCATTTATTACCTTTGCAAAAAAATAACAAATAAAAAAACTATAAAAATTATGGAAGCATTCTTATATTTAGTTTTAGGTGTCTTTGCAGCTTTGCAAATTATCCTTTTTTTAAGATATGGAACATGACTGACAATGTAAGCAAACTAACAGAGCATTTCTGTCCTAATGCGCAGCAACAGGATAATGTGCAGCAACAGGATAATAAGAAAGCAATAGCCGTGGTGTCTTCAACTGGCGATTTAGTAGAAATAAACTTCTGCAAAAAAATGGGGTATACCAATGTTATAACCCTAAAAAGTATGTTGACGGAAACATATAACAAAGATGAGTTAATTTTCAAATAAAATAACAAAGGGTAGCCGTTAAGCTACCACTTTTCTTTATACTTTCTGTTGGATTCTCTATAAGAAGAAATCTGTGGCTTACTCAACCTCATATAATAAAAAGGATAATAGAAGTAATCTATCAAAGAAACTAAATAATTGTTTTTTTATAAAAACATATCAAACTATAAATTATTTTCGCATAAATAATTATTTTTCTTCATGAATAAAAAAATAATTATTTACATGAAAAGAAAAATATTTCTTTTCATGAAAAATAATTCGAGAACTTGTAGTGTAAATAAACATAACCTACTGATTATCAAAGTTCTTAACTATTATTTACAAGCCCCTTAAAAAGCACTTATAGAAAAAGAACACACAGCATCTTCATCCATGAGTTAAACTCATAGTAAGAAGAGTCACTTATCTATTACTCTCCTTCAAGCAGCAGACAAGAAATTCAAGGGGGAACAGCAAAGATGCCCCCATTAAAGATTACGACTGAGGATGCTCTATATCACGTAGAACCATTACTCCCTCTCCCACCGTCTTCACATCACTGACCACCATAGAACGCTTGCCATTTCGCTCTTTCAAATTACAACGGCGAGGATGATAACCGATATAGTTGAGTACCTTATCAAAGGCAGCACTCTGATAGTAGACACTATTAGGATTAGAAACAAATTGCATCTGCATACGTCCCTGCTTAAGAATAATCTTCTCACAACCCAATCGCTTACCCACACGACGAAGTGCAACGACCTGCATCAGTTCCTCACCTTGACGTGGAACAGGACCGAAACGGTCTTGCAGACGCTTACGATAGGCATCGAGGTCTTCATCTTTTTCTATATTATCCAGTTCACGATACAGCAGCATACGCTCTGAACTACCCGGCACGTAGTTATCAGGGAAGTACATTTCAAGGTCACTCTCTACAGCACAATCATCAATGAAGTCATCACCCGTAATCTGCTTTCCTTCGTCCATCTCCTCTTCATACAAATCTTGGAACTCATCATTTTTCAGTTCCATCACCGCCTGATTGAGAATTTTCTGATAGGTCTCGTATCCCAAATCCTCCATAAATCCACTCTGCTCAGAGCCTAAGAGGTTACCCGCACCACGGATATCAAGGTCCTGCATCGCAAGATTAAATCCACTACCAAGGTCAGAGAAGGTCTCCAAAGCCTCCAGACGACGACGTGCCTCTGGGTTTAATGCAGCCAAAGGAGGAGCAAGAAGATAACAGAAAGCTTTTTTATTAGAACGTCCCACACGACCACGCATCTGGTGCAGGTCGGAGAGTCCGAAACGATGCGCATCGTTAATGATAATAGTATTGGCGTTGGAAATATCAATACCATTCTCAACAATCGTTGTTGAAAGCAGTACGTCATAGTCATAGTTCATAAAGCCCATCACTATCTCCTCCAACTCTTCAGGCTTCATCTGCCCGTGTCCGATAGCAATACGGCAGTCTGGCACATACTTTTTAATAAGATTTGCTATCTCTGGAAGATTGCTGATGCGGTCATTTACAAAGTAAACCTGTCCATTACGGCTCATCTCAAAGTTGATTGCATCTGCTATTACTTCATGCGAGAAAGAAGCTATCTCGGTCTGAATAGGATAACGGTTAGGTGGCGGTGTACGCATAATACTCATATCACGTGCACCCATCAGTGAAAACTGTAGCGTACGTGGGATAGGCGTTGCCGACATCGTAAGGGTGTCAACATTTGTTTTTAATTGGCGAAGTTTCTCCTTTGTCGACACACCGAACTTCTGTTCTTCATCAATGATAAGTAGTCCGAGGTCATGCCACTTCACCGACTTCCCTATCAACTTATGCGTACCAACAAGAATATCTATCTTTCCCGCTGCCAAATCCTCCAATACCTGTTTTGTTTGTTTAGCACTACGAGCACGTGAGAGGTAGTCGACACGCACAGGCATATCCTTCAATCGTTTCTTGAAAGTTTGGTAATGCTGGAAGGCTAACACGGTTGTAGGTACTAATACAGCCACCTGCTTATTATCCACTGCAGCCTTGAAAGCAGCACGGATAGCCACCTCTGTCTTACCGAAACCCACGTCACCACAGACCAGACGGTCCATCGGACGTGCGCTCTCCATATCTTGTTTGAGTTCTTGCGTAGCCTTCAACTGGTCGGGTGTATCTTCATAAAGGAACGAAGCCTCCAATTCATGCTGCATAAACGAGTCTGGAGAAAAGGCAAATCCTTTTTCACGACGTCGTTTAGCATAGAGTTTAATGAGGTCGCGAGCAATATCCTTAATACGCTTCTTCGCCCTTTCTTTCAAGCGATCCCAAGCACCTGAGCCAAGAACAGACAATCGTGGTGGTTCACCACTATCACCACGACGATACTTACTAATCTTATAGAGCGAGTGAATAGATACGTCCACAATATCATTATGCTGATAAACAAGACGTATCATCTCTTGATAAGAGTCGCCAGCAGGCACACGAACCAGACCTGCAAACTTACCTATACCAAAGTCTACATGCACTAAGAAGTCACCAGGTTCCATCTCTTGCAGCTCTTTCATCGTCAAAGCCATCTTACCTTGACGTGCCTTGTCTGACTTGAGATTGTACTTATGGAAACGGTCGAAAATCTGATGATCGGTAAAGAAACATACCTTCAGCGTACTATCAACAAAACCTTCATGCAACGTTCGGTTGACAGGCGTGAAAGGTAAAGCTCCCACCGTCGCATCCTGCCCCTCCCCAGACAGTTCAGCTACAGACAGATTTTCTGATTCTGGTGAGACCTTCGTATCTGACAATGAATCAAAAATATCCCTCAAACGTACAGTCTGCTTCTCGCTATCTGCAAAGATATAGAGTTTATAACCTTTTATAAGATAGTCACGAAGCGTCTTAGACAGTAGCTCGAAGTTCTTGTGGAAGAGTGGTTGCGGTGACGTACTGAAGCTTATCGTAGCCCGTGAACCATCCTTCTTCTTTGCTTGATCAGTGGTAGAATGATTCATACCAAACTCTATACGACGGAAATCAAGTGCATCGTTCATCCAACGTGAGGCTGGCACTAGTTGCCCTTCCTTACGGAAAGCCACTTCCAATTCACGCTGTTCTAACTCCGTCTTACCCTCTAACTTCTCTGTCAAAGCCTGATTAGTAAAGCCCTCTTGATAGATATTATCAATCGCATCACGCACATAGAGGAAGTCCTTGAATGCCAATACGGCATCTTCTGGTAAGAACTGAATGAAGGCACCTTCTCTTCTGACATCGTTGTCAGTTCTGGAACAATCTCAACACGTGTCAGCTTCTCTGTAGACAACTGCGTCTCCACTTCAAAGTTGCGAATGGTTTCAATATCATCACCGAAGAAGTCGATACGGAAAGGAAGTTCATATGAGAAGGAATAGACGTCTATAATACTACCACGCACAGCAAACTGACCTGGTTCATAGACGTAATCCGTCTCCATAAAACCAAAAGAGCGTAAGGTTTTCTCTACCTCTACAATATCAATATGCTGATCAACTGTCAATGTCAAACGACGTTCATCCAACTGCTTTTTTGACACAACAAGTTCTGATAGGGCTGATGGCTCAGTGACAATATAAAGTGGTAGAGCGTTGTCAGCACCCGAGGCAAGGGCTGACAGTCGTGTCAGCACCTCTGTACGCAGGATTTCATTACCCGCATCACGCTGTCCATATTTCACTGCACGACGATAAGATGATGGGAAAAACAGCACCTCTGCTACCTTTCCTTCACCATCAGTAGGCATAGCTATCGTCTTAAGATCATTGTAAAAATAACCCGCCTCGTCATTGTCATTCAACACGAAAACAGTCGTTGTCTTCCATCGTTCAGCTATTGATGCAAAGAACATCGGAGCAGCTGAAGCCACGAGTCCTTGCAGAAAAACAGTTCTTATCGACTTATCTTTCTGTATCTTCTGTATCGCTCCTGCCTGTGGCAGCATAGCGTATAATTTCTGTATGTCTTGTATCTTCATCGCAAATGCGTTGTGCTTGCAAAGTTACAACAAATTTCAGACAGAGGGCAATTATCTATGAAATTAAGCAGAAAAGTAGTTAAAGATTTGGTAGTTTCGTGAACTCTCCTTATATTTGCAGTCTGATTCAGTGGAAACAGAAGAGGATAAACATAGGGATAAAGGCGAATAACATCGACTAAAACCCATAAAAGTCCTCATAGTACTATGGGCTTGTTTGGATTTGACGGCAAGACGAGATGGTACGTAAGCACGCGGAGCATCGTTGACTGGCTCCTAAATCTCAGTTATCGAAAAATTAATTGGCGAAAACAATTACGCTCTCGCTGCCTAACCGAAGTACAGTAGGTTACTGGCTTTATCCGACTATTAGATAGTTGGACGAGACATCGCTCCGAGGATGTTGTTCCGAATCCAGAGAGTAAGCGATGCAGGTTCAATCGGAAATAGTCAGTGTATGCCTCGCTGCACTGATGAAGATTTAGAGGATAAGATGTCGGTTGGTGGTCCAGGTCTTGCCGACATACGAAAATCGAAGGCTGGAATAAACGTGTAGAAAGCGTATGGTTTCCTTGTGCGGACGTGGGTTCGACTCCCACCAGGTCCACTTGAAGTACTCTAAACAAGAGTTTTTAGGAATTTGATTAAATCAGATAATCGCCGTAATCTCAATGAGTTACGGCGATTATCTGTTTATAAACCACTCTATTTGAGAGTACATACAGATACCGCCGAAACGCTCAAAAGACTCCCAACTGGCTACAATATGGCTACAGAAAAAATCGACTTTGTAAAATTGTAGCCAGTGATACCATACAGAGTACGTATAGATACCGCATACTTCATTGTTATTCAAATAATTATGTCGAACTTTGCAGCTGTAAAAATAATGCGTAACTCACCCTTAATCGGGTCGAAAACACGATTTACTTCTGCACTAAACTTGCATGTATGAAGAGTATTTTCAGAACAAGCTTCTATTTACGAAGCAATTATTTGAACAAAGATGGGAAAGCATCGATTATGATGCGTATTCATCTTAATGGAGAAAGAATGGCACTCGGCACAACTGGTGTTCCATTGCAATAGATTGGGCATAGCAAAACAATTACATTGCTTTTGCTCTCCAAAAGCAATGCAATTGCACCCTAAAAGCATAACTATTTCCTTGTAAAAGCAATACTTTTATTTTTTAGTTTCATTTAGAACGTATCTCGAAGGCAAAATAACATAGATACAGTTTCGTATAATCTCTTTGCGCATCTCACAACTATTGAGTATTTGTTTTTATCGGTCGCATTTGTTACCTCAATATCTTTTTCATTTTTTTAATTTTGCATTCGAAATGAATATCAAGGCGTTCATTCTCTCAAATACTATAAATGAAGAATTATCTCTTGAACTTACATAAAGCAATATTTGCCTTTTTAAGTCTTATCTGTTCTTTTGTTGCAGTGCATGCTCAACAAAAAAGCAATTTAAACGACACCGTTATATTATTGGAAGAAGTGTCGGTTAAGCCCAAATTCAGTCTTACTTCACCCGATATGATGCAGGCTTTAGCCCATCAAAGACGCATTGCAGGCAGCACATCTCTTGTAGAAATACGCCCAGATAATCAGCGAATAGCCACGATAAAAGATGCCTTAAAGATGCAACCAGGCGTTATGATACAAGAATTCTTTGGCTCAAACGATCAGCCCCGCTTAAATATTAGAGGCTCAGGAATACAGAGTAATCCTCAAAGACGAGGTGTTTATCTGCTTCAAGATGGTATTCCTGTGAACTTTTCAGATGGCTCTTATGTGGTAGGTATAATGGATGCGATGACCGCTCGCTATGTAGAAGTATTTAAAGGAGCGAATGCTTTGCGGTTTGGAGCAGGCACATTGGGTGGCGCATTGAACTTTGTTAGTAGAACAGCGCAAACAGATAGCACCACAAGTGTAAAGCTCGAAGGAGGCTCTTACGGCACAATAGGCTTAACATTTACCACAGGAAAGCGTATGGGTGCATGGGATATGTTTGTTGCTTCTACCTATAATGCTCAAAAAGGCTACCGTATTTATAACGAAAACAATCGTCTAACCGCTTCTATTAACGTAGGGTGGAAAAACCAAAAACACACTATCGAGAACCGAACCTTTATGCATTTCACACATCTTTACTTTCAAATGCCAGGTCCATTAACCCTCGATCAGCTTTTAACCAACCCCAAACAAGTGAGCGTAGGCGTTGACCTTCCCTTCTCAATGGGTCCTAATATCTTGAGAGATAAGCCTCATCGCAATGTCGATATGTTTCGAATCTCCAATCAAACAGGTATTGTTCTCAATGCAAAAAGCAATCTTTTAGCATCGGTCTACTATCAATATGCCGATGATAGGTTTGCCTTTCCCATCACCATCTCAATACCTCATTCTTTTAATAACGATCTTGGTGCAACCCTTTATTATAACTATTCCACCTCAAAACTACAGCTTTCGGCAGGCGCTTTAGCCTCTTTAGGTTGGATGAATCGACGCCATTACATCAACAAAGATGGCAAAGAGTCGTTTATGTTTGCATGGGATAAGTTACATTCTGCCAACTTTACCGCCTTTATTGAAGCCGATTATGCCTTGAATAAACAGCTACATGTGGTGTTAGATGTGCATGGAGTGCATAATATTCGCAATAGTAAAGACGTGTTTAGTGATCCAACTCTTCGCCCATGGTATAGCCATATGTCGAGAAAATATCGCTATTTCTATTCAGAAAACAGTACACTAAATCAGCAATTCACTGCCTTTAATCCTCGAATAGGTGTGGTTTACAATCCTATTCAACAAAAAGATATCCAGCTATTTGCCAATATTAGTAATAGTTATGAGCCTCCAACGTTCGACGAATTGGTAGGAACAGAGGTGACATCGAATATCAATACCAGTCCAAAGAAACTCTTTTCTATCGCTTTAAAGAAACAAACAGCTACCACATTTGAGGTTGGTAGCAAGGGACGTTTAACGCAATTGTCTTGGAATGTGGCTTTTTATAACTCGTGGGTAACCAACGAAATACTCGAAATAAAAGACTATGTGCGAGGCTTAAAGCGTACAGAAAACTACCCAAAGACCCTTCATCAGGGCTTAGAAGTAGGGCTTCAGGTGGCAAGTAAGCCCCATGTTTTAGGGTATAATATCGGTAGTTTCACCTTAGGAGCAGTGTATAATTATAGTCGTTTCATCTTTAAAGGTGGCAAATATGATGGAAAGTATCTAGCAGGAGTTCCACAACATTACATCAATAGCTCGCTCGATTATCAACATTCTTGTGGTTTTAATGGTTCTATATCATTAGAACTGAAACCAGGAAACACTCCAATCGACCACACAAACACCATGTTTCAGCCTGCTTATCATGTGTGGAACGCCCGTTTGGGCTATCAGTTCAACTCAAAATGGCATATCTATGTCGAGATGAAAAATATCGCAAATAAACGCTATTCATCAAGTTATGTCATCAGTGATGAGATACATAACCCCGCAATACCATTCCCAAACTTCACCGCAAAGCAACTAACTTTCTTCATTCCAGGGCAACCTCGAAGTGTATTTGCAGGCTTAACATGGCGTTGGTAGAGGGCAATTGCATAGCAACTAATCAATAAAAACAAGCAACAATAATCGAAACTAAAACGAAAAAACAATGGTAGAGAAACGCATGAACATGGAACAAGGTCACTGGGTACTAGCAAAATTAGGTAAGAAAGTGTTGCGACCAGGTGGCCAAGAGTTAACTCACGAAATGCTAAAAGCAATGAACATCACTTCAGATGATGATGTAATAGAGTTCGCTCCGGGCTTAGGTTACACCGCAAAGCTTGCTCTTTCTCATCAACCTCATAGCTATGTGGCAGTAGAACTTAATGCAGAAGCAGCCAAACGAGTTGAAAATAACGTGCAAAACGATAAAATGCAGATCGTAATAGGAAACGCTTCAGAAACAGGTTTACCTGCAAATAGCGCCTCAAAGGTGTATGGAGAGGCCATGTTAACAATGCAAAGTAAACCACAAAAGCAAGCTATTATAGCCGAAGCAGCACGTTTATTGCGTCCAGGAGGGCTTTATGGCATTCATGAAATAGGTATATATCCCGACAACACATCACAAGAAGTGCGCAAAGAGATAGAGAGTGATCTTGCAAAAGGAATCAAAACCAATGTTCGTCCCTTAACTCTTGTAGAGTGGAAGGACATCTTAGAGGACAATGGTTTCGACATTTCGTATGTCGAAAGCAGACCAATGCACTTGTTAGAGCAAGCTCGTATGATTGCAGATGAAGGCTTTTGGAATTTCATTCGCATTGTATTTAGAATGTTAAAGAATAGCCATGCTCGTAAAAGAGTATTAGAAATGCGACGCATTTTCCGTAAACATGGCAACCACATCAATGCTATTTGCATTGTAGCACGTAAGCGATAGAACCACAAAACAGGCATTATAATGATAAAGAATAACGTTTTTAAGGCAATAACCTCATGGCAGTTAGTAGCAAAAAGCATTTTTATTGGCTTGGTGTTGCTATTGATGTCGTGTGAAAAAGAATCGTTTCTATCAGACGATTACGCACGTTATAAAGAGCTATTGCCAAACAAAAAAAGAGTATGTTGATGACGATTTAGGCACTCAAGCGTTAGCAAAAGCCATCGAAGGACATTACTCTTCGAAGTTATCTATGATTTATTATGATGCCGAACGCATCAAACCGCTTCTTTATTTCACTGCAGGTAAACATCAAGTGCATTGCACCACTAATGCAAATGGATCGTTACACCTCAGCATAAATAAGTTTCATACCAACTTTATGCCGCTTTATGTGAGTGTAGAAATGGACGTATTATTATCTGAAGGAGTAGGAGATACCATTCGATTGCAAGGTCGTGACGGCATCGTTCGTACGTCGGACGAAGGCAAACAGATTGGACTTGAATTGCCAGAGAGCGATGATGCTGAGCTAGAAGGATATTTCTTGCGTTCTAAAAACGAAGTTTCTGCCCTCATAGATCTTATGTTACCCGTTGCAATGAAGATGCAATGGCAAGGCACTAAGTAATGACTTGAAGACAAATAACATTACAATTAGCATTCAATAACCCCAAAAATAAACCATAACTTAAAGATAAACAATATGTATTTAAAGACAATTCAACAATTAAAAAGTAGCGTTTTATTACTCCTTTTCATGGCTTTTATGGCTGCATCGTGTAGTAATAACAATGAAGAAACAGGCGGTTCGTCTGCCGTTGGCGTTGTTACTGGAACCTATCAAGCCACAATAACCCCCACAATGGGCACCAAACAGATGGCTCAAGGACCTCATATCGTTGTTTTAGAAGCCCTTAATAACAATCAACAAGTGCGCTTTCATTTCGAAAAGTTCAATGCTCCTATGTTCGATTCAGATGGAAAATTGAGTGCAACAGCACGCATGCCCTTTGCCGTTTCGGGTGACTTTGTGATGGATGTAAAGCGTCAAAAAGATGGAAGTGTTCAGCTTCAATCAGTAAAAAGGCACATTTAAAGCAGAGCCATACGGCGCAAATGAGGTCGATCCTAATAAGATTCCAGAGGGCGTTTTGCCTCCTAATCTAAAAGGATTCGATACAGATAGAGCGCAAGCAAGTGGTGTTTTCAAAGACGGAAAGCTTGACTTAAAGGTGTCACCAAACATCCTTCCTGTTACAATTGTTATCGAAGCCGTTCGCAAGTAAATAGGTATTGAAAGGCGAAAAGCGCAGAATAACAGTGTTTTAACTTAATAAATTATTCAGATTTACTTTATTAATAACATGAATTTTAATATAAAAAGACAACTAAAAAGAACATCTATTGCAACGAATACTATGCTTGTTGCGTTGTGTTTTGTTGCAGTAAGCTGCACAAAAGCAGAGTTAGATGAAAAAGAAAGAGGATTGGTGGCTAAACAAGAATTGACTGATCGCTTCGACAAACTCTTCTATGAAGGTTTTGAAAACCCTGATGAGACGGAGAAAAAGCTAAGAGAATTTGAACTCAATGATTTGGTTTCAAACGATAAAAACCTGCTGACCGACCAAGATATTCGTGTCGATAAGTCGATGATTGAAATGACTATTCGGTTAAGAAGAATACAAAACACGTTGGAAACTGAGCTTAACAAGGGCACAATCTTCGACGGATTTATTCAGAAAAACAGGGTGTTGCTCAACTGCAAGAGCGTGCTTCAGGAGCTGCCTTATCGTGCAAGGAAGGGCAAAAAGTATGAATATTTGGAAACGAAAGTGGCCGATATAGAACGTCTAATCAATGAAACATTGACGAAGAAAGAAAGAAGTTTAGGGCCAATTCCTAACGAGTTGTTGGGAAACAATGGAAATGGAAGATAGATTTCGACCCCTATCAGTTCAATTCTGCCGACCTTTATTCGGATATTTTCAAGAAATTGAAAGACTTTAGCTTTGATTTTCATTTCAATAACGAAAATACCATCACGGCAAAACGTTTCTTCTTAGCCCCTGTTATCATGGAAGGTTCAGAGAGTTTTGATGCAGCCGGCGACTGGACTCCAGCGTTAATGGGAGATAAAAAGATAGAATGCTATGCATACAATCATAAGCTATTCTTCTATGTTCCGATGATAGACAACGCCGATTTCAATACAGGTCGGGGCAATGTTGCACATGCTTGGTACTATGAATACGATTATAAGGTTGAGGGAAATGAATTGATACTCACGATGAATCGTGTGGGGCTGTACACCATGGTCAATCAGTTTATCACCACAAAGAATGATGCTGAAATGGAATATAGTTATGATGCGGCTTTCAAGTCATTCACTTTATCGAGTAATTCGCTATGAATCACGCAGTAAAATCAATGCTATCGTTGTGTGTTTTCATGCTAACGGTTTTTGCAAGTTGCATCAATCGTGAGTTTGATAGTAACGATGAGTTTAAGCATAGCAAATCCATTGCGCTCAATGCAGACAATGATCGGCTGCTCTCTCGCATCTTTATTATCAATGAAAACAAGTCTTATTTGTGGTTTGACCTCAATAATGAGGTGGCAAACTTCTCAAAACCTCAGTTCACTTTGCCTATCATTGAAGGCGGAAAAAATAGTTTTCGCAATTTTCCCTTGCGTGGATTGCTTTATGAATACAAGGCTTCGGAGAATGAACTCACATTTAAGAATGTGCCCGAACAATTCGTTCAGATGGGCAACGACCAACTTTCGTTGACGTTTAAGCTGTCAATGACCGATGGAAAAAGAGGTGGTTCTACCCAATAAGAAAGTGGTAGAGACCTCGAAAAAAGCAATATCTTCTGACCTTGGTTCGCCTTCAGTTTGCCTCTGATAATGCCACTTTCAATGTGGGAGAGAAGATAAAACGAGGGGGAGAACCTATGAATTTCTTCCGTTTAAGACCGAACTCACGCTGATAAATTAATGAAAATGAACCATAAACTATATAGATTGATACCATTGTTGTTGTTGATTGGCGTGATTAAAGGTCATGCACAGCAAACACGATTGGACACAACGAAGACGCAACAGATAAAGGAAGTCGTTGTGACGGCCGACAAACACAACAAGAATGTGGGCGAAATCAAACGCACAGCCGAGCAACTTCGGGTGGAGATGCCTGTCGATATGAATGACTTAGTGCGTTATATTCCGTCGGTAGGAGTGTCGGTTTCGAGTTCAAGAGGAGGCATGCGAGGCTTTGCTATCCGTGGAGTTGAGGCCAATAGAGTGGCAATCAGCATTGATGGTATACTGCAACCAGAGATTCAAGACAATATCGTCTTTAGCTCATATGGCCTTTCTAATGCCTCAAGAATAGACTTTGATCCCTACTTTGCAACGTCAGTTGAGATTCAGAAAGGAGCCAATTCGTTTGTCAGTGGGACTGGAGCCTTGGGCGGAACGGTGAACTATTCTACCAAAGAAGCACGTGACTTGATTGAAGGAAACAAGCAATGGGGGGTCTTAACTACCATCAATTACAATGGAAAAGAGAACCTTCGAACCTATCTTTTGGGTGGTGCTGTACGCTTAAAGCATTTCGATGCTCTGTTAATGGCGGCACATAGAGATGGTAATGAATTGCGAAACTTCTCGCATGGAAAGTATACCCGCAACATCACTTCTACGCAAATAGACCCTATGGACTTTCATCAGAACACGTGGTTAGGTAAACTTTCCTATGCGCCGAGCGACAATCATAAGTTTGTTTTGTCGTTTTATGCGATGAATCGCAAGACAAATGCCGATATCTGGACCCTCGAACCGATAGATGCTTTCACTGCCGATGGAAAACCTTATTACTATTCTCATGACCAATCGCTTTGTCGTTCACTCTCGTTTTCCTATCGATACTTGAACGAAAAAGGCTTTGTTCGTAAGCTAATGGCAAAGGCTCATCTGCAAAATTCCTATTTGGATGCTACCACATGGACCGACTTTTATCGTCCAAACTTCGACCTTGTGAACAGTGATATGACTCTCATCTACGAGGGAAAGCACACGAAGTATCGCGGGCAAGCTACAAAAGACAAGCTCATTCAATTGAATATAGACAGCAAACGCTTTGATTTGGGCAACTTAGGAAGCCATATTTTTAACCTCTCTACATTGATAATGCAGCGTAACAGCGATGCAAGGAACGTGGATATTGAAACTCCTTTGGCCTCAGATCCAGTCACTGGATACACGGTTAGAATGGGAAAGGTTTATAAATACGGTGAAGCCATGGGGGTGTTTGCTCAAACTTATTCGTTCTTAAACCCCATAACACGATTCAATTGCGGCCTTTCTTTGATGGATGATATAGCGTTTGGTAAGAAGTTCACAATGAAATTGGGTGTGAGATACGACTATTTCTTGACGAAAGACAAGGCAGACGAGGGCGAACAAAACATGGGATATATTCGCTATCTCTTGCAAAACATGCAGGGAGCAGCCATGAATTTCGACCCCATTCACGACAAAGAATCGGGCTTTTCGTTTTTAACGTCGGTGTCTTATGCCTTCCATCCGCTGCTGAACATATCCTATCGGTTCTCTACAGGCTTTCGAGTTCCGAACACAGAAGAGAAGTATTTCCAATTCTATAGCCTTTGGCCATCGTTTGTTGTGTTATCAAATAGGGGCTTAAAAGCCGAGAAATCTTTCAATCATGAAGTCGAATTAAATGGTCGGGGCAAAGGTTTTGGCTATTTGTTGAGCCTGTATTATAACCAATATTCAGACTTTATAGAGCTGAAACAAGGCACATTGACGATTGAAGAGCCTTTAATGCAGCGGTCAAAGCATTTCTTATGCCAAGAATGTCAATCAATCGTCGGCCCATCTGATGGGATTTGATGCCGCCTTGCAGGTATATCCCGGTGAGTGGATAGACAGATTACAAGGTTTTATGCTTTCATCGGCCTTTAGTTATGCCGAAGGAGAGTCGTCATCGGGAATGAGTATGCTTGGCATTCAGCCTTTAACGGGAAACGTCGGCATTGAATATGCGTCGCCAAATGGGCGTTGGCAGGCCAATGTTAAAGCCAATTTGTTCTTTGCAAAGCCTGTATCTCAAACTACTTTCTGGGATAAAGACGCCGCAGGAAAAGAGCTTATACGCCGTTATCCGGCTTCATTCATGAGCAATGCCTATACATTTGATGTCTACGGCTATTACAAACTGACACGCAATCTCACGCTAAGGGCAGGCATATATAACCTGTTAAACAATGAGTATCTACGTTGGGATGACTTGCGACAACTAACAAATCCCGCGCTGCTTTCAAACATAAACTACTTCTTTCAGGATGGAAAGAAGTCATTGAGTAGGTTTACTCGTCCTAAGAGATATATCTCTATAGCTCTTGAATACAAACTTTAAACGAAATAAAACAGATATGAAAAGAACATTAATCATTGTCAGTCTGCTCGCAACCCTACTTTTTTCGGCTTGTGATCAGCGCAATACGATAGACGTATATGAAACAAACAGTACGCCAGACCTAAGTAATCCTGTCATACAAAAGCTGACAAATGTCAGTTGGTATAAGGGAGGTAGCTTAGAAAACACAACAGTTTGGACCACCACTAAGTTCAAAGATAAAGCTTCTTCGCCTTTTGAGAGCATGCTTTATTCTATGGCTTGGATAGGAATGGAACTTCATCGGGACGGCACTTCCACGCTATTGTTCCGCCCACCCTTTGGAGAAAGCACTTACATCTTTTGCCAAGGGAAGTGGAAAGTGTCTGAAACCGAGAAGAATACTGTTATCATCGACACGAAGATTCCAGTGGGATATACCAATATTAAGCTTAAAGTGAAGAACATAGAAGCTAAAGATAACGTCAGCATTCTTACCGCTTCATTGGACTTTGGCGACCGAATCTTGATGTTAGACTTTTATAATAATACTTCGATTTATGGCGATGAACCTGATAACAACTATCCTGGTATCGGCAAATCTACAAGTCAAGATTGGTTCTCTACAATGAAAGTGCAGCACGATAAGCTTGCAGAGAGCGACTTTCTCAACACTTCTTGGGAGACCATAGGCTATAAAACAGAGAATAAAGACGAGGTAGATGACAGGTCGGAACTATCTATGCGCACGCTGCATATAGACGATTTGCTGACTAAAACGCCTGCTTTCTTCTTTGGTTTGAAGTTCTCTTTCGCTGAGAATCATAAGGCTTTTATTCAATCTCCAACGCTAATGAAAGACTTGTATCATAAGAATTGGAGTGAGATTGAAGAGGAAAAATATCCTGTTGTGACGGCAAATTGGAGAATAGATGGTAGCCGTCTCATTGTTGAAACAGACGAATTGCCTTATACAAGCTTTGGAGAAACGATGTTTAACCTTATCACTGACAAGACACAAGCTGTCTTTTGGCCTTCTAAAACGCCTGATAAGGGAGTGTATTTATGGCGACATTTCTACTATATCTTTGAGGTTATAAAGCATACCGACAAAGGAAACTGGTATCGAATCACGTCACCTGAGGAGACACACTACGTGTTTATGTTGAAGACTTCGATGCCCGATGTCTCTAAATTTGTAGGAGTTAAGAACGCGGTTAGTAAATTAAATTAAGATAATGAAAGGCATATTGAAAAATGAAAAAAAGTATCTATATACGTTGTTGTCCCTATTGTTTGTGGCTACAATTTCATCGTGTGAGAAGGGCGATTTGCTAAACATCATCACGCAAGATATTGACTTAAACGAGAACTCTAAAGAGTATCAACAATATTTAAAGGAGCGAATTGAGTCGTATTTGAAGACTTATCGTTTTGAAGAAGCAAAGAAATTAGTGCCTAAACTCACTGAAGAGGAGGCGCAAAAGCGGTTTTGGGTCTTATATAATAAGTATCATCAAGAGGCTCTAACGCAAGGATGTGGCTATATCTTAGCGTCAGGTGACACGCTGTTTCTAAAGGTAATGAACAAAGACGAGATAGCCCCGAGTCAGTTAAAAGCGTTGACTTCGTTTTATGATTATGTCGAATTGAAGGGCACAAACCAAGAAACAACGCTGTGGGGCTTAGGAAATTATCCTGCATTGGAAACACTTTCGTTCCCTTCTTGCTTTGTTTCTAAGGTGAAAGATCTTGATAAACTCAAGCAACTTAGAGTCTTTTCGCTCACTGCCGACAAAGAGAAATATGAGTGGTGGTTTACTTCTAAGGCTTTCAAACCTATTGATATGGCGGGTTATGACCTATCAAAGAACGATAAGTTAGATTCACTTCTGTTTGATGGTGTAGATATTTCGAATCTCAAAGTGACTCCAAACACAATGCGGTTATTGTCATTGAAGCACGGCATTTATACCAATGCAAGCCTCAATAACATTCATGCAAGGCACATAGATATAGAGAATTCAGACGCAGCCGATGACGAATTGATTATCAATAACAAGGCCATTCAGCGCTTATCTATTGAGACTAATGCCGACAATAATAAGCCGTTTAAGCTTATAAACGTAGCAAACTCGTCGTTACATAAGCTTTATGTGGTGGAAACTTCAATGGAACAGCGCACACTAAAGAAGGTAATCTTGAACGAAAATATAGATACTTTGACTGTTGGTGGCTATATTTCGCGCGGCGATGTGCCACAACAAAGCGTGGAACTCGTTGGACTTTCAAGGCTCAATCGACTCAAACGTTTATCTTACAACCCTGATTTCAGCCCCATAGCTACTAAGGATTTGCCGAAGAACATAGAGGAATTGTATATCGGTGGCTCTGGAAATGTGCCCTATAATGACGGAGATTCGTTTGATTATAGCCACCTTTCAAAGCTTAAAATCTATTCAAACGGAAAGTTTATTTCGGCAAATATGAAGCTATCTACAGCCATAGATTCGATTTATTTGTTTCCTTCTCAGGTATTTGGTGACTTAAAAGAGCTTGACTTTTCAAGCTTAAAATTCACTAAAGCCGATATTTATATAGGCAGTTTAATGCGAAATGATGTGGAGTTGCCTATACTTAAGCGCTTCGTTTTCCCTGCAACATTGAAACAACTCAAGTTGAGTAATGCTCAAAGTGAGGTCGTTGATCTGAGTCGTTGCACGCATTTGAAAGCCCTTTATGTCTTTGAATCAGGTGCTGGAGAGCGGGCAATCAAGAAGTTGATACTACCAAAGAATCTCAAGAAAAGTGACTTTAAGCGACAGCATAAGAGTGAGTTTGAAAACGATTATGCCTTTAAGTTGGCGGATATTAGTAATGAAACAGTGATTGAAAACCTGCCTTCGTGGGTTGAAAATGACGGAAACGGGACGTATAGTGTACCGAATGATTAGTGAAATGAATATGGTTTTAGCTCTAAAATAAATTGTAAAATGAAAAAGATATGTAGAAATCTATTCGCTGTTCTCTGTCTGATGATGGGAACAATGATGATGTTTTCGTGCTCAAAGAGTGAGGATACGCCCAATGAAAAGGGTAATCCTGAGGCACAAGTGAAGGTGAAAGAAGAAACGAAATCGGCTATTATCAGCGTTAAAAACCTACCCGCAAAGAGCGAAGTGCTGTTGGTTTATGCTGACGATCGGGGGCAGATGCTCACCAAAGGCCTTACCGATGCACAGGGAAACTGGCAGTTTGACGCCGACCAATTGGTGGGATTTGAACAGCATTTGAAAGTAATGGTGAAAGAAAATGACCAAAACAAACTGATTCAAACCCTCACTATTCCGGCTGCAAAGCAGACGCTCACACAGCAACAGATTGAGAATTTGCTGATGAAACACACCTGGAGTTCGGTTGTTTACACTTCACGCATGCTCATTAAACATAAGGGAAACCTACCTTTGGATATGTTTATAGGAGTTGCACAAAAGCAGTTTAAGTTTGAAATAATGGTAAGTTTGTCTTCAAGGTAACCTCTCCACTGAACTTTACCGATAATAATGGCTCGTGGACACTTAGCAATCAAGAGCTAACCATTAATACAAAGATTCCTCTTGGACCTCTATCTATGACGCATGTACGCATCAATAAGCTCACCGACGATGAGCTTTCGCTGTTGGCAGAGATATCCGATGGCTTGTTCTTAATCAGTTTTAAGGCACAAAAATAATTGAAAATAAAGGAAGTAGATAGTGTTCTTCTACTTCCTTTTCTTCTCTTTACACCATAAAAGGGTAAAAAATGGCTCAGTAGAAAAAAAGGTGGGGAAATTTTTTTAATTAATATATTTTTCTTTCCTTTGTATCATGGAAGAAAAATATCTATATCAGTTAGCCGAATTCGTTTTACCCAGTGATGTATTACATTATTTCTCTATTGTTAAGATAGAGTCTGATACTTCATTGTTACGTATTTATCTTGATGAGAAGATGGAGAAAGAACTTTCCGATGATCTTCATTTTGAATCAAAAGGCTTTATGGAAGCTGTCGAGGTGACGGACTTTCCGATTCGTGACCATAAGGTTATTTTTGGTTCTTCGTCGACGTCGCTGGATAGATATTCGTACAGGTAAGAGTTTCTCTCTTCCCTTGCAGATAGATATTACAGCCTCCGGCACTCGTTATTCCAAAGAGTTCGGAGCTTTTTTAAAAGAAACGTATGGAGACATCCCCAGTGACCTGCCGTACGCTTGAGGAATTCTATCATATCAATGGACGTAGTTTTGAGAAACAATACAAGGAAACATTAAGTGGTTACAGGTCTTGGGATCAGTTGTCTCATGCTCAGAAGTGGCTTCTCTTTGAGGATAATATTGGTAAGAATATAGCAATAGACGAGACATCCTTGTCCAATGGTGAACTCTATACGATTATCACTAATAGGGACAAACACGGCAAGCAAGGATGTCTTGTAGCCATTGTTGCTGGAACCAAATCCTTGGATGTCTGCAAGGTATTGGATAAGATAGATGAAAAAGAAACGGGAAGCCGTAGAAGAGGTCACCTTGGACTTGTCCGATAGTATGCGTAAGATTGTAAGGCATTGTTTTTCCAAAAAGCTAAACGAGTGATTGATCGCTTTCATATACAGAAACTTGCAAGTGATGCCGTGCAACAGATGAGAATAGAGTATCGCTGGGCAGCTTTTACAGCAAGCAAATGACGAGAAAGAGAATGCGAAGTTAGAAAAGATAGCGTATCAACCACTGACTTTTGAAAATGGAGATACACGTAGTGAACTGCTGGTAAGAAGTAGGTACCTGTTGTTCAAATCATCAGAGAAATGGACTGATGAACAGAAACTAAGAGCCAAAAATACTGTTCAGAGAATATCCTGACATTAAGAAGGCTTACGGTTTATCACATTCGCTAAGAATGATTTTTTTGCTAAGAATACTATCAAAGATGCAGCCAGACTATCATTGGCAAAATGGTATAATAATGTCGCAGAAGCTGGCTTTCATTCCTTTAATGTCATTGCTGCAACTTTCTACGAGCATTACGAAGACATACTTAACTTTTATATTAACAGATCTACAAACGCTGCTGCGGAATCCTTCAATGCAAAAATAAAACTATTTAGGGCTAACTTAAGAGGAGTTGTAGATAAAAAGTTTCTTTTCTTTTTAGACTTGCCAAAATATATGCCTATCCCCACTAAATATCTACTGTCCCTAAAAAATACCTAAAAATAGGTATGGCAAAGAATTGAGAAAGTGTGTATTTTTGCAGACGAAAGTTGGTGGTAACATGAAAAAAACAATTTTTTCGCAACTCGAATCGTCTGCTCTTTTTTCTGGATTAGATGCTAACGACATCGAAAGACACTTGAACACGCTTCGATATAGCGTGAAAAAGGTGCCTGCTAAAACTGTTTTTATATCAGAAAACGACTCTCTTTGCGAAATAATTGTGGTGGTTGAAGGACTTGTTTCGGCTGGAATGAGCACGGCAAAAGGCAAACTTTTAATGGTAGATTATTTGAAAGCAGGCACCATGTTGGCTCCTGCTTTTGTGTATTCTGATGAGTGTGAGGTTCCTGTTGAAGTGAAAACGATAGAGAAGAGCGTATTATTTTGTATGTCGAAAGACGACTTTTCACTTCTAATTAGCTTCTGCGAGCCTGTTCGAAACAACTTTATTCATATTCTATCGCATATTAATTTCTTTTTAATTAGCAAGATTCGTATGGTGTATATGAGCTCTATTAAAGAGAAGATTGCCACTTTTTTACTTCGAAAGGCCACCATAATGCATTGCGATTCGGTACCTCTTAGTCTGTCGAGAAGGCAACTTGCCGATGTGTTTGGTATTCACAAAAGCTCGTTAATACGCACTCTTAACGAACTGGAACACGACAATTTAATTTTTGTTCGAGAGAAAGAGATTGTCATTCTCGACGCACATGGCTTGCAAGAGATATTGAAAGGCTAATCCATCTCATTGCTTTTGCACTCTAATCTCAATGCAATTGCACCCTAAAAGCATAGCTATTGCAAAGTAACTAATCAAGGAAAATGAAGAAATATCGAAAGATATGCAAACTAATTGGTAATGAAGTAGAAACGAGGCAATTTGTATAAAACTGCTCTATTTGTAAAGGGTAGAAATATGCAGATATAGGCAAAAGTTCAGTTACTAAATCATTACCAAGATTTGAAGTAGGTAACTAAATGCAGATGTAGGTAACTGAAATTGTTTCTCTCGTGTGTTTGTTGCTTTGGTCGGCAGTTTTCTGCATAAGTGAGGAACGCTTTAATTCGGGTAACTTTGCCCATAAAAATTAAAGCGTATGAAAACAGAAAAGATGAAGGTGTTGCTCTACCTCAAAGAGCGGAAAGGATAAGCAGGGTAAAGCTCCCATTATGGGACGTATCACACTTGGAAGGAGTATAGCACAGTTTAGTTGCAAGCTATCTTGCGATATAGATTTGTGGAGTCCTCGTGAGAGTAGAATGAGGGGCAAGAGCTATGAGGCGGTGGAAGTGAACGGAAAGCTGGATAGTTTAGTACTTTCCATTCAGTCCACTTATCAAACATTGCTGTCCAAAGGACAGACATTTACAGCCACGGACATCAAGGAGCAGTTTCAAGGGAGCGTACAATCTCGGTGTATGCTTATAGAACGCCTTGATAGGCTTATCAGGGAGAAAGAAGAACACGTTGGAATAGATATTAAGAAAGATACGCTATCTAATTATCACTCTACACGAAGCAATCTTCGCACATTCATCGAAGAAAAATATAAGGTAGAGGATTTAGCTTTCTCACAACTATCTGAGAACTTTATTTATGATTTTAGAGATTTTTTCTTGGGGACATTAGGTTTTCAAGAGAGCAGTTTCTATGGTGCAGCTTCCCAAATAAAGACCATATGTAGGTTGGCATACCGTGAAGGATTGGCTGATACCTTGTTGTTTGCTAATACAAAAATAGTAAGAGGAGATAAGAAGCTACCCAAAGCTCTTGACAGGTGTTCGCTTGACAGACTAATGAATATAGAGTTTGAAGAGCTGGAGGAGGAAATGGGAACCGCAAGGGACTTGTTTGTCTTTGCCTGCCATACGGGTACTGCCTATTGTGATTTGATGGAATTAAGTAAGACGCATCTTTTCCGTGATGATGAGGGAAGCCTTTGGCTGAAGTTCAACAGACAGAAGACAGGTGTTCTCTGCCGTATCAAGTTGTTACCCGAAGCCATCAGGATAATAGAGATGCACAAGAGCGATGAAAGGGAAAGGCTACTGCCACAGATGAAGTATGCCACCTACCAATCGTATCTCAAAGCATTACGTCTAAGAGCAGGTATAGCCTTTCCCTTTACCACGCATACGGCAAGACATACCTTTGCCACGCTCATCACATTGGAACAAGGAGTACCAATAGAAACGGTAAGCAAGATGTTGGGGCATAGCAACGTGAGTATGACCGAGCGGTATGCAAAGGTTACGCCACAAAAGCTGTTTGTGGAGTTTGAGCGTTTCCTTTCTTTCACGGAGAATATGCAGATGAGTTTTTAGCAATAGTAGTATTAAAACTAAAATCATTATGAGAAGTACATTCAAGACACTATTTTATATCAACAGACAAAAGACTAAGGCAAATGGTCTGACCTCCATACTCTGCCGTATCACGATAGATGGCAAGAACTCTGTCATTACCACAAACGAAGAATGTAAGGCTGCGGAGTGGAACTCAAAACAAGGAATAACAACAGACAAGAAAACCAATCTTCGACTGCAATCATTCAGAGAACTTGTAGAAAAGATCTATCAGGAACTGCTCCTAAAGACGGAGTGGTAAGTGCTGAACTGCTTAAAAACAGATTGCAAGGCATAGCAACTTCTCCCATCACTTTGTTGGAGCTTAGCAATACAGAACTACAATTGGTAAAGGAAAGTGTGGGCAAGTCAAAGGCAGAAGGTACATACACTAACCTTTGCTATGCTAACAGGATGCTGTGCAAGTTTATAAAGGACTTAGAGAGTAAGGATATAGAAATCCGAAGTATAACGGAGGAACTGTTTGAGGAATATCGCTTCTTTCTTAAAAAGAAAGGGTTGAAAGGTTCTTCTATCAACAATTATCTTTGTTGGTTGAGTCGTTTGATGTTCCGTGCAGTAAGTCAGCGCATCATTCGTTATAACCCATTTGAACATGCGGAATATGAAAAGGTGGAAAAGGCTATCCGCTTTCTTAGTAAGAGTGATGTGAAAAAACTGATGGCTATGAAGATATGTGATAGTGATGCCGAGCTTGCCAGACAGATGTTTATCTTCTCCTGCTTCACAGGTTTAGCTATTGCAGATATGGAACACTTGACGTTTGGGCATATCAAGAGTGCCGCAAACGGACAAATATATATTAGAAAGGAGCGTCAGAAAACAAAAGTAGAATTTATAGTGCCGTTACATCTCATAGCCAAGACGATCATGGAGCAACAAAGAAAGCTACAAGCGGTGAAAGAAGAAGGCAATAACACGGATATGGATAATCGCTTTATTTTTCAACCCTGTTGCAGCAGAAGTGTGTTAGCAGCGAAGTTAAGCATAGTAGGCAAGGCTTGTGGTATAAAGCAACGTCTGTCCTATCACATGGGGAGACATACCTTCGGTACGATGTGCCTAAGTGCAGGTATTCCCATCGAGAGCATCGCCAAGATGATGGGACACGCATCAATTGCAAGTACGCAGATTTATGCGCAGGTAACGGACTGCAAGATTTCGGAGGATATGGACAGACTCATCGCCAAACATCAGGAAAAGAACAAAGAGTATGATAAGGTAACTGTAAAAGAAACTATTACCATAGGGACAATGGCTATTGTCAACACAGGCAGAAATAAAAGCATGGAGGAAACGGCATGAATACGGAAGATGGAATAAAGACCAAGGCTGCAATCCGTCTAGACACGGGGCGCAGCTACTTCGAGTGGGGAAAATCAACAAGAGCGGATACCTGCTCCAACGGGTTGCCCATTGCGGAAAGAGCCTTGAGAGTAAACTCTTTTTTAAAGAGACTCTCCTGTTTTGATTGGCGATATGTAGTCGTTTTCTTCATAAGGTAATATCAATATTAGTATGTAAAGGTACGACTTCTTTTCGAAAATTCGCAAGTAATTAGCTGATTAATAATAAGTTAATTTATAGAACATCCCTTAATTGTTTCTTTTTGCTGTCGTAGTTTTTGAAGGCATGCCGATGTTATATCGGTGTGCCCTTTTTCGATAATAGAAAATATCTGTTTACAAATTCATTATACTTTGATTAAACTCTACATTTTCACCGTAAAAAATTTATTAAAAAACAAATAGATTATGATTTAGGTTGGATATTATCTTCATTTTTTTGATAATCATATCTAAAAACCAAATTATTTTTTCTATCGGAACAGCTGTTACAAAAGGTTCCTTTTCTGGTCCCCTAATAAGCATTCCTGCCAATAGTCCGTTGTCATCAAGTATTGGTGCCCCACTTAATCCAGCCCAATATTGAATATCTACTTCTACTAATGTCGGTATTTTAAGAATAGCATATCTATCATTATCCAATCTTTCAAATATCAAACCTTCATGCAGTACATTTATTCTATTGAGTACAGTTGAATTTTTAATTTCATTACATATTGTACCTGCAACAAGGTAGCGATTATCGTTATTGAAATTTTTACTGTGGGTTGAAAATAAACTAAGTTTTGGCATACCTTCTTGAATCAAAACCTCTTTATTTTGCATTATCACTTGGTTGCTTAAAAGTGGAACACTTAGGGGTTCTTTTAATTCACTAATAGCCATATCCGGTAAAGATGCAATTCTGACATCTAAAGGCAATTTTTTTCATCATTTATATCTATAACACCATCTATGATTTTATTAAAAATCGAAATGAATTTCTCAGGATTATCAAGCGAATCCTTATCAAACCCAAATCCTGTTAAATGATAGAACCCACCAACCGGCAGATTTATCGATTTCAATTCTCCTTCAATTTTGATATTCGTTATAATTTGAGGTGAATAATCGATTCCTATTCTTTGCCCTGTCTCGTTAGCTGGGTCATGATCATCCAGATGTACGACATGGTCTGCTGTAATAAAAAAACAAACGATCTTTATGTCGTAGAAGAAAACCACTTCCAAAACCTTTTATTTTATCGGAATTACAAGTATCAGGAATAACCAATTGAAGTGTTGCCAAAAAAGCAACAACATCTAATCGAATCATATTTTCATTACAAGGTATCATTATAGCTATTACTTAAGTTATCTCTTTAAATCAATAGTCCGTTAAATTTTGAGTACTCTACCGAGTTTCAAAAAATGCAGTTAAATGTTTAATTATCAATGATATAAGTTGCTTTTAAATTTGGTCAAGTCCGTGTTTTTTTGTACCTTTATAGTTGATTACCAATCACTTAAAGATTACTTAAATGAACCAACTTGACCAGCTCAAAACTCTTTGCGATAGCGCATTAAGCCTTTGCAGCACAAAGGTACGAAAAAATTTCAAAACATTCTTCATTCAGACGATGTTAATTTACGCAACCACATTTATCCGAATCAATTTCTCTCAGATGGGAAGACTTTCTTCATCTTGCGAACAGCGTTATCGTCAGAACTTTGAGAAGAAGTTCAATTGGATTGCATTCAATAAGTTCTTTCTGTCAATGCTTCCTATGAGACGTTGTGCAATAGCGCTTGATCCAAATTTCATCTCCAAGTCGGGCAAACATACTCCGGGACTTGCCTATTTCTGGTCTGGTACAGCCGGCACGATAAAGCGTGGACTTGAAATACTTGGCTTTGCCGTTGTGGATGCCGACAGCAATGATGCGATATTCATGTGCGCAAAGCAAACGAGAGCAGACAAGGTGGACAAAGGCAGACGCCCGGACTGTCTGAAGTGGTGTAAAGGCAATAGCTCTCTAATAGAGCAGTACCTCAGAGCAATTCACAGCAACAAGACGGAGTTCCTTAAAACCAGCAATCTGTTTGTTGCAGATGCATTCTTTTCGATCTATCCATTTGTGGAGGGACTTGCAACTATGGGATTTAACATAGAAGGCAAGAAGACGCAAACTCGAAAGATGTTCTTCTCAACAGATACCACAATGGAGGCTATAGACATCTTTGACATCTACAGAGCAAGATTCCAAGAGGAATTCCTGTTTCGCAATGCGAAAGGTTTTATGGGATTAGAGCATTGTCAAGCACGAAGCGAGAAAAAACTAGACTTTGCTTTCAATATGTCCCTGGCGACCGTCAAAATGGTAAAGTATATGGCTCATAGAATGGAAATAGAGAAAAACATCAAACTCTCTGTTCAAGATATGAAGATAATGTTCTGTGCTTTGATAAAAGGACTAACAAATCTTAAATTCTTTCAAAGTATGCCTCATAGTCGTGCCACTTTATACTTGATTTATATTGGACAGCCGTCTTCATCAGATGTCTGAACAAGTCATATTCTGGTTTCTTGCTATCCCTAAACCAACGACGGTTAAATCTCCAACAATACTCGTTCAAGTATAATTGGAGAAACCGCTCATCAATTTCTTTGTGAATGGCATCAATACCACTGCGGCATTCTCCTGTAACGATGTGAACCCATGGCAGAACCTTAGTCACGAGTTCGTGTGGGCTACTTTCTGTTTGAACATGTTGGACAAGACCTGTCAGAGTTTTTCTTAAGGATTATGAGATTATGTCCTCCGTCTGTATCTATCTTTTTAGTCATGAACTACCGACTTTTCAACATAAGGTGCTAATGTCTTGTATTGACTATTAGGTAATGCATACATTTTGATATAGCGAACAGCTTTCTTCACCTTGCTTCTATTAGCTTGCTTTTATAAGTTTAGATGCTTTGTTAAAACGCTCTGTATCAGTGTTATCTGATAGATAAGTGCTTAGAATAGAATCCGCATCTTTGCTCTGCGCAATTACCAGCACAGGAGTTTGTTTACTCTTTAAGATTTTCTCTCCGCCCTCCTCTGAAATAAAAAGAAGTTGGGAAATACGATAAATCGAGTTCTATCTGCTCAGAGAGTTGATAGATACTATCTCTCTGTCCCATAATATCCCTCAGTTTCATCATCATCAACCATGCAGGAAGATAATATTCAAGTTCAAGTTGATGCTGAATCTCTTTAGCCGATAGGACTTGTTTTATGGATGTCATCATGTGCGCAGTGAAAAACCAATCATAGAGCGATAATTTGCTATGTTCCATAACAGTGCCCTTTTGTCAAGGGAATTCTGTTGCCACAGGTCTCGCACTGAAAAGATCTCCTTCCATATAGCCATTTGTACTTGGTTGCTCCACACTTAGGGCATACAACACCTACCTCTTCTCGGACACCCTTAAGGTAATTTTCGCAGCTATTCTCATCGGGGAACATTTGGAAGAAATCTTTCAATAACATCAGACTCATATTTTTTTAGCAAATATAATTGATTTATAGAATGTTGCAGAAGTGTTATATTTTTAATTAACATATATTAGTCCTTTTATCAAAACACAGAAAAATTACTTATACAGATAAGAAACGTAAGAGTAAAACAGAAATGTATTTCGGAAGTCCCATAACCAAGAAGAATTACATGTTTATGATAGAAGGAGGATCTTTTTTTGTGATTGCTCGCCAACCAAACATCTTCCATTTCTTCGATGCGGAGAGTAAACAGGTAGCGGAAGTTGAGATAAATGGTAAGCCAATTCAAGTTGGTGAAGATGAATTTGTGGTAAGAGATGGAAATACTGCAATCTGGTATGATGCCAACGGCAACAAAAGCTCTGAGCGACAGTTGACAGAAGAAGAGGTAAAAATGTTTAAGTAAAAGCTATGAGTTATTCTGTTGAATTCTATATTGACTTACTCCATAAGATTTATCCTTGTAAGGAGAGCTTTGTTGTAGATGTGAAGCATAAACGCAACAAGCGTATTATGGGTACATATACTCCGAGTCTTCATCGTATTCGTATCTATGATAGATATTCAGACAAAGACAATATCAATACAGCAATCCATGAGTATGCCCACCACATTCATTATACAGAGAAAGAAAAAGAGGCTAAAAATAATAGACCGCATAGACCAGAATTCAGACTGATTTATCATGCTTTTGTTGTTAAGGCTATTCAAAAAGGACTGGTGTCCAACCTGCTAATTGATGACTTAGTAGCAAAGTGAGGTTTATGGGTATAAAGTTAAAAAATATAGACTCATTCAACAACTATGCATAGAAAAGGTTATGGAGGTAGAATATAATAAAATAATGCAGCAGATTAATACTTTATAGTATGAAGATTATGTGTATGGAAAAATATTTTACGGTATGTGGAATTGGTAATGGTGGTGGTATCATTGTCGATAGTATTTATCAGCAATATGCGATAAATGGTAAAGAATTATGGAAAGACAGTAGTGTCGACCTTATGGCTATTGGTAACGCTTGGGACTTAAAAGAACTAAGTGTAATCAATAAGGTAAAAGGAAAAGTAGCTCAGATTTCCTTTGCTCGTATTACTGTTTTCATTGCTTGTTTGGGTGGCGACACCATGCCTGTGCTTTTACCTTATTATATAGAGATGGCAAAGCAGCAGAATAGCCATGTGCTGGTATGTTTTACTTTGCCTTTTGCCATTGAAGGTAAGGAGAGTGTTGACTGACTAATACCGACGATGTCGGCAATTTCTTTTCTCGCTGTTTTCTTTTGGAGTAAGGCAAAAATTTGCGACCTTTACTCCGAGATTAATTGATGATACATTTGCAATACAAAGTTAGTTAATCTTTGGGAGACTTCGGTCTCCTTTTTTTATTTGTATTGCTGGTTGTTTCTTTTTCCTCTCCGAGAGATGCAGACAACCTCTTGCTACGCGTCGAGAACGTCTGCATCTCTCGGAGAGGGACACTCTTTTATTGCACTTCATTTTGGAACTTGCAAAATCCAGTACCTGCGAAAATTATAGGTAAAGCTGAATTAGGACTTCCTAATATGCTATGTTCTGAAACATTTTTGGCTATTGGCCCTTTTGAATCTGAAGACGAAGCAAAGAGCGTAATAAAATATACTCAAACCAAATTTTTTCGTATTTTGGTTGGGGCTCGTAAACTCAAAAATATGACATCTGGCACTTATAAATTTGTTCCACTCCAAGACTTTACAAATAACAGCGACATCGACTAGTCGCAGTCCATCCCCGACATCGACCGCCAACTCTACACCAAATATGGCTTGACAGAGGATGAAATAGCATTCATCGAATCAATGATAAAGCCAATGTAAAAGCAAACGAGGGCAAGTATCGCATTACTGCCCTCATTAAAAACTCATTTTTCTTTTCGCACACCTTTAAATGGTGTACCATCTTGTTTGACATCCATGAAACGCCCTGTATCTTTATCCCTTTTTACCCATTGTTCGGTTTTGGGATTAAACCTGTGAACGATTTTTCACTGCACCATTGCGATGTCCGTCTCCTGACGGTGGATTTGTTGCCATATTTAGCCTCCTATATTTTATTCTTGAATTATATAGCCAAGAACACGCTATTATGCTGACTGTTTAAATTTACAGGCAAATTTATGGGAAATCATAAAGTCATGACAACTAAGATATTCCATCGTAAAAATAGCTAATTATAAATTTATCAAACGGAAGTAAATCGTTTAGGTCATGAATGATTCTTTTCCTACCTATATTATTAAACTGTGTAATAATTTCCGATATTTCTACCGAATCATCTTCAAGATTAATCAATCCAGAATCTTGAATTTTTTTCTGCTTATCATTCTTGGTAGTCCATATTCTTCTAATTGATATACTAATTTAGGAAGAAAAGCATTTGCAGCTCGCCCTATAAACAAAGAAATGTCAGGTGATGTTGGGTCGAACGATTTCTTTAGTACATTTATAACAGAAAGAGTTGAACATAGATTATAAGATAGGTATCGTTCAGCCGAGAACAGATCTTCATAACTTACATTAGAAAGTTCGGAATAAACCTCTGCAATAGTTCGATTCCAGTTATCAGGCATTTTCCATATAGCAATTTTGATAAGTCTGGCCATATTGTCTCCGAGCAGATCTACAACATCCAAAATAGGCTCTCTCCAATTATAAGTGTTTGTTGCTGCCAATGCGGCATATCCTCTAGGCCAACTTGGATTCGCTTTCAATTTTTCTATAAGTGATTTAAGGATTCGTGGGTCAAAAGATTTAAAAATAGATAGTTTCCTTATTTGACCAAAGTTGTCAGAACCTAAAGCATCCATCATAAATGCCTCATATTCTTTGATATGGTTGTTTTGCTCTTGACTTATTTCTATTCCTGGGTTTTCAGAATCTAAAGACTCTGCTACTTCATCAGGAAAACCGATTGTTAAAGTTGTATTTTCTTGTATGGGTGGCTCCTCTAAGAGATAAACTTTTCCGACAAAATATTTGAACATGCGACCAGCTCGCCCAATAATATTTCGATATGTAAAATAATCAAACTTATGCGAGCCTTTTTTATTAGACCAAACAATAACTTGCTCTGCTTGTGTGTTAACCCCTTCTATAATAGAAGAAGTAGAAATGATTGTGTCTAGTCCTTCTGTGTATTCAAATAACTTTACTTGTATTTGGCTCAAAGACCTATGCATTTTCCCATTATGAATGCCAATACCTAGTTCACTTAATTGACATAAAGAAAATGAATCTCCATAATTAACTTTTAGCCAATCCCTGAAATTTTTAAGTAGCGGCGTTTCTTTTTTAGGTAATTCATCCGCAAGGATGTTACTAACCTTGTTAATATTATTATAACTTCCTGCATAAATCAACGTTTTAGATGTGTTATTTTGTAAGATATTGACAAGATGGTTCTTTTTGAACTCATCAGTATTTTCGCCATTTTTTTGTTTCTCATATATCTTTGCCGCTTTAGTGATAACCGTTTTGAAATCAGTCAATCTCATGAATTGCATACCTTGAGTAAAAACGTTATCTGCTATTTTGTGAATATTGGGGGCTAGATAATATTTTTGACGTGATATTCTTCCAAGTTCAATGATTGCACTAAGTAGAGATGAACTTCTGTCATCATCAAACATCGAACTTGCTTTATAAAACTCATCAACAATAAGCATATCAACTTTCTTTAACTTATCAAGATATGCGAAAGAACGTTCTTGTGGAAAGATAAAAATATTACGCTCCGTAACAGTTGCATCTGTTGTCGTGATAATTTTATATTTCTGCGAAAATTTATGTTCTATTCTGCGACGTGTTTCATCTGCTAAAGCAATTGTAGGTACTATTATAACCACATTTTCCGGCTGGCGTATGGCAATAAAAGCATCTATAATAAAACTTTTACCAAAACTTGTTGGTGCACTAACAGCAATATTATCGCCCAATAGAAGTCGTTTTAGGACATGAGATTGAGCACTATGGAGTGTTACTGGAATTTTATCCCCAACATTAGCTTTAAACGCCTCAACAACAACTTGGTCTTCCCATAAAGCAGTTTTGGGGTCTATATAAGGGAATAATCCCACTTCCCTTATAACATGATTTACAAGAGGAGTATATTCATTCCCATCACGTTGCAACTTGTCCAACAAATTAATAACCATTGATCGGGCTTCTGCTTTATTGCTATTTTCTATCAAGGTGTTAATTTGAGCACATTCTTCAAATATTTCAGTGTTAAGCATCTTCCTTAATCTGTTTAGCTCGTTCCACAAACCAATTAACTATATCTGTTTTTTGGGGTACAGGAAATAATATTAAATGGAATTGAATATGTTCATATCCATGGATTTTTTTCTTTCATTTGTTTATTATTTTGCGATACAAAATATTTTTTTGCGCTCTATTTAGATGATATTTTTTTTGATATTTCCCAAATAGCTTTCGGACAATTCAGTAGTTTCATTTGTTATACTACATTCATGTAGTAACAAAAATAGGCACATGAAGTCTTTTTTTCTTATTTCATCGATGGATGTTTCACGGCGTAAAGTTGTTTGTATTTTTTTTCTGACATTAGGATTTGCTATGACATATTCTAAATCTTTTTATACTTGTAATAATGGCGTTTTCTTTCTTAATTTTGTCCGTGGAAATAGTGTCAAACACAGATTTAATTGGTTCGTATAGCCTTTCGTCAGCAATATCATTGTAAAATTTAGCTTCACCTAACCACAAAGAAAAATCACCGTCATCATCCAAAACGATATGAACACTATCTGCTCCTTTTGCATTGTCTTTGGGATTCTGTTTATAAAAAATCTTTGGAACAACAGGTAATGCATGATAGTGGTAACGCATAATTCCGTATAAAATTATTTCTGCAATCTCACTGCCTTTGCCGTTATCTTTATCAACAAGTCGAAGATTTTTTATTGATTCCGTTATAGTGGTATATGGCGATTCAGAATAAAGATTGTCACGGTCTTCAGCTGACAATCCTGTTTGAGCAATATTATCAAATATAAACTTACGCAATTCGCCCTTTCTCCATTTACCATCTTCGAAACCATTTATAACAGATAGCAAGAAATCGTTTTTATCTAAATCAGGTGTTGTCGATTCTTGATTTATCTCCCAAAGGCATTTGTTAATCACAATATCGAAATTTCCTATTTTTTTGCATAGTCTTAATTCAAACCTAATTTATTCAATAACTCTATCACTCTATGCACCTCCGAATATGCTATCAAATCCTCTGGCGATTCTTTGCAGAGTTGGCACAACTTTTCAGAATTTAACATCGCTCGTTCCAAATCGCCATTCTCTGTCAAGTATTTGTATAGGTTGGTGCGTATGAAATACCGTTTTGTCTTCTCGTAGCCAGGCATATACTTCTGCAATTCAGGAAGCAGTTGCTCGTAACTTTCGTATCGCCGACAAATCACATTTGGCAGAAAATGAAGCAAGAACCAAAATTCCGTGCAAGGATTCGTTTCTACAAACATCACCCTTCCGGCATATCTCTTTGCAGCATATTTTTTCTTTGCCCGCTGATACAACTGCATTTCAGATGGAAACTGAAATAGTCTGTCCATATCAAACAGACATACGATGAAATCATATTGCTTGTTCAAGTAGGATTCTACCAGTTTTAGGATATGCTTGATGTCACTATGCTGTGGAAAATCAGGCGCAACCTTGAAAGGATAGCGACACGCTACCCTCAAAGAGTCGAAATAGAACCATTCGGTCTCTCCTTCGCCTATGATGGCAATACTTTTTGTTACTGTTTGTCCCATATTGTCAGTCGTTTAAATTGATATACTGACTGCCAAGGAACGGCAGTTTTACTAATTTACCTTGTTTATAGGCATTATATGGAGAGAGATTCTTATGTAGCCCCAAAGAAGACAAACGCACTATTTTGGTTTCGCCAAGTTCGTCTTTGTCGGTAAACCATATTGTGTCACGACGAATGAAATCTTCATTAAGAAGGTTGATGTCGTGAGTTGTAAGCAGCATCTGCGATGTTCCTTCACTATTGGCCAAAAAGACTTTTATAAAATAAGCCAACAGCTCGTAGTGGATGCTTGTTTCAACTTCATCAATCGGAACAAACCGATTGGTCTTTAGCAAGAAATTCAGAATCACAGCCATACCTAAAAACCTCATTGTACCGTTGGATTCGTATTCTTCCGACAAATCATAAAGTTTATCGCCAGCTTTATGTTTGAATGTCAATTCGGTATTTGTGATTTTCCCCTTTCTAAGCATATCGGCTTTTGCTTCATCGCCAATAGGGGCATTCTGAATCAGTTGCTCCAGTTCTGGGGTAATAAATTCCTCCTCCTCGTGTAATGCAACATCTTCTATGTTGAAGTCAGAGGCTTTCAGGAAGTTTAGGATAAACTTCTTTAAGTCACCCGATTCGTCTTTATCCAATCGTGACTTGACATAGCCCGAAAGCAACATACCCGGTGCGAGTACCTCTTTCACCTGTTTGGCGAAATAATCGTACACATCATTCAGTTTAGTCCGCTCCACGTTGCTTTTACCAAATGCGGCAAGCACACTGCTATTATTAATAGTGTTGCCGGAAATCACATCTTGACTTTTCTTTGTCATTTTCAGATTTACGCCGAAATCTATTGTCGTGGAATCGGTTGCTGCATCATAACTGCGGCTATACAATTTGGTAGGTCGGATAGAATCATAAACAATCAGCGTCTCGGAATGGATATATTTTTCATCCAATTCAAAAGTAAGGATATACTTCGACTGACCAATATAGAATACCATCGACATTTTAGTCTTTTCATTCCTTGATGTATCATCCAGCATGAAAGGAACAACCTCAGTTTTCTCGTTTCGGTCTTTGGGCATCCTAAGCACAAGCATCCTGAAAAATTCAACAGCATTCAAGAAGTTGGTTTTGCCGGAAGCGTTAGCACCATATATGATGCCTACTTTTAGTAACTTTACCCCGTCCTTAACTTCATACGAATATTCGTCAGACATAAAAGTATCTGACGAAGGCTCAAAACTTATCTTTTGTGGAGACTTTATTGAGAAAAAATTTTCAATGGTGAATTCTGCTATCATATTCGTTGAGTTTATCTATTACACGGTGCAAAAAAATACAAATAAAAATCTCATACATCAAATTATAATTTGTATTTTTGTAGAAAAAAATTACAAGGATTAGGTATAAAACGAGTTTTGTGCACGTTTTTTTAGAAGCAAATTCAAGCCAAACCCATTCCCAATTCTATGATAGTATTTGTTTCGTTGTTTGGATTATCGCAGTGGTTAAATAGTGGTGCTAAAATGATACTAAATTGAAAGTTGTTTGCTTTTATGTTGCTGTAATATATTAAATATCAGTGTATTGAAAAATATTATATCTTGTAGCCCACAATGCAACCTTTGATACGAGCTGTATTCGCCATACCTTACAACTACACCATCTACCTTGTCCTGACATTGATTATTACTGTTCGCTCCGTGCCGCCCGACATATCTATGATTTCGGTTGTAATTCGCTCGACTATCTTTGCGACCATTTTTCTATATCGTATGGCACACATCACCGTGCTGGCGATGATGCCAAAATGTGTGCTCGGCTATTTTTGCAAGAGATAAAAGATGGCAATTTTGCAAATGTAAGGGAAATGAGTTTTTGTTATGGAAAGTTATAATATACTTTGACAAATTGGCTCTTACTTTCAAAAAGTTGGATTTATATACTTTATAAACAGAAGTAAATATATTATAAGAATATTAGGAAAGATTAAAGCAAAAACACCTAACAGACTATACTTAGTTAGGTGTTTCTGTTGTTATATCTTGTAATACTCTTCCAGTAACCTCTCCAAGTCCGAAGCCTTATAGAGTATCTTCCCTGCAAGCTGTGTATAGGGTATAATCCCCTTATCCCGATAATCCTGCAACGTGCGAGGACTGATATACAAACGTTCGCATACCTCCTTGCCTATGAGAAAATGCTCGCCACCAAACAGTGGTTTGTGCGTTTCTCCCACTTCCTTTATTCTCCTGCCCACATCGTGCAGCGCAGTAATGAGCACCTGCATCTCGTCGGAGCCGAAGTTCAAATCTCTTGCTGTTTCCATATTCTATTGCTTTTTAGTTTTGTCCGTCTTCGCAAGGAGCAGCTTCTCCACGTCCTCACGTTTATAATAACACTTGTGCCCGATCTGTGCGAATGGCAGTACGCCCGTATCTCGATAATGCTGCAATGTGCGCTTACTGATGTTAAGCAGCTGGCACACATCACCATTGTGCAGCCAATCTGTGTGCTTACACTTCTCTCCAAATGCCTTGTGGCAGCAGTCGGCAAGACTTAATATCTCGTCCCTTAGTTTCTGCCAGTTCTGGTCTGTAATTATTAAATACCCCATACTTCTATTGTTTTGTTTGTTGTTACTGTTTTCTTGTGTTGCAGCCTTTTGCGCTCCAGCACGATGCAAAAGTATGGATAGTTTCCTTATGCTCAAAGCACTAAGGAACAGCAGGGAAAACAAAGGAAATACGATGAAATTCTTTTCCTTATTTCTTGTCGTTATCAACGCTGGTACGCCCACTTTTCTTCTTTCACAGCCAATAGCTATAAAAGTACAAGCTACCATTTGACATAAGTATTCTGCCTTGTTCTAAGATTTCAGAGAACATAGAGATAAGCTCTTAATTTTTGCTTACATCTTTTTGTGGATTACTTTTTGTTTAAATAGGTAGTTATTTTCGCCTTATCCGTTCTTTGTTATTCCTTTACTTATAGCTCACTACCCAAATGTGCGGAATACCGCATTTGAATGTGGTTTTGTTACAAAAGCCAATCAATTATTGGTATTTGGATCATTTCCTTTTTATCCTTTGATTTCTCCATTTAATCCACTAAAAAAACTAAGATGTTTGATGATTTCCTACAAGGAATTTTTATAGCAGGTTTATGCAACATTATGCAAGCACACCGAGAATGCTTGGCTATCAGAATTATCCTCCTTAACTTCACTTTCAGAAATCATTTTAGGACGATTATGAAGAAATGCGCAGACAATAGCAATATACGCACAGAAGATAAGCCGAAGCATAGTAGGCAAACTTCCAAAAACAAGGAGATAGAAAGCTACCTCTCCACCCATTATGACTTCAGGTTCAACACCGTACTTGGCAGAACAGAGTTTTCTCCCAAGTGTGCCAATGTGTTTAGCAAGGTCAGTCGTTATGACATCAATACCTTTCGCAGGGAACTTGATAGCGAGGAAGGTATTATTACTTCCGCCGATAATCTCTATTCCATCATCGAAAGCAGTTTTTCGCCACGCATCAATCCCATACAGGAATACTTCAAGGCTTTGCCGCTGATAGATATAAATTTTGGAAGTGCCAACGCCCTTTTTAGTAATCATGCTGATACCAGCAGCATTTCCTTTTCACCGAAAGTCATTGCCGGCCTTGCATCGTGTGTTACCGTCCACAACTCCGAGAAGTGGCTGCCGTACCTTACCAAATGGCTTGTTGCAGTGGTAGCCAACGCCATGGACGACCGTGAATGCCGTAACCATACCTACCTTGTACTAACAGGGGAACAAGGAAAGTTCAAGACTACCTTTCTTGATTTGCTATGCCCTCCAGCCATGCATGGTTACAGCTACACAGGTAAGATATATCCGCAAGAGAAAGACACGCTTACTTACATCAGGCAAAACCTCATCGTAAACATAGACGACCAACTCAAAACCCTCAACAAGCGTGATGAGAACGAGCTGAAGAACCTAATCACCTGCCCGATGGTAAAATACCGTATGCCCTACGACAAATATGTGGAGGAACATCCTCACTTGGCGAGCTTCGTGGCATCGGTAAACGGCAATGATTTCTTGACTGCCCCCACAGGAAGCAGACGATTTCTGCCCTTTGAGGTGCTTGCCATTGATATTGAACGAGCTAAAACTATTTCTATGGATGCCGTCTATACCGAAGCGAAAGCCCTTTTAAAATCAGGCTTCCGCTATTGGTTTGACGATGATGAGATAGTGAAGCTATACAAAGAGATCGAGGAATTCCAAGTGCAGACCGCAGAAATGGAACTGCTGCTCCGCTGTTTTGAGAAACCTACGGACGATAATCCCAATTGTACCTATATGACTACCACAGAAATAATCACCTACTTAGGCTACTATACGCATCATCCTTTATCCTTGAAGCACATGGGCGAAGCCTTGAAAAGAGTAGGCTTCGAGAAAGTGAGCAAGAGGCGAGAGGGCAGCAGTCCCATCTATGTATATAAGGTAAGGAAGATTCTCCCTTGTCCCTTGTCAAGTTATTGCAGCAACCAAATGTAGTAGCCGTATGTCGTAAGTTCGTAGTATGACTTTGTACTATAAAAATATGTTGTAAATCAATTACTTAACTTAAAAATATTATGTAGTAAGAAGAAAGATGAAAAAAAGTTTGGAGGGGAACTTCAGAAAAGAGAATTTCTTTCATCGATTATTCAACTACTATTCAAATATAATTCAAACATATCATTGTCATTCAAGCAAAAAAATTAAAAAAATCAGTTTAATAAAAACATATCACAATGAAAGAAAAAAAGATTTATCAGCAATCAAGCGATACCCCATCGTGGAGTATCTTGAAAGGAAAGGTATCAAGCCTGTACGCAGGACACCTGCCTATGCCCTGTACCGTTCACCGCTTCGTGCGGAAACACATCCGAGTTTCAAGGTAGACACAGAGAAGAACCTCTGGATAGACTATGCCGAAGGCAGGGGCGGAAGCATAATCGACCTCTGTATGCGCTTAGAGGGATGCACGCTATCGGAAGCCATCCGTCGTTTGGGACAGAACGCTTCCGATAATGGCACATATAGTTCTCTTAATGACTTCGTGCCAAATAATTCCCAGCATGTGATAGCTGCAAATGGAGCAAGGAGACTGATAGAAATATCAGACACCCTGCCGCCACATTTACAGGAGTACCTTACAAAGGTACGCTGCATCAACATAGAAAAGGCTATGCCCTTTCTGCGTTGTATCAGCTATGAGGTAGGAGGTCGCCATTACCAAGCTATCGGCTTTGCCAATCAATCAGGAGGTTATGAACTTCGGGATAGCGGCTCTTTCAAGGGAACGATAGCACCGAAGGACATTACTCCGATATTCACGGATAGAGCGGAGCCTGTATGTATCTTTGAAGGCTTCATGGACTTCCTCTCCTTCCTTTCAATGAAAGAAGAGATTACCAACCACTGCCTTGTGATGAACTCCGTGAGCAACGTGACAAAGACTATCCGCTATTTGAATGAACGACACCTCACCCATATCCGTACCTTCCTTGACAATGACGAAGCAGGACGGAGGGCTGTTCAAGATTTCATAAAGGCAGGCTTCCATGTTGAGAACATGAACATACATTACAAAGACTTCAAGGATCTCAACGGTTTTCATGTCAGCCGTGTCCGTGAGCAGCAGAAACGGAAAGCGCAAGAACAGACACACATATCAATTACAGGACAAAACAAGAAATCAAAACAAGTCAAACTTAAAATGAAATAGAAATGGAAAAGGAAACTATGATGAGCGACAAAGACCTTTCATGGTTCTTGGGTGTGGAGATGAAACAGAGAATGAATCTACTTCACAAGAAGCGACTGCGGTTCCTGAAAGAGAAAGACCAACGAACAAGCAGGACACAGAGAATACCATGCACTCTGAGTCTGCACGGAATACAGAGAACGCAGCCGTTCAAAGACGCATCAGTGCCAAAATGAGAAAGGAGACGCTCGAAGCCTACAAGCAAGCCTATCTTTTACCTGCCAAACTCAGTAATAGGAAGGCTGTCTATCTGAGTAGGGAGACACAGGAGCGTGCCGACTTCATTGTGCGTAGATTAGGCGACAGAGGCAGCAACCTTTCAAGTTTTGTAGAGAACATCGTGCGCCTTCATTTGGAGGAGTACGGTGAGGATATTGAGAAATGGAGAAAGCTGTAAACCGCAGGAAAAGGGTCGATGGAGGAATTACAATAGATTTATTTCTCACTCTATTCCTACAATCGCATTAAAATATGATGTCATATTCTCATAAATGAGATGTCATATTTGGGCAAATATGACATCATATTTTTACTAAGCAGACATCTGAATGATGAGAACATCACGAACACAGTCAGGCACGGAATGCACAGCATTCACTTTTCGACTGCAAAACGCCTTGTGCGTAAAGTCTGTTAGGTAGCACCTGCAAGACGTCAGTTTGTACCCACAAACTGCGCTTGCTCCCCTCGCCAAACAGTCGGGGAGATTAGACCATAATCACTCCGTTCTCATCGGTCAGCGTTCAGAAATTAAGCAGCAACGAATCATCCATAATGATTAACTTTCAGAGAAACTTATATGAAAAAATACAGAAGAAAAGCTACCCAATGGCAGCAGCAGGACAATGAAGAAAAACAGATGAACAAGACGGAGTTCATCAAGGTTAGGTGTACTTTGGAGGAGAGGCAGCGTATCAAGGCAAAGGGAGAAAGCACAGGGCGGAAGTTCTCCGAGTACTGCCGTGAGATTCTTTTGAATGGTGAAGTGGTAGCCGTTCCCAAGATGACCGACAATGAAAAGGAAGCCATTGCCGTACTCCACCGAACGGGAATGTACTACGCACAGGTTTCCAACCTCATCAGGATAAAGGACGAGTCATGGGTGCCGATAACCAAGAACCTTTCCATATGTGCCAAAGAAGCATTTAAGCGTTTTTTCGACCCTCACTTCCGCATTGGTGACGATATATATAAGATCTTAAATCTGCCGAGGTATGATAGGAAAGTGTAAGGCGATAGCGCACGGAAGTACTGCATTGGGCTATATCTTCAGAGAGGGCAAGCTGGGTAATCGGCTTGCCTTCCATAACCTTTGTAGCAGAGAATCAAAGGCTATTTACGAGGAAATGAAGTTAGTCAGCGATTACAATACCAGATGCAGGAACAAGTTCCTGCGCATTGAAATTGGCATTGCGCCACAGGACGAAAAGAAACTATCAGCTTCCGAATTTGCCCAAATAGCCCATTTGTTTGCCAAGAAAATGGGACTTGACAACCATCAGTGGGTGGCAGTAACGCACAAGGATACAGACAACAGGCATATCCACATTATCGCCAACCGCATCAGCCTATACGGAGAAGTTTATGATACCACCTTTGTAAGCAACAAGGCTGCAAGAATAACAGAGGAAATTAGCAGGGAGAAAGGCTTAACCATTGCAAAGGAAGTCAAAATCAAAAGGAAACATAAGAAAGCAAAAGCCAATCCCACAAGAGAGGAAACAAAGAGAGAACTACAAAGAATATGCTATACTCTACTTGAAAAGTACAAAAGTACAGGTATCATAGGACATTCTATGTTCCTCTATGAGTTGAACAAGCATGGAGTAACCATAGAGCGCATGAGGAACAAACAGGGCAAGGTCTATGGCTTGAAGTTCTCATACGGAGAATATGCGTTCAAGGCATCGGAAGTAGGCAGAGAGTTTGGCTACCGTTCTTTGCAAAAGAACTTCGAGGCAGATAAGAAAGCCGATACGAATATATCTGACCAAGTAATTCGCAAATCGTCAGAGCATACAGATACCAAGGAAGTAGGCTATCAGCTCGTACCCCCAAGCCGTTCATACAGTCCACCACCAACTAAGGAAACGCCAAAAATCGCACAAACTATAAGAGATATGGCAGATGCAGCCATCAGCACAGCCGATGATTTGGTGGAGGGAGTAGGCGGAATGATTACACCAACGACACATGGCGATGACTATGCCGAAACCGCATGGCAGCGCAAACTCAGAAACCAAGCTAACAGAAAGAAGAAGCGAGGGAGAGGATTATAGCAACTCCAACAGCAACAATCCAAAATGCAGATATGTGAATATTTCTTTGAAAATGCTTGTTATTCGGTAACAAAGTATTATCTTTGCAAACAGAATAACAAGCGTTCTTTGTTAGGCAGAAAACAGCAAAGCCAAGTAGCTCGCTCGTTTCCAAATTGTTACCTATTCAATTTTACAATCAAGGTAACTTCTTTGTTTTCAATTAGATACAATTTAATAATTATATTGCAATGTAAAAAGCAATGCTTTTTTTAAGGTTTATACAAGTTTATATAGGCTATTTAAGTCCCAACAAATCATTTTATATGAAATTAGCAGCATAGCTGCAGTAAATAATGAATTATGTGGTAGACAAGGTAAAGGGGGGAGTAAAAAGAGGATGTGTCCATTTTGACACACCCTCTTTTTATTTATCATCATTGAACTAATCTGTGAATCTTCCAAGAAGTGAAATAATCTAACCTACTAAAACAAAGAGAAGTTATTACTTCTATTACCACAATAAGTTTAATTTCGTTTTGCTGTCACTTTTAACATTTCTCATAACAGCATTGTTTATCAACACATTAACCTGTCAATTTGAATGACAAGAATGACAGGAAAATTTGTTTTCAAGTAATGTCTCCTTCGAGACAGTGCCCACGTCTAATCCATTTCCACCCTATAATAGACTCTACAAGATAAGGGTTATTTATGTGGCAATAATGCTTTCAGATGCTCAAGATGCTTCACCATTTTTTGTTTCGTTTGCTCATCACGCTCTACCCTACACGCCGCTTCTAAGTCAGATAAGAAGGGAAGATAATCAGTCTCAGCAATAAAACGAGCCGCACGTTCTCTTACCGCAGGACTATTGTCAAAGAGTAAGCCTTGCACCCAACGCTTAGCATCCCACGACCGACATGCCTGCAACCAGTCGAGTGCAGCTATCTTCTCCTTAGGCGAACCATATAAGAATGTTCTATAATATCCACGTTCCTTTCTCAAATCATCTTTCGTCATGAGAATCTCACGATTGTATAAATCGGGATTAACGACACGCTTCGAATATGCTACGACTGGCATGCGTAAGGTCCAACGCACCATGCGTGGTATCATCCACATCATTCCTGGTGTTGCCTCTGGGTGTGAGATACTACTAAAGACACGCCCTTTCCCATATTCATTGGCGATAAAGAAAGGTCGATTATTCGTCATGTTAGCTGGAGCATTACCCTCTTCATGCACATCGGTTTCCATTATCGCCATAGTCGTGTAAGGAAGTGGAATATTGTCACTTTTTACAAGGACAGGACCTTCGTAATACATGACGTATGACTTATCACGCTTAGCAAGCTCAGGGAATAGTTTTTTACCTTCTGCCGTGAGGGAGAAGGCTGATATTCCATGTCCACGATTATCATGCTCAATATCAATTGCCTTTCCACCATTAATGTGCATACAAGCATATCCTGGGGTGTCTGTAAAGAGATAGGCACCAGCACAGATACCCACAGCACCTTTTCCTGAACGAATAAAGTTTCTTATTCGTTCCATGTTTTCCTCTCCAAGATTCATATACTGCGTCGCTCCCTCACCTCCTGGGATGATGATAGCATCCAAATCCCTCAAAACACCGTTCGCAATATCACCCGTAGTGATAGTTCGGACCGCCATATCAGGATCCAATTGTATGGATGCAATCGTCTCCCAAATACACGTTTGTGCACCGCCATTACCTTGGAAAACACCCACACGTACCTTGTTCCCTACTCCCATACTCCATGCACTCAGTCCTACCAAGCACATGGCAATGATGAAAAACGTTTTTCGTAGCATAATTGTTTATGTTAGTTTGTAATTCTTTATAGTCAAGTTTGCGCATAGTCAATCTACTATGAACGAAACAAAGATAGTATTTATCTTTGATATTTACATGTATACAAAAGTGTTTTAAGTATTTTTAGACTATCGTTTAGTACCTTATTCCACACGCTTATAGGTTCCGACAGACCTATCCTACCCTTCCCTACCAAAGTATAGATGCCCAACACCATTGGTGCTAATGCTCAGCACATATAGTGCGGAGGGTGAGCACATATAGTGCGGAGGACATAAACGACACCAGTAATACCATAAGAATGGGATAAAGCAGTATAGACATTTACATGGAATGAGCCTTTAACTTACACTCTATTACGTATGTTTATAGAAAATGATTACCTTTGCACAGTAGTTTAGATCAAATCACAACGATATGAAAAAACAACTTATCTTGCTTTGTGCGTTAGCCATCTCAGCATCGTTACACGTCACAGCACAATCATTCAGAAAGCAGATCAGTGAGCATCCTGAGCTTTCTGCCAACAATTACCTTGCTTACCCAGCACCTTCGGGTAGGCTAACGCCTGCTCCTTCAGGCTATCTTCCTGTATATCTATCGCATTATGGGCGACATGGATCACGCTATCTCATTCATGAGCAACAGTATCTCCGTCCTATAGAAACCCTACAGCAAGCTGATTCGGCTGGTGTGTTGACCAATGAAGGAAAGGACGTCTTGAAGAAATTACGCCTCATGTATACAGAATCTTACAAACGATGGGGAGAGCTGACACCATTAGGAGCACAGCAGCATCAGCAGATTGCACGAAGAATGTATCGTCGTTTCCCATCTGTATTCCGTGATTCGGTATGGGTGGATGCCAAGTCGACGGATGTTATCCGCTGTATTCTATCCATGGAGAACGAACTGCAGGAACTGATTCGGCATAACCCTCGGTTGAGAATTAGGCATGATGCGAGCGCACATGACATGTATTTTATGAAGCAGCCAGACAAGAAACTCTCTCATCAAAGGGATAGCAGTGCTGTAAAGAATACGATTGACGAGTGGGGCAAACGCAATATTGATACCAAACCATTGATGGCTCGTCTCTTTAAGGATAAGGAATACGTGACAAAAAAGGTGGATGCAGGACAGCTTACCTTCGACCTTTCAGTTTGGCAAGCATTGTTCAGAACTCAGAGATACGCCATTCGCTCTCACTATACAACCTCTTTACAGCCGATGAGTTGTACCAACTATGGCAGAGGAGCAATGCTTGGTGGTACTTACGTTATGCCAGTGCACCACAAAGCGGAGGTAATCAACCTTTCTCACAGCGTAATCTCTTGCACAAGATTATCACTGATGCTGATTCTTGTCTGGCGCTCCCTCATCCAGGTGCAACCCTTCGTTTCGGCCATGACACGATGGTTATGCCATTGACGTGCCTACTGAATCTTAATAACAATGATATTAGGGTTTCAGATATAGACAGTCTTACCCTGAAGGATTGGAGTTCTACACGCATTGTCCCTATGGCTGCCAACATCCAGTTCGTTTTCTATAAGAATCCGAAGAATCCAAAAGCTGATGTCCTCGTGAAGGTTTTACTCAACGAGGAGGAAGCTACGCTGCCCCTTCCAAAGACCTCTACACCATATTACTATCGATGGAGCGACTTTAAGAAGTTCTATCTTTCAAAGCTAAATAGCTATCATGAATAAGGGGCTATGCCCCTGATTGTTATCATAGCTATATTCTCTTCCCCCTAACAAGACGCCCTTCTCGATGTGAGAAGGGCGTCTTGCCGTTGGGAGATACAACTCCTATCATATAGTACAGAAAGCAGAAAAGGTTGAACTACCAATGGTTAGTCCAACCTTTTCTATCTAATTTATTATCGCTTCAAACACTGAAACTAAGCAAAATCAAATTTGCTGTCATTTCTGTCATGCGCTTACGACTTGTAATACACTATAATTTAGATTATTACGACAAATGTTAAATATGACAGCAAACAAAAATAAAACTAAAATAGGGGTATATAGTGTGTTTGTTGCGCACTCAATATTGACAAATCACCTTGACTTATCTAAACTAAACAATAGATCACGACCCTGTACATCCTTACTTGCAAACAATCGCATGATATCTCGGAAAGGAGCAGGCATGCGTGAGAAATCACTTCCAACACAATCAAAGATAGTGCGATTATTTACTTCAAGTGATGAACACATTTTCCCTTTCCCATAACGATCACGATGCTCACCATCTCTTACCCGTGCTTCTGGGTGCTGACGGATAAGCGTTATGATGCTATCATTCGCCTCTTTGGACAATCTAATACGATTGCCCTCCTGGTAATAGATCCGCTTAGTTGTCATAACAATCAGCATTTGTTACGAACAAGGGACATACTTCTTTATTCGTGCGTGATAAATCTTTGCTCAGCCAATTGCTCATACTTCGTACCCTTACGGCCATAATTAGCGTATGGATAGATGCTGATACCACCACGTGGAGTAAAGATTCCAGTCACCTCGATGTACTTAGGATCCATCAACTTGATAAGGTCCTTCATAATCGTATTTACACAATCCTCATGGAAGTCACCGTGGTTACGGAAACTAAAAAGATATAGCTTCAAACTCTTACTCTCAACCATTCGTACGTCTGGGATGTATGAAATACGAATCTCTGCAAAGTCTGGTTGACCTGTAATAGGACATAAACTGGTAAACTCAGGGCAGTTGAAGCGTACCCAATAGTCATTATCAGGGTGCTTGTTTACAAATGATTCCAATACCTCTGGTGCATAATCCATCTTGTATTGGGTCTTTGAACCTAATGACTTTAACCCTTCTTTTTCTCTTTCCATATTCTTCTTTTTAAAGAAATTAAGCCAATAAGTTTAGTACCCTGATGTGCAATAAACTTATTGGCTCAACTTGTGTTTTATTTAACTTAATGCAAATATCTTCCAGATACTATAGTTTACATCATTATCATAAGTATCCTCTCCTTCATGTTCCTTCAATGCCTTTACAATACGAATGGTGATTGGAAGAGCGATAACCTCATAAACTGTCTTCAACAATACCTGCCAAAGCATGAGTTTAGGGAGTTCTTCTGTTGGGACAACACCGCCCAATGCTAATGGGAAGAAGATAACAGAGTCGAAACTCTCACCCACAATAGTACTAAGAATTGCTCGTAATGAGAAGTTACGTCCCTTGTCGCGAATCTTCATCTTACTCATCACATAGGCATTAGCAAATGAACCCACGATGAAGGCTACAAAAGAGGCTGCTGCCACACGTGGAGCCAAACCAAAGATAGCATGGAAGCCTGCTTCATTAGTCCAATAGGGGGCACCCGGAATCCAATCACACAACGCACCCATTGCCACAAAGAAGAAGTTCATCGCAAAGCCTGTCCATATCAGTAGACGTGCCTTTTGAAATCCCCAAACCTCACATACACAATCGTTGATGATGTAAGAGATAGGGAAGACGATGAGTCCACCTGTCAATGAAATACCTAACACAGAGATCTGCTTTGTCTCGAGGATGTTTGCCGCAATAAGGCAAACGCAAAAGAGGATGCTGAAAAGCATAAACAGCACACTCACTTGTTGTTTACTTTTTGTCATTGTCTTGTTTTGTTAAAGGGGGTTGATCAAGTACCCCTATTTAATTAAGTGACTGCAAAGGTACACATTTTTATCCAAATAGCCTTAACTTCTTTAGAAAAAGAAAAGTGTGTTAAAACACTGAACTACAAGAACAGACGCTCTGCCTGTCGATAGAATCAGTATTCTAACACACTTAAATTATACAATATAAGTTTAGACGTAGCTAAAAACTTTATTGCAAATTGTCTTATAGAAGCTTAATCTTCCCAAGGAGTGAATGCAATTTCGCCCCATTCGTTTTCTTCGCTTCAAAACCATCTACTCCACCTGTTTCACCTTTGTCACCAGGTTTAGGATTAGTTGGTTCTACTGGTACACCACTATGGTTACCAAAATGATTGTCAAGAATGTCACCATTAACATTCAGCACTACCTTCTCACTATGAGGAGCTATATATATCTTCTTCATAATTGTACTCCCTTCTTACTTAATTACAACCTTCTTACCATTCACGATATAGACACCACGAGTTGGATTCTCAACACGACGACCCTGTAAATCGTAGTAAACACCACTCTCTGTGCTATGCTTTGAGTTTTCGATAGTCTCAATACCAGTTGTACCACCATCCTCGAACTCTAAGACAAAGCCCTTAGCTTGTGCCTCAGCATTGGTAAGTACAAGGAAAGCCTTGTTACCAGGGATATTAGTAACATTACTCTTCACCTTATAGAAACCAATTGGGTTTCTGCTATCAGCGGTGTTGATATTGAAAGCACGGATATTATCACGTGTTACATTGTGTTCTGCTCCAGTACCATCCTTTACGGTCAAGCCATTGATAGCCTCTCCAAAGAATGTTCCACAGAGACGGTTATCGCTTGGATTAAACTTTTCATCACCCTGAGGCAACAACTGATTATCAGCAGGATTTGTTGAGTTACACTCCAAAACGACAGCAGTCTGAGCTGGAACAACATCACCTTGCTGAGCAAGTTTCTTCACTTTTGCGAAGTAATAACCATCTGCATTCTTAGCTTCAACGCCTTCAATAGTATAAGCTTTCACATCACCCTTAATTTGGAATGGGAAGTCTACATAAAGTGTAGTATAATATTTACCATCTCTACCCCTCATGTTAGTAGAAGGCTTTACACCAAAGTAGTTTGTATCATCAACCTTTTCAAGGATCCACATAGCAGCATCTCCTGTTACAGGAAGCTCAGGACCAAATAAGTATCAGTATTATTGTTGTTTACAAAGTCAAACTTTGGAAGTGTACCCTCATACTCATTATGTGAGGTATTGGTTAAATCACTTGGATTATAAGCTCTACCGTTGTCAATCTTCTTGAGTGCACCAGACATTAGATAGTAAGTCTGTCCTTGATTAATACGATCAGCATTAATATATCGCTTAACAACGTTCGCAATATCAGTACCTGCATATGGGCTACTTTCTATCTTTGCCAATGCAAGTTTCAAGACCTCATCCCATACTTTATCTGGGTTATTTGCTTCTAAAGCATTGTACAAACCCATTGATACACCTTTCACCGCTGTCTTAACAGAAGGACCAAAAAGTACCCCCAAGGCTCCTGTTGTATAATGTTTATAAAAAGAACAAACTGGCTCCATTGATGGAACTGTCGCAAAAGCATAGTAAGCAGTACGTCCATCAGATGTGGTAACAGGCTTCATATGCATCTCCAAATCCCACTGTCCAATAACCTCTGAATTAATAGCCGTATAAGCTAATTCGCCCTTTAACACTCCAAGCTTTGTCTTTAACTTATTCTCCAAAGCTTTCTTTACTTGGTCAATGGCAGGATTCAAATAAGCATTAATCACATCAACACCCTGTGAACGGAGTGTTGTTACATCAAGCCAATCAGCATTAGTTCTGCTTGTAGCCGTCTTGAGGTGAATAACAGTACCAGGCAATGTAGTTGCTTCAGCCTTAGTGGCATTAGGCTGTGCCGCAATTTTACCCGTTACATAAACATACTGCTTGCCATCGGTACGCTGACGAGCATTTACAATACGATAATAACCATCATCTGGTTTTGTTACAGTAGCTGGTGCTTGTGCTGACGCAGCCACAGAAAAGAATCCTAACACAAGTGTCAGGACTGAGTGTAAATGTTTAACCATAAAGTTTTATATTATGTAATAGTTTTTTTAGCTGATAAGTTCATCCTCTCTAATTCAGCCATACAAAAAAATAATACTTTATGTAAAAAAACAATACAAAAAGGTATGTATTATTAATAAATATTCAACATAACATAGCTTTCACACCTTGTATTTTTTTAATATCTTTGCAATACTTTCATAGACAGAACTTTTTTTAATACAGATATTAACTACCTGTGTTTATATTTATAAAAATTCACTTACTATAACCGTATAAAAGCATCATTAAACTCGCACTCATGGCATATTCGACATTCCCAATTACATATAAAAAGGTCGTAAACGCATAAAAAAACATAATTTACCATTGTGATAAGCAGAAATTCATTACTTTTGTAGCCTTATCAAAAGAATGATTAACATGAAGAAGATTATTTTAATGACAGCGCTGGCTACAGCTGTTCTCACTGCAAATGCGCAGGACATCAAGCCATACGAAGAGAAAATGTCTCAGATAGAGGCACAGTTTAAATCACTTGAGGCTGACTATCAGGCTTTCGGTAAGAAAGACCCTGCAACCTTCACGGATGCTGAAAAGGCTAAGTTGAACGAGATTATGAGTAAAGCAGATTCTCTTGACAACTTACAGAAGACTACTGCCTTAGAGATTGCAAGAAAGTTTAAAGACACAAAGTTCCCAGCGAAATACGTTGCTAAGATTATGTATGACGTTGAGTTCGATGAGTTGAAAGAACTTTGCGATCCTAAAACTGGCTACTATAACGAGCCTGAAATGGCAAAGCCAAAGCAGTTATTCGAGTCTTACAAGTTGCGTCAGCCAGGTTCTATGTATAAAGACCTCACAATGCAAGACCTCAATGGTAAGCAGGTAAAGCTTAGCGATTGGGTTGGTAAAGGCAAGTATGTATTGGTAGATTTCTGGGCAAGTTGGTGTGGTCCATGTCGTGCAGAAATGCCAAACGTTGTAGCAGCTTACAATCGTTATAAGGACAAAGGATTAGAAATTATTGGTGTCAGTTTCGATAGCAAAAAGCTGCAATGGTCTGCTGCCGTTGAGAAGTTAGGTATGACTTGGCCTCAGATGTCAGACCTCAAAGGCTGGGAGTCGAGTGCAGCAGCTGTCTATGGTATCCGCAGTATTCCTTCTAACATCCTCATCGACCCACAGGGTAAGATTGTTGCAATGGATCTCCGTGAGAACAGATTGCAGGAAGTCTTGGCTGAGAAGTTGAAATAAGAGAAAAGTAATGGCGTTAAAAACAAAAGCCTAAAAGTATAAAAGCTTTTGTAAACTCATTCGAGGAAGTGGCAAGTTTGTGCCGGACACTCCGAAATTTCACATCATATAAATATAAAAGAAGAGTCATATCTAACTCTAATCATGAGTTCAGATATGACTCTTTTTCTTGAATTAAGTATATTGTACTCCAATAAGTCTTTTCTACATCATGCTTATACAGCGCTTTACTAATAAGAAGTTGACTCCACCATAACAATCTTTTGCCTGACAATTAACGCTAAACACTATCCGTGTTTACCATTAGCACAACACGTGCTGGGCATCAACACATCTGTAATAGATGGGTAGTTACTTATAAACTAATAAGTATCTTATGCTTTGCTTTAGCTCAGAAAACAGCCTTCTAAGTTAAAGCAAAGGAATAAATTATAGTAAGGAATAGATATAACCTACAAACACAGCCGTAAGCACAGCTCCCTCCCATCGTTCAATCTTGTACTTCGTAAACGAGAAGAGCCATACGAGCATGATTGAGATAACTAACATAGAAAGGTCTATATAAGTAATACCTTTCAATGTCATTGGGGTTATCATACCCGTAATACCAAGGATTGCAAGAATGTTAAATACATTAGAACCAAGTGCATTTCCTATTGCAATACCGCTATTCCCTTTACGAGCTGATACAACACTTGTAGCCAATTCTGGAAGAGAAGTTCCTCCTGCCACGATTGTTAAACCAATCACAGCCTCCGATACACCAAGGTTTGTTGCAACAGCCGTAGCCCCTTCTACAAACAAGTTACTACCACCTATCAAACAAAGCAATCCGACGAGAATCCATACAACAGACAGCCAAGTAGCCATTGGCTTCTTTCCTTCACCCTCTAAAGCCTCTTCAGCATCCGCTCCTTGCTTCTTAGCACCTTTAAGTGTCATATACATAAATATGAGGAACATCACAAAGAGAATACCAGCATCAAGCCTACTAATATCTCCATCGAGACACATTATCAACAACAAAGCTGATGCTACAAGTGCAAAAGGAATATCCTTTCTTACCGTTGTCTCCATAATCGTCATCGGTGCCACCAATGCCGACACACCAACAATGAGTAAAGCATTAAAGATGTTGGAACCAACAATATTACCTACTGCCAAGTCTGATGTCCCCTTCAATGCAGAAATAAAACTTACACAGAACTCAGGCATACTTGTACCCATTGCGACAATTGTCAATCCTATCACTATTTGCGGCATCTTCATCTTCTCAGCTACAGCCACAGCACCATCTGTCAAGCGGTCAGCACCCCATAAAACGAGAGCTATACCCACGACAATAAATAAAATATTCAGTAACATTAATTCTTAAAATATAGAATAAATAAATACACTTAAGGGATAGAACACTTACTTCAACATCTTCCTACGATCCAGAATCTTGATTGTTCGTCCATGAATCTCTATCGCACCCTCTTTCTCAAAGTCAGATAGAACACGAAGCAAGGAGAACTTCTGGATACCAAACGAGTCTGCTATCTCCTGACGTGAACGCTCCAAATGCACCTCATTGCTACCCTGCTCTCCTGCACGTTCCATCAGAAGATAAGCCACCTTCTCACGTACTGTAAACAAACTGAGCACCTTCATCTTCTGCGTCAAGAACACATCAATATTTGAGAGAATACGAATATAGTTCATACGAATCGTCTCATCCAAATCTATTAGACGCTTCAACTCCTCTGGACGCATGCGAAATAGCTGTACTTTACCATCTGTTTCGACACTGACAGGTAGACTCCTGTCCTTAGAAAAGATAAAAGCAGGAGCTACCATATTACCACTATGCAATCGACTCACCTCTACCTGTTTGCCCGATAAAGCTGCCATACGACAGATAAGCTTACCACTTACAACAATATCAACATACTTGCAAGGCATACCCGCTAAGGCATATACCTCATGTGAAGGCAGAGATACAAGCTGATAACTAATATTTCCTAATGTTAGGTCTATTTCAATCTCACTCATTCCTGCAAAAAGTGGACAGGAACGGAGTGCTTTCATTACATTATTTTCCATGGTCACAAAGTTACAAAGATTCTCTTGATTACTACAAATTTAACTCGATTTAACTTAACTTGGACACATATGTTACCCTACTTTTTCCTCGATTATATATAATTTTGCACAAAAATTAAACGAACAAGATAAAGTAAAGATAACAATGACACAAACATTTTCTCAAAGCACTATCCCTTTTAAAGCATGGGACCTCGACCTACTTGTAGACTATGTACTAAAGTTTCATCATCGTTACATTCGCAAGCAGGGTGAGGAACTTGCTATCAGATTGAACTCACTTACAGCTAATCATCCTGAACTCGACCGTGTAGTAGATCATTTCCGCAACAGTGTTGCCGACCTCGACCTTCACTGTCAGAAGGAAGAGAATATTCTCTTTCCATACATTATCGACATTTTCAATGCAGCTGAGTACGGACAAGAGCATGCGCCCTTCCATTGTGGTACAATCCAACATCCGATCAATGCAATGATGGCTGACCACAACGACGAGATAGAACGTCATGAGCGTATTGCAGAACTAACAAATGATTACACAGCCCCTGAGGGTGCAGAACCAGAATATGTGAAGGCACTTGCAGACCTTCGTCAGTTCCGCGACAATCTCCTCGAACATATCTTCGTAGAAAACGAGATAATATTCCCACGGGCATTAATGATGGAATAAGATAATGAAAATCAAACGTGCTTACGCGCCGGTTGAAGAAACCGACGGTTATCGAATCCTCGTTGACCGATTATGGCCGCGAGGCATCAGTAAAGAAAAGGCACAAATCGACCTTTGGTTGAAATCTGTTGCGCCAAGTAATGAACTGCGTAAGTGGTTCGGTCATGACCCCGAACGGTTTGCAGAGTTCTCTGAACGATATCGTGCAGAGTTAACTGCAAGTGGAGCCTTAGACGAACTGCGTGCTGTCCTCAAGGAACATCCTACCGCTACCCTACTCTTTGCGGCACATGATGAGGAACATAACAACGCAGTCGTATTGCAACATCTGCTTGAAACGGAATAATCCTTTATCCTTTTAAAACAGGAGGAGCAAAAGAAACAAAGTGAGAAAGCAAAACAAAAGGGGACAGACATCGACGTCTGTCCCCTTTCTTGTTGCTCTTTTCTGATACACACACTCAAGGTATCAGAAGCTGATTCCTTAACGCTTTAAGGTGAAAGTCTTTACGCCTTTATCGGTGTTAAGCTTCAAGACAAACACCTTTGGCTGAACACCAGATAAGTCAATACGCTGCTGATAACCGCCTTGCTGCAAGAGACTACCGTCTGTTGAGAAAAGCTGATACGTCTGATACTTACCGTTAATGGTCAGTTCTGAACCGCTAACAATTGGCAACAGTGCATCATCATCACCACCAGCAACATTGCTGATACCTGCTGTGATAGGTTGCGCAAGCAACTTCACGATGATAGGTTCTGCCCCACGTGTCTGGACAAGCAGTGCAGCAGCATGCGTCTTTGAGTCATTACTTTTGAAGCCAACGGCAATCGACCCACCTTCAAGTGGCAACTTCTCATGTGAAAGTTTGAAATACTTCTTCTGAGCAGAAGGTGCCAAGGTGACTGTTACAGGTGCCGTTGTACGATCACTATATATATTAAGTGGCTGAGGTGTCATCTCTTGTCCTGGACGGAATACAAACTGAATGAAATCATTGTCAACACTCAGTTCAGGAAGGTCAGTACGTCCGAAGGTTACATCATCAATCATAAAGTTTAGGGAAGTAGCATTACCACCCACAGGACTATAGTAAGAAAAAGCCACATGGAACTTATCATCGATTGCAAGTCCTTCTACCTTAGAAAGGTCTATACGATAATCAAACCACATATCAGGCTCCAACTTAACCCCTGCTGGGACATATTGAGATATATCTAAGAAGTAAGGTGTAGCCTTACCATCCTTCTCTGTGATGATGTAAAAGCCGAACAGTTCTTCGCCATTAGTAGTCTGATTACGATACATCAAACTGAAAGTTAAATCCTTACTTTGTGCATTCTTATAAGATAGGGTTGGAGAAATAAGCCAGCTTTCATGCTCACGTCTATCCTCAACACCATATTTCAAGAAAGAAATCTGTGCTACTTCATTCTCTACAACCGACTGATCAGCATTCTTTTGTTGCCATGCATAGAATGGACGTTCACCACGTATAGTGAGGTTCTGCCAACCTTTCAAGCCGAGAATACGTGTATGGCGTAAGTCTGAGAAAGTTTCATTAAGGACTGCTAAAGGTTTGCTATCCGCATCCTTCAGCATTGCTTCTTCAATCTTATCGAATGTTTCTCGTTCATCTACTGTATTTGGACTGATAGTAACACGCTGCACTTCTACACTCTCTGAAGATACAAAGCGCACGAGGGTAGGACGATGCGTACCCACAACATATTTACCATCTGCATCGCCTACTGTAAGTGATTTCCAGTGACCACCACCATCAATAGAATATTCGGCAGTACACTTTGCAGCACTACTTACTGGAGATAGCTGAAGTGTATTAACTCCATTGGCAACCAATTCATCATAGTAGAGTGTATCCTTTGCTGCCAACGTAACATTACTTTTACTATTCCATTACCATTAAGTTTCCAGTAACCTAAGTCAAACTTATGAAAACCCTTCCACGCATCACCAGTAAAGCGACTGTCCATCGCACGACTATCCGTGAAATTCTCAACTAAATCAGCTGAAGTAGCAGCCTCAGAAACACCCTTAAGTTTGATAACCAACGTATCTGCCAAGACACTTGAAACCCTCAACTCTGCCTCATAGACTCCTGCTTTACGTGGTGCAAAGGTCACCTTTACAGGACGATGATAGAGCTTACCAGAACTTGTCGCATAGTAATACTGTCCCACATCAATGCGGAAAGGAGAATTTGCATCATGCTTCAGAGCAAGGTTAACATTCGTAATAACATCTTTTATATCAAAATCAAGTAACTGTTCGTCAGTCTTGTTAGGTGCTGCACTCATCTCACGAACCTGTCCCGACTTAAGTTTTATCGTTGGAGTAGTACCTGCTTTCTTAAAATAACCAGTCAAATTGAGTGAACCACTGTTTTCAGTATCAGCACCAGAGAAGTGGAGTTTATAGGTATTACTACCCACATAAACGCCTGCTACCTGTGGCGTAATTGTCAGATTAGCTTTAATAGTACCATTCTTTGGTAATTTCTCAACATCTAACTTCATTACAGAAGAAGACTTAGTACCCCCGAAGTTTGGTGTCTGATCAGCACTAAGGTGCATACCCTGTAAGGCGATTGGGAAGGTTGTAGCTTGTCCGACCTCACCCATCATCGTACGATACTGTGGAAGAATAGCTACGAGTGGAGTTTTATCCTTGTCTGATAAACGTAACACACTGAAGTCGTCCATGCGTACCTGACTTCCTGGAGCTACCAAAAGAGCAAACTCTAACTTCACTGCTCCTGCTGGACAAACCGTACGGAACTTCAAATCGCCATACGCTTTCATACGTCCAAAGTAGATATCAGGATTATTAATAAAGTCTTTCTGTAGAAACGAGTTCGTTACCAGCAGCATCCAACCAACGCAAAGCAAGACGGAACGGACCTTCTCTGCGCTTGCTCTCTATTGTACTATAATGTACAAGACATTCTAACTCATCGCCTTGCACTACCTCCTTTCCTGTACGCTTAAGGTCAATCACCTGCTTAAGACATCCCTCCACATTAGCAGCAGTCTCAATACCAACACCGAAACCAGTATCACTACTGTATCGATCACCAGCCTTCAATTGAGTAACAGTTCCTACAGTAACCCAATGCGTAGGCTTACCACCATTAAATGAATAGAAAAAAGGATCATCTAACAACTCTACCGTTGTCTGCTCAGTAGCAACTTCTCCCATAGGTTTAGCCACTCGAGGTGTTCCATTTTGCGCGTATGCCGTACTTGTAAAACCAGCTAAACAAAGGCTTACAAACAGCTTTGCAGATAAGTAAAAATTCTTCATTGACATCTAATTTTTGATTAACATACCGCAAATATAAGAATTATTTACACACAAACAAAGTTTTATTACATTTTATTTTATTATCTCCTAAAAATAATATTATTCTAAACTAAAAGGTGTATAATCACCCATTAATTATAAGTAAACGGTGGTTTTATTAAGCCTATCAGTCCTATAAACCCAATATGGCTTATAGGTCAAATTGTCAGAAAGGACAGACAAAATGTCACAAAACTTCTAATGGTATGCTCCTTGCATAATAGTCAGTACAAAACATTAACAAACAAATTAAAGAAAAGGAGATAAAATTATGTATAGAAATTCATGGTTACCAGAGGTTTTCAATGATTTTTTGAACACTACAAATATGCCTAAGGCAAATCCAACAGCACCAGCTATCAACGTACTGGAGTCTGAAAAAGATTATATAGTAGAACTTGCAGCACCGGGTCTGAGCAAGGAGGACTTCGATGTTAATATCAACAGCGATGGCGACTTGACTATCAAGATGGAAAGAAAGCCGAGGAGAGCGAGCAAAAGGCTCATTACCTCCGTCGTGAGTTCGCATATAGCAAGTATGAGCAGACACTTATTCTGCCTGATGATGTTCAGAAGGAAAGTATTGCTGCACGTGTTGCAAACGGTGTACTCACCATTACCTTGCCTAAGATTAAGGTTGAAGAGCAGAAGGTTGCACGCCAGATTACAGTGGGCTAAACGCTCCACTACTCCCTGATGAAAGGTTTTTGTTCTGACGCTATAAGCTGAAGAACCTTGATAAAATGGATTAGTTATTGGTGAATATGCCCCCAGACAGAATATGTTTGGGGGCTTTTTTGATTCTTCCGACAACTGTTTATTCCCTTACCATCCAATGTATGTAAACTATTTTCATGCAACTCAAAACCAAGACATGCTCTTTTAGCTTCTAAAAGACGCTTAATTGACTTGCAAAAGGTGCCCTTTTAAGGGCCAACTAACGCCCTTTTGAAGTCCTATTAAGCACCTTTCACTTTACTACTTTGTAATCAATTGATTTTCTGTTAGTTACAAACTTGCTTTTTACTCGTGTTTTTGTCCTTATTTATAGCTGTTTTATTCGAAATTATGTAATGATTTTTCAAACTCTCATCTACAACTTTTATGGCTTAAACAAAAAGGGTTTCTGTGTCGAAGGGTAATAACAAAATAGATGGTTTGACCGTCTTAGCTATATTTCTATTTTATCCTTAACTTTTGTTCTTTCGCTAAAGCTATATGAAAAACACCTATACGCGCCCTTAAAATAAGAAGACATACAACACTTTTTATAACAACAACTTGACAAGTTAGCAGATTATACGTATATTTGCGAGTGAAGACGATAATATTCATTTAAGGAAGACGATGAAGACAACGTATACTATCCCCATTATATTGTCTGCTTTCTTACTCTCATGTACAGGAAAGACTAACGGACAATCACAACAGTCAGCAGAGAAGACTCTCACTGTTGAGCAAGCAGCCACTGCTAAAAAGCAACGTTTAGCACCTCCCCCTGGCTACAAAAAAGTAAAACTTACAGAGGGTACATTTGGTTCGTTCCTACGAAATTTACCACTTAAGCCTGTTGGAAGTGACTTACATTATTATAATGGTAGTATCAAACGGCGAAATTATACTGGTGCGGTCGTAGACATTGACTTTGGTCATGGAGAGGTAGAACAGTGTGCTGACGCTGTTATCTACCTAAGAGCCTTATGGCTTTGGCAGACAAAACAGTATGACAAGATTCACTTCAACTTTACCAATGGCTTCAGAGCTGATTACGCTCGTTGGGCAAAAGGAGAGCGTATCCACATTGATAAGAAGACATGGCGGTGCTGGTATAGCAAGGACACTGCTGCAGATTATTCTTATAAGACATTCCGTAAGTATTTAAATCTCGTCTTTACGTATGCAGGAACAGCCTCACTTGAAAAGGAGTTAACTACTATTACAGGCAAAGAATTGCAGGTTGGCGATGTGATTATCAACGGTGGTCATCCCGGACATACTGTCATTGTTGTAGACAAAGCAGTCAACAAGAAAGGAGAAGCTGTCTACCTACTTGCACAAGGCTATACACCAGCGCAAGAAATTGAGATTTTTAACCAGTGGTTCAGCATAAATCCACAGATAAAATACCTTGATACACCAGACTGGTATTTCCGTGGTAACTATGCAAAACGGTTTTAGTTAGCATTTAATTGCCCTTAGAATAGAAAAGAAAAAAGCACTGTAAACGAACTCACAGTGCTTTTATTGCTTTGTTTTCTGACTTGAAAGTAATATTACAATCTGTCATCAATGTTATCGCCCTCTGTTGGCTTCATATCCTCTTCAAAGTTGGTGATACCAGCCTTAACGAGAATTTCATACCACTGAAGGAGCTTCTTGATATCGCTTGTGTGTACACGATCACGGTCGAAGTCTGGAAGAATCTCTGCAAAGTAGTTCTGCAACTCCTTAGCTGAAGCCTTGCGCCAGTTCAGAGAAGCCACCTTGCCCTCTTCCTTGTCGCGCAACTTTGCCAAGACCTCACCCAATGGAACATCGTCAGACTCTGTGAACATAGCAATATCAGCAAGACTCGTCACACGGTCTGTGCCGAATGCAGGCTGACGCTTGTGGCTCTCATCAAGCGACTCAACAATAAGATTCATTTTACCACGGCTTACCAGCTTATAAAGACCTGGCTTACCTGCGATTGAAGGATTGTCTGTAACATTTTAATCTATTCTTGTTTATAATTTAATTATTCTGAAATAACGGAAAGCAAATGGTCTACCTGTGGAGCGAGAGGGCATATACCATCGTTGATGATTTCATAATCACTACGTCGTGTCACTTCCTCTTGCGGTAGTTGACGTGCTATCCACTCAAGGGTCTTTTCCCTACTAATACTATCACGTGCCATCACACGACGAATACGTACTTCTTCTGGCGCCGTGACGCATACTACTTTATCAATGTGGGTACGCTTATCAAAACCACTATCAAAGAGTATCGCACTTTCAAGCCACGATTGACCCGATTGCTCAAATCATAAGCTACAACAGGATGTATCACGGCATTGACAGCTTGCACATGCGCCTCACTCCGTAGGAGATAGGCTGCAAGAATGGCTTTTTGCAAGACACCATCACGGAAGACATCCTCACCGACAAGTGCAGAAAGCTGTTGTTGTAGTGGTTGAGAGGTGCGCATCAATTCCTTTGCGTGCGCATCACAATCGTAAACAGAGATACCTCGTTCCGCAAGAAGCTTACAGACGTAAGACTTTCCGCTACCAATACCACCAGTCAACGCTACTATCATCGCTGCTCAATGAGATAATCAACCGTATTTACTTCTGGTCGTACGTTGCGTACACCATTAGGAGAACTTATCACATAGATAGGACATTTCTCGCTATTATTTTTCTCTATATCTTCGTAGTTGACTACAACACGGAAGCCTACAGGGAGAAGTTCCTTTGTCTCCGCATTCTTTGGCATCGAACGCATACGATAGGCACCTACCACAAACTTCACTTTTATCTTGCTTGGGAAGGTACGCATCACCTTGTTGTCAGGCATATTGACAGCTTCAATTGGTACCTCAACCGTCTCCTCTGTAAGTACATCTGGATAGAGTTTCATCTTTACACTGGAAGGAACACACTTGGCATTCGTAAACTTTCGGAGGTCTACAGTCAACTCCTTGACATCTGTGAAATTGGTAATATACTGTCGCTCTGTATAGACTGTTTGAATACTATCCAACACATTACGCGCTGCATAAACCTGAACGCTATCTGGAGTAAAGTCTACACGAGCAAGATAATAATTATCACCAGGTGTTACTGTCCCCAAAAGGCGTACAGGTACCTTTTTATGACGACCAAAGTTAAATGAGAAAGAGAACTTTCCTGCCTTGACAGAAGCTATCTTTGAACTCTTTGACAGTTGAAGGTAAATCTGACGTTGAAGGTCTGCAATGGGTACATCTCCCTTACTTCGTCCGTCACTATGAACTTTGTAGTCGACATAGATAGGGCGGAATGTATCATCAAGACCATAATACGCAATCATATATCCCTTGTCTCGCACAGTAAAACGGACAACAGAATCAAGGTCACTGGTAATAACCACATTACGAGGAACACCCGTCATGCGAAGTGGTATACTGAACTCACGCTCATAGGTTTCGTTCAGTGTCATTATCAACCAGAACCCTCCACTCAATACCAAGAAAAACAAAAAAATCAGAAACTCCTTGTTGAATATCCTCAACAAGAAGTTCCTGAAGGTACTGAATGTATGAAGCGATTTGCTTGTTTCATCAAATGCTTTCCTTCTTTTCTACCAATAAGGTTTACTTAGTCTGACCCTGCTGAGAAGCCTGTACGTTTGCGAATACGTAGTTCTTATCAACAGTGATAATAACACCACGTGCAATCTCAACCTCAACCTTATTGGTTGTCATATCAATATGCTTTACTGTGCCATAGATTCCACCACCAGTCACAACAGAATCACCTGCTGAGAGAGCATTCTGGAAAGCACGAATCTCCTTCTGCTTCTTCTGCTGTGGACGAATCATGAAAAACCACATGATGGCGAAGATAGCTACCATCATGATAATCATAGGCATTGGGCTGCCTTGACCTGCAGCCTGTGCTGCGAGGATAAATGTTGTATTCATTATTTATCAGTTATTATGTTCTTAATTTATGAGCGTGAAAAGAAGGCTATAGGCAAGCATAACGTCTGAAAGGCTTTTATAAATACTCATCATTATAATGCTGAACAAGCCTTTTTCATTACGGCTCTTAATAGCTTTCTGCCTATGACTTTATTCCTTATTCTCCGCCTGATCAGTTGCTTGCTGTTGACGATAAGCCACACGCTGAGCAGAAGTTTGCGCAATCGTTGGGCGACGTCCCTCACGACGTGGTGCTCTTTCCTCTTGACGATCATTGCGAGGACGATGTTGACGAGGCTCAGGCATTGTCTTCATCATCTTACCAGTCTGTATGAGATGACGTGCAATTGTATCAAGCATACCATTGATATACCCACCACTTCGCGGTGTACTATACAATTTAGCCAAGTCAACATACTCGTTGATGGTCACCGTTACTGGGATGTTAGGGAATGTAAGCATCTCTGCAATAGCTATCTGCATGATGACAACATCCATATAAGCCAAACGAGAGAAATCCCAGTTGCGACTTGACTCACTCATATAACGCTGATAATCGTCTGCATTGAGGATAGTTGAACGGAAGAGTTTAAGTGCAAAGTCACGGTCCTCTTCGTCACGATATTCTGGCAGAAGTTCTTGATCAGCACCGTTAGCAGGGTCGAATCGTTTGATAGTCTTGATAACGAAGGTATCAACAACTTCCTTATCATCATTCCAATAAAGACTCTTCTCCTCCAACACAGCGTCCAAATCAGGATTTTCCTGTATGAGAGTACGATATATCTTACGCCACACCTCACGGTCTGCCTCGTACGAATCATCATCACTTGCCATGTACTCTTGGTAGATAGTACTCTGTTCAATCTGATCACAGAGTTTACGAACAGCCTCCATATCATCTTCCCAACGACGTTTTTGTGATTCCATGAAAAGGTTAAGCTGCTTATTCTCTTCCAACTGAACAGCAAACTTATTGTTTACAAAACGACTTGAGGGAGCCTCTGTCCCTTCACGGCTGGCACGATTTGCAGCTATCTCCACGCGATGGCGCTCCTCTTGCGTGATTGATACGATTAAGGCCAAGAGGTAATTGTAGAGGTCATACGCTTTCGCCAAGCTGAAAAGAAGTTCCTTCTCAGCATTGTCCATATTCCTGTTACCGTTCTGATAGTATGCATAGGTTAACTGGACAATCTTAATTCTAATTAATTCCCTATTGATCATTGTCTTTTCTAAAAGATTGTGTTTCGTATTGAATACTTTATTTTGCAAATGTAGGAAATTTCCTTCGTACATGCAAGCATTAGTATCTTTTTCTATGTTTTTTTAGAGAATACTTGCTCAATCCATTGAAAAGAAGTAACTTTGCAACGCTTTTTGCAAATTGAGGATTGAAAGTTGTGATATTCATTAGATTTCCAATTCCTTAGTCTCTCAGTGTGTGATGGCGAATTAAAGTTCGTATTAATTTAGAGTAACACAGAATTATGAAAGAAATTAAAGTAACAGGTCAGAAGCGTACAGACCTTGGAAAGAAAGCTTCTAAGCAGCTCCGTAAGGAGGGTTTGATTCCATGTAACCTCTATGGTGAGGCACAGCAGGATGGCAAGCCAGTAGCATTCTCATTCACAGCTCCTATGTCAGAGTTGCGTAAGTTGGTTTACACACCACACATCTACGTTGTAGAGTTGATTATTGATGGTGAGAGACGTACTGCAGTTCTTAAGGAACTCCAGTTCCACCCAGTAACAGACGCTCTGCTTCACGTAGACTTCTACGAGGTGAACGACCAGAAGCCAATCGTTATGGGTGTACCTGTTAAGCTCGTAGGTTTGGCACAGGGTGTTCGCGATGGTGGTCGTATGAACATGTCTATCCGTAAGATTAACGTTAAGGCTCCTTATCAGCAGATTCCAGAGCACCTCGATATCAACGTTACTGAGCTTCGTCTTGGTAAGAGTATCAAGGTTGGCGAGTTGAGCTTCGAGGGTCTTGAGTTGGTAACTCCTAAGGAGGTTGTAGTTTGCTCTATCAAGGCTACACGTAATTCTATCCAGGCTGCGCAGGCTGCGGCAGCTGCTGAGGCAGAGTAATCTCTACGACAATAATTAATTCAATATAAGAATTGGACAAGTATTTGATTTGTGGATTGGGTAACCCTGGCTATGAATACGAGGGAACCAGACACAATACAGGATTTATGGTATTGGACGCTTTCGCTAAAGCGTCCAATATTGTTTTTGAGGATAAGCGTTATGGTTTCGTTGCTGAGACAACGGTCAAGGGTCGCAAGATTATTCTTTTGAAGCCTACAACATTCATGAATCTCTCAGGAAATGCCGTGCGCTACTGGCTCAACAAGGAGAATATCGATCAAAGTCGGCTCTTGGTTGTCTCTGATGATGTTGCCCTTCCATTAGGTGCTTTCCGCTTGAAAGGAAACGGCTCAAATGGTGGTCACAATGGTTTAGGACATATCCAGCAACTTATCGGACAGAACTATGCTCGTCTGCGTATGGGTGTTGGTAACGACTATCCACGTGGTGGACAAGTTGACTGGGTATTAGGTCGCTACTCTGACGAGGAGATGAAAGAACTTCAGCCAGCTATCGACTTGGGCGTAGATATCATCAAGAGTTTTGCCCTTGCTGGTCTCGACATCACAATGAACCAGTTTAATAAACTCGGAAAGAAGTAATCGAGCATCCTCTTTAATATATTATGAGACTATGAACGATATTGCGAGAATTGACAAATGGCTATGGGCTGCCCGCATCTATAAGACCCGCTCCATCGCTGCAGACGCCTGCAAGAATGGTCGTGTAACAATAAAAGGTATCAACGTAAACCTTCCCACACAATCAAAGCGGGTGAAGTGGTGAGTGTTAAGAAGTCGCCTATCACCTATTCGTTCAAGGTTCTCAAACCAATTGAACAACGTGTTGGTGCAAAACTCATCCCTGAAGTCTACGAGAATGTGACCGATGCTAAGCAATACGAACTCTTGGAGATGAGCCGTATCAGTGGTTTCATCGACAGAGCACGGGGAACAGGACGCCCAACTAAGAAGGACCGCCGTCAGATGGATGCCTTCGTCGACCCTGCCCTATTTGGTTTTGATGAGGATACTGACGAGGATGAAACATTCTAAAATCGTTGTCTGATAGGTTTAAACAAACTGATAGACAGCATGACATAGGCTACATCACACTAACATTGCAACAAAGGCTATTGTAAAAATATAGGAATGCACGACTCCTACTCCGCTAATAATAATTATAAACGGATGTAAGAGCCGTGCATTCTTATATTAAAACAGCTCTTTATCTTAACTTAAAAGCATATTCTACTACAACACATAGCCTGCGAAATATTATTACAAATCTCATGTTACGTTGTCTAAAAAGGGCAGAAACACCCCTTTTTGCGCACATCTATAACTATCAACAAATCAATCGATTACAAAACACTAATGCAAAAGGTACTTTATTGGACTTCAAAAGGGCGTTAGTAAGACCTCAAAAGGGCACCTTTTGCAAGCTAAAAGAGTATCTTTTAGAAGCCAATTAAGCATCAATAAAAATAGAAGATGTGAAATATTATTACAAAATATACAATGATAAACATCCTTACCAACTCCCTCTACATCTATAAAAAATCACACAACGACAATATACTTATCCCATTTCTATAAAACCTTAACAAATTCTTTGTTGCTGTTAGTTTTTTTTTATACCTTTGTAACAAATAATCATATATAACTAAAAGAATGAAGAAATTACTAATTTTCGCACTATTCCTCGGCTTACACACAGTGGCTATGGCACAGGAATCTAACGGATTAGAAAAGGACAAAGCCGTTTACTTGGAGCTATTGGGCGCATCAAACCTTGCAGGTATCAACTATGATGCACGTTTCAACGACCACACACGTTTTGGTTGGAGAGCGGGATTGAGCTTTGCTTATGGAAAAAATTCCGGCTTATTTGATTGGGGCTCAGATGTCCGTGGCTATGTAGTACCACTTGAAGTAAACTATCTCTTAGGTAGTCAGAAGAATAATCTTGAACTCGGCTTAGGTACTGGCTTGGGTATATATAACGTACACGAAACAAGGATTGAGCTTGTAAATGGTCCAGCTTCTTCCTTGACAGTCGAGCAGCAGAAGCCCACAATCGGTGAATATCGTATCAAGACATTGCTTGCCTACAGAGAAAGTCGTAACACTTTCGGCTACTATTTCTTTGGAAACATCGGTTATCGCCACGTGTCAAACAATGGTTTCTTGTTCCGTGCAGGTATCACACCAGCCTTTACTTTCTCTAAAGACGCCAGCAAAAAGTGAACTTCCGACCATACGTTGCCTTTGGTTGGGCTTTCTAACTGCGATTCTAATACAACAAAAGCAGGGACGTACGTATCGTGCGCCCCTGCTTTGTGTTTACAAACACTGAGAAGTTAGTGAATCACCTTATCAATCATATAGTCATATATCTTGACCTGACGCTCCTTCAACACAACACGTATTGAATCAAAAGGCTGGGTATTATCGGATGAAGTAGAGAATCTTACCAGACAACCACCCTTCACAAGTTCAACTTCTGGAACTACTTTCATATCCTTTCGAGCAAGCACCTTTGCGGGTAAGACAACATCCACCCCTTCCTTTGTCAGCTGTTCCACAAACTTAGGAGAGCCATAATCACGGGCAAGTTTCAATAGTGAAGCCTTATCCACTGGCTTCTGCTGCAACTCATGAATGTACTTTACATAAAAAGATGTTACCATGTCTGACTCGTCCAATGCCAGAGGAACAGGATAAACCTTACTACTTCCATCTTTAGACAACGCCAACCAGACGGTAAAACCATCATCCGTTTCTGGATAACAGATAGAAACTGGCAAATAAACAGAAGTGTTAGTTATGTCGGGAACAAAAACAGCATAAACCTGAAACTCCTCGTTCGCACCTTTACAAAGTCTTCTCGTGTAAAGACTTTCTTATCAAACAAGACTTTACCACCCTTTGAAATCGTCACGACCACCTTCTTTACAAACTCATCAGAATTCTTCACCTTAGTCTTACTATCAACAGTGTCAACCCGAACATGCCAGTCTCCATAGACTGTATCCATCATCACATTCTCGTTAGAGATATCTTCTTTCTTCAAGGTTTTATCCTCTTGAACAGCAGATGTATCCTCAACCTGAGCAGCGGTAGGAGCTTTCCGAACTCCTGGTGCACAACAAGCAGACAGAATACCCATACCCAAAGCGATAAGTAACAAAAGCTTTTAAAAAGACTTTGTATTTCTATTCTTTCTCATCATATTTCTTTTTTTATAATTAGCAACAAATCTGATTTTTTTGATTTACCCACAAAAAGTAAACAAAAAAAGTTTAAATTTGCAAGTTAATACCTTAAATAATATGGATAAAAAAACTGCTTCCCATCTTCATATAAAAAAAGACAGAAAGCAGTTCCATTATCTATTCTTTATATTTATCCTCTATTCAGCTGTTTGTCACAGCCTCATCGGCTCTACTTTACAGGAATCTCCTCCAAAGTCTGAACGAGAAGCTTCCAGAAAGGCTCAACAGTTGCTATCTCAAGACGCTCCTTCGCTGTATGTGGACTGCGGAGAGTTGGACCAAGACTAACAACATCCATACCTGGATACTTGCCAAGGATAACTGAACATTCAAGACCAGCATGGTCTACCTGCACAATACCCTCTACACCATTCTGCTCCTTATAAACCTTCTTCAAGAGGTTAAGTATTTCACTCTCTGGATTTGGATCCCAACCACCATATTGACCACTGAAGATAGTCTTCATACCAGCCATATTGAAGCAGCTCTCTAACTGAGCAGAGATATAATCTCTCATGTCCTCACGGCTTGAACGAGCAAGAATCATAATAGAGGCCTTAGTTGGCTCAATATGTATAATTGCAAGGTTTGACGAAGTCTCAACAACATCTGGATAAGAAGGAATCATACGCAAAACGCCATTATGACAAGCATAGATAGCATTGATTAACTTCTCCTGAACATCTGCAGGAACAAGATTTGCAGGCTTCTCTACATCCTCTACAAAGAACTCTACATTTGGCTCAATACCCTTGAATTCATCTTCGAGGAGTGCCTTCTGACGAGCAACCATATCCTTTAAAGCTGCAACTTTGCTCTGTGGCAATGCCAAAACAACTTCAGCCTTGAATGGAATAGCATTACGCATATTACCACCTTCCCAAGAAGCCAAGCGTGCACCGAGTTCGTTAACTGCATTGCGAACGAAGCGAACCATCTCCTTATTGGCATTGGCACGTCCCTCATTGATTTCAAGACCAGAGTGACCACCACGTAAGCCCTTCAAAGTTACCTTGACAGCAGCTTCTTGATCATTTGCAACTTCCTTATACGCTATGGTTGAAGTAATGTCAACACCACCTGCAGAACCAATCACAAACTTACCCCATGTCTCAGAGTCAAGGTTCATAAGGATGTCACTGTGCAACTCACCACTTGGCATCTCATTAACACCATACATACCCGTTTCCTCATCACGAGTAATCAATGCCTCTACAACACCATGTTTCAAGGTCTTATCTTCCATGACAGCCATGATAGCAGCAACACCGATACCATCGTCAGCACCAAGTGTAGTGTTGTTTGCATATACCCATCCATCCACGATATGTGTCACGATAGGGTCTGTTTCAAAGTTATGATTACTATCTGGAGCCTTCTGTGGAACCATATCCATGTGTGCCTGCAACAGAACTGTCTTACGATTTTCATATCCCGGTGTAGCAGGCTTACGCATTACAACATTGCCACCAGCATCTACGTATGATTCAACACCAACTCTCGCAGCAAAGTCTAACAAGAACTTCTGTACTTTCTCTGGTAATCCAGAAGGACGTGGAACCTGTGTCAGATCATCGAAATTTCTCCAAAGGCCTTCTGGCTTAAGATTTCTTATTTCACTCATAATGTTGATTTTAAAAGGTTATTATCATTGTTTATTCATTCGTTCAAAACTATTTTCCTCTACATTACTTTGCTGGACGAGTAAGCTCTGTTGGTCCACCCAATGATACTGGCGTCTTAGTGAAACTCAGTGCAATCCATGCATAAACACCTAAGAGAATAACCAATAAGGTTTGAATGGTATGTACAATCAGCACAAAATAGAGTGCCTGATTGTCTGCGACACCATAAAGTATTAGCATTGTCTTGACTGCAAAGTGCCAAGGTCCTGCCCCGTTAGGCGTTGGTACAATAACAGCTACCGAGCCAACGACAAAGCTAACAAGCGCACAAGAAAGACCGAGGTTTGCTGTTGCATCAAAGCAATAGAATGTCAAGTAATAATGAAGGAAGTAACTTCCCCATATCGCCAGACTGTAGAAGATAAACAAAGGAATATTCTTTACTTTACGCAAAGAACTTATTCCCTGCCATATACCACCTAACATCTCCTTCACTTTCTTATAGAAAGATAGGTGACGTAGCACATAATAGAAGAGGATAATTGATGCAACACCACAGATAGCCGTTACCAGCCAGCCCGTTGGTGAGAACATACCGAAGACATCATCAATACGTGTACCTGTCCTTGAAAAGAAGTTCGTAAAAACTCTTATCTGCATCAAAAAGGCTGTGGCACTGATGAGTAATACAATAAGCGTATCTACTGCACGCTCAGTTACTACTGTACCAATAGCTTTTGGAAAGGCTATCTTATCATATCTATTCAACACTCCACAGCGAGCAAACTCTCCTATGCGAGGGATAAGCAGACTAACAGCGTAAGAAAGAAAGATAGAGTTAACACAGACCGATGCGCGTGGATGCTCACCGATAGGCTCAAGACTCTGCTTCCATCTCCACCCACGAAAAGCCTGCGCCAGTATGCCGAAAGGGAGTGAGAGAATCATCCAGGTCCAGTTCATCTCATGTAGCAGTACATGTTTGATACTGGAGAAGTCGAATCCCCTATACATCCAATATAGGATTGCACTTCCAAGTAGTAACGGCAATGCAATCTTCACAGTATTGTTGAACAGTTTCTTCGTCCTCATATAATGGAGCAAAGATAATTAAAATGTTTTTTAATGCAAAATAAAATGAGTATCTTTGTAGGCAAATAAAGAAATTATGAAATTAGTCAAGCCAAAGAAGAATTTGGGTCAGCACTTCCTCACTGACTTAAGCATAGCCCGCCAGATTGCTGACACCGTTGATGCCTGTCCTGATATCCCTGTGTTAGAGATAGGACCGGGTATGGGTGTCCTTACTCAATATCTTGTTGAGAAGCCACGTGAAGTGAAAGCTGTAGAGATAGACTCGGAAAGTGTTGCTTTCCTCTACGAGAAATTCCCTAAGTTACGTGAGAATATTCTTGGACAAGACTTCCTCCGCATGGATTTAAATGAAGTTTTTGATGGTAGACAGTTTGTGTTGACAGGCAACTATCCTTACGACATCTCGTCTCAAATTTTCTTTAAGATGCTTGAGTATAAAGACCTTATCCCTTGCTGTACGGGTATGATACAACGTGAGGTTGCACAGCGTATGGCTGCTGGACCTGGCTCAAAGACGTATGGTATCTTATCCGTCTTGATGCAAGCGTGGTATAATGTGGAATATCTCTTTACCGTAGATGAGAATGTCTTCAACCCTCCTCCAAAGGTTAAGAGTGCCGTTATCCGTATGACACGCAACGAAGTGACGGACATTGGCTGTGATCAGGTACTCTTTAAACGTGTGGTGAAGACTGTGTTCAACCAGCGTCGTAAGATGTTACGTGTGAGCTTACGACAGATATTCAATGCGGTTAAACCTACTGATGGTTTCTATGAGCAAGACATTATGACCAAACGTCCAGAGCAACTATCTATCGCTCAGTTTGTTGAACTAACAAACATGGTTGAGGAACAGTTGAAGATTATTGGACAATAAATAGGAAGAAATATAACTCCTAATGACAAGAAAAGAACAATATAACCAACTCATACTACAGATTGCTGAACTTATTAAGGATGAAACAAACCTTGTGGGTATCTTAGCAAATGTGTCAGCAGCATTGCATGACACCTTTCCAGAGCGTTTCTTTGGGTGGGCTTTTATCTCCAAGAGAATGGAAATATGTTGAGATTAGGTCCTTTTCAGGGGTCAGTAGCCTGCTACGTCATCCCATTCGGTAAAGGTGTCTGTGGGAAGGCATGGGAAGAAGGATGCACCCTCATTGTTCCCGATGTAGAGAAATTCCCTGGACACATTGCCTGTAGTAGCCTTTCACGCAGCGAGATTGTTGTTCCGATGTATGATGACTCACATACTTTCCGTGGTGTACTCGACATTGATAGCACTCGTCTCAACGACTTCAACGAAGACGACAGAGAAGGTTTAGAACGTATCATAGAACTTCTAATGGCAGAAACACATGACCTCTTCCAATAGAAAGGATAGAAAACCTTGTTTTGACAAAAAAGTAAAGTAAAATCTTGTGCATATCCGAATTAATACCTATTTTTGTAAAGTAGAAATTTAATATTACGAAATATGTTAGACGTTAAGCAGACATTAAATGATGCCAGCGAGCGCATGGAAATGGCAACGATGTATCTCGGTGATGAGTTGCAGCGCATCCGTGCTGGCCGTGCAAACGTAGCCATCCTCGATGGTGTACGAGTAGAATCTTACGGTTCAAAGGTTCCTTTGAATCAGGTTGCCTCAGTCATGGTGCCTGACGCACGTACCATTGCTATCAAGCCATGGGATAAGAAGGCTATCAAAGATATTGAAAAGGCTATCATGGACTCAGATGTTGGTATCACACCAGAGAACAATGGTGAGTTGATTCGTCTGAACTTGCCTCAGCCAACAGAGGAGCGTCGTCGTGACTTGGTAAAGCAGTGTAACAAGATTGGTGAACGTACAAAGGTTGAGATTCGCAATGTTCGTTCTGACATCAAAGAGAAACTGAAGAAAGCTATCAAGGACGGTCTTTCTGAAGACAACGAGAAGGATGCTGAAGAGAGCTTGCAGAAGATTCATGACAAGTTTATCAAGCAGGTTGACACGCTGTTAGAGGATAAGCAGAAAGAGATTATGACCGTTTAATAAAGCCTCCCCAAGCCCCTCCGAAAGGAGGGGATGTAATAGGCAAATGTTTCTGATATATTATCAACACCTCACTCAAACGAGAACATACAAGCGGTTATAATAGACTGTTTATAAGCGATAAAATATTATTCTAACTGGCTTCCGTCAGGCACTCCCCTCCTTTCGGAGGGGTTGGGGGGAGGCTTTTTTTATTTTTATGCGCGGCTTAGTAATAAAGAACACAGGTAGCTGGTACACGGTAAAGACCGAGGAAGGCAAGACAATAGATAGCAAGATTAAGGGCAACTTCCGCCTGAAGGGAATTCGCTCTACTAATCCTGTGGCTGTTGGTGACCATGTTGTCATCACGCCTAATCAGGAGGGAACGGCTTTCATCACTGAGATAGAAGACCGTAGGAATTATATCATCCGAAAGTCACCTAACCTCTCTAAGCAGAGCCATATCATTGCTGCTAATATCGACCAAGCGTTCTTGATTGTCACAACAAACTATCCCGAAACCTCCACCACATTCATCGACCGCTTCCTTGCCAGCGCCGAAGCTTACCGCATTCCAGTAACACTCGTCTTTAATAAACACGACCTACTCGATGAAGACGAATTGCGTTACCAGCATGCAGTAATGAATCTCTACGAAACGATCGGTTATCAGTGCATAGAAATACAGGCGAGTGCTGAAGCTGATAATGACTTCAGTGTGGAAAGACTTAAACCATTATTAGCTGAAAAGGTAACCCTCTTGAGTGGTAATAGTGGCGTAGGAAAATCAACGATTATCAATGCTCTCCTACCCCATGTCAACCTCCGTACGGCAGAGATTTCTGATGTACATAACACGGGTATGCACACAACTACATTCAGTGAGATGTTAGAGTTGCCAATGGGTGGATATCTTATTGACACACCGGGTATCAAGGGATTCGGAACCTTTGATATAGAACGTGAAGAGTTGACAAGCTACTTCCGTGAGATATTCAAGTTTTCGAAGGAATGTAAGTTCTCTAACTGTACGCACACACATGAGCCTGGCTGCGCTGTAAGAAAGGCTCTTGAAGAACATTATATCGCTGAAAGTCGATATAACAGTTACCTTTCAATGCTCGAAGATAAGGAAGAAAATAAATATCGTGAGGCGTTTTAAGTCTCACGATTTTTGTTTATTTCAAAGTCTTTTATAAAGAGAAAAGAATTATTTGGACCTTCCGAATTATGAAGTACGCCACTACAATACCATAGTATTTGTGTTTTCTATTTGCTGTCACTTTTAACACTTCGCACAAACAGACTATATATCAATTAGTTAGACATCAAAATCCAATGACGGAAGTGACAGGAAATTTTGATTTAAAAAACTTTCTTTGTTGTGACAAGACAGAGGTATAAAATGAAAATGATGATTTGCGTATTGCATCAAAGAAACGTTTTTCATGAGAATTATTAAGAATCCGTTTCTCATTAATATACCTCTTTCTCCATAGTAAGGATAGACCATAATAAGTTTGTCTTTCCACTCCTTGCCATCGTGTGGAGGCTCGGCACACATGGTGCGAATGGTAAGCACCAATGGTGCGGAGGCTTAACACCATTCGTGCGGATAGCTTATAGCTATGCTAACAACGTAGGATTCTTAAAGCAGAAAGGACTATTAAGGCGTTAACTCTGCGATAATATCATGAGCAATAGCATACAGACTTATTAAGCGTAGGGAGGTTTATAGATAATAAAGGGAGCTAAAACGTACGAAAGTTTATGGCATAGACCGAGTCCACTAACTGCTAAGACGCACTAATTAACGCTTTGAAAGATTCTCCAAAACACATTCCCAATTATCTGCAAACGCTCGAATAGTAGGGAAAAGAATATTAGCACCTTCGTTCAAAAGTACTGAATCAGCCAGAGGACCGCTATTAATGGCAACTGTATAACAACCAGCTGCAACACCAGCATGTACTCCAAGTGGAGCATTCTCAACAACAATACCTTCTGCGGGCACATAATTACCAGCTTTTTTCAATCCCATTAAGTAAGGGTCAGGATTTGGTTTACCACGCTTCACGTCGTATGCCGTTGTTATCTGATCCTTAGAAACAAAGTCGCCAAAGTCACGCGTGACACGCTCTATCAATGGGAGCTGTGCACTACCAGTTACAATACCAATCTTTAATCCGCTCGCCTTAATCTTCTGCATAAGGTCGATGACACCATCAAACACCTTTGCTTCAGGCATTTCATGAAAGTAATGCGCCTTCACATCATACATCTGCTGTGCCTCTTCCTCACTTAGTTCTTTACCGAGTTGAGCCTTAGCATACTTTCGGATAGTATCTACACCACGCGCTCCTTCCGTTGCATAAGAGTCTTCAAGGGTGAAGTGAATACCAAACTCCTTCATAGCACGCTGCCACGCAACACCATGATTTGGCATTGAATCATAAAGAACACCATCCATATCAAAGAGAACAACTTTGGGACTTATACCAGTCTTTCCGAAGGAGGATATGTCTTGCTGAGATTGAGACGTCATCGCTGCTTGCTTTACCTTTATTATATATTATTATCCTCAAGTCCCTCAGCTATGTGAAGAACTTGAGGATACATTAAAAATATTATCTCCTATATGCCCTACCCACACTATATAAATTAGATTCCATTAGGAACTCCTCCCCTTTCGGGGAGGTCGGGTGGGGCTTCTCTCTCCCCTCCTTTGGAGGGGTTAAGAGGAGGTTCTTATTCCTTTGTCAGTCTTTCCTGAATAGCCTTGCTCTCAGCCTCATAACCTGGCTTATTGAGAAGAGCAAACATATTCTTCTTATAAGCCTCAACACCTGGCTGATTAAAAGGATTCACTTCCTGAATAAGACCACTGATACCGCAAGCCTTCTCGAAGAAGTAGATGAGCTGACCGAGGTAGTACTCGTTCAATGTAGGAACGCTAACACGGATGTTAGGAACACCACCATCAACGTGAGCCAAACGTGTACCGAGCTCTGCCATCTTGTTAACCTCATCAACACGCTTACCTGCGAGGAAGTTCAAGCCATCGAGATTCTCCTCATCGTGTGGGAAGAGTACCTTTGCATTAGGCTCCTCAATAGAGATAACAGTCTCGAAGATAGAACGCTCACCTTCCTGAATCCACTGACCCATTGAGTGAAGGTCGGTTGTGAAGTCACAAGCTGCAGGGAAGATACCCTTGCGATCCTTACCCTCGCTCTCTCCGTAGAGCTGCTTCCACCACTCAGCAAAGAAGTGGAGCTTTGGCTGGAAGTTAGCAACAATCTCAATCTTCTTACCTGCCTGTGAGTAGAGACCCTGACGAACAGCAGCATAACGTGCAGCAATGTTGTTTGCGAAAGGAACGTCAGCAGATGTCTCCTTCTCCATTACCTGTGCACCCTCAACAAGCTTCTGAACATCGAAGCCTGCGACTGCGATTGGCAACAAACCTACTGGAGTGAGCACAGAGAAACGACCACCAACATTATCAGGAATGATAAATGTCTTGTAACCTTCCTTAGTTGCGGCAGCACGTGCAGCGCCCTTATGTTCATCAGTGATAGCAACAATCACATCCTTTGCAGCCTCCTTACCCAACTGATCCTCACACTGCTTCTTCAAAAGACGGAATGCAAGTGCTGTCTCTGTTGTTGTACCAGACTTAGAAATATTGATAACACCAAACTTCTTATCCTTCAAGTAGTCTGTCAACTCAGCGAGATAGTCCTCACCGATGTTGTTACCAGCAAAGAGAATCGTTGGATTCTTCTTGTCATTTACAAGCCAAGCGAAGCTGTTACCCAATGCTTCGATGACAGCGCGAGCACCGAGGTAAGAACCACCGATACCAGCAACGACAACCACCTCACACTTCTCACGGAGTGTATTGGCAACCGCCTGAATCTCATTAAGGAACGCTGGTGTAATGCTTGATGGCAAATGCAACCATCCAAGGAAGTCATTACCAGGACAAGTAGCTTTCTCCAAAGCGTCCTGAGCTGCAGCTACGTGAGGAGCATAAGCCTCTACTGCGCCCGGATTCAAGAACTGGGCGGCTTTCGTGATGTCTAACTTAATACTTTCCATTTGTGTTTATCTAAATGAATCTGTTAATAATTTAATTTCTATTTGTGGACTGATACGTTCATAGAGGATGTTATAAACCGCATCGAGAATTGGCATATTGACGTGCAGACGACGATTAATCTCCTTCATACACTTTGTACCAAAATATCCTTCAGCTACCATCTCCATTTCAATCTGTGCCGACTTGACGCTGTATCCCTTTCCAATCATTGTTCCAAAGGTATGGTTACGCGAGAATTTACTATATCCCGTCACCAACTGGTCGCCCAGATATACACTGTCAATGATGGACCGTTGAATAGGATTGATAGTATTAAGAAAGCGTTCCATCTCCTGCATAGCATTCGACATCAACACTGCTTGGAAGTTATCACCATACTTCAAGCCAGAACAAATACCAGCAGAGATAGCATAAACATTCTTCAAGACAGAAGCATACTCTATACCAAGGACGTCTGGAGAGGTCTTAGTCTTAACATAGTTTGATGCTAACACCTCCGTGAAGGCACGTGCCTTCTCAAGGTCTGAACAGCCAACAGTAAGATAGGTGAGTCGTTCCATTGCCACTTCCTCCGCATGAGACGGTCCACCAATAACAGCAAGATTATCATATGGAACACCGTATGCTCATGGAAATACTCTGAACAAACAAGGTTCTCATCAGGAACAATACCCTTGATAGCCGTTAAGATTAGCTTTGTATTGAGCTTTGTCTTCAGTTTCTTCAGTAAAGCTTTCAGATAAGGAGAAGGAGTAACAAACACCAAGGTGTCATACTCCTGCACTATCTTATTGATATCCGAAGAAAGCATCACCTCATTCATGTTAAACTTAACACTTGTGAGGTAAGAAGGATTGTGTCCTCTCCGCTTAAATTCTTCTATCTTATCGTCACGTCGGAAGTACCAACCAATATGATGCGTATGCTCCACAACAATCTTAGCGATAGCCGTTGCCCAGCTACCGCTTCCTATGATTGCTATTTTACCGATGTCGAACATAGACGTTAAGAATAAGAGTAAAAAGGGAAAAAGTAGAGAAAGTGAAAAATATCAGCATTGTATTATGACCTAATACCATTGCTATAGTTATACTTCTCTTTTAGTTATTCATCCTACTTTCTACCCTTTTACTTTTCTCTCATTTACTTTTTACTTTCGTTAGCTCCGTCAATCCACTGCTGAATAGCCTCAACAGAAGGCTTCTCATAACCGAGCTTGTACTTCTTATTGATTTCTCCGAGCTTCTGCTGCAAGCCCTGTGCCTTCTCCTCTTTAATGTCAGAGATGAGGTTGAAGCCTGCCTTGCGCAAAACATATACCCACTCTTCAGCAACACCAAGCTCAGCCCATTCTTTAACAGAAGACTGTGGAATCTTTGGTTCTGGCTTCATCTGTGGGAAGAGCAATACTTCCTGGATGTATTCCTTACCAGTCATCAGCATTACCAAACGGTCGATACCAATACCAATACCAGACGTTGGAGGCATACCATACTGCAAAGAGCGAAGGAAATCTTGGTCGATAATCATCGCCTCATCATCACCCTTGTCAGCCAAACGCATCTGTTCGATGAAACGTTCTTCCTGATCAATTGGGTCATTCAGCTCTGAATAAGCATTAGCCAGCTCCTTTCCATTTACCATCAATTCAAAACGCTCTGTCAGTCCAGGCTTAGAACGGTGCATCTTGGTCAGTGGTGACATCTCAACAGGATAGTCAGTGATGAAGGTTGGTTGGATATATGTACCCTCACAGAACTCACCAAAGATTTCATCTATCAGCTTACCCTTACCGAAACTCTCATCAATTTCTTCGAGTTTCAACTCGTTAACAGCGATATGACGGATTTCCTCCTCTGTCTTACCATAGAGATCGAAACCTGTCTTCTCCTTGATTGCATCGAGGATAGGCAGACGACGGAATGGTGCCTTGAAACTAATAACCTTGTCACCAACCTGTACCTCTGGCTTACCATTTACCTCTATACAAATCTTCTCAAGAAGTTTCTCAGTGAAAGACATCATCCAGTTGTAGTCCTTGTACTGTACATAAAGCTCCATACAAGTAAACTCCGGATTATGGAAGCGGTCCATACCCTCGTTACGGAAGTTCTTACCGATTTCATAAACACCCTCAAAACCTCCAACAATCAGACGCTTCAAATAAAGCTCTGTTGCGATACGCATATACATATCAATGTTGAGAGCATTGAAGTGAGTAATGAATGGGCGCGCGCACTTGCTCCACCAGCAATACTCTGCAAGGTAGGAGTTTCTACTTCAGTATATCCAGCCTCATCGAAGAACTTACGCATGGTACGCAATACGGTAGCACGCTTCAAGAAAGTATCTTTCACACCCTCATTCACAACGAGGTCAACATAACGCTGACGATAACGCTGCTCTGGGTCTTCAAACTTATCGTATGCCTCACCGTCTTTATACTTAACAACAGGCAGTGGCTTCAAACTTTTAGACAAAACGGTAATCTCCTTAGCATGAACAGAGATTTCTCCCATCTGTGTCTTGAACACTTCACCCTTCACTCCGATGAAGTCACCAATATCGAGCAACTTCTTGAAAACCTTATTATAAAATTCTTTATCCTCACCCGGACAGATATCGTCACGAGTGATATAAACCTGGATTCTACCCTTGCTATCCTGTAACTCTGCGAAGGAAGCCTTGCCCATGACACGGCGTCCCATCATACGACCAGCGATTACAACCTCACGCTGTTCGTCCTCCTTGAACTGCTCTTTAATATCAGTAGAGTAAGCATTCGTTGGAAACTCTGCTGCTGGATAGGGATCAATCCCCATCTCACGCAATTCCTGCAGGCTTTGGCGGCGACCAATCTCCTGCTCAGATAATTCTAAAACGTTCATATTTATAATTAAATCGAATATATTCTTATAGGATGCAAATTTACTAAATAATTCGCAAACTATGACTGGTTTTTCCTTTTTTATGGCATTGGAATATTCTTAAACCCCAATTGATCATTAGAGCCTAAACATATTTTGTTTTATTATCGAGCAGATTGTTTGGCTTTGGAACGCAGACGTAGCGGGCTACGTCAAGTTACGAAGGCAGACAAGATGCCGATAAGAAAATAAAAGATGTTAGGAAACAACACCATAGTAAGAAGAACTATACATATTGTGGTCTAATGAGCGATTGGGGTTTAAGCTCAATCATGGTGTCGTTTATGATATCTATATCGTTGCTACATCCCAACACTTGCACTCACACAGATGGTATATTGCAAGCTATTTAGCCGTTCGCACATAGGGTGCTAACCAACAGCACCACATGTGCGGAGCATTAACACCACACGTGCGGAGCATTAATACACCCACAAGAAGTGAAAACATCATCTTTAACAAGTCCATAGGTTAGTTTAAAGGTGTCTATAGCTAAGTTCAAAAGCACCCAAACATGACCTTTGTCTATACTTATCTACCTATTAAACCTACTATGATTTTGTTATCTATCCAACTTTTATTATCTTTGCATTACATTAAGTTGATTAGATTATGAACGTAGAAAACATCATAAAAAGTATTCATCAGGAAGACGGACTAAGCCGTACACTCGGTATGGAGTTTATCTCTACGCCCGAGGACGACACTTTGAAGGCAAGAATGGCTGTCGATGACCGTAACAAACAGCCTTTCGGATTCCTCGCTGGCGGTGCTTCATTGGCACTTGCAGAGAATCTTGCTGGTGTCGGTTCGATGGCGTTATGCCCAGGAAAGATGGCTATGGGCATTAATGTTCACGGCAATCACGTCAAGGCGATGCCATACGGCGGAACAGTTACGGCTTACGGGAAACTGATTCACAGGGGTCATACATTACACGTATGGAACATTGATATCAAGAATGGTGAAGACGAACTCATCTCAAGCGTACAAGTTACCAACTATATCATAGCCCCACAAGAGAAGTAAATGGATTCTTTCTTTATCTATCGTGAGCCTTTCGAAAAGGTTTGTCATTGCTATTCACAACCAGAGAAGCCAACGGCTATTTCCTCACTTGCAAAACTTAATGGGCGCAAGGGATTTGTCATTGCTCCTTTCTTTTGCGATGATAGCAACATACTTTACTTACTGGATGGTCAGAAAGGTTCTTCAACGGTTCTACCTTTAGACGGTAGCAAGGGCTTTGATGCTATTCCCGACTGGCAGGACGAGGCGGTACTTACTAACGAAACGCCTTCACTTCGCGAGGCTTATCACGACGACTTCTGCCGTTTTCATAAAGAGTTAGAACACAATAGATTCCGTAAGTTAGTTCTGGCGCGCTCGATTATCGAAACAAAAGACGAGCGTACGACTCCGCGAAGTATTTTTCTTAAGGCTTGTGAGAAGTACCCACGCTCTTATATTGCACTTTTCTATACTGCAGAGATAGGCATGTGGCTTATTGCAAGTCCTGAAGTTCTACTCCGCGGTAATGCTGAGGGCTATCAGACAATGGCATTAGCTGGTACGATGAAATATGAAGGTGAGGATATGAAGTGGTCTTCTAAGAATCAAGAAGAACAACAACTCGTTGCTGATTATATCCGTGCTTGCTTGCAACCGTTTGCTGCTGAGATTACTGAAAGTAAGCCTTACACTACACGTGCAGCACATTTGGCGCATCTTCGCACAGACTTCACTTTTCAACTTAAAGACACACAGCAACTCGGAACATTCCTTACAGCCTTCCACCCTACCCCTGCCGTATGCGGTATGCCAAAGGATGAGGCACAGCAGTTTATCCTTCATAATGAACAACTGAACCGCAGTTATTACAGTGGTTTCAGTGGACTACTTGGCGAGAAGGGTGCGGCAAAACTTTATGTCACCCTTCGCTGCATGCAACTCTCTCGTTCTACGTGTCGCCTTTATGCAGGTGGCGGACTCTTAAAGGAGAGTATAGAAGAGAATGAATGGCAGGAGACAGAAGCCAAACTTGACACTATGCGCCAGTTGTTGAATCACAATTAGTTTTTCAGGAAGATTGGGCTTATGAGCCTTATTAGCCCTATTAGCCCAATATCCCTAACCCTCAACACCCAACATTCACCACCCAACACCCACAATGTACAGCAACAAAGAAAACGTAAACATTCTTACCGCCCTGCTCGTAAAGGAAAAAATAACGAAAGCCGTTGTATGTCCCGGTTCTCGTAACTCACCTATCGTACACAATCTCTGTGCTTGTCCCGACATTGAGTGCTATCTTGTTACCGACGAACGGTCGGCAGGATTCGTAGCATTAGGAATGACTTTAGCAGACAATGAGCCAGTTGTTGTGTGCGTTACATCGGGCTCTGCCCTGCTTAACTTAGCACCGGCAGCAGCTGAGGCGTTCTATCAGAAACGTCCACTGATTATTATTTCAGCTGATAGACCAGCACAGTGGATTAACCAACAGGATGGACAAACGCTTCAACAACATCGTGCATTGGAGCCAAATGTTCGTAAGAGTGTGACACTACCAGAGCCCCATAACGAAGAAGAACGCTGGTATTGTAATCGATTAGTCAACGAAGCGCTGAATGCAGTACGAATGAACGATGGCAGTCCTGTGCATATCAATGTTCCTATCAGTGAACCGCTCTTTGAATACGACGTACCAAAGCTTCCAGATGAACGTAATATTTTCATGCTTCATGCCACAACTGATAGTACCTGCGTCTATGAAATGGCTGCTGATTTCTTCCGTGGAAAGAAGCTAATGTTTGTTCTTGGTCAGCTGACACCTGAGGTTGTGGGCAATTCGCTTGAGGCAATTGAGGCATTAAAGAGGGTTGCTGTCGTTCTTCAAGAGAAGTTGGCAGATGACGATATTGGCCCTGCACAACCCATCGACGAAGTATTGAAGATGATTGGGGAGGATGAAGCTTATCACCCTGACCACCTTATATATATAGGAGGAACGATTGTCAGCAAACGACTCCGCCAGTTCTTACGTGAGTGTAAGTGCAAGATGTCTATCGTTGTGAATGGGATTGATGAGTTTTGTGACACCTTCATGCACACCACTGATATGATTCAAGGTTTACCAGAGGATGTTATCGGAATCTTTGCCAATGAGACAGAAGGCGTTAAAAAGCGTGACTTTGTAACGCTATGGGACAAGGCTTTCGATAAAGCCTTAGCCATCCGTAAGACCTTCAAACCACGCTTCTCACAAATGTTGGCTGTTAAGGCTTTCCATGAGAAAATGAGAGAGGAGGCTGTTGATGGTGAATTGTTCTATGGAAATAGCTCGGCTGTGCGTTTAGGTAACATCTTCTCTGATCAATATATCTATGTTAATCGAGGCGTGAATGGTATTGAAGGTTCGTTATCAACGGCTGTTGGCTATGCCATTGCTCATCAGGAAGAAGAGGATGTGTACTGTGTAATTGGTGACTTGAGTTTCTTCTATGATCAGAACGCACTTTGGAACGAATCTCTTCCGCCTAATCTTTCTATCCTCTTACTTAACAATGGCGGTGGAGGTATCTTCCATCAGCTGCCGGGTTTGGAGCGTTCACCTTATCGGGATAGTGCTATTGCTGCCCAACATACAACCTCTGCAGAAGGAATCTGTCAAACACACGACATCGTTTACCTCTCTGCTCGCAACGAAGAAGAGTTTGACAAGAGTCTTGACAAACTCTTTAACTCGGAGGAAGGACCAGTACTTTTAGAAGTATTCACCAACGCTGAGGAAGATACACAGGCTTTGAAGGATTATTATCAAGCCTTTTAATACCCTTCAGCGTGTCAACATTCAGCTTATATATCCAGCATAAATAATAATAACCTGCCTATGTCTATCCCCCTTTTAGGAATGACTTGGCAGGCTCCCTATAATCAATTAAAAACGAAAAGACCTTATGGAGAAAAGAGAATGGAAGCCTATTGAAGGCTTTAACTTTGAGGAAATCCTCTTTGAAGAGTACAACCACATAGCAAAAGTAACCATTAACCGTCCTCGCTATCGTAATGCTTTCACCCCTAAAACAGTGTGGGAAATGTCACAGGCATTCAACTACTGTCGTGAAGCCCTTGACATCCGCGTGGTCATTCTGACTGGTGCTGGCGACAAAGCATTCTGCTCTGGCGGTGATATGCACGTAAAGGGACATGGCGGATACATAGGTACTGATGGTGTTCCACGCCTCAACGTACTTGACTTGCAGATGCAGATTCGACGTCTTCCAAAGCCAGTCATCGCTATGGTTAATGGTTATGCCATTGGTGGTGGACACGTCCTTCATGTGGTATGCGACCTCTCAATAGCATCAGACAATGCTATCTTCGGACAGACAGGACCAAAGGTTGGCTCCTTTGATGCTGGTTTCGGCGCATCTTATCTAGCACGTGTCGTTGGTCAGAAGAAGGCTCGTGAGATATGGTTCTTGTGTCGTCAGTACTCTGCTGTAGAGGCAGAACGAATGGGATTAGTCAACAAGGTGGTTCCTTTCGACCGTCTCGAAGACGAATGTATAGAATGGGCAGAGACAATGATAGAGCGCTCTCCATTGGCACTCCGTATGATGAAGGCTGGCTTCAACGCTGAACTTGATGGTCAGGCAGGTATTCAGGAGCTTGCAGGTGACGCCACCATGCTCTACTATACACTTGATGAAGCACAGGAAGGTGGCAAAGCTTTCCTTGAAAAACGTAAGCCCGACTTTGACAAGTATCCGCAGTTCCCATAAGACAAGGGAACTGTGGGACAAAATATTGGAGCCATTAAGACATAGTAACAGATGAACATTGTTCTAATAGTAACATATTCTTCTAATTATATGATAATATAAGAGTATCCTATTAATAACACATTTAGCATCTGAGTAACAAAAGAGTCAAATGCTTATAATCATACTTTGAGAAAATACAAAAGAACTTAACATGAAGGAACCTGATATTATAACAATCGACCAACTAATAACCGAGGTTATAGAATGTGCTAAACGCATACGTCGACAACTTGGACCAGGATTCTTAGAAAAGGTCTATAAAAATGCAATGGTTGTTGAACTGCGAAAACTAAAACTCAACTTTGAAACAGAGAAACTCATCCAAGTACTCTATGATGGGATTGTTGTCGGTGAATATCGTACTGACATCATTGTTGAGGGAAAGCTCATTTTAGAACTCAAAGCTACACAGGACCTATCAATAGCTAATGAAGTCCAACTGGTAAACTATCTGACATCAACACAAATAGATGATGGGTTACTTATAAACTTCGGCTCTGATAAACTTCAATTCAAGCGAAAGTATCGTATATATCGAAACTGTAAGGAGTCGTATTACCCTAAGAAAGTACCCCTCTGTTACTATATCTCAAGAAGATAATGTTACTTTCAGAACTATGTTCCCATGTTACTATGTCTTCCATTCCCCCACGGTTCTATTGTCCCACATTATCATGTTTAATTAAGAGCATACTATGTACAAGATAAACATCTCCTCCCGCACCCTCCACTTCCTCCGCCCTGCAGGTACTTCACGCGGTGTCTACACAACAAGGAAGAGCTATTATGTCACACTGTCTGACACGAATCAGCTTGACGTAGTGGGTATTGGGGAATGCGCAACACTCCCTGACCTCTCCTGCGATGCCATGCCAGACGAGGAATATGAGCAGAAGCTCCGCAGTTTCTGTGATGATTTCTGCCACACAGGGATTATTGATATCGATGCTATGCGTCCTTATCCGTCCATGCTTTTTGGGCTTGAAACGGCCAAGGCACAGTTAGATGCTCAAGGTAGTATTAATCTTTTCAACACACCTTTTGGACGCGGAGAGGAAGGAATCACCATCAATGGACTCGTGTGGATGGGAACTTTCGATGAGATGTATCAGCGATTGGAAGCGAAACTCAAGGCTGGCTTCCGTTGTGTAAAGCTGAAGATTGGTGCGATTGACTTTGAGAAAGAACTCGACCTTATACTCCATATCCGTCAAGCTTTCACACGTGAGCAGGTGGAACTACGCGTTGATGCGAATGGTGCCTTTGCTCCAGAAGACGCTATGCCACGATTAGAAGCATTGGCACAATACGATGTCCACTCCATCGAACAGCCTATCCGACAGCATCAATGGCAGGAGATGGCACACTTGTGTGCTGACTCTCTCCTACCGATAGCCCTTGATGAGGAACTTATCGGTGTCAATAACCCTGAAGAAAAAGTGCTTTTACTCGATACGATTCGCCCACAATATATCATCCTAAAGCCAAGTCTACATGGCGGTATGACTGGAACAAGAGAATGGATTACAATGGCAAGAGAACGTAACATTGATTCATGGATAACCTCAGCACTTGAGAGTAACATCGGACTGAATGCTATCGCCCAGCTAACAGCTGACATCTACGGTCCAAACATCACCACTCCACAAGGCTTAGGTACGGGACAACTCTTCACCGATAATATCCCAATGCCATTAGAAATCAGGGGCGACCAGCTTTGGATAAGCGATTAAGAAGATTATTATTAGCCCTATTTGGCTTATTAGCCCCATTCGCCCAATAAGATAAAACCAAACAACAATGACACTACAAGACTTCCTCTCAGAATGGCATAATGATAATCCACAACTCCTTGTGCATACCAGTGGTTCAACTGGTAAGCTAAACCGCTGTGGGTAGAGAAGCAACATATGCTTAATTCAGCCCGCATCACTTGTGATTTCTTGGGTTTGAAAGGTGGCGATACCGCCCTACTCTGTATGCCACTCGACTACATTGCAGGAAAGATGGTAGTGGTAAGAAGTATTGAACGTAACCTACGCCTATTGAGCGTAACACCTTCTGGACACCCTCTCTCTGACCATTCTTTGTCCGAAGCAGGTATCTCAAACGAGGAGATAACCTTTGCAGCAATGGTGCCACTGCAGGTCTATAATTCTATGCAAGTACCAGAAGAGCGTGAGCGTTTGCGCCAAATCCGTCATCTTATTATAGGCGGTGGTGCTGTTGATGAGAAACTATCAGCTGCTTTACAGGATTTCCCCAATGCTGTTTGGAGTACCTACGGGATGACGGAAACACTCTCACATATTGCGCTCCGACGTCTAAATGGACCAGAAGCCAGTGAATGGTACAAACCCTTTGACAGTGTGAAAGTATGGCTCAATGAAGAAGGTTGCCTTGTTATTGATGCCCCTGCCGTTTGCTCTCACCCTTTAGTTACCAACGACAGAGCAGAAATTCGCCCTACGAACACAAAGGAAGGACTTAATACTACTTGTTTCCGCATCCTTGGACGAAAAGATAATGTGATTGATTCTGGTGGTATTAAGATTCAAATTGAGGAAGTAGAACACCTACTGAAATCCTCTCTTACAGCCGATTTTGCTATAACAAGCTGCCCCGATGAGCGTTTTGGCGAAGCTGTGGTCTTACTCACAACACAAGACGACACCAATACTGTCAGGACACTCTGCCAACAATATCTTCCAAAGTTCTGGCAACCTCGTTTCATCTTCCACGTTCCTAACCTTCCCCAAACAGGTAATGGAAAACCTGCAAGAGCAGAGATAAAGGCTTTGGCACGCCAGTTATGTGACTCAAAAGCATAACATTGCCCTCAATCCAACTACATTCTGCATCCTATTTAGTACTCAGCACCAATGGTGCGGACCATCAGCACCATATGTGCGAACTATCAGCACATCTATTAAAAAGGTTAAGAGAGATTCGTCATAGCAAACTTAATCAATCGTAGGAAATAACAAGTAAAAGCTAACTTAAACATAAGTTGCTTATAAAAAAGTACAAGACGAGAAGATATAACATAAAGATAAGGAGATATAGCATACTATTAGCAAAGAAAATGCACGTAGTTACAAATAATATTAGCACTTACAACTTTTCCTTCACCTCCTCTCCATATACTCCTTCTCAGCCCCTCCTGAACAATGAAAAACTTAACCTTTTGTTTGCCACAACCGATTTTTTTAGCTAATTTTGCAGTCACAAAACCAATACGTAATTTTTAAATGGACGATTATCACGCGAAGAATTTCAAACTGTAGGCGTGAGGATTACAACAAGAAGTTGCTAATCCCCACACTATTATTTAACTATGGAGATTAGCTAATGAAGACATATTGGAACATTAACGGAACCCTGAATACCATTAAGGAATGGCAGCCTAACTGCTGGATTCAGGTTACTTGCCCAACAGAGCAAGATCAGCAAGAACTCGAAGACACTTTTCATATTCCAGACTACTTCTTATCGGATATTAGCGATACCGATGAGCGAGCACGCTATGAGTATGATGATGGTTGGATGCTGATAATCCTCCGTATCCCTTACGTGAAGGAAATTCGCTCACGAACCCCATATACAACAGTACCATTAGGTATCATTCACAAGAAAGATGTAACCATCACGGTTTGCAATTTCGAGACAAACATGATGCTCGACTTCGTCAGCTATCAACAAAAGAGAAATGAGGGCTTTACTGACTATGTAGACCTTATCTTCCGTCTCTTCCTTTCTTCTGCTGTGTGGTATCTAAAACGACTGAAGCAAATCAATACTTTGATTGAAAAGGCTAAGCGTAACTTGGACAAAGGTGTAGACAACGAAAGCTTGATTGGACTAAGTCGTCTGCAGGATTCGCTTACCTACTTCATCACATCCATTCGTGGCAACGAGAACCTTTTGGCTAAATTGAAGTTTAAGTTGCAGATTGACGAGTTGGATGCCGACCTGATTGAAGACGTAAATATTGAGATGTCACAGGCACGAGAAACAACAAGTATCTACTCAGACATTCTTGAATCCACCATGGACACCTATTCAAGCATTATCAACAACAACATGAACACCGTGATGCGTACGCTCACCTCGGTGTCAATTGTTATGATGTTGCCAACGCTTATATCCTCCCTCTTCGGTATGAACCTTGTCAATGGAATGGAAACGAATCCATGGGGATTCCCTGTTGCAATGTTCCTATCAGTCGTCGTTTCTGCTGCATCATGGTGGTTACTACGCCGTAAACGCCTGCTTTAGAAGAGAGAAATTAAAAAAATCAACTTAAAAATTAGGTACTTTCAAACTTTTTATCTAAGTTTGCAGTTGATATATTAGTGGTAGAAGACTACCGTGCATCTTTGCAATGGTCTGAAACCTTAAATGTGGAAAAACCCAAATCACAAACAAAAAGTGAAATGATGGACTCTCAAGAAAATGCCCTGAATCAGGGTACAGAAGAAGTTAAGCTGTCTGAAGAAGTTGCAGCCAATGCTACAACGGAGAATTCCGAAGTGCAGAATGTTAATACTGATGCTGTAGAAGAAAACCTCAATCAACCAGTTGAAACGAAGTCAGAGGGTGAGAAGGAAAATCTCGCTACTAAGACTTATAGTTCAAAAAAGGAGATTATTGAGCGCCTGAAAGCTATCGTTGACAGTAATGAAACACCAGAGAAAGCTGAAGTAGAGCACCTGAAAACGGTATTCTACAAGTTGCATTTTGTTGAACGCGAAGCACAGCAGAAGGCTTATCTCGAGAATGGCGGTGACCCAGAGAAATACCAGGTATTGCCTGATGAGGATGAAGAAACCTTCAAGGCAGAGATGACCATCATTAAGGAAAAACGCCAAAAGGCTTTCCTCGCACTTGAAGAGGAGAAGCAGCAGAACCTCAAGAAGAAAGAAGCTATCATCGAACAGATTAAGGCGATGGCTACTACTCCAGAAGAGGCTAACAAGAACTTTGACCAGTTCAAGAAGCTTCAGCACGAGTGGAAAGAAATCAAGATGGTTCCTGCTGAGAAGGCTAACGAACTTTGGCGCAACTATCAACTCTATGTTGAGCAGTTCTATGACTTGTTAAACCTCAACCGTGAGGCACGCGAATACGACTTCAAGAAGAATCTTGAGAAGAAGACTAAACTCTGTGAAGCAGCAGAGAAGTTGGCGGAAGAAACAGATGTTATCAGTGCATTCCACCAGTTACAGGAACTTCATCAGGAATATCGTGAGACAGGTCCTGTTGCTAAGGAACTTCGCGAGCAGATTTGGGCACGCTTCAAAGCTGCCAGCACTGTTATCAACAAGCGTCACCAACAGCACTTCGAAACGCTCCGAACACGCGAAGAAGAGAACCTAACAAAGAAGACTGCACTCTGCGAGAAGGCTGAAGAACTTGCAAAAACAAGAGAACAAGTCTTCTGCTGATTGGGAGAAGCGCACTAAGGAAATCATTGCTATCCAGCAGGAATGGAAGACCATTGGTTTTGCTCCACAGAAGATGAACGTGAAGATTTTTGAACGTTTCCGTGCAGCATGCGACGACTTCTTTGGTCGTAAAGGGGAATTCTTCAAGCAGTTGAAAGAGCAGTTTGCAGAGAATACAGAAAAGAAAAAGGCACTTGTTGAAAAGGCTCAAGCATTGAGTGAGTCTACCGATTGGAAGGCAACATCTGATAAGCTCATCGCTTTACAGAAAGAGTGGAAGACCATCGGAATGGTTCCTAAGAAGATTGGCGACCAGTTGTGGAATGATTTCCTTGCTGCTTGCAACCGCTTCTTCGAGGCCCGCAACGCTGTTCACGCTGACTCTCGCAATGAGGAACATGAGAACTTAAACAAGAAACGTGATATCATCAGCCAGCTGAAAGAACTTGTTGAACAGACAGGTGAGAACTTACAAGAAAAGGTACAGAAGCTGACTGAGCAATATAATAAGGTGGGTCACGTTCCTTATAAAGAGAAAGATAAACTCTACAAGGAATACCACGAGGTATTGGATAAGATTTATAAAGACCTCCATATCTCTGCAGCACGTAAACGAGTTGACAACTTCCGCAATAACCTCAAGAAAGTTGCTGACCGCGGTGTTGATGCACTCGACAATGAGCGTGGTCGTCTACTCCGTCGCTTTGAACAGTTAAAGCAGGAGATAAACACTTACGAGAACAATCTCGGTTTCCTCAACATCAGCTCAAAGAAGGGCAACAGCCTTATTGACGAAATGAATCGTCGCATCCAGAAACTCAAAGATGATATGGATGAAGTGAAGCAGAAGATTAAGGCTATCGATGCTGAAAACAAATAAAAAAGACATTCCTATCTATTCAGTTTCATAATAATACAAGGGTAGATTGAAGGAAATAAAACCAAGAAAAGGGGCAATTCTTTGCAGAATTGCCCCTTTTCTTATTATCTCTAATGCAAATATTCCTCCCGAAACGAAGTCATACTGTCGATTTCTTTTTATGAAAAGAATAGTTTCTCATCATGAACATAAATACTTTCCTTCATGAAAAGAAATATTTACGTTCATGAAAAGAATTCGTTACAGATACGAATTTCCCTGAAAGGGAGAAATAGAAAGAGTATCTATCAATCATAAAACATACCCTAAAAGTAGGTTCATCTGTTAAACCCAAATCAATCATTAAAGCCTAAACATATTTTGTTTTTATCGGACAGCAATAATTCTTATACCTCGAAAATTCACAGATTGGCTTTCGAAAAATCATTACATAAATCCGAACAAAACACCAATAAATAATGGCAAATACACCTATAAAACGCAAGTTTGTAACCAACAGTAAATCAAATGGTTATAAAGTAGTTTAAGAAAAGGTGCTTAATTGGACTTCAAAAGGGCGTTAGTTAGACCCCTAAAGAGCACCTTTTACAAGTCAATTAGGCATCTTTTAGAAGCCAAAAGACCATGTATTGCTTTCGAGACGCATGAAAATAGTTTACAAATACCTATAATATGGGAATGGATTATTAGTCGAAGTCGGACAGACATCGTATCTATTTTCATTTTATATTGTAGCTTATACTGCTCTGTAAGACCATCTCGTTTGGGATTGCCATACCATGCAAGTGTATAAGCCTTTGTTCTATTTAGAGTTTGTGCATTTAACGGAGGAACCAAAAGGCAGGCTTATTTATTCCTTTACAGTCTTCTTCTTTGCCTCAGTCCATGCAATGATACCACCAGAAAGATTGGTAACAGTGTATCCTTCTTTGGCAAGAAGAGAAGCTGCCATAGCAGAACGCTTACCAGAACGACAATAAACGGCACAAGGGCGCTTCTTGTCGAGCTTAGCAAGAGCATTAGAAAGGAAAGAAGGCGTCAACACATCAATATGCATTGCACCTGGAATATGCCCTTCTGTAAACTCATCAAGTTTACGAACATCCACCAACTGAACAGAGTCAGACTTTATAATCTGCTCAAAACGATTAACATCTACATCCGTATAAGGATTCTGCGCACATGCGCCCATACCTATTCCCAATGCTGCCAAAATGGCTGTAAATAACTTCTTCATACTTTATCAGGTAAATATTTAAGCTATTGAATGAAACAAAAAAAGAGAGTTGAAAACTCAACTCTCTCACTTTGTTGGGATACCCGGACTCGAACCAGGAATGACAGGACCAGAATCTGTAGTGTTACCATTACACCATATCCCATTGACTTTACAACTCATTTCCGAATTGCGAGTGCAAAGTTAGCACTTTTTTTCTTGAACTACCAAAAACTTCTACCAACTTTTTTTCATGAAAAAGAGATAAAAAAATATTCTCAAAGACAGTTTTTTTCGTCACAAAAATAGTCTCAAATAAGCCCAACAGGAACAAATTGCTAAATAAAATGAAATTTATTTTTGTGCTTCATTCCTTTTGCGCTACCTTTGCATCTCGTATATTATAATGTGATTTAATGGATAAGACAAAGAATTTAGTAGAATTAATTACAAAGGGAATTCAAGATAAAAAAAGGGACATGGCATAGTTATTGCAGACCTATCAGAGATCGATGGTACTATCTGCCGCTATTTCGTTATATGCCAGGGTAACTCCACACAACAGGTAGAAGCTATTGCCGGATCAGTGAGCGATTATGTTCGCGAAACGATTGGTGAGAAGCCTATCAACTGCGTAGGACTTGGTAATGCACAGTGGGTGGCGATTGATTATGCGGACGTTATCGTCCACATCTTCACCCCAGAGACACGTGAATTCTATGACATAGAACACCTTTGGGAGGACGCCAAGTTGACCACTCTGCCAGATTTAGACTGATAAAGTAACCTGGTAATCGCCTTTTTATATAAAAAATCAGACTTCAAAATGGACAATTCAAATCCAAAGAACAAGCCGAATATGCCAAAATTCAATATGAATTGGCTCTACATATTCGTTATTATTGCCCTCGGAGTAGTATTCTTTGCTGGGGGAATGGGCTTTTTTTCCGTCAAGTGCAGGTATAGACAAGGACTATACCACGTTCAAACAATACGTTGCTAAAGGCTATGCCACAAAGGTGATTGTCAATCGGAATGACAATACCCTACGCATGTATGTAAGCCCCAACCATATCCGTGACATCTTTAAGAAGGGTACACAAGAAGTGGGTACAGCCCCTTATGTTACCGTGGAGATTGGTTCGGTTGATAAGGTAGAAACCTTCCTCGATCAAGCTGTAGCTCAAAAGAAAATCGTAAGCTATAGTTATGAGAACAAAACAAGTAACACGATTCTCGATATTCTTGGCTCTATTGCACCATGGATATTCTTCTTTGGCATCTGGTACTTCCTCATGCGCCGTATGGGCGGAGGTGCCAGCGGAGGTGGTGGAGTATTCAGCGTTGGAAAATCTAAGGCAAAGCTCTATGAGAAAGCCAACGAAATGGGTATCACCTTCAAGGATGTTGCTGGTCAGACAGGTGCAAAACAGGAGGTACAAGAGATTGTTGAGTTCTTGAAGAATCCTAAGAAATATACCGATTTAGGTGGTAAAAATCCCTAAGGGTGCACTGCTTGTTGGTCCTCCGGGAACAGGTAAGACCCTCTTAGCTAAGGCTGTTGCAGGTGAGGCTGGTGTACCATTCTTCTCTATGAGTGGCTCTGACTTCGTTGAAATGTTCGTCGGAGTTGGTGCGAGCCGAGTGCGTGATGTATTCCATCAGGCTAAAGAGAAGTCACCTTGTATCATCTTTATTGACGAGATTGATGCCGTTGGACGTGCTCGCTCAAAGAACCCAGCTATGGGCGGAAACGATGAACGTGAGAATACACTCAACGCCCTTCTGACCGAGATGGACGGCTTCGGAACGAACTCAGGCGTTATCGTTCTTGCTGCAACTAACCGTGTTGACATGCTCGATAAGGCACTCCTTCGTGCTGGACGATTCGACCGTCAGATACACGTTGACCTACCAGACTTGCCAGAACGTAAGGAGATCTTCCTCGTTCATATGCGCAATTTGAAGTTAGAGAAGAATCTTGATATCGACCTCCTTGCACGTCAGACGCCAGGTTTCTCAGGTGCAGATATTGCCAATGTATGTAACGAAGCTGCCCTGATTGCAGCCCGTCACGACAGCACAGAGGTAACAAAGCAAGACTTCTTAGACGCTGTAGACCGTATCATCGGCGGCTTAGAGAAGAAGACAAAGATTATGACAGCTGACGAGAAGCGCACTATTGCCCTTCACGAAGCAGGTCACGCAACCATCAGTTGGTTCTGTGAGCATGCCAACCCATTGGTAAAGGTGAGCATCGTACCACGTGGTCAGGCACTCGGTGCAGCATGGTATCTGCCAGAAGAGCGTCCTATCACAACAAAAGAACAGATGCTTGACGAGATGTGTTCATTGCTCGGTGGACGCGCTGCAGAGGAACTCTTCACTGGTCATATCTCAACAGGTGCAATGAATGACCTCGAACGTGCGACCAAGAGTGCATATGGTATGATTGCTTATGCAGGTATGAGTGACAAGTTGCCAAACATCTGTTATTATAACAATGATGAATATAACTTCCAGAAGCCATACTCTGACACGACGGCTAAGGCCATCGACGAAGAGGTACTAAAGATGATTAACGGACAGTATGAGCGTGCAAAACAGATTCTGACAGAGCACAAAGAGGGTCATAACCGTTTGGCACAGATTCTCATTGAACGTGAGGTAATCATGGCAGAAGACGTTGAGGAAATCTTCGGAAAGCGTCCTTGGGTAAGCCGTACACAGGAATTGCTTGAGCAGGAAGAGAAGTCTCAGCCTAAATTAGAAGACATGCCAGAGGAGGTTAAGCAGGCACAAGCAGAGCACGAAGCAAGAATCGCAAAAGAAGGTAACGACAACGCAAGTGATTTATAAACAAACATACAGTTATGAGTGATAAACTAAAGAACCTGATTGTCAGAGCTGTTACAGGCGTATTCTTCGTCACCGTGATGGTGTTGGGCATCCTTCATCCTCACGCACTGATTGCTCTTTTCGCACTCATCACGGGTCTTTCCATTTGGGAATACACAGGATTGGTGAACAATATCAAAGGAGTAAAGGTAAACCGCTTTATCTCAACCATAGCGGGGGAGTCTATTTCTTCCTGTCGGTTGCAGGACTACGTCTGACACCAGTTGAGGGCTTCGTCATCTTTGTACCCTACATTCTGACAATTCTCTACCTGTTGGTTTCAGAACTGTATCTGAAGAATGAGAACCCTATCAACAGTTGGGCATACACGATGTTAGGACAGATGTATATCGCATTGCCTTTCTCTATGATTAACGTATTAGCTTTCCAGCAGGGTGAGATGGGACAGGTAACCTTTGATTTCCTTCTTCCATTGAGTATCTTCATCTTCCTTTGGACAAATGATACAGGTGCTTATCTCTGCGGTTCGCTCTTCGGCAAGCACAAACTCTTCCCACGTATCAGTCCTAAGAAGAGTTGGGAAGGAAGCATTGGTGGCGGTATTCTTGTTCTCATTGTGGCAGGCGTCATCGGCTACTTTGCAAACATCGGTGCTACACCTCACATGCTGAGCATTCCTGCATGGGTAGGTCTTGGACTCGTCGTAGTGGTCTTCGGAACATGGGGCGACCTTGTTGAAAGTCTTCTCAAGCGTACACTCGGTGTCAAGGATAGCGGTAATATACTGCCTGGACATGGTGGTATGCTCGACCGCTTTGACTCATCACTCTTAGCAATACCAGCTGCTGTCGTGTATCTCTATACATTGACATTCTTCTATTAAACTATAATAAAAAAAAAAGAAATAACAGACGTATAGGGACAGACGGGCCGTCTGTCCCTATGTTGTTTATAATCTTGCCCTATTCCGACAATGAACGCAGAACTCACAGTAGATTATCTTCGACAAGCTTTTGAACATTATAACAACATCATCTTTGACGGTAAACTACCCGTACCAAAGCTGAAGTGGTCGCGTGCTAAGACTCGTTTAGGACAGATGGCATGTAAAGAAAGATGAGTTGGGGGCGTACAAAGTTTTATGACTTTAGTATTTCCGTTTCTAACTATTATAAACTGACAACAGAACAGATAGACGATGTGCTCATTCATGAGATGATACACTACTCTATTGCCTATACAGGACTGAAAGACACATCATCACACGGCATTGTATTTCGTGGTATGATGGACAAGATTAACCGTACTTTTGGCAGACACATCACGATCTCCGTACGCACACGTAAACTCCAACCTCGTACGGCACAACAGCCTAAAGACTATCTCATATTAGCTTTAGAGATGAAAGATGATAAGTATTTTCTTTCTTCCGTCAATCCTTCTGCTGCTGGGAAATTGGCAATCTCCCTTGCTCGTACCCGAGAGATTGCTCATTACGCATGGTATCAATCACAAGACGAATACTTCCACAGCATGCCACGAGTTCGCTCTTTGCGTGGCAGACAAGTATCTAAAGAGGTTTATACAACGATGATTGAGAAGATGAAACTCCTAAGATAAGAAACAAACAAACCTATATTTGTAAACTATTTTCATACAACTCAAAACCAACACATGCTCTTTTAGCTTCTTAAAGACGCCTAATTGGCTTGCAAAAGGTGCCCTTTAAGACCCTTACTAACGCCCTTTTGAAGTCCAATTAAGCACCTTTTACTTTACCTCTTTATAACCAACTGATTTTATGTTGGTTACAAACCTACTTTTTTCACATGGTTTTACCGTTATTCATAGAAGTTTTATCCGAGATTGTGTAATGATTTTTCAAACCCTCATTCATCTTCGAAGTATTAGAATGAAAAGGTTTTATGTGTCAGAGAGACTTTGGTTCTTCCACCAAAACTATACAGAAAACATCCACAAATTTAACGGAAGAAGTACAAAAAACGCCTTTGCAGGAGTTCTGCAAAGGCGTTTTTATCTTATAGTTTGTGACTATGAGCTTAGAACACTGGCACAATCCAGAAGTGCATAGCTCGGTTTTCTGCTGGCAACTGATACTTCTTCAAAGGTTCTGAACCCCAACTATCAATACCACCCACACCCATCATTGCTGCATCCAACGTGAGGTTAGTGTACTTAGACAATGGAACCTGATAACTGTGACGCTGATGCTTCTCACTTCCCTCATCAAGGTCAGAAATGTTATAGTGCAATGCGCTGGCAGAGAATGCAGCCTCATCAAACAATACTCGGAATCCACGACCGCTGTTGTCAGTCTGCTGCCACCAGCGAATGTCGCTCTTCGTACCCTGTTTCCTGTGGACGAATGTAGGGAAGAACTGCTTGTCAGCAGTCTGCTCATAGCATCCGATGCGCTGTGAAAGCTTACGATCGGCATAGTTCTCGATAGGTCCACGACCGTAGAACACTGACTTATCCATATTATAAGGTAACTGCATCAACATTCCGAAACGTGGAAGTTGAGGAGCCTTGCTGCCCTCCTTCATTTCCATATCCATACTTACATGGAGCGCACCATCACTTGCAACATGGTAAACAAGGCACAACTGCCCACCTACCTGTGGCAAATCATATTCTGCTGTGAGGCGATTCATCTTTTTATCAACCTCTAATGACTTCAGTGTCATGGTAGGATTCTTCCATACAGACAGGCGATTTTGGAAGTTAGTACCCATATCATTGTCTGTCATAGCACGCCAGAAGTTAGGTTTCAAGCTACCACCTTCGCCCAAGAAGTTACGACCATCAACCTGATAACTGCTGAGGAAACCTGTCTTGCGATCGAATACAAGATCGAAGTTGTTGCCTGCAAAGCGTACAACTCCTTCTTTCACATTGTCAGTTACCTTCACCTTATTCTTTGCAACAGGCTCCATCTTTGGCATCGGCTGCCAAGGCTGCACCTCCATCTGCATTTCTGCTACAGTCTGACCAGCTGTCATCAATGGCTCAGCAGTCTTCAACTTAAAGTCGATATTCAAGAGAACTTCACCATCAAACTCCTTACCAGCTATTGGCAATGTGTATTCAACTGTCTGCTGTGGTGCAACATTCAGTTCTTCAATCGCACCCTTCTCAACAACCTTACCCTCATTAACAAGGCTCCATTCCATACGATAGTTGCTTAGATCACGGAAGAAGTATTCGTTGTGAACAGCTATCTTGCCCTGCTTGAGGTCAACTGGTCGAGCCCAGATATTCTGATATTCATAGGCAACCTCATAAGCATGTGGATTCAACTGACGGTCAGGACCAATCATACCATTGCAGTTGAAGTTGTTGTCTGATGGGTCAGTCTTATTATAGTCACCACCGTATGTGTATTCCGTCTTCACATCAACCGCATCAGCCGCACGCTCATAGTCTTCCAACCTACGAGAAGCATCAAACTTAGGATTGCGGTGTAAGCCTTGATCTACAAAGTCCCAATCAAATCCACCTTGGAACTTAGGATACTTACGAACAAGGTCCCAGTACTCCTTCAAGTTACCACCAGAGTTACCCATCGTATGGTTATACTCGCACTGGATAAGTGGACGAGTGTATTGAGCATTCTTTGAGTAATCCTCACATGCTTTTGGAGAATAGTACATTGGGCAGAAAATATCCGTAGCATAGCCATTCAACTCTGCACGCTCATACTGTACAGGACGGCTTGGTCTTGCGACTTAATCCAATCGTATGCATCATCGAAGTTCTTGCTGTAGCAAGTCTCGTTACCAAGACTCCAGAAAATGACACTTGGATGATTGAACTTCGTTCCGACATTATGCTGATTACGCTCCATAATCTGCTTAGCAAAGAGCGGACTACCCGACACTGCATCCTTACTATACCCAAAACCGTGGCTTTCTTGATTAGCCTCAGCAACCACATAGAGTCCATATTCGTCGCATAGGTCATACCAAATAGGATCGTCAGGATAGTGACAAGTACGCACTGCGTTGACATTCAAACGCTTCATCAGTTTGATATCCTGAATCATACGCTCACGTGTTACAACGTAACCACCATCTGGATCCATCTCATGACGGTTAGCTCCCTTAAAGAGAATGGGTTGACCATTGACTAATACCTGCGAGTTCTTGATTTCAACCTTACGGAAACCAACTTTGAGCGGGGGATAGTCTCAATAGTCTTGGCATCCTCTACATAAACATAGAGATTGTAGAGATAAGGAGTTTCAGCAGTCCACTTCTCTGGGTTTCTGAGTTCCATAAAAGCCGTAGCCTGTCCAGCCTTGTCTGCCGTAACGACTGTCTTTGCAGCAAGGTTATTGTCTGCATCCTCCAAGACTAAGAAAGCTTTTGTGCCACCTGCCAACTGGAGATTGACGCTAAGCGTACCGTCCTTGTAATCATTTACGAGGTCAGGAGTTACACGAATGTCTTTCAAATGCAGCTTTGCATCACGGGCATAGAGATAACTTTCACGAGCAACACCACTGAGACGCCAGAAGTCCTGATCCTCACAATAACTGCCATCTGACCAACGGAATACTTGGAAAGCAATTTGGTTATCGCCCTTCTTGAGATACTTCGTTACGTCAAATTCTGGTCCAATCTTAGAGTCTTCACTGTAGCCAACGAACTTACCATTCACCCACAGATATACACAAGATGTCACAGAGCCAAAATGAGCGATTACTTGTTTACCATCCCAGTTGTCTGGTATGCGAATAGTACGACGATAAGAACCAACATGGTTCTCCTTAATTGGAACCTCTGGAGGATTGTTCTTGAAGTTACCACGCCATGCAAAACCAATGTTCACATAGACAGGGTCGCCATAGCCATTCACCTCCCAGATACCAGGAACAGGGAATGTCTTCCACTGCGAGTCATCGAAATCGGTACGGAAGAAATCTGTTGGACGTTGATCAGCATTCTCAACCCAATTGAACTTCCAGTCCCCATCAAGTGAAAGGTAATTAGCCGACTTCTTCATATCAAACTTTGTTCCACGCAGATTTTCAAATGGTGCAAACGCAAAGAAGTCTGTATGCGTTGCAAAACGATTGACAGCATTCACCTGAAGGTCATGCCATTCGGTGAAAGTTGGCTCAATAGCGGCTTTCTGTGCATGAATACCAGACACAGACATGCCCATCAACAAAAGCCGTTAGAAAAAAAGCTTATCCATATTGATAATAATTTAGGGTTTCTTTCTTTAAAAATCCTTAACTCAAACAAGAGTATATAAAAGGATAACACAACAAAATTAGCAAAAAAACCTGTAATCATCGACTTATGTCACGAAAAATATGTATATTTGCTTAGATAAACAGTATAAATAACATTTATTGTATTCCTTATATGGCCAGACAACACTTCCTAACCCATTCACTTGTTTGCTGCCTTTTACTAATTGGCTCTACAAATATTGCAAATGCGCAAAGAAGACATAAAGCCATTACTAAAAAGCAAAAGCAGCCGTTATTCCTCAAGAGTGATACCCTACCTATCGTCGGTTCAATGGCAAAGATAGGTAAGAAACAGATGAATAAAGGTTTGGTAAACTCAGCCATTAATGCCCTTTCCGGACAAGCCGTTGGTGTAAATGTCGTTACGAATGGGCAGGATCGTATGGCAATGTTGACCAGTGTGCGTGTTCGTGGCACGACATCGCTTACTGGTGGTAATGACCCTCTGGTCCTTATAGATGGTGTTTCTTCTGATTTATCTACCCTATCCACCATTTATCCTGCTGATATCGAAAGCTTTACTATCCTCAAGAATGCTTCAGAAACGTCTAAGTATGGTTCACGAGGAGCATCGGGTGTTATCGAAGTAAAGACAAAGCGTGGCAATGGTAGTAAGTTCCAGATTTACTATGACGGAACTGCTGGATTCGACGTTGTATACAAACGACTTCGAATGCTCAATGCTACGGAGTATGTTAGTGCTGCAAAAGCATTGGGATTAGACTATGTTGATAAGGGCTATGATACTAACTTTCAAAAAGAAATAGTACGAACAGGTTTCGTAAACTCACACCACGTGGCTTTTAGTGGAGGCAGTGAGAAGTCTAACTATCGTGCCTCATTAGGCTATGTACGCGGTCAAACGGTTATTAAAAACAAGGATTACAATAACTTCGTGGCTAAGTTAGACATCTCACAGCTTGCCTTTGACGAGAGACTAAAGATAGACTTTGGTGCCTTCGGTTCATCTCAACAAGATGAAAAGATATTTGATATCCAAGCACTTTCCTACTCTACTGCTGCAATGAATCCAACACTCCCATTCCACAAAACAGGAAACGGATGGCAGAGGAATGGCAATGCATCACAGATAGGACCGACAGAACCATTGCTGTTTGAGCGTAACGATGAAAAGAATCTTACGTTCAATTCACATCTGCAGTTGTCCTTACAGTTAACACATAACCTTCATTTAGCAGCCTTAGGTTCCTACTCTTTACACCTCAACGGAGAACGGACGATTTGCTCCGACATGGGTATGGGCGCAAGGATTAGCATATAGAGGAGAACGAAAGACCGAAGATATATTAGGTAACATCTCTCTTGATTGGAAATATCGTTGGGGGGATTAACAAATTATCTACCACCATTCTTGCTGAATATCAGAAGAAAAAGATAGCAGCTTTTTGGACACAAGTAAAGGGATTAACCAACAATTACTTTGGTTATGACAATCTTGGGGCTGCTTCTGACCGTCCTTATGGAGGAACTGGTAGTAGTTATGCTGACCCAAGTCTTACCTCTTTTATGGGTACACTTACCTACACACTACTCGACCGATACACACTTAATCTGACAACACGTGCAGATGGTTCGTCAATGGTTGGCAAAGACCATACATGGGGCATCTTCCCTTCTATCTCAGCAACTTGGGATATGAAGAAAGAAAGTTTCCTACGCAACAATAAGAGCATTAGTCTTCTGAACCTTCGAACCGGTTATGGTCGGTCTGGAAACCTTGGTGGAATCAGTTCTTATTTGACCTTAAGGCAATATATCCCAGTAGGTTTAATCTCGTACAATGGTACACCAACAGTCACAATGGGTACCTTACGCAATAGTAATCCAGACCTACGTTGGGAGACACGTAGCACCTTTAATATTGGTACAGACCTTGGATTGTTCAACAATCGTCTGCTCCTTACAGCAGAGTATTACTATTCCAAGACTACCGATATGCTACGAATATGACGTACCTGTGCCAACTTTCGCCTTCGACAAGCTATTGGCAAATATCGGTTCTATGTCTAACAGTGGTTTTGAGTTGGGTATTGGCGTCGTTCCTATATCAAAGAAAGACATGGAACTCAATGTCAATGTCAATATGGCATGGCAAAAGAATAAACTCCTTTCTCTCAATGGTAAACATAATGGAAGACAGATGACAGCGTCAGAAATAACCCCTATCGGTGGTATGAATGGCGCAGGTTTCCATGGTGGATATAATGATATTATCTATCAGATTGTAGGTCAACCTTTAGGTGTTTCTATCTTCCTCACTGCAAAGGAATCGTTGACAACGGACATGGACACAACAAATACGACATTGCTGATTTGAACAATGACAATGTAATCGACCTCAGCGACCATGGTGACCGATATATCGCAGGACAAGCAACACCTAAGATGACATTGGGTTCTAACATAAGTTTCAGATACAAAACGTTCGACATTTCCTTACAGATGAATGGTGCTTTCGGACATAAGATCTTTAACGGAACAACTCTTTCTTTCCTGAACATGTCAAACTTCCCAGACTATAATGTCCTTGCAGAAGCTCCTGCACGGAATATCGTTGACCAGAATGTGACGGATTATTGGTTGGAAAAAGGTGATTATCTAAACTTTGATTATCTTACGATAGGTTGGAATACACCTGTTAAAAACAAATATATCAACTCACTACGTGTGTCGTTTAGCATCAATAATCTCGCAACAATAACAAGTTATAGTGGCTTAACACCGATTATCAATAGTTATGTAGTAGATAACACTTTAGGTATTGATGACAAACGTACCTATCCTCCTTATCGCACTTATTCTATCGGTGTGAGTATTAAGTTCTAAGCAATTTAACACAACATAAACAACTGTCAAGTATGAAATACTTACTTCGCCCACTCTTTTTTCTAACTCTCCTCACATTGACTGGTTGTCTGGACGAGAATAGCAAAGACAGCCTCGATGAACAACATACCTACACGACAGATAGAGATGTATATGTCAATGCTGTCGCTACCTTGTATAACTACATAGGAAGTGATAAAGACAGTGAGGGATTACAAGGTACTTATCGTGGTGTATATGATTATAATACGTTCACTACCGATGAAGCAATCATACCTGTCCGTGGTGGAGACTGGTATGATGGAGGGTTTTGGGCTGATTTATATACTCATAACTGGGCAGAAGACAGTAAACCGCTCTACGATACATGGAAATATCTCTATAAAGTAATTGTATTCAGTAATGATGCACTTACAACCATCGACAAACATAAACAACTGCTTACAGATGAGCAGTACAAGGCTTATAGGGCTGAGGTTAGGGCTATCCGTGCCTTATACTACTATTACCTTATGGATATGTTTGGAAATATACCATTAGTAACTACGGCTGGCGAAAGTACTGAAAACGCAGATCAAGCAAGTCGCCCTGAGGTATATCGGTTTATTGTAAAAGAACTACAAGAAGTCACCCCACTGCTTCCTACAGGTCATAGTAACCTTCTTGGCAAGAACTATGGACGTGTAACACGTTCTGTAGCCAACTTCCTTCTTGCTAAGTTAATGCTGAATGGTGAGGTTTATTCTGATGCTGATTGGACAGATAATCAACAACCTAATGGTAAGCAAACCTACTTTACCATCAATGGTCAGCAGATGAATATATGGCAAGCCTGCAAATATTACTGTGATAAGGTGACTGCTGATGGCTTTACCTTAGCAGCCGATTATCTCAGCAACTTCTCTGTTAACAACGAGAATTCACCAGAGAATATCTTTACTATCCCACTCGACAAACACCTTTACAAGAGCCAATTCCAGTATCTCTTCCGCTCTCGTCACTACTCACATGGCGGTGCCTTCGGTACAGGCTCTGAGAATGGAGCCTGTGCAACTATTTCAACAGTGAAGACTTTCGGCTATGGTACCAGTAATGTTGACAAGCGATATACTTATAACCTCTACTCTGACACTGTTCGAGTAGATGGAAATATCATATATTTAGAAAATGGCAAACCACTTGTTTATATGCCACTTGATGTAGAGTTAAATCTCACTAACAGCCCATATATCAAGACAGCAGGAGCAAGAATGGCTAAATATGAGGTGGACCGCAACGCCTTTAACGATGGTAAAAGCCCAGACAACGACATTGTTCTCTTCCGTTATGCCGATGTATTGCTAATGAAGGCTGAAGCTGCTGTACGCAACGGAGAGAATGGTAATACTGAACTGAACCTCGTTCGCAGCCGTAGTGGTATGGGAAATAGAACTGCTACATTAGATAACATTCTTGCTGAACGCTTGATGGAACTAATGTGGGAGGGTTGGCGTCGTAATGACCTCATCCGTTTCAATCGTTTCCATCAGTCCTACGACCTTCGCACTGCACCCGCAACAGAAGCCGACCGTCATACTATCGTTTTCCCTATCCCATCACGTGCATTAGACCTCAACGAAAAACTGAAACAGAATAAAGGTTATAAACGCTAAATAAAACCTCCGTCAACCCCATGCTTCTGTGTGAGGTTTAACGCTGTAAGGTTAAGAAATATATTGACAAAATATTCGAGGAAGAGGTAGAGAAATACCTTAAAAGCGAGTTATTCCCCACCTTCGTAAGTCACTTGTCATCAAGCAGTTGTAAAAAGAGGTTTTAATAAGGTGCTTAATAAGGTTCCAAAAGGGCGTTAGTAAGACCTCAAAAGAGCACCTTTTGCAAGCCAATTGGGCGTTAATTGCAAGCCAATTGGTGGTCTTTACAAAATCGATATATGAAAAATATGGACAAATATAGAGAAGTTTGGAGTGATAAGGTTTGTATTTACGCTTAGAACCTTAAGAAATATCACACACAGCAAGGCTCTAAGTTTGCAGCAAGAAACTTAGAGTTGCTCTATGTATCTTATTATATAATAGGTTTAAACTATCACTTCATAATTCGGAAGAATCCTAAAAGATAAAGAAAGCAGGGATAGACGAAGCCGCCTATCCCTGCTTTCTTTTATATATAGCCTGCATAGCTAAAATAGCATTCCAAGGTTTCCTATAAAACTTAAAATCAATATTTTTGTAAGGAATCTATCGCCACCAGCCTATCCTTTCTCCCCTCCTTTGGAGGGGTTGGGGGGAGGTCTTTACATATCCTCTTGGAACAATGGATCCTCAGGAACAACCATAATTGGTTTCTGCTGAGCAGCCTTCATGATATTCTCTGGTACGTACTTATTATCAACAACCAGACGGAAGGTATATTCATTGAACCAAGGATTACTCATAATCAAGTAACCATTCTGACCATAAGAGGCACTCCAAGAGTTCTCTACCTTCCATTTCTTTGGCTGACCATTCTCATCTAAGTCTACTGCAGTAAGTGTCATCGCATGGGTTGAACCACTGTCAAAGGTTGCAATACGCTCTGCCTTATTCATTGGGAAGGTTGTTCCGAAAAGTGTCCCATAGTCATAGTTGTCCAAGTCAAGATAACCACGCTTGCGGTCGAGTTGCTTACCAACATCATAACTGGTGTACATCTTCGTTGAGTCTTTCAGCGAAGCAATAGCCATCTTCGCAATATCTTCCATTGGAAGGTTCACATACTTCCAGTTATGACCATCGTAGGTATGACGGTCATACTCAATTTCGTAGGTCTTATAGTAAGGACGACGAGGGTCGTTCATTGCCATAATAAAGGTTCCATTGAGTGGACCACCCACTGTTTCCTGTAGAATTCCTGTGGTGTATAGGTCTTAGCCTTACCAATCTGCTTACCATTCTTATCCTTGAAAGCAAAGGTGAACGTCTTCACTGGCTCACCCAAAGAAAGTGAGAGTATATGATAGATATTACCCAACATCTCTGTCTTACGTGCCTTGATAGCTGCCTTCGACTTCTTGTCAGCTACCATCTTACGCAGCTCTAAACCATACTCACGTAGTTTTGATGACACAATTCTTGCCATGCGAGAGGTATTTTCAGCTGAATAGGTTTCTTGCATGGCTTCCATTGGTACTACTCCATACTTCTCAACCAAGTCAGATACACCGCAGAACGTACCACCATCACTGATAGGATTCTTAAAGAAGAACTGTACACGTGGGTCGTCTAAAGACTTACCAGCATTGTCTATCACACCCTGCAACATCAAGTTTGCCTTCTCTAACTGGTCATAGAAAGAGAGGTAAACATGAGAATACTCTACTCTTAATGTATCCTTATGGCGACGAGCAAAGTTAGCACGCAGCACATTCAGTCCAGTAAAGAGCCAACAACGACCAGAACTCTTCTGATCTTGAATATTCTGTTTCGGTGTCTCCACACTGAAGTAGGTGTCTACAGGACCAGAATTACGGAAGTTACGAGCAAGATCATCAATAGAATTTGTGGCGATTGCATTCGATAAAGCACGGTCAGATGTTGTCAATCCAGACTTCTGAATCTGCTGCAACATCTGTGCATCAATACCACCATCTTTCGTCTGTGCCTGAAGTGTAAGCACACAACTTAGCAAGCCACAGGCTATAAACATTTTCTTTCTCATTGTTTTCTTAATAATATTAAGGTAAAGGGTTATTAAAAACTTATTTTCTACAAAGATACTATTTATTTCCTATTGTTGTTGTAATAATGTGTGAAAATCATCATTGATATTGATAAATTCTACCTAAAAGGGAAAGCTTAACAATTTCTTTTGGTGAAGAGAAAAGAGTTTATTTCATAAAAATAAAAGGCAGTACATGAAAAGAAGGCATCCTATCCTATCACTTTGACCATACTTTCAGGCATTTTCTATGTAAAACATTTGCGTATATTGTTTTTTTACGAATATTGCATACGCAAATTAGCGGCTGATGAAAGTCGCATAAACTAAAAAAACAAATCTATGAAGAAAATCTTATTGAGTCTGTTTCTTGCTGCTGTCAGCCTTTCAAGTTATGCACAGCACTTTATAACAGACCCTAATTTCAGACAGAAAGTAGAAAACGCATTCCAAGCCAAGATGAAGGTTATTGGTAAGAAGTTCTATAACACAAAGGGACTTCGGGTATCTCCTGAAGAAGAGGAAGCATTACGTTTCTTGTATGCTTATATGCCTATTGCCGATGCAACAGACTATCCAACAGCCTATCACCTTAAAAACATACGCACCGCTTTGCAAACAAGAAAGTCGATGGCATGGGGAAAGGATGTCCCTGAATTGCTTTTCAGACATTTCGTTCTGCCAATGCGTGTGAACAATGAACCACTTGATAGTTCTCGTGCTATTTTCTATCGTGAACTGAGTGAGCGTGTAAAAGGACTTCCTATGAAGGATGCTATCCTTGAAGTGAACCACTGGTGTCATGAACGAGTTACCTATGAACCTTCTGATGCCCGTACTTCTTCGCCTCTGCAGTCTATCCGCACTGGTCGCGGACGTTGTGGAGAGGAGAGTACTTTTACGGTAGCAGCCCTACGTTCTATCGGTATTCCAGCTCGTCAGGTATATACTCCTCGATGGGCACATACGGACGACAATCACGCTTGGGTAGAAGCTTGGGCGGATGGTAAATGGTATTTCTTAGGTGCTTGTGAGCCAGAGCCAGTACTCAACCTTGCTTGGTTTAACGAGCCTGCATCACGTGCAATGCTCATGCACACACGTGCTTTCGGTGATTATGAGGGTCCAGAGGAGGTGATGCTACGTACCAATAACTTCACCGAGATTAATCTCATCGACAACTATGGCAGTACGTCTAAGATTGATTTTAAGATTGTCGACAAGGATGGTAAGCCTGTTGACAATGCAAAGGTAGACTTCAAGATTTATAATTATGCCGAGTTCTATACAGCTGTGTCTAAGTACACGGGTACTGATGGAACGACCTTCCTCTCTGCTGGTAAGGGTGATATGATTGTCTGGGCATCAAAGGATGGACAGTTTGGCTTGCTAAAGCTACCTTTGGAAAGGATAAGTCAATCACCATCAAACTGGATTATAACGAGAAGAATATGCCAAAGGAGGCTGATCTCGACATCGTTCCACCTGCTTCTAATACTACATTACCTGCCGTTACCAAGGCACAGCGGGATGAGAATACACGTCGTTTGACTTATGAGGATTCTATCCGTCATGCTTACATTGCCACCTTCCCTACTGCAGAATCAATGAAGGATTATCGTTATCCTGCAGCCACACCTTATATTATAAAGGCACGTGGTAACTGGAAGACTATTCAGGCGTTTGTTGAGAAGTATGCTAATCAGCAAGATCGTGCACTAAAGTTGCTCAGTACTTTGAGCGACAAGGACCTTCGTGACATGCCAATGGAAATCTTGGAGGATAACATGAAGGCTAAGAGCAGCCAACTCTCTCCACGTGTTGAGAGTGAAATGATTCTCACACCATTCAAACAATTCTTCGAGAAAGCCTTTGCAAAGGAGGCTGCAAGTTTCCGTAAAAATCCTGCTTTGTTGGTTGAATGGATTAGAAAGAATATCCGTATGAACCCTGATAGTCGTGCGATGAGAATCCCACAGACACCAAGAAGTGTATGGGAAAGCCGTATTACCGATAGCCGTAGCCGTGATATCTTCTTCGTAGATGTAGCACGCAGTCTTGGTATTGAGGCCCGTATGGACCCTGTGGCATGGAAGATTCAGTATAAACAAGATGGCAAATGGGTGGATGTTGACTTTGATGCAGCAGCTCAGCAGACTGCTAAGACTGGAAATTAGTACTGACATTCACCCCTGATGGCTTCCTCGATGATCCTAAGTATTATAGCCATTTCAGCATTAGTAAGATTGTTTACGGACAGACATGGCTGATGAACTTTGACGAAGGACAGGTAGATATGGGTGGCGGTGCTACTTGGTCGAACACCTTTAAGAATGGGGCTACACTCGATGAGGGTACCTACATCCTCGTGACTGGTCAGCGTATGGCAGATGGTAGTGTACTTGCACACAGCCGTTTCTTCCAGATTAAACCAGGCGAGACAACCACTCTCCCACTCGATGTACGTCAAGAAAGCGAAGGTGTGAAGGTGATTGGTAGCTTCAATAGCGAAGACTTGTTTGACAAAGACGGTCAGAACGTTTCTATCCTAAGTCAGACTGGACGTGGATATTACGTTCTCGGCGTATTGGGTATTGGTCAAGAGCCAACCAACCACGCTTTGCATGATATTGAAAAGATGAAGGATAAACTCGATAAATGGGGTCGTCCATTCGTCTTACTCTTCAAGAATGAGGCGGAAGCTAAGAAGTTCCAAGCACAGAAGGGTGAGTTCCCTAACCTCCCTGCGAAGACTATCTTCGGTATTGATAAGGATGGAACCATCCAGCAGGAGATAGCAAAAGAGATGAAACTCCGCAATACTGAACAGCTGCCAATATTCATTATCGCTGACACCTTCAATCGGATTGTCTTCCTTTCTCAAGGATATACAATCGGATTGGGTGAGCAGCTCGTTAAAACAAGTAGTAAACTTTAAATAAGGAGGGAGAGGAGTTAAGGAGTGAAAGGGAGTTAAGACAATACTATTTGTTATTGTGATGTAGACTGTTAATCGTCTAATAAACTACATCTATAAGAGTATTGTCTTAACTCCCTTTCACTCCTTAACTCCTTTAACTCCTCAAATAATCCAACATGAACCGAACTGATTTTGAGATAGAGATATGTGCTAATAGCGTTGAAAGCTGCGTAGAAGCGCAGAAAGGTGGAGCTAATCGTGTAGAACTCTGTATGGGTATTCCCGAAGGTGGCACCACACCATCGTATGGTGAAATAAAAATGGCGAGAGAAGTGTTGAAGAAAACACGTCTACATGTCATCATCCGCAACCGTGGTGGCGACTTCCTTTATACTAAACAGGAACTTCAGCGCATGGCTATGGACATTGATCTCTGCCGTGACTTAGGTGTGGATGGCGTTGTTTTTGGCTGCCTAACGCCTGAAGGAGATATCGACTTGGCTGCCAACGAATATCTAATGTCACATGCAAAAGGGATGAGTGTCACCTTCCATCGTGCCTTTGACCGCTGCCGCGAACCAGAGAAAGCCTTGGAACAGCTCATTGCACTCGGCTTTGAAAGAGTACTTACATCGGGACAGCAACCCACTGCCGAGAAGGGTATTCCCCTACTCCAGCGATTAAAGCTGTTGGCAAATGGTCGTATAAAAATCATGGCGGGATGTGGTGTGAACGAAAAGAACATCGCTCGCATACGCCAAGAAACAGGCGTACCTGCCTTCCACTTCTCTGCCCGTGAGCCACAAGCAAGTCGCATGATCTACTCTAATCCTTCTGTTTACATGGGTGCTGAGGGTGCCGATGAAGACACTATCATGTTAACAACAGAGCGCAGAGTGAGAAATACTATTGACGCTTTGATGGGAAAGAAGGCGTGAGGTAATGCCATTAAGTAGTAGATCTCTTATATTGCAGAAGACACAAAAAATATAGTAGATTCGTCTATCGAAATAAACAGGTATGGTAAATAAAGTTTTTTGTTTAGAAACGGAGTGGGAACAGAGTGTATATGATTTGAAATATGATTCTCAGGCAAAGCCTCTGTTAGAGTTTTTAAGTAACTCCTGTGGTGTAAACTTTTCTTTTAGGCAAGTTGCAACTCCATCAGATTTCAAATACTATATAAGTCATTTAAAGCAGGCTTCATATAAGGATTTTTCTATTGTGTATTTATGCTTTCATGGCGAAAAGGGTATTATTGCATTTGCTGGGTCAGATAATAAGGCTAAGTGCTCAATATGTAGTTTGATAGATTTCGCTAACGAAAATGAAGGAATCTTAGAGGAAAGTTTGTTCATTTTGGAAGTTGCAGAACTTTTAAGATGAATGATAGTGAGATTAAGCAGTTCAAGAGACTGACAGGTGCAATAGTGGTCTCTGGCTATGAGAGGAGTGTTGAAATAACTACAAGTTTCATCTTTGAAGCATGGTTGTTAAATACTTTATATCATTATCCGAACTTGAGAGCGACGTCACTGATGAATAGGGCACAGAAAGAAATGCCTTATTTTGTAGATAAGTTTAAATTTATGGCATTATAATTATGGAGGAAATTGTTATTTCTGCTTATTACAAGGGGTAATTCAGGTGTAAAAGGAGTTTGGAGCAGTATAAGGAATTAATACAATAGTCTGTTGGCAGATGTTCTTCTTTGGTGTTTACCAGTAGCACACCTCGTGTTTGCTATTGGCACGGTTTGAGTTGGGCTGTAACACAAAGGAAAACGGAGACGTGAAGCAGTGGCTTGAAGGTGATTAAAGCTGAAAATAAACACAGGCGGTAGACGCCTCTAATCTTTTTCAGCTATTTTATTAGCTGTGAACCGAATCCCAGAGTAAATTTCCTTCGTACTGGATAGCATATCCGTTTGTGAAATAAGGCAGGCTGAATACGAATGGCAGCTCATGCTCAAAACATAAGATAGAGTAGGGAACTGTATGGAGGTGGTTTGAAAATTGCTGTCACTCCTATCACAACAAACCACACTGTAAGTGACTTATTATAAACTCTTTATCACAAATGTTAAATATGACAGCAACTAAAAATAAAAATAAAATAGGGGGAATAAGAATACAAAAGTCCTCTCTATGACTGCTAATTGGTGTGACATATCTCCGAAGGCATCTCCCCTTGATATGCCGTCTATACTAAACCATCTAACTGTTTCT
>BNJV01000002.1_pt1 | contig 246016 bp, 174 predicted proteins | sample 8540591 | NCBI WGS metagenome assembly BNJV01 (sample SAMD00202457, study PRJDB9452) | human saliva metagenome | host: Homo sapiens | reverse complement strand
GGTGGTAAAGATGCAGCGACAAATGATTTTACAGTAAAGATTTCTCACGTGCCAAATATGGCGACTGGGCTGGCGATTCTAAAAGTAAGCTCCTGCCACAAAGGTGACGTAGGAAATGTAGGCGGCGAAAATAGCTAACGATCTAAGCGATAAGACAAATAGGAGAATTTCTTGGTAAAAGAAACTTTCTCTTATAGAGCAGCATCTCTCGATAGTCGTTAACAGCGTCATCAGCACGTCGATACCGCTACTAAAATTTACATCTGAGCTAAATCAAAGGCAGTTACAAAAGAGGCTTGATGGTACTAAGACCTGGGAAACTTATCTTAAAAGCTCAACGCAGCGACAAGGTCATCAAAGGTCTCGACAGTAGCGGCAGTAGCGCTGGGACAACACTTTTCCTATCATTTTAAGCCGGGCGGTAAAGAAATGAATTTTATAAGATAAACAAAATATAGCAGGCAGTGGGCGCCGGTTTTCACCCCTATACAAACTCAAAACCAGATTTAGCGCTTGATACGGCAATGAGATCTGTGGATTATTACAAAACAAAAATAAAAATTGCGGCTTGGCAAATCAAAATAGGACTATAGTTGGCTCAGACTACCAGTAAGGATTAGCCGCGAGGACAAAGACTGGTTTAAGAAATAGAATTGAGGCTAGATAATAGCGACGTAAAAGAGACCATCGTAGCTTCTTTCTTCATACAAAATGGCTTTACAAAACAGAGACGGCTTATCAGTGCTAAGGCCTACGCTTTTAACTTAGGTGAGGCGGCTCCTTCAATGCAAGCGTGGAAATGAAAGAACTTTACGCTATGCGCAGTGGTATCGTGTTCTTAGTATCATTGCTATGATGAGCTTTAACATATAATGAAACATCTCAAACTACTTTCAAACCGGAGCTGTAAATGGCTCGAGGACGCAAGCGGGATCGCACTGGAGCCATTCAAAATGGGCACCGCAAAATGGCGGCGATCTTCAGAAGGGCTGGTGGAACGCGACTGGGCGGTGGTGGTGGGGTGGATGCTAGATGTAATTACTAGATTATCCCCGCCGTATGAGTACTGATGGCTGGTAATGTCAAAGCAGGCAGATACGGTAACCATGAATCTTGCTAAAATACACCAGCAACTGGTCTGATAAGTCTACAAGGAAGTAATTTTTCTACCGAAGTTATTGAATATAAAGATCTAACTTGCAGGAAGATACAAATGCACTTGTGTTGATTTCACAAAAAAGATGGCGGCGTTGTGGCGATATTTTCTGATGTTGGCTATTACAATGTGCAAGATTCTTTTGATGGGGTGATATTACAAAGTTTAGACATATGTAAAAGTTGGCGTAAAAAGCACTGATGGCAACACTTTAAAATTTCAGGTTGTTAATAAAACAAATTCTGGAGCAGTATCATCCCAAACACACAGCGTGCCATAGTGCCAGAGGCGAGCGCTGATCAAAAGATGCGGCAAACGGCATTTTTGATCTAAATTTATACTACGACTATCGTCCATGGATGGAAAATATAAAAAATGGCGAAAAGGCAACCCTTAAAAAACGTTACAGGTTTGTCTTTACTGAAAAATAACTCGTACTAAAAGCTTGCGCGGGGGCAAAAACTCAGAATAACCATCACCTGCCAAGTCAAGGCGGTTTATTGATGAGGGCGAGTTACGCTCATTGCGGCGATATTTTTTGTAGTGATCATAGGCTCTATTTGTATACTATAGCTCTTTCGATCTTCTTGCTTCAATTAAGCAAAATAATTAATTACCTAAGGCAAAGAGTAGACTAGTAGCCCGTGCAGCATTTAAGATACGCCATGCTAGCTATCATAGCAATGACTTTTTATAAACTGGAGCAAAGTTTGCCTTGGCAGCGACAGGCACAATCCGATAGCTGGCAGATTAGCGTCTCTACCTTTAAAGTATATAAAATACTTTGGCGATATGAGATAACGGCAAAACAAAAGATGCTGTAATGATAGAAGGAATAAATCAAGGCACGATAATAGCAGTGTCTTTTCAACTCAAAACGGAAAACCCTCAAATCTATAAATTTTCACAAACGAACTCTTCAGAAACTTTAAATACATAAAGATTTTACTTTAATTTACTTTTAGTTTCATCATTATAATCATCACCACTTTCTACTCGAGATTACGATGAACACACTTAAGCATTGGGAAAACAATTTGGTATGAGGCCCATCAAAACTACATCCAAGACGCTTTTTTTGACACCTTGCTTAGTACAACCTTGTCCATCTGTAAGATGCGTAGTAGGAGCAAGATTGAAAAGCAAGGTAAAGGAGGCTTTAATGCAGGGTTTTCTCAAATATAGCTCACAAAGACACGATAGTCGTCCGCCAAAGATAAAGATCTCTATGCAGCGATCAGTCTTGCTATGAAAAGGCTTCAAAAGTTTAAGAGAGGCGATAAAATTACAGTAAAAGCAAGGCTGATGATAAAAGGCCTACAGCAAAATGGGCGAAAGATCGAAGTGTGGAGATCGTGCCTATGGGGCTTAAGATTACAAACCTCTTGAGGTAGAAGAAGCGCTTGATAAACTAAAATCAAGCGATAAGCAATTTATATTTAGCAGCATCGATGCCAAAATACGCGTCATCTACGAACAGACGGAACTTTCGGTCTTTTAAAAACTAGAGGCGCTTTACTAAATTAGCCTAATAATTTCTCTAATCTTTAATTATTAAGCTATTTTTAAATGATTGCTAACTTTATAATACGACTTCTTTTAAGTGTTTCCGGATTAGCTCAGCGGTAGAGTGAGGTGACTATATTAATCACTTGGTCAACTGGTTTCCGAACCCAGCATCCGACCATATGTCTTTAAAAGTCACTAAAATCCAGCTTTTAACGATGTTTTCAGAACTTTTAAGTTTTCTTATTTTTGTATTTTCCCTTGTTTCCCCTCAGCTTTGCTATATTTCAAAGTATATCATTTTGCTTTTGTTAGCCAAAGGCCGATTATATGTTCGGCTTTTGGCGAAGTTAAAAATAAATACTCTTCATTCATCCTATATAGCTTCATTTAGACTTTTTATAATGCATCATCAGAGCAGAAGGTGGAAATCAAAAATAAAAAGGATCAAAAATGAAAGAAAAGGTGCCTAGTTTGCACCTTGTTTTAGCTTGACGTCGACAGACAAGTTTGCAAAGCAGTACATCCCCACATCAAAGAGCGCTTTAAACATAGCTGAGAAAACTCGCTCAGAGCGTGTCAAGACCGCGAGATGAGACGTCAAAAGGCTGGTGCACGACATGCCAGATAGAGTCATCAAGGGCGGCGTCAAACAAGAGATCAAGATCGATGCCACAGCGGTCAGATCGTTAAAGTAAGAGAATAAAATAAAGAAAACATATCTTGCCAGCGAACAGAGGCGGTAGATTTTCAAATTTGCTCTTAGCATCGACGAGTACATGTGGCTACACTCAAAGCGCTTGAGGCTGGCTGGAGCCTTGGTGAGGCGGAAGCTTGATAATAAAATGGTAGCTTGGATAACACTAAAGTGAAAACTTCCGGCGCGGCGGGAGCGAGAAAAAGTGATCATAAACGCTCACGCAGGGCGGATAATCAGCAGCCCAGCTGCGCAAAGTGATCTAACGCGCCCGGCACTTTGGGCGTTGGAATTTTATCAAAGGTGAAAAGATGAGTGGTGAGCAAGGAACCAAGCGAGTAACGTTTGGCAAGGCAGCTCAGAAAGGGTGAACGAGGGTACTGGCAGCAAACTGAGGAGATTGGTGAAAATACTGCTAATAAAAATGGTTTGACAGATTGAGCCAAGGCGGGCAAAGCCCTGAGGGTTGGATAGATTAAAGCACGCTCGCATATGAGCTCAAAATTCTCTCTCAGTGCGCGGAGCTTTCGCTCCAAGGAATGCGGCGGATGCTTGCTCATCTACGAAACTGAGGCTGGAGTATAGTATCAAACGCTTCAAACGCTCTAAAGACGAGGCGCGCCTGGGCCTATCAAGATAAATGAAGAGCAGGTAAGAGCCAGAAGGGCTGGCTCGCATCTCTGCCAGAAGTTATCGAGGGTCGTCATAGAGCGCCTTCAAAGCAAAGGACATTGAAACGGATGTACCTCCGATCTATCCTAGCGACAAAGTTTTGGCAACTAGTTTTACGGAGTATTTTATAGAGGCAGGGCTAAGTGCAATATTTGTGCACATATGATTTTAGAGATGATTATGCATGCAAATGGCGGAGTGCAAATCCCAAATAAAAAGCCAGGTGACTCCTATAGCTGGCGAAAAACCACGTGTAAATGGGCCAGGAGTAAGAAAACACACAGTCGTCGAGGACGAGAATAGACCCTAAATAGCGGTCATCCTCAAGGCACTAAGAGAAAACGGATGCCCAAGCGTCGATGAAGCGCGTTTAACGGCGAGAGCGATGGACTTTACCGCCGTCGCGCCACGATCTCATCGATAGCCCGATCTCATGATGCCGCAGTGATGGACGGACTGTTTTGCAAAGATCGCGCGCCGCAAAAGCTGGCGACCCTATGCCTGATACTAACGGCAAAAAGGACGGTGGCGGACGACGTTGTTGCGAAGCTAGACGCGGGCGCGGATGACTACTTGGTGCAAGCCGATCTGACTTTGAGGGCTGCTGGCTAGATGCGCACTTGCATCATTCCGCCGAAACAGCGGCAACGTGGCTGGCGAGTGCGCGGGCGGGCGTACAGCCAGCGACCTTTCTAAAAAGTCAGTCGAGGTGGCGGCGAAGCAGATCGAGCTCCACCACGGCAAAGAGTATGAGACAGGTGACTGCTGCTAAACAAGGAGCGGGGTGCGACTCGCGACCCAGAGTCAAGAGCACGTCTGGGACTTTGACTACCGCGAATTGGCTCAAACGTCATCGGCGATGTAACCCTTACACTATAAGAGCTTGGCAGGTCTGCGGTGATCCAGACTAAAGAGCGCTTGGTTATGTTTGTTTAAAGGACTAAAGCAGCTCTGCACCGACATCCGAGCAACGCTTGCAGCGTATTAACGCTGAGTACTCGTATCGTCATTACTATCGTAGCGGCTCTCATTGCCATCTCGGCGGTCGTAGCGGATGAGGTTTTGAGGATGTGGTGCGAGCCGCCAAATCAGTCAATTAAAATAGCCAATAATGATATGGATGAGTTTGGAAGCCAGGTACCGGTGAGTGGGATATTTTACCAAAATATAACGCAAAGGCGATGTATGATCGGTGGTCGCACTTTCAAAACACTTTCTCACATTTCGCCGATGAATATGGCGGTGCAGTGCGCCTGAAAACAGCGAAAAGCCGCTTACTACTACGATAGCGTCAAGCTAGAGCAAAGGGATTCTGGGTCGAGGCGTGATTAAATGCGGGAAAATTACTTTTAAAAGAGGGGCTAATTTTACTGGCTCTTGGCGTTTTGTGCCGGTTTGTATTATTTTCTCTTTTGTGCTTTACGGTGGCTATAAAACGATATGCAGTGAAACCAGTCCGCTACGATGTCTAAAACTGCGCACGCTTGAGATGAGGCAGTAGTCGGGACTTTTCAAAAGCGCGCCAGACCTGCCTGCTGCACGAGGCAGCGCGACGCTCGCGAGCGTTTTGCAACCGGATCTCGACTCCCTGAAAGGTCTATCACGGCGAGAAACAGCTCACATCAGACGTCTCGCACGAGCTGCTGAACGCCGCTATCTGTCATCGCGGCTGAGAGCGACTACGCGCAAAACTACTCATGGTAGGCGGACGAGGCCAAGGAGTCGCTGGAGGGTCATCCCTGGGCAGTCAAGAAAGATAACCTCGCTGGTAGATCAAGTTACTGGGCTTTTCAAGGAGTAGAAGCTGGCAGAAATTGGAACAAAAGTATAAATTGGCTCTATCTTGCAAATTAGCTACCGACTATGAAAGCTGCGCCCAGTACAAGGGCTAAATTGTGCGTTGCCCAACGGATATCCAAATTTTGGGTAATGGGCTGTTGATATCAGGAAACAGTGGATACTTTAGCAACACTGAAATTCCCCACAGAAGTTGGGGTCAGGCTAAATTAGCCCTCACAAAACACCTTTTTTGTCTGTAAGGGCAGTGGCTTAGGCATCTCTAAAGATATCAGTAATCTAGAATAAATTTTACCAAGTTGAAGCTCAAAACAAAAAGCCAAAACAGAGCAGCGGCCTTGGTCACTTGCCATCGCTGCAAATATAGCTAAGTGTACAGCGCAAGCGCGTAAAAAGCGAAGCTGGGGCTGGAAGCAGAATTTGGGCAAGTTGAACATATGCGGTCAGAGAAGCGTGGAATTGAATAACACTAGATAAAATTACGTAAAACAAAACTCTCTAAATAAAGGCAATTGAAATTCTACTGATGACGTCTATTTATAAGCACAAAATTATCAAGTTGTGAGATAGATGAAATAGTAACATTGAGCAAAAATATTACAGATGTGTGATTTAAAAGCCAATTTAGGAGCTTTTAAAAAGATTTGTAAAGATGTTTTGTAAAGTAATGCCAAGGAGTACCACAGCACGAAACTTGTGAATTTTGACTTTTAGGAATTACTAAAATGCATTGATTGAGAGAGTAAATTATGCAAATGTAAGTGCGACCACAATCTAGAGCCCAGTGATTATAACTTCAGTACTGGCTTAAAATCAGAATCCCCGTTAAAAAACATAGTCAGTCCACTATTCATTATCATTTAAAAATAATTAAAATTTAGTCGTCAAAGGTTTAAAAGATATATAATGCCTTTGCGATTTAAATGGAATTATCTTACAAAATGGGTTTATCTTGAAAAATAATCTTAGCATTTCTCTTGTTTTTATCCTTTCCTTCTCTTCTTAGACGCTCAAGTCGCTGGATATAGGACAATTACTATAGAGATTACCTTGATCTTGCGCGCAAAATAAAGGCATCTTTAAAGCCACAGACGCACCACTAGAATTACGCAAAGCAGCTTCCGTTTTAATAAGATCCCAAACAACAACGCAAAAAATAATAAAGCACTCATGGACTGAGAGCCACATGAAAGTGACGGCAATCACACACTTCTTGCCTCCAGCTGCTACAAATTTTAACTTCAAAATGAGGCTGGTTTGGCAATACGCACTTTATGAATACGCAACGATGCCATAAAGCTTTGGTGCAGACACAACGCGTATCACGAACTTCAAAATATATAGTCGAAGGCAGATCGATCCTTTGGATGTACCGGTGGAATATAGCCAAGATCAAACAAAGATGAGCTAATGCAAACAAGATAGAGATCGTTTAGAGATATAAAAAATAGCGGCAGGCTATGGCGAAACGTCACTTGCATACGAGGCTGGCGCGGGCTCCGCCGCATGAAAGCCAGAGCGGTACAGATGGTTTTGCTGAGGGTGATGGGCGCTACTGGAACTGAGCGCAAAATATAGTAAATAACGCCGCGGCGCAAGCGGCGTGGGGATGAATTAGCGTATTCTGCGGTTTATGAGCCATTACTCAAGTGTAAGCAAACGCGGTTTATCTATTTATGACTTCAAACAGAGGCTGAAATAGACTTTTGCGGGATAGTGGCTCTGGGTTTTTTCCCATCTATGACGCAGTAGCTCAAAAATGGGTTTTAATGGGCGTTTTAGCTTGAGTTGAGGATAATAAACTACGCTTCTATATATCGTTACTGCAAAGTTTTAACGACTATATAAAAGTGTAAAATTGGTAAGTAGGCGCTTCAAATGTCCTGGGCGAGCGCGCTGGTGCAAATAAGATAATATATTTAGCAGCTAGGTAAAACAAACATCACGCTAAGCTCAATCTAGACTTAGGGCGGTATCGTCGTAATGGAGATAATACGCTAAATAGCACAAATAGTAGCAAGATGGCGGGAATTACGGGTTTGACATAGCTGGGGTGCTAGTTTTAAATTAAACGTCGTTGGGCTGGAAAACGTGCCACGAAGTTGTGAGCGGCAATAGTAGCTCAAGTGGCAGCAAACCACTAAGGCTAGGCGAGCGTGGTTGAGCTAAGAGCTTTCGTGCGCTTTTAATCATTATCTAACAAGTGTGAGGGGCTCTGGGCTTAGCGTGAATGAAAATTTAAATAAAACCTGTCTTTAGTAATGGCGGTGGGCCTTGATCTAAATATTTTGATCAGACTTTTGACAACATATCAGCCAACTCAAGCGACGCGAGATAACAAATGAAAACTCACAAAACTGACATGCTATAAACGGCGAGAGTGGCAAGATGCGATATTCCGCAGCATCGATAAATATAGAGCTAAAGCATAGCCCGGGCGAAGACAGGGCTTGTTTTGACGGAGGATTTGGCATTGATGGTGCTTTGAGCCTAGAAAACGCCAAAGTTATCCAAGGTCTGTCAAGACTGCCTGTTGAATGCTGGCGTTTTAACTCCCCTGGCAAAAAGGCGGGCCGCGGCGAACCTACCACCGACGAGCCAGCTATCACTCGCCCATCACACTCTCTCCAGCCTGACTGGGACGAGGAAAATTTAGTGCAAAAGATGGCTTGGCTTAAATCATCAGGCTTTATAAGGTAAGATGCTAAGCTATTGAGGCATCGGCCTAAAACTCGGTCATAGAATTAGTGGCGGTAACTCACTATGGGTCGTTGATGGCTCAAATACCTATGTTGACTGACTTAAATACCCATAGGAGATATTGAAATAAGAGTACTTGTTAAAGACATTCATTGACAATAAAATCAATCATGGATAGTGATAGCCCTACTTTAAAGTGGGGTGGCGCAAGCCTGGCCAAGAGCCTAGTTATAAACGGCAAAGATACGCCTTTAGCTAAGATATGTGCTCTGGGGAATTAGATAGGTGAGGTAGAGGTAGGAAGCTAGTGGTGCGCAAAAGCAGCTTTGGCCTGATAACCTCATAAAGAGCCCTGAATAAGAGCACAGCAGTGAAAATGAGCCGGTACTTGATTTAGGGAGTCCTAACTCTTAGTGCTGGGAGGTGATGTTGATTTACAGCACTTAAAGGTGGCATGGCCTTGATAAAACACATATACTTTAGTAAGCGCGCAAAATATCATAAATGAGGCGCTATCTTCAACAGCAGACAAAACTTGAGGGATTTGTTTATGACACGCCATAAGTGACAGCAAGATCGTGATGAAGCTAAGCGACCAAAGGAAAATCAGCCGTTTCGTCCAATGTAGTGCAAAGTGTTTCGGTGGCAAAGAAAAATAAAATCCTAAGCATGCTAAAGGCACGCCTGGATTTGTGCAAGCAATCTCTCAAGTGAGTGACAGGCAGGCGCTGAAAACCGCAAAAGCGAATAAAGATATGAAGAAAATTTCCTATTGCCCCATGAAGTGAGCATAAAGCCTTACAAAGCAGCAATGACTGATGAACTCTGCGACTATTTCAGGTCCCGCAGCTGAGGCAAAGGCTGATATCTCAGTTTAAGCTAGCTGGACTTAGTGACATCATACTTAAAGAGAAGCGCGAAGATGGCTTACGAGCAGCAGAAGCTAACAGGAAGAGAAACAACTTTAAGGCAAATAAATGGGTGTATTTTAAAGATAAAAAAGCGATGGCGACCTTGATTATGGTACAAATATCGGCTATGACGGAGAGTTGACGGGTTTTACTCTTGACGTGAGCGCTGGAGTAAGCAAAGGCTAAATTATTCAATCTGTTAAAGATGATGCTGGAATTACCTGGTTTTGGTGCATATGGGCTTTTTAGAGGCTCACGGATACAAAGTAACTTCATTACATATTTATAAACAAAACATGTAGCTGGTGGGGCTAGCTAGCGTAAAGGTAGAGCATCCTCTCAAACTACTATAAATATAAAATTCCTCTCTAAAGTGGCAGAGTATGAGCAAAGCATAAAAGCCACTACTGGCACTAGAGTTTGGCATGGCATTGATGGATTTAAAAATGACCGATATGATTCGAGAAGGCATAAATGACTTTTAATGTGGCTGTAGCAGGAGTAGAATACCCTTTAAATAGCAGAAAAACGCATTTAGCGTGCAATTTTAATGACAAAGTGCTATATAACTCCAGAAGATAGATCTGTCTTCGCTTAATAATTCAAGTGGTACTGTTGATTACAAACGATAACAATAAGCTAAACTACAAGCTTACTTTAAACTCAGACACTAAGCTGCGGTGGTTCTCTCTTCTCAGCTAAGCAGCATGCTTGATATTAGTAAAACTTCTGGCGCAAGTGGTGGTTTGAAGATCAGTGCTCATTACCCAAATTTATGTCAAGGTGGATTCATTCACTTTGGCGTTGGTAAAAACAGATTCGGTTAACTAGTTTGAGATCTAATGATAAATGGTGGTTAAACTTGAAAGTGGGTAGATGGGTTCTGAAATCAAATGATTATATATAGTATCGTTAGATACGTTGTTGCATTCTTTAGCTTTGCTTAACTCATTTATCCGTAAGTATTTAACAGTTCGTTTCATTTAACATTTTTTGTATTAAAAAGCTCAGTCATTACTAAGCCAGTTATTATTGCTATGCTATGCGTGATTTTGATATTATCGCTCTTAGCGTCTTTGGCTCATCTTTCAAAGCAGTATTGATACCCACCTGCAAAAAAGGGGCGACCATGTGGAGCACAGTGCCAGCCAGCCACTATTTTTGTCTCTTTGCTTCCTTCTGCTTTGATAGTGCCTCTGCCTCATCACATTGCAAAATCCCGCTAGAATTAGCACTGGCGTTCCTACTCCACCTACCTTTGAGACATTGGTTATTTTTCGCTATCAAACCATTTTATCTCTAAGCATTATATTTTTGTGTGATTGATTTAGTAGTTGAAATCGACCTAGTCTCATCTTCGGTTATAGTGTATTCTACTCCGGTCATGATCCTTGTCTTTGTCTATGAAAATAAGCGTTTTTATTTTTTCCACGCAAAAGGTTATCTCGAGATCGTCAATATCTTTTTACAAACGCGCGCAGTCGCTTAGGTCGTATTGCTCGATGTCGCCTACCTCATCCATTCGGTCAAAATTAATCTTGATGTTATAGCCATTTTCTTTGGCTATCGATTTTAAAATTTCTTTATAACAGGCTTTAAATGTCCTATTCTTTTTCTCTCGAAAAGCCTTAAAAGTACCGATAACCTCGATCTCGTAACATTTATAATTATATTTGTTGTGGCGATCTTAAAATCACCAAAAAGCGCCGTCAATATAAAATTCCCCAATCTCATCTTCTTCTCTCAGCGGTGGTGCGCTCCAGTGCCTTTATTGAAGCATCATCTCGTCACTCATGATCATCTATGCCTATATCGATCCATGGTATCTCATCAGGTATCTACACCGTTATATAGATTCAATGTCATCCTCTAGTCTTCTGTGTTAAGGGCATGAGAGGGTTATCGCTGGCATGGCAAATATTTTATCGCGGATCGTCCGATCTCGCTCCGCGTCTTACAGGACGCTTTTGTCAAGGTATCTTTTTTTTGATTGATATACTGCTGATTAGATCTCTTTGTTCTTTTGATACTTTTATGGCGTTCTATTCATCGCACGTTTCTTAATACCTTGTGACCTCTTTAGATTGATTAAAAAAATCGCTCGCGAAAAATAAATATTACAAATTCTTATTTTTTTTTATGTAATACCATTCCATTAAAGAGTTTGACAAAGTTATCGGTGCTGCGCCATCAGTGAATAAGTATATATGGTTACCTCTTTTGTGAAGGATCAAAAGCTGGTACAAGCGGTAGCAAACGCGCAAAGCTCTTGATCCGCTAAATTGAAAGCGCATCATCGAGCAACAAATGGCTTCAAGCTAAATTCCTCATCATATCCTCCACAGGTATGTATATACTGGTCTGTGATCGTGTTTTCTTGTCGTAATTCACACTTAAATTTTCTCTATACCTGCCGACGTTGTCATCTATACTAAAAACATATTTGTCGATCATTATTATCCTTATATCTGCCCCTTAGTCATATAACTATAGCTCGAGTTTTGCACCGCGCGGCTGCGCCTGCGGCGTGGCGTTTGATCCTCATCGTAATATTTACTGCTTTATTTGTCGTTGGTAAATCCCAGTTTTGTTGTTCAACTGCGTTTTGCCTTTTAGCTTCCGTTCTCGCTTATAAGCTCCTTGTGCTTTGCGTTTTGGCTTACTATCATGCGGAAAATAAATTAAAAGGGTTATACCAGCTGCGTTCCGCGCCGTCTAGCCCCAGCATATCTTTAAACCGCCACTTATATCAAGTTTTTTAAAGCCATCTACAATACTATTAAATGAAAGCCAACTACTGGCTGAAAAAAAAAATGTGAGTCATTTAATAGGCTTTTTGTGCTGATCCATGTGCTAAATTAAGCCTCACCTGTCTATTATAAGCGCTATTGCATTTGTGATGTACACACCTGCTTAGTGGGAATGTAATAATATTTAGGGCGCGCTCATCCATTTCAAACTCTCGCCCACTGCATTTGTTGCCAATCTCCTGGATGTGGCGTTTCTTTGATGATTAAAAAGTAAATAAAAAGTGATGCTATGCCTAGAAGAAATAGGCATATTTCATTATTCAAACTCACTAAATTACATCTGTGAGCCACCCGATTTGTTCAGTGCCTCAAATGTGCTAACAAAAGGCTTTTACGTGATCCCAATATGGATTAACAATCCAGCCATGCGATGCTAAATAAGACCGATGGGATTGCTTAAACCTGTAAAACAGCGCTCTAAACCTAAAACTATCTTTTTAAGCCTCAAACGGAAATCCTGGGAGCGCCACTTGCTGCACTGCTTGCCAATCTAAAACTTTTAAGTTATTGTGTAAGCCACAAGCATCGCCTTTATCTTCATTAAGATATTGCACTGCGACAAAGATGCGTTGGCTTTAAACAATCAAAGGTAACATCATTAAATTGGCAGTATCCGCCAGGTGAAACGTCAAGCGCCGATGATGCTTTAGTGTTATCATTGCCACGTTGGTAAAAAAGCGGCAACGCCGGCCTATTTTTTAGCTTCTGGAGTCTTCATTACTTCGCTTTCGGTCGGTTAATTTTTGCTTATAAATTCCGTGATTTTTCTCCTCTTTTAATATATGGTAAAAAACCCTACCAAAACTTACTAAGCTCATTTAACGCGTTTTCATTAGTTGAATTTTATTTTTTCCGTAGTATCACTTCTTGATTGAAATTCCGCTTCCATTATTAAGCGTTTATTGTCACACTTAGTGCCATAGCCTTATCAAAGTTCTCTATCACACCAGTTAGCAAGAAATATCATCTAAAGTTTTGCCAAGATAGTAGTTAAAACGCCAGTCTTTTCTTTTATTTTTGATAGTGTATGTAAAAGTCAGTTGGCGTGCTTTTGTGGATTTTTTAGGTATGCTTTTAACTCTTTACCACTAGTACCTATGGCTTCGACGCCTTTGAGATCGCCGCCTGCCTTATCGGCGTTGTGTGCAATACTATGGCGTTGAGTTTAGTGCCGTTGCTGCCGCTTCTGGCTGCCTTTGCCAAAGGCGGTAAAACTGCTCCGCAAGCCCTGCGTTGCATCTGCGCTTAATCCGCTGCTCTTTTGCATTACCACTGCGATCCTGCCTACTGCGTTGCTACTCTTGTTTGCCGTTGATGCGGGTTGTTCGATCGGGTGGAACATCATCGCTATCGCCAGCCCTCTAACATCTACGGCTCGCTACAAAAATATTCATAAGTGTTGCCATGTTGTCGCCTGCTAACGGCGCTCGCTATCAAAAGCAACTCCATCTTTTGCCGTACACGTTTTGTGCTGAGTCCAGCACATTTTCTTTTGTACTGCCGCCAAGCTGTCCGCCTGATGCTGTTATCGGTGCTATCTCGTTTGCGCTTAGCGCGGTCTCGCGGCTCATATTTCGTGGTTTGAAAATTCCTTTAACTCGTCTGGCGTTTTTAAAATCGCACCACTGTGTCGCATCCTGCCATCGAGCTTTCAAAATCAGTGGCGCACCCAGTCGTGCTGCGTTAGCGCTGCTATGATGCCACGCTGCGACTTGATCTCGAGCTTTTAAATTTGCTGGCTTTGCTTTGCCTCACGTCCATATCAAGGCGGATCTGCGGCTTTTGTGGCTCTTTACCGAGTCTTCACGCAACTGCGCCATTTTGCGTGCAGAAACCCTGGCACTGGGCGAAACGCGCTCAACTTTTGGCTTTTGCAAGGCTGCGTTATATTTTCTATGCACCTGATTTTATATTTGCATTTTAAAGCTTATCGCCTAAACACAGTGCTTCTATCTACGGCTTTTAAGATATTATTTAGTCATAAGCTCCATGTCAGTGAGTATTAGCCTTCTTGTGCCATATATGTTACCTTTTATTTTGATAATAGTAAAATATTAGTGATTTTTATACAAAGGTGGTTACAGAAATGGTTATTTGGGCGCTCTTTTTGGCTGGGTTTGTGCTCCTATCATCCCCTCACGTCGGCGAAGCCGCGCCTACCGTGTTTAATTATGTCGTGAGCGATGCCCTGGCGTAGCGCTTTTGTCGTTTGCTACAAAGTTATAAGGCAAGGCAGCAGCGCCGCTCTTTCGTTTTGATTTGTGCAGTTTTGCGATCTCGAGAATAATCTACAAATTCCATTGATTCTGAAATCCCTTAACGTCGGATAATGGTGTAGGTCGTGCGTGATGAGCGCAGTCCCTCTATTAATACATCAACGCCCGCCGATCGCTTATCGTCTTTAAAGCCGTCGACCCACTCGCTTATCGGCAGTGAGTTTTAAAACTCTTTATTTAGCTCGCCGTCACTCATATCAACAGGTAAGTGCACAGCGCTGCATCGATCTCGTCGCCTTTTGCGTTTTTGTGGCGGATTGGGTTGTAGCAGAGTAGGGAGCTTTTAGATGACCTTTTGCCCATCCGAGAAACGTAAATTCTTCTTTTTGGTAGTTCTATGAAGTGGCATTTTATCCCTTTTATAAAATATTTTGCGTATAGTGCCAAATAGATCGACGCCATCATTTTTCAAATATGTATGGTTTCCAGCGCGTCATAAAGTATCACTCTTGCCCTGCAACTTCGAGCTTATAAAATGTTGAGGCTTACTTCAGAGCGCAATTGCCTCTTTGTTCGGTCAAATTCCCAGGCTCCATCGAGGGCTTTTCATCTTGCCCTCAAAAGTAGCGATAACTTGTTCATCGTCGCCGTTTGAATTGTAGCGTTTGCTTTTAGTATAGTTTTGTGTCTTTTGAACTATCCAGCATCTTAAAATATAGCTCGTTTTAGGTTATTTACAGTGATTTTGGTATTTAGTGGCTTCACTACTGGCAAAACTGCTTCCAGGTACCGATGCGCTACTTGTTTCGATCATCTCTCTCGAATCTTTGGCAGTTCAACCTCAACGACCTGCTCATGTGGTCGATGCCATCAATACGTCGATACCACTGCAGCATATGCTTGCTTTAACATCCCTCATCCCTATAGTTTCTAGTGCTAGATTTGATCATTCTAGGTCTTTTTGTTTTGTTATGGTTGTATCCGCCTTTTTAGACCATATTACCAAAAGCAAGTCATAATTTAGTGGCTCATTTTAAGGCGTTTAGAAAACCTCATAATCTGCCTTTCGTGTTTTTGCGCTTCTTGTATTATCTCATCACACTCAGCTTCTTTTGCCTTTTATCTCGTAATGATTGCGCTCATTTTACAGCTCCTCGATTAGTTTTGTGGTAGTCAGATTTACTCAGTAAATTCTATTGACTATACGTTTTATTAGTGGCATTTCTTGGACGTTGTGTTTAATAGCGCCACTATGCCCTCGCTTGCCATTTCATTTGAGTTTAGATACTTTTGGCACCCGTGATCTCGAAGCCTACTACACGTTGATAGCAGTTAGTCTTAGATAAAACGCTTCCTAGCTATCAACTACATGAGTACGTCCGCTGCGTTTTATCGATAGCCGTTTTTGTGCTTTGAAAATCGTATCTGTGGCGGTATAAAAAATAACGTAGTATCAGAGCTAAATAAGTCATCATTGCAAGTTTATCACCCCATGCCCTTATGCCATCATCGGCGATTATGAGGCTTACGCCTTTACCTCTCAGCCCTATATGCTGCCTGCAGTCCTCCAGCTATAAGCTCGACTTTTTGTCTTGAGTTCCGATAACTCCGTCGATAACTCTATTTGAATACGTTTGTGAAAATCCATACTCGGTTTCTGCATAATTTTCGCGTAGAGTGCTGTAGCGCACTAGCAGGGCGCTGACCCTATGTCAACCCTGTCTGTTTGATAGGACGATCGCTGTTTTTGGTGCTATATTCTTGCAGTGTGGTCTTTATCTCGCTCTCTTTTGTTTTGTTGGCTCAATCGCATAAACGCCCGCAGATAAGCAGCTATCTGCTTAAGTTTCTCGTGTGTGCCTTTGTCGTTGTGCCAACTGCTACCAAAAGATTAGGTTTTGTTCCGATCGGCAGCCGCATGGCTCGATCGATAGCGTTTTGTCATGCTACCTCAGCATTTTGATCGCTTGTTTTAGCCAGACACTAAGCACGGTTTGATTAACAGCGGTGGCTTTTAGGTCTGTCAGTGTGTCTTTTATCGACCCCTCACGACCTCTTTAGCGCCTCTAGTATATCGCTATGAATATAATCAGCGGTGAGCTTTGTATCTCTCGATTGTAGCGATAGGGCGTTATTGTTTATCTTGTATGGTTACCACGAGGGCGTTATACCGCTCGACATTTACTCCATATGCTGCCATTTTCTCTCCTTTTAAATTTTTGCTTTTTATGCGTTTTTCTATTCGGTGATTTTATTTTATTGCGTGCTTTATTTACAAGGGCATTTAAAAGTTAATATCTCTTGGTGGCTTTTGAAAAAAGTCGTCGTGGCTGTTATCGAGACAATTTTCAAATATCTATTACTACTATCGACTGTTATGCTATCCAAAGCAGTGCCACGCCATGCAAAAGCCACCAACGGCCAAACTAAAAGCGGTTCTCTTTTGTAAAATAAAATGTAACTTCGCTAAAATCCAACATATAAACATCAAACATCAGCATGATTCGATTATTATGCGGCTTTTGCCGCTGTAGTAATGCATGGCTATCATTTTCCGAAACTGAGTGCTCCGCCGACGAAAGCCAACACTGCGACCCAAAAATAAAACCTGCCATATTTGGTAAGTCCTCCATTACCTCCGCCTCTATTAGTATTTGGAGTATAAAATATACATTATTACGACGGATAGTATTGGCTCAAAAACAACCATTCTATTTAGCCAAAAAGCTTTTAGTCTTTTTATTATTCGTTCCATTTACGCACCCTTTTAAAGTTCTTCACACGTGAAAGTAGCCCATTACGTCTTTGCACTTTGCAAATCACTGAGGGCTGCTCTGGCTTTGTTGCATCTTTTCAATGCACGCCACCGGCACATATACATCTTGATATTGTGTTTTTACGATTACTTCAGGTTTTGAGCTGCAGCCGATTATGAAAACGCCGCAATGGGCTACTTGCTATTAAGCTTCATTGAGTAGCCTTTCATGCATTAGTCCTCGCAAGCGGCGTCTTTTGATGAAACACTGCCACGCTCAACTTTTGTTATAACACGCTCTTTTATCTTGAGCATTCGTCTTGTTTTGGTACTTAGAGTTTTTAGGACTTACATTTACAAAACTCTATCTTTTTGCTGCAAGTATCAAGATCAGCTTTCATTACTGCGTTGTTTGGCTCTTTTGCGCTATCTTTCTGGTTGAGCTCGTCGATTTTCCCGCTGCGTTGTTATTTAGCCAATAAAGCACGCCAACTACAAAACTCAAAAATAAAGATAGCTTATATGAAAATTATGCTCCATTTTGCCGCTGCACTAGGTTTATACCACCGTTTTTAGCTTATCGTCTGGCTGCAAAAACGTGGCTTTATTGTATTCGTTCATCTACCGTCCACAGGTTTCCAGCCCTACATAAATACGGCAATAAAAGCCGCTAAATATGCGCTGTGGCGGATCGTTTTTATAAAGATCAAAACGTGAGCGTCCGTCAACAACTGGCGTTACTTTTGCAAAAGTCGCTAACCGCTCCGCCATTACTCGTGACTTTCTGATATTTACCTTGCCGCCCGCTTGGGCATGGCTCTATCTCGCTCCTTTTGCGCCATTTCGCGGCGAAAAGTAGCCGATACGATTTCTCTATAGCCATAATGAGCGTGCACAAATGCGTCCTATTTTTGGCCACTGGATGAGTATTCTTTTTACTCCAGCCACTATCGCCGTTTATCGCCGAGAGTTTTTCGCCGTCGTATAAGTCGCTTGCGTCCTCGAAATAGCGTGCCCATTTTGTTAGGTGTTCGCTTTGCTTGTTACAAAACGCTCGAGCGATCAGCACCACTGCTATATAGCCAAAGTATCTCGAGGCGGCAGCTCAGTGGCTACTAATGCAAAGAGTTACAAAAAGCTCTTTAAATTCAGCATCACTCATCCTGTTTTTGGTTTTTCTTGCTCTTTTCTTTATCCTTAGGGTTTTTACGGGCAGCCGTCCCAAGTGCAATTCCCATCTTTATCAGACAGTGCATGCATTCGCATCTTCTTATTTTACTCTCATTTTTCATCCTATTTGGTCTAGTTTTTACATGTCAGCCAATAGAGTTCATCACGCTCAAGTACCAAAACGGCTGTGCCATCTTCGTATTGAGAACCACGCGAAGTCGATCAGGATGTCGCCAGAGATGGCTAAACACTCTTAAAATGTTTGTCATCTGTGCTGTCCCAGCCCTCTCCGCATTTCCTGGCCCATAGAAAGAAGAGATTGCACGATGAGGAGCAAAGCAAAACGCCTGAGGTAAGGACGCACACACAGATTACCAGCTCATATTCTCTCCTTGTAGATGATCTTGTCGGCGCTACCGTTGTCGGCTCGCTCGTTTGCGTTCAGCTTTTCGCGCTCTGCAATTTAGCCCTTATACTCTGCCTATAGATTTCAAGTACGGCGTTAGTTTCCGATAATGTGCGTGGCGTATGTAAGGTTTCACTCGGCGATCTACCAGCTTCGAGTCTCGCTAGTTGTTTTGCTTTTCATCTATCTTCGGAGCTAGAAGCTTATTTGCTTCATATTCATCAGTATCTTATACTCTGTGTTTTCTGGCAGGTCCATGCTCTCTCTGCTCTATACTAAAAATATCTAAAGCCTCTTTTGTTGTCAGTATTTGTTATTCCGATATCACTTCATAGATTATACTTTTTCATCTAACCTATTTTGATTTGATAAAATCATTAGTTGAACCTAGATTTCATCTGAAAATGATGTCTTTTCCTCACGCAGTAGATGAGTTCTCAGACTATCTCTATCCCTTGATGTGTGGATGAGCTACGTGGTTTGGTCCAGCAACGATTCAAATAGACTCAATGACGTGAAGATATGGTAGTTTTGCTATCCTCCATTGGTTTAAAAGTGTAGTAGCATGATCGCCCTACACCGTTTATGACCAATACTAGATATGTTTTGCTATCTGTTATGCTCACACTGCTATCGTCTGGGAGCTCTACCTAACGCGCACCTGCAAAATCTATCTGGCGAAAACCGATCGCACGGCTTTTTCCAGTCACTGCGCGTCCTCTTTGCTTTGCGGATGCATGAGCATTTGAGTGCAGGTCCTGCTTTTGTTTCGGTAGCACGTGATGGCGAAGTCATCTTTTCAAACCACAAGGCCCTGCTCGCTTTTCAGTTTTGGTGTATGCCGTCGATTTTGCTCGGTCTTTTCATAAATGTGGCATCACTCCACTTTCTTGTGTAACTTAAAGCACTACGTTATTGTCGACTTTTAATATAACGCTCTCGCTTGCGTTTGCGATTTTGGAGTTTTAGGTGGCGTTATATATCTTTGTAGCCCCTCATTTAAAAGCGGCTTATAAGTATCTGCTAACCTTGCTAGCACAGCGAGCCGTCATCGCAGTCATAATGCCAGCCGTTTTTATGTAAAATCCGCCAACTTCGGGCGGTATGATAGCGTCGACGATAAGTATCGTCGTTTTCTCCAAACCACTCGTTGCGGCGTTTGTTGACTCTCTATATTTCTCGTTTGGTGACTGATGTGCCAGTCTGCTCGCGGCGTTCTCCGTCGTAGTCCTTACTCGCTTCTCCCAATGCAATCTTTGATTCCGTCGCTGGCGGTTTTAGTAAGCTTGGCCATGCGCTATTGGTTAAAGTGTGTATTGTTTCATTTATCATCAACACTATCTTTGCAAAATTGTTTTGTGCGATTGGTATACGTACGAGTCTCGTTGATCTTGCGTAAGTAGCGCCGACTGAAAATGCGCGTGTTCGTATGTTTGACGCTACACGCGGGATGCTTACGCTGACGACTTCATCTCGCCACTTATTGCGTGAGGTAGGCTGATGTCTCTGGCACGAGTGCCTGCTATATTTGCGCCGTCATGAGACCCTACGCACGTTTTATATGTTTTTGATTAGACTTATCGGTCTTTGCTGCTTGTTCTTTGCTTGGCGCCCTTTATGCCGCGTCCAAAATGAGCTTAAATTGATGACTCGCCGCCTGTGCTCGCTGCACTGTTTTTGTGCTCGCGCCGCTATAAGCCACGCCTGTCCAGTTTCTAAACTCTCGCTTGTCACACACCTCAGTAGGTTTTAGCGGTGCTTTTAGCAACTTCTTTTGTTTCCTCTAACAGGCTTTTGGGCTCGGTATCAGTGATGAGCTAGATAAAGCCCTATCTTCAGCCTCAGTTTGAGTTTGCACAAAATCGTTCATTCAGGCTACATAAACCATTTTGGCGCAAGACTTCATCAACCTAAAAAGCACATCGTGACAAGCTCTTAAATCCAAGCATGATTCAGCGCCCATGTTTATTTAGTAAGATGTTAAAATAATGATGCTATCTCATTATTCGGCTGGTGAGGTTGGTGTTTTTACTCAACTGGATGATGTGTTTTCATCAAAAAGCCACTTCAATGATCTGCCGAGATTGTGGCGTCTCGTTGATCTTTAGCGTGCTACTCTTTTATTCTTACGGTCTGCATTTGCCGAGCCCTGTTAAACACTAAAATTCTGCTGGCGCGAGTCTCAATAACTAGATCAAGACCCGCTTTATTTACTCTTTGATGCGTGCATCATCAGTTGGTGATTTGTTTTTGTCTTTTTAGCGCTTCTTTGATCTTTTCTTTGGCGAGTTTGCTCGCTACAGCCGGATAAATGTAGACCTTTACTTGCACGACGCCAGCACTTGGCTGATATCCACATTTGCTGCTTGTGCCCTCGACGCTTAGGATGCTTGAAAAGATAGGCTTTTCACTTGCCGTAGCGTGCTTCAAAGCGATGCAAGTGCTGGCGAAAAATCTGTCCCTCAGCTCGTCATCGCTCTCGCGTGCCAAAGCCACTAAAGGCTACTATATTTATCTCAGATTATATAGATATTTGGTATTTCAAGTGTCGTAGTTTCGTGAGGCTCTTTAAAATAGTCTGCCAGCGATCCTCAACTATCAGCAGTGATACGCTTACATATATATCTTTTAGCAGATATGCAAAATGCCCTGGTGTCTATGGTAGTGCCCTACCCTTAGAAATGTTGGGCTAGTTTACTTTTATTTTCACTGACTTTTGCGTTGACTGTCTCTTCGTTTCGCTACTGCACGATTAGTTTTACAAAGCTCATCAGGATACTCGCCTCTGCTAAAAGTACGCGTAGAATTTTGAGAAAGGTACAGCGTTGTGGCCAGCTCTGATAGCCGAGTTGTTAGCTTAACACAAAATATCAATAAGCGTCATATGTCGTCCCCTATTGGTGGGAGATAGTCAGCTCTGCTCACGTTTTAAACTCGACTTGCTGATGGCTTCTCGCTCTTTGTATCTATATCTAGGTGGCTATATAAATTGGCACTTTCCTTATATTTAGCCTTGTACCCAGCTTCTTTGTGCATGTGTTATGATGACTATGAATGATCCAAACCGTTATCGTCCTCAAAGCTTATGCTGTTGTCAGTTTGAATGCGTGGCTCAGTGCTTTTTGATCTGCTCGAGTTTACATGCTTCACTGAGTGCCAAGCAGATTTATAAAGATCGGCGCACCGATCTATATGTCTATCAAGTCCAGAGGGGCGCTGAGATCTTTGCCATATTTAGTCGTGATATGCGTCACTTGATCTTTCCTCTACTGCAGTTTGATGCATTTTGCTGCCTTTTGCTTTGATTGGCATAAAAGTGACGCAGACAAAAATTTACAAAGATTAAATAAAATTGTTTTACATGTTTTGCTTTTATGCTATATTCGCCGAGCCAATTCAAAATTTAGACCATTACTTGATGGCGATACTATCACTCACATTAACGAGCCAAAAGAAAAGGTGTCAGAGTCGTCTTTATGGTATTGATGCGCATGAGCTAAAGCAAGCCTTCATTTGCATGCCAAACTCTCAAAGCGCCATCCTAATCGATCCTGTTCAAATAAATCGGTAGACTATCAGTGAAAAGGTAAAGACACAAATATGGGCTGCCTTTATGCTGTTTTCGTATAATGGCGGTCAGAAGACGCAAACGCGCTCCAAAGCCAGCAGATTTATCGTATGGCTACGCGTGGGCGTATGCAATCGTTTCAAAAGATTACGTTACGCTTTCAATAAAACGCGCAGTCAGCTTAGGCTTTGGGTCGATGAAAGATCGTAGTTCGTCCCTCTCCTGATTTTAGAAAGCTCAAAAATCATCTCCTAGGTAGTGATTTGCCTGCCGTCGTGTCGGTGGCTAGTGACCAGTTAGATCGCGCCCTTGCGTCGGTGTGTTACCAGTTGTAGTTAAAGGTATGCCTTTTGTCAGCATTCCATTGATACTAAACTCACGCCACTTCCGCCGCCGTCTCACAGATGTGGTGATCAGCGCCTTGTATGTTTGTGTTGCCTACAGGCGCACACTAGGACTTATGGTGGTTTTTGCGCGCTAGATTGCGTGCATTTTGCAGGTTACGTTTATATCGTTTTGCACCACTATGTTTATCATCTTTTGATTTGTGATTTTCAAGCGTTGAGCTTGATGTGTCGTCAACTTATTATCGTGCCATCCTCATGCAGAAACTTATCTCTATTGTGCTTGCACCGCTTGGCGCGCTCAAAGTCTGAGATTAGCTCCCTGCAGCGAGTCTTTGCTCCGCCAAAATCGACTAGCACTAACTTGCTCGCCAACTCGCGGCGGTGTAAAGCTTCTCTTTGTTACAGGTACCAGAGTGCAAGTATAAGGTATAAAGGTGTTATGGTGTCTAAATAATCGACCCTGCACAGCTCATTTTAACCTCACAGATTTTTGCCTAAAATGAAGCTCTCATGCTTCCCAGCTCACTTTTATAATACGGTACCTGGCGCGATCGTAGCTTGGGATATGGCTTCATCGTCATGTATAGCTCAAAGCTCTCACGATGAGGCATGTTGCTCTATCTTTAAAGTACACTTTTATACTCTTTTAAGCATGCACTCAAAAACGGCTTTTATTATCTCAGTTTGATGCGTTGTATTTCACTGTAGTTATCATCCGCCTCAGCGCTTCCAGAGCGTGCAGAGATGTCTAACAAATACTTTGTCGTTACTCGATAGTGTCGTCGGTGTCTTTTGCCATGATGATTATGGAGGTAGGTCTTTGCGCTCGATACTGGAGTTGAGCTCCACATTCTGCGCAAAGTGAGCACAGCGGGGTAAAAGATCCGTTAATGATTGTTCTCTTTGCATTTTATGCCTCTTTTAGATATAGCCGTTTGTGTGCTTGGTTTTCAAGCTCGATTTTGGTGATGATGGCCTTGCTCGTTTATAAATTACCTCATCTTTACTCTTAGCTTTGTGCCGTCGTCATCTCGTTGATTAGTGCTGTTGTTTGCGGTGCAACTGCTCCATCATCAGATCACTTTTGTGTGTTGTTGAAGTGGCAATTAAGCACTATGTACGTCTTTTGTCAAAGTGGCGTTTGTCTGTGCAAAAAGGCTTTTTACGTCTCTCTTTTACCATCTGCATGTAGCATTTTAACCCTCGTGCCGTCTAAATCAACGCCTAAATCATCATCCTCGCTATCATCTGGTCGCTTTTTGTCTTGCTTTTAGCTTGTTTTCTTGCTCTTTTACGTTTCCGTGCCTCTTGAGGGTTTTAGCACTCTTTTGCTTTTCACTGCCTGCTACTAGCTCAGTGCATTTTTATATCGACGAGAAACACTATAAAAAGCTCGTCCGTGCAGATGAAGTCTATCTCATCGCCTGCTTTATAGTTTTCGTTGATATTCTCGTGTTGTGAGATTTTATACTTCATGTTTTACCCTACGTTGCTAATACTCTAATATTTTCCAGCCGTTGGCGTCAGGTACGCGATTTTGGTGCTTGCAGGCTTGCGTGTATGCGATCTCTCGCTAGACTGTCCATTCAACGTTAGAAATGTGCTTCGTCGTATGCGTTTTAGCGCATTTAATGTTTGCACATGACTCCATCAACTGCTACATTTAAAAGCGTTTGAGTGAGAACATGGCTACTTTGCCAGCCTGCTAATTTCGCTGACAAACAAATATCTCGCTTCTGGCTTTTAAATCGCTTTTCCACCTCATCAAGTCGCATCTTGTCAAAACTCTCGTTTATAAAACTCATAGACTAAAAGCCACAAAGATCGCTGTCTGTGCAAGCCCATATGCACTAGCTTCTTTTAAGCTGTCCTTTAAGCACTGTTTCTACAGAGATCCACCATAAAATCACAGGATAGGCACTCATAGAATTCAAAAATGTTAAGCCGTTTTCGGTTTCGTTCTTGTGCAGCGCAAAGGCGGACTGCTGAGTCAAAGCCTCGTTATGCATAGACTTAGCCGTCCATTTGACATTTTATGCGCTACGTCTGAAACCTGCAAAGCCAGTCACGTGCAAGACTGGCATCTACGTCCAAATATAGCTCTAGGATAATATCGCCGCTCATTACAGCGAGTAAGTAGCTCAATACACTTCTAAAATGGGCCGATAAAGATGTCTTTAAAATCGCCAAATACTACATCGCCGCGCAATAAGCTGTGTCGTGAAAGTATGGATGGCCTTAGCGGTTTCCACAACTCTTCCGATTAGCATCTTTTCGTTTACGACATGCCGCGCTGTTGCTGCAGCTTTTGACACTCGCGTCACACTATTCTTTAGCACCATTGGCGTTTGCAATATTGCCGTTGTTACTTTTCTAGCGTGTCACCAAAACTTAAAGTCTAATGTCGAACGAGTCATATACCCTGCGATAGCTTGGTCCTACGCTTATCTCGAAAGTAATGCAGCTTTAGCAAATTACGCTTACTTTCCGCCGCAAGGATCACTTCTTCAAGTACGTATTGCGATTCATCGCTGTGCGGCTCTCTGTTAAAAGGCTGACACTTATTCATCATCGTTCTTGTGATCCTAATAGTTGCGAGCAAACCAGCGTGTGAGCTCAGAAATGATCGCAAACACGTAAGTGTTTTCGCTATCTCCTGCTTTTGTCCTTCTTCTACAAAATCGGTGACGTGTTTGAGTTGTTGCGTGGGATCTCCCTGCTTTGGCTTAACCCATCAAATATTCGCTCAACAAAAGTGGGCTCTGCTTCTTCGATTAACAAATCGTCGCCGGTCGGTCGCGATCGCGCCTGCCTTCTGGCATCGTTGTTGATGCTGTCGTGAAATCTCGCACCAAAGTCAGGCCGTAAACAAAGCGACCATTGCGCGTTCTATTTATTAAATGGTTTTCTGCTTCCAAAGCCTAAATCGCCAGTACTGAGCGTTGCCTGCATTTTTAATTGATAGCTGTTTCAAGCTCAAATAACACATCTAGTATTCTCACTTTTCACTCATGATCTTGCTTCCTTTATGTCGTTGGTTAGTGTTGTTGTTGTTCTTTTTAATTTGTTGCTACGGTCGCTAAAAGCTTATCTTATTTTTACTGTGCCTCTAGTAGCTTCGCTTGTTTTACCATTTCAGCTATGCTCAACGATCTCTTTTTAGTACTCGTCTTTTTCAGCTTTTAAATTCGAGTCTTTTCATCCTACTCTTTTGTATCTCTGTTCTACTGCTTTGGTTTTCTTGCTCTTTTTGCCAAATCGCCACTTTCGCATTTGGATCGGCTCCTTGTACACACTCAGCTCATTTATTACGCCGTGTCTCAAAATGCTCGATACTACCATCTGTCGGCTCGCGCTCTTTTAGCTCGTAATTCTTAAATCCTACGCTCACGCTATGTCAACTAACCTACCATTCCGGTGGCAGTTTAACTTCACGGCTTTGGCTTACCTCATCGTTGGTTGTACGATCACCTTAAAGCCCATGTCAGTCTGGCTTTGTATCTCTGAGTCTTGCCGATAAGCGTTTTCAAAACTGTCTGGTCGTCACCAAGCGTCGTGGCTGATACCGCCGCCCGTCCACGCTTAGATAGTATTCATCAGCCAAAAATGAGTGGCGTTTATGCAAATTAATATTATGACTTAGGCGCCAAAAAGCATAGTATGCTGCGATCATTTATCGCGTTATCTGCCAAAACGGCTTCGATTGCGATATATCTTCATTTTGTGAGATTTGATCTTGTTCATCAGTTTCTCCTTTTAAAATGTTTCCTCTTAGCTTCTCCACCAGACTCTTTTCTTTCTCTCAGCTCGTCCATCAAATCATCAAGCTCACTGCCTTTCTCTCTCAATACTCGCTTCAACGTCGTCGATCCTGCGCTAATGGCGAGTTTTGTTTCGCCATTTACCTCTTTGCTGGGTCGATATACTCCCAGCGCAAGTTTGACGTGAGTGGCCTGTGCAGCATGCAATCGCTTTCGGCTAGATGCGTCCTGCGATTGGTTCACGCTCCATCCACCGCACAAAACTTCGTCGTGAGTTTGCGCTTTATAGATATTTGTATCCTCCCAGAAATGCGCTCTGCGATCGTGCTGCGCTCGACGGATGGAGCTATAATTAACCTCTCTTAAATCGCCGGTATAAAGTGCGTAGCTAAAGCCCTAGTGAGCGAGCGACATCCCTAATCAATTCTTTGCACCATACTCCATATTGATAGGATGTGCGGCTCTACCTGAAATGTGCGGGGTGATGCAATCCTGCTAGTGATATAAATGTGCCCAGTCTGCACGCTCAGGTAGCGTTATCTCTGTCTTGTCTCGCCATCGTCTCCGTACTCGGCATCACCAATCGATCCCTCATCTTTGTGCCAGTAAAAACGCAGTTAAGCTCGCTCGCAAAGCCTTGCGCGGTCAAGGCTCTGCTGCAGCTTTGTCTTTGCTGTTGATATCAAGATCGCACTTGCTAGCGCTTACGCTTCTGCTGTTTTGAGAGTGATGACTTTTTAGTGTGTATGATCTCGGATGCTGAGATTACCTCATATTTGCCATTTTTGGTAGTCGGTGAGTATGCTTTTGAGTGTCATCTCTCGCTCGCAGCGTCGTATTCTATGCCGTAATATATATATGTTTGCTCTCGTCGGTTGGAGTCGTTGTCTCTATGTCTCGGCGTCGATGTAGCTCGATTTATGGCACCTTATCACCTTTGTGCCAGCTTAATAAATGCTGCCTCGCCGTCGCGATACAGCGCAATTAAAATCGCATGCTCCTCGCAATCGCCAAAATCATAAAGCGCCATATTTACCGCAGCCTGTATGTTCCCACTCAGCCAGTTTTGTACTGCTTGGTTTAGATTTTTCTTTGGCGTAGTGATGCAGAGGATAAAACCTTGCTCACCGTAAGTCCTGCATAGCGTCTCAGCCACTTGTTAGGATACTCGACAGTGCTTACTACTGCGCGCTTGCTCTTAACTGCGCTCACCTGCTGTCGATGTCTTGATTTCTTAGTAGCTGGCTTATCTCGTATGAGTTTATTCTGTTAGGCTCTAGCTTGGGTATTTGATTATCTTTGGTTTTACGCTTATGTTTTTAGATAAATTTTTGCTTTGTTTTTCCTTCATCAATACCTATCCCAAAAATATATGTTTTGCTAGTCGCTTTTGCCTTTTGTGCGTCTTTTTATGATGCTTGCTCTTATTCTTCTTAGCTCATGTATTAGCTCTAGTGGGCTACACGCTGCAGCTTTTAAGTTATCGATCCAGTATTCTATTTGTGCCATCTTTGAGGTTATCAAAACATCATCGATCGCGCTGTCGATTAATAAAATTCTCTCTGTGTAGTCATCAGCCTTTAGCCTTTTTGCTTTTTGCGCTCATTTTAGAAAATTTCATAAATATTTTTACAAGTGAGAAAGATGGGATTTAAAAGCTATCTACATAAATCTTTATAAAGTACACGTCCTTTAGCTCAGTTAATATGCTTTCAACACACTATTGATCGCATTTTCTGTCATCGCTTCGGTATGCTACGTTTTAGCTTATTTGGTAGTGAATAAAAGCTTGTTTGATACGGCGGCGGCGATGTCGTTTAAGTCTTTTCTAGCCTATCAATGGCTATTACTTCGCCTTTTTCTTTAGCTAGCCTTAACTCCTTGGCTCTGCATCCGCTAATCTTTTTAGCTCTTGCTTCGCCCAGTTCAAAGCTTTGGGTGGCAAGTTTTTATTTTGTAGTCGAGATGACGTCAATGCAGGCGGTCAAATCCACTTATTGCGCTCTGGTTTTCTTAATAACGCCCTCGCTCTCTAGTTCTTGCACTCTCCCATCGGTTAGCCTAAAGCGTTGCCCAAGCTCTTTTGTGCTTACTTGCATTTTAAAGTCCTAGTTTGTGCCAAATCAGGCTCATATCGTTTTTCAACTTTTTCTAAACTCTTCTTTTTGACGTTTTCGATTTACTAGATATTGCTTATATCTTGGATTGCCTTTTACGCAAAGTACTCAATGATAAAATCCGCCATATCTGACTTTTTCATCTCATAGCTTCGCAAAAGCTGCTCAAAAGCGTGATGCGTTTTCTACGCTCATATTTAGAATCGTATCTTGTCTTTTTACCAGCACCTTTTTATGGATTGCATTTTTAATCCTTTTTCGTCTTAGCTCGTTTTTGATAAGTTTTTGCCGCTGCGCTATGCTAGCACTGTTATGTCTAAAGCTTCGTTTCTCTCCCTAGTCTTGACGTATTGCAATTTTGTATATCCTCTTTTATTTTTGACCTCTTGCGACTTCTCGGCGGTGAGTTGCAAAAAGGTCATTGTGAAAATTTTTGTTATAGTGAAAATAGCCCTCGCCAGCTTCTTTTTATGTAGTAGCCTAAAAACTCGCTTTTGCCTTTGAGATGTGCCTATATTTATGAGCCTAACGCCTTAGCACTCTTACTTTTATTTAGAAAATTCTACTTTTGGCTAGCCTCCTTGCACTTTTGAAGCTATGAGGTGGCGCTAAGCTCACAAAATCATAAACTCGGCTGGAGTTAAAGCCACTATCAATTAGCGCTAACGTAGTGCTTAGGTTTGCCGTCCTCCTTTTGATTACGCTTTAGCTCCCTAAAGCTTTGCCAAAACTTCATCTTGATCGGTGTTGCCGTAGCGCTTATAATCAATATTATCAGCTTCATATCCTGCAAGCCAATAAAGATAACCTCAACGCGGTTTCCTTGTATATCCGCCAGCAGTTACAAAACTTATATTTTGTGATAGTCGATCGTCATACTCTTCGATCCTATCCAAAAAGCTCGTTTTCATTAAAAACTTGTATTTGGTGGCTCATAGGCTGAAAACCTCGATCGTGTTTTTGAATGTTTGGATACAGCTCGTCGCCCTTTGCGTCAAGATAGGTTTTGACTACTCTCGCTCATTTTGTAAAAGGGCTATATATGGCGTTTAGAAAAAGCCTGCTATTTTTGATTTAGGGTTTTTGTGCGATCCATCGCCCATACAGCTTCGTTCTTGTCTTGCTCGCTTAGCAGGCTACCGCACTCGCTACGATTGATATTTTACGCTTTTCATTTATTAGCTCTTTTTGTGTTCGTCTAAGCTCGTATGTATGCGCTCAAATATTAGCTTTTATTCGATGCTGACAAAAGGGCCTTTACATAGCCTTTGATCAGGTTTATCAATTCTTTCTCGATCGTGCTAGCGCCTGAAATGGTAGGCGTCGAGCTTATAGCTATTTTTGCGGTCAGCGTATGTGCTGTCCGCCTTTGCGCCGGCTCTGTGCTGTCGCCCTCTTTAGTAGCCTCGCATCGATCCGCCTCATCAACTAGCAAAAACTTTTATGAAAGCACTTGCTAGCTTTGATGGCGAGTTTGGGCTCCAACTAGGGCTAAATTTCCACCCCTAAAGTTTTTAATGAGAATTGTATTATTTGCGTCGTTTGCGTTGATTAGCTCGCTTAACTCGTGCGTATCTCAAACATCAGACTAAACGCCTCTTTGATGTAGTCCTCTGCGTCGTCTTTGTTGAGTAGCATAAACAAAATGGTGCTTGGCTCTTGGTGGATGTAATAACCCAAAACTGACTTATTTATTAGCTCCTCTTGCCCAGCTGTGACGCCCAAAGCAAAATGACCTTTTCACGTTTTGGATTTGAGATTTCGATCATAGGCTCACGCTGGTAAGAAAAAGCTTATGTGCAAAAGCTTGATGAACTTTCTTTTGCTCAAAAATCTATATCGCTCCGCCCACTCTAACAAATTAAGCGAGGCTTTATAAAAATGGATTTTGCAAAGATTTCTATAGTTTTACTCATTTAGTTTGTCTATAGAATTTAAAAAGGGGCTTTTAGTGATAACCGATAACAAGCGTCATTATATCATTTTTGTTGGTATTCTAACTATTGTTTAGAAATCATTAATTTTTCTTTTTCTAGTACAATATTTAATATAATTTAATTATATACTAAGGTTGTTTTTAGTCAAAATTACAAACTTTAAATATCAAAATATCTAACATTGATTAAGTTCTTTAAAATAAAAATACTTTAAGCGTTCAATTAAAATAAATCTTTATAATTAGGATGTGCGGTATAATTATGTTAAACAATGCAAGAAATGTAGAAAACCTACTTGAAGAGTTAAGTTTTAAAGGGTGTGAGGATCAAGGCGACGAAGGTTCTGTATTTGCCAAGATATCGATGATAAAGTAAAAGACATATTGATGATATTCAAAGGAAGAGTGCTTATATTTTACATGACGAAGATAGACAAGAATGTGTTGCTTTTTGATGTTATCCGTGCTCTTCCGCGTTCGGATGTTGGTTGAGTTAAAAATATTTGATATGACAACGCATATGCACTCTGACGGTGGCAATGATGACGAAATAGTCAAAGCTTTACAAAGCGTTTTTATGGAGTCCTTGAAACTCACTATAAGTAGTAAGTGCGAAGACATAAAGAAATAAAAATAATTGCTAGAAATGAAATAACTATAAATTGTTTCAAAAATATAGCGAATAATGATACTCTAAAAAGAGTTCAAATAATATCGGTATGGTAATTTTCTTTACATCAAAATGGCTTATTTTGAGAGAGATCTGATACCAACCCAAGGAGATAGTATGAATAAACAACAAGAACATAAAGATTAGCTTTTGAAAAAAGCCATTAAATATGCTTTTAGATAAGCATTTGAGTGATGGTCTATAAAAACTCTTGACTTTGTAAAGTGCAAGCCAAGAAACTAGAGACTTTTATATAGCTCAAAGCGAAAGCTACATATAACATAGTCACATCAAATACAAGGATACATTTGTATCCTTGTATAAAACTCTTATACTCTCTTATGTCCTTGCTACTTTTGCTCATAATTTTTAGCTTTTGCTTCAACAAAAAGATAATCAAAAACTTTTATACATTTTTCCAAATAAGAGCAATTCTGGAATAAAAGCTTTGATTAATGAGATCAAAAGCTTATTTAAAAATAAAATCTTAATTTTATTATGCTCGCCTATTCTATACCATAAGTTGATGACCCTTTTTGTTGCTCTTTTTAAAACATAGTTTTGACATTTTAAACTTACTTTTATGTTTTAAACTTCTTTTTATTTTTATCATAAAAAGTATCACTTTTTATATTTATTTTAAGAAAAATACACTTTCTTCATAACCATTTTTATCACGATAACGAAGTGCCTAAAAACGATATAGCATGCTTTTCGCGGTTTGCCACCTCTCAAAATACTGAGGGGGGACCCGCGAGAATTACTCTATTACGCCACTATTAAGAGATCGATTTTTAATTGATGCTTACGTATTTGTGTGTGTAAACATCGCGATAAGCTCGATGAGTTATGCTCTGGCATAAAGCCATATCCTTTATATTCAGCGGAGATAAGCCGAAACATATGCCGTACTTTGTCAGAGCTTATATGTTTTATTATAAGCTCATTCTCTACATATATATTAAACTATTTGTAGAGACTTATTGGCGTATATATGTCTAAGTATTTATCTATCTCTTTTGGATGATATTTTTAGTTTTTGATATGCATGCTCATCGTAACAAAGATAACTCTTTTCATTATGTCTTCTAATAGGTATATTATTTTTCATCATTAAACAGAAAAAATATAGTTTTTTCTTGAAAATTCGATACTTTTGATCGTGTATATCAATCCATTCTTCTAAAATTATACCAATCAGTGCGTTTCATCTAAAGTCTTCGAACAAATGAATAATATATTTTATTAAAACTCTCTAAGCGCCTCAACTTGCATAGAAAAAGGATCTCTACTGCTTACTTTGTTTCGTTCAATTTTTACATTAAAAAGCGGTATACAAACTCTGCTGCAATAATTGACATAATTGGTGCTATTAGTGGTGATGTGTGTGTACTGGTGATGATCGCCAGTTTGTTGATCCGTGTTGCCCCTAAAATACACTTCTTTTTGCGCTTTACATACACGTTCTCGCATGGCACGCCGTCGCCATCTCGGTCCAGCACTGCGTCCGACTCTTTTAGATAGATGGTGGCTTCGCGCGGCTGGTCATCTGCTTACCAAAACCGCTTGAGCAGTCAGATTGCTCGGCGGTTGCTGCCATCGTCAAAAATAAAATCAAAAGTAGATTTTTCATTTCACTCCTTTAAATTATGCTTTTATTAGCGCTTTGCCTAGATCTACATGCTCTGTGTTTCGTTTATGTCGATCCTCGTAACTTCATTTGGATTGACCGAGATGATGCTTTGGATTCGCCTGTAGGAAGCGGCTGCAAGACTTTCCTTGCCGTAGCTGCCCGCTACGTTACTACATGCAAGCCCATCGCCTCTAAACTCGCCATCATCGCAAAATATAGCAGTCGCCATCATGTAGCGTGGCATCATGCTCTCGCCGCTTATCTCGAGTGGCGTTTGGCGCTTTTGGGTGGTCGTAAAAACGCCTGAGATATTGCGATTAGCTCGCCAGTCTCGTAAGCTTTTATGTCGTCTCATCTCGGCCCTTTACCGCCTGCGCCTGACCCTTATATGTGGTTATGATGTTATAGCTGCCACCGTCATTTTGATGTTGAACTTCATCCACGTTGTTTAAGCCATTGTTGATAGCGTTCGTTAGCTGCTCTTTGGTTGTACTCTGACATGAGATAACGCCATCGTGAGTGTTTTAATGGTATCTCGCCTCTAGCCTTCCATGCCATTAAATTTCGTGCAGTTGATTCCCAATTTATCGGCAGCTCTTTTTTTTTTTTGCTCCTGACTCTTTTAAAACCGGCTGTATCATCATAGACGTCATTTTGTTTCTTTTTATGTACAAGCCCACTTTTGCAGAGCTAAAGATGTAGTGGTGATTTTCTAGTATACATCGCTGTTGTCCTTTATTTAGCGACGCTTTGTGTCTTTTGTTTCATTTTTTGGGTTGGTATTTATAGTGCTGATCTATTTTGATATATCATCTAGGCTTTGCTTGGCTCTTCGTTGCTAAACGTCCTATATCTCAAAATGTAACTTGATAGCTGCGCCAGCACCCTTATACCTGTTATCTATATTTTACGACGTGGTGGCTTATGTCGTCGCTTGCGCTTTACAGGTGGTCGCTAAAGTCTATAAGTGAGTTTTCATTAAAAGTCCTTTTGGGAGTTTGTTATTTTGTGCCATAGGTTTACCAAAGGGCTTTTTAATGAAATATCAAAAATTAAATGCTTCCGCTCGATGATGGTATATAACGGGCGGTCGGGGTAAGAGTATTGCAAACAAAGGGGCTACCTCAAATCGTGGACCAACCGTGGAAGTAAACCCCAGTATGAGAGTGCTGTTTGGAACATGACAGCATCCGCGCGTGAGTCATCAAACGCTCAGATGGCCCCAGCGGATCAAACTGACTCGGTGTTTTATATTGGCGAGGAGGCGTAAGATTCTGAAGCGGCTGATGTGGCCACGAAGCCGCAGATAAAGAGGCGAAGGAGTTATTGGCCACTGCAGCAATGACTAAAGCGATAGGTAATTTTGCTTTAATGACGCGATGGCGGCGGCCTGGTCGAGCCTAGCAAAGATGGCAATTTTTAAGGTATAGAAAGGCTAAGAGATACGATACGAGATATTGAAAAGCTAGATCAAGTTTTTCAGCGTAAAAAACATTTGGGCGATGATTGGATGAGGTTGAGCAGCTAAAAATGAAGCGTAAAAGCTCACTTGAAACGCTGGAGCGACTAACGAGACGAGCAAAAGACGTTTTGAAAAGGAGAAAGAATGCTAACGCAAATCTTTTATTATATTATGCTCTGCGTTGCAGCTGTGGCATTGGACGCACGAAATAGTTTTTAGTTGGTCGTTGAGACCTAGAAAAATAAAAAGTTGATTGCAGATTTTAGCACTGGGATTGGCCTTATCGTTTCATTTTGTCAAAGTCAGCTTTTAAATTATGCAGGTGGAGGCTTAACACGGCTTCATAAACCGAAACAAAATACATAACGACTTTCCGTGAAAATCGATTAAAAGCTGATAAGCCCCTAATAATGCCAGTTGACAGCGAATTTATCCGATATGTGAGCTTTAAAAAGGCGTCACAGGCCTTACAAACTCGATGATCGTAATTAGAAATTCACGACAGGCTAAACGGCTTAAAAAAGCGTAAAAAGCCCTGGATATTATGCCAAAGTGGTATTGCAGAGACTTTACCAGCCTAATAAGTAAGTTTTAAAGAAACTTACAAAGTGCTAAGTAAATTTTGCCATCCACTTCAAACCGCCACGAGAGTGGGATTATAAGCATGACTTTAAGTGCGATGAGCAGAGCAGGATCAAAGCTCAAAGAGTGGCTTCAAAAGCGACTTGATCGTTTTGGTGACAAGTTCATAAGCTACCAGGCACTATGTTACGTAACGCCTACTATGGAAGGCGTTTTTTATGAAGCAGAAAATTGGCACTGTAATAAATTGAGAAACAAACAAACTACCATCTAATCAAAAAAGCAGATGAGCTTAAGGGATGGCATGAGTTAGAGCTTACATTTTTACAAGCTCAGGGGAGCCGTTATGAATCACTTGAATAAGCCCATGGCTGGATATGTGGCGGTAATGGACAGAGATGATCAACCATTAGCGGCAACCTTATCCTTACGGAGTTGATATTGGCGACAGCGGGCAAAGTGGCTTTTATAAAGATAACAGACGTCATTTATCTTTTGAAATCCGCATAAAAGGCAGAGTATATTTAAAAGACACAAAAGCGGCATTTGCATTTAGCAAGGATGAAATAAAAGGTGGTTGAGGCTACCCTCTAAGACATGAGAGGCTTACGCGATGAAAGCAGAAAAAACGGCAAAGTATAACTAAAGTCCCTATGATGCAGTGCTAAATGCAGGCTTTAGCGATTGGCGATGCCACCTTTGACTGAGTGAAGAAAGCACAAGATGAGACAAAGCATATCTTTAGCTCAATTAGCTTTTTGTGCCAGTTTTAGAAGTTGGCGGAAGAGCGATATAAGCCGCGGTGAGGCCTGAAAAAGAGAGTGTTTTGGTGAGAGGCTTAAAAATTACGATTTTCTCTTTATCCTCGACGTGCTTCCTCTTTGACAAAGCAAGGGCATACTGCAAAGAGGTACAGATTCGCAAAAATAATCATATATGTAGTTTTGGTGCAGATCAAAACGATTTTAAGGCGATGATGAAAATAGAAAAAATAAATTATATGAGCTACAAAGACGCAGCGGCGATGCTGAATTAAGCATCATAACGATCAAAAATGGGCGCAAAGGGCATCATAAAGCGCTATGCCGTAACTGCTGATATTTTGTTGATCGTGATACAAGTTTAGAGCTTATCAAGAGCAAAGGGGCATAGGGCGGACGTTTAGACCAAAAAGTGTGTGATGGCTACGCTATTTATAACAATGTTGTGAAGAGTGATAAAAGGCTTTGATGATGAGAGCGTGCGTGCTCTCATCCTACTCGCCACCTTTTAATGTGCTTATACTTATTCAAACTCGGATCGCGATACCGTTAACTCGGATAAAAGGCGAGTTTGCTGGTGCATTTTGAATTACTAGCTCGTGAGCTTTTCAGGGTGCGCTAAAAATGGGCGATTGATGAGTTTCACTGCATGGTTACATAATTCTAAATTGGGATGGTTATATATCGGCATCCGTGATTTTAGGGCGGCTTATAAAGCTTTTTTGAGCGTTGGTTGTTTCATTCAGGGTGTACTCTGGAAGATCAGTTGCTTAGCACAGCAACGCACTAAAGCGCTCAGTTTCCCTTAAGCAGATCGTAAAAGATAGCGCGATGTGTAGGCAGGCACTAATCCGCCGCGACTACCTCGTCACGATGAGAAGCGAGGCGACGCGCCGAGCCGATAAGTGGTGAAAAAACGACCACTTTCGCAGGGGACGGCGCACCGATAACTCGGTGACGAGACTAAAGGCAACCTCAACAAGGGCGGCATCAATGTGGCAAAATAGCAAGTCAGTATGGATGGACATAAATCAGTCTATTCTCTATCACTAAAAGGCCTTGATAGAGAGATAGCGACGAAAACATATACCTTGCAACGACGTTATCAGGGCGTGCCTTACAGCTTTGGAGCAATAGAAACGACATCATGTTTACTCATTTCGCGGCCCGTAAAACCAGAGGTTGCTCAAACTCTAAAAATGAGACATTGGGCGCATCAAACAGCGTCTGGCTAATGTCGCTCGTAAAGTGAAAACTTACTTCGCTTCTGAGCGAGGCAGCAAAGCTTATTGAGGGCTAAAATGGATGATAAATTGAACCATATAAGCCGCTAATTGCTTGAATGTAAGTTAAAATGTCGCTTCAACTCTTTTTTATCAAACATAAAAGTGGACGATAGGGGGTAGTTTTGGGTCACGAGGCTTAAGGATATCAAACTTATGGCGTCATGGCACCTAAAGGCATTTTGAGATTAAGTTGATGATGATGGCAGTTAGGTCCTCGCGGGTTTTCAAACTGCTTGCAGGATAAAATAGGTGGTGCTGGATTATGAAGTTTTCAGGGCAAAGAATAAATTCAAGCGTTGATATAAAAGAGAGGTTTGCCCAGGTATCAAAGGTTGTTAGCCTGCAAAAAGGGCATTTTGCTATCTTCCGATGACTGGCGGTGGCCGGTAGCCATGCAGGCGGTGAACCCCACTGGGGTGTGGCAAGGGCATAAACCATTCTTATCGTATCGGCTCTTTGCGGTCTTAACTCGTAAGTATCGGTGAAGTTTGAGCTTTGGGACGCAGTTCGGTGGTACACTGCAGAGCGGTGGGATGTTATCAACGGTTCGTGTCACAAACTACAGCTGGATGGTAACTTCGTTGGGTTTGTGATGTGCTTGACGAGGTAGCGGCGCGTAGCTACATCAAAGTGAGATGCGATCGCGAGCTGCAAGCACATATAAACGCGCAGACACCACACCGTCGCCCGAACGACTGCCACGGGCTGAAACCGCCCGCGCCGTTTTCAATGTAGCGGAAAACAGGCCTTGGCGGGTGCTGGCGACACCGCTTTATCGCGATGAGCAGCGACACATCGATCTGGATGACAAGGTCATGCACCGGCCGTTTGGCGCTTTATAAGCTCTTAGGTGCGTTTTTACAAAACCCTGGCGATCTGGGTATAAACAGATGGGGACACTAAAATTTAAACTACCGCCGCTAAAAATGCCACTGCACCATATCGAGGTCGAGCATCAATAGCTTCACTTTTGCAACCCCCTCCGGCTGGAAACGCTAAGCCCGAGGCGGAGGCAAAAGAGGCCTAGAGGATAGATGCGAGGCGGTCGCGAATATCGTAAAATATGTGATGAGCTATCTTATGGTGCTGGGCTAAACGACAGAAATTATAAAAGCTAATAGCTGACGCAGTTGGGATCAAAATGTGACCGGATGGTCTCAGGCTAGATGATGAGCGATTTTACTAAAATAGCACGATAAAATTACTCATCCACAAAGCCAAGATCAGACTTTAGTGAACTAGCAAAATACACAAAACAATATTTTGCGTCTGCTTGTGCGTTTAAAACTTTTCAAACTGCGCCAGTATAGGTATGGGCAGAAAAAAGAAGTTGATTATATATCACCGTATTAAAACGGGCAGAATGTCGCCAATACTCACGCGACATCAGCGGATGAATTCACCAAAAATGGTAGGCGGGCGGTGTGATCGATGAGACGCGCGCTGGTTGGCAGTGGATAAAGTCAGATCACGCAAAACAGCAAGACCGAGTATAAGCCAAATATCAAGATGGCACTACCTCGATTTACTACGTCTACGCGTCGCCGAGGAGTTGAAAATGTACAGTTGTCGACGGACAAAGGCGAGGTCGAGTAAATTTTATTATCTAATGGCAGCGACGGCTGTCAGCAACCCTCAAAAGTGAGCCCGGTAGAGGTTGTGGTGACAGCAGATCCGATACGGTTAGGGAGCTTAAAATGATGACTTTCGAGTGATGCGTTGGCGCTATTTCGCTCACGCGATCAAAAGGTAGATCGCAAAGCTGAGACGGTAGGACCGTTGCGCCCTAAAATGAGGGTGATGGCGAGGGTGACAGCTTTGGTGAGTACTGGCAAAGCGTGCTGTGATACCAGACTAAGAGAATCATTCGCAGGTAAAGAGACGTTAGCTGCTCGATTACTAAGGGGTTAATTTAAACGAGATGGGCGCAAAAATGTTTACCTAGAGTGGTAGTGGTTGGCAATTTCACAACGCAGAGAGATGAGCTTAGATACACTCCGGGGCGGGTGCGGCGGTTGGCAAAGTGCGATCGCCGCCCGCTCGCACATTCCCACTATCAGCGGGATAAAAGGATACTTGCTTCCGGTGATAGCGTAACTTTTGGCAAGGCGCAGAGATCGCTAAACCCAATATCTAAAGAAAGGATCAAAACTTCTGGTCGAAGGACAGCCGTGCAGGCAATGGACGGATCAGGAAGCCTGGGCAAAATCACAAAGCACACCGCCAGCCGGTGAAAGTATGGAGATGCTAGAAATTAGCAAGACGGCGAGCCACAAAAGCAATACATATCCATGGAAGTTGAGATAGCACATCACCGTCAAAATCAAGGCGCGCAGCACCGAAGCGGGCCACAATATAATGACGTGCCAGAGATGAGTATGCGAGTTGTGTTGATTATGATAGCCCAAGATATACCACCATTTAAAGGGGTGCACCAGGCACCGAGATAATTTACAATCAGTCAAACGATGATAAATAACACGCCGATAGATTCGGTAAATGCTAGGGACTTACACGAAGAGTCGAGTACTGAAATTACGGGCTGGATCAAAGGCGACTTGATGGGACGGATGCTCTCTTAAATGCCGATTGCTGTCACATCGTTTCTCAAAAGAGAAACGATCTGGATCGACAAAGGCAAAGCACGTACTAACGGTATATCCTATCCCATCGACATCACCTCTGAAAGAGATGGCGGTGAGTGCCGGGCAGAAACTGAAAAAGGCAGAAACCAAGTAAGGCGCTATTTATACGGTGAAGTTCCAGAAAGCCCTATAAAGAGATAAGGTCGCCGTTAGCCAACTCGACTATACCAAATCCAACTAAACTACCTAAAGAGCAGGATAGAATCCATGAGCTAGAAAATAGGACGGATGAAATCCACAAAGAGCGCTAAAGCGAGCACTGATAAGACCAGATCAAACAACGTAACTATCTGACACTTATCGCCTATGATTGTGTGTATCTCTCAAGGCTGTCACATCCAAGTTTAGGCAAAAAGCTAAAAGATGACGGCAGGGTGCTTTTATGGGTGCGGTGATCGATCCGCGATGTGGCGGATATAAGCACTTATAGCGTCGGATATTAAAACCGATTTTTAACGTCGCGCGTACGTGAGGGCCGAGCTGTCAGTCGCTACTATTCTTACTATCTCAAGACTATCCAAAAATCCGCCCATCGTTTTGCATAAACACGCATTTTGCGTCAAGTTGCCAGCGTGATTGTATGTATTTTCGTATCTTGTTTATTTGCCTTTATGTGCTAGACACTTCTCAATGATGTCAAGGTATGCCGTGTTCGTCAATATACTCCATTTGCAAATGGTGCTAAACATGGCTGACAGCCATGCGATACTATCTCATCTTTACTAAATCCATCCGCCTAAATTGCCACGTTGAAGTGTTTTCACTCATATATCATCATCAGCTTTGTAAAGCGCTAAAAGATAGTTACATAAGCCTTGGCCCTTGATACTCTATTAATAAAATTACCGCCTGCTTTGATAGTGGCAACGTGAATTCATCTCTCATTTTCATATCGCCAGCGTGTGTTTTATAATCTCCTTTCAAAGTCTATGTACTCCCACCTCATCGACCCTAATATTAAAAGGGCGGGCGCTGTGAGTATTGCTGGCTTTAGGGCGTATTTTTGTTCGCACGTCGCCATTATACTCGTCGCAACCTTGCCAAAGTGCCTTAATATCTGCCTTTTGTAAGCGTTGCAAAATTTCCTATCTTTAGCTTTTAAATAAATTATAGTTTATATTCGCAATTATGTTGCTCGGTGCGATGTGTGAGGGACTTCAAGTGATTTAAGAGTGAATATGCCCTTGGTGGTCTCTAGCGCTCCCGCCTCTTCAGCCTTTTTAAAACACCTATCACGTCATCGGCACCTTATCTCTATGTCCATTACCAAAGTAGGGGGTAAATATATCATTCAAGACGTCTGTGCTCTTTTCTATAGTGTCTTGTGATACTGATGTCGATTTTATATCAGCCATTTTTGTGCTATAACCTTAAAATTACTTCTTCATCTCTTTTAGTTTTTATCTTGATGTCTATACCATCTCTTATTTTTGTTCCATTTAAAACGCTCATCTCTTGCCATTGCTAGGGTATATCTAGGGTAATCGCCTAAATTATGCGTTTTTATCTTTTGGTCTATTGGACTTTTTGTACTCTAGTGCAAAATATTTGCGACCATCTGGATTTATAAAACATACGCCCTCTACCATCACATATGATTTTTGTCTTTTGGCTTTAGTGCTCTTATCCTCCATATCGCTTAGTGGTTTAGGTATTTTTGGCATTTTACGGAGCTCCTTTAAATATCTCTTACTCCGTAATTGTTCCGTAAAAATAATTATTTTGCAAGTTTTATATATATCGTTGTATGTTGTCGTATGTTTAAATGTATATATAAAAGCCCTTTTTAGGTTCTTTTATATGTTTTTGTATGTTTTCGGATTTGTTAAGATGTTGTGTAATGGTGGGTTCACGGGACTATTGTATCAATAATATTCAGCAAATAATAGAGCCTTATGATCTAAAGTAAATATATTATTACTCTATAAAATACTTTTTATCATCTAATAGGTCTTTATGATATTTACTATATATTAATTATATAAGACTTATAATTAGCTGTTCATTATTGTTAAAAATATATTACACTTACGAAAGTATAAAGGAAGGGATGCTATTGTCTTTTTGAAAAAGAGCTAAAAACAATAGACAATAGGTAAACCAAATTTTGCTAAAGCAAAATTTGGACTTTTATTTAAAACATGGGGCAAGCCCCTCAAACCCCCAGACAAATAAAGAGAAAATAATTTTTAAAATCACTCTTCAATATATTTAGGTTGATAGTTCTTAAAAATGTTTATGACGTATCCCTAAAAATTTCTATTTTTATTAAGTTCATTTTTGAGAAAGTTCAATATTGGAGAAATCATCTTTGCTTGACTTAAGGTTTTTGATTAAAAGGGTTTATACGGCAATACTTAATTAATACCTCATTATTAACTCTTAAAACCAAGAGGGCATTATCTCTTGGGATGTTATCTCTTACAATAATTAAAAATATCTCCATCTGTTGCGAATGGAGCTGCCTTATTGTTTGTTACGGTAATAAAATTATAGTCATATGGCTTTGATAGATTAAATAGTTTTTGAAAAGAATTTTAATACTTTGTAAGTAAGGATCAATGCTTTTCTTTTTGGTTTTGCAAAATCGTATAGATCATCATAAATTGTGCAAATGCTTTCAGAATTAGCTCTTATTTGAAGCTTACCATTGTCAGTTTTCAATATTATATTTGCTAATTGCAGTAGCTATATCGATATCTGTATCAAAGTAGTCAATTCCAAAAACCAGTAGCTTTCAGCAATCTTGTATTTGACTTGTATGGGAAGTGGGTTTATATTATTTTTCATAAGTCTACCCTAACTCTACTTATTCCGATCTTATCACCAAACTCACTCTGAGTAAGTCCATAGGCATTGCGTAATCTTCTTAGTTTGTCACCGCATCCATTTGTTTTCATAAATTTCCTATTTATTTTAGCAAATCTAAAATTATTTGTTAATGTATTAAGAGTAGTATAAGGTTGTGAGATATAAAATGATATTAGATTTTTAGGAGGTTGTCTTTTTATGATTGATGTAGTAGATGAAAAATAGAAAAAGAATGAATTTATTACTCCAGAGCAGTTCGAGGAATTATTTGGAATAAGCATAGATAAACAAACTAGGCTTAGATTTAGTGTAAATTATACTGAGAAACGTAAAGCAAAGATCCCTCCTTTACCATATATCAGAATAGGTAAAAAGAATATTGTATAGACTAGAGAGTGTAAAAGAATGGTTAATGGAACAGGAAAGAAGATAATGATTTGCAGTAAAGAAAAAGGTTGTGATATGAAGCGGAACCACCACCATAGCCATAGCATCAACCCACAAAAAGCACTGATATTCTATCAAATAAAATCATAAATGTCAAGGAATTCACTGCTTTGGATATTGAAAATACTAATTTTGAATGGCTGATACCGAATTTTCCTTTCAAAAACAGAGCTTAAACATGGTATATGCTGGCGCTGGTGCAGGCAAGAGCATGTTTGCTATCCATCTTTGTAATTACTTAGTGAAAAACAATGTCAATCTAGATGAAATCGTTTATATGGATGCTGATAATGGCATTGATATATTACAGAGTAGACAAGTCGATAAAATTATGGATAATAGCAGTGGAAAAATAAAATATATTCTCTCTAACAGCTCGCATAGATTTACTATATTTAAAAAGTTAAACAGAGAATTTAAAGCAGGTGAAATAAAAATCGACTTATTATTATAGATAGTATTAGAAAATTTTATAAAAGGTAGTCTAAGTAAAGATGATAATATAACAAGATTTATGGCAGACCTGCAAGGATTGAGAGACAAGGGTGCTACCATTATATTCCTCCACCACCAACCTAAGCAGGGAATGGATAAAAACGATGAGAATTATAAAGGCGCTACAGCCTTTATGGATAGTGTAGATGAAGCTTACTATTTACAAAACGAAAGTGACAGCTCGATTTCTATCAACGACAATGAAATGATTGTTAGCTTAAAACCAAAGAAAAGAGAAGCCATACAAAAGAGATGGTTGCTTTAATCGATACCGGAATTAGATCTGTAATTTATTGAAGATGATTTTTATTGGGCTAAGCGACAAAGAAAAGATATCTTTGCAACTGGCACAGAAATTATTGATCAAAAAGGTGAAATTTGTCAAAGCGATCTTGCAATAGCCATACAAAAACTTGCAAATAAAAACTACTATGAAACGGTTGGACGTAATACGCTTTGGAAATTATTTGACAATTGATGGAAAACTTTTTGATATTAAACGATTAAGAGGATATCAAAATTGTAATAAAAAGGTATTTGTGAGCAGAATAATGAATAAAACACCAAAATCAGAACAAGTAAATTTTCGACGTTCATAAAGTCGAAGTATTAACCAATTATTTTGAAAGCGCAAAAAGTAGCCAATAGCAACCAACTCTCTATAAAACAAGAGCAATTTAAAGTTTTTTTAACCGCCATTCCTGTTAATATTGAGCCTATATCTAATGTTGATCAACATGGGTATTCAACGATACGAGCATCTGTAGGAAGCTATTGTGTAGATATTGAAATAATAAATAACGATCTTGATCCGCTCGTAAATGAGTTAAAAACAATGTATAAAGGACTATGATAAGGAAAACTCGTATCCGACGTTTTTTTGGCGGCGATGAACTATTAAATATTTTATTAAAGATTAAGACTATTAATGAATTAAAAATAGTTTTAAGAAGTGATGGCTAATGAATGATAGTTGATATCTTTTTATTGGTTTTCTAATGGTCGTAATAGTATCGTTTTTAACCTTACTTACTTTTAGGGTTATTTTGATACAAGTAAAAGAATAAATCAAGAAGGTTATTTAAAAATGATTAAAATTAGATATTTTTATAAAAAATATGCTCAACTATTTTATCCATTACTTATTCTTGTCTTGCAGTTTGTGGAATGTTTTTCTTGTTCAAAAACAATCAATATATTGGAGATTAAAAAGATATATCAGAAACTGGACAATACCCTATTGAAGTTATTAATCCAGTAAGCTTGCAGCAGTTACACGATATAGTTAAGGATTTCAACGGAACAATCATATTTTTCCGAAAAAGGAAAAAATAGTTTTTAAATAAATAGTGGATACTTATAAATTTTTTAACAACATTTTTCTTTAACTTCTAAATAATTTAAATTAAGTTCGTGGCATTTTTCAATTAAAGAACAAATCTTTATAATGATGCCTTTTAAATCTAGCATATTACTTATGGCGGTTTCATGGCTTACATTTAAATTTTTCTTCTTCTCAAAAATATTTTTGCACACTCATTATTGATATTAGTTAGAATCATCTCCTTTTCTTTGTAGATTTTTCTATATCATCAAAAAAACCTCTACATGACCTTTTAGACACATATCGCAATAAATAACCAAATTCATGCACAACAAGGTTGTTGACATTAAATCCTCCAAATCCATTAAAAATCAATTCTATTATCAGATAGGAATTTTTATTTCTCTATATTTTAGAAAATTGTCGACAGAAGTTAACATTGACTCTCCTTTTATTCATTATTTTTTTATTCTTTTTATTTTTCATATTCTACTCTTTCCTTAATTATATCAGTGCATTCTATGAAAAAATTTTCATATGTATTTTTATTTAAATATTTTAAATCAAATAAATCATCTAGCATATAAGAAGGCTTGCTATTTTTTTCATAATGTTTCCAATATAATAATTTGATGAGTTTAATTTATCATAGTCTTTGCGTTCTAGAACCCTAAAGTGATATTTTATGCTCATGTTTTATGTAAAATTTATACAATTCATAAAGATCATAACATTCTGGACCACTCATTATAAAATCTTCTCCTATGCAATAAACATTTTTAAAAAATATCAAATTTACTTTGTTTGATATTCAACGACTATTTCAGTATATGCTTTATTGTCACTACTATGGATAATGTAAATTTTCTTAAAAATCTTCTACTTCTTCACTTAGCTCATCAAGAGTATTGGATTTTATAAACTTTACATCAAAAGGATATCTTTTACCAGTTTTAAGCCATTCGTTATTTATTGTAAAAAGTGTTAGAAAAATTTGTTCAAAAGTCAAAATCAGGAATAATCTGTAATTTTAAATTTACATATAATTTTTCAAAAGCTTGTTTCGTTTTAATTTTTCACTTGCCGAAATAGTATTTAAATTAAATTCGTCTAAAATATATTTTATACGCTCAACCAGCATCATTTGGTCATCTTCCCATTTTTGATATTATATGAGTGTTTTGGGTATTAAAGGTGCTAATTTTTGAAATTAGTTCGCTAATATCGGATAATAAACTTGATTTATAGTGATCGTCTAATATAAGTTCAAGAGCCAGACGAGTTTTCTTTGGCATTTTATTTTCATTAGCCCAACCATCCAAAGTGGTTTTTGAAATACCTAACATATTGGCAAGTTCGCACTTGGTAATTCCGTATATGTTACAAACATCTTGAGTAAAAGGCATTTTAATAAATCTCCTAAATTTCTTAATTTTACAAGTAAGTATAGTATAAATTTAATATATTTATGTTTTTATATATAACATCTTTAATAATTTGTAAAAATCAATAAAGATTAAAAATATTTGAAAATCTTAACATTGATAAAAATTTAAAATTCTATTCCTATATTGTGTTCTTTTGACAAGGTTTAAAAAAATCAATTTTTAAACTGCTCATTTGTTTCAACTGCTTTTTATGATCTTTATACCCTATGTCCTTAAATTTTTGCTCTTTTTCTTCTTTGATAGCATTTAATAATTGCTTTCTTTGCTCTGAAAGTTTCTTAAGTTGTTCTTCATTCTTTAGAAGTCTTTCTGCTGCTGTAAGTTTTGACATTGTATAGCTCCTTTTTATGCTTTGATAATTTTTGATGTTTATATTTAAAAACAGAATATCAAATCATGTATAACCTTTTTTCTTTTTATTGGTTATTTTTATTTGTCTGATATTTTTGTTATTATAACATATTCTTGGTATTTTTGATAAAGCTGTGTTATAATCTAAAATGAATAAAGAAATAAAAGCAAAAAGTTACATAAAATAGTAGATTAGGATAGCCTTTTTCTCCTATTTTTGTAATACAAAAATATTTGAGAAAAAGGCAAATATCTCTGAGGCTCTTGTAATTTTTGCTTTACATGTACAGTAAATAGGAAATGGAGGGTTTTTGAATTATGGCTAAAGAATTAAAAACTTTTTAGATTAGATGTTGAGAATTTAAATTTTTACAAACCTTAAAAGAAAAATGGGGTAAAATCACTAAATGAAGCAATCAATTTTACTTTTTGTTCTTTTAGAGAGAGATAATAAAAATTATTGATGCTGTAAAAAGAAAAATTATCCACTTTTTAAAAATAAAAGGTCTGAGCTTACTAGAAAAATATCAAAGAGGTTAAAATTTTTACCGATGTTGAATTTAAAAATTAAAACAACTTGCAAAGGATAATGGTTTTTCTAGTGTAAATAAGTTTTCCAAAATTTTTGGTTTTGAGCCACCTTTACGATGATAAAATTTCTAAGTAACGATACAATAAATGAATTTGCAAAAATGAATTATTTGGTTAAACGCATTGGTATAAATTTAAATATTTTTGTAAAAAGCAATTCAACAAAAATACTTCTACTTCTTTTTGAAAAAGTTGCTATTGATAATTTGATAAATAGAATAAATAAACAAGTTCAAGAGACTGACAATTTTATAAAAAGAACAAAAATGTTTTTACGAGGCTAAATTAAAAATGAGTCATAAATTAAAATCATATTTGGATGATGAAAAATTTTAAAAGCTAAAAATCTGGAGCGAGTTTGAGAAAAACAGAGAAAAATATTTTGCTTCTCCACAAAGTTTTTAAAGATAAGATTTGGAATAAGTATCTTTTTAAGCAAGGTTTTTATTTCTCAAAAATTTACTAAAAAGTGAAGAGAGCATACAACTAAACTTTTTAACTAAAAGACGTGGATATAATTCTCAAGTCTTGATAAAAATTACTGGCAAGGATCAAAATTTTTAATCAACTTAAAAAGCCATATAAAATATATTAGCCGAGACGGCTTACTTGATGTTTTTATTAATGATCCTTTAGAAAGTGATAATGAAATTTTTATTAATGATATAAAATGAAATAGCTGCAACATTCCAAGATGGGGTTTATGATATTCCCAATAAACATGATGTTGAAAAACTAAAAATTAAAAAGAAAAAACGAGGTAGTGCATATGGTTTTTCTATGAAAGGTGAAAATAATATCCCTGTCGAGGAAATTAAAAATGCTGCAATAAAAACTATTAAAGAAAGATTTTTAAATAATCATTTTATATTAGCAGTCCATAATGACTACAGATAATCCTCATTGCCATTTGGATTTAAAAAGTGTTGATTGTAATGGAAAAAGAATTAAAATTCTCCAGCTGATTTGGATATGATGCGTGATGAGTTTAGCAAGATTATCGATTTGGGATATAAAACAAGTATCTTATAAAAATAAAGAATTTTCTAAAGAATACAATTTCAGACGTTTGGGATGGACATAAGCCGCATCATTACAAGATAACTGGATATGGTGAAGCAAAATATAATTTTTCACTAGATGAGCATACCGAAGAGTCGTATTATGTTAGATTTGAGACAAGTAAAGGGAAAGAAACTATTCTTTGGGGCAAGCATTTAAGGCAGTTAATGGAAGATTATAATATTACAAATGGAGATTATGCTAGGTTTGCAGTAACTGCTCAGGAACCGATTGTAAAGAAAATTTATGATACTAAACAATGGTGTGACTCTTTATAGGAATGTGTGGGATTGTTCTGTAGAAGGAAAGAGAGAGTTGAATTGACTCCTTAGTGAAGCTGAAAAGAAAAAGACTGAATATGAAAATTCTTTCCAGAAGTGACACAAAAGTTGTTGCTCCATCCTCGCAAACAAAAGATGTTAATCCAAAACAAAATAAAAACTGACTCAAGCAAAGCTCAAATTTACAAGCCAGACAAAAAGGTTGTGGAAAATACAACAAATATTGATAGCAAAAACTAATAGTCTTAATAAAAGATTTTTAACAGATAGACACATCTGCTTGTTGTCTTTGGGGATTGTTTTAATTATCTCTATTTCTTTTACGGTATAGCCATAACTTACATGTGGTCATGCTAAAATCTTCAATTTTAGATACCCAGACAAGCTCATAAACTGAGCTTTTGCTTCATTTTCTAGTCTTTCTTTCTCGCTTGGCATAAGATATATTGCAACCGAGACCAGTTTTTCACCTGTGGGGCGTCCAGCATTGCTTTTTCTTTTCATTACTATCTGCGCACCAGGTTTATAAAGTCTTCCACATTGCTGCTTGCTGCAATGTTGGCATGTTACAAATGCAAATCCATTTTTCTTATCCAATATTCCCATTATCTTTCCTTTTCATTTGTATTCTTGGTTTCTTTTATTTTTATGACTCCACTTTCTACTTTTGACATATGCTATACCAAGTCTAGACAGAACAGCTTTTGAACTATTATTTTGCTGTTTTTGAGATTGTGTTGCATCTCTTTGTATTACTGGCTCTAGTAGAGTATTGATACGCCTTAATACATCTTAGAGTATAAGTATCAGTTATGTGAATTTTGTCTTACGATTATAAGTTTATGTTGCAAACTTTCATCTTTTTAAAAGTAAATTGAGTTCATCTTCGCCACAGTAAAAGATCTTTTTCTCGTATCCCAAAAGATTTTCTAGCTAATTTGTCAGGATAAGTTTGTAGTAGATACCTAGATCATAAAAATCTCGAAATTTTTATCTCTGCCACTAAAAGCAACTCCTTTCATTTTTATAAGCTCGTCCACACATAGACGTTAACACCATTTATATTTTCAAATTTAAAGTCTTGGATCTCAGTGAGGTCTTTGTTTCTGCTACTAACTTCTATTTTTAGTGGATAGCTACCGTAATGAGAGGTTGCACCATAATCTATCATTGCTCTAAAAACAGTGTCGGTATCTTTTTAATATTTATATTCCAATTACTAAAATCTTTATGGCGCTTTAGCTTGTTTATAAAATTCATATTGTTGGTTGTGCAATCCAAATCAATGTCTTCTGAATATCTATTTAGTCCATAATATAAACTAAGTGCCGTTCCGCCTTTTTAAAACAAAAGGTATCCCAGGTATGTATTCTTTTTATAAGTTTAACTCTGTCTTTTTGGTATTGCTCTAGCATCTTTTTATCCTTAAAATAGAGCTTTGTTAATTCAAATTCATAAAAATCATCAACTTTTTTTGTTTTTATTTATAAGCTTTAAATAGTTGAAAAGCTCGCTTTCTTCATTATCATCCAAGTAATCTTTGCACACAGTTCTTGAGACCAGCTGTTTCATCCTTTTATAGACTAAATCAGCTACTCGCTCTTGCATAATTTACTACATACTCTTCTTTATCAACATCTTTACATATCGCCTTTGTATTCCTAAAGAACCTAAATTTCATTATTCTCATAAGTTTTTATATTGTTTTATTGGCAAAAATAAAAGCAGTGGATGCCAATCAGCTGATTGAACCATCAAGCCTAGGTATATTTAAACTTCCCAGCCAGATATGTATGCCATTATTTTTCTCTTCCTTTTGTTTATGCCTTTTAATTTAATATATATATTATTTTTAAACTTTATAAAAATAATATAATATTATTTTTTAATTATTAGCAAAAATTGGGAGTTCGTTAAAGCCTTCGAAATCAGCTTTTGCGTTTTCATTATCTTTGCAATATTCGCTCACCCATTCCTGCCGAAAAGGCATTTCTATATGCTTCACGTTCATAGATTATGCTATTTGCTAGAAAAATATCTTCTAACTTCTTTTCGCTAATATATTCACGTAGTGCTTCTACCTTTTTAGCTAGAAAAGGATTTGGTGAAGCTTTAGAGATAACTATTAGTGCTTTTGAATTTGGATTGTACTACAGCTTGATTAAAAACTAGTATCATTTTGTTCAAAAACGAGCAATATCAAGATCGCTCGGAATAACTGGGATAATGCAATATTGCAAACCGCTAACGCTTGTCTCATTTCTTGGCTATCACGTCCACCAGTATCAATTACTACACTATCATACTTTTGCTTTAAGCTTTGTATCTCTTTTAGCATCGATGATCCAAGTTTTGAGACAGCATTAAATAGTAGTGGTAAATTTGCATCAGCTCTAATATCAGTAAAAACATCTATACTTCTTTTGAGGATCAGCGTCTACTAAAGAGTGTCATCTTTCATAAGACCTAATTTTATAGCTAAATTATAGCAATATTTGTTTTTCCGCTACCACCTTTTTCATTGCAGATTGCTATTACCATTTTTATCCTTTAGACTATGCTTATTGTTTTTAGTTCCGTATTTCTCGACTAATTTTTCCCATTTACTTGGCTCATTTCCCCATTTTTGAGTCAACCTTGATTTTTCTGTCATATGAAGTTTGGCAGTTTTTCATTTGTGTTGTATTTAAATTTGCATTTTTGTTTAACTCACACCACTGAGACCAATTCTACTAGCAGTTGTTCATTATCCCTATAAATATTCAAATGTATTCTTTATCGCCATACTTAGATCCTTCGCCACAACCAATAAGCATGATTGTTGTTGCTGCTAGTGCAATTTTTGCCTAGTAATCTCATCTTTTTCCTTTGTATTAAATTATTTTTACTATATTAAATTATTTTAAGATTTAATATATTAATAGTCACCATCTGTGACAAACTCATATTCTATTTGCCATTTTCCACCACCAAAGTGCAGATCGTTTTTAACTAAAGGACAAGGTAAAAATGCTCCATCTCCTTGTGCTACCATTTCACTAAAACGTGGTAGTCATCAAAACCATTCTCTAAAGCTTGATTTGAAAACATTAATCCCTCTCTTATTCTTTTTAGAAATATTTATATCCCAACATATTGTTGAAGCCATGATGACTTAATACCTCATTTTTGGTAGCATTATTTTTAGCCATTCAATGCTATCCTTTCTAACTAAAATTGTAACTCAAAAATTCTTGATACAAGATACCTTCATAAAAAGTTGATTTCTAAATCACTTTTTGCAATTTTTGCGACCTCTTTAAGCGAGTTAGCAAACTTACTGTCGGCAATTTGTCTAAACCATATTAGTGGAATTATCCTACGATTGCCTACACCCAAAGACTCTTCAATGCCACATTACTGCTATATTCCCAAAATATTCTTTGACTATTAGCTAGTGTTTGATCTTGTTTTGCCACTAAAGCTTTTGTTGTGTCAAGCAGTCTTTCGTTTGGATAAAAGCCAAGCTTTTCGATAGCTTCATCGTCGATTTCTTCTATAAGGTGCGTATACCATACTCGAGCTGGAAAACTATTGGGATAATCTTGTGGTTTATTCAGCATCTTTTCTCCTTTGTTTTAAATATAAAAAGAATTCTAATATAAAAGAGTTTAAAATAATATTAAATATAATATAATTTAATATTGTATATAATTATTTACTTCTAGATCATTGATAAACTTATTTATTATTTAATATCATATTAAATAATTTATAATTGTATTAAATTATTTAATACAATTATAAAATGTCCATATTAAAGACTGATGCCAGTATCTATTGATCTGCTCTTCTGTTTGTTTGGATAATTTATATTGTGTTTGCGTAAATGCCGGTTGTTTTTACTTGATCATTATTGTTTCGTTCTTTTAGCTTTTTCAAGGAACTTCTCTTTTTGAATTTTTGTCCCAATTTTTATATTCCTCTAGTGCTAAACTTTTTAAACTCACTTTTTATACTGCCTATCTACAATCATCTTCTCATTTTTCGAACTACTAAATTCTGGGTCTTTTTGAAGTTTGTTTAAAAGTTCTTACTTTGGATAAACTTGGTTGCTTGCTAGCCATTCTTTTTAAAGTAATATTTGATTCTTTTTAATTTTCTAGATCATTTTTATTTTCTCTAGTCTCTTTTGTAGGCTTCATCACTTAGGACATTGTTTATTCTTGTAAAAGCCTCTAAGGCTAATTTGTTCTCTTGCGCTAATACCTTTTGATATATCGTCATTATATTCAAGAGACCTTGGTTCTAACTCTATATCGTATTCTTTGTTTTATGAGCTTAAAAATATAATATTTCCATTAAATGCTGTATTTGTAACTTCCAATAACTTTAAAACCCTTATACTCTGCAATCTCTCTTGGTGTCTCTTTTTCCGCAAACTAGTAAATTTATATTATCTTGCAAGATGTCTGCCATTTGATTTTTGCTTTTATTTCTATTTCGTTAGTATCTGTGCCATTTTTATCTTTTGGTATATTAAAGTCATACACTATTGGCTCAAAACCACCAGTTGCAATGAGAAGCTTTTATATTTATTCATTTTTACAGCAAAGTTTTCACTCGTATTTTTGTTTTACTATATCTTTTAATGATACCTATTTTAGGTATTTGCATCTCTATATTAGCCATTCTAATGTTGTTTTCTCTTGCTCCTCACCATTAGAAAAACTTGTTCTTTATATCATGTTGAGCTCATTCTCTCTCTCTATAGCTTCATTTAATCTCAAACTCTGTAAAGATGAGAGGATTTTCACTGGCGACCGCACGTGCCTCATTTGAATTTAATAAATCCTCCTCAAAAGCCATTTAAACTACGTTCTCCGACGACACCTCTTCTGAGTATATATAGCCTCGTTCTTTTTGCTCTGCAACTCCCAGTTCCTTTCATCAAACGTTCAGAGTAATATGTCTAAATTTCTTTTGATTATAAAGTTTTCTGGGTGTTCTCATAAAAGAGATTACCTTGTCTAATCGCTCTTCCATTGCTTTGTGTTATATCACTTGGTCTCCATGGACAATCTATGTGGTGAAGTGCTGTGATGCGTCTTTGGACATTCTCCTGTTCCCATTTTTGCACGGCTGCCCAAAAGAACTCTAACTTCACCATCGATTAACTTTTTAAAAAGATCCGCTTTTTCTTCGTTGCTAACCGCATCATGTATAAATGCTATTTGTTCTCTTGGTATTCCTTTATCAACTAGCTTTTTATAAATATCTCCATAAAGATCTACTATCATCAAATTCATCCTTTTTAGAACCTCTCCATTTCATCAAGATCATCTACTGATACCTCGCTGTTTTCTAAAGTATCATTTATGTTCTCGAATTCATCAACATATTCTGTTTTTTGCTCTTCTCTAGCTAATATCTCGTCTAGTTTTAAGTTAAATGATTTATCACTAGTGCTTTTTGGTGTTCCAACATCTAAGAATACAAGCTGAGTCCCTTTTATCACCCCATGTTTGCCATTCTTTAAATATCTCATTAACTGCGATATTTATTTTTAGAATTGGGTAATCAGGGGCTGTTGGATCTATTAGTCTAAAATCAATACTTGCTGCGTCGTTTGTTACTTTTAGTGGTTATCGATACTTGGATCATATCTCCACCTTCCATACTAATAAGTCGCCCAGTAATTGAGTATCTAGGGTAAATTCCATTTTCATCAGCTTCCCCTATATAATCTGATATACGTTTAGATTTTTCACTTTTTACGTAAATCACTTCTTTATTTGGAACAAATGTCTTTGAAAAGGCTTTAATATCATCATTTGTGATAGTGTCTGTTGTTTGGCTAGTATATTTGATAGCTCAGGTAAGTTTGTAAGTGATGAAAACCTTGCTTCCATTTTTATGCGACCACTAGCATCTCTTACGGGGGCAATGTCAATGCCAGCAAAATTACTAGCCCAATTTGAAAAGCTATCTATGCCTAAATTTTCAAGCTCTTTTGGCTGCAAATATCTCTGCATATTATATTTCGCTAAGTGAGTTTGATACTGGAGTTCCAGTTAAAAACACATTACTTTACCATCTTTTTGTCGTTAATATAGGTAGTAAGTGTGCATATTTAATGCTCTCTTGTCTTGAAGTATTAGCTCCTTTGCCTTTTTGCATTCATCGGAGATTACGCCTACTCTTTTAAAGTTATGTGCCTCATCAACCACTATACTATCAACACCAAGCATTGAAAAATCCATTGTCTTGGATTTTTGCTTTATCGTCAAGTAGTTTTTCCACTCAACTCTAGCTATCATTTTTCAACTTGACGTGCAGAACGTTTGTTTGTTGATTCATCACGTTCCTCATATCTAAGAGCTTCTTTTTAGCTCATAAATTTCTTTTGTCAAGTATCTTTTTGTGTTTCAAAGAACTGGTAGTTTTTCTACTTGTGTATATTTTATAACAACGGCATCCCAGTCATTATTTGCTACTGAGCCAAAAACTCGTCTCTTTCTTTTGAGCTTAGAGTTTTTCGTCTGCCACTAGCACATTAGCGTTAGGAAATGCATCAAAATACTTTTGATCCCATTGGGTTACAAGATTGTTTGGAACGATGATTAGAGGTTTTTACAAGCCCAAGCTCTTTTTGTTCATAACAGCAGCTATTGCTGCATATGTTTACAGCCCAACTTCGTGATCAAGTAAAATACTGAACCATGCTTCTAAAAATAGCATCTTTTGGTGCTTTCTGAGTTTTATATTGCCATCAAGCCCTAAAATTTCTAAACCATCTCCATTGAATTTGGCTTTAACGTAGCAGTTAAATTTGTCGTTGTAAATACGTTCCTAGTTCTTTTGCTCTAGCTCGGTCGCTATATATCCATTCATTAAGTTTGCTTTTTAGCATTTCAACTTTCGCATTTACTTCAGCTGTTTTTCTGGATTTATTACTTGTTTAAAGACCATGTTGCCTTCTTTATCTCTCTCTAATATTACCTTCTTTTATCTAGCAAAGGCTCATTTGTTTTTCCATGAAATCTTTATAGGTGTATTATTTAGAGCACTTTCTATAATGTCATATACGCTTTTATTGTTACCTACATTTTGGTGTATTTCATAATTTCCATTAATTAGTCTTTGTGTGGTAAGTCCTTTGACTTCAACGGAATAGTTATAAGTTGCATATTGAAAGATGATATTTATCTCCGTCTATTTTGCCAGCCCATAGAACCTAAATTACTGAAGTTTCCATGCATCATTATTATAGTTTGATGTCTTTAGCTCGTTCTTTAAAAATCATCATAGTATTTTATTGAGTATCCAAGAACTGCCAAACCTCGTGTCTATATCAACAAAGCTAATATCTTGTGGTATGACCTTTGCTAGTTCTTCTATATTGTTTTGTATTAAGTCCGCATAAATGTCTTGTAGATTTTGCTGATTTTAATTTTTCCTTGACATTTCCACTAAGATAAATTGGAGTAAAAATTAGCTCTCTTTCCGCCTTTTGATAATTTTTCTGGATCGTAAAAAGCCAGTTTTTCTGCAATAATTTGATCTTCGACTTCGATATTTGATTTTCCTAGTTTTTGAAATATAGTTTGTATCGATCTTTCCAAACTGATACATGCTTTCACTAATACACCATCCTTTTCATTGTCAAACCATTTCAGGAGTAAAGCCTCATTGTTCAGCGAAGTAAAATATTAGCCTTTTCGCAGCTTTCCTTTATAGCTTCTTTGCCATCTCTTGCACGTTCAGGTTTTATAGTTTTTCCTAGAGCTTTGACTTTGCTAACCCACTACATCTAGATTTTTAAATGATGCTGCCTATTCCCAGATAAAAATCCTTCGCTAATATGATAGTTGTCTAGTAACAAATTAAGCTGTTCTCTTGTTTGCTTTAGTTTTATATCATCGTCTTTGATATCTGTCTGCTCTAGTGCAATGAGCTCTTTGAGTTTGTCTCTCAAAGGTATATACTTTTAATTCTATTTTTGGATGGTGGGGCTTAAATCTTCAATTTTTGATGCTCTTATTTCTCCGTTTATCGACGAGGTTATTTTTGCAAATTTGATCATTATAGATTAAAAAGGCTATTTTTCTTTTAAATCATAACATAATCATAGGCATCGTCGTAACTTTCTATTGCAAAAGTCGATAATAGATGCTGGCTCTCCACTTATATACGTTAGCGGAAGTTGATTTTCTATAAAATTTTCTATTGCTGTATCAAGACTAAATTATATCGTCTTTTGATCATAAAAATTGCTTTTCCAAATTGCCCATTTCTCAAGACTGGCTTAGCAAGTATGTTTTGATTTTTCAATAAAATAATGGTTTTATGCTTTGATTTAATTCTGTGCCATCTTGTGCTACTTGAGTTGATTTAATATTGGATATTTCTTTGTTATACTCAGGATGCTTGCCTTTTTGTAGAAAAATGATATCTGTTTCAGCCTCTGTGTGCTTAAAAACATTGTTTGGCAAACGCACTGCACCTAAGAAAGTATGATTTTGCGCTATCTCATCTCTTGCTGAATTGTATTTAGCATCCATAAAGTGACGACTTACTACAAAAGCACTTATTCCATCTTCTTTTAAACTGTATTGTGTGGCTTTTTGTATAAAGAAATTATGGGCTGAACCATATAAATCTTGATGCTTATTATCAAAAAGTGGGACATCTAAAAATGGAGGATTGCCAACAACTGCGTCAAACTGCTCATCATAAGTAATTACTCGTAGCCAATGCTGTATTTTTGATTCGGATATGAAAATTTTGTTCATTTTCAATTGTAAGAGGTTCAATATCAAGACCAGTAAAATGAAAATTATCGTTTTTGTTAAACGTAATAAACGAACCATTTCCTACACTCAGGCTCTAGAATTTTCTTTGTTCAAATCTGCTCTATCGGCATTAATACCAAGCCTTTCGAGACCTTTATACATTGCCGAAACGATATTTTTGTAGGCGTATAATATGCAGTTAAATTTGAGCGTTTAGCAGCATCATATTCACTTTCGCTAAGTAGTTTCTTGAGCTCTTCTCTTTCATCTTTCCATTTTTCATTGTGTTCATCAAATAGTCCATTTACTCCTCTAGCCCTGAAAAAGTTAGCTATTGTTAGCTGTTGCTCTCTTGTAATATTTAGTTCTATTTCGCCTTCTTAGCAAGATCTAATTTTGGTAATTTTCGTTAGTAGTTTTTAATTGCTGCAATATTTTTCTAAATCTATCCTTTTCCCACCTAGTTCTAGAGCATCGCTTAGTTTTAGGTCCTCAAAGGTATTATTGAATTTTATAGGATTAATTATGGTTTCTTCATTTGGTGTAACATCTGTTGTGTTTATGGTTTCAAATAAGCCATTTTTCATCTCATTTATCTGTGTATCTATATCAATCGTCTATAATTGAATTGGAGATTACCTCCAAAGTATTCTGATGAGCATCTGCCATACTAAATAGATCAAGACTCATCATATAGATTATATCATTTTTCTGTTTTTGCCATTTAAAATCCTTACAAAAATTTGTAAAATAAATGTATCTATCAATTTCATGGCAAATGCCGATTTTTACATACTTTTATAACAATATATTATTATGTGAAATATTAAATATTTTTATACAATATTAAAATATTTAATATTTTTAATAGCCATTCATTTCTTTGTCTTCATTAATAAGCATTCTAATATATGCGGCACGAGTTGGAAAAGAATTTTTTTATTATAGATATAGTCTAAATATTTTAATTCATCTTCTTCTAAATAAATTACAACCTGTCTTTTCTTTGGTTTATATTGGCTATTATCTTTTTCTTTGTTGTCTGTCATCTATTAATTCCTTGTCCCTCTCCTCTGGCACTAAGTTTTCTAGAAAATCAGTGAAATCAAATCCTTTCTTTAGCTCTTTTTCTAATCCGTTTTGTTTGAGTATCTTTTCCCATTCTATTATTTCTACAACTTTACAAGAGTTATTTAACTGCTCTTTTTAAAAGCCTTTTGCACCATTTTTCCCTGCCTCGTCATAATCATATGCTACAACAATGTAACTATCTTTTAACATATCAATTTGAATTTGTTTTAAATGAGTGGCAGCACTCCCAAAGCTTATAGCCTTATATCCACGTGACAACATATTTACCAGTCTTTTTCACCTTCAGCTATGAATATAGGGACTATCATCTCTTGTATATTCTTTTTAATGCTTGGATATTAGCGCAGCGTGGTCTCATTTTGCTAAAAGTGTATTTGATATTTAAATTTGATTTATATTTCCAAAGCGTTACGATCTTGCCAGTCTCATTTCTTAATAGCATTACCAACCTATCTTCTTCTTTGGAGTAACCTATTTGAAATTTTTGAGCTATTTCTTTACGTTGATTATTGTCACAAACTGGAAGCAGTTTATGTAAAAGTTCTTGATAGCGTGTAAAAATTCTCACGCCTTTCATTTTCGTATACTATGTCGTCATCAAGATAATCTATTGTGGGTTCTTCTTTAATTGGTCTAGCATTTATAGCTTTTTATGAATAGCAATATTTGTCTTTTGCCCATGATTTAGATCATGATCTATTTTTTTAGGTTGTCTAGAATACCTGCTACTTCTAAAAATGCACTTCTTTCGTCGCAATTCTTTATTTCCTTATAAAATGCTATTATATCACCCCTAAAACCACTGCCAAAGTCTTTAATATAGCATTCTTTGGATCAATAGAAGCAGAAGCGGTATGCTCATCTTCTCGCATCCTGAATTTATGGTGGCTATCACGTCAAAAACCAAGATATTCTAAAAAGCCTTGTATCATCTTTGTGTAAGTTCATTTAATTACTCTTCTTGTTTGTTTTAAAGTTTTTAAATTGCAAAAACTTTACGAGAATATGGATTATTTTCAACTTTTTCCGTTATAGCAGTTTAGTGCTTTATAATCCCAACCATGTTTTATTAATGCAATTTCTTGAGTATCATTGCTCATTTGAATGTTTGTTTCTGGCTTATATGAGGTCATCAATGCCAGTACCTAGCTTTTAACGTTGTTTCATGAATTGAATTAATCTGCATCAACCCATCAATCTATTGAGCCATTGTTGTTAATATTCTTTGCATTATTGGTAAAGTTGCTCTCGTTTTTGCTATAGCCCAAAAAGAAGTATCGAGGGATATTAAACTCTTTACAATTTATAAAAGAGCTTATTGTATCTACTTTCATTGGCATTGGGTATAGCTAAAACATTTGTCGCTATTGTAGATAATGATAAATATAATAATAAATAGTTTTTATAGTATTTTATTATTTTAAATTGTTTTAGAAAATTTCATCTATTAGCGCCTAAGCTCTTTTGATTTGAGTGTTCCATAACTTTTTCTTTTGGAAGTTTTATTGCACCACTTTTAACCTTTTCTGTGTATGCCTTACCTAATCTATTTGACACCTCTTTTGTTGTTTTGTGCCGATACAATATTATTTATATGTTTACCTATACCAGATATACCAGCAACACGATTTATACCTGAGTAAAAGCTGTAATACTTTCATCTCTATGCTTTCAGACTAATGCCGCAGTTGCTTCTATGCCACCTTTTTAAACATTTTTCAAAATTATCAATTGTTGCAGGATTTTTAAAATTTAATCCTTTGCCTCTCTTTTGTTTTGTTCTTCATTTTGATCTAAAAATTAGATCGTTTGTTTCCAGTGGTTATGTACTTTCATTAGCTATTTTGCTAACACTACCTATGCCACAATCATTGCAAACTCTATTCTACTAAATGATCTAAGTCTTTTTAGAAAGTGTCCTTCGCCAAGTCTTGCATTGATATGAATAGTTTTTCCATCAATATCAGTAAAAGTTAAAGCCTATTTTTCATGTATAGCTTTTAAAATCCTTATTGTTTTCATCCATTAATGCTTTATCCATCATTTTTAGAGTTTGGAATAGGGCGATATTTTCATCTCCCCAAACTCTTTTGTTGGCAGCTGACAACTTACTCAAATGATGTATTTGATAATTTCGTCTTTGTTTATATCAATATCAATGCGTAGAGAGTTATATTTTTAGATAATGTTTTACTAAGAACTAGTTCAGCTTCGTTATATACTGATTCATGCTCTATTTTTGTTATAAAAGTTCTCCATTGAGTTCTAGAAATTTACAGACATTATCTATTATCTTATCATGAGGTGTATTCTTGTCGAGTGATCATACTTTTCGAAAAGCTCCGCTGGTAATTGCTTTGTGCTTTATTGTTCTTGTCAATCAATACTTTTAGGATTATGCCACCCTTTTATATCCTTCAGTTTTTCTTTATTCTCTTTTAAGTATTTTGATCGAATTCATCCATGTTGTAATCAACATTTGAATACATTTCATTTAGTGTGTCTGGTGTTGGTTTTTATCCCCATCAATCTTCGACCTAGCTCATTATTGTAGAGTTCGTTTAGATTTTTGATCTAGGTCACTGTATATCTCTTGTAAATTGTTATCTAAATTACTTAATATTGGATTTTGCTTTCACTGATATATTTTAATTTGTAAGTTGGCATGTTATTCCTTTATTAAGACTCATGGATGCTGACCTTTGGTGAGTGATACCTTCTTCGTGATCATTCCAGTGTATACAAGCATTTTGTTTTATGACTCGAGATGTGGTATGGTCGATAATATTTACAAGCTCTTCAGTTTTTCGTATTCATCAGCATAGATGTATTGTGATTTTTATCAAATGCATCAAAATAAACAACATTGGCTTTTTATGTTTTCGCAGCCGCATTCATTTATTAATCGTTCTAAAGACAAAACCAGCTTTTCTCTAGTTTAGTTCGTTTCTACAAAAGATCATATTTGAATCTTCAATATCTTTTGAATATTATTTTGTAATTTATATAACTTCATTCCAAAAGCTGTGGTTGCTATCATGAATGCTATTTGGCTTATTGATTGGAAATACAATAGCATTTGAAATCTCTCTGTATCTTTAAAAGTTAATAAAATATCATTAAATCACCGTATTGATAATAGATCTTCTGCTTGCATTCTACTATCCTTATTTTCTCAAAAACCATCTCTTCAAGTTCGCCATTATCGTTTGTCTTAAATTGAGCATTGCACCAATTACCTAACTTACCGTTACATGCAAAATAATTAAAACCTTTTCGCGCTGGTTCTAGGCAGCAGCTTACCACTCTTACATTTTGGACACATAGGTGCATCACTTGGTATTTCTGTTTTGGCTTTGAGTTTCAAGTTGTGGTTTGCCATCGTTATCGTAATAAAATGCGTCACAACCCACGCATTGACTGCAACCCCACCAAAAATGCCTTTTTATTTTGCTTTCATGTCTCATAAGGTATCCCTATTGCAAATAGGGCAATTGAGCATTATCTGGTTTTGTTTCAGAAATTCTCATATCGCTATCTTTTACCTTTTGCTATCTCTTCCTTTATTTGCAGGATTGATTTCTGTTGAAAAGTCATCCAAGCTTAAGTCGCGGCTTTTTCGATCATGTTTTTCAAACCATAAAGCAGTCATATCAACGCAGGTTGTACCAGGTGCAACTGAAATTAAGTCTTTACTATCTTTTTGTGTTGCATGTATTATTTGCTTTGTTTATTGCTAACACTGATACCTATTATCTATCAAGTTTTTATATGATTTGATCTAGTAGTTGGGGTTCCGATACCCATTTTCTCCTTTTTGCCTTGATCTTTTCAGGAGTAATTTCCTAATGTTCGATCTTTAGCATATTTGGCTACGCCAGTTAAGTCAGTGAGAAGTGTTGCCATGGTATAAAATAGGCTTTGGTTTAGTGGCTCAAGTTTAATCTTTAAACACCAGCCATGAGCCTTCTATTAAATTATCCAACTTTAGCTGTTTTCTATTTCATCATTACCATCTTTTTCATCTTTTGCGGTTTAAGATAGTAAAACCCTAGGATCAGTTGTGGTATTTTTGCGAGGGCTGTAATTTATATTCGTTAAGTTCCAGAAAACTATATTTGTTGCCTCATATTCTTGCTTTATTGTAATGCAAATCTTTTTGCTATAAGTGTAAAAATATTTAATTCATCCTTACTAGTTCATTTCAACACGCTTTTTGCTCCAGTTGGGACAATGCCATGGTGAGCTGAAATATTTGCTGAGTTAAACGTGCCCTTTTATAGTAAGATCAGCATTGTCTAAAAATCCCTTTTCAGCTCAATATCGTCCCGTATTTTTGTGCCCTTTTTTAAACTTTGTATAAAGCTGGCGACTCATCATACATTGTATCAGGTAGGCATCTGCAATCACTTCTGTTACGTTATTAGTGAAATTTCTCTTAAGTCTTGAGTAATAGCAAGAACTTTATCAGGTTTTTAAGCCACTCTTTTGCGCATTGAGCTTTTGAGTTTTAATAAATTGTAAGGAAGTAGCGGTAGCTCTTTCTTCTTTTCGGTTTTCTTAATTGTAAATTTTGCGGATTTGAGTTTTCGCACTCTTTTAATATGTTTTGCTCACCCTTTATCTCGTAATTTTATCATCAGTTTTTACAGCTAACGAAAATCTATACCATCAAAGCTTTTACCCACCACTAATTTGCAAAGTATTCCAGACTTTTAAAATCTTCATTTTCTTTATCTCTATTTACCACTAAGGAGAATAGGTTTGTGACACGTCCTATTTGAAAACACCATTTTGATAATTCCTTATTTCTAGTAGCACACACGGTAAATGCTCAGTCGTAGTCCGACTATCCAATCAGCTGCTTCTTGCAAAACCACGTTGAGGAAAAGCCCATAAAAGTCGTCATTGACTTTATATTATTTAACTCTTTCTTGATGCCAGCTTCACTAAGGTCATTTATTAACATTCTTTTACTGGTAACTTATTATTTGCATAAGCTGTATTTCATCAACTGTAAATTGTCCCTCATCGTCCGCATCACCACAATGAATAACTTCTAGTTTATATCTTTTCTTTTAATAAGTTTAAAATTATTTTTAAGTTGATCTTTGCTCTTGTCAATAGGCATCATATTTGCAATTCTCTATTTCAAAGGGTGAGATCTTCTAATTCCCATTTTTATATTTTTCTGCATAATCGTCAGGCTTAAAAGCTCCAAAATGTGTCCAAAAGCCCAAGTTATAGTATCGTTACCTTTTTCTAATGGAAGCCATTACCTTTACTTTGTGCAATAAGCCCTTTAGCTATTGCACGTGCAAGTTCAGGGTTTTTCTGCTATAACACTACCCATTTTATATCCTTCATTAATAAATTGTTTTTAAATTGTATATTTTTATACATTTTAAAATTATTTTTATTATAGACTTTTTGAAGGGCTAAAAGTAGCAGTTTTAGCCCTAAATACAGCAAAAAGTTGAAGTGAGACTATCTATCAAAACCTTGACTTTTTGCTCTTGCTTTTCAATTCACACATTTTACCATTTCGCACCTTTGCTTACTGATTTTGTGACTGCTTTTCATGGTTTCTGGCAATACGACCATGCCTTGTTGCTTAACAAAGTCATAATTCATTGTTACGGCTGATCTGTCTGGAATTTTATTAACGATTTCCATAAGTTTTGGATTTTTAGCCAATGTCTCATCAGCGACTAGACCCAAGTTAAAGCCTTTGGAAATATTGCTTGCACTTCTTTTCTCGGAGGGCACTATCATTTGTAACATCAAAAGAGTAACCTTTTACGCCATTTCTATTTTTGTAGCAAAAATCTCTTGTTGTTGAACTATTTCCTGCCAGCTTCGTTTTTAATCTCTGGGCGAATTGTGATTTGCCATTTTATGAAGACTATAAGCTTGACCAGTCTTATCGTTTATGCCATTGTGTATCCAAGTAGATGCTGTATAGAAAGTGTGCTTTTGCGTTTTGTAAGCTGCACTCTATTTTTACTGGGTGATTGCGACAATCAACACCATTGAGTAGTTTCCTAGCATTTTCTATAGCATAAAATGCTTTACTGCACCAAGTTCTATTTCTTTTTCCATCTTTTTCGTATGACGCTCCATGCCAAAGCCAATTAATGTTTTGTTTTGTTCTGGTAATTCAGTTTTGCTTATGAAAATTGTTGCAAGGTTCTTTTCTCGTTGCCGTTTTCTGTTCTGTCAAAAATCTGCCATTGTTTTATCCTTTTGAAAGTGTAATTACTATAACGCTATTTGATTAAAAAATAGCGTAACCGATAACTCCACCAAGTGCCAAGCACATCATGAAAAAGTAATCCTCATAGTGCGTATCCTCCTAAGTTTTTAGTATTTTTGTTTCATTTTTCTCTAATTTCTTTTATACTCAGCCAGATTTACCTCAAAAACTTTTAACTGATCGTTGAAATGAGCGATCATATTCTCACCTAAATCTTTGTATTCATCTCCAGTATCATTTAGCCTTATGTTTATCTTATCCTTAGTACTAATCTTATGTTAGCTCTTCTTCAAAGAATTTGTTTTTGATTTTCAGCAAAATTATTAAACTGCATAGTCATCTCGTTAAGAGCATCTTCTTGATGTCTTGCATGGTTACCTTAATTTTTAGTTATGTCTGCGATGTTTTCCAAATTCTTTTTATAGTCTTGAGCTATTTTCCTAATAGCAAGTGTATTATTCATGAGAGCCATAAATTTCTTTTACTAGGAGGATTGAGCATAAATTCATTTAGGTATTCAAAGAGTTGCTTTAAGCTTCGCACTCTCATCCATAAGCGATTGAACCATTTTGACGTATCTACTGTAATCTGCATTATTTTCTGTTGCAAATCTTTCAAAAAGCTTGTTGAACCAAATTTTAGCTCACTATTAAACATATTGAAACTCATGTCAACTCTTTTTGGTAGTTGGAATAATCTAAGACAGAGACAACGCCTTTTTCGCTTATTTTTCAATCCAGCTGTTTCTAGAATTGTAGCTCCACACTTCATTCTTTATATCAGCTGTTGTATTACGCTCATAAACCAGTCTTTCAAGTCTCTTCTTGCAATTCTGCATTTTCGTCTTTTGCACTATTATGCTAGTTTTGCTTTGCCATCTTTGGCTTTGATTGCATTCAGATGAGCCTGCAGCATGATTTTCATTTCTTTCCATCAGTCTACCGGCATGTCTTTTACTAAGTACTACTTTTCTCAAAGAACAGGTTGAGATATGATCGACGACTAACCTGTCGCCAATGGTAACTTTTGTTTATGTCCACATTTCGAAAATTCTGGATTTGGTTGAATTTCTTTTTATACTGCTACTTAAGCGTTGTATTGAGCTTTGACTTATAGTTTGTAGCTCATATCCTCTTTTCCATATATTCTCGTCATAAAACTTGGTGTCGCAAGTATATTTCAAGTCCTTAATATTTGCATAATTATGACGAGCAAGTCTTTTACAATATTCAGGCATGTTTGGGGCTTTATCTCTAATTTGAGTTGATATAGTCCTTTCTCACTATCCCAGACACGACGTTTGTCTACTCTTGTTAAGATCCGCTAGTCACATCCCCACCTATCTCTGATATAGTATCAATCAAACTTGCGTAATCTTGGTCTGTTTTTATAGCAGTATCATGCTGGGCAAAGCTTAGAATTTTTCCCTCTTTTTGCCGTTTCCTATGTGCCTTTTTGCTCTTATTGAAAAAGTATTTACTTGAAACTCGTAAACACTCACTTGCTCATTTTCGCTAGCTTGATAGGGCTAAATAGCTTGCATGCTAGTTTTGTATCCCCAGTAAGCTCGTCAGCTCCATATACGGCACTATTAAAAATCAAATAAGTTAGTCAATAGCTTTTGTGTTTTTCCTTTTCATTCCACAAGATATTTACGTTGTTTTTAGATTGTCCAATACTATCTACTGATGAATAGCAATATTCTTACAAACCATTGCTTGCCAAGTAATCTTTGTAGTCTTGAGCTATCTTTTTATTTCCATAACTATGATCCTTTATCGGCATTGTGCGCTACATAAAAATGTTTTAACAATCATATTACTGGTATATACTCATCGCCATTTTCAAACATTAAGTTATATGGTCCATGTTATTTTGTTTAAGAATGGATCTAGCGGAATATCGTGTCTTTCTTGCCTAATTAGCTCTTGGTTGATAGTGATTTGACTATCTACTATCAAGTTCTAGTTTGGCTTTTGGTATGCTTGAACATCCAAAAATAAAAAGGATATAGCTGCCATACTTGCTAAACTCATCGTAAGTTAATCATTTTGTCTCCTTGAAATTACTTTTGTTCTATGTCTTCTAGCCATTGTTTGATGCTATCAATGTTGTATAAAATACGGTACCAATTTTTAAAAATGGCAAGGTAAATGTTTTTGTCTATTCTCATCCGTATAGTTCTTTTGCATTCGTAACTTATTTTGAAGTCCTCTACTAATGCCAAACATCTCTTCCAGTTGTGCTGGTGTTATATATTTTTCATAAAAGCTTGTATCTTTCATTATCTACTCACTATAGTCTTGTCTCTCATCGTCTAATTCATCAAAGATTTGTAACTAGCATTTTGGCCATTAATTCTTTCTATGCTATCGCTATCGCTGATTGTTTCTTCTGCTACACGGATCAGTATCGATATTTTCTACACTTTTATTTGCATTACTCGATTGTTCGACTATTTGTTGCTCGTAAAGCTTTTGAGTCTCTTCTTTTATTGTTTTCACCTTTATCCCTTTGAAGTCTAAGTCATATTCTTCTTGAGTTTCATCTATTTCATGAACTATTTCAGGTAGTCTTTATATCTAGAACTTCATCATTATAAGCTCTTTAAAGTATGCTTTTATATTTGCTATGTTTTGAATAGGGACTTCTATGTTTGTCTCCACCATTTGAATAGCTTTCTCTAATTGATTTGCGATTTGTATCTTTCCATTTTCTTTCACTTTTTATCTTAGTATTTATCTCCATCGATCGCTCTAAGGCTTGGACTTACTTCTTTGAACTTGTTCATAAAAGTAGCGATCTGAGTAGTAAAAATGCCTTTTGCCATAATAGGCTTGCCATTATCAATCGTAATTAGCTCGTTTTCAAAAGGCATTTCTCGTAATTCTTACGCAAGCATTAAGGCTCTACTTGTGTCACTTTCACTTCCTCCACCGCCTTGTCCCAGATTTCTACTCCTATTTTTAATGGTTTTTGTTCCTAAAATTTCGCTAATCTTTTGTAGCATCCTCTTTGTCTCTCTTGGTGTATAAAAATTTGACAAGCATGGTTTTGTAAGCAGTGTTTTTGGCGCCTTCTCTACCATATCCATCAGGTTGATTTTGCTTCAAGTTGTGAGTTTGATTGATAGATCATCAGCTATCTTAGCCAATATCCAGCTATAAAAGCTAATTGACTTTAAATATATTCCTAAAAAGCTCGTGCAGTAGTTCATCCATTACTAAAAGCACTTTATATTTTAAATCAGGATTAGCTTTGCAGTAACTCTTTTGTATTTACCAAGATTAATTGCTGCCAAAATATGTTTTAAAATTAGCTTGCATTTGCCAATTGATCAGGAGTAATACCACATAAAATAGTCATTTCTTTTCTTTGACAGATCTCTAAATCAAAATCATTTTGGTTGAAGTAGCAAGCCTCATATTGTCATTTCTAAACATCATCAAAGGGAGCATTGAAGCTTGACATAACGCCACTTTTTGTGTTATCGCTATCAATCTTGAAATAGCTTTGGCAACGCATTTGAGCTTTTTTACCAATTAGTCCAAGCTCAGATAAAACATTATATGTATCATCAAATGCCTTGAATATAATTTTTCATTGCCAGTCTATATCAACTTCACCTTTTAAAACCCTTCGCTCATTTGCAAAATACCATATAGTGTAAAATCTATCTCCATATTTAGTGCTTTTAGGAGCGAAATGCCACCTTTTAATTTAAAGATCGTGAACGATATAACAAATTCCCATAAATAAGTTTTGAGCTAGTTGGTTAAAAAACTGCGTGGTGCTATCGCCTGTCATAGGATATAAAATATTTGCAAAATCAGTTAGCTGTCCATCTGCATTATCGCTTGCCATATCAATATAAGCTAGTGGATTATATCTATGAGTGCGTTTATTGAACGGGATCAAATAAATATACTTTTTGCCCTAGTATTTTTCTCTATATCCGCTAGTAAAGTCAAAGCACTCTTGTTTAATATCTTGAACAACTGCATCTCTTTCCAGTCAAGTAAACTGGAATAACAATATGCAACGCCTTTTTCCGCTACGTGTTGGAGCGCCGTCGATACGAACCGCTGACCGCCAAATCTTAAAGAGGCGGTTTTAGACTCTACTCAATGATTATTCCATCTCCGTAAAGATCCATTTTCTTTACATCATTGGCATTTGCAAATCTTTGCATCTCCGTAGGCTTTTGTTTCTTTGGTAAAAATGGTAGTAAAAAGCTAGAGTGAAACTTATTGATTGGTAATAAAGTAAGCCATATGCTTTTTGACCAGCCGTTTATCAGCATATCAAAAAGTAAAGCCCCTAAATACCATATTTCTGGAAGCTTTTTAAAACATGTGATTTAGTCCATAATACACTAGCCAAAAATAGCCTATAATTAAAGGCACTGCAATTAAAACCAATCTGCATTTTTTCATTGCTTTAGCGTTCCTTAAAGCTAGACTCAACAAAAGCATTACCTTTCATTATTTCTTATGAAATATTCGCCATTAGCCAAGTATCTCTGTAACTGACGTTTCTTGCCAAGACGCTTAAAAACTACATGATGTAGTCAATTGTATTTGAAACAATATCAAGCAAACATATCTTTACCTAGAACTTGGGCTTGAGTATTTTGCATGCTCATCATTACAAGACGATCTATGGCTGACTTAACACTACTCAGCATGACAACTTCGTCATACTGCCATTATGACCACTTGAAATCACATTTAAAAATCATATGTTTCACCACCCTAACTCTCTGCCAGTAGATTCTGCTGGGTTTCATTCTCAAGCAGCTCTTTAAGAGAGTTGTGGCATTTACTAGACTATCGCTTTTTGCCTCACTTGGATAAAAGAGTTGAACAAAATTTACTATGATCCTGTAATTTAATTTCCTCAACATCTTCTATAGTAATAATTCTTTTCATCTAATGGTATAAAATCGATAAGCGTTTTCATAAAAAGTAGTTTTTCCGCTACCAGTTTCACCACAAATAATAATATTCTTGCCATTTTTCGATAGCTATTTTTAGTTCATTTGCCATATTTTGCATCTATTGAACCATTATTAATGTAGTCATCTATCGTATAACGAACCTTGCTAGGTTTTTCTAATGGTGATTGATATATGATTTTTCTTTTGTAGCATTTGCATAAACTATTTGCACTCTCTCCAGTTGAAAGAATGCATGATAAAATAGGTTTTTGTCTTTCTATCTTATCGTTTTTATAAGCGGCACATGCATTAGCAAAAGATAGGGCAGCATTAAAGTTTAATTCACTTTCGTGACTAGACCACTACCGATTATATCTTCAGTCCAAATTAGATTTCCGCCGTTGTAAAGCTATTTCATTTATGCTTTCATCATCTAGATACTTGCCAAAATACTTTTTGACGTAGCCATCCAGCATAGCAGATTTGTCTAATCCCACAGTGCTCATTTTCTTTCTACCTATTGTGTTTATACACCTTACTAAAGTCTATATCACGATTGGCGTCAACACCAACTATATCTCCTCGATTTCATAAAGGACCGGTTTTATTTTTACTCACTCCTCAAGTGCAGTATTTGCCATTTGTTGTAGAGTCTCTAGTGTTTTCGCTATAGTCATAGCTATTGTCGCGTTTACCATTTGCAGCATAATTAAAAACATCATCTACCATTGAAACGTATATGCTAGCACCAAATCTTTTAGCCATTGATGATCAACGTATCCTGTAGACCGCTACCGCCTAATTCATCACTAGCACCACTTTGAACTGGAATGTTAATATTGTTTGGTGTTCTGATTCTCGCTCCAAATAACTGTAAACTTATTCATTCCATCATTCATCTCTCCGCTTCTGAAGCTGCCAAGATTTTGCTTCCTTTTCAATTAAGAGAGTTACGCCATCTTTTGCTATATACGTCTTCGCTAGTTGTGCAAGATATTCCGCCTTTTTAATTTGAGACACAAGTCTAGTGTCGAGCGAACAACCAACATATGTGCCTTTTTGAGCAAAGAGACTAGGGTTAAAGTGTCTTTTACGGCAATTTTTGAGGTAGCATCTAGTTGCCTTCATAATCCCGGTCTTCTTCAAAACGTTTGGCTTGTTTCTGCCCAAGATATGTTTTGGTCGGCAACATATATATCTTTTTGCTTGAACTACTTGTTGCAATCGCAAACTACTACCAGTTTTTAAAAAACTTTCAGGCTTAAAAATAGTTTTGAACTACCGTAGTATTTGATAAAGGGTCTGGCTTGCTCGCTACTTGCACGAGGCGTTTGTTGTGGTGCTGAAGCAGCTTGAAACTCTTGAAAAATTCTTTTGAGACACTTCTTGCTGAGGCAACTCAAAAGTATTTATTCTTTACTTCAGTTCCTATTTGTTGAACTGTGATTTTACAGCATCATTTTGCCTCTCTATTTTTCCCTAAAAAACTAAGACCAACCATAACAAAAACAACCAGACATAAAACCACGACCGCAATAACCATTAATTTTTTGCTTGGCTCATTTTCGACTTCTGGATGCTCATATTCAATTCTTTCAACTTGAGACTCTTGATTATTCATATTTTCATTACTTCTATTTTTGCTCATTGTCATAATCTCTCTGAATATTGTCTTTTATTAGTGCTGTAGGTTTTATCAAGTGGATTTTGACCATAGCCATTATTTATGATTCCGACTAACTTATTGCCACTTCTTAGTAAAATTTTTTTAGCTGTCTTGTGGATCACAACTACGTCATATTTGCCGTCTTTTTTGATATGAGTATTGAGGATGCTTTCTTTATTAGCATCATCAAAGAGAAAGAACATCTTAGTAGTTTTAGTTGAGCTAAAGCCAAGATATGTAAAGACACCCATCATCATATGCATAATCAGGTGTTATAGTTTTCACTATCTTTATTTACATGCATTGCAAAGTTCCAATTTCTAGGTATGTATTTCTATCGATCTCTTTTTATATAGTGCCTTTTCTTTTGCTGCTTTTTCGACGAGTTCTTTTTCACTTTCTCTTTTCTATCTTTTTCTTTAGGGGTTGCATAATTAAAAGTTAGTTTGTGAATTAATCTTGTTAATCTCTCTAGTTCCAAATCAAATGTATAAACTTTATCTTTTGTTTGTTGTGATGATTAGATTTGTCTTCCAATCAGCTGCATTTGGTTGGAATAACCGAAACTACCATAAATTCTTTATTTGCTCACCACTTTCATTGGTCATATTTTTGTTCTTCGGATTTTTATGGTGTAACTCTTTGGTTTTAATAAATAGATAGTTATCTTTTTATCCATTACTTTCCCAACCATCAGCAAAACCAGTTGCTATATTTACGATGCGTTCATCTTTTTCCAAATTCTATAATACTCACAAAACCCTCTTTTACACTTAACTAAGACAACGTCATCGGCATTGTATGTTGCATACGTGATGCGTTTGTCCATGTAGATAGCCTTGGAGTATTTACTGCATGTACTGCTATTGCTAGTAAAGGTAAAAATTATTGCAATATTAAATAATTTTTATTATTTTTATCATTTAATCTCCCAGTATTGTTTAAATATAAGCCACGATCTAGCTGTAATGTGTTGCTTTTTCGCCTTTAGAACTTGTTTGTGGTGTTTGTGTAATGACTGATTACTCTTCATGGGATAGCTTTTTCTTAAACCATCTGATTAGACTCATCACAACGTGCTCTCATCGTTTCAGATTGTTTAATAGCTGTATTTATTGCTCTAATGGCGCCATTTCCTAGATATGCTATAATTCATCATTTTGCTATCTATAAAAAGTCTCATACTCACTATTGCCAAAGACTTGTCTTTGTGTCTAACTCATATTCTTCTTGTTGTGCAGTGCGTTGCATATCAAGGATCATGTTGTAAAGTCTTGCCATATCCTCTAAATGAAAATCTAGCCCTAAGGGACTTTTTAGTTTTCTCTCTGCTTCTTGTCTATTTTTAGAACTATTGAAAATAATTTGTAGCTATGCGTGAGCTCCTTATCTGAGAAGCATTGTTCGGCTATGTAGGCAAATCGTGCGTATATGCTGTTTTTAAAATCCATTTTTACTCCGAAATGTCAAATTACGTGCAATGGAGTTTGCTGCTGCACTCTTCATCTGTTACAAAATCTGGAACAATTTCTCATATACTTTCAAAACTTGATCACCGATATTTGCAGTCCCTACTACTCAAATAGATCCTTCTGCTCATATATAATGCGAGTTTTCTTTCCTAAGGTTTTCGACCTCTTGCACCAGTTCTGCAGTATCAGTATGAGCTAAAAGCTCAGTCATAACATCAATTAACTTTGCGAAATCATCATAAGTAATCATTTCTATCTCCTTATTTCGTCATCAACTCATACGTGCTAACTTTAAATCCAGTGGGTTTTTAATACGCTCTTCTCTGTTGGCAGTGTATTTGGTTGGTAGTCATCATGAAAGTGTCACAATCTTTGCTTTGTTTGATACAGCTATCGCCTTTTTCTCTGGTAATTTGATTAAAATCTGATAGTTGCAGTAGGTGCTCCAGCGCTATTTCCCAGTGTAACTGAAACAATATCAACCTCTGCTTCGTAGTCATCTTTTAAAACTTTGTCTCTAGGAGATTTTTCACCCTTCCGTAAATCCTCAAATAATCACTGGCAACGCCTTGGATAGCTTAAAGCATTGAACTAATTCATAGTCGCTTTGCAAAATATCATAATAGTATCCTCTCTCGCTTTTACATATGTTGTGTTGCAAAATACTGTATCGAGTGCTTCATTACCCGTGATTCGGCTTTTAGTTTACGCTTTGTTATTATGTCAACCATTCCGGTTGTATTATCAACCCTAATAACATAAGGCTCAAACCGATTTTTAATGGTGTCAATAAGCAAACAGCGATAACGCTGATGATGGCAACTAAGTAGAGGCCACACCTGATACAGAAATAAGCCTCTTGTTAGCTTGTTCTGCTATGTATCTACTTGCTTCAGCAGCTAATGTGCTACATCATCTGGATTATTAAAGCCAAAAATCTATTTTTATCATTAGCTCTTTTCATGCATTGCCTTTTTATGCTTTGTTTGAGATCCAAATACTCTCTATTTTCATTTACTGGCTTGTATTCATTACTATCAAAAATAATCTTCCCATTTTTGATTACTGCTATTTTTCAGTCTAGGAGACTATGAGCGGCACAGCCGCTCATAAAGCTTGTGCCTACAAGTAAAGATAAAAATATTAAAATATAATTTAATATTTTTAAAATATTTTATAGTTTAAAATATTATTTAATTTCATTTTATTTCCAACCTTGACCTTTTGTAAAATTGTTAATTTTTGAACCTATGTTTTTCGCTTGGTTAAGTCGTGATCCAACGGCTTGGGCTGCTGAATAATTTTAATCGTGTTTATTCCAGAGTTGAGTGCTTTGACCGAGGTTTTGAATTGCCAACTTCTTTTTGCTGCAGATGTGGCTGCGCCTAAAAGACGAGAGCCCTATAAAACCAGTTGCCTTTACCAGCACCCATTGCCTGAGCACCTCTGCACCGCCAACATTGCACCACCTATTGCACCACCCCAACAGCACCTGCAAGACCCATTGCACGTCCAACGCCTGTTCCTGCTAATCCATCAAGGCTAACATTAGTGAGTTTTTCGGCTATTCAGTAGCCATATACCGCATTATATTTTGCAAGAATCTCATAAAATACCATTGCTAGAGCCAATACAAATACTTCATCCTTCAAAATCGTGACTGCTGTTGATTTTTGGAAAACATGTAATCAAATAAAATATTTAAGAATAATGATAGGCGAGAAACGCAATAATATTTGCTAAAACCATTTGGAACCACTGTGCAAATGAATTTTTAGTTGTTTTAAAGATTAAAAATAAAATGCCAATGGAGCTAAAATCATAAGCAATAGAAATGATAGTGTATTTACAAACAGCGCTCTCAAAATAGGGACTCGCACCAATAAAAAAGCCAATAAAAGCTATAATAATTATAAAGATAATGTATGCTAGCTCTAAAGTGCTTGACTGATCCCATACCACATCGTAGTAGTCACCCATAAATCCAGCCCATAGTTGCGATTTTTGAGTATAAGCCTTTGCCGTCATATGACAAAAGGTGTTTGCATATTCTTTTTATGCACCATTGAATGCTTCAAAACACAAGATTTATCCAGTTTCAGCATTCATTGCTAAGACTATGAAGACAAACTTAATGGTTGCATCAAAAGCAGACTTTTACGAAAAGTTTGTTTGCCATTACCCCAAAGATTTTATATCCCTCGATCATTATCCAAGCGGTAAGATATACAGCTAGAATATTTCCAGTTGTATTAATCACGATTGAAGTGCTCCACTCCGTTTGAATAATGGTATTTTGAAAGAAACTATCAACATTCTCTGATATATCTATGACTAGATCGTGTAATCCTCGACCTGAATCAGTTGTTACTTGCCATACTATGAGCCTATTTTTGTAAAATTTTAAATGCCGCTCGCTGCCTATCTTTAGTCATCTTAAACTCTGCGTCTTGTAATCTTTTTCTTTCGTTTTTCTAACTGATCCATGTCTCTTTGATAGGCACGCCAGTTATTCTCTTGTCTCAGCACGCAATAGGGCTATTTGATTTGAAGTATCTATAGAACCTTTTAGATCCTCTTGTTTACCTTTTATTTCTAGCTACTTCTTTGCTTATTTTGTCGAGATCGTTAATTTTCGTGCTTAAAGACGATCAAATTGTCTATTTACGACTTCGAAAATTCTTTAAAAAGCACTTGTGGTATTCTTTTTGGCAGATATTTCTATGTGAATATCACTTATTGATGAACATTGGTCTGTTCCACCAATTTCTACAAAACAAATCCCATGCCCTTTCATCAAAGCTATCGAGACTAGAAACCTGTTGCTTGTGTATATATTGAATAACCAGTATCGTAGACTTCATTATAAAGTTCGTTCATCTCTTTTGTAAAATTGACAATATCCCTAATGCCTGTTTTGGTATATAGGTCATTTGCCCATTGCACTCTTTCATCAGCCCATTTTTAACTTCTTGGACTCTATGCGAAGCTTCTTCGCCCATGCTGACTTTTTCAGCGTAGTCCTTCGAGTGTTTGCATCCATTCCATCGAAAATGTTGCTTGATTTTTGTGCTATAGCAGCACCATCAACTACTGGAATACCAGAGGCTAATAGATTAGATGATAGAATTACTACAGAAGTAGCTATAACCGAAGCTTTCTTTGCTCTATAAACGAGACTACTTTTTCATATGTCTTCTCCTTAAATTTATATAATTTTTGATGAGTTGGTATTTTTCTTCGACTGATATCCAAGGCATTAATATTTGTAATTTCATCAACATAGACTTTGGCTGTTGATAAAACTTTTATCATGTTTCCCAGATGTGATAGATTGATCTTGGCAATCGCCCTATAATCAACGCCTTTTCGTATTAAAAATTCATATTTCTCTGGATCTGTTGTTTTAACGAATTGATATTCTGCTTCACTCATACCCAAGGAACCGCAAAAATCAGTTTCTTTTTGCTTTTTGGAGTTACTTAGCAGCACATACTGTTTGCTTTTTGTTCCATGATTGCCGTGCCAATACTAGATTTTGCGATATCTTCGACACTTTGAGTGCCAAGAAACAAAAAGCCGTTTTCTTTTCTAATGGTCTTTTCCTTGTTGAAGACCTCTTTTGACACTACTGGATTTTTGAGCCAATCCCATGCTTCATCAATGAACAAGCCAAACCTGCGTCCATCAACCATGTCGATAATTCGCCAAAGAATATAATATGCAACATATGGAGAATTCATCGTCTTTTAAGATCGTTGTGCCGTCTATACCATATACAAGAATACTCTCGTCGCTAAAATCTAAAGTATCCATTTCAGTTTGTCGAATACCCATCCGATTCATTACCGATAGTCCAAGCCATCAATCTAGATTTTTAAGAATTTGACTCATTTTCGCCTTCTTGAAGCAATTGCCAAACCCTACTGATGCCATGAGTTCTTTCGCTTTTTCCAGTCTCATGACGCTATCTACTGCTAGATTGAGTTGCTCTTCTTCTCTAGGTTGTTAGCATTAAATTATTTTTGATTGCCTTTGGTGACTAACATTTTTAAAAAGAACCTTCAAGCGACGTGTATATTTTCGGTGTTGCGTCACAACTCAAGGATTAAATCCGGTCGGTTCTCCACTTGTTATGGTTAAATACTTTCCGCCAATGGCAATAATATTGCCGATAGCTCCTTTATCCTTGTCTAAATAGAAATAGGTAGCCTTACGTTTTTCTTTTTGGAGTGTTTTTCTGCAAAAGTATCTGGCTCATTAAATTGCAGAGCATATTTAGCGTGAAATCTCATTAAAAGACAGTTTTGCCTCCACCGCTTTGACCTAAAACGAAGGTATTTGCTAAAACATCGTTTTTACACGACCTGATCTTTCTCGAAAAATTGTTTGGTGTATGTTAAAAATATGGCTGCGCATTTGGCGTTTGCAATATTGCAATGGCATCTCCCATGGATTGCCATATTGTTTTCCTCGTGGAGAAGTTGTGATGCTACAAAACTAGCGATACTTTTACTCGAAATGGTGTGAAGTCTAGGGCGTAATGTGAAAATTTGCTGGAGCTGTGCAAAAATATGTAGCTTCTAGAGCTATATTGGCTTGTGTTGCTAAAATCCTAAATCTTGCACATACGACCGCAATTTTGGTTTTGCAGTAATGTGCTCGCACTCATTTGTGTATCAGCGTATATGACAATAGAAAGTGATACTCTCCAAAGATTATGTCATTTTATAATTCATCTAGAGCGGTGCCAAGTTCTGCAATTTGACTCAATGCATCATCTTCTGCTGCTACTAATCTTTTTGTTGCTTTGTAAGCTCATCTCTCGCCTCTTGAAAGTGGCGTAAAGCTTTGAGTTATGGTATATTCGACATTAGCATACATTAGACTATCAAATATTCCACTAAACTTACATTTGGATAGTCTTTTTAATTCGATTGCTTTTACAATTTTCTTAGTTCCATCATATAATTTAGCTGTAAAGTATGCTGTGAAGGAAAAATTCATTTCTAAAGTTACCATTAAGGTAAAAGTCTGAGGGGTGCATTTGGAACACGAACTTTTTGTAAATTACCACCCTATCAAATAGTTGTGAAATTCTAGTTGAGAGCTAAAAATTACACCATCTTGCTCATATATGCCAAGTCTATGCGGCTAAAATGGTTTAAATTTTTGTTCAATAGTTATGCATTTTTGGTGAAAACTTTTCAAATGAGCTTTGATCTGTTTCTTTTTCGTATCTATGTTTTTGATTTCTAAAGTGTAGTTTCTCAGCCTTACTAAACGGTGAGATATATCGCAGTTAGATAAAGTCTGTTTTCTTTTTAAATTTTTCAGAGCTAAAAATCTCATAATACTTTTTGAGAAACTTTTTAAAAATTCATTTGAAAAATAATCGTTTCAAGCCAACTTGTGTATTAATTCTAGCATCGAAAAATAAAAGCTAATATTTTTCACCAGTAAATTGCCTCAACAAAGCATATTAAGCTTGTTTTTCGCAAGATCTATTGATTCGTCATCTTCTACTTCCAGCTATACCATCAACTCGCCATGTGGCTAAATAATCTCATCTTTTGTGATGACAACATTATTTATATATGTTTGATGCAGAATTATATTCTCTAAATTACTCGAATCCACTTAGTCCAACAACGCTAAGTCTTGGATAAAAAATTGCGCATAGATTGCTTGGTATATGTCCAGATTCGCCATATAACTTCCGACCATTATAAATAGTGTAATGGCAGGGGATCTAAAAATCTAAGTTTCAACCCCCAAAAGCCTAAACGCCATATCGTCTTTTTGACTATAAATTGGAAAAACAAAGGTGGTAGGAATAATCATAACTGCTAAGAGCAAATATTCGTTTCCAAATAGCACTTTTAGCAAAAATTGCAAAATAAGCCCTAACTAAGTGCTATAATCATAAATGCTGCACCATAGGAACACTTTCAAATACCATAGGAGGACGGGTCAAGGCTTTAAAGATAGGCTCAGGAGTTAACATTGAGTATCTTTTTGAAAGGAGCATGCCAGCGATCATCGCTGCACGCCAATAAGAATACCACCAAGAACTATGAGTGTAACTTCCCTAATTGCTTGACCGCCGAACATTACTTTATAGCCTGCAACCATGATCGCACCAGTCATGAGTCAAGACACCAGCAGCACTCAGCCAACCATTCCTGAGTTGAGTTATCCACTTTGGTTAAGCCAGTTCCACCAGCAGCGCAAACAGAAAATTTGGGAAAAAGAATAAAACAGAAAAAGCAGAAAACTGCTTGAAATATGAGATTAGGTAGAGCTAGATTTTAGAAAGCGATTTTTCTCTCTCTCTCTCTCTCTCTCTCTCGACGATTAGAGCGGAAATGTTGTTTGTCATTTTATGCTCTCCTTTTTAAATATTGACACGACAAGTGTAACATATTTTTGAATAAAATGATATAAAAATATGAAAACTCTAATCAATTTTTATCAGTAGCTACAATTCATCCTAGAGCATAGCTAATTTTTGAGATACGATTTTATGATTTGCAAAGCATTAAAAACCGATAAAAACCCATCAAGACGATATTTCAAAAGTATTTTTATCTTTTTAGTAATATATTTTTGCTTAAATGCTCTCTAAGCACCTAAAAATAGACTTTTTAAGTTAAAAAACCAGTAAAAACCGAAAGAAAAGTTTTTATATTCTTAAAGAGATTTTAGATAAAAAAGTACCTCTTTTTAAACAAAAAATGGTCTTAAAATAGGTTTTTACCTTAAATAAAAACATGAATTTTTACTTTTTAATGCCTTAAAATATCGTTATTACCGAGCTTGGAAACGATTTAAGTTTTCTCACACACGCGCTGAAAAAGTTAAAAACCGAAAAATAGCTATGCAAATGGCTATTTATAAAGGACTATCATCGGTTTTTAAAGCTGTATTAAAAACCAGTAAAAAACTCGATGAAATAGCATTAAAAACGATATAAATTTTAAAAACCAGAACCTTTTACTGATGCTTTATATCGTATGACTTTAAGATATTAACTTTTAAACAAATTGAACTAGATTGTTTTAGGTAATCTGGCATACCATTGCATTAAATTCTTTTTGATCAATAGTTGCTGTCTGCCTTTCGTAGGCATATTTAACTGCATTGCTTTCTGTGTGCTCGAGCATTTTCTTGTTTTCGCTTATGCCCAATTGTGCCAGATCCGTAAGATGTAAAAGACCAAATTGTTTTTAAACGTGGCTCTAAAACCATGAGCAGAAGCTTTAGAATTATATTTTTCTCTGCCACCTATATTCCTTATGGCATTACTAATGCTATCTCTGTTAATATGACCTGTTTTTTGTAAGAGACGGAAATACAAAAATTACTTTCTAATGGTGTATATTGTTTTTGTTCTAGTAAAAACTGATAAAGCTTGCTTTGAGAGTGTTATTTGGTGTGCATGCCTCATTTTTCATTTGGATAGGCGGAATAGTCCGAAATTTCTTTTTAAGATCTATATCTTTCCATTCAGCACTTACGGTGTTAATGGGACGATTAACTTATAAAATTGGAGCATTACGGCTCTTTTGACTTGTAGATCTAATTTGCTGTCATTTCGTAAATCAGTCAAAAACTCTTTTTAACTCATTTTTCATCTGTAATAGCTGGGTATCTTGTGTCGATGCCATTTCTATAGGCTAAAGCTGTTGGAAGTTGGAAATTCATCGTGTAAAGCCTTGCAAGGGTTATAATCTATATATCTATCTTTAATGGCATTTTTCATATAGAGAATTTAGCGTATTTATAATTCGTGTATAGTCTCAAGTCTTGATTTCTTTGGATTATACGGATTAAATAATGGTGTTAATATGGTTTTTTTAGATCATTAAAATTTATATCTTTAATATCAACATTACCATTTAGGGTAAGATGTATTTTTATCCTAGACTTAATTTTATCTATATAAACCTTGTCTAGCTGGTCTATTTTTCTCTTTTTGTCAATATATCTATCAAATAGCTCTGAAATTCGATATTTATCTTTTGGATCTTACAAAAACCACTTTCAAATTTTCTTACTAATTTCTATCGCATCTCTTCTTGCTTCAGCAACTGAGTAAATCCCTTCCCTAAACTCTTTTTCAATTTAAAATGTGTAGTGTTTTTATATTGTATAAAAATGTTTTCATGCCACTTGGATACACTTTTTATATAAAAGTTCTTTTTGGGTTGCCCACAGCCTTTTTATATACTTTATTGGTCTGTAACATTGCCCTTATATCTTTATCAAACAATTTGCGGTAGAAACTCTTGGCATCTTTTTACTCCTTTTTAAAAGTTACCTTTATGCAGTAAGAATTACCTTATATGTAACTAGAATTATCTGGAAGTAATTGTATATAAAAAGAAATAAAAAGAATTAGATAGCTACTTTTAGCCCATGAAATCGGAATTATAAAGAAATAAAAAGAATTAAAAAGAAGTATAAAGAATTATAAAAACATAAAATGGGTGGGTTCACGAGACTCGAACTCAGGACCATCCGGTTATGAGCCGGATGCTCTAACCAACTGAGCTATGAACCCACAGTTGAAAGAAAATCGTATTATACAAGAAAAAGCTTATCTAAATATAAAAATAGCCTTTTTAATATGGCGTATAAAAACGAACAAATTTAAAAAGAAAAAGCCCTAAAATAGGGCTTTTAAATTATTTATAATTTTTATCGCAGCGTCTAAAAATCTCTTTGCAGCGTTTGCGTCTTTCAATTCTTTCACTTTAACCCATTTGTTTGGCTCAAGAATTATATAAGTTTCAAAAGAAATTTTTGATCTTATTTAGTGTCGCAGTTGGCAAATCTTCGTAGCTTTTTATCGCCTCATATCTTGGATCGATCTTTGTAACTGGCACAGCCAAAAAGCTTCTCATCCATACCCGCTTCATCCTCCATCACCAAAAACGCCTATCAAGCGGCAAGGGATGACGCTACCAGCTTGAGTGGATACTCGTTTAGCACCAAAAATATCAGCTGGATCGCCGTCAGCTGCTAGTGTGTTTGGCACAAAGCCGTAGTTTGCTGGGTAGAACATCGCTGAGTAAAGCACGCGATCAACTACGACTGCACCGCTATCTTTATCGATCTCGTATTTGATATTTGAGCCATAAGGTATTTTCGATTACGGCATTGATTTTGTCTGGGTTTGAGCCAATGTGATCTTTGAAACGTCCATATATTCGTCCTTTGTGTTAGAAATTTTTCGTGATTTTAGTATTTTTGCATTAAATACTCGTAAACTAACTACTTTACAACCTCTACGCTATCGACATCGATTTTCGTTTTTGTAAGGTCTTTATTCACTTCGCCTCTTATTCTTAAAAGGCGTGTCCTCGTTGGCCGTTACATTGCCCCATTTTTGTTGTCGATCTCAACAACGATAACGTCGCCATTTTTATCAACAAATTCATATTTGTCTGATTTGATGTGCGACTTTATCTTACCCTCAAGCACGACTTCGGCGTTGTCATTTTAGCTTTAATGCCTCTTTTTACGCTTATAACATTTTTGCTTGGGTGTTTTGAGACAAAACCTCCAGCCATTGCGATGCTAGCAGCCAGTGAAGCGATGAAAAGTACTATTTTTATCCTTTTTGGTTGGTTATTACAATTTAAAGGATATTACATTTTTGGTGTTAATAAATGGTAAGTTTTAAAACCTTGCACCTTTTGATGCAAGGTTTGTGAATTATAGAAGTTTAGCTAGTAAATTTCGATGTCAGCTACGATCTCATCGATGCCACGCTCGCCATTTACCACGTGAAGTAGCTCTTTTCGCTGTAAATTTGCGGATAGGCTTTGATCGGATCAAGATAGACTTTCATGCGGTTGTTAAAGACTTCGTTGTTGTCATCAGCGCCTCTTGCACGACCAAGCACTCTAGCCCTTGCCACATCTTCGCTAACATCTACTTCAATGACGCCTTTAGAGAAAATTTCATCTTGCTCGCTTAAGACTTTGTCAAGCTCGGTCATTTGCTCAACGCTTCTTGGATAGCCGTCGATTATGATGTTTGATTTATTTGAGCTTTTTGATAGCTGAGACGATCGCATTTACAACAACGTCAAGTGGGACTAACTTTCCTTTTGAGATAAAGCTGTCTATTAGTTTGCTAAAGCTCGCTACCACTTGCGACTTCAGCTCTTAAAAGATCGCCAGTTGAAAAAGTGTACCATTCTCATCATTCTGTGCGATGATCGATGCGTCTGTTGTTCTTGCCGCTGCCCCGGAGCGCCGATGATTAAAAATAAATTCTTCATTTTTCCCTTTTTATATTTTTGATCGCCTTTGAATGAGTTTTGAGAAAACTTTTCACCCTGCAGCAGACTATATGTCTAGCTTTTGGGATGAGTCACACAACATCCAAAATCATCTCAAAAATTTAAATTTTTAAAATAACTCAAATTTAGACATTCAAAAAGTCTAAATTTGTGCAATAGATTTTAAGCCTTTTGCTCTTTTCTCTTATCCTTAGTCCCTAGCTCCCTAAGTTGCTCGTTGCTAGCGTAGCTTGGTGCCTTTGTGAGTGGGCACTGAGCGCGCTGTGTTTTAGGGAAGGCTATGACGTCGCGGATCGAGCTTGCTTTATTTACAAGCATATTTAGTCTGTCAAAAGCCGATCGCGATACCACCATGTGGAGGCGCACCAAATGTCAAGGCATCAAGCAAGAAGCCATTTCTCACGCTGCTCGGCTTCATCTATGCCAAGAAGCTTAAAAGACTTTTTGTTGGATGTCGTTTTTATGAATTCTTATGCTTCCGCCACCAAGCTCAAAGCCGTTTAGCACGACGTCGTGAGCGATAGAGAGGATATCTTCAAGATCAGGCTCGTCTATATTTTTTTGGCATAGTAAATGGATGGTGCATCGCAGAGTAGCTGCCATCGTCATTTTGCTCAAACATCGGGAAGTCAAGTACCCATAAAAACTCAAGTCTATCTTGATCGATGATGCCCATTTGTTCTGCTAGAGAAAATTTCTAAATCTTCCCATATAATCAAGCACGATCTTCTTCTTGCCAGCGCCAAAGAATACGACATCGCCAACTTTTTAGCTCACATCTTGAGACGATCTCGTCAAGATCGCTTTGCTCGAAAAATTTGCAAAGTGGACCTTTTAAGCCATCTTCTTTCATCTGGAAGTAGCCAGGCCTTGTGCGCCAATTTACGTACAAACTCCTCAAATCTATTCATCTCTCGCTTACTAAAGATATTATCGCCATTTGGCACTTTTTAGCGCTTTTATGCGGTTTTCTTCTTATCTTTTGCGATCCCGCTATAAAATTTCATTGCTTGAGCGCTCGAAAATATCGATCACATCGATCATTTTTAGATCATATCTAAGATCAGGTTTGTCTGAGCCGTAAGTCTCAGTCGCCTCTTTGTAGCTCATGCGTCTAAATGGCGTTTTGATGTCGTATCCGCAGGCTTTAAAGATATCTTTTAGCATCGTCTCAGCCATATTTATGATATCTTCTTGCTCGACAAAGCTCATTTCGATATCTATTTGAGTAAATTCTGGTTGGCGATCAGCCTTAAGTCTTCGTCGCGGAAGCATTTTTGCTATCTGAAAATACTTATCAAAAGCCAGAACACATCAAAAGTTGTTTAAATAGTTGTGGGCTTTGTGGAAGCGCGTAAAACTGGCTCGGATACGCGGCTTGGCACTAGGTGGTCTCTCGCACCTTCTGGAGTTGGCGTGTTAAAACTGAGTTTCAAACTCGATAAAGCCCATTTTATCTAGGGTTGTTTCTAGCTGCGATCGCTGCACGAGAAACGCATTTTAAAAGATATTTTTGCAAACGCTCACTTCTAAGGTCTAAAAAGCGGTATTTTAGCCTGATGTCCTCATTTACGCTCTCATCACCTATCATAAATGGTAGTGGCTCGCTTGGATTTTCGATGATGAGCTCGCTTACTATCACCCTCTATCTCACCAGTTTTTAGCTTTGGATTGGTTAGTCCTTCGCCTCTAGCTCTTACTTTTTCCTTTTGCTTTTAAGACATATTCATCTCTTACTTTTGCAGCCACGTCGTGTGCTTCTTTGCTGTCAGCAGGGTCACAAACTAATTGTATAAGCCCGCTAACATCTCTTAAGTCGATGAAAACAACGCCACCGTGGTCTCTATATGTGTTTGCCCACCACAAAGTATTACTTCTTTGCCGATATCAGCTTTGCTAAGATCGGTCAATAATGACTTCGCATAAAAATGCTCCTTTGCAATGTTTTTAGGCAATTATAATCGCTTTTTCTTTTTGAAAAAGCTTTGTTAAAAATAAAATATGTTACAATCATTTCTATGAAAAAAATGAACAGTATTAATACCACAAACGCCAAAAAGTGGGACTTGTCGCGAAAGATTACCCATTATTTAAGCAGGATTTAGCAAAGCTAGAAAAATTTTTAAAAAGTATAACGCAGAAATTTTGCTTGAAAAAGCTGTGCAAAACAGGTAGAAAAAAAGTGGCTTTGAGCTAATAAAACTAGCTAAAGAGTGCGAATTTCTTATCACTCTTGGCGGAGATGGCACGATCATTTCAACTTGCAGAAAACTAGCTCACATCTCGCCACTTGTCCTTGGCATACACGCTGGCAGGCTAGGCTTTTTGACAGATATCACGATAAATGAGGTGAGAAGTTTTTAAAGACTTTTTGATGATAATTTGAGGTAGAAACGCCTTTTTATGCTTGATGTGACACTTCATAAAAATGATGGCAAATGTGATCAAAAAGATAGCATTTAACGACGCGGTCATCGTTAGTAAAAATGGCGGCTCGATGACGCATATCGAGGCACTTTTTAAAATGAAAAAGTATTTTAATTCATATTTTGGAGACGGCGTCATAGTGGCAACTCCAGCTGGAACCACGGCATATAACATGAGTGCAAATGGCCCTATCATATATCCGTTGAGCGAAGTTTTACAGTAACTCCCATTTGCTCGCACTCGCTCACGCAGCGTCCAGTCGTGCTTACCAAAAATCACACGGTTAACTGAGAACAAATAGCGATGCCATTTTGGTTCTAGACGGCCAAGACCGCTTTGATATGAGTAGAAAATTTCAGCCGTTAGCATGAGTCTGAGCGACAAAAAGCGAGGCTGATACGCCACATCGGCAGGGGATTATTTTCAAATTTTAAAAAGAGAAACTTCACTGGGGTTATAATGATTGATCAGATTTTTGATTAAGGATTATCTAAATTTTAAAAATGTTGAGCCAATTTCCAAAGAGGGTCTTAGCGTATTTACGGGCGTTAGTGGCGCTGGCAAGTCGGTGCTGATGAGTGCTATAATGGCTGTTTTTGGGCTAAAAGATAGCGAGGCAAGGCTGATAGAAGCTGACGTGGAGCATAATTTGAGCTTGATGAGTTTGGTATAGAAAACGAAGAGGTCAATATTTTCAAGCTTTTTAAAAGATAAGAGCACGAGGTATTTTTATAAACCAACAAGCCATCTCAGAAGAAAATTGGCCCAAGTGGCGCGCGAGCACATCAAATATCTCTCGGCAAAAAGAGGCAAATGATTGAAAATGAAAATTTTTCTAAATTTGTCTTTGACAGGCTTGAAATATTCAAAAAAATGAGAAATTTAAAGAGATAAAGCAGGAATTTGAAGAGGCGTTTTTAAGATTTTCTAGTAATTTCAAAAAGAGCTAGCCACTATAAAAGAGGAAGAAAAAGGTCGAGGAGCTAAAGGAGCTTGCTAGTTTTGAGATCGAGAAGATAAGAAGTGTTGGGCCTAAAAAGGCGAGTTTGAAGAGCTTATGGAGACTAAAAAGGCTTAGTAAAAAGGATAAGATAAATGAAGCGTGGGCTAGGGGCTGAGCGGATATTTGAGCTAGAGCACAGCGTAAATGAGGCGCTAAGCATCAGCGACCTTGACAACGGTTTTTGAAGATGCGATGAACGAGCTGAGGGTCGCAAGAGATAGCCTAAATATGGAGGAGCTTGACGATATCGACGTGGAGAGCGTGCTTGATAGGGATAGAAGCTCTTAATGCTATCATTAGGGCGCTATGGCAGTGAGGAGGAGGCGTTAGAAGCGCTTGCTAAAAGGAAAAAGAGCTTGCTAGATATGAGAAAATTAAGCTTTGAAAAGAGCGAGCTAGAGAAGAATTTGGTATAAGCAAAAAGGCAAATGAGCTAGCCAGCACTTTAAGCAAGGCAAGGAGCGTAAATTTAAAAGAGCTTGAGGCGATGATAAATTTATACCTAAAAAGAGCTTTATATGCCAGATATTACGCTGAGTATTGAGGCTAAAAAGCTTGATATCTTGGGCGCTGATGAAATTTTCTCATTGAAAACGAGACCTCGCTTAGCATCTAAGCTCAGGCGAGCTAAACCGCTTAAGACTGGCCTTCATAGCTGCTTCTAGCGAGATCACAAAAACTGGCGGAGATGTCATCATTTTAGATGAAATAGATGCATCAAGTGGAAAAGAGGCGATGAGTATCGCAAATGTCTTGCTTAAGCTCAAAGTACTATCAAATTTACCGCCATTTCGCACCAGCCGCAGCTTAGCTCAAAAGGCAATTCGCACTTTTTAGTAGAGCGTCACGGCGAGAGCTCAGTCGTAAGAGAGCTTGACAAAGAGGAGCGTGTAAATGAGCTTGCGCGTATGATAAGTGGCGAGCATATCAGCGAAGAGGCGATAAACTTTGCAAAAGGACTTTTAAAATAGCTTGAAATGTAAGTTTTAAATTTAAGCTTTGTGATTAGGTTTATTTGTTAAAAATCCGAGCTAGTTTAATAAAAAATCACAGGAATAATATGGAAAGAATCTGAGTAGTTGATGATAATAAGGCACTTGCTAAGCTAATCGTCATGCAGATGGAAAAGAGCATTGAGGATATGGCGATCGACGTTGCGTATGATTTTTGCCGAAGCCCAGATGCTAATTAGCGAGCACGGCAAAGATTATTTTATGACTATCTTGGATCTAGTTTGCCTGACGCACCAAAATGGTGAGATCGTTGATTATGTCCTTGCTCAAGGGCTCTGTGCTGTGTTTTAACTGGTAGCATTGATGATAAGACGAAAAGATTTTATAAACAAAGACATAGTTGATTACGTCTATAAGGGCAACATGGATGATATCAACTACATCTTTCAAATGATAAATAGACTAAGCAAAATAGACAATACAAAGTCCTAGTTGTTGAGGACTCGCTGCCTTTTTAGAAATATGATATCTTAACTAGCCTTCAGTTTAAAGGTTCTAGCAGCGGCTCACGGCGAAGAGGCGATGAGCTATTTTGCTGATAATCCTGATATGAAATTTAATTATAACTGACTATAGAATGCCTGTCAAAGATGGTTTAGAAGTCTTAAAAGAGGTTAGAAAAGAGAAAGATAAAAACCACCTTGGCGTGATCGTGATGACATCTCCTAGCGAAAAGACTGATGCTTCGATATTTTTAAAAATGGAGCTAGCGACTTTATAGCAAAAGCCATTTTTCAAAAGAAGAGCTCATTTGCCGTGTAAATAACACCATTGAGGCGATGGAGAATATAAATAAGATAGCAAACCTCGCTAATCGCGACTTTTTAACTGGCGCTTACAATAGAAGATTTTTCTATCAAGATATAGAAGAGTACGTCCAAGCAGCTGAAGAGCTTGATGAACCTTATGCGTTTGCTATGCTTGATATAGATCACTTTAAAAAGATAAATGACACATACGGACATGATGGTGGCGACAAGATACTAAAATCACTCGCAAAGATACTAATTGACAACACAAAAGGAAGAGATGTGGTCGCTAGGTTTGGTGGCGAGGAGTTTTGTGTCGTTCTTAAAAAGATAGCAAAAGAGGAGGCGATTAAATTTTTTGTAAATTTAAGAGCAAAAGTGGCTGAAAATGAGGTAATCATAAAAGATAAAACCATAAAAAGTGACCGTTTCTACTCAGGGGTTTCTTTTTGGGAAAGGTCACTGCGAGATAGATGATATGCTTGAAGCTTGCGACTCAGCGCTTTATGTCGCAAAAGAAAATGGTAGAAATAGGGTAGAAATAGCTTTATGATTATAGATACGCATTGTCATTTAGATAGTAAAGTTTATGATTTTGACCTAGAGCAAATTTTATCTGAAGCCAGAAATTTAGGGCTAAAAGGCTTTATTATCCCCGAGCTGATATTAATGATTTACCAAAAGCGGCTAAAATAGCGCACGATGATATTTTCTTTGCCGTTGGAGTTCATCCATATGATAAAGAGAATTTTAATATAGAGACTTTAAGAGAATTTGCCAAAGACAAAAAGTGCGTGGCTATCGGTGAATGTGAGCGACTACTACCGCTTGCCAAAAGATGAAGAAGAAAGCTAAGAGAAAAAGTCGATCAGAAACGTGTTTTTAGCTCAACTTGATTTTGGCAGTTGAGTTAAAAACCCGTTATCCTCACATCAGAGAGGCTAATGAGGACTCTTTTAACATCTTAAAAAGAGTATGCACCAAAGCTTGAAGCTGGAGCGGTTTTACATTGTTATAATGCTTCGCCACTTCTTTTGGAGCTTTGCAAATTTGGGAATTTCTTACTTTGGCATAGGTGGCGTTTTGACATGAAAAACGCTAAGAATTTAGTTGAAAGTCTGCCAAAATCGCTTTGATAGAGTATTGATAGAGACTGACGCCCCTTATCTCACGCCAGAACCAAATCGTGGCAAGAGAAATGAGCCGGCGTTTACGACATTTGTTGCTAAAAAGATAGCTGAGAATCAAACCTTGAGATTGAAGTAGTTTGTAAAACGACTTCAGATAATGTCAAAAAGGTTATTTAAGTGCTTTGCCTAAAATTTTGGGCATTGTAGCTTGCTTAAGATGCTAGCATCATTAGCTTTGACACGAAAAAGGATAGAAATGAAAGCAATGCTTAAGATATTTTTATTATTTGCATGTAGCACCTTGCTACTAGCAAACGCCCCTGAGAAGAGCTCTTACGACACTCAGGTTAGGGACTTTAAAAGAGCTAGAACATCGATGCTAGCTTTATAGAAAACTTCTCACTATGCAAAGATGAGACAAGGCATACAAAACTCACAAAGTAAGAAACATTTACAGATGCCTTGAAAAAATGGCTATATGTATATACCAATGATAAAAAGAGCAGATCAAAAATCAGGCGTGCCTGAGTCATTTTTCTATCTCAGCTATGATAGAGTCAGGCTTTTCAAATCACACTGTCTCAAACGCTAAAGCTACTGGTATGTGGCAGTTTATGGAGCAAACAGCAAAATCCATGGCCTAAAAAGTGAGAGGGCAATACACTGACGGAGAAAAGATCCAGTCGAGATCAACTGTCGCAGCTACAAAACTATCTAAGAATCACTTAAAAATCAATTTGGCAAATGGTACTTGGCAGCAATGGCATATAACTGCGGCGATGGTGCGTTAAAAAGCTATACAAAAAGCTGGTACAGACGATCTTGTAACACTTCTTGATGCTTTGAGAAAAAGATACCCTCCCAGCTGAGACTAGAGTCATCATTAAAATTTTTAAGAGCGGCATATATAGCAAAAGATGCGGACTTTTTGATATCTAAAGAGTCATCTTTGCTAAACATAAATGCGGATTAAGACTTACTAAAGTAAAAGTTCCGGGCAGTTCAATTAGCTCAGATAGGCGATAGTATCGGTCTTAGCTACAAAAAGATGAAAAGTAATAACCCACACTTTAAATTGTATTTACTCCTCCAACTTTAAAAGATTATTACGTTTATATCCTGAAAATAAAAAGCAACTTTTCTCAGATAATTTCAAGCCATTTAATGGCAAAAATAACTTCTACGCATACACTGTAAAAAGGCGAGACCCTGCTTTCTATCTCTAAAAACAGGCGTTAGCACAGAGCGATCAAGGACTCACAACGAGCTTAGCACAAACGCAGTAAGCTATAATCAAAAACTAATAATCCCTTTTTCTACTCAAAACAAATCTCACAACTATGTAGTTCAAACAGGCGATACGATCGCATCTTTATCAAAAGAAATTTAATGTAAGTGAGAAAAGATATAAAAGATGCAAATTCTTTGGCTAGTTCAAAACTTTAAATGTCCAGAGCAAATATTGTCATACCGTAAGAGCCTAAATTTCTACTATAGGACTAAGTTTTACACTTCTAATCACTGGCTGTTCTTGGGCGGGGCTCCATTTACTCCAAAGTGGCCCAACTAATGTAAGAGGCAACAACTCAGCCTCAGTTCAAAAACACGACAATGAGGCCTTATACAATAAACGGCAAAACATACTATCCAACCGTCGTAAGTGTCGGCGATAAGGCGAGCGGAACGGCAAGCTGGTATGGTCCAAATACTACGGCAAAACAACCTCAAATGGCGAAGTTTATAATATGTATAGCATGACTGCAGCGCACAAGACTTTGCCGATGAATACAATACTTAAAGTAACAAATTGAAATCAAAAAGTGTTATCGTGCGTGTAAATGACAGAGGGACCTTTGTGGCTGACAGGGTGCTTGACCTTTCAAAAGCAGCTGCGATGAAGCTTGATGTCATCGGCACCGGCACAGCTCCAGTTAGTATGGAGGTTATCGGCTTTAATGAAGACATTAACGCTGTTACAACTGCTGCGCGCAACCAGCAAAACCAACAAGTACTGGCATAAAAGTGCAAATCCAGTCTCTCCAACGGCCCCAGTTGGTGGCATCGTGATCTCATCAGAGCAACGCGCTTGTGGGTGGAGATTTTTATGGTACAAATTGGCTCGTTTAAAAACCTTGAAGGTGCAAACAGATATCAAAGAGAGCACAAAAAGCATAGATGGTTATAGATCAGTCGTTGAGGAACATTTACGATAGATGGCTCAACCATTTATAGGGTATTTTTAAATGGCTTTAGAAGCGAGGACGAGGCTAGGGATTACGCAAGCGGCAAGTCCAAAGGCGCATTTATAGTAAGAGGTTGGGGCGTGAGAGAGAGGATTTTAGAACTAACTAGAAATACAAAAAGAGACGCATCTCGATGAAGCTCCATTTGCGGCTCTGGGGTTGCAAAGATAAGCACAGGCATTGGCTTTTTGACCATATGCTTGAGGCTTTTACAAAGCACTCTTTGCTCGATCTTGAGAGGTTCATGCAAGGGCGACACGCATGTGGATTTTCACCACAGTGTCGAGGATGTAGGCATAGTTTTGGGGCAACTTTTTAAAAGAGGCTTATATCCATTAAGTGGTGTTGAGAGGTTTGGCGAGGCTAGCGTTGTTATGGATGAGGCGGCTGTTTTTGCGCGCTAGATCTTCAGCAACAGAGCTTACCTTGTATATGAAAATTTTAATGAAAAATGCCAAAGTTGGCGAGTTTGACACAGAGCTTGTGGAGGAGTTTCTTTTAGAGCAGTTGCCATAGATTCATGCCATCACTCTTCATCATCAAATTCGTGGCAAAAACACGCATCACATCATCGAAGCAACATTTACAATCATTTGCCGTAGCACTCGCAGAGCGCTTGCTAAAAACGCAGGATCGGCACTCCAAGCACTAAGGTGTTTATGATGAGAGTTATCAGACGTTGATGGGTGCCTCACTGATGGCAAGATCATCTACAATGCAAACAGCGAAGAGCTTTCAGTGCGAGTGTAAAAAGATGGCTGCGCGATAGAGAGCTGGCTAAAGCTCGGCAAGAAAGTGGCTATCATCACTGGTAGAAAAGTCAGCTATCGTTGAGCGAAGAGCTGAGGATCTAAAGACAAATCACGTCTATCAAGGCGTTGGCGATACATTGAAGTAGCAAGTGAGATATTAAATTTGAAGGGCTTAGCTTTAAAAACGCAGCAGCTATCGGTGATGACTATAATGACTATAAAATTTTTAGATGCGAGTTGCATGGAGCTTTAAAGCCAAAGATGCCATTAAAAGAGCTTTGATGTAAAGACAAAGCTAAAAAGCACAAAAAGGTAGCAATGGCGCTGTTAGAGAGATGATCGAGATGATCATAAAATCAGACCCTATATGATGAGTGGTCTAAGCGTTGGTTGTAAAAATTTTCTACTTCGTCGTGGCTATTTTTAGTGCTGTGATGATATTTTTTAGCGGCTCAAGACCCATACCTAGCAAACGTGCTAAAGGTTGATACCAAGATATCAAATATGCAGGTAAATGATGTGGTTGATTATGAGATAAACTCGACCAAGATAAGCGGAGTTTATGAGAGTGACGAGCTAAACAGATATGAGTGACAGGGATGGATTACGCAGACTTTTAAAGCGAAAGTACAGGAAATGTAAGACATTTTTCTAAGCTCAGACAAGGGCTATTCCGCAAAACGATGAGATAATCTTTCATGCGAACTATGAAAACAATGATAGTTTGAATGTAAGCGATGAAGTTATATATAACACAAAGACAAAAATAGTAAGATCAGAAGCAAAATTTTCACCATCACTAGAAATGGCGACAAAAGCACTGGGAGATAGTGGAAGCTACGATCTTGGTAAAAACAAACGCAGATAAAAGGGTTAAGGGCATGGGTAGAAGAAAAGCAGCGATTTTAGCGATGATTTTTGGGCTTTACATTTTTAAATGCAGAGCAGGTTGAGATCACTTCAAATGATGCTGACGAAAACAAGCAGATCAGCGAATTTGTAGGCAATGTAAATATCAAAAAGGCTCATACGATGAGCTAAAAAGCAAACAAAGTCGTTGTGCATTTCGAGTAAAAGCGCCAGCCAGTAAAATATGTAGAGCAGGCAACGCCAGAGCTAGTATCATGAAAGATAAGCACTATGACGGCGCGATACGCTCACATACGAGCCAGCAAAGCAGATATGCACGTAACTGGCGGTGGCTATTTGCACGAAGTGGAGACTGATAAGAACGCATATGGCGAAAAGATCGTGGTCAATCAAAAGATGGCACATATAGCGTAGAAATAGCGACGAGAAGAAACCGGTTAAATTATCTTTCAGATTGAGGATAAAACCAAGTGATAAGAGCCTTGAGCGCCAATTTATCACATCAAGCCCAAGCATAAAGAGGCTCCAAGCTTTTGTAAAGAGCGAGGTGGTCTTTTTAGGGCAGGTCAAATGTGGTAAAAGCAGCCCTCATAAACACACTTGTAAATCAAGTAGCTTAGCATAAAAGCTCATCGAACTCTCGGCAAACGCAGCTTATACATTCTTTGAGGCTGAGTTTTGTGAGGAGAAAAAGAGGCGAAAAGAAAAATTTAAACTCATCTTGGTCGATCTACCAGGGCTTTGGCTACGCAAAAGTTGCAAAAGTCAAAACACGACGAGGCGCAGGTAAATTTAGATGAGTTTTTGAATGAAGCGACATCAGACTTTTATATATCTAATCGATGCTAGGCACTTTGACCTAGACATCGACGTGAATGTGATTCTTACCTAAAAGCTTTTTAAGAGCTGATCGAAAATCTTAATGTATACACAAAAAGCGACAAGCTAAATCAAAGCCAAGAGTGCGATAATGAGAATTTTGATCCAAGTGGTATTTTGGTCCCCGACGACCAGCAAAAGCGGCATCGATAAGGCACGTGGAAGTCTATCTAAACCACGCTCTTGGTAGGTAAATGCAAACCATAACAGCTTAGATATTGTGACTTTTTAAAGGCTTTTGTGGGCTATTTTTTGCTCTCTTACGAGATCGCAACTACGCAGTTTGGCTTCTTGCCGCCACTTATTGGCATACATATATGATTTTGGAGTATTCAAGAAAGCAAAAACAGTATGATGAGTTTAGCCTTCGTGGTATTTTTCGCTCGTTTCTCTTGGTCTTTGCCGAGCAAATTCATGGCTTTTTATCTCTTTTCAACTATCATTGCATTTTTGCTATTTTACAACTTCGTGCTAGACTGGCTCTATACGACGATGAAATGGCGAAACGCCTGCTCATCATCTTTGTCGCCTCTGGCTATATGCTAACCTTTCTTGTAAATAACCTTTTTGCCTACGTCTTCAAAACAGAGCCGTTGACTTTTTAGCGCGGGTATCTCTTTTTCAAGCGCTTGAAAGTGTGCTTGCTAGTAGTGCTTTTTAGGACAAGCGCTATGAGGATGCGTATCGTTTTTGGCGTGATCGCTCTTGGATCATGCTTTTGGGGCGGATTTACCACCCAAGCGTTGATCAAATACCTACACAACGAGATCGCCGAGCAAAATGCGATAAAACCATCTACATCCCGCCAGTGAGAGGCATCATCTTTGATGCACACGACAAGCTCATGGCGGTCAATCGTCTTGGCTTTTCTATCTATGTAAAAGCCGCACCTTAGCGCAAACAAAAAGGTGAGTACTTAGACGATGAGCTCAGCCTATATCCGGCTCGCTATTTGGCGATCTAAATGTCACCAAGCTTAAAAATGAATATATATAGCGACTCAGCCTACAACCAAGACTTTATAAACGTGGTCAGAATTTGTTGATTATGATAGAGTCTGCCATTTTTGCGCCTCTTTCTCTGCGTGAGATTCTAGAGATAAGACCCGCATCAAAACGCCACTATCCATACAACGACCTAGCTTCTCACATCATCGGCTACGTTGGCAGGGCAAACCAAAAAGATATGGAAAATGACCCTTTGACAAAAGCTTACAAACTATATCGGTAGAAAGTGGCGTCGAGCGCTTTATAACCCGATCTTGCAAGGAAATCAGGCGTTTAAAAAGATCAAGGTAAATGCGCTAAATGAGGAGATCGAGCAGGTGAGCCATCAAGCGCCACAAAGTCAAAACATAAAGCTCGCCGTCGATCTTGAGCTTCCAGCAGTTCGTCGCTGATGTCTTTGGTAAAGATGCAGGAAGCGTCATAGTTATGAGCTTAAAAAGATGGCGCTATAATCGCAGCAGGAAAGCTTTCCTGAGTATGATCTAAATCCGTTTGTGCTTGAGATTTCTCAGGCTGAGTGGGAAGAACTTGTAAAAACGTCGATCACCCATTTACAAATAAGCTGATAAACGGTCTCTATCCGCCGATCTGTCGTAAAAATGGGTATGGCGCTTGCCTTTTTAGACAATGGCATGAGCAAATATGATAGCTGTAGTGGCTCGTATGAGCTTGGAGGCGTAAATCTTCGCTGCTGGAACTCATGCGTCATGGCACAGGTTAATATGAACACAGCCATTAGAAGAGCTGCGATGACTATTTTACAAGGGGTAGTCAAAGATCGGTATAGACGCCATTGTGCCGATACTTGAGCGCATGGGCTTAGTGAAAAACAGAGGTTGATTTGCCAAATGATCGAGGGGACGCTGCCAAAGCAGGGAGTGGAAGATGAGGAAGTACGGCAAGGCGTGGTTTCAAGGCGAGACGCTCATCACCTCTATCGGACAGGAAAATTTTTCTAGTCACACCTATGCAGGTGGCTAAATACACAGCAGGCTCCTGCAACTGGGCTAAATGTGACGCCACATTTTTAAAGAGCATAGATGGCAAGGATGTTGATTTTACGCCAACAGATGATGCTTTTACGCCGTTTGAGAAGTCACAGCTACCTGCCATTAGGCATGCGATGTATGAGGTGGCAAATCACCAAAGAGGTACGGCAACAGGCACTTTTGTGGGAAGTCTTGTAAAGGTTGCGGCAAAAGACTGGAACAGCTCAGGTCGTTGGCATCTCGCAAACTGAAAAGAAACAGTATGAAAGAGGAGGATATGGCGTATCTGCAAAAGATCTCATGCGTGGATGACGACCTACTGCGCCTTTCTGAGGATCACAATACGTTATAACTATGGCTGTCGAACACGGCGGTCACGAGCGGTAGCGCTGCTGGACCAAAAATCTCTCTACCTATAACAAGCTAGTTGAAATGGGATATATAAAACTAGATAAAAGTTCAGACTGATAAAGATAAAACAAGAAGAAAAGAAGTAATATCATTGATAAAGTATGCTAGCAAGTCGCTAGCATATTGGATCTACTCACTAGAAGTATTTTTAGATCAGCCTGTGCGTCGCCGCTAATTGGTCTAACGTTAAATTTATCCACTAAGAAGGTATGATCTCTTCATTGAAAGATTGGGCAAGGGCTGGGTCCTACGTTGATGTTTTTGATACCAAGGCTAAATAGTGCTAGCAAGATGATGACCGCTTTTTGCTCCATCCACATTAAGCACGATAGAAACTGGCAAGTCATTTACTGCGATGCCTGTTGCCTCGCTTAGCGCAAGAGCGATCTTAACTGCGCCGTTGCTGTCGTTGCACTGGCCAAGGTCGATGTAGCGTGGTAGCTCGGTGCACGGGACGTTGCCAGTCGATGTCGTTAAACTCCATGTACCGCAACTTGAAGTAAGTATCACGCAATCTTTTTGGAAGGCTAGCAGCTAGCTCTCTATAGTACTCACGTCCTTTCACCGGTGCGTCGGCAGCCAGCGATCACGATCGCGGATCTTGCCAGTCTTAATCGCTCTCAAAATCGGTGGGGGCTAAAGTTAGGATAGTCTTGTAGTGGCCGCCAGTTACTGGGCTCTCGTCGCTATCAAAGCCGCTAACGTCGCCGCAGCTAGTGCGTGCACTCGATAAGTGGTGGAAGTCGTCGTTTTTCGATGTGTACGCCGTTTGCTGCCTGCGATCGAGCAGCCGTAGCCTATCAGCGTATGTGCAGTTTTGAGCGTAGTGGCGACGATGCAGTTTGTTGTCATTAGTATCGCGCCCCTAAATTCGTTAAACAGCTTGGTTTGGTCAAACCACGCTCGCCGACGTTGCCTTTTAGGTGGCTATACTTGCGTAGTTCTGGGTATCCGTGAGCTGGGAGCATCTCTGAGTGAGTGTAGATGTTGATGCCTTTATCTTTTGTCGCCTCAAGTAGCGCTTTTTAGGGCATGCAAGTTGTGACCACTTACCAAAATCGCCTTGCCCTCAACCTTGTTTTTGGCTCACTCTAACTGGTGTTGGGATACCACACTGGCCGTGTGAGCCTCTGCTTAACAAGTTCATCACCAACGCCAGTACCGCCTACTTTCGCAAGCTCGTTTGATGTGCTCGTCGAAGTTGGATGAGTTTATGAGCGTAAAATAAAGCGTATCAGCCATAACACGGTCGACATTACTAGTATCAGCGCCAAGCTCGTGTGCGTGGTGGCGATATGCACTGGGCCTAAGCCAAAACCATCGTATCTTGCAAAAAGCGCTAGCGTGTCGCTCTTGCCACAGGTGCCCATAGGCTGGCCCTTTGCACCGCATCCATCCTCAGCGCTCATCTCGCACCGATGGCAAAACATCTTCATATCTTTCATCTTTTTCTCCTGTAATGCGTTAAAGAAATTTAGCGGATTTTATCCTAGGTATCGCCATTTTGGTTGATAGCAGTCAAGAAAAGTTAAGTTAAATTACTTAGTTATTAAATTGAGATTTATGATTATGGATATCAAAATATAAATTGAATTTCTCACAAAGAGTTAAAAATTTACAAAACAACGATTTACATTTGAAAGGGTATTTAAAAGGATGAAAATGAAAAATTATTACTGGCGATATTTGCCGCCTTTATGCTTTGTGGCTGCGCTCCTAAGGGGGATATTTGTGAGCTTACCAGACGAGCAAGCACCTTCAAGCATTAGCAAAAGACAGTAATTTACATCGAAAGTGTCAAGGATGTGAGAGAGCCTTTGAAACGACCCAAAACAAGCAAGCATCCCATCTTTATACAAGCACAATGTAAATGAAGTTAGCGCAAAGAGAAGCAAAAATACATCGGCAGGACGAGAAGTGGCATGGCAAGGGGGCTATGGAACGTCGTTTTAGAAAATAAGCAAAGGACAACTAGCGTAGTAAGGCGCGTATCGAGGGACGCCTTTAGAAGCAATGGCTACCGGGGTCATAAAAATGAAAACGAGTAGATAAAGGATACGATAAGCGTCAATGCAAAGATAGAAAAACTCTGGACTTACTTTAACGCTTGGAGCGGTAAAAGTTGGTCTAAATGCCGATATAAGCACCACTGTAAGCGTAAATAATAAGGAGCTAAGCACGGTCGTAAAACGCAAAGAGGAGTATCTTTTAGTAAATCAAAATGACTATGCAAATATCATCAAAAGCTCTTTGCTGAATACAAAGAGAAACTTGCAAAACAGATAAGCTGAGTTAACTGAGTAAATATTTAGGCTAGCTGCTCAAATTTATAGTGGCTAGCTTTAAATTTCAAGGCACTTTCACTTTTATATGGGATCTTATCAACGGCGTTTGCTTTTTAAAGCCATTTAGCCTTAGGCCTGCAGCCATCACAAAGCCCGCACGCCTCGTCCTCGCTCTCGTAGCAGCTCCATGTAAGCTTCTATTGGTGAGCCAAGCTCAAGAGACTTTGCCACGATATCAGCCTTGCTTAAATCTACAAGTGGTGTGACGATCTTGCAAGAAAAATCAGCCGACGTGCCTCAATTTATCGCCTCATTTATGCTTTTTATAAAGCTCTTTTGCAGTCAGGATACCCAGAGCTATCCTCCCTCGACCACGCCTATGTAGATCGCGCTCCCTCTTTTCAGCAAGCGCAGCGACGATTGAGATAAATACACCATTTCTAAACGGCACGTATGTGTTTGGCACGTCCTTGCTGACGCCATCTTTTCTTATCTGCAGGCTCTTATCCGTTAGCGAATTTCCGCCTATTTGAGCGATAAGTCTAACGTCAGTTTATCTTTTTAACCACGCCCAGTCGCTCGCAGATCTCGTCAAACGCGCGCTTTTCCCGCTTCATTGTTCTTTGACTATAGTCAAAATGAAGTGCGACCACATCATACCCAGCCCTCTTTGCCATCACAGCGCAAAGCGTGCTATCCATGCCGCCACTCATTATACAAACTGCTTTTTCATATTTTGCCTCATTTCGCTATAAAATTATACAGTATTTACTAAGGACAAGCCAAAATGATACTTTGCGAAGAGAGTTATCCGAGATTTTAGATCAACTTTGCTCATATCTAACGCCCGGTGAAGTTGAGCTTCATTTATCAACAAAGATGAGATGAGAGAGCTAAATAGATCTGAGCGTGGCATAGATAAAACCACTGACGTCTTAAGCTTCCTCTTGAGCTTGTCATCCACGCCCCACTTGGCTCGGTAGTCATAAACAAAGATATGGTAAAAAGAAAAAGCAGCCGAGCTAAATCACAGCGAAGAGGCCGAAACTGCGCTACTTTTTCACACATGGCTTGCTGCATATTTTTGGGATATGATCACGAAAAAGATGATGGGCAGATGAGGAGAAAAGAGTGCGAAGTGATAGCTGAAAATTTTATGCCAAAGAGCCTAATCGTAAGAAGTGAAGATGTTAGGCTCATTGATCTAATAATTCTAATAACAAAAGATAATCTAAAAAGTAAACTTTCTTCAGGTATTTTATGTAGTTCTTCTAAAAGTTCATGACATAGAACCAATATATATGAAAATTTTTAGTTTTTATTTCGTCAATCATTAAAATAGATCGCATTTTCTATTTTTAAGTAAAGAATTTTCTGGTAGATAAAATTTTGTTCACTATGGTTAAAGTTTTTCTTAAAAATATACTTTGGCTTAGATATAAATCCTCGTCGCTTTCTGCGATTATAGCCCTCAAAAGCTTCTTCTCAAATTTGTAGGCATAAAGTTTTTATCTATAAATACTGGATCAAAATGCCCCTGAATCCTTCCTTCGTAGGGCTTAAATGAATTTTATGAGTAGTCAAGAAACTTTAAAAAGTCCATAAAACATACCAGCAAAAAGCAGTGGAATATTTAGGTTTTGATAATAAGTTTGTTTAAAAACTGTGCTTGTGAAAATATTGAACTCGGATTTATCTCTTGGATTGAAGTGTCTGTATAGATCGTGTCAAATAGAGGAGATATGCGCTGAAGAGTCCTGATGTCTTCTCCAAAGAAAGTATCGAAAACTTTTGCATGAAATATTTGATTAAAAAGCTCCGTGATACTTTTTGACATAACGTGCGCATTGGATCCTAATTTTGATTTTTCAAGATCGTTTTTATAAAAGGATTGACAGCGTCAAATTTTCAAATCTTTATGTGTTGATTCAAACCTCATTAGTTTTATCATGGCAGTTTGAAGACTCGCTAACTTTTAAAAAGGCTACCTCATTGTCGGTGATAGCCATTTCTTCTTCGCCAATGATGGCATAAGCACCGTTTGCTGATCGCTGATTCCATGTCACTATCATTTGCGTTCAAACAGATATAGGAAAACCTCGCCCTCACATGCTTTAGCTCAATACACGTCGCTAACACTGGTTATTGTAGATGTATTTAGCGCCCTGAGCATTTATAAGGCGGGTTAAATTTCTCTATCGTCATTTAGCCAACGATCGCGCCGTTTTTGACCTTGCCCTGCGTGCCAAGAAGCGTTAGCGAGCCGTCTGATGCGCTTAGGGATCATGCCTTGTGAGACATATTTTTCATCATAGTTCGCTCTTTTAATTGCTAAAAACGCAAACTTGTTTGCCCACAAGCGAGCTAGGCTCGTAGTATTTGGCGATGCCAGATAAAATGGACGTGGCTGCTCCTCGCCAAGATCTCATCTCAATCAAGCAGCTTTTCACTACCCTCAACCCTCTCACACTCAAGCACTTCGCCTACTTTTTATCACAATTTTTGGCAAAGTCATCGATGCTAATGATACCTTCTTCTCTCTCCTCTTTGGCTCAGCTTTTGCCTCCACTTTTGGCCCTTCTTTAGGTCTCTTGCCCTCGCCCATTAGCTCTTTTTCTATCCTTGGGAAAAGTGAGCTCAGTAGCTTTTTGCAGTAAATTTGAAATTTCATTTTTAATACAAGAGTTTCATAAGAGGCTGTGTCATGCTAAAGCCAAGCGCATCAGCTATCTTGGCGCAAGTTTTTGGCATAGCTGGGCTAAGCAGTATCGCCACTTTTGTGAAAAGTAAATTTGCGCAGTGCCACGAGTGCGTTTGCCTCGTCACTTTTGCCAGCTTTTACAAGCGACCACGGCTCATATTTTTGCAACGGCTGCGTTTGCAAGCGTTACGACCTTCAAAGATCCTCTAAATAGCGGTTTGTCGCTCAATTTTCCTGAAATTTTTATCGCCTCATCAAGATAGTCCTTCGCCTCATCAAGCTCGGCTTTGTGAAATTGATCACGTCTTTTGAGTCGATCTTGTAGTCGCTATACTTTGCGCTCATGCCAACAATTCGGCTTCAGCAGGTTGCCAAGTCCGTTGCCAAGCTCTGAGTTTATGCGCTCGATCAAGGCTTTTTGGCTGTAGTCGCCATCTTGTCAAAGGGCACCTCTCTAAGCAAAAAGTATCTGAAATTTTCAAGACCATAAGCGTTTGCAACCTCTCTGGGTTTATGACGTTGCCCTTGCTTTTGCTCATCTTTTCGCCATCTATCGTCCACCAGCCGTGCGCTGCGACGTGTTTTGGCGAGTGGCAAAGCCAAGGCTCACTCAAAAATGCCGGCCAATAAACCGCGTGAAAACGCAAAAATGTCTTTTGCCAACGATGTGCGTCGTATGCGGCCAAAAGTCCATTCTAGCGTTATCTCTTGAGTATCCTAGTGTTGTTAGGTAGTTTATGAGCGCGTCAAGCCAGACATACATAACGTGTTTGTCGTCATTTGCGCTCTTTGGTAGCTTTATACCCCAGTCAAAGCTCGTCCTTGTCACAGAAAGATCTTTTAGCCCGCCTTTTACAAAGCTTACGACCTCGTTTTTCTTGCCCTTTGGGATGACGCAAAGTTCGTCGTTTTCGTACCATTTTTAAAAAGTGCGTCTTCATATTTTGAAAGCTTGAAAAAGTAGCTCTCTTCTTTAACTAAAGATGTCACGCGGCCGCAGTCTGGACAGCGGTTGTCCTCAAGTAGGTCTCTTTGGTTAAAAATGTCTCACAGCTAACGCAGTAAAGCCCTCGTACTCGCCTCTTGTATATATCGCCGTTTGCTTGCATCTTTTTCAAAGACATTTTGCACGGTTTGCTTATGCTCTTCGTCGGTCGTCCTTATGAAGTGGTCGTAGCTTATCTCCGGTCATCCCAAAGCGATCTAAATTTGCCACTGATCTCATCAGCATACTCTTTGGCGTTTTTGCCTCTAGCGTGAGCTGCTTGCTCGATCTTTTGACCATGCTCGTCTGTGCCAGTCATAAAGTAGGTCTCTTTGCCTTGCAAGCGGTTAAATCTAGCTAGTGTATCAGCGATGATGGTCGTGTAGGCGTGGCCGATGTGGCACGTCATTTACGTAATAAATCGGAGTGGTTATAAAGCTTTTTCTTTCATATTTTTCCTTTTAATTTAAAAATCAAATCCGCCGTCACTGCCGGTGTTGCCTTTTTGACATCGAGTTGTAGCAGCTATTTAGCATACTCTATCCTCGTCTCGCGAGTCAAAAATGCCTCGCAGTTAAAACAGCTTTTTACGACCTTTTTGCTCTTGGCACTCTTGCATGATCTTAGCCTTTTGCTTTAGGGGCCAGCTCAAATGCGTCAAGTGGCTCGTTTGCTTGTGATTCTTGCATTATTTTTGCTCGTAAAAATTTATGCAAAGAGAAATTTCATCACGTGAGCCAAAGAAACATGGCGTAGTTTGGTGAATTTTTCTATTTTTATATCAAAAAGTGTCTGATTTTTGCCGTTTGAGGTTGCACCCTTTGCGTTTTCATATATAAAGGCAAATGGCAACACCTCAAAGACAACCCTTAGCTTGCCATTTGGATGATCGCTCGTTGCTGGGTAGCTAAAAAGACCGCCGCCTTTTAGTGAGGTGATGCAAGTCGCTCACCATCGCACCTGAGTATCTTAGCCTGTAACCCTCGTTAAATAGCTCGTTTATGAAATTTCTATGCGTTTGGCTCCAGCCTTTTTGCGTAGCTCCCGTGGCGTTTAGCTTGCCTTTTTCTTTTAGCTCAAGCTCTTTTACAAATTTAAACTCGCCATCTTTACCAAGCCTATAAAATTGAGGCAAAGCGCCCTTTTTCTCAGCAATTACAAGTTCAAGCCTTGGACCATAGATGCTGTAAGCTGCGGCTATTAAATTTTCTGGTTTTACCTCGTCTTCGTAGATGCCAAAGATAGAGCCAACGGCGAAATTTACATCAACTAGGCTTGAGCCATCGAGTGGATCATAAGCGATGATAAATTTAGCGTTTTTATTTATCTCAAGCTCGTCCTCTTTTTCTTCGCTAATTAGCGCTTTTACGCATGAAAGCTGCTTCGATTTGAGCTGTGATGATCTCATCGCTTTTAACATCAAGCTTTAGCTGTGTGTCGCCAGTTGCGTTTTCGTGAGTTGTAGCCAAGATCGGCGTATTTTATGACCTCGCTTATCTCTTTTGCGATATCTTTAATGGTGTTAGAAATTTGGTTTAGTTCTTGCATTATACAGCCTTTGCATTTTTGATTATCCACGCACAAATGGCGTCTATATCGTCTAGGTAGATTTGTGATCTCGTATGGGATTTGCTCTTTATAAGTAGCGATCGCGTCTGAAAAGCTAAGATAAGCTTCATCTATCTCGCCTCTAAAGACGCTTAGTCTTGGCAGTGGCAGCGTCTTTAGCCCCTCGACTAAGAGCATGTCAAACTCGCCGATCATCCTTATGACATCATCTATGCTTTGTGAGCTTTGTGAAAAAAATAAGTCGTTCTAGTCGGACTCATCACGACTACGTCGGCTCCTGCCTGAGAAAAGTGCTAAAAGCTATCCTTGCCTTCAACGTCAAATTTGGCCTTGTCGCCTGGGTCGTGCTTGACTACGACGACCTTTAGCCCATCATCTATAAATTTTTTTGCGACTTTTAAAATAAGCGTCGTTTTTCCCGCTATTTGAAGGGCCAGAAAAAGCAATGGCAAGTCTTTTCATAAGAGCCTTTTTCGTTAAAATTCTTGCGATTATAGCTCATATTGGCTTTTGAAAATTATGAGTAAAGGTAAAAATAAAAATGCTAAAATGCGAGAAAAATTTAATGTTTTAAGAGTTTTTATGAGAAAGAAATTTACACTATTTTTATATTTGTTTTTGATGATATTTGGTTGTGCCGATCAAAAAGTGATCGTGCATGAACCACTAAAAATGAGCTTTTAGCCTACACAAGTAAGAGCGAGATCATCGAGTGGCACCGATAGAACGCTCATAATCGCAACCTATCTAAATCCTATATATAACTCAAATTTAGACGAGGCAAAGAGCACTTTTTAGTAGCCATAAACCCAAAAGAGCATGCGCATAAGGGTGAGCAATATAAAGGTAAATGGCGACTCAAATGCCACAAGCGCAAGGCTGCTTGATGAAAACGACGAGATGCTTCGGTGCTGGATTTTTCTATGCCTTGGGCGGTCTATTACGAAGTGACGCACGCGCAAGCAAAGCGACGATCTCGCGCTTAGTTTCGAAAGGTATCAGTCAAAGCCGGTTTTGTCAAATTACCGAAAGAGTTGCGAAATCTTTATACTGGAACCATTAAGCGCCATATAGATCACGTGGTTTGCAAGCACCTTCTTGCCGTAGTTTCTAGTCTCAGCCACTGGGACTAGCTCGATCGATAAAAATGGCTCAAATTTACCTTCTTTAAACATATCATCTCTTGTTATGACTTTTTGGTGAAAACCGATACCGCCGTTATACGCGTAGGCCGTAAAGAGCGGATGATAGAAAAGGTTTATCAAGGTAGTTTAGGGTGGTGATTTGCACCGTTAAATGCAACATCAGTTTTAAAAGATCGTCTTGGTCGAAATCCGGGATTTCTGGCTCTTTTTGCCGATCGCATTTGCAAGAAAATGGCATAAAACTGCATCATACCAAGAGCGTATGAGGTAGAAACGACGCTTGGGATAGAGGCTCTTTGCCTTGCTAGTGCGTAGATCATCGACTTTCGCTCAGTGCTGATGCCCTCAAGCTCTGGTGAGCTTGGCATCAAAAAGTACTGCTTCTCCCAGCCGTGCGCCTTTTGCATGAAGTATGCGTATGCGCCGATGCTCTCGTTTGTGTAAAATCTCATCGCACATTCGCTTGCTTGCGTGGCGTTCATATCCTTTGCAAGGGCAGCGGTTTTGTTCCATAAAAATGGATCGCTTACATCGTACTTTTCGATATTTTTGCTTGCTAGGCCTTGGCACGATCACTTCAAGTGGCTCGCCACCGACCAAATCTCTTGCGTAAAGTGAGTAGATATTTGCATCTTTACTAGAGCTTAGCTCTTTTAAAAAGTTCTCATCGCCGCTTAGCTCATACTGCCAAAATGTGGCATTGTCTCTTTGCCAAGCCCTATCAAAGGTGTTTTTAGCTCTTGTGAAAAAACTAAATGCAACGTCATTTTTGACCAAGTAAGATGGCGTTTAGCCCAGTGTAAATGCGTCGCTTTTTCAGTTACAGCTGGATTTATGCTAAGTAAATTTCTTCTAAAGCCTTCATATTTTTATTAAATACGACATCGTTTAATCAAATTTCGTAAAGCCCTTTGCATGTGAGAGCTTATTCATAGGTTTGCTGTCAAAATTTACGCTAAAAAGAGCACTTTTGCTTTGCGGACTTGAAGCATTAAAAAGCTCTAAAAGCTCTTTGTATCGTTTGCATTTGCAAAGCTAAGAGCCGGGTTTGGCTCGTTTAAAGTGCGTAAATTCTAGCTTTTTTTCTGGATTTGTGCTTGCAAGATTTGCCGCTAAATTTCACGAGTTTTGCTATCAAGTTTTAGAGAAAAGCTCATCGTTGTTAGTGAGTTTGCAAAGTCAAGCTAGCACTTGTAATGTTACTTGCGTTTATGCCGGGACACTTGCTAGGGAGCTGCTTTGGGAGGTAAAAATTTCATTGATTGATTTTTGAACTAAGCCACTTTTTCTAAAAACGTCGCGTGAAAGCTCTGCTATCTGCTCCTTTGTATAGCTACCCTCGTTTATAAGGCGGTTTATGTAGTAGTCTTTTGCAAGGCTTTTTGGCTCGTTTTTAGCTCCTCGTAGGGTGTAAATTTTCAGCTAAAAGAGCAACGCAGGCTAAAGAGAGGATACTAAAGTGACGCAGCAAAAACAAATAAAAGCCTTATTAAAAATTGATCTATGAGTTGAAGTGCTAAAAAGCACGATGAGTGGGGCAAAGTCGATACCGTTACATTCTGTTTTGATGTAGCGTCTGATGAAGCTATAAACAGGATCAGTCAGCCTGTAAAGTAGCTGCACGACTGGCGAGCTAGGATCGAGCTTGACCCAGCTAATGAGAGTCGCTGCGATGACGATCCACGTATAGACCGTGATGATAAGGTGCAAAAATGTTTGCGATCGCTGAAAAATAGAGTGGAAAGTATCATTTTTGCTCCTAGATTGAAGTCCCATGCCTAGATCATCTTTGATGAGTGGATAGAGCTCGCTAAGCTCAGGGCCGTGAAGGTCGTTTGTAAGCAGCGCACGTAGCGGCATGAAAAAGTTTTTGCCTTTTAAATTTGTAGCGCTCATAAGCTCTTTTTAAACTCATCAAAGCTCTCGCACGGTTTTTAAATTACGAGCTGCTTGATGATCTCAAATTCGTTTTTATACTCATCTGGAGCTATTTTTGGTGAGTATATAGCCTCTACTTTTTGCCTTTATCTCAGGCACTCAGTGAGCTTTCTTGAGTATAAATTACTAACTCAACCTTGCTCTCATCCACGCCATATCTCCTTTATGCGCTCTTTTGAAGCAAGCTTGATGTGTTCTCTATTTATCTGCTCAAGTTTTTCACGTCAAATCTAGCAGGTGAGCGTGAAATTTTGGTTATATCAAACCACTTTACTGCATCTTCTATAGTAAAAATTTCAGTTGGAGTTTTATTGCCAAGAAGTATCAGATAGTTTGCGATCGCCTCAGGTAAAAATCCCTGCTCAAAGAGCCATTTGACGCTTGATTCGTTCTCGCGCTTGCTCATTTTTGCCCTCTATATTTAAAAAGGATAGGCAAGTGCGCATAGTTCATCTTGCCAGTGTAACCGCCTCGCGTATGAGGTCTTGCTTTGGCGTGTTGCTCACGTGATCCTCGCCGCGTATGACAAAGGTTACGCCTCAAGCATATCATCAACCGCGCAGGCGAGAGTTATAAGTTGGAGTTTTTGTCTGTCTCATGATGACAAAGCTATCAACAGCGTCTGGCTCGAAGCTTAGCTCGCCTTTGATCGCATCTGTAAAGCTCATCGTGCGTGTTGGTTTTCATGCGGATGACAAATGGCTTCTCGCAGTTTAAAACTTCAGCGTCGCTTTGAGTCTCTCGCAGGTGCCGTCATACCTATATGCCACGCCTTGCTCTTTTGCTTTTTGTTTTTTTGCTTCGAGCTCTTCTTCGGTGCAAAAAGCAGGCAAAAGGCCTTTTTGTCGATGAGGAGCTTTGATGCAAGCTGTCTGTGAATTTTTAAATTTTTCACTTTGGATGTAATTTGCTCTGGTTTTTATGCCAAATTTGCTTAAATTTCTAAAAATATCTTTCTCTTTTTCCCTCGATATTTCGCTCTTTGTCGGTATCTTCTATGCGTAAAAATAAAGCTCACTTTTATCTTGCAAAGAACAAATATAGTTGAAAAATAGCAGCACGTAATTTCCTAGTGCATATCTCCTGTTGGAGAGGGTGCAAAACGATACATAAGCTCATTCCTTACGTTGAATTTGAAGTTTGGATTATAACACTCGCTTGATAAATTTAAAGTTATGTAATTTTAAATTTTTAGGCTAAGCAAAGCATAGTTTTTATAAAATCCGCACGAGAAATTTAACTATTTATAGGAGAAAGCAATGAGGTTTTTATCCAGTGAATTTAAAGAATTTGCGATGCGCGGAAATGTCATAGATATGGCAGTTGGTGTTGTTATCGGTGGAGCATTTGGAAAGATTGTCTCATCACTAGTTGGCGATATTATCATGCCAGTAGTTGGCGCTATAACAGGCGGTGTACATTTCACTGATCTTAAGCTAACACTAAAAGAAGCTGCAGAAGGTGCGCCAGCTGTTACGATAAACTATGGCTCATTTATACAAACAATGGTTGATTTTTAATCATTGCGTTTTTGTATTTTTGCGTCATCAAAGCTTTAAATACACTTAAAAATAAACTACCAAAAGAAGAGGCAGCTCCTGCAGAGCCTGAAACCCCAGCTGATATAGCACTCTTACTGAGATCAGAGATCTTCTATAAATCTTAATCAAAGGAGAAAGCTCCCTTTGAAATCCGTTACCTTTTGTCCTATTTTTATGCTAAAATGCTTTTTCATCTTAAAAGCGAGGTAAAATATGATAGAACAAATCCCATTTTTCCAAGGTCTTGACGCAGAGGACCTAGCCAAACTTGAAGCAATCAGTGTTGTTATACAAAAAGGCGAGTTTTTATTTTATAGAGGGCGAGGAGCCAAAGTGGCTTACGTTTTGATAACTGGCTCAGTTAAGCTTTATAAAACTACGGCAAAATGGCAGAAATTTTCTATCCATCAGCTTGCACCCATGAATTTTGTAGCTGAAGTCGTACATTTGAAAATATCCCATATCCTGCAAGTGCCATTTTTACTATCTCTGGCGAAGTTTTAAAGATAAATTATGAGAAAAATTTGAGCACAGTTTTTAACAAAGCTAGGGAGTCGCATGAAAATTTCTACAAATCAATGGCTCAAAAGATAAGGATCACTACAAATTTACTCACCAAGAGTTAATACTCAAGCTCTGAAGAGAAGGTCGCTAGGTTTATTTTTAGATCATGAAGATCTATTTAATGAGCTCAAAGCATACAGACTCTCATCGATACTTAATATGACTCCAGAAACTTTTTCGAGAATTACTAAATAAATTTAAAACAAATGGTTTGGTCAAACTTGACGAGAAGAACCAAATTCTAGAAAAATGTAGGTGGGCTACAAAGAAATTTATTCTTATTGAAAGTTAATATCAAATAAATATTTTCATTTACTTAGATTATATATTTTTGGATAGTCTCGTCTAAAATTACTCGTAAAATTTACGATATATTGATAAATCAGGAGGAAATTTTGGCTGAAGTTAAGAAGAAAATTTTTGTTTGGTCATCTGTGATAATAGGCATCGTAATCAGCCTTATCGCTTCTATGGGCATAGCTGATGCACTTCATGCGACTGGTAGCGGATTGTTCTGTACCATGTGTCACACGATGGATCCTATGAATGCTGCATATCATGAAGATGTACACGGCGGCAATAACAAGCTTGGCATAAAAGCTGAATGTTCAGCCTGTCACCTAAATCATACAAGTGCCTATACCTATGTACTTACAAAACTTAAAGTATCGATAAATGATGGCTATAAGACATTTTACAGATACAGACAAGATCGACTGGCGTAAAAACGCGAGCATGCATCTCACTTTGTATATGATAGTGGATGTTTGACTTGCCATCAATTTAAAAAATGTTATTCAAGCTGGTAAATCATTCTTACCACATAGAGATTATTTCTGTTCTTGAAAATCCTAATAAAAAAATCATGTGTTGATTGCCACGAGCACGTTGGCCACAAGAATTTAGGGACTACAAATCGATAGTTGAAGCAATTAAAAACAAGAAAACAATAAAACCAAGTAAGGAGGAGGATGTTTAAAAAGTCGCTAATGTTATTAGCCTGTCTAATGTCTCTTTTGGCTTTGCCGCAAACATGGATGCAAACTAAATCTGACGCTTTAAAACCTTAATGTTGTAAAACATTAAAGTTGCTCACAAAAATGTCAGACTTATCAAAAAGCTGTGTTGAGTGCCACGCTAAAGAGACACCCGGCATAGTTGCCGATTGGAAAAATAGTCGCCACGCTCACGTTGGCGTAAGTTGTATGGATTGCCACTCTGTAAATGCAGATAATCCTATGGCTTCAGTTAAGGTGCATCCAAAAGATTCTAACAACCATGTTTCAATGCTAGTTAGCCCAAAAACTTGTGCTAAGTGTCACGAAAATGAGGTTGAAGAATCTGTTAAGAGTGGTCACGCAAGAGGTGCTATGCAAATGTATGCTAACCCTGCGATGGTAAAACTAATGTATCACTATGAAGGTATGGATCATCCAGAATACAAAATGGCTCCAGACGCTACTGGTTGTTCTCAGTGCCACGGAACCGTCATCAAACTAGACGCTGATCACAAACCTACAAAAGAGACTTGGCCAAACTACGGTATAGGTAATGTTTATCCTGATGGTGGCGTAGGTAACTGTAAATCATGTCACAGCGCACACACATTTAGCGTAGCTGAAGCTAGAAAACCAGCTGCTTGTGCATCTTGCCACCTTGGACCTGATCACCCAGATATTGAGATCTTTAACAACTCAATGCACGGACATATCTATAATAGCGAAGCTCACAAATGGAATTTCGATGCTGCTCCCTGATACATGGGATGTACCAGACTTTAGAGCTCCAACTTGTGCAGCTTGCCACATGAGTGGTGTTGGTGAAACAACAACAACTCACAACGTTTCAAGAAGACTAAAATGGAACCTATGGGGCATCAGCAGTAAAGCTAAGAACAGCTGGTGATGAACAAGCTGCTATTGTTTACGAAAAAAACTGGCAAACTAACCATAGGAACGCCACTTGCAGGTCATCCAAATGGACCAGAAGCAGCAAGAGCTGAGATGAAGCTAGTTTGTAAAGCTTGCTATACATCAACTCATACAGATAACTTCTTCATTATGGGTGATAAACAAGTAGAGCTTTATAACGTTTATAGCGCTGAAGCAACTAAGATGCTTGAAGAGTTGAAAGCTAAAAACCTACTACTAGAAGATGCTTGGTCAGATGAATTCAAGATGTCTATTATCATATGTGGCACCATGAAGGTCGTCATATGAGACAAGGTGCTTTAATGGGCGGTCCTGACTATTCACACTGGCATGGTGTATTCGAAGTTAAGAACGACATTAGAAAACTTCGCAAAATCTATAAAGAAAAGAATTGAATCTGGCAAAGTCCAGTAATCTTTTTAAGGTGGAGTTTTTCCCACCTTTTTATTTTTCATTCCAGAAATTTCTATCTTTTAGTTATTATCCTAAAGCAAATACCTTCTAATAATCATTTTTGTAAATTTAAATTATAAAAATCATGCAGCTTAGCACTACAAATTGTTCTAAATAATTAATAAAGAATTAGTAATGTAAATTTAAAAATATAAAATATAATCTTTGTTTTAAGGAGATATTTTGGGACTTTTTCGGATTATTATCGGGGCATTTATCTTTAGTGTTCTTACAATTATACTCATACAAACGTTTTATCAAAAAGGTATCTTTTTATTCCACACCTTAAAAAATTCGTATATTTTTCTATATTATTAGTGTGCTTGAGTTTGTATTTGTTCTTCAACTAAGATTTTCTTTTTAAATATAGAACTCTACCTGATAGCAGGAACGCTCATTGGTTTTTCTCTATTTTTATTTGGCATTAGTTTGTTTTTATGATGTTGTTAGATCCGTTTGCTCAAAAGCTCATTTTAATCCCACAAGACAGTAAATTGACAATTTTGTTTTGATGTGACATTTGTCATTTTTGTGGTTGCTAGCTTTTTGAAAAGGAATTTCTAACGCACTTACTCCGCCAAAAGATCAGACAAGCTAGTATAAAAATAAAGAAATTTACAAAGTGATCTAAAAATAGCCATGATAACTGATGTGCACATTGGCGAGTTTTTGCAAAGGATTTTGTAGCTGAGCTTGTGAAAGAGATAATTTAGCTAGACCAGATCTAGTGGTGATAGTTGGCGACTTGGTCGATATGAGAGCTGAACTTATAGGGGGATTTTTAGATCCATTAAAAATCTTAAAAGCACCTATGGCACCTTTTTATGTCCCCGGCAATCACGAATACTACCACGGAGTTGATGGGATACTAGAAAAATCTCGCGCTCTAGGCATTAGGGTGCTTGGCAATAAAAATGAAAATAGCTGGTATAATTTGGCAGGGGTCTATGATCTAGCTGGCATAAGGTTTGAATGTAGGAGCCAAACTCTAGACGAAGCACTAGCTGGACGCGACCCGATCGCCGACCATCCTACTCTCTCATCAGCCGAATTATAAAAACTATGCAAAAGATGTCGATCTAGTCCTTTGCGGTCACACGCATGCTGGACAAAAGTTTTTCCTCTTTTAGTATCCTTGTTTTTGCTGGATCAAGGTTTTTACATGGGCTTTGATAAGATTAATGATAAAATGCAAGCTTATGTTAGTAGCGGCGCAGGATTTTGGGGACCTCCGGTTAGGATATTTGCTCCCAGTGAGATCGCTATTTTAACATTTAGGCAAGGACTAAAATGAACAAGGACAATCTCTTTTCTCATGCGCAAGGTAGCAAAAATAAACTTTTTCAAGCCGCTTCAAGAGCTTATCAACTCCTTTTTATGTAAAGCTATTTAAGATCGATATGAGCGAGTTTAAGCCAGCAAGTGAGTATGATAAAATTTAAACGAACTTTTCACCGAGGGAGCTTTTGAGCCAAGAGATTGACGCAGCAGATGAGATATTTATAAGTCCTGTTGATGGTACCTGCCTTAGTTTTGGCACCACGAAAGAGCTAGAAGCTTTTTAGTATAAAAGGCATGAGTTACGGGCTAAAGGAGCTTTTTAGGGGCAGGGGCGAGCTTGAAGGCGAGTTTGACTTTGCCAACATCTATCTTAGCTCAAAAAGACTATCATCACTATCATGCACCTTGTGATATTATGATAAAAAAGCGGTCTATATCCCACGGTAAGCTTTTACAGTGTGGCGGTAAAATGGCTTGGCAAGGTCGATAGCCTTTATACCAAAAACGAGCGTGTGGCGCTACTTTGTGAGATGAAAAATGGCAAAAACTTTGGCTAGTTTTTCGTGGGTGCGCTAAACGCTTGGTAAGATGAAATTACTGCTTTGATGATCGCATCCAAACAAATGCGATGGCAATTTTTACGCGTAATTTATGAGTATGAGTACTACACATCAAAAAGGGTGAGCGTCTTGGAAATTTCGAGCTTGGCTCAACCATCGTCATACTTAGCGAAAAAGATGCGATCGAGTACAACCTCTTTGAAAAACAAAAGAGCTTAAATTTGCTGAAGCTATCGGTAGGATAAAAGAGTAATTATAAAAATTTACAAGGTAAAAAACCTTGTAAAGGTTGAGACATTAAACCTAAAGTGCATCACGTCGCCATCTTGCACGATGTAGTCCTTGCCCTCAAGCCTCATCTTGCCAGCCTCTTTGGCTCCGTTTTTCCGCCGCCATGTGCGATGTAGTCGTCATAGCTTATCACTTCAGCTCTGATAAAGCCCCTCTCAAAGTCGTTGTGGATGACGCTTGCTGCTTTTGGCGCTTTCAGCCATTTGTGATCGTCCAAGCCCTTACTTCTACGACGCCAGCGGTGAAATAGCTTATCAAATTTAGCTTAGCAAAAGACGTTTTGATGATCTTTTTCAAGGCCGCTCTCACTCGTGCCAGAGATGCCAAAACTCGTGAGCCTCCTCATCGCTTAGACCTATTAGCTCCTCTTCGACCTTGGCGCAAAGCTTGATCACCTCGTGGTCTGAGGCCTTAGCATACTCTTTTAGCGCTTTTACAATTATTATCTTCGCTAAGCCCCTCTTCATCGACATTTGCGCCATAAACTACCTCTTTAGCGCTTAGAAGTCTTAGCTCTTTGTTTAGCGCTAAAAAAACGCCTCGCTATCTCTTTGCTCAAAGCTGCTTGCACTTTTTGCCATCATTTTGAGGTGAGCTAGAAGTAAACTTGCTATCCCAAGCGCCTCTTTAGCACCATTTGCATTTGCTTTTGCCTCTCTTGTGAGCTTTTCTATCTTTTTATTTAGCTGCTCGATGTCAGCTAGTATCAGCTCAGTTTGGATGATCTCGATGTCTCTTACTGGATCGACGCTACCCTCGACGTGAGTGATGTTTTCGTCCTCAAAGCGGCGAACTATGTGCAAGATAAGCTCAGTCTCTCTGATGTTTGATAAAGGTGATTGCCAAGTCCCTCGCCAGAGCTTGCCCCTTTTACAAGGCTGCGATATCGACGAATTCAATGGTTGAGTATTGAATTTTGATGGGACTAACTATCTTTGCAAAGCTCATTTAGGCGCTTATCAGGCACTGGCACGATGGCTTTTATGTTGGCTCGATAGTGCAAAACGGATAGTTCGCACTCTCGGCATTTTGCGCCTTTAGTAAGTGCGTTAAATGTCGTTGATTTGCCCCACATTTGGTAGGCCTACTATTCCAACTGAAGTCCCATCAATTCTCCTTGCTGGGTGCTTGTAAAAGTATAAATTCATTCTTACGCCAGCTCCGCTCGCACCTGCTTGGTTGTATCCCCAGCCTTTTCGCGGTATGCTGGACCTGCGATATCAAGGTGCAGCCACTTATCTTTATACTCATCTTTGATAAGTTTAGCTAAAAACATGCCAGCCGGATCGCGCCGCCATATCTGCTTGAGGCGCAGTTGCTAACGTCTGCGATCTGGCTTTTGATAAAGCCTCGCTAAGATAAAGGGTTAAAATCAAGCGTAGTCGCCAGCTCGCCGCTATCTTTTATCTTGTTTTTAAAACTCGCTTTTTAGGCTCTCGCTGTTGCCCATGATGCCTGTTGTGTATTCGCCCAGTCCCACGACGCAAGCGCCAGTTAGGGTTGCCATGTCGATTAGGATGTCTGGCTTAAAGTCCTGCGCGTAGCTTTAGGCAGTCAGCCAGCACCAAACGCCCTCTGCGTCGGTGTTTCTCACCTCTATGCTAACGCCACTTTTGAAATTAGCACGTCATCAGGCTTATAGGCATTGCCACCGATCATATTTTCAGTTGCGCCCAAAAATGGCGTGAATTTCAAATGGTAACTTTAACTCCGCTGCACCTTTTGTGATGCCAAGTGCTGCTGCTGCACCACTTTTTGTCTGATTTCATTGTTAGCATATAATCAGCCGGTTTCAAGCTAAGTCCGCCGCTATCGTATGTTGGCCCTTTGCCAACAAAGATGATGCGTTTTTTTAGACTTTTTAGGCTTATAGGTTAGATGGATGAGCCTTGGTTTATGCACGCTTGCGCGATTTACCGCCAAAAATGCGTTCATATTCTCTTTAGCTAGTACTATCGTCATAGACCTCGCACTTTATGCTGGCGATGTTTTTGGCTAAATGTAAAGCGTCCTGCGCCATCTTTTGCGGTGTGTAAATTTTCTGGGATTTCATTTACGATATCTTTTGTGAATTTGAGCACTTGCTATTATCTCTGCCTCTTTAAAGCCCCTCTGTTTGCTGCCTTTAGATCGACCTTTTTGCTAGAAAAATTCTTCAGTAGAAAAGATGATCTCTTTTAGGGTGTATTTCTTTTTCTCTTTATATTTGTTAAATCCATAACTTCCAAGCAAAAGCCCTCAGCTAGCGCTTCAAAAGCTTAGTTTTTTGGCACTCCGCTACGTAAGAAGCTAGCTTTATGCTCTTAATGTTTAGCGATTTTAGCGCGTTATAAGCTTTTTAGCGGCTGCAACTCTAAGCTCGTCAAGATCAAGCTTAGAAAGTGGCACGTAAGCCCTTTTTGCTTCGCTTAGGATGAGGACGCTATCGCCTTTGTAATTGTTAAACTGAATAGCCTCTTTTATCGCCTATAAATTTATGTTTTAACTCCTTATCTACTACGAAAATTAGTTCAATATCAGCTTTTTATATCTTTTAATATCAACTATTTGAAACCGCATGTCTTCTGTCTCTCCTTTCGTTTAGAAATTTTTATTTTCGATGCGCTTAAATGTGTAGATCAAAAGCCCCATAAATATAGCAACCACTGGGATAGCGACATACCAGTGCTCTTTTTGCTTTTTGAAGTAGCACTAATATATGCTCGCCAAGTATCCAAGCAGGTATGGTGGTGATCGCCGCCCAGCACCAAGCGCTGATCAAATTTATAAAGGCATATTTTTTAGCATCATAGCCAGTAAGTCCTATGCAAAGCGGTATGATGACGCGAAAGCCATACATATAGCGTTGCAGATGATCGGCCAGCCGTATTTTTCAGCATTATGTGCGCCACTGCAAATTTTCTCCGCTGCGTGAAGCCTTTTTGCGATGTATTTGTTTATGTAACGGCCAAGGTAGAAGTAAATTTGATCTCCACAAAGCCTCCAAGTCCAGCCACAAAGATAGCAAGCGCGATGTGCATGTGGGTTGTGTGAGCTAGAATTCAGCCATTATTAAGGCCATCTCGCCCTCCATGATACACCAGACAAAAAGTATGATGTAGCCGTACTCTTTAAGCAGTTCTATAAAAAACTCTTCCATTCTAAACCTCTAAAACTCTGTAAATTTTAGTAAGCGACTTTAGCTTCGCCTACCTTTTAGATCGACTAGATCTATGAGAAAAGCACGCCTCTACGCAGGTTGCGTTAGTTTTGATTGATAAGCTCAACTCGAAGCCTTTTGCAGTGCCTCCAGTGGCTATGAGATCATCCATCAAAAGCACTCTAGCGCCCGCTTTTTCTCCAAAAGCATCGATGTGGATTTGCACTTCATCGACGCCATACTCTAGGCTGTATTTTGAGAAAGCGTGATAAAAGGCAGTTTTTGGCTTGCGAACAGGCACAAAGGCAGCCTCAGCCTGCTGCAAGCGCTGCGCCAAAGATGAAGCCGCGAGACTCGATACCAGCTATGTAATCAATCTTTGCATCCCTCATATCTAGCTACCAAATGATCTATCAAAAGTTAAATGCCCTTTGTTTGTTTAGTAGCGTCGTGATGTCGCGAAAAGACTATGCCGTGCTTTGGAAAGTCGTTTATGCAGCAGAATAGAGTTTAGTAAAATTTTCTTTTGCCTTTTTGATCTAAGATACTGTAATTCGCCCAATGTGAGGTTATAGTAGTGTCGATTTTACCTTCAAGCTCACGAATTCGTTGTCTTAGCTTTGTCGTTTTCTAAGCGGTACTGGAATTTCTGGCGAGTGAGGTTACGTCGTTTTTAGTTTTGTTTAGCTCGTCTGTCAAGATGTCGATGTTGCCTCAGACTTCGTTGAAGTTGGATCTGAGTCCTTTTTCTCTTTATGACGACCCCGGTATCTTGGAGGTTATTTTTCATAAAAATCTTTTGTCGCACGCTCTTTTTAGAAGCGTTTTAGAGTAAAAACCATGACGGTTAGGTAGATCGCAGCACAAACAAGAGCGGTAAAAACTGATCCACCTCGCCATCATTTGCCTGCCTCAGCTCTATGACTCTTCTTTCGTGTCTGCCGCCTGCAAACCCAGTCTTTAAAAAGGCTTCAACCGCCGAGATAGCCACGCCTGCACCGATAACTCTTGCGCCAAAAGCAATTACGTTTGCGTCGTTGTGCTCTCTTGCAAGTCTAGCGGTAATCTCGTCGTGGCAAAGGGCACATCTTACGTTTTCGTGCCTGTTTGCAGCTATTGATATGCCTATGCCTGTACCACAAACTAGCACGCCGTAGCAGTTAGGGCTCAAGTTTGCTCGCTAACAAATGCGCATAATCAGGGTAATCAACGCTATTTTTATCGTTTGTGCCAAGATCAACCACTGCGTATCCAAGCCCTCATAGCCTCTTTAAGCTCGTTTTTTTAGCTCAAAACCAGCGTGATCGATGCTAGAAAACTTTGTCTATCTTCATGAAAAGTCCGTTACAATTTTTGTTGATTATAGTCAAAGTTGCATTAAAATAGTACCTACCTCAGCCAAAATGAAGCTATAATTTACTAAAAGAAATTTAAAGGAGAAAATATGAAAAAGCACTCTTTTGTAGCGGCTTCACGCTAGCCTTTGCAAATGAAAATCAATAGAGATCTACACAGATCAAACCATCATCACTCAGATATCTGATGACGCAAACTAGCTCTTTTAGCGCCTTTGTGCCAGAGGGTGTCAGAGTGAGAACATCACTATAAATGGGGATTGTGACGCGAATGCTTATCTAAAAAGATCAGCGAAGAAAAATAGCCCGTTACATAAAATGGAAGCAAGAAATTGCAAATTTAAACAACAAGCTTGAGGCGCTAAATGCAAGAGGTAGGTTTATAGAACAAGCTTTGGTAGAAGAAAACAAAAGTAACGATGTGACAAAAAGAGCTGATGAGTTTTATAGTTTAGCCTAGAAAATATCGAGAAAGTAATTTCCAGCTGCTAAAAGTGAGCTTGAAGCGCTTAAAGAAAAATGAGCCAAAGAGTGAGATGGCTGGATTTTTGCGCTTGATATGAAAATTTGCTTGCGACCCAAAAGAGGCGACGCTTTCATATATGGATGATGAGGCCCCAAAGACGCTAAATGAAATTTATGCAGATACAAAAACAAAAACATCTTGATAAAACAAGAAAGCTTGCTCACTAATCCTTTTTGCCAGCGATGTTAGGGTATTTAAACTCGCTATCTATTCGACCAGATATCAAAAGGCGCTTGCTCCAAGCAAGTTTACCCTTGGTACGAGGAGAGTGAGGCGGAGGCTGATGGTTACGGCGCTTCAAAAATATGCTAAGAGCCGCGAAAGTCGCCGCTGAGGTCGCTGATATGCGTGGCAAAGAGATGAGAATGAGTTTGCCGTACTTTGGAAGATAGATGGGATAAATTTGAGCAAAAGGCGAGAGCAAATATATAACTTATGATACGCAAAAATGGATGCAATTTAGCGTTTTTGCTGATTTTTACGGCTCGCTAAAGGCATATAACGTGGCTAGCCTTAAGCTAAATGATGATCTAACGCCAGCTAAAACGCAGTTTTACGTTAATGGCGTGAGTGTAGGTAGTCCAAAGCGAGTTTGAGATGAAAGCAAAGATGAGCCCTCACAGCTATTTTTGGGACAAAACGAGCTACTAGAAGCTTAAAAAAGAGCGCTTAAATAAATTTAAAAAGAGCTCGTTTCTTGGCAAAGAGCGAATAAGCGAAGAGGGCTATGAGATAAGTGTCAAAACAACTCAGCGTAAAAGTGTCGATATCACTTTGGTCGATCGCGTGCCAGTATCTGCTGACGAGGCGGTAAAGGTCGAGATAAAGGGCTTTGATAAAAAGATATCAGCAAAGATGGCAAGGTGGAGCTTAAATTTCGTATGCGCCAAAAGAGGAATTTAGAGTACTCTATAAGATCACAAAGTCAAGATGAAACAATTTGCTCTAAATTTAGCTCATTTATAAAGGTGCTTGCGATATCTAAAAACGTATCTTGTTGGATAAAAGATAGTATCTTTTAAAGGCGAGACGAGGATGATGATAAGGATGACAAAGCCATATCGCGAGATGCCCTCAAGCTTTTCAGCTAGTGCGTGGCCAAAATTTCTAAGCGCGTACTGGGCTGCGTGAAAGCCATCAAGTGGCGGGATCGGATGAGATTAAAGATAGCTAACATCAAGATTTAAAGCGCAAGCGTAAATAAAAACTAGTAGTAAATCTCAAAGGTTTCTATGTTTTAATAAAAGCCTTTAGCACAGCGATAAGATGCCCTAAGATGACGTTGTAGCAGATGCCTGCTAGACTTACGTAGATAGCTGCCTTGTAGCCGCCATTTCGCACAACTGTGTAGGTATTTACAGGCACTGGTTTTGCCCAGCCAAACATCATACCAGTGCTTAGATAAAAGCACCAGTGGCACGATGATAGTGCCAACAAGATCGATGTGTTTTATAGGGTTTATGCTAAGTCTGCCAAGATTTTTGCGGTGTTGTCGCCAATTATAAGCGACATATCCGTGAGCGATCGTGACCGACGATGGCGATTATTAAAGAGATGACGATAGTAGCGACCTTTATGGGGTCAAAATTAGTGAAGTCCATCGACTTCTCCTTCTTTTAGAGCTTGTTTTGTGAAAAACTCATCGTTTTCTATCGTATCTACAAAGCGTCCGATACGCTCCCAGCGCACATTATAGTTATTGTCCCAGCTAAAATATATAAACCAAGGCTGTCCAACTATATCTTTGTAAGCCACGCTTCCCCAAAAACGGCTATCGTTTGAGTGGTCGCGGTTGTCACCTATCATAAAGTACTCATCTTTTGGCACTTGACGTAAAAAGCGTTAAAGTTTAAAATTTGGATTTTGTGGTAGTGAGCTACTGAGCGCTGGCTTCATAAAAACGTTTGATTTGTTTGTATTTAGCATGAAAACCATCTGCTCAAATAAATTTACATTTTTGTCATAGTGGATGCCGCTAAATCCATATGGCTCTTTTATGAAAAGCTTGCCATCAAGCTCGACAACGTCGCTGCATGAGTAATGCATTTACTCTCTTTGCCGTTTAAATCTCTCGGCAGTTTGCCTTTATAAAAGCTATCTCCCTCTTTTGGGCGTAGATAGAGGGCTTTTCAGTAAAGACGATCTCGTCCTCGCTAGTTGCAAAGCAGCGCTTTTGCAAAGTGAGTTTTCTCATCGTTTTGGATAGCGAAATACGACTATATCGCCCCTGCAGGACCATCGCCTGTGATGAGATGGCCATTGTCATTTTCAGCTCGGGTAGGCCTACCTCAAGCCATGGAATTCTTGGTGTTGGTATGCCATAAACATACTTTTTAGCAAATAAAAATCCCCAACCAAAAGCGTGTTTTTCATCAGACAGATGGGATCACAAGGCTTGAGTTACAAAGAAAATGACAAGCAAAACGATGATAACCCGTGCCTGTCCAGCTCGAGCAAAAGTCATACGTGTAAAAAGCTACTCTTCACATATCTCACTCTTTAATTTTTAGCTATCTTTGCTTGTGCAGCAGGATTAGTGTTGTAGCAAAGCATGGCTAAGGTCATCAGGCCAACGCCGCGAGGAACAGGTGTGATGTGGCGAGCATTTTGGTGCGACCTCGTCCAAAATCCATCGTCTGCCGCTACAACACATCATCAAAGTCTGTTTATACCTACATCAAACGACCACTGCGCCATCTTTTGCATATCAGCCTTTGAAGATGGCTTGCCATGGCTGACACGCTATGGGGGTCAGCATGCAAATTTCTAAATAGTCTTGCTGTGTGTCACCGTAACCGTTGCGGGAGAGCGACAAGGGAGTGCATCGCCGCCGGCTTGCCAACGATGCTGCTTTCTGCCGATCACCACTGCATTTAACCCAGCTGCGTCTATGCATGCTACTTTTCGCGTCTCCATCGCGCCAGAGTGGTGTGCAGAACAAAGGCACGCAGTCAAGTCCCGCTAGCACAAGCTTGCCGTCATTTACAGCACGCAAAGCCATCTACATCTTTTCGCGGATCGATCGCTGCGAGCACGACATTTGCATCGATGTGCTTTGTGCATGTGCAGTCGAACTCAAGATGCCGGGCGGATGCTATCGTCTGACCGATTGCTTACGTTTGTAAAGCAAGACACGTGGCTCGTTTTGGGCCAGTATTAATCATAGACGGTAGAGCCACGCTTTTATGCCGTACTCGTTGCAGGCTTTCTCTTGGCTCTAACGTGTGTTTGAGATGCTGCATCTTCGCCGACCAAGACGACGGCTAAGGTTGGCTCGACACCGGGGCTTTTAAGCTCGTCAGCTCTTACTTTTACGCTTTTCTTTGACCTTTAAAGATCGCTTTTCCGTCTAAGTACGTATTCGATCCTTACTTGAAAAGCTAATCACAGGGTGGTATGCATACCTAGTAAATTAAATACTAAAAGAGGTTTATGAGGGTCTGTGATTTTGTGCTTGGAGATTTTTGGAGCGATTTTATCACAAAGACCGAGAGTACGCCAAGATGCTCTACCTCAAATCCACGTGGCATAGGCTGTGATAAATAGCCACGGCGCGAGTGGCGAGGGCGGCCTAATCTCTAAATACAAGCACTTTGACAGCAAAACAAAAACGGTCGACAGACGAGCGCCAAAGATAAATGATTATAGATTTTGAAAGCTTGTGCGCAGCTCTTACAAAGCCACAAAGGCGTCATGCCAAGCTGCGTGACAGACGAGGAGACTTGACCATCCTTTATGAATACATCACAAATCAGATGAAACCTCCTGCAAAAGCGCGGCAAAAGTAGCACGCAGACTGAAGCTAAGCCAGCCGCTCCTGACTACTACACAAAAACAGCCTGAACCTACTAAAGTCGCGGTGCAGCAAAAAGCAGTGAGAGCGAAGCCACTACGCAGGCACGAGGCCCCAGTAAAACCAGCTGAGCCTGCACGGCAGCCGCCGCCGCAGGCACCCAAAACCGCCAGCAGCACCAGTAATAAATCAAAAGATAATCAAAGAGACAAATTACGAAAACACAAAATCAAAAAGCGATATGACAAATAAAGAGGCATTGATGAAGCTGATATATATCCCGTGGTGTAGAAATTCACCTGTTCGTGCATTTAGCAGCGTTGAGTGGCGAGCCTGTGATGATAGGATCACGCAAAGGGAGCTATCTATACGACGTCGAGGGTAAAAATACCTTGACTTCATCCAAAGCTGGGGTCCGCTCATCTTTGGTCACTGGTGACAAAGATATAGAAGAAGCGATCATCTCTGCTGCTAAAACAAGTATGAGCGTTTTTACGGCGCCCCTCTCCAAAGAGACCGCTCTAGCAAAGCTAATATGTGATGAGTTTAAACAACAGATAAAATCTCTTCTGTTAGTTCTGGTACAGAGGCTACCATAGAGCGCTATCAGAGTGGCTAGAGGTATGCTAAAAAGAGACGGACTTATCAACGCTGAAGGGCGCTACCACGGACACGCGACGCACTTCTTATCAAAGCAGGAAGTGGCGCTACGACATACGCGCAACGCTTCGGGCGGCGGTGTGCCACAAGATGTTGAGAAAAACATATTTTGGCTATCTACAACGATATAGAGAGTGTAAAGTCTCATTTTTGAAAAACAACAAAGACAAAATCGGCGTCGTCATAATCGAGCCAATCGCTGGAAATATGGGGCTTGTGCCAGCTGATAAGAAGTTTTACTGAGCTTAGAGACTTTTACGCGATACTGTGCGCAGTGCTCATACTTGATGAGGTTATGAGCGGCTTTAGAGCTTCTGCCCTTGGCTCATATCCATTTCACGAGGGTGGATGCCGATCTTGTCACATCGGAGGTTATAGGTGGAGGCATGAACGTTGCCGCATTTGGCGGCCAGGCTCAAGATCATGGACTCGCCTGGCCCAGAGGGCGCTGTCTATCAAGCAGGCACCTTAAGTGGCAACCCAGTGGCGATGAGCGCTGGTATAGCGGCTATTTTCAAAGATAAATAGCGATATACTTATACGCTAGACTTGAAAACTAGCGAAAAAGACTAATGGACGGCTTCAAAGAGGCAGCAAAAAGCGCTGGCATCACCATCCAAACCGAGGTTCGTGGCTCGATGTTTGGACTACAGATCATGCAGTGAAAAACTACGACGATGCGCTAAAGAGCGACACAAAACTCTTTGCTACCTCACCAAGCGATGCTTAGGCGCGGGAATTTATCTTGCACCTAGTCAGTTTGAGACGGGATTTATCTGCAATGCGATGAGTGGAAAGGATATCGATCTAGCGGTAAATGCGGCTAAAGGGCATGGAGATAAAAGCTTCAATGGTATATCTAAGATAAAAGATATCATGTAGCAGGAGCTGAGCAGCTAAGTCTTGGCGTTTCAATCGTAGATTTGGTGATCTTGCTTGGCACTGCGCTAGATATCTTGTAAAAGGCTAAATTTCACGCCAGCGCTGGATAGGCTTTTGCTATTGGCATCGCAGCTGCTATTTTAAATGTCTATAAAGCCTACAAAGCGCGGGTTAAAAGCCCAGATGAGCTAAAGGATGAGACTAGATATAAGTGGCTACACAAAAGACGATGATGACGAGGACGATTTAGCAGGCTTTTTATTTGCTACTTTGCGCTTTAAGTAGCCCTTAGCGTGGTTGGCAAATTTATATCAAAATCAATTTTATAAGTCATAAAATTCATTTTTGCCTCGCTTATCATTCTAACGGCTAGCTGCTCTATAAAAACCGCATAAACTCGATGACGAGAAATGCAAGAGATGAATGTAAGCCAAGATAGAAGAAGAGGATGAAGAGGATGAAGAACTTTGCCCCAAATGAGGCAAAAAGAGTTTAGCCTAAAAGATGAAAAGCAAGGCTAAAAGCAGAAATTTTCATTTACAGATAGAAGCTGCAGCAGCGGCATTTACTTATGCCTTATCGCTCGATCGCTTGCGCGACACTGGATTTATATTATGACGATCACTAAACGTGCCTCGGGCTTTGGTAGCTCAGTTCCGATGCCCATTGGAGCTTTTATCTTTTGGGATAATGCAAAATAATTTGAGAAAGGACGCAGATGGCAAGTAGTTTTAGGATCATCTGCACTGAAGCCGCTATTTTTAGGCACAGAGCATGAGTAGGCAATGGCCTAGTCAATCGCATCTTGAAAGCGCCTTCTAAGCAAACATGGCGAGTGGCGAGCTTGCGATTGGACCACACGACCTGGATTTTTCAGGAGCAGTCACTAGCACGATCACAGCGCACAGGGTCATACAACCACCGGCCATGTCAGAGCTTTTGCTATCTCAGCGATCTCGCAGTCTCAGACGCGCTTCACGCCATGCGAAAGGACTTTGATGTTTTGGGCGATTTTGCGAGCCTTTTGGGATGTGCATACTACGCACTTTTGATGAAAGAGTAGAAAGCTGGGCTAAACGCTAAGATCCCAAACAAAAATAAGATCGCGCGTCATCGCCTTTACGAGGCGTTTTTACACGAGTTTTGGACTTGAATTTGATCTCAGCGCTTGATCTGCGCATTTGACTTTTCATCATAAGCGCTGGGATCATTATGCTTTCAAGCCATTCCTGCCAATGTCACGTACAAACCAGCCTCAAATCCCACAGCGCCAACCTATAAACATCCTTGTACTTGGCATCGTCCCACTTGCCCTCGTAGGAGCGCCGCTAGGTGCAGGACTTGCGTGATAAATGGCTCTATGGCAAGCCTCTTTGTCTCGCTTCAAGGATATAGCGCAAAAGAGGCGTCATTTTTCAGCGGACCATAGCGAGATGGCTGGAGGCTTTTTGCCCAAACATTTGACGATCGAGGCTTTCTCAGATAGATACGGCAGACGCCCAGCGCTCTGCTTTGCAGTGACGTGCATTAGTTAGTGCAGCACATTTTGCCAAATGGCTCACTGATCGTTCAACACATACTCATCTTTTGGCGGCGGCATTTTTGCACAGATACGGACTTTCGCTTGCTAGGGCAATGACCAGGTTCGCGGTGACAAGACAAAGAGCGTCCGCGGTGGCACGTGCGCTACTTTTAGCTACCTTTTGCCTCGCTTTTCCTTTCGCCGCCTCATGAGCTATGCGATGGAAAATCTTTGGCGCATTTGGCTTTTATCTATGTCTCATTTTGCGTGCTTTATGTTAGCTTTTATTTTGTTTGCACCAACGCAAAAGACTGCATACACATTGTGCTACGATGAGAGCACTACAACGACAAGCTCGTTGCAAAGGACGGCTGGTATCGTTACTATTAAGCAAAATGGCAATTTTGCCGATAGAGACAGTAGAAAATGGACGTAGTGCACTTTTCTAAATATATCAAACACCTTGGTTCAAACTGGGCAAATGCAGCCACCAAAACGCGCCCGTCCGGTAAAACGAGGGACTCGCTTTTTAAAATCAGCCAGCCCAGACGCCAAGCGAACAGAGCGGTTTCAAATGCTCTGATGAATCACACAGCTGGCAAGCCTGCAGTCAGGGTGCTTGATGATCTAAAAAGTGCTTCAAGTCTTAGTAAAGCTGGAGCAATTTTATCTCAGGCAAAAGATACGAAGATCGCTCCAAATGAAGCTAGCGAGCTCCTCAGACCTTGCCAAAAGCTTAGAGGCAGAAGCTGCGCAAATGAGCCCTCGAGATAAAGAGCCTTGCGCTAAAAACCAAGAGACTTTTAAAACCACATAGCGCTGATCTCAAAGCTGGCTCTCGCTAAATGATCAGATCAAAACCCAGGCGTCATGCTCGAAGCACCGGGAAAAGATGCACTTACTCCCAGAGAAGCTGCCAAGCTCGACACACTACTAAGCCGATATAAAAACTCTCAAACCGTAATTTCCCATTTAGTCAATTTCTAACCCTAAATGATGACAGCTTGACAATCAAAACTCATTTATGAAGCTTACTTCTATGCTTGAAAAGCGAGCAGAGACGCTAAAAATGTCCTCGATAACTCGTTAAGCATAAAGACACTTTTAAAAGATGTGGATAAGCTTGATAATGTGTTAAACTTTTCAGATAAAACTTCTCGAGCAAAGCGCAGACGCTGTTAAAAGCCAGACCAGTAAGATTGACACTTTTCATCTCACTGAAAGCGAGAAGGTGGCAAATTTGAGCGAGCGAAAAAGTTAAATCAAAGTGTGGCTTTTAGCTCAAATCACAAAGAGTTAAAAGCTATCCTAGAGCCTACGATCTAAAAATGCTAAATAACATAGGCGATGAGGCGGGACTTGTAAAGGCGTTTAATGAGGGTTAGCGACGTCTCAAAAGAGGGTAGCTTGCAAGATAAGCTCCAAAGTGCGGCAAGACGCCTCGCTCACAGCCTTAGCCTAGCAGACCCAGAAGGCGGCTAAAAGCGATCTAGCCGAGAGTAAGGCGCTTTTAAAACAAAGCAAACTAGCCACAAATGATATAAATAACATCATCGACAAAAGAGCCAGAGTGAAATTTCAGGTGCTAAATCAAGATGTAAAAAGCACTCTTTTTAAATATCAGTGAAAGAGCCAAAATGCCCAGACCGTCAATGCTGCAAAACAAGATGATCTCTCAACCGAGATGCATCAGATGGCATCAAGCTTTCTGCGAGGAGGCATACAAACTTATATGCCTTTATATCTGGACGGCGTCGAGGGCGGAAAATGTCGCGTTTTAAGCAGGGCAAAAAGGATAAATTTTATGCCCAGATCGATCTAAATTTCAAGAATTTCGGCCAGATAAACGTGATGGTTGGCTTTTGTGGATAAACGCTATATCGATCTATCGGTGGCAACGCAGACAAATGAGCTTAAAGAGCTTTATCTTAGGAAAATTCAAGCGAGCTAAGCAGGCTATCTCAAAGCTTGACCACGTTTCAATTTAACATCAAAAACCTTGCCAAAGGTGAAGCTAAACGATAGATTTAGTACGGCGGCCTTGATGTGGGCTTTGATAAGCAGTACTTGATGCAAGTAAATAAGAAAAAGCCGTCGCTCTTGGCTACAACAGATCGCAAGATAACGCTCCAAAGGTGCTTCGCAAGCGGTGCCAAGGAGATAGCAAATAAGATACATAAGCCTTTGCAAAAGAGCATGACATACCGATCAAAAGAGGATCCTGATCTCATTGAATGGCAAGGTCGAGGTCGATCAAGAGATACCGCCACGAGTATATAAGGCGGTGGCCGAGATATTTAGCTTTTATATAAGATCACAAATAAAAACTAAAAAATACCTTTTAAGAGTACTCACAAAAACACTATATATTTGCATAATTATTATTGAAAGTAGCAGTAAAAATTTATACAAAATAGACGATATAGTAAGCACAAAATAAAAATAAAAGGTAATTTGTGGCACAAAAATTACATTAATTGGTGCATCTACTGGTGGTCCCGGCATATTAGAAGCTATTAAAAGACATCAAACTCAATGGCGCTTATCGTTGTGATAGCTCAGCATATGAACAAGATGTTTATACATTCTTTTGCATGCACAAATAGGAAAAAGAGTGCAATATAAATGTTGAATTTGACCGAAAAACAAACAAATCTGAAAGAAAATATTGTCTATATATGTGAACAAAAATACCTTTGAGTGGCGCTAACCCTGCCAATAAGCGCAAAACCCAACCTGAAAGAAAAGACAATATATACACCAAATTAGATGTTTTGTTTAGCTCTGGAGTTGGGACTTTGTAAAAGCGCAAATGTGCTAGCTATTTTACTAACTGGCATAGGAGATGATGGAGCGGCTGGACTCGATAAACTTTATAAAGCAGGTGCAAAATGCATAGCTGAAAATGAAGAGAGTGCGATGAGTTTATGGTATGCCAAAAGCAAGCAAAGAACTAAATCAAGACGAAAATCGTTAAATCTAATGGATAAGAAAAGAATTGGAGGATTTTTAAATGCTTTTTAACAAAAGATACAAGGGAAGTGAAGCTTTGAGTAAAAAGCACCAAGCGACATGGATGGATTTAACGAATTTATGAGACTATAAAGACACTTTAGGAATGATCAGAGCCAAAGAGAGATATTACACTAAAGAATTAGCGATTTTGCTAAAACCGCCAGATAAAGAGAGCTTTAAAAGATCTAGTTTCGATGATAAGATAGACTCAATGGTGCGCCAAGATATCTTAAATCTAGTAACTGTAAATGAGACATATTTTTACAGAGAGCTGACAGCTTAAAAGGATGTTATTTACTATGCTAAAAAGATCTTGGAGAGGCTAGGAATTTTTATGTGCGCCATGTTCAACTGGTGATGAGCCATATTCACTAGCTATGCTGGCCTATGAGCCAGGTTTTAAGCAAAATGAAATTTTCAATCGTTGGCATCGATATAAACTCAGAGTTACAACGAGCTGTCAAAAAGGTATTTTTAGTGAAAGAAGTCTAAGAGACTCAAGCGATTTTCAAAAAGAGAGATTTTTACAAAAAATTGATGACAATCCAGATAAAAAGAATGTACCAAGGTGTGAGTTTAGTACTAAATGTTTTTGATGATGCGATATTTAATCTTGGAAAAGTATTGATATCGTCCTTTCAAGAAATATGATGATATATTTTGACGATGAATTTAGACTAAAAGTGTGTCGAAAGGCTGCACAAGCTACTTAAACCAGAGGGCAGGCTCTACGCAGGACACGCTGATCTTGTGCCTTACACCTGATTTATGAAAAGTGCTTTTCAAATGGTACCACGTACTATCAGAAAAACAGTTAGCCAAGTCGTCTTTAAACAAGGCGACTTTAAACCACTCTACTCTGTATCTCATACCTGAAACTACGTGGTAAAAGGCTCCAACGAAAAAGAGGCTTCCCATGAAGGCTGCGATCATCTCCACGCTTAGTCCAAGCTCGCATAAAAGCCAATCGCAAATGAGATAAGCGCGCCATCCAAGAAAAACCATATCGTTATACGCGATCACTCTGCCGTAAAACTCTTTTGGCAGTCTGCTGAAGCAGCGTGTAGGTGTGTAGCCCAAAGGCTGACGTGCAAAAACCAGCAAAGATGATGCCAATTAGCGAGAGATAAAAATGCCGCAAAGAGGCGCCCAGATGATGATGCCAAGCCCTCGACCGATGTAGATGTAGATGAGCGTTTTTTATTCATAAATTTACTAAGTATGGCTGGTGCAAACATAAGCGAGATCGACCTTGAGGCGTTTAGTAGGCCAATAACTCAGCGAAGTTGAGAGCAAATCGGCGTATCTATAGTCAGCCAAAAGTGCGCGATCAATGCGTCATAAGCTGTGATGCCAACAAAAGGCATGCAAAAATATAAGATGCACGATGAGCCTATTTTCTTTTAGATATTTAAGCCCGTTTTTAGCATTTTTAGAGGTTTTTCTATAAAATCTGGCTTTAGCCGTCTAGCTTTTAAAAAGATATAAAAAGCCAAAACTGCAAAGATAAAGAGCTCCGTCAAGCAAAAGGCGCTTTTGATACCAAAAAGTGTATATAAACGCCAGCAAGCCCCATGCCAGCGGTGTATGAGACCGCCCAGATGATAGAGTGGATCTCGTTTGCAAGCTTTTTAGGCCTCTTTGCTTGCAAATTTTTGGTAGCACGCTCATTTCTACTTGAAAATACATCCCGCAACACCGCTTTCTAATAAAAATGATACAAAAAGTAGCCATAAATAATCGAGCGAATTTATAAAAGCAGCATAAAAACGCTTATGGTCTCAACCGCCATCATGATCTACAAGCATAGGTTTTGGGCTAGCGATATCAACCAAAAATGCCACTAAACGGAGCGATGACAACACCGTGGATAAACGCCATCGCCGCACCTAGTGTAAGCGCCCACTAGCAGGAGCGTCAAGCGAGATAAAGCAGCGTAAAGATGCCAGTGTGCGAGAACCACACAAAGTAGCAGCTATGAGCTGGATGGTGCTTTGCAAAGGCGGAAATTTTCTCGTCCCTTAAGCTAAGATACTTTTCGCTACTGGTTCCACATCAGAGTTATCTGTTCTATCTGCGCCTCGTCTGGGATCTGGCTTTAAAGCTTGTTACTCTCTTGTGCGAGTGGATTTTTAAGCTTTTATGAGCATATCGTGGCTATCTATTTTAGATAGATATTGTTTGCGTCGTCTTTGAAACTCTAGAGATAACAAGGGTGTTTTTATAATCTTTGAAATTTGATTTTAGGCTGATATTTTTCAGGAGTTTTAAACTCATTTGAGTAATTCAATGCTTGTAATGATGCCATTTAGCAAGTGTATTCGTAAATTCTCTCGTTTTTGCTTGTGACGATGTAGCTATTTTCTTTTTAGTATTGTCTCTTTTTATGTTTTTGCGCCATGTACTCATCACATCAGTATTTGCTGACCTGTTTGTAAGTTTCTGCAAAAAGCCCTTGCCAAAGAGGATGCTTGATCTGCCTTTTTCTCTTTGTAGTGCCCGCTTATGTGAGCGTTTTTGCAATTTATCGTTTTGCGATTATGAAGATGTCGTTAGTGGTTTTATGCACGCTTAAAGCCACGCCTTTTTCATCCAAAAGGTAAAAATGCCTTTTGTCATAAAGCAGCTCTGAGTTAATTTACAAAGTGGCGAGCCATCTTTTAGCGATGAGTAAAAAGCTTATCTTTGCGCTCATTTTTGCATAGGGCACGAGCACAAGCTTCCAAAAAGCCATTTTTATCTTTACTAGAAAATCTAGCAAACTCTCTTTATATGCCCTATTTACCGGCTCGTAGTTATACACGGAGCTATACACGCCAACTCGTTTATTTTTCTTATCATCAAGCTGAAGAAGTGAGTTTTTGTTTGGCACTAAAGTAGCTAAGTGAGCCACTTTCATCTTTTTAGCACGATAGCGCTCTCATCGACATCAAATGTACCACCTTTTTCTACCAAAGTAGCAGCCTTATCCATCGTAAGCATAGTTTTTGTGTAGGTTTTGTCTTATTTTAGAGTTAGGGATTGTCTTTATGCCTTCGCAGTTTGAGCATAGCAAGGTCGTGTAGTAGCTCGTGTAGATAGAGTTTGAAAGTATTAGTTTTTCTGGTTTTTGGGTTTTTCGTCTCTAACTAGGAGTTTTTCTTCTTTTTGATTTTTGTGTTTGGTTTTGATTTTGTGGCTTTAATTTTTCATTTTTCGCAGCCAATGATGAAAAATGAGATAAGTATGGCAAAAGATATTTCATTTGCAACTCCTTAAAAATTGCAAAATTATATCATTTTTGCCTTTTAAAATTTATTTTACGCGTTTAAAGATGTATTTATCTTTTAGCTCGCCAGTGACCTCTTTTTGATCCATGTCAAGCATCTTTAGGCTCTCTCCTCGATCTTATAAAAGCTCTTTTCTTTTATACTCATCAACGGTTGTGATAACGCCATTTTTATAGAGTATTTGCCCTTGCTAACGGCTTTGTAGTTGTCTTTCTTTGACTTTGTAGTTCATCACAACTTTCAAATGTGCCGTCCTTTTTAGTGTGAGGGCTGAGTCTATGCCCATGCAGCCAGCGCAAGGTAAAAACGCCTTGTAAGTGCCTTCGATGCTACTTACTGGAGCCATGCAGCTGCCTTTTTACTTCACATTTGCCTGCGGATGCTCGTGCTTTGGTTTGACGTAGCGCAACCTGCTAAAAGTAGAGCCGCACTTTTAGTGCAAAGATAAAATTTTTCATGCTGATCCTTTTTGAAAATAAAATTTAAAAATGTATTATAATACTTTAAGAAAATAACAAATTATAAATTAAAGGAGAGAAGATGCAAGTTGAGACATTTGGCGTTTTAGCATGTTGTTTTGGTCATTTTTGCATTTTTGTTTTTAAAAAGCTGGCATCAAGATCGTATCGCAAGCAGATAACTTGCTGATCGAGCGACTGGTAAATCTTTACAAGGTGCTTGACGGGGATTTTCACATCATAATCCCATTTGTCGATCAGATAAGGGCGATCATAACAATAAAAAGAGCAGCTTGTTGATATCACAAAACAGCAAGTCATCACAAAAGATAATGTTATTAGCGTCGATGGCATCGTCTTTTTAAAGGTTTTTGACGCAAAAATGGCGGTTTATAATGTTGATAACTACAAGCGCGCCACTGCTAATGTAGCCATGACAACGCTTCGTGGTGAGATAGGTGCGATGAATCTTGACGATACGCTAAGCTCACGTGACCGCCCAAATGCCGCACTCGGGCGGCTCTGGCGATGCTGCTGGCAACTGGGGCGTAAAGACTGCGATGAGGTTGAAATTTCTGAAATTTCTGTCCCACTCTGGCATCGAAGAGGCGATGAATATAGATGAAAGCTGAGCGTGAAAAAGCGCGCGATCGAGCTAAAGGCCTTGGCTGAAAAAAGAGGCACTAACTCCGAAACGCAGAGGCGCTAAAACAAGAAAAAGTGCTTCAAGCAGAGAAGCGATCGAGCGTATGGCTGACGCGAAAAATACGAGCAAATCGCCATCGCAACGGCTCAAAAAGAGGCTATGGATATGATAAATGATAGCATGAGCAAAACGCAAATGCGGCTGAATTTTCTACTTGTGCGCGACAGGGTTGAGCATTTAGCGAGCTAGCTAAAAATAGCTCAAAAGATAAAATTTAGTCCCTGCGATAGGCGACTGAGCTAATTGGCTCGCTTAGCGTTTTAAAGAATTTCTCAGCTAAGGATAAGGCGTGATAAGTCCATTTATAATGATAGCCATCGGCGCGCTCTTATGCGCGGCTGAGCTTATGCTATTTTCATTTTATCTGCTCTTTTTGGCGTCGCTTTTATCATCGTTGAGCGCTACCTTTGGCTTTAGTTTTGAGTGGAGCTTTTCAAAGTTTAGCTGTCTTAGCGCTTGCATTTATCTTTGCTTGCGCTCTTAAAGGTGCCGTTAAAGAGTAAATTTGATGGCTAAAGAGAGCTATAACGAGGAGTTTTTAGATGAGCCGAGAATCGGCGAGATCAGAGAAAATATGGTCTATTTTAAAGGCACTCTTTGGAAGTATGACGGAGCGCTAAAAAACGGCGAGAAAGTGCAGGTTTTAGGCACTAAAGGCGACAGAGTTATATAAAATAAAGTGCCATTTGGCACTTTATTTATTTTGCGTGAGCTGGGCAGCCTGCTGGCATTTGCCTCATGCATCGCTCCTTGCATACCATGATGTGGGCAGTTTGGTATATTTTCTGCATCATTTTTGATGATGAGCACATCCACAACTTGCATCTTGAGGCTCAGCTGGCTTTTGGCTCATTTTAGCACAACCAACTAAAAATAGCCCGCAGATAACGGCAAAAATATCATCTTTTTCATAACTCGCTCCTTTAAAGAATTTCTTCACATTTTTAGCCTTTTAAAAATTAATTTTTCATAACGCCTGATTTATCATATTTAAAAAGCATTTTTGGCTAAACCTCGCCCAAAAATAAGCAAAAATAAAAAGGTTAAATTTGAAAAAGACTTAGTGTAAATGAAGCCATCTGACCTTATAGAAAAATGCACCGCTTCACGAGCTTGGCAAGATGGCGCTAGCTAGAAAAAGAGCTTCATCCAGATGGCATAACGACCTTTATCGTAGATCGCAACATCAACTATACAAATGTCTGCTGGGTGGATTGTACATGCGCATTTTACCGCCACGCAAAAGAAGAGGACGCTTACGTGCTAAGTTTTGAGGGAGATTGGCAAGAAGATCGAGGAGCTTATCGCCATTGGCGGCACGCAATTTCTATTTCAAGGTGGCGTTCATCCAAAGCTAAAGATCGAGTGGTATGAGGAGCTTGTCGGTTACATCAGCAAGCACTCATCCAAGCATCACGATACATGGTTTTTCAGCCGTTGAGATCGACTACATCGCAAGAGTTTCATGATAGCCCTACAAAAGAGGTCTTAAGACGCCCTAAACGAAAAGGGCCTATACTCGATGCCGGGCGCTGGAGCGGAGATTTTTGAGCGACCGCGTTCGCGACATCATCGCCCCAAAAAGTGCGACACCGCAGACTGGCTTCGCATACACAAAGAGGCGCACGAGCTTGGCATGAAAACGACTGCTACGATGATGTTTGGCACGGTTGAGAGCACTCGTGAGATCGTGGAGCACTGGGAGCATATCAGAATTTACAAGATGAAACGGCTGGATTTAGAGCCTTTATACTTTGGAGCTTTCAGGGCTAAATACAAAAGCTTATGCAAGCATCCCAGAGATCAAAAAGCAAAGCTCAAACGTCTATCTAAGGCTTCTTGCGGTTTCAAGGCTCTTTTTGGATAACTTTAAAATATCCAAAGCAGCTGGGTCACGCAGGGCAGCTATGTAGGCCAGCTAGCGCTTCTTTTTAGCGCAAAACGACCTTGGTAGCACGATGATGGAGGAAAAACGTCGTAAAGGCCGCAGGAGCAAGCTTTTAGGATGAATCAAGACCAGATGATCGAGCTTATAAAAGATGTCGGAGAAATTCAGCTAAGCGCAACACAAACTACGATATTTTGGAGAATTTTAGATGGTACTCTAGATATCAATGTAAAAATGTAAAAATCCCAGTCGTTTTTGAAAGCTCAAAAGCGATGCCAGTAGTGAGCCCAGCTAGTTTTCAAAGCAGCTGGTAGCTCACAAAATGGCATGCTTGCAGGTCTTGCAAGGCTAAGTGCAAATTTACTAAACGAGGGCGATATGAAGCTAGGCTCGGCTCAATTTGCCAAAAGAGCTTGAAGTGGGCGATCAGCCTAAACGCAAGCTGCGGCTTTGAGACATTTTTGCATCGATCTAAACTGCCTAAAAGAGCACTTTGCTTTTGCGTGCGGCAAGCTAAAAGAGCTTATAAGCGCTCCAAATTTAACTGAAGAAAGTTCTAAATAGGTGCAAAACCGTCACACTTGGCGAGATCGCAGCAAATGAAAAACGACTTTTGACTACGTGGCAAGGCAGGGACTTTTGAGCTTTTTATACCCAAAAAGCGTGCTTTCAGAGCCTAGTATCGGCACTAAAAGAGCATAAAAGCGATCACGCTTGAAGATGTAAGCAAATTTTTAAACGAGCATTTAGACCTTTCAAATTTGCTTTTTGCGTGCTAGGTGGCGACATCGACGAGAAGCAGACAAAAAGAGCTTGCTGGCGTTTTTAGAAATACTAAAACCCTGCAAGGTGCGAAAAACTAGAGCGTTTTAGCCCAAGTGACAAGTGCGAAAGTAGCGAGATCATCAGGCAAAAGCGAACAGGCCTACATCTACTTTGGCGCGCCATTTGATGTAAAAGCCAGAAGAGAAAATACAAGGCCGCAGTGGCGACATTTATCCCTAGGTGAGGGTGGCTTTGGCTCGAGGGCTCATGGAGGAGATACGCGTGAAAAGAGGGCTTGCATATAGCGCCTACGCTAGAAATTTTGCTAAATCTCTCTACAGCCAGCTTTACGGCTACATGCAGACAAAAAATGAGAAAAAGATGAGGCGATCGCTGTTATAAAAGAGGAAAGTTTGTAAAATGTAGTAAAAAGGCGTTAGCAAGGCCGAGCTTGAGGCAGGCAAAGAATTTTTACTTGGCTCGTTGCCACTAGACTAGAGACACTATTTAAACGCCTTGACATCGCGCAGGGCGAGTTTTACGAGCATGGCGACTTGGGGGCATTTTTAAAGGACCTTGATACTTTCAGCCCTTTCGCTAAGCGAGCTAAATAGCTTTATAAAAGCCCACGCAGAGATCAATCAGCTAAGTTTTTGCGTCTTAAAAATGAAAGTTTGAAGCAAGCGACAGAGCAAAACTTCAAAAATAGGCGTGCTTAGCCTGCTTGACCTTGCTCTTGTGCTACCAAAGGGCTTTGAAGATACGACGATCGCTAAGAGCCCAAGAGAAGGGCAGGTCTGCATAAATGTAAAGATCTTCGCTCGCCTCGCGCCCTCGGCATGCTGACAGCACTTTGCCTTTTGCGAGCAGTGGCAAAGTAGCGTAAAAGATCGTCATTTTTTTAACGCAAAGTCTTGGCACTACGGTGCTTTTAAGACGGTAAAGAGATGGCTATATATGGCGTTTTGCTCCTACGCCTTTTGGCTCGTGGCAGATAGTAAACCAAAAATCACCACAAAAATAGGTCAGATCGTGCCTCAATTTAAGACCGAGCTAAAAAGATGATGAAGTCAAAAAGCTTGTTTTAAAATATATAAAATTTTATGAAAATTTATTAGCCGAGGGATTAAAATGAAAAAGAGGCTAAATAGCCAATCTGCAAAAGGCTAGATGAGCAAAGTGTGCAAATTCTATACCGCCTAAAAACGATAATGAGGGCGTGCAGATCTTATAAATTGTAGAAATTTTCTAACTACATAAAAAGCTAAGTGCCAAAAATCTACTTTAAAAGTCCTAAAATAGAGCTTTTTGATATAAGCTCTTGGCTTAAAAGCTTGCCATTTACGCCGACAAACGACCAACTAAATGCTATAAACGACATCAGAGACGACCTTGGTGCTGTGCAGGCAAAAGAGCGCGTGATAATGGGTGACGTGGGAAGCGGCAAGACGCTTGTGATCCTAGCAGCAGCGCTTTTAGCGTCTATCCGCAAAGTGCCATTTTGATGGCGCCAACAAGCATCTTAAGCGAGCAAATTTATAATGAAGCAAAAGAGGCTGCTGCCCGCTTTTATGAACGTGATGCTGGTGCGAAGCGGGAGAAAAAAGATAGACTTTAGCGGGGTAATTTGATCGTTGGCACGCATGCGCTACTCTTTCACGAGCTGCCAAACTCGCCACTTGTCATGGTCGATGAGCAGCACCGCTTTGGCTCAAAACCAGCGCAAAAAGATAGAGGAGCTGGCTTCAAGCGAGGACGAGCGAGCACTCGTGCAGTTTTCAGCTACGCCAATACCAAGGACGCTAAGTTTAATCCAGTCTGAGATCGTAAATTTAGCTTTTTAAAGCAGATGCCATTTTAAGAAAAATATAACGAGCCAAATTTTAGGCGCTAGCGAGTTTGGCTTTTTGCTAACTCACATCAAAAAGCAGCTTGCGGGCGGCTTTCAAGTAGCCATCATCTATCCGCTAGTTGAGAGCAGCGAGAGCTCAAACTACCAAAGTCTAAGCGAAGCGCAGGGCTTTTGGCTAAAGATCTTCAAAAATGTCTTCGTCACGCACGGCAAAGACAAAGAGAAAGAGGAAATTTTAAGGCGGTTTAGAGAAGAGGGCGAGATTTTGCTCTCAACAACCGTTGTTGAGGTGGGGATCTCGCTGCCAAGGCTAAATACGATAGTGATCGTAGGCGCTGAGCGGTTGGGGCTTGCCACGCTTCATCAGCTGCGCGGTAGAGTGGGGCGAAATGGCGGCGATGGATACTGCTTTTTATTTACCAAGCTAAAAGAGGCACCAGCTAGGCTAAAAGAATTTTGCGCGACAAACGACGGCTTTAAGGTGGCCGAGCTTGATCTGAAAAACCGCCAAAGCGGCGATATACTAAATGGCTTTTTCAGCACGGAGCGACCTTTAGCTTCTACGACTACGAGGATGACATCACGCAGGCTGCAAAGATGAGAGTGGCGGAGTTTAAAAATAAAGTTTTTAGTAGCTATTTTAGTCTAAAGATACTTTGATTTTCTTCTGCTAACTCTTTTAACTCATTTTAAATTTTTCTCACTTTGCTTTAAAAAGTTCATCACCGTTTAAAACCAAGCATGATCAGACGATAAAGCTCTGACTTATTTTTCTCCAAATTATAAAGAGTTTTTGTATCAATTTTTAAAATTCCTGCAATATCTCTTTTTTTGATAGATTATTTTCCCATTTTTTTGCCTTTTTATGGGAATTGTTTGCAAAATGCACTTACTTATCAACTAAGGAATAATTTCTTATATATATTATTATCTAAGAAATAATTACTTAAATTTAAAAATTATTAAGCTTTGTTGATATAACATTTTTGAAATTATCTTTTAAAGGAGTAAAAATGGCTTACAATTTGATTCAGATTTGGAGTTTTTAAGACAGCTTGATAGCAACGAACTAAATGATCTCGTTGATATTATAAAAAGGCAAAAGAAGGTGATGAAAGGATTACGCAAGATCTTACAAGTAATGATTTGTTTAAAAGATTTTATCCAGACCACAAAGAATATATAGAGCTTATTATGGGCGAACTTCAATGTTTTGGTGGTAATAGCTTTGTGAACGTATTTAGAGTGGCGGGTTCAATATAAAGAAATTTTATGCGATGTTTGCGATAAGCTTTAAAGTTAATTACTCTAAGGCTCAAAACACACAAATGATAGAGCAAAATATGTTTATGAAAAATTCTATCTGATAGCTTGGAGAAAAATGAATGAAGAGGAGCTGAAAACAAGTAGCAAAATGAATTTGCTACATACTACTGATTTTAAAACCGCAGGCGATAACGAGCTGCTATGCAGGCAAGTATTTTAGTGAGTGGTTTTTGCTATGTATAAAATTGCCCTCATTATTGCAAATACTATTGCTAAAATGTTATTTAGTAGAGGGTCTTAGTCTCGCAGTAAATGCGTCTCCTCGTAAGAACAATAGGAGAGCTTTTGCTGGTCCAGTAGGTTGGGTTATAACAGGTCTTTGGACGTTAGCTGATGTGGTAGGTCCTGCTTATAGGGTTACTATACCAGCAGCAATTCAAGTAGCTTTCTTGAGGCAATACTTGATAAATAAACAAATACAGAAAATAACTGATCAAAAGCTCTCAAAAGAACTATCTTTTGAGAGCTTAAATTATCAGTGGATAAGTGAGGCAGCAGTTCTTTTACTCGTCGATGTAGCTCACGTTTACATCTAGTCCGTAAAGCTTGCAATTTATCAGCTTCTAATGATCCTCATCAACTGTGCCAAATCCAACCTCGCCATCACCTTTTACAGTGCCACATATCCGCCAAGAAGCACAGCAAAAGTCAGGGGTTGTGAGTGGTTAGCTACTGACCGAGTAGCCAAGCTCTTTTAGCCATTTGACGGTGCGTAGGGATTTATACTGGTTGCCAAAATCAAGCGCGCTCGTTGGCTCGTCAAATATGATCATCTTGGCTGCGCAGCCATCGCACGAGCGATCATACACATCTGCTTTTTGACCGCCACTCATCTGCGTGATGAAAGCGATCTTCAAGATACTCGATCTCAAGCTTTTTGTGTACCATCTAGCGATCTCCTCGTCCTCTTTGCTAGGTCTTGCAAAGATACCAAGGTGCCGCGCGTCCCATCGTGATAAAACTCAAGTCCAGTGTAGTCATACTCTGTAACCTCGCTTTGAGCCACATGCGCCATGATCTTAGCAGCGCTCTTTGTTGCTTAGGGCTATCTACGTTTTTGCCATCAAGAAAGATCTCTCCTGAAACTGGCTTTAGTGAGCCACTTATTAAGCCTAAAGTTGTTGATTTGCCAGCTCCATTTCGACCAAGAATGGTTAAAATCTCACCAGCGCCTATCTTTAACTTTACATTTTCTAGTTTGCCAGCCCCATTTGGGTAGCTAAAGTTTCAATTTCTAACTTCAAGCATCATGCAACCTTTTTATTTCGCCATAAACCCAGACGAAAAATACCGTGCCGATAAAGCCAGTAAGTACGCCAAGAGGCACTTCGCTCACGCTTATGCTGCGCGCCAGAGTATCGACAACAGCAAAAATATCGCACCCATATAATATGCTTGCAGGCATGCTTTTTATGTTATTTGCGCCAACTAGCATGCGCGCTAAGTGAGGCATGAGAAGTCCCACCCAAGCGACTATCCCGCTTATGCAGACGCTGCATGCTGCTAGAAGCGTAGCGCAGATGATGATGACAGCGCGCTCAGATGGAGACATTTACGCTAGTCTGCCGCACTCTCGTCGCCAGAGAGCAGAGTATACGCCAGCTCATGGCGATTAGCAAAATGGCGCAGATGATCATAACTGGGGCGATGTATATTAAGTTATCGCTATCAAGCTTAGCAAGGCTACCAAGCTGCCAATAAACAATGTCAGGTAGCTTTGTCTCAGGGTCAGCGACATACTTTTAAAAAGCCGATCACTGAGCCCATGAGACCGCTTACGATGATACCAGAAAGAACTAGCATAAGCGTGCTCGTACGTCCCCATCATCTTTGGTATGGCTAGCGTGATAGCAACGGCTGCTAGGGCCAAAGCCAAAGGCAAAAGCCTGCACCCAAAATAGCGATAGATCAAAGATGATAGCAGTGGCTGCTCCCACGCAAGCGCCCGCTGAAACGCCTAGAAGATCAGGACTAACTAGCTGGTTTTTAAAGACGCCTTGATAGGCCCGCACCACTCACGCCAAGAGCAGCTCCAACAGGATGGCTGCGATGATACGTGGGATGCGTAAATTTTTCTATCACGTTTGTGATGTTGCTAGCTGCGCCATCTCCAAAACCAAAGCTGTGAGCTAGCACGCTAAAGACGTCGTTAAAGGTATGCAAAATCTACCAACGCCAGTGCGACAAAGGCGCAAAGCTAGCGTTAGCAGAGCTAAAAAGATAACAACTATTGAAAAAATTTTGCGTTTTCATCATCTTACTTGCTGCTACTCGTCTGGATTTAGACCTTTTTAGGGATATAGCCGTACTCTGTATCGCTAAGATCGTGATTTAAGAACTCTTTATAAAACTCTTTTTGTTTTTACTTTCATATCGACATCTTTAAATAGATCTGGTTGGATAGTCTTTGCTGCCCATAAAAATTTTGAAGCACGTTTTCAGCGCCATATCTATCCCAGCTAAATACACCTTTTGGGTTGCCGTAATTTGCCGTTTTTAACAGCGTTTGAGCCAGAGAATGCAGGGTGCTCTTTTTATCTTTTTGATCTGTGCGTCTGTGTCATTGCCGCCAACGATGATGATGTCAGGATTTGCGTTGATGATCTCTTCAGCGCTAACTTCGATCATTGAACCCTCAGTATTGATAGCATGTTACACCGCCACCTAGCTTGATCCAAGTGTTTTGGATAGTGTTTGGACCATCAATTTTTAGCAAATTTGCACCACCAAGAAGGTGAAGTACTTTTTGGCGTTTAGCATCAGGGATGTTTTTTGTTCTTGCTGTTACAAACTCAGAGTTATCGTGGATTTTATTAGCAAGCTTTTTCAGCTTTTTCTAGCGTCATCAGTGCCTATGACTTCAGCTGTTGCGTAGATGCTTTTTCTCCATATCTGGATAGTCTCAAAGATCAAATTTACCGCGCTAAAGCCGTTTTTGATAAGCTCATCTTGATAGTTTTTGTTAAAAACTACGATAACATCAGGTGCAAAGTTTAACAAGCTCTTCGATCTGAAGGTCTTTCGCCGTTTATGCAGCTGGTACTTTTTAAGTTTTGGATAGACGTGCTCAAACCACTCTGTTGGTTTTGATCAGATCAGTTGTGGCTACAACCTTATCCATACCGCCAAGTGCTAGGATGATCTCGTTGTTTGCATTCCACAGTGCAGCGATCTTCTCAACCTTCTCAGGCACGCTTACTTTGACGCCTTTCATATCTGTGATGCTTGCAGGACTCCAGCAGCGCTTTAGGCTAAGAGCTGCAAAAAGTGAAGCAACAAGGCCTATTTTAGCCACTTTGTGCATGAAATTCATTTGTATATCCTTTTTCGTGTGAAATAGTTTGGTTGATGTTACTGCTATTTACATTAATATTATGTAAATTGCATGTTCATTGTAGAAAAAAATTGCATATTTTGTACCTATATAAAGCTAATAGGATAAATATTCTCCTTTTTATTGATATATGTCATTAGTCACTATTTTGAAATGAGATAAACTTTCTCCCTAAATTTCTAAAAAGGAGAATCGATGCGTGAATACAAAAGATACTGGCTCGCACTTGTTGCTGTGCTGGTAGTTTGCTTTAGTATTTTTGAGGCTACTACGGCGTTGAGGTTTATAGAAATTCGCCTCCAGTTGTACTCTCACTGACGAAAATGGCAAGGTCGTGATCGACAAAGAGAGATCATAAAGGTCAAGAGGCTTGGCAAAGCATAGGCGGTATGCAAGTTGGCTCTGTTTGGGGGACACAGGGGCATACTCAAGCGCCTGATTGGAGTGCGGACTGGCTTCACAAAGAGCTAGTTGCCTTTTTAGAGATCAAAGCTGATGAATGTATCATCTAAAATACGCTGATCTAAATGACGAGCAAAAAGCAATGAAAGGTTTTGCTGAAAAAGAGTATAGAGAAAAGTCAGCGTAAGGACGATACCGAAATGCTAAGCGCTGATAGGCTAAAGGCGATAAGTCAGTAGCTATGAGTATGCTGCGCTTTTTGGAGATGATCCAAGTTTAAATCATTAAGAGAAGCTTATGCGATGAAAGAAAATACGCTCCCGGTGCAAGCGACAGAGCTGATCTAAAACAACTTCTTCTTCTGGTCAGCCCGGGCGAGACAGCCACAACAGACACGGTAGCGAGGCAACCTACTGCAAACAACTGGCCGCACGAACCTCTAATCGATAACGTGCCACACAAGCGAGAAATATCTCTTTGGTCGATCGCAAGCGTCGTGATACTTCAACAGGGCGTTGGACTTCTTGTTTGGTTTAGCTCATTTCTAGCGGCAAAAAGACGATGAAAAGCTTGAGCCTATCAGGTGAAGATCCGCTTTAAAAGCTTCGATTAACGCCGTCACAAAAAGGCGCTTAAAAAGTATCTCTTTGTCACGTTAGCTCTTTTTGCGTGTTCAATTTCTAATAGGTGGCTTTTACGGCTCACTACCACAGTCGAAGGACAAAAGTTACATGGCAAGCAAATTTATCAGCCTACATCCTTATTCGCTGCTAGAACGTGGCATATGCAAGCTAGATATCTTTTTCGGATAGCGACTGGATTTTTAGCGGCTGGACTATTTTTAGCCCCGATCATAAAGTCGGTGGCAAGGGATCCAGTACTCAAAAAGCTTGGCGTTGATCTGCTATTTTATGCGCTACTTATCCTTGTAGTTTAGCAGTTTTGTGGGCGAGATATTCAGCTATCGCAAACATCATGCCTATAAATTTGAAGCTTCTGGCTTGGACATCAAGGATATGAGTACATCGATCTGGACGCGTCTGGCAGATCATTTTTGTTTGTCTGCCTGTGGTCATCTGGATGCTCTGCTTCTTCGTGGATTTGCAGGCGGGTTTAAAAACAAAGGCGATAAAAGTACTTTCCAGCTATCTTTGCGATGTCAGCGGTTGCGGTTGGCTTATTTTACGGAGCAGGGCTATTTTATGGACGAAAGAAGCCCATTGCCAGTGATGGAGTACTGGCGCTGGTGGGTCGTGCATCTTTGGGCTGAGGGGCTTTTTGAAGTGTTTGCGACGGCTTCTACTCGCCTTTGTCTTTGTCTCACTGGGTCTTGTCTCAAAAGATTTTGCGACATTTCAAACGCTTGCAAGTGCGTCACTCTTGTATGCGATAGGCGGGCATCCCGGGCACCTTCCACCACCTCTACTTTTGCAGGCACCACACCTTCATAATGGCTAGTTGGTGCAAGCTTTTTCAGCGCTTGAGGTCGTGCCTTTGGTCTTGCTTGAGCGCGAGGCGTATGAGCACTGCAAACTTCCAGTTTGCTCAAAGCTGGGCTAAAACGCTTAAATGGCCACTTTACTGCTTCATCGCAGTTGCCTTTTTGGAATATGCTGGGCGCTGGCGTCTTTGGATTTTGATAAATCCTCCGATTTCGCTATTCACATCCAAGGACTAAATACAACGCCAGTTCACGACACGCGGCGCTATTTGGTGTTTATGGATTTTTGGCACTTGGCTTTGTTTGGCTTGTGGCTACTTATCTATTTAAGGGCGAAGGGTGATGAAAGATTTGATGAAAGTTGGCTTTTGGGGCCATCGCAGGACTTATGCTAATGATCGTGCTTTCACTACTTCCAACAGGCATCTATCAAGCATTTGCAGAAAAGTCTAGATCAAGGTATGTGGTATGCTAGCAGCGCTGAGTTTTTACAACAGTCACACTTGCAAAATTTAAGATGGCTAAGGATGCTTGGCGATACGGTTTTGATAATCGGCGGCATCTGCTTCTTTTGCTCAGCTTTTAAAATGTATGCTTAACAAAAAGGCTTAATGGGAAGCGCTGTTGCCCCTTTGTTTAAAGCCTATCTTTTCGTAAAATAGCGCACTCAAGGATAGAAATGATCACATTATAAAAAGAATTTGCGTCAGTTTTCGTCGATGCTTTTGCACCTATTTTTGGCTCTTGTGGTTGATTATTCATTCCCTCACTACGCAAGCGTGCAGATAACTGGCGAGTGACGTAAACGCATGGACAAAGATGGCATCATAGACGCTAAAAACCCAGCCGATCGGCCCTGTGCGAGACGTCTACTTATCTACACAAAGATGCGAAAAACGCTGAAAAGTATATGCGCTTACAGAAAACGAAGATACGGCGTGGGGCTTTCCATTTTATTTTACCGTAACTCAGCCGACATCAAGCCAAAGGCCTCAGGCTTTGCACAACAGCGATAAAAACGTCACTATCAAAATACTATGGATATAAATCTCTATGCTAAACGGGTTTAGAAACGGATCTCTATAAAAGATAGCGGCACAAAGTACATCAGCTGGCCTATCGCTAGCTATCAGTGCTTTACTTCATCTATTTATATCGCCCCGTCATCTGGATAAGAAAGATAAACAAGGCTTTTGCGCCTAAAAGTTGAGTAGGAGACGAAAAAAGAGAGTGTTTTAAAATCAGGGGCTTTATCAGCCCTTTTTGTTTATCGAGATCAATCAGCTCAACGTCCTCGCTTCTTACGATTAGGCTCTTTAGCGCCAGTTAAATTAGCTATCACCTCGCACTCTTTCTCTCTCATCTGCCCATCATCTTTTTCGTGATCATATCCCAAGATATGCGAGCAAGCCATGTGAAAAAGTAGCGCAGTTTCGGCTTCTTCGCTGTGATTTAGCTCGGCAGCTTTTTCTTTTACCATATCTTTGTTTATGACATCGAGCCAAGTGGGGCGTGGATGACAAGCTCAAGGAAAGCTTAAGACGTCGGTGGTTTTATCTATGCCACGCTCAGATCTGTTTTAGCTCATCTCATCTCATCTTTTATTGATGAAAACTAACTCAACTTCACCGGGCGTTAGATATGAGCTATTCTGATCTAGAAAATTTCCAGGATAACTCTCTTCAAAGTATCATTTTTGGCTTGTCCTTAGTAGATGCATAGAATTTTAGCAATTTAGGGCAAAATATGAAAAAGCAGTTTGTATAATGAGCGGCGGTATGGATAGCACGCTTTGCGCTGTGATGGCAAAGAGGGCTGGATATGATGTGGTCGCACTCATTTGACTATAGTCAAAGGACGATGAGGCGAGAAAAGCGCGCGTTTGACGGGATATGTGAGCGGCTGGGCGTGGTTAAAAAGATAAAACCCAGACGTTAGCTTCATCGCTCAAATAGGCGGAAAATTCAGCAACGCGATACCAGCAGTAGATAATGAAAAGATGGCGTTAGCAAGGACGTGCCAAAACACCTACGTGCCGTTTAGAAATGGCGTATTTATCTCAACTCGCCGCAGCACTTGCATGAAAAGAGGGGGCGCAGGCGATCTACATAGGCGTGGTCGAGGAGGATAGCTCTGGGTATCCTGACTGCAAAGGGCTTTATAAAAAGCATAAACGAGGCGATGACGGTGGGCACTATCGGCTGATTTTCTTGCGAGATCGTCACGCCGCTTGTGGGAATTAAGCAAGGCTGATATCGTCTCAAAGTCGCTTTGAGCTTGGCTCACCACGAGCTAACATGGAGCTGCTGCGAGAGCGAGTACGAGGCGTGCGGGCTTTGTGATAGTTGCAGGCTAAGGCTACAATGGCTAAAAAGCAAAACGCCGTCGATAAAGATTCCTTATAAAGTGAATGTGCCTTGGTAATTTAGCTAGCCACTATAAATTGGCAGCTAGCCTGGGTAATTTATTCATAGCTCACTTATCTGTTTTTGCAAGCTTCTCTTTGTACTCTTTAGAGAAGTTTTTGATGATGTTTGAAAAGTCGTCATTTGTCTACCAGAAAATAAAACTCAGAGCGTTTTCAGCTCAGTCTTTATCTCCTTTGTCTTTGACACTTAAGAGCGTGCTATATCCATATTTAGCCCAACCTTGCTAAAACCCAAGCGATATGTACGACCAAAATTTGACTATCCTTTGCGCTTGCGGTGAGCGTGTTTTTCATCGATTAGCTTTTGTCTTTTTACGACTTGATAGCCAGTCTTCTAAAGGCCTCCTCTATGCGTGACTTTAGCACTGGAGCTCACGTTTTTGGTTGTTTTCTAAGATAACGTTCGCATAGCCCTTTGCCATAGCCGTTTCTCGTCCTACCGATAGTATTTTTGCTTCTCTTTTGCACTCAACTTCATTTTACATTGTGCTTGTATAAAGATGGGGTGCTTGCTTGTTTTGGGTCGTTTTCAAAGGCTCTCACATCCTTGACGCTTTCGATGTAAATTTTGTCTCGCTAATGCTTGAAGGTGCTTGCCTCGTCTGGCAAACTCACAAATATCCCCTTGGAGCGCAGCCACAAAGCATAAAGGCGGCAAATATCGCCAGTAATAAATTTTTCATTTTCATCCTTTTAAATAAATTTCCCAAATGTAAATCGTTTTTGTAGACTTAACTCTTGTGACAATTCAATTATATTTTGATATCCACAATCATAAAATCTTCAATTAACAACTAAAATTTGGTGAACTTTTCTTGACTGCTATCAAGCAAATGGCTAGCCACCAGGATAAAATCCGTCAATTTAAACTTCACTAAGGAGAAAAGATGAAAGATATGAAGATGTTTTGCCATCAGTGCGAGATGAGCGCTGAGGGATGGATGCGGTGCAAAGGGCCAGCCTATGGGCACCTGTGGCAAGACGACACGCCAGCGCTTTTGCAAGATACGATGGTTTTTGGCTTTAGGCCTTAGTGCATACCGCCACCACGCACACGAGCTTGGCGCTGATACCAGCAATGTCGATCGCGTTATGGCTGATTACGCTTTATTTCACGCTTACAAACTCACATTCAACTTCGATGAGCACATCAAGCAGCTTCTTAGTAGGCGGTGCTGGCGTTGAGGTGATGAACCTACTGCCGCAGCGAGGCTCACACGGCTACATTGGCATCCCAACACCAGTTAGAGTGAGCCAAAAACAAGGTCGAGGGCAGGCGATTTTGGTAAGCGGCCACAACTTACACGCCTAAAAAGCGCTACTTGAAGCGACAAAGATAAAGGCATCAACATCTACACTCACTCAGAGATGCTACCATGCTCACGGATACCCAGAACTACGCAACATAGCCACCTAAAAGGCAACGTCGGCAAGGCATGGTTTTGGACCAAACGTAAGCTTAACGAGCTCGAAGGCGCGATACTAATGACAACAAACTGCATCGCCACTACGCTCAAACCGCATACGCGCTGACGAGGCTATTTGGCTACTCGATCGCAGGCACAAACGGCGCAAAACACATCGAAAACGACGACTTCACGCCACTTATCGAGTGCGCACTAGCTGTGGCGACGTTAGCGGCTTTGATAGCGACGAGAGCCTAGTAACCGGCGGACATTACAAGACTATACTAACTTTAGCCCGCAAATTTCAGATGCGATTAAGACTGGCAAGATCCGCAGATTTTTCGTGATCGCTGGCTGTGACGCGCCCGGCAAGGGACGTGAGTACTATAGAGAGCTAGCTGCTAGCCTTCCAAAAGACTGCGTGATGCACTGCTTCAAGCTGCGGTAGTGTAGGGTGTTAACGACACTCGACTTTGGCAACGTCCCGTGCACCGAGCTACCACGCTACATCGACCTTGGCCAGTGCAACGACAGCAACGGCGCAGTTAAAATAGCCCTGCACTAAGCGAGGCAACAGGCATCGCAGTAAATGACCTACCAGTTTCTATCGTGCTAATGTGGATGGAGCAAAAAGCGGTCATCATCTTGCTAGCGCTATTTAGCCTTGGTATCAAAATATCAATGGTGACCTAGCTTGCCTATCTTTTTCAAATGAAGAGATCATAATTTTCTTTTAGTGGATAATTTAACGTTAGACCAATTAGCGGCGACGCGCAAGCTGATCTAGAAATACTCTTAGGTGAGTAAAAACTGCGTGGCTTAGGCTCTGGCTTTAAATTTAAAGAGCCCGCCTGCTCTTTGCTTTGGCTAAGGCTATCAAGTAGTTCTTCTTTTTGCAAAGTGCAAGGGCGTAGACGCAAAATTTCGTAGCTTCTTTGTCTCGTCTAATTTACCATAAAAATGGCGTTTTCAGACCTAGCGTGCTATCTTTTGGCAGGCAATTTTAGCTCGCCTCGCTGAAATTTCGCCTTAGAAATATGCTTTCAGTCAAAATAGCTCCTCGTCTTCTTCAGCTATCACCGCTCCAAAACTGCTACCAAAACCAACTGGCTTAAAGTCTTTGTCGATAAAGACTGGGTCAAAGTGCGATGAAATTCTGCTCTCGTCACTTTAAAGCCGATATTATTTTTCTTGAAGCCAAGAAGTCCACAAAACATCCCAGCAAAAACCCTTGGGATGGATAAATTTTGATAGTATTTGTCATCGTAAATGAGCGTTGTAAAAAGATCGAGCTTGGATTTAGCACGCTTATATTTGTATCAGTCCAGGCCGTCTCGTAAAGAAGTGAGGCCTTTGAAGTATCCTCGTATCGTCGCTAAAAATGTGTCAAACAAATTTGTGCTGAAAGATTTATAAAAAGCTCAGTTCAATACTCGGGTATGACATGGGCATTTTTCCAGATGCGACTTCTCTAAAAGCGCTTTTTATGAAGGGATTGACCGCGCAAATTTGATATTTTTGTGGATCGCTTCAAAGCGCATGAGCTTGATGATAGCCGTTTGCAGGCTTGCTACCTTGATAAAGGCTATCTCATCGTCGCTTGGCGTGATATCCTCTTCACTAATGATAGCGTAGGCACCTTGCTTTATCGCAGGTGCGATCTGATCGCTTTTTGCGTGGCGATGAGAGCGTAGCTCGTTTTTGATATTTTTGGCCTCAAACGCGAAGCTAGTCACGCTTGAGATGCTTGGGTTGTTCTGTAATGGCTCCATTTATTATGTGGGTTAACGTCTATCGTCATTTAGCCAACGATCGCGCCGTTTTGACCTTATCCTGCGTGCTAAGAAGCGTTAGCGAGCCGTCTGATGCGCTTAGAATCATGCCTTGAGACATATTTTTTCATCATTGCTCGCTCTTTTTACGTTTGCTAAAACGCAAACTTGCTTGCCCACAAGTGAGCTGAGGCTCAGTATTTGGCGATACCTGAGTAACGTGACGTGGCTGCTCCTCGCCAAGATCTATCTTAAATTAAGCAGCTTCTCACTGCCCTCAACTCCTCTCACACTCGAGCACTTCGCCAACTTTTATCACGATCTTGGCAAAGTCATCGATGCTAATGATACCTTCTTCTTTTTCTCCTCTTGGCTCAGCTTTGCCTCTACTTTTGGCCCTTCTTTAGGTCTCTGCCCTCGCCCATTAGCTCTTTTTCTATCCTTGGGAAAAAGTGGCTCAGTGGCTTCTTGCCGACGAATTTGAAATTTCATTTTTAATACAAGACCTTTCATAAGAAGCCGTATCTATGCTAAAGCCAAGCGTATCAGCTATCTTAGCGCAAGTTTTTGGCATAGCTGGGCCAAAGCAGTATCGCCACTTTTGTGCAGTAAATTGCAAAGTGCCACAGAGTGCTTGCCTCGTCACTTTTGCCAGCTTTTTACAAGCGACCATGGCTCATACTTCGCATAACGGCTGCGTTTGCAAGCGTTACGACCTTCCAAAGATCCTCAAATAGCGGTTTGTCGCTAACGTCAAATTTTTATCGCCTCATCACAGCAGCCCCTTCGCCTCATCAAGCTCGGCGCCGTGAGTTCAGCACATCTTTTGAGTCATTTTATAGTCGCTATACTTTTGCGCTCATGCCCACCTCATGCGACAGTAAGCTGCCGTCCGTTGCCAAGCTCTGAGTTTATGCGCCTCGATCAAGGCTTTTTGGCTGAGTCGCCATCTTGTCCGTAAAAGGGCAACCTCTCAAGCAAAAAGCATCTCGAATTTCGCCCATAAGCGTTTGCGACCTCTCTGGGTTTGATGACGCTGCCTTTGCTTTTTGCTCATCTTTTTCGCCATCTATCGTCCACCAGCCGTGCGCTACGACGTGTTTTGGCAGTGGCAAGTCAAGGCTCATCAAAAATGCCGGCCACAACTGCGTGAAAAACGCAAATGTCCTTGCCGACGATGTGCGTCGTATGCGGCCAAAAGTCCATTCTAGCGTTATCTCCTTGAGTATCCTAGCGTTGTTAGGTAGTCGATGAGCGCGTCGCTTTTCAGACGTACATAACGTGCTTTGTCGTCGTTTGCGCTCTTTGGTAGCTTTTATGCCCCAGTCAGCTCGTCCTTGTCACGAGAGGTCTTTAGTCCGCCTTTACAAAGCTTACGACCTCGTTTTTCTGTGCCCTTTGGGATGACGCAAAGCTCGTCATTTTTCGTACCATTTTAAAAGTGCGTCTTCATATTTTGAAAGCTTAAAAAGTAGCTCTTCTTTAACCAAAGATGTCACGCGACCGCAGTCTGGACAGCGGTTGTCCTCGAAAGTAGGTCTCTTTGGTGATGTCTCGCAGCTAACGCAGTCAAAAAGCCCTCGTACTCGCCCTTGTAGATATCGCCGTTTGCTTGCATCTTTTTCAAAGACATTTTGCACGGTTTGCTTGTGCTCTTCGTCGGTCGTCCTTATGAAGTGGTCGTAGCTTATCTCAAATCGATCCCAAAAGCGATCTAAATTTCGCACTGATCTCATCAGCGTACTCTTTTTGGCGTTTTGCCTCTAGCGCGAGCTGCTTGCTCGATCTTTGACCATGCTCGTCTGTGCCAGTCATAAAGTAGGTCTCTTTGCCTTGCAAACGGTTAAATCTAGCTAGTGTATCAGCGATGATAGTCGTAGGCGTGGCCGATGTGTGGCACGTCATTTACGTAATAAATCGAGTGGTTATATAGCTTTTTCTTTCATATTTTTCCTTTTAAACGTTTAAAAATCAAATCCGCCGTCACTGCCGGTGTTGCCTTTTGACATCGAGTTGTAGCAGCTATTTAGCATACTCATCCTCGTCTCGCAGTCAGAAAAATGCCTCGCAGTTAAAAACAGCTTTTTGCGACCTTTTTGCTCTTGGCACTCTTGTGCAGATTTTTAGCTTTTTGCTTTTAGGGCTAGCTCAAAGTGCGTCAAGGGCTCGTTTGTTTGTGCTTTTGCATTATTTTTGCTCGTAACTCAGTGCAAAAGAGAAATTTTCATCACGAGCCAAAGAAGCATGGCGTTGTTTGGTGATGTCTATATCAAAAGTGTTTGATTTTGCCGTTTGAGGTTGCGCCCCTTGCGTTTTCATATAAAGGCAAAGAGGAGCACCTCAAAGACGACCCCTAGCTTGCCATTTGGATGATCGCTCGTTGCTGGGTAGCTAAAAAGACCGCCGCCTTTTAGTACTTGATGCAAGTCGCTCACCATCGCACCTGAGTATCTTTAGTCTCGTAGCCCTCGTTAAATAGCTCGTTTATGAAGTTTCTATGCGTTTGGCTCCAACCTTTTTGCGTAGCTCCGTGGCGTTTAGCTTTTGCTCTTTTCTTTTAGCTCAAGCTCTTTTACAATTTAAACTCTACCATCTTTGCCAAGCCTATGAGGTCGTAGGCAAAGCGCTCCTTTTTCTCGGCAATTACTAGTTCAAGTCTTGGACCATAGATGCTGTAAGCTGCGGCTATTAACTTTCTGGTTTTACTCGTCTTCGTAGATGCCAAAGATCGAGCCAACGGCGAATGTACATCAACTGGCTTGAGCCATCGAGTGGATCGTAAGCGATGATAATTAGCGTTTTTATTTATCCTCAAGCTCGTCCTCTTTCTCTTCGCTAATTAGCGCTTTTACGCATGAAAGCTGCTTTCAGTGTAGCTGTGATGATCTCGTCGCTTTTAACATCAAGCTTTTAGCTGCGGTGTCGCCAGTTGCATTTTCGTGAGTTGTGTAGCCAAGATCGGCGTATTTTATGACCTCGCTTATCTCTTTTGCGATATCTTTTAATGGTGTTAAGTTGGTTTAGTTCTTGCATTATACAGCCTTTGCATTTTTGATTATCCACGCACAAATGGCGTCTATATCGTCTACATTTAGATTTGGTGATCTCGTAGGGGACTTGCGTATAAGTGGCGATCGCATCTGAAAAAGCTAAGATAAGCTTTCATCGATCTCGCCTCTAAAGACGCTTAGTCTTGGCAGTGGCAGTGTCTTTAGCCCTCGACTAAGAGCATATCAAACTCGCCGATCATCCCTATGACCTCGTCTATGCCTTGCGAGCTTTGTGAGAAAAATAAGTCGTTCTAGTCGGACTCATCACGACTACGTCAGCTCCTGCCTGAGAAGTATCGAAAGCTCATCCTTGCCTTCAACGTCAAATTTGGCCTTGTCGCCCTGGTCGTGGCTTGACTACAACGACCTTTAGCCCGTCATCTATAAATTTTACGACTTTTTAAGATAAGTGTCGTTTTTCCGCTATTTGAAGGCCAGAAAAAGCAATGGCAAGTCTTTCATAAGAGCCTTTTTCGTTAGTAATTTTCTTGCGATTATAGCTCATATTAGCTTTGTAATTTATGAGCAAAATTGAAAAATAAAAATGCTAAAATGCGATTTAATATTTTAAGAGTTTTTATGAGGAGTATTACACTATTTTTATATTTGTTTTGATGATATTTGGCTGCGCTGATCAAAAGTGATCGTGCATGAACCACTAAAAATGAGCTTTTAGCCTACACAAGCAAGAGCGAGATCATAGATGGCACTGATAGAACGCTTATAATCGCAACCTCATCTAAATCCTATATACAACTCAATTTAGACGAGAGCAAAGAGCACTTTTTTAGCAGCCATAAACCCAAAAGAGCATGCGCATGAGCAATATAAAGGTAAATGGCGACCAAATGCCACAAATGCAAGCGCTGCTTGATGAAAGTGACGAGATGTCTAATTTGCTGGATTTTCAATGCCTTGGGCGGTCTATTGCGAAGTGACCGCACCAAGTAGCTAAAGTGACGATCTCGCGCTTAGTTCTGGAATTTACGTCAAAGCTGGGTTTTGTTAATTTTTCGAAAAGTTGCGAAATCTTTTATACTGGAACCATTGAAGCGCCATATAGATCACGTAGTTTGCAAGCACCTTCTTGCCGTAGTTTCTAGTCTCCAGCCAGCGGACTCAGCTCGATCGATAAAAATGGCTCAAATCATCTTTAAACATATCATCCTTGTGATGACTTTTTGGAAGCCGATACCGCCGTTATACGCGTAGGCTGTAAAAGAGCGGATGTAAAGAATTTATCAAGGTAGCTAGGTGGTGATTTGCAACTTTAAAGGCGACATCGGTTTTAAAAGATCGTCTTGGCCGTAATTTAATTTTAGCTCTTTTTACCGATCGCATTTGCAAGAAATGGCATAAACTGCATCATACCAAGGGCGTATGAGGTAGAAACCACGCTTGGGGATAAAGAGGCTCTCTTGTCTCAGCAAGTGCGTAGATCATCGACTTTCGCTCAGTGCTGATGCCTCAAGCTCTGTGAGCTTGGCATCAAAAAGTACTGCTGCTCCAGCCATGCGCCTTTTTGCATGAAGCATGCGTATGCGCTGATGCTCCTCGTTTGTGTGAAAATTCTTACACCCGCTTGCTGGTGGCGTTCATATCCTCTGCAAGAGCAGCGGTTTTGTTCCATAAAATGGATCGCCCACATCGTAATTGCTTTCGATATTTTTGTTGCGTAGGTCTTGCAACGATCACCTCTAGAGTGGCTCACCACCGACCAAATCTCTTGCGTAAAGTGAGTAGATATTTGCACCTTTGCTAGCACTTAGCTCTTTTAAAAACTCTCATCGCCGTTAGTTCATACTCGCCGTCATGTGGCATTGTCTCTTGCCAAGCCCTATCAAAGGTGCTTTTTAGCTCTTGTGAAAAGCTAAAAGCAACGTCATTTTTGACCAAAGCCAAGATGGCGTTTAGTCCAAGTGTAAAATGCGTCGCTTTTTCAGTTACAGCTGGATTTATGCTAAGTACCTTCTCTAAAAGCCTTCACATTTTTTATTAAAGTACGACATCGTTTAATCACTCGTAAAGCCCTTTTGCATGTGGAGCTTATTCAGCATTTTGCTTCAGAAATTAGCCGCCAAAAAGAGCACTTTTGCTTTGCGGACTTGAAGCATTAAAAAGCTCCCAAAAAGCTCTTTTGTATCGTTTTGCATTTGCAAAGCCAAGAGCCGGGTGGCTCGTGTCAAAGTGCGTATAAATTCTAGCTTTTTCTGATTTGCAGCTGCGCATGATCTGCCGCTACCATATCACGAGTTTTACTATCAAGCTTTTAGAGAAAAGCTCATCGTTGTTAGTAGGTATTCTGGCGTGCTCAGCACCTGTGATGTTGCTTGACACTTATGCCGTGACACTTTGCTAAGGGGCTGCTTTGGGGAGGTAAAATTTTATTGATTGATTTTTGAACTAAGCCACTTTTTCTAAAAACGTCGCGTGAAAGCTCTGCTATCTGCTCCTTTGTGTAGCTGCCTTCGTTTATAAGGCGGTTTATGTAGTGGTCTTTTTGCAAGGCATTTTTGGCCTGTTTTTCAGCTCCTCGTAGGTGTAAATTTTAGCTAAAAGAGCAACGCAGGCTAAAGAGAGGATACCAGTGACGCAGCAAAAACAAATAAAAGCCTTATTAAAAATTGATCTATGAGTTGAAGTGCTAAAAAGCACGATGAGTGGGGGCAAAGTCGATGCCGTTAAACTTGTTTTGATGTAGCGTCTGATGAAGCTATAAGCAGGATCAGTCAGCCTATAAAGTAGCTGCACGACTGGCGAGCTAGGATCAGGCTCGACCCAGCTAATGAGAGCTCGCCGCGATGACGATCCACGTATAGACCGTGATGATGAGGTGCAAAATGTTTGCGACCGCTGAAAATAGGGTGGAAAAGTATCATTTTGCCCCTAGATTATAGTACTGCTTAGATCATCTTTGATGAGTGGATAGAGCTCGCTAAGCCAGGGCCGTGGAAGGTCGTTTGTAAGTAGCGCACGTAGCGGCATGAAAAAGTTTTTGCCTTTTAAATTTGTAGCGCCTCATAAGCTCTTTTTAAACTCATCAAATGTTTCGCACGCTTTTAAATTACGAGCTGCTTTTTGATGATCTCAAATTCGTTTTTGATACTCATCTGGAGTTATTTTTGGTGAATATATAGCCTCTACTTTTGCCTTTATCTCAGGCACTAGAGAGCTCTCTTGAGTGTAGATGAACCAGCTCAACCTTTGCTATCATCCACGCCAAAGATCTCTTTTATGCGCTCTTGAGGCAAGTTTGATGTGTCTCTCTCATTTATCTGCTCAAGCCTTTTTCACGTCAAATCTAGCAGGGCGAGCGTGAATTTCTGGTTATATCAAACCACTTCACCGCATCTTCGATCGTACTTTCGCTTGAGTTTTGTCCGCCAGAAGTATCAGATAGTTTGCGATCGCCTCAGGCAAAAATCCCTCGCTCAAAGAGTCATTTTCACGCTTGATTCTGTTCTCGCGTTTGCTCATTTTTTGCCTCTATATTTTAAAAAGGATAGGCAAATGCGCGTAGTTCATCTTTGCCAGTGTAGCCAAGTCCCTCGCGTATGAGGTCTTGCTTTGGTGTGTTGCTCACGTGATCCTCGCCGCGTATGACAAAAGGTCACGCCCTCGCTATATCATCAACCGCGCAAGCGAAGTTATGTTGGAGTTTTATGTCTGCTCATGATGACAAAGCTATCAACCGCGTCTGGCTCGAAGCTTAGCTCGCCTTTTGATCGCATCTGTAAAGCCTCATCGTGCGAGTTGGTTTTTCATGCGGATGACAAATGGCTTTCTCGCAGTTTAAAACTTCAGCATCGCTTAGCGTCTCGCAGTGCCGTCATATCTATATGCCACGCCTTGCTCTTTTGCTTTTTGCTTTTAGCTCAGCCTTCTTCAGTGCAAAAGCAGGCAGTCTTTTGTCGATGAGGAGCTTTGACGCAAGTTGTCTGTGGAATCTTAAATTTTTCACTTTGGATGTAATTTGCTCTGGCTTTTATGCCAAATCGGTTTCAGGGTATTCCTAAGATATCTTCTCTTTTTCCCTCGATATTTCGCTCTTTGTCGGTATCTTCTATGCGTAAAATAAAGCCACTTTTATCTTGCAAAGAACAAATATAGTTGAAAAATAGCAGCACGTAACTCCTATGTGCATATCTCCTGTTGGAGAGGGTGCAAAAACGATACATAAGCTCATTCCTTATGTCTAAAATCGAAAGTTTGGATTATAACACCAGCTTGATAAATCAAAAGTTATGTAATTTTAATTTTAGGCTAAGCAAAAGCATATTTTTATAAAATCCGCAACGGTAATCTAACTATTTATAGGAGACAGAATGAGTTTTATCAGCGACTTTAAAGAATTTGCGATGCGCGGAAATGTCATGATATGGCAGTTGGTGTTGTTATCGGTGGAGCATTTGGAAAGATTGTCTCATCACTGGTTGGCGATATTATCATGCCAGTAGTTGGCGCTATAACAGGCGGTGAAATCTCACTGATCTTAAGCTAATACTAAAAGAAGCAGCAGAGGTGTGCGCCAGCTGTTACGATAAACTATGGTTCATTTATACAAACAATGGTTGATTTTTAATCATTGCATTTTGTATTTTTGTGTAATCAAAGCTTTTAAATACACTTAAAATAAACTACCAAAAGAAGAAGAGGTAGCTCCTGCAGAGCCAGAAACCCAGCTGATAGTAGCACTTCTAACTGAGATCAGAGATCTTTTAAAATATTTCTCAAACCAAAGGGAGAAAGCCCTTTGAAACTGTTAAATTTTGTCCTATTTTTATGCTAAAATGTTTTTATCTTAAAAAGCGAGAAAAATATGATAGAACAGATCCCATTTTTCCAAGGCCTTGACGCCGAAGACCCTAGCTAAACTTGAAAGCCATAATGTTGTCATATAAAAAGGCGAGTTTTTATTTATAGAGGGCGAGGAGCCAAAGTGGCTTACGTTTTTGATAACTGGCTCGGTTAAAGCTTTTTATAAAACTACGGCAAATGGCAAGGAAAATTTTATCCATCAGCTTGCACCTGATGAATTTTGAAGCTGAGTTGTAAATTTTGAAAATATCCCATATCCCGCAAGCGCCATTTTTACTATCTCTGGTGAAGTTTTAAAGATAAATTATGAAAGTAACTGAAGCACAGTTTCTATCAAGCCAGAATGGCATGAAATTTCCTGAGTCAATGGCTCAAAAGATAAGGATCACTACAATTTACTCCACCAAGAGCTCATTTTAAGCTCGAAGAGAAGGTCGCTAGGTTTATTTTTAGATCATGAAGATCTATTTAATGAGCTAAAAACATACACTTTCATCAATACTCAAATATGACTCGAAACTTTTTCGAGAATTTTAAATAATTTAAAACAAATGGTTTAGTGAAAGTTGATGAGAAGAACCAAACTGGAAAAAGATGTAGGTGGGCTACATAGAATTTATTCTTATTGAAAGTTAATATCAAATAAATATTTCATTTACTTAAAGAAAAATTTGACATTTTTTGGATAACATTCGTCTCGGGGTACTCGTAAATTTACGATATATTGATAAATCCAGGAGGTAATCTTGGCTGAAGTTAAGAAGAAATTTTTTGTCTGGTCATCCGTGATAATAGGCATCGTAATCGGCCTTATCGCTCTATGGGCATAGCTGATGCACTTCATGCGACTGGTAGCGGATTTGTCTGTACCATGTGTCACACGATGGATCCTATGAATGCTGCATATCATGAAGATGTACACGGCGGCAATAACAAGTTTGGCATAAAAGCTGAATGTTCAGCCTGTCACCTAAATCATACAAGTGCCTATACCTATGTGCTTACAAAACTTAAAGTATCGATAAATGATGGCTATAAGACATGTTTTACAGATACAGACAAGATCGACATGGCAAAAACGCGAGCACGCATCTCACTTCGTCTATGATAGTGGATGTTTGACTTGCCACCAAATGAAAAATGTTATTCAAGCTGGTAAATCATTCTTACCACATAGAGATTATTTCGTTCTTGAAATCCTAATAAAAATCAGTGTTGATTGTCATGAGCATGTTGGTCACAAAAATTTAGGACTACAAATCGATAATTGAAGCAATTAAAAAACAAGAAAACAATAAAACCAAGTAAGGAGGAGAGATGTTTAAAAAGTCGCTAATGTTATTAGCCTGTCTAATGTCTTTTGGCTTTGCCGCAAACATGGATGCAACAAATCTGACGCTTTAAACCCTTAATGTTGTAAAAACATTAAAGTTGCTCACAAATGTCAGACTTATCAAAAAGCTGTGCTGAGTGCCACGCTCAGAGACACCCGCATAGCTGCCGATTGAAAAATAGTCGCCACGCTCACGTTGGCGTAAGTTGTGGCGGATTGTCACTCTGTAAAATGCAGATAATCCCTATGGCTTCAGTTAAGGTGCATCCAAAAGATTCTAACAACCACGTTTCAATGCTAGTTAGCCCAAAAACTTGTGCTAAGTGTCACGAAAATGAGGTCGATGAATCTAGTCAAGAGTGGTCACGCAAGAGCTGCTATGCAAATGTATGCTAACCCTGCGATGGTAAAACTCATCGTATCACCATGAAGGTAGTGGATCATCCATGAATACAAAATGGCTCCAGACGCTACTGGTTGTACTCAGTGCCACGGAACCGTCATCAAACCAGACGCTGATCACAAACCTACAAAGAGACTTGGCCAAACTACGAGTCAGGTAATGTTTATCCTGATGGTGGCGTAGAAATTGTAAATCTTGCGCATAGCGTTCATACATTTGATATAGCTGAAGCTAGAAAACCAGCTGCTTGTGCATCTTGCCACCTTGGACCTGATCACCCAGATATTGAGATTTATAATAACTCAATGCACGGTCATATCTACAACAGCGAAGCTCATAAATGGAACTTTGATGCTGCTCCCTGACATATGGGATGTACCAGATTTTAGAGCTCCAACTTCGTGCAGCTTGTCATATGAGCGGTGTTGGTGAAACAACAACAACTCACAACGTTTCAAGAAGACTAAAAATGGAACCTATGGGGCATTAGCAGTAAGCTAAGAACAGCTGGTGATGAACAAGCTGCTGTTTTTACGAAAAACTGGCAAACTAACCATAGGAACGCCACTTGCAGGTCATCCAAATGGACCAGAAGCAGCAAGAGCTGAGATGAAACTAGTTTGTAAAAGCTTGCCTACATCTCAACTCACACAGATAACTTCTTCATTATGGGTGATAAACAAGTAGAGCTTTATAACGTTTATAGCGCTGAAAGCAACTAAGATGCTTGAAGAGTTGAAAGCTAAAAACCTACTACTAGAAGATGCTTGGTCAGATGAATCTCAAGATGTTTATCTATCATATGTGGCACCACGAAGGTCGTCGTATGAGACAAGGCGCTCTAATGGGTGGTCCTGACTACTCACACTGGCACGGTGTATTCGAAGTTAAGAACGACATTAGAAAAACTTCTGCAAGATCTACAAAAGAAAGAATGGAATCTGGCAAAGTAGAGTAATGCTTTTTAAGGTGGGAGTTTTTCCCACCTTTTTATTTTTACTCCTAAAATTTTATCTTTTTAGTTATTATCCTAAAGCAAATACCTTTTAATAATTATTTTTATAAATTTAAATTATAAAATCATACGGCTTAGCACTACAAATTGTTCTAAATAATTAATAAAATCTATAATGTAAATTTAAAAATATAAAAATATAATCTTTGTTTTCAAGGAGATATTTTTGGGGACTTTTTCGGATCATTATCGGGGCATTTATCTTTAGTGCTCTTACAAATTTATACTCATACAAACGTTTTATCAAAAAGGTATCTTTTACTCCACATCTTAAAAATTCGTATATTTTTCATATTATTAGTGTGCTTGAATTTGTATTTGTTCTTCAACTAAGATTTTCTTTTTAAATATAGAACTCTACCTGATAGCAGGAACGCTTATTGGTTTTTCTCTATTTTTATTTGGCATTAGTTTGTTTTATGATGTTGTTAGATCCATTTGCTCAAAAAGCTCATTTTAATCCCACAAGACGGTAATACAATTTTGCTTTGATGATGACATTTGTTGTTTTTATAGTTGCTTGCTTTTTGAAAAGGAATTTTTAATGCACTTACTCCGCCAAAAGATCAGACAGATTAGTATAAAAAATAAAATTTACAAAGTGATCTAAAAATAGCCATGATAACCGATGTGCACATTGGCGAGTTTTTGCAAAAAGGATTTTTGTGGCTGAGCTTGTAAAAGAGATAAAGTTTAGCTAGACCAGACCTGGTGGTGATAGTTGGCGACTTGGTTGATATGAGAGCTGAGCTTATAGGGCGATTTTTAGATCCATTAAAAAAATCTTAAAAAGCACCTATGGCACCTTTTTATGTCCCCGGTAATCACGAATACTACCACGGAGTTGATGGGATACTAGAAAAAATTCGCGCTCTTGGCATTAGGATGCTTGGCAATAAAAATGAAAAATAGCTGGTATAATGGCTGGGGTCTATGATCTAGCCGGCATAAGGTTTGTGAAAATTTTAGAGCCAAATTTAGACGAAGCGCTAGCTGGATGCGACCCAATTTGCGCTGACCATCCTACTCTCTCATCAGCCAGAAATTTATAAAAACTATGCAAAAAGATGTTGATCTAGTCCTTTGCGGGTCACACGCACGCTGGACAATTCCCTTTTAGTATCTTTGTTTTGCTGGATCAAGGTTTTTTACATGGGCTTTATAAGATTAATGATAAAATGCAAGCTTATGTTAGCAGCGGTGCAGGATTTTGGGGACCTCCGGTTAGGATATTTGCTCCCTAGTGAGATCGCTATTTTAAATTTAAGCAAGGACTAAAAATGAACAAGGACAATCTCTTTTCTCACTTGGCAAGGTAGCTAAAAATAAACTTTTTCAAGCCGCTTCAAGAGCTTATCAACTCCTTTTATGTAAAGCTATTTAAGATCGATATGAGCGAGTTTTAAGCCAGTAAGTGAGTATAAAAAGTGTAAACGAACTTTTTCACCAGGGAGCTTTTTGAAGCCAAGAGAATTTGACGCAGCAGATGAGATATTTATAAGTCCTGTTGATGGTACCTGCCTTAGTTTTGGCACCACGAAAGAGCTAGAAGCTTTTTAGTATAAAAGGCATGAGCTACGGGTTAAAGGAGCTTTTTAGGGGACAGGGCGAGCTTGATGGCGAGTTTGACTTTCGCCAACATATATCTTAGTCCAAAAGACTATCATCACTATCACGCGCCTTGTGATATCACGATAAAAAAAGCGGTCTATATCCCGGTAAGCTTTACAGTGTGGCGGTAAAAATGGCTTGGCAAGGTCGATAGCCTTTACACCAAAAACGAGCGTGTGGCGCTACTTTGTGAGATGAAAAATGGCAAAAAGCTTTGGCTAGTTTTTCGTGGGTGCGCTAAACGTTGGTAAGATGGAAATTTTGTTTTGATGATCGCATCCAAACAAATGCGATGGCAAATTTCACGCAAATTATGAATATGAAAATTTACACATCAAAAAAGGGCGAGCGTCTTGGAAATTTTCGAGCTTGGCTCAACCATCGTCATACTTAGCGAAAAAGAAGCGATCGAGTACAACCTCTTTTGAAAACAAAGAGCTAGTAATTTGCTGAAGCGATCGGTAGGATCAGAGAAATATACACTACAGCTAATTTTTAAAAACTTGGTTTGAACTTATTGATTAAAAAACACTGTGACATTTTTGTAAAAAATATATCAAATTAGAAAAACATTCTTTTGATATTGCATAATTTTTAAGCGATATTTATAAGATTATGCAAAAATATTTTTAGCTCATAAATGTTCTATGACCGTCTAGGCATCTGTCAAGTTTAATATTTTGCCTATATCTAACTGAAACTTTTGTTGTGTAACTTTACTCTACCTTTTTACTTTAAAATAAAAAGGTATAAATTCAAGTGCTCTTTTTTTGTGCTTTAAATATCTTATTGAAAGCATTTATTTAAAAAGAGCTAATTTTATATTTTGATTTTTAGGATTAAAGCTGGCGTAAGATATCATCTATCGGCCAGCTTTATTTAAGAGGTTCTTACTCCCACTCGATAGTTGCAGGTGGCTTGCTTGAGATGTCATAAACTACGCGGTTTTATGCCATTTACTTCGTTTATGATGCGGCGGCTTACGTTTTCAAGCAGATCATAAAGGAAGCCTTGAGAAAGCTTGCAGTCATGCCGTCGCTCGCGTCGACCACGCGCACACAAACAGCGTTTTCGTAGGTGCGATTATCGCCCATTACGCCAACAGAATTTACGTTTAAAAAGTACGCAAAATGCCTGCCAAGTTTTTGTTATACCAGCCACTACTTTTTTTAGCTCATCGCGCAAGATCACGTCCGCTTTGCGAAGTAGCTCTAGGCTTGGTTTATTTACCCTCGCCCATGATGCGGATAGCAAAGGCCGAGTCCGGGGAAAGGGATGGCGGAAGACTAGCTCGCGGCTTAGTCCAAGCTCAAGTCCCTAGCTTTTCTAACCTCGTCTTTAAAATCTCTCTTAAAGGCTCTATCAGCTCAAACGTCATCAATCAGGCAAGCCTCCAACGTTGTGGTGGCTCTTTATCGTCTTGCTTGAGCCAACGACTGAGCTTTCGATGATATCAGTATAAAGAGTGCCTTGAGCTAGGGATTTTCACATCGCCATGCTTTAGCCTCTTTTCTCAGTACTTATAAATGTCTCGCCTATGATCTTGCGTTTTTCTCAGGATCAACGACACCAGCCAAGCGGCTAAGAAAGATCTCACTCGCATCTATACTAACTAGCTCAACGCCAAGCTTTGTTCTAAATGTAGCCTCAACTTGCTCTTTTTCGTTTGTTCTAAGAAGTCCGTTATCGACAAAAACAAGGATCACCTGCCAGGCACAGCAGCTGCTGAAAAAGTGCCGCAGTCACAGAGCTATCCACGCCGCCGCTAACTGCACAAAGCACCTTGTGAGTGCCCACTGTTTTTCTGATCTCTTCTATCTTATTTTTAGCGAAGCTTCCCATGTTCCATGTGCTCTCGCAGCCGCAGATATATTTAGCAAAATTCTTTAAAATTTGCGTGCCATACTCGCTATGTTGTACCTCTGCGTGAAACTGGATCGCATAAATGTACGTTTATCATCACCAAAAAGCGCAATAAGGCGAATTTTTCGCTGATCGCAATCGCCTCAAAAGCCCTTTGGCAGGTCTTTTACATAGTCACTATGGCTCATCCATACGATTTGTTTTGAAGGGTGTACCTTTGAAAAAGATCGTGCTCTTTTACGACGCTAAGCTCAGCCTTGCCGTACTCTTTGTGATCAGCTGCTAAAAACCTCAGCACCATGCGTGTGAGCAAGTAGCTGCATGCCGTAGCAAACGCCAAGGATAGGGATATTTAGCTCAAAGACGCCGTTATCGCAAAAAGTAGGCATCTTTAGCATAAACGCTAGCTGGACCACCACTTAGAATGATACCTTTTTGGATCTTTCGCCTTTTATATCGCTTAGCTTTTGCGTTAAATGGCAAAATCTCAGTATAAACTCCTTCTTCTCTTAGCCTTCTAGCTATTAGCTGAGTATACTGCGAACCAAAGTCCAAAACTATAATCGTATTGTTCATTTATAACCTTTTTAAAAGTAGATGTGAAAAATTTCAAACTGCACATACCAAACAATGAGTGATACGATGTATCCTAAAACTACCATCCATGCATATTTCATATGCGCACCAAAAGGTATAAATTCCTTTTAATTTACCCATTACTCCAACGCCAGCTGCTGAGCCAAAAGCTGATCATCGAACCACCGATACCAGCTGTAAGTGTCACAAGTAACCACTGACTCATAGCCTCGCCCGCATCAGCGCCCATAGCTGGATTTGCTTTTAGCACAGCTGACATAACAGGGACGTTATCAACGACTGCTGAGAGGAAGCCAACCCGATATTTACAGGTGTTGAGCCAGATTTATCATAAAGTGACACAGCGTAATTTAAAAATCCAGCAAAGTGAAGAGCGCCAACTGCAGCTAAAATTCCAAAGAAGAAAAATAGCGTGTTGTTCTCGATCTTTGACATATAGTGAAAGACGTTCATAGGCTCTTCGTCTTTGTGAGCTTTTTGAAATAATATGTATAAAGGCTAAACAGTGAGAAGCCAAACATCATGCCCCACATCGCTGGTAAGTGAAACAACTGGTGCATCATAACTGCACAAAAGATAGTAAATGCACCTATGAAGATAACCGCTTTACCGCCCTTTTTCATAACCACTTTTGGTTCATTTGCCACATCAAAATGAGGCGCAGTATTTGGCACGATGCGTGAAAGTAAAAACGCTGTCACAAACCAGCCGATAAATGAAGCTGGGAAAAGTGCGAAAAAGTCTAAAAATGGTGACTTGCCAGCTGCCCAAACCATAAGTGTAGTGATATCGCCAAATGGACTCCACGCTCCGCCTGCATTTGCTGCTACGACGATGTTTATCGCACCTGCGACTAGGAAATTTGTATTATTTCTATCTATCGTTAAAAGAACGGTTGATAGGATAAGCGCTGTTGTTAGGGTTATCAGCCACTGGGCTAATGAAAAATGCCAAAAATACCAGTTAGCCAAAAATAGCTTTCTGTAAGTGTAGCCTTTTGAAACTAGGGTTGTATTTAAGTGCGTTAAACACATCTCTTTCAACAAGTGCTTCGATAAATGTCATCGCTCACCATCAAGAAAAAGACGATCTGAGCTATCTCTAAGATCAGGTGATTTACCTCGTGCTCTAGCGAATGCACATCCATGCCGTTTATAAGCATATAAACGCCGATTAGCAAAAAAACATAAAAAGTGCCGATAAAAGATGGCAGGTTTTGCCTTGTCGATGTGAAAAATTCTCTTCTGCTGCTATGAAAAAGTATCCAACAACAAAAATGATAAGCGATAAAATTCCCGCCCATGTAGTAGTTAAGTCAATAGCCGCAACGCTCCGTCAGCACCAAAGGCTATAGCAAAAAAACAAGCCTAGAAGTCCAAAATAACCTCATATACTCTCCTTGTAAGATAAAAATTTGCGTATTTTACTTAAATGAGCCTAAATTTGAGGTTAGTTCAAATTTATTAAGCTTGCATTACATTTTTATCTTACGCCAAATTTAAGATCAAATTTTATTGATCTTGTCAGTTTTTCTCTTTCACAGGGTGCATCGCCATAAAATGGATCGTCCTTGTAGCCGCAACCACTAGTGCAAAAAGAGCGAAAATTAAAATAAAAAGATGATAAGATTGCCTTATGAAAGACGCCAAATTTATGATAGATGCTATCCACGAAAATCCTTTGTATAAAGAAAAATTAAGCATGGCAGACGAGTGCCAAGAGCTTCTTCGCCTCATGGGTAAAGCTAAAAGCGATTTTACATAGCTTTTTGCTATGTTAGAGAAGGCATTTTAACCTTCGTTCTCACTCATCCCTCAGGGCTTTTGGAGCTTAGACGTGATAGTAGTATAAATGATATAAAATGGTTATTAAAAACCTTTTGTACAGTTTAATAAAAAAATAGCATTTTTGCAAGCGTCATCGAGCCAAAACCTCTTAGCGAGATCAACTATATAAAAACAAAAAGAAGAAAATATAAGATTTATCGTGAGCAAATATCTAAGTACTTTTTCACGCCTCAAACTACGCAAAGGGTCAAATTTCATCATCCAGCCAGCAAAGGGCGAGTTTAAAAGTTAGCCACAAATGAGCAAATTATAAGAAATTTGAAGAGCTAAGAGAAAATTTTCGCTAAAGAAAAATGAGCAGGCAAGATGCTAATAGACGAGATAAGAACGCTTCCAAACGAGCCTGGCGTATATCAATATTTTGACGCTCAAAACAGACTTTTATATGTCGGCAAAGGCCAGTAATTTACAAAAAACAGGGTCAAAAGCTACTTTAAATTACCCCAAGCCTAGCTCCAGCTGAAAAAGCTAAGCCCAAGAATTTCAAAAATGATAAGCGAGGCCGTGCATCTTGAATACATCGTCACGCCAAGCGAGGCAGACGCGCTCATACTTGAAAAATCGTTTATCAAACAGCTTAAGCCAAAAATACAACATCTTGCTTCGTGACGACAAGACCTACCCTTATATCTTTATAAATTTAAACGATGAATTTCAAGATTTGAGATCACTAGAAAAGGTTGTAAAAAGGCTCAAATATACGCTATTTTTGGGCCATATTTTAGCGGAGCAGGAGAGCTACTTGAAGCGCTTTATCTAAATTTCAACCTAGTTCAGAAAAAGTCATGTATCAAAGGCAAAAAGCCTGCCTTTTTACCAACTAAAACGCTGCTACGCCCCGTGCGAGGGTAAAATTTCAAAAGAAGACTACGCCAAAATAGTCGCTGACGCCACAGCTGCTTTGCAAAATCCAAATTTGCTCATCGCTCGCCTTGAAGAGCTCATGCTAAACTACGCTAAGGCTGAAGACTACGAGCAAGCAGCCGCGACTAGAGATAAGATGCAAACACTTAAAAATATGCAAACAAAGGTTGAAGTTGATCTCGCCAAGCTTGAGGGACTTTGAGGCCTACTCGGTCGCTTGCGTGCACGATATGATCTGCGCAGTGAGATTTAGCGTGCAAAGTGGCAAGATAACGAGGCGTAAAAACCGATATCACGCAGGGCTAAAAACGCTCAAAAAGACGAGATAAACGAAGCTTATAAGCAGGCTATTTTAAAAAGCTTTATCGCTGGTCAGCCAATAATCAGCACCAAGTTACGTCAATGAAAAATTTATGAAGATAGCGAACTGGTTGAGAAATTTACTAAACCAGAGATTTGGGCGTCAAATTGAGTATCACTTGCCCAAAAATAGGCGACAAGCGTAAATTGCGAGATCGCTACAAAAACGCTGAAGTTAGCATCGAAAAATACCTAAAAAAACACGATAACGAGCTACTAAACGAGATAAAAGAGTATTTTTAATCTAGCTCACACGCCTTACGTGGTCGAAGCCTACGACAACTCGCACCTTTTGGCGAGGCGAGTGTCGAGGGCGATGGTGCGCTATGAGCATGGCGAGTGGGCGAAAGCAAAACTACCGCCACATGCATCTAAAGTCCAAAAACGACTACGATCAGATGAGAGAGAGCCTAACAGCTAGAGCACTTAGGTTTGACAAGCTTAGTCCGCCTGATCTTTGGGTTATTGACGGGGGCGAAGCGCTTTTAAAGTAGCTTGCGAGATACTAGCAAGCAGTGGTGCAAACGTCGATGTGATCTCTATCTCAAAAAGAAAAAAATAGACGCCAAAGCTCACCGCGCAAAAGGCGAGGCGAAAGATAAAATGATACAAAAATGGCAGCTTTAGCCTAAGCACGAGCGATAAAAAGCTGCAGTTTTTCCAAAAATGCGCGATGAGAGCCATAGATTTGTAATCAGTTTTCACAGAAAAAAACAAGGCAGAAAAAAACGATATGCAAAGATCGGTGCTAAGACAAGCTGGCATTTCTGAGGGCAGTATCGCGAAATTAATCAGCTTTTACGGAAGTTTTGATAAAAATCAGCGAAAGCAAATTGAGACGAAGTGGCAAAAAAATAACAAACAAAAGCGTAGCAGCAAAGCTTTTAACGCTCAAAGAAGGAAATGTGAAGTGATAATATACGACAAAAAACGGTCAAATTTTAGCGATGGGAGATATCTCTCTTGGTCTGCTTGAATTTAAAGATATAAAGGGAGTTTTTAAGCGAGCATAAAGACATTGACGAGCTAGTTTTAGACTACAAAGAGTCTGAGGTTTTTATAGACTATCTAGCTAAAAGACCAAATTTGAGAGTAAATTAAAGACCAAAAACAGCAAATTACAAATGCGACGCTTAAATTTACCAAAGATCAGCTCAGTAAAAATGAAGAGTATTTTGAGCTTTTAATCCTCGATCAAACAGAAAGTTTACAGCCAAAACCAGCAAGCTGCGATGAAAGCAAAGACCAAACTTCGCTTGCCAGATTAAAGGTAGATGAAAAAGAGCTTTTGGATAAAGAAGAAGGGTCTTAAACGAGAGCTGGTTTATGAGACAGCCAGCTTTTTAAATTGGCAAAAAGCGAGTTTGCGACCTATCTTGGTATATTTTTAAGCAAGGCCAAAGACAAGATGATCTTTATCCAAAGTGCGGTGCAAGCGCGAGATACTACATTCAGAAGAGAGCATAAAAGATCTTAAAAGAGCCAGCGCTACATTAAAGATCACTCCGCTTGTGGCAAATCTCGATGCACTACTTACCAGACCAAACAAGATTAAAAAGATCGCTCAGATAAACGAAAGACTAAGCGAAATAAGCACACTTTGCAGTACAATTACTCAAAAAAGGCTTGGCAATGAGGGTTAGTAAATTTTGGTTCTTTTGCCAATATTTTTGGCTGCTATCACTTGCTTTTATAATGGCGCACTCTACTTTGATAAATTTAGGGATCTCTTATGGCATAAATAGTGAGGTAAAAAGAGAAAGTTTGATAAGAAAAAAACCTTAGATGCGATCGTTTCAGAAAGAATTGCTTACGAAAGATATGAAAAACTAGGTCGCCACAAGACGAGACGGCTTTAAGAGAGGCAAATGCTGCTAGAATTTGTTTGTAAAAAGTTTATCAAAATACTCTTTCTAACACACCAGATGATAAAAGGATAAGAGATAGGCTAAATGAAGTTTTAAAAACGCAAATGCAAGTTGGGAGGCTCTAATCTCTCGTTTCTTAGCTTTGTTGAGTTAGCAAATTTCTGTCGTAGAAAGTGGGCAAATTTTATTTAGAGATGTTGCTTTAGATATTAATATGAAGCGTTATATACTCTCTTTAATCAGAGCCTATGAGCTACTTCAAAAACGTAAATACCACAAAAGAGCATATCTTGGCTGTGCTTATGGGTAAAAGAAAAATTACTGAAAGTTCGTTAAAAACAATCTCTAGATAGCCTTAAATACAACGATATAAATGCAAATTTACTCCCAAATGGCGATATAAAAGACAACATAATAAGAGATATAGATAGGCTTGAAAATATAGGGTCTCTCAGAGCTATGACGAGATCCGCTTTAAGCTAAAGCTAAAAAATGAGCTAACACGTGATGAGTACTGCAGATATATACCTTTGAAAGCAATAGAGCCAAGCTCTTTAGCAAGATAGCAAATGTCTTAAGTGACGAGCTAAAGAGACTAAATGATAACTTTAGAGTAAAGGTGCTTAGTCTAATATTTTTGATGTTTTTCTATCGCTTTGGCTCTTTTACGCTGGCTATAAAAACATACATCTGGCTAAAAGCTCTAGAAAAATTTAAACCAAAAAAATGAAGCTTGTAAGAAATGAGGTTTTAAAAAGGCGATAGAAATCCACAAAATTTAATAGAAAGTTTCATCACGCTATATAAAGAGCTACTTCAAAAAGTATGAGCAAGAAAGAAGCTTTACAGCGATAAAAGATAGGCTGCTAGTTAGGCTAAATAAGAAATTTTACCTCATCAAAAAGAGCAGATCTTTAGCTCAGTTGCTACACTAAAAAGATGAAAATGTCCTTAAAAATGAGCTTGTTTTTGAAAAATTTAGATAGCCAGATAATCGCGATAAATTACAGCAATATAAAAAGGCTTGCTTGATAGCAGAAAATGGCGAAGTTGGACTAAATTTAAAAGCCATTTAACCCACAAATTTTCGTTTTCAAATATCCTTGAAGCGCAGATACCTTTTACGCAAGAGAAAAAGCTAAATTTCTTAACCTATCTTGATGCAAACATTAGCGACGAGCTGAGGGCGATAGCGAGAAGATAAGCGTCGTCTTTGGCTCTATCATGCAAGCTGTCGTGACAAAATGCGATAAATTTGCCAACTGATAGTAGAGATAAAAATGTCAGCGACGCCCTTAGTCAAAAGCGGCCTTTACTCATCGAAACAAAGATAAGGACAAATCAAATTTTCATAAATGAAGAGCAGATAAAAGGCTTTAAGCGCAGAAGATGAAAATGAGATAAACGACGAAGAGAGCGAGTTTTATCTAAGACTTGCCAGCTTTTATCTAAAAGCTTTTTAACTCAAGCCTTGACATAAGCACACTTGGCGGAGCTGGTAATGAGTTTCAGTTTATCCTCAGTCTAAAAAAGGTGCAAAACACTGCAAAATTTCAGCCTAAATCACGAGCTAAGGATCGCGTATCTGCCTGATATAAATGCAAAAATATAATGAATTTTTCGCAGCCACTTTAGAAGATATGGGAGCTTAGGGTTTCAAAAATATCATCTCAAACAACCAAGCACTAGCGAAAAACTACGACATCGTCTTTGCAAGGCAAAGTGCTAGTAAAAATATAAATATAAAAAAATGTGGTCTTGCTAAAGATCCGCTCACGCCACTTAGCGTTGCGAGGCTTGTCTATATGGAGAAAAATAGGGGCGAGAGCTTGGCTGAGAGAAGGTGCTCTTTTTGCTATGCGATAAAAATCCGCTTAGCCTTGAGATGTTTTTCGCGTGCTTTTAGCTTTAGACTGCGAAGTCATAGGCGTTAGCAGCCACAAAGAGCTTAAACAAGCACTTCTTTTTAAATAGGTTTAACGCAGTCTTTATCGATGCTTCATTTTTGAAAAATGGCGTGGTAAATTTCGTAAAAGAGATAAGATCGCTTCAAGAAGAAGCTAAATTTAGTCGCTGTGGTCTCAAACACCTCAAATATCCCTGAAAGAGGCTGCTGCCTGCCTTTTGATGAGAAGATCAGAAAGCCTTTTTAGCAAAGATGAGCTAAATCAAATTACCTAAATTATAAAAAACTATAAGCCAAGCAAAGAAAATAGATACTTTAGTAAAAATGAAAAATATAGTGATTTACAAGAGCACGAAGCTTGAAAATAAGATATTTGCTGGCGCTCTTGGCGAGTTTCAAAACACGCTTGAGGGTGGCAAATAGCTAGCGAGTTTTTGATAAAGATAAAAGACAAAAACCTTGCTCGCTGGCGCTTGTGGATGAAACAGCGGAGGGCTTTTGATATAAAAAGAGCTTTTAGCTACGATATCTGAGCTTAGAGCTGGGCTAAAAGCTAGATGCTAGAGTGCTTCTTTTTTTAGCAACAACTTAGAGCTTAAAACCAAAAAGAGTATATAAAATTCTATCTCCAAGTGTGAGCAAGATAGAGCTTACAAACTTCGTAAAATCAGAGCTTGGCAGGAGATAATTCGACCAAAATGAACTAAAGAATAACTTTAAGTTTATGAAAATTTGGGTTTGAGTTTTGAAGTAAAGAGTGAAGTGGTAGACTCAAAAAGAGTCTAAATTTATTTTTAAAATATCTTTGTGGATCAGCTACGCCTTCGCTCCAGCCAAGTTTTGCGCCAGCAAATGAGGTGAAAGTGTAGGTGCATAACCTCTTGACCGCCGTTTTTCGCCACAGTTTGTTATGAGGCGGTATCCGCTCTTATCAACGCCCATTAAGCTCGCCACTTCTTGGATAAATTGAGTCATCTCGCCCATCAAAACTGGATCCATCTCTTGGAAGTTTTGTAGTGTTTTTAGGGGATGATGAGGGATGTGGATCGGTGCTTTTGGGTTGATGTCGTTAAAAAGCTAGAAAATTCTCGCTTTCAAGCACTTTGTTACAAGGAATTTCACCTGCAACGATCTTTTTCAAATATGGTCATTTTAGCTCCTTTGAAAGTTTGAGAAATTATATCAAAGTGTGCTTAAAATCCCTCGCGCTTTTTATCTTGATTTTTAACTCTTTTTCTATAAAAATCGATGCAAAAGATTCATAAAGGTAAAATTGCAAGATTTCATTAATAAAATCAAAAAGTGAAATTTCAACTCTTGATGATCTTGAGAAGGTCAGGGTAGAAAGTACTGGCAAAAGAGCATCTTGGCGCAAGGCTTTGCAAAGCTAAAAGAGCTTGGCGAAGATGAAAAAGGGATTTGCAGCAAAATTTAAACAAGCAAAGAGACAGAGCTAAGCGCGCTTATAGAAGCTAAAAGGCTGAGCTTAGCGAGCAAGAGATGAGATAACAAGATGAAAAAGAGGCCGCTGATATCACGCTCTTTAACGAGCCTGTTGCTAGCAGGGCGCTGCACAGTGATGGCCACGATGGATAAGATAATTGAGTATTTTTAGCTCTATTTCTCGCTCGAGACTGGGCCGCTTATAGAAGATGATTTTCCACAACTTTGAGGCGCTAAATTTGCCAAAAATACCACCCAGCAAAGGGATATGCAAGATACAGTTTTTACCTAGATGATTTTTAGACTTTTAAGGACGCATACGAGCCCAGTTCAGGTGCGAACTATGTTAAATCAAAAAGCCACCTATTCGCATGATAGCGCCGGGCACGGTCTTTAGACGTGATATGGACTTAACGCATACACCGATGTTTCACGGGTTGAGGGCCTTGTGGTGGAGGATGCTGAGAAAGTTAGCTTTGCAAATTTAAAATCAATGTTAGAGGGGCTTTTTAAAAGCACATGTTTGGCGACGTTGAAGTGCGTTTTCGCCCTAGCTTCTTTCCATTTACGGAGCCTAGCGCAGAGGTTGATATTAGTTGTATATTTCTGCCACGGCAAGGGGTTGCAGGGTGTGCAAGCAGACTACTTGGCGAGGTGCTTGGATGTGGCGTCGTTGATCCAAATGTATTTAAGGCGGTTGGCTATAAAAAATGTAAGCGGATATGCGCTTTGGCCTTGGCGTTGAGAGATTTGCGATGTTGCTTCATAGGTGCCTGATCTAAGGTCACTTTTTGAGGAGATTTAAGATTGTTGGAGCAGTTTAAATGATAATTTCAAAGCATTGGTTAAACGAGTGGGTCGATCTTAGCGAGGTTAGCGGCGGACACTTTCAAAGACATTAAAATTCAATCGGTTTAGAAGTTGATAGCTATAAAGAGATAAGTACCAAAAGAGCATCGTAGTTGGTTACGTAAAAAGTAGAGAAAAAGCACCCAGATGCCGATAAACTAAGCGTTTGTCAGGTTGATGTTGGCAGCGAAACGCTTCGAGATCGTGTGTGGGGCTAAAAACGTCGAGGACTGGTCAGTTTGTGCCAGTCGCACTCATTGGCACTACGATGCCAAATGGTCTTGAGATCAAAAAGCAAAGCTAAGAGGCATCGAGTCATGCGGTATGATCTGCTCATCAGCTGAGCTAGGGACTACCTAAGACAAATGACGGCATCTTGCCACTTGATGAGAGTATCAGCAAGCTAAAAACTTAGCACAAGCCTTGGCGGGATTTGAAGTGTTTAAAAGATGTGATCATTGAGGTTGATGTCACAGCAAATAGGGGCGACTGCCAAAATTTACACGGCATCGCAAGAAAAGTACACTGCACTTGATCTGAAATATGAAAGATAGCCACGAAAAATGAAGATAGCGAAACATTTACTAGGCATCAGCAGGGATCGCATCTGTGCGAACCGAAGATAAGGTAAATGGCTCGTTTTTGTATAAAGCATTTGAGCTAAAAATGCATTAAGTGAAAAGTTATTAACTAGCTTGAGGTTAGCTCTAATTGATTGCCAAAGACAAATTGGTAGAAAAGACTGTGAATACGCGACATTTTGCGCGGGCGTCTTGTTTAGAGCTTATGATCACGCTAAGCTTGTGGGCGAGGGCGAAAAAGCAGTTTTTGACATCAAAAAATGGCGAAAATGGCGAGTGCGTGGTCTTTGCGAGGATAAGATAGGCATTGCTGGGGATTTACCAGCGATGAGGCTAGGGGTTGATGAGGGCTCAAAAGGTGATCTTGGTAGAGGCCAGCTATGTAAAACCAGATGTTGTCTCAAAAGGCCATTTTTGAAAATAAGAGTACCAAAGGCGATCAAGTTTATCGCTCAAGCCGTGGTAGCGAGCCGAGTAGCTTACAGGGGCGGACTATCTTTTAAAAAGGCTTGCAGGCTTTAAAGATAGCCTAAGTCTTTTTAGCTGGGCTCACAGCAGTCGCTTCATAAACACCGAGGCCTATCACGCTTAGCATCTCAGCTTGGCGAGCTTAAAAATATGATCGGTCAAGAGGTTGCTAGAAACGACGTCGTTAAAATTTTAAAGAAACTTGGCTTTGAGATCGAGTGTAAATGTCGAGCAAGAGAGCTTTTAACGTAAAAGTGCCGCTATTTCGCCACGACATCGTAAATTCTCATGATATCTGCGAGGAGATCGTAAGGATAATAGGCATCGACAATATCGCCTCAACGCCGCTTCATTTCTCTGAGAAAAATAGGCTAAATAAGACATATTTTGACTATAAAAATGCTTTAAAGTTGAAAGGTACCAGTGCGGCAGATAATGGCTTTTTGAAAGCGTGCACTACGTGTTGACAGCCTCGATGAGCTAAGTGAGCTAAATTTACAAGCCTTGCAAGATCAAGATACTAAATCCTATAAACAACGAGCTAAAACACGCCCAGACCAGCGCACTGTAAATCACCTTCTAAGCTCGAGCAGAAAAAACATCAAAAACTCAAAACGCTCAGTTAGGCTTTTTGAGCTTGGCGAAAGTCTTTGACGAAAAATGCAAAACCAAAGGCTTAAATTTGGGCTTTGTCGTATCAGGCCTCTTAAAAGAGCCAACACTGATAAACGGTGCAAAAGGGCGAAGAGGCAAATTTCTACGCATTTGCAGCGATGGTGCCAAAATGTCGTCAAGCAGATTGAGCTAAAACCTTGCCGCAAAAGATATCGTATCTTAGCCCATACGAGCAAGCACATATCTATCAAAAATGGCGAAAAGATCGGCTATATCGGCAGAGTCGATGCAAGAGTAGAGGCAAAAAGAGATCTGCCTAAAACTTATGTTTGCGAGATTGATTTTGCAAAAGCGAAAGTGAGCCGATCCTAGCGGTGCCTTACTCAAAATTCAAAAGCACTACAAGAGATCTTAGTCTCATCGTGCCTGAAAAATTTCGAGGCTGGACAGGTTTATGAGTGCATAAAGGGCTAAATTAAAAAGAGCTAAAAGTTCTTGCCGGTTGATATCTATAAAGATGCGAAACTAAACGGCGCGATTAGCCTAAGCCTTAAGTTTACATTCAAGATATGGAAAAACACGCGAAGATGACGATATAAACGCACTTATGGATAGAGTACCCAAGCGAGCTAAAAAGAGAAACTAAATATCGGAATAAGATGAGGTATCCATTAGAAAAAGTCTAAAGGTTAACTATCGACGACATCGCAGCCGACAAGTCTATCTCGCATAGATGCGCGATCTTTTCGCTTTTAAGCGACAAGCCATCTCGCGTTAGAAACTACCTAAGAGCAGGCGATACGCTAAATACCTTAAAAATAGTCGAGGCTCCTTGGCGCAAAGATCGAAGATAACGGCGCTGAGATAACGATCACTCCGCCACAAAAGATAAAAAGAGCCAAATGAAATTTGTAGGTGTGGCAACTCAGGGCACGGCGATGAGGGCTTTTTATGGGGACTACTAGCCGCGCAGGAGGGCTTTTGTATTAAGTGGCGATAAATACTTAAATTCTCGTCCGATGGCAAGGATAGCAAAAGCCTCTAAAGTGATATGGGCGCAAAAGATAGATGGCGCAAACAACGCAAAACAACGCTCCTCTTTGCATAAGAGGACTAAATTGAAAGATTTAGTTTTGATAGCAAGATCGCTTCAGCTCAGGGTAAAAAGCGCGCTTTTGCTAGCGGCTCTTTACTCAAATGGCTGCAATGTAGTGAGCCAGAGCTAAGCAGGGATCACACTGAGCGCATGCTTGCAGGCATGGGAGCTGACATAAAGCGTGACGAGCTAGAGATCACTCTAGAGCCGATGAAAGGCCCGCTTGCGCCACCTGAGCATAGACGTGCCAAATGACCCAAGCTCGGCATTTTTCTTCGCAGTCGCAGCTCTAATCATCCCAAAATCGCATATCATTTTAAAAATATCTTGCTAAATAAAACTCGCATCGAAGCTTACAGGGTTTTAGAAAAAAATGGGCGCTGAGATAGACTCACAAAACCTCAAGCAAATATGAGAGATATCGGCGATATTGAGGTTAGATACTCACTAAATTTAAAAAGGTGCAGAGGTTGGCGAAAAATATCTCGTGGCTCATCGACGAAGCCCAGCTTTAGCCATCGCATTTGCCTGCGCTAAGGGCCAAAAGTAGTAACAAACGCAAGAGCTTCGCGTAAAAGAGAGCGATAGGATAGCTGTCACGATAAATGCGCTAAAAGCAGTGTGGTATCGATGCTGGCGAGCTTGAAGATGGCTTTATCATAAATGGCTCTGAGGGCTAGAGTGCCACGATAGATAGCCACGGAGATCACAGGATCGCCATGAGCTTTGCCATGCTTGGACTAAAGATGTGGCATGCAGATAGAAAAGAGCGATTATCGCCACTTCGTTTCAAATTTTGCTGAAAATTTTAAAAGAAAATGGGAGCTAGGTTGAAGATCGAGCTTGCTAGTAGTTATAGCTTTTGCTTCGGCGTAAAAGAGCGATAAAGATAGCTGAAAACGCTGGAGATGCTGCAACTATCGGTCCCGCTCATACCATAATAACGAAGAGATAAACAGGCTATGAAAAAACTACAATGTAAAAGACGCTTGAGGGCATAGACGAGCTAAAAAGATGAGAAAAAGGCGATCATCCGCACTCATGGCATCACTAAAAAGCGACCTTGCAGAGCTAAAAAGAAACTGATATAAAAGTGATCGATGCAACTTGCCCATTTGTGACAAAGCCACAACAAATTGTGATGAGCGAGAGGGCTATGATGTGGTGATCTTTGGCGATATGCACCACCCAGAGGTAAAGGCGTGAAGTCGTATGCCAAGGGCAATGTCTATGTCGTGCTTGAAAGAGAGCGAGCTAGAGGGACGTTAAGTACAAAGCAAAGGTCGCGCTCGTTAGCCAAAACTACTAGAAAAAGTTGAAAGGTATGCAAATCGCAAACTATCTAATGCTTCATGTAAAAGAGCTACGCGTTTTTAACACGATCTGCAACGCGACATTTGAAAACCAGAGGCTGCTAAAGTGTAGCAAAAAGAGCTGACGTGATGATAATAATCGGCGGTAAAAACAGACTCGAAACACAAAAGCAACTCTACCTAATATCTAAAAATTTCTGCGAAGACAGCTATTTAATTGAAAGCGAAGAAGGCGTTTGAGGATCATGGTTTTAATGGCAAAAATTTTGTGGCATAAGTGCGGGCGCTAGCACACCTGACTGGATCATACAAAAAGTCGTTGACAGAATCAAAAAGTATAAATTATCCTAGCTAAAGCCACAATTAACTATAATAAGCCAATTTGCACTCTACTGGCATAATAAATTAAAGGATCAAGATGGCTGTGAACAAAAGTGTTCAATTAGGAAAAGCAAAAAGACGAAGATATCGAAGATATCGATTTTGCTGCGATGTTAGAGAGTCTTTTAAAAAGACTGAAGAAGATAGTGACGCAAAGATCGTCAGTATCAATGGCGATGAGGTTTTTAATCGACGTTGGCAAAGAGAGTCAGAAGGCATTTTAAATGTTTCTGAGATCACTGACGCAAACGGCAACCTGACGCATAAAGTTGGCGATACGATCAAAGTTGTAATAACTGGATCAAGAAATGGAAGACCTATGAGTGTCGCACAAAAAGCACTTTAGAAAAGAGAAAGTTAAAGCTTTCATCGAAGCTACGATCCTGAAAATTCTGGCGAAATCGACGTAAAAAGTAGTTGGAAAAATAAAGGTGGTTTTATCACTCAAGACGCAAATGGCGTAGAAATTTTTCTTACCAAGAACGCACAGCGGTTAAAAACGCTGAGGGCGTAGGTTGGAAAAATCATACAAAGTAAGAGTTATAAAAAGTTGATAAAGAAGAGAATAGTATTGTTGTCTCAAGAAAGAAAAAGTTTTTCAGATGACGACCGCAAAAACGCAAAAAGCTCTATCAAACATAGTAGAAAACGATAGCGTTATAGAGGGGCACAGTTAAAGAAAAATCACAACTTATGGGTATGTTTTGTTGATGTTGGCGGTGTAGACGGACTTGTGCATATACAGCGGATAGCTACAAGGTCCAGTAAACCCTAGCTCTTTATATAAAGAAGGCGATAAAGTTTTAGTTAAAGTTATTAGCTATGACAACGAAAAACGCCACCTATCTCTATCTATCAAGGCAGCTACTCCAGATCCTTGGGAAGAGATCATAAAGCGACAGCGGCCTAGAAGTTGGCGACACTATAAAAAGTAACAGTTAGCAAACATCAGGCCTTATGGCGCATTTGTCGATCTTGGAAATGATATTGAAGGATTTTTACATATATCTGAAATTTCATGGGACAAAAATATCAAAAATCCAAAAGATCACATCAGTGAAGGTCAAGAGATCGATGTTGAGGTTATCGAAATAGACGCAAAGGACACCGCTTAGAGTGAGCCTTAAAATTTGCTTCCAAAAGCCATTTGATGGATTAAAAGCTAAATTTAAGAGAGGGCGACGTAGTAAAAAGGCGTTGTGACAACTATCACAAATTCTGGTGCATTTGTTAGGTAGGCTGCGTTGAGGAACTTTGACACAGCTGAAAGATGCATCTTGGGATAGAAATGAAAGTACAAAGATATGTTTAGCTGGCGACGGCTAAGTAAAAGGTGTCAAAATGTGATGCTGAGCAAAAATTTCTCTAAATAAAAGATCTAAAACAAAGCCCAGTTCAGACGTACTAATAAACGAGTGTAGGCGACATCGTAAAGCGAACGATCCGTGACATTAAAGACTCAGCGTATTTGTTGAGCTTGGTGATAATGTAGATGCGCTAATCCGCAAGAAGAGATCAGGTAGCGTAGATGCAAGCACGCTAAAGATCGGTGATGAGATCGAAGCTGCTATTGCATTTTATCGATGAGAAGAAAATAACTCGCCTAAGCATACGCCGTTGTAGCACACAAAAAGAGCGTGAAGTGTTAAAGTGAGATCAACGACAACGACGACAAAGTAACACTTGGCGACATCATAAAGAACAATTACGCTAGTATAAATGGGCAGACGCACGCTTTTATTGAGTAGTTGTTCTGCTCTTTGTGATGTTAGGTTTGGTTGAGTTTGTCTGTCATCGCAAGTGTATTCAATGAGATCGAAAAACAATATAACAAACGAGCAAAATATAACCAAAACACAGCTAGTGAGTGAAAAACTGGATCAACGAGCTGGCAACTATTAAGAAAAAGATTACGTATTGCCCGTAAATGAAAGATTTTTATAGAATACAACCGACCTAAGATAGAAAAGCCAAAGATCACAGCATATGAACTTTATGATGAGTACGACATCTACTCTATGTTCTGCTGATGCAGACTTAAGAAATAGCGAGGTTGATTTACTGCAAGTAAAGGACGGCGCCAAAGAGCCAGATCTTTTTAATACCCAAGACTCAAGGCTTTTGCAAAAATATCATTTTGCAGCTAAGAGTTTACGACATCCACTCAGAGTGAGAGAGAGAAATTATGAAAACTATCATTGTTTGCGATGCGATACACCCAGTAGGTTTTGAACTTTTTAAAAAGAACAAGATATAAAATGTAATAGGGCAGTTAATACCACCCAAAAGACGAGCTTTTAAAGGTATTCTAGCGAGGCCGATGTGGCGATCACCAGAAGCTCGACTGAGGTAAATGGGGCATTTTAGAAGCTGGTAAGAAGCAAAGCTATCGTTAGAGCCGGTGTTGGCGTGGATAACGTTGATATTGATGGCTGTTCGAAGCAGGCATCATCGCTATGAACGTCCCAACTGCAAATACTATCGCAGCAGTTGAGCTAACTATGCGCACATGTAGCAGCTGCAAGATCACTTGAATACGCCTGCACAACGACCTAAAGCTAGAAAGAATGGAAACGTGAGAAGTGGTATGGAGTTGAGCTGTTTAAGAAAAAGCTGGGCGTGATCGGTTTTGGCAACATCGGCTCAAGAGCAGCAGCTCGCGCAAAAAGCTTTTGGCATGGATATCATCGCATACGATCCATACATCGATCCATCTAAGGTCATCGATATGGGCGGCACTTATACTGCAGTACATGATGACATCTTGGCATGCGACTTCATCACGATCCACACTCCAAAGACCAAAGAGACAACCGATATGATCGGCGCTAAAGAGATAGCAAAAGATGAAAGATGGCGTAAGGCTTATAAACTGCGCTAGAGGTGGTCTTATATAACGAAGAGGCACTTTATGAGGGGCTGAAAAGCGCAAGATAGCATTTGCTAGGTATCGACGTCTTGCTAAAAGAGCCAGCGACAAGCCATCCGCTTCTTGATCTAAATAATGTAAGCGTCACACCGCATCTTGGGGCAAACACCCTTTGAGTCGCAGCGCAACATCGCAGTAAGAGGCGGTCGAGCAGGCTATCTTGGCAGCACGAGGTATAAGTCTATCCAAACGCTCTAACGCTACCTATCAAAACAGAAGATCTACCGCCGTTTGTTGAGCCTTATATCGATCTTACAAGCAAGATGGCATTTCTTGCAGCTCAGATAAAACAAAAGCGCGATCAAAGGCTATTTTCGCATAGAGACTCACGGGCAAAATTGGCGAATATGCAATTCAAATGCTAACTTTTGCGATCGTGGGGCGCATTAAAGAGAGTCTTGGCGATGCGATAAACTACGTAAAATGCTAAGGTACATGCGATGAAAAAGGCATAACTACCGAAACTAGCACAGGTGGAGATAGTATCTTTACAAGATCACAGCAGTTCGTCTTCACGACCGAAAACGGCACCGTAAGCGTTGGCGGCACGGTCTTTGGGGAAAATCAACAACGCATCAGCAACCGTAAATGGCTTTTAAGACTGACTTCAAGCTCAAAAAGGTAGATGATCATCTTTAAAAACCACGACGTACCGAGCGTTATCGCTCAGATCAGTAAGTACTAGCTGATGAGAAGATAAACATCGCAGACTTCCGCCTTGGTAGAGATGAGCACGGCATAGCGCTTGCGGTCATCTTGGTTGATGAACATATAAAAACAGAAACGCTAAGAGAGATTAAACGCACTTGAAGCTTGTGTTTGGGCTCAATACGCAGTTATATAACAAATTACGAAAAGGATAAAAATGGCTTCATATTCAATGGGCGATCTAAAAGGGACTAAAGATCGAGATCGATGGCGTTCCTTATAAAATCGTAGAATATCAACACGTTAAGACCCGAGCAAGGGCGCAGCTTTTGTTCGTCGCAAAGATCAAATCTTTTGTCGACGGAAAGGTTCTTGAAAAGACTTTTCACGCAGGCGACAAAGTGCGAGCAGCCGCATCTTGAAGAAAAGAGATGCAGTACCTCTATGATGATGGTGAGTTTTTGCCAGTTTAGTGGACGACTACTTACGAGCAAGTTGCGATCAGCGACGAGGACGTGGGCGATGTTATCGGATGATCGATGGCATGATGGTTGAGATACATTTCACAACGGCACGTTATCGGCGTTGAAGTGCCACAAGTAGTCGACTCAAGATGAGTTGAAACTCCACCAAATTTCAAGGGCGATACACAAGGTGGCAGCCAGCTACTCTTGAGAGTGGCGCGGTAGTTCAGATACCATTTCACGTACTAGAAGGCGAGTCATCCGCGTTGATACCGCTTCGTGGCGAGTACATCGAGCGCGCAAATAAACAACCATACATCTGGCACGTTAAATTTATGAAAGAAAATTTGACGAGCTTATCGCTCTACTAAAGCCGCTATTTAAGGATAATGGCTTTTAGCAAGAGCGCTTTCAAATTCTACAAAAATACTCCAATTTTATCTACGTTATAAATGCCAAAAAGTAGTGGCAATAGCTCAGATCGCACAAGATTTTATATAAATTGCGGCATTTACGCCCTTTTTATAGGGGCTACTCTTGGCAAAGAAGCGCTTAGCAAGTCAAAAAGAGTATGAGTGCCATTACAGAGCCAGAATACATGAAATCACTCGCACGGCTGCTGCATTACCACGAGCTAGAGTCAGATAGTGACGTGGCTAAAATTTATGAAAATGTGGCAAACAACATTGGCTTTTGTTTTAACCTGAGCAAAATAGCTCTGAAGCAAATTTAATAGAGCTAATGCTCGAACAGGCGGCCTTGCAGCGATAAATCAGCTCTCACGAATATCTTTTGATAAAAAGATAAAAAGTGAAATTTTGATCTCTCATGCCAAGATGCTTTTCATGCAAAGCATGGCAGCGAAGCAAGATGGGTACTTCAAAACCAGATAAATGAGCTAGCTTAAAAATATAAAAAAAGATGAGATAAAATTTGAAATGATAAATCGCATTTGGTTGTAAAAACAGCAAATACGATCAGATAAATATGTAAGTTTTGCGTCTATTTTTAAAATTTTATTTATTTAAACCATACTGTACAAAGTAGGACTTATAATTTCTAAAGCTATATTTTTAAAAATATAATTTGTTGTGGGTTACGATGCACCAGCATTAAAAGCATGCACTCTAGCATGCGATGCGAGAGGTTTTTACCTGGCTTCGCTCTCGTAACTGCAAAGCAGACGAGGGATCTAAAAAGCGGGAGATAAAAGGGACGGCGTCTCACAGTTGTGCCGCCAAAAATTTAAGTCCCCATTGTCTCCCTTTTGATACAAAACGTAAATTTATATATAAGTCTACTTTGTAAATCTTGAAATTTCATTCACCCACAAGAATTGACTACTAAAATGACTTCGCTCACCGCTAAAGCTCACTTAGAGCCTAATTACTCGTTCTATAAATTCTAAAATTGTTAGATGCTCATACTTGGATTGTTAAATCTGTGTATTGTAGAGCTGACTATTACATTTATATCCAAAAATGTCAGCTCTAATTTGAATTCTGCTCGGAGTGTAATTTAGGCTTTGCTACCCAACTATCTTTTTAACAGCTAGCGAGGCTAGATTTAGCCCAAAGCAGGCAGTCACACCCATGAAGCTTCCAGGTGGTTTGCAAAGTGGCTCTTCAGTTGAAAAGACCACGTCACTACCGCTAAAAACCCTGATTTTTGAGCTCATATCTATATTTTCTAGCTAGTGGATCGACCGAGGTTTTCCAAAACGCTAGCCACCTTTATCTTTTGTAGGATCAGACCCTTTTTGCACCACCCATCGAGGCTAGTAATTTTGCTAGGATCTACTGCGTTTGCAAGGGCGATCTTGGCGGCGATATCATCGATCGCATCAATCACCACGTCAAATTTAGCTAAAGTCAAAACTAGCGACAAACTCAGGGGCGTGATCAGCGTCTGCATAGGCGTGACGCAAGGATACTGGCAAACTCCTCCACCTTTACGCCACCCACATTTTCGCGCTGTAAATTGGCGGTTTTGATTTGTCACGTCAAAGATGTCTTTATCAATAAGCGTGATGCTTCCGACCCCGCTTCTAGCAAGCGCATCTACGCACATTCCACCAACGCCCCCAGCTCCGCAAACTAGCACTTTTGCGCTTTGAAGCTTTGCTAAAAACCATCCTCGCCAAAGAGCCATCTTATCCTTGTAAATCTATCATTTTGCATCAATACCTTTTAGAGCTCTCCAAGCTCTCGTATGAAGTCATGTTTTAGTTTTATGGGCGTTATCGCGGCAAAGCCCTCATTTACCTTTGCTGATGTCGCTTGGCTCGCCTTTTTCGTATTCAGTGCGGCGTCGCCAGTAGTACCGATGCCCTTGCTGCGGTTAGCGTGGCATGTGGCGTAGGTGCGTCTGCCAGCTGGCACGACGGCGTAACCTTTGAAATTTTTTGCTAGTTGTGGCTGGGATATTTACATTTAGAAATCTCGTCGCATTTAGCTGAAATTCATATCATGCTAGCAGCGTTCTTTGGCAGCGCATAAAACTGTGAGCGACCTCTAATGCTAGTCAAAACGCCGTCCATCGCGTGCTCACACGTGCCAGAGTAGGTGATACTCTTCCCGCCTAAAATGCTGCTCGCCCGTGTGATTTATGTCCGCTTATCACACAGAGTCTGGTTTTTGTTATAGCGCGTGAAGTGCGAGATAGACGCAGTCGCTGGGCGTTGCGTCGTCAAGCTTTAAAAAGCCATCATCAAGTTTTATAAACCTAAGCGGCCTTGTGAGCGTCAAAGAGTGAGCGCAGGCTGATTTTTCAGAGCTTGAGCTAGCCGATCGTGACATTTACGCCATCTAGCTCGTTTAAAGCTTTTCTAGGCAAGCAACCAGTCGCCTCAAATCCATCGTCATTTGTTATCAAAATTTTCTTTCAATTTTTATCCTTTAAAGGGTTGGATTTTATCACAGCTTTCTTAAAATTTTAAAGACTCTTTGCGTATAATGCCCCAAAAAAGACCTGATGAAAGTGTGCTAAATGAAAAATTTAGTCTCCGCTCTTGAGCCATCGGCAAATTTGCATTTAAAAGAAATTTCGAAAAATATCTCGAGGGCGAATTGAGCTAATGGGGAATTTTAGCGAAGAGCTTTGCACGCCATATATGAAAAAGCAGCGAGTTTTCAGCGATGGGCTTTATCGAGGTTTTGCCACTCATTTTTAAGGCAAAAAGGCGATGAAAGTGATGAGTCAGATGGCAAAAGAGGCTGATGCGGTGCTGCTAATCGACAGTCCAGCCTTTAATCTGCCGCTTACCAAAGGCGATAAAAAGAGGCCGGCGCAAAAAGTAGCGTGACATACTACATCTTGCTCAAGTTTGGGCGTGGAAGCCAAAAGAGTGAGCGTTGTGGAGAGGTATTGTGACAACCTAGCTTCGATCCTGCCATTTGACTCCAGTTTATAATCGCTCGACCTACGTGGGTCATCCTTTGATGGATGAGATAAAGCTTAAAGAAAGCTAGCCTAAGTAGCAGTGGCAAAGTGGCGTTTTGCCGAGCTCAAGAAGGTCAGAGATTTCTAGGCTGATGCCAGTTTATAGAGAGCTTGCTAAAAGATAGAAGCAAAAAGGCTGCTTGTCGTGCCGTCATTTTTGCTTGATAAAAGTGGATGAAATGTATGGTGATGTGAGCGATTTTGATATCGTCTCAAACACGCCTGAAGCCTTGTATGAGAGTCGATTTTGCTCTTTGTTTGCTCAGGCACTGCTACGCTTGAGGCAGCGCTCATTGGCACGCCATTTGTGCTAGCATATAAAGGCAAAAGCGATAGATGTTTTTCATCGCTAGAAAAATTGTAAAGATCAAGCACGCAGGGACTCTAGCAAATATAATGTTTGACTTCATGGGCTAAAAGAGCCGCTTCATGAGGAGTTTATCCAAGAGTTTGCAACGGCTGAAAATTTGCTAAGAGCCTACAAGAGCTGCGATAGGGCAAAGAAATTTTTAAAAAGGCTGCGATGAGCTAAGGGCTTACCTAGGGCATGGCAGCAGTAAAAAATGTAGTGGTACTCTAAAAAATATGGAGTAAAAATGAGTGAACCAATGACAATGCACGGATACGAGAAGATAGAAGCTGAGCTAAAGGATCTAAGGCTAGTGCAGCGCCCACAATCGTAACTGAGATCGACATCGCAAGAAGCCATGGCGATCTAAAAAGAAAACGCCGAGTATCACGCTGCAAAAAGAGAAGCAAGCCTTTATAGACGCTAGGATCGCTGGAGCTTAGCGCACTTTTTGGCAAACGCAGAGGTGATCGATCCAAGTAGCTACAGAGCATGACAGGGTGAGGTTTTGCCTCTAGTGTGACGATAATGGACGAAGAGACCGAGGTGGAACATACTTACACGATAGTTGGTGTGAGCGAAAGTGACCCATGACAAGGGCTATATCTCGATAAACTCGCCCTCTTGCAGCAGCTTTTTAGGCAAGGCTGAGGGGCGATGAGGTCGCGCTAAATTTACCAAAAGGGCAGAAGCGACGTTGAGATCGTGTAAGATCTGCTACAAACCTATAAAAATTGACTAAAAAGACTGAGGTGAAGGGCTAAAAGCTGATTTTTGGCTCTGCTAATTTTTAATCAGGCATCGTGAGCGAATACCTATATGCCCCCGATTATAAAAAGAAGGCGCGATCTTTTTAGCTGATGCGCATGAAAATGTAAACCGCGATGGATTTTTGAAATTCTTGCGCGCCGTTGATGGCGGAGAGATCAAAGAGCCACCGCAGATTTTCTTGCTCGGCGATATATTTGATTTTTAACGGGCGAGGGCGAATATACGCAGTACCTACGCTGAGCACTTAAGGCTTATAAATAAAATTTCTCAAAAAGGTGGAAATTTTTACTTCGAGGGCAACCACGATTTTAGACTTTCAAATTTATTTAATAAAACTAGAGATTTTTGGGACAAAGGGCAGAGGCTAGCTTTTGAGGGGGTAAAGGTCTATGACATTTGCGCTCAGCCAGTGAGTAGAACTATAAGTGGCGAGCACGTCCAGATCGCGCATGGCGATATATTTTACCTTTTTATAGATAAGTATGCGCTTAGGTTTTTAAGGCTTAGATGGTTTTTGAAATTTATGAACGCGCTTGATAGAAATTTGGATTTTCAGAAATTTCAAAAAGCGATACTAGCCAAACTTACTAAGAAAATCTGCAATTATAAAAATTTCAAACTTCAAGGAGCTAATGAGCAAGCATTTGCAGGGCTTTGACGCAAGATATAGTGATAGAGGGACACTATCATCAAGGTGAGCTATTTGATATTTACGATAGATTTTATATAATTTACCTTGTTTTGCATGCGAGCAAAGTTATTTTGTTGTAGAATACGCCCAGCAAAAGTTGAATTTGCTCAAAAATGAGTTTGAAAAGGACATTGATGTTTGGAGACAACGTACTAAAAAACGGGCTCAAACGAGATGGAACTTGTTGATTTTCGTATCTTTAAAAAGGGCCGAAACAAAGTATATGAAGGAATATACGGGTCAATGTCGCAAAGGTGCGGGAGATCATTAAGATGCCAAACTTACCGAGCTTCCCGGCGTTCCTGGAGTATATCGAGGGAATTTTTCTGATTTAAGAGGTGTGGTGATCCCTGTCATATATCGGCAAGATGGATGAATATCGTCGAGCCAACTGAGGGTGTAGTTATAAAGCCACGTGTTATTATCGCTGAATTTAGCGGTATATTGATCGGTTTTATCGTCCATGAGGCCAAGAGGATCAGACGTATAAACTGGAAAGACATAGAGCCTGCAATTTTGCTGCTGGAGCTGGTACTCTGGATAAGGGCAAGATCACAGGCGTAACGAGAATAGAAAACGACGAAGTACTTCTATTCTTGATCTTGAAAGCATCGTTGAAGAGCTAGAATTTACTCACCAAAGATCGAATGACGTAACAGACGATCAAAAGATCAAAGGCGCTGCTTTAGTTCTAGATGATAGCTCGACTGCTAGAAAAGCTAGTAAAAGATGCACTTGAGAAGATGGGTCTTAGCGTAGTTGAAGCTAAAAACGGCGTTGAGGGCTTAGAGAGGATGGAGGAGCTTTTATCAAAGATATGGAGATAACTAACAAAAGAGCTTAGAGTTATCTTTAAGTGATATCGAAATGCCACAGATGGATGGATACCGCTTTGCTTTCAACTATTAAAAATGATGATAGATTTAAAGATGTTCCAGATTGTGTTTAACTCTTCATTAAGCTAAACGAAATTTAGTGAGGTTAAGAGTAAAGAAGCTGGTGGCGCTGCGTATCTTACAAGAAATTTGATGCTGGTGTATTTTATCAAGAGGTGCTAAAAGTGATTGAAGCACATTCTAAATCTGCGAAGTGAGGTGAAGTATGGATGATATGAAAGAAATAATGAAGACTTTTAATAGAGGCTTTCGAACTTATCGAGCAGATAGACCATGATCTTGTTGAACTAGAGGCAAACCCTGAAGATTTGGAGCTTTTAAATAGAATTTTCCGTGTTGCTCACACAGTAAAAGGTAGCTCAAGCTTTTTAAAGTTTGACGTTTTAACAGAGCTTACTCACCACATGGAGGATGTTTTAAACAAAGCTAGAAAAAGGCGAGCTAAAAGATCACCCAGACATCATGGACGTTGTTCTTGAGTCAGTTGATATGATGAAAGGACTACTAGAAAGTATTAGAGATAACGGTAGTGACGCAGCCGCTGGCATTGATATTAAAAATATCTGCGCTAGTCTGACACAAATTCTGAAGGTGAAGCACCAAGCGCAGCCGCAGAAGCTCCAGCAGCAGCACCAGCACCTGAGCCAGTAAAAGAGCCAGAACCCTGTCGCGCCAGCTGAAGAAGCAGCTCCTGAAGTAAGTGATGCTGAGCTTTCAAAGCTAAGTGACTCTGAGGTTGAAGCTGGATAGAGAGACTTTTAAAAGTTAGAAAAGCAGAAGATCAAGCAAGACGTGCTTCAAAAGGCATAGCTCCAAAAATCTCCTGAAGAGATAGCTACCAGCTGCTAGCGCTGCGTCAGCACCTGCACCTAAGCCAGCTCCTAGTAGAGAAAGAGATGCTGATAAAAAGTGCCAGCAGCTAGTAGTAACAGTGCGGTAGCACAAGAGCAAACGATACGTGTTGAAGTAAAAAGACTTGATCACTTGATGAATTGTAATCGGCGAGCTTGTTCTTGGTAAAACCGCCTGCTAAAAATCTATGATGACGTAGAAGAGAGTATGAGGGCGAGAAATTCCCTTGAAGAGCTAAATCAAGTAGTCTCAAGTCTAAGTCTAGTTACGACTGATATCCAGCTAGCTGTTATGAAGACAAGAATGCTTCCAATAGCAAAAGTCTTTAATAAATTCCCACGTATGATACGCGATTTAAGCCGTGAGCTTGGTAAGCAGATTGACCTTGAAATTTCAGGTGAAGAGACGAGCTTGATAAATCAATCGTTGAAGAGATCGGCGATCCGCTAGTTCATATCATCAGAAACTCATGCGATCATGGTATCGAAGATCCTGAGACAAAGAAAAGCAATGGGCAAACCTGAAAAAGGCCTTGTTCAGCTAAAAGCTTACAATCGAGGGCAAACCCATATCGTTGTTGAGATAGTTGATGATGGTAAGGGCTTGGATGCTGATATGCTGCAAAAGCTAAGTCGATAGAAAAGGCATCATCACTGAGCGCGAAGCCGATGCGATGAGCGAGAAAGAGGCGTTTGGTCTTATATTTAGCTGTGATTTTCAACTGCAGCCAAGGTTACAAAACGTATCTGGCCGTGGCGTTGGTATGGACGTTGTTAAAGACAAACATTGAAAAACTCAAAATGGTATCATTGATATCGAGAGTGAAGTGGAAAAAGGCACAGTTATGAAGCTGTAAATTCACCTCACACTTGCGATCATTCAGTCACTTCTGTCGGAACGCAAGAGTGAATTTTTATGCGATACCACTTGCGAGCGTTCTTGAGACTGTTCGCGTGCCGATCGATGATATTTACACGATCGATGGTAAAAACGTTTTCAAGACTAAGAGATGAGGTCTTATCTCTTGTTAGACTTTCAGACGTCTTTGGTGTCAATAAAGTCTTTTGATGGCGGAGATCAAACTTATGTCGTTATCATCGGTGTTGCCGAGGCAAAACTGGGCATCATAGTAGATACTTTAGTTGGTCAAGAAGAGATCGTTATTAAGTCAATGGGTGATTATCTACAAAATATCCCAGGTATCGCTGGAGCTACTATTAGAGGCGATGGTCGCGTAACTCTCATCATAGACGTTGGTGCTATGATGGAGATGGCAAAGGATATTAAGGTAAAATATTAGAGCCGAAATGGAAGATAGCACTAAGGCAAAAGAGAAACCAAGCGATTATAAGGTCCTAATCGTTGATGACTCTAAGATGGATAGAACCATCATGCAAAAATCGCTTGAGCCAATCGGCGTCACAATAATAGAAGCAACTAACGGAGTAGAAGCACTCAATATAATTAAATCAGGCGAGCATGCATTTGATGCGGTGCTCATTGATATTGAGATGCCAAGGATGGACGGATATACTCTAGCTGGTGAAATTCGCAAATACTCTAAGTATCGCACTTTACCGCTAATAGCAGTAACATCAAGAACGTCTAAAACTGATAGATTGCGCGAGTAGAGGTTGGCATGACTGAATATATCACAAAACCATATTCGTCAGAATACCTTGAAAAACGTTGTTAGAAAAATATTAAATTAGGTTAGTTAGGCGATGAATGATAAACCAAAACCAAGTTTTTAAGCAAACAAAAACAGCAAATTGACGAGCCTGAGATAAAAACAACGAAGATATAGTCCAACTTGTAGGCTTCGTTGTTGGCGAAGAAGAGTATGCGATACCTATTTTAAATATCCAAGAGATAATCAAAGCCTATCGAATACACCCGTGTTCCTAGCGTGCCTGACTATGTTCTTGGTGTCTTTAACCCTACGTGAAAACGTTATCCCGCTTATTGATTTGCGAAAACGTTTTTTTCACTAAATGTTACAAAGCAAAGCTCAAATACAAGATATATCGTCATGAAAGATGAGGATAACATCGCAGGCTTCGTGATAGACCGCTTGACGGAGGCTATCAGAATAGACCGCAACAGGATCGATCCGCCGCCAGAGACTTTGGTAAAAAGACAAAGGCATGATCTATGGTATCGGCAAACGTGATCAAAACATCCTTACGATTTTAAAGGTTGAAAGCCTTTTAAAGCGTGATTTTTAGGGCATAGCTTGATAAAAACTTTGTGTTTTTGACTTTGACTCTGACGATAATGGACGGCGAGACGATTGATATCCTCGCCGCCGCTAATAACGCCAGCAATGAGGTGGCTAGCATAACGAAGCGTTCGATGAACGGCGAACTTGATTTTTGAAAGTCTTACAGCAAGAGTGAAAATTTTTAAAAGGAATGCCACTTTCAAAAGGCGGATGAAATGGTGTACTTACCCATCATGCCGTGGAGCTAGCGAGCTTATAGATGCTCTAAGGCAAAAGGGCATAAAAGGTCGTGATTTTTAGTGGTGGTTTTCACATCGCAACTGATAAGATGCAAGAAAAAGCTCAATTTGACGCAATTTTGGCAAATATCTTTACACCACAAAGATGGAATTTTCAACAGGTGAAGTTGGCGGAGAGATGATGTTTGGTAGCTCAAAAAGGCGAAATGATAGATCGCTTAAAGGGGCTATTAAATTTGAGATAAAAGTGAGATCATGTGCGTTGGCGACGGAGCCAATGACGTATCTGATGTTTAGAAAATGTGATCTAAAATCGCCTTTTTGTGCGAAAGAAATTTTTAAAAAGAGGCGACGCATTGCGTGGATGTCAAGGATCTGCGTGAAATTTCTAAATTTTATAAGGTGAAAAATGTATGACAATGAAGCTAATCTTTTCTCTTTTGGTGTGACTTTATAGAGAGAGATTTTTACAAAAACGAATTCAACTCTTTATTAGAAAAAAAGGCGTTATAAACGGAGCTACAAGCAACCCAGCTATCTTTAAAACAGCTTTTTGCATCACCTGCTTACAAACAGATCATACAAAAAATAGCAACAAGCGTCATCCCAAAAAGACCTCTATGAAATTTTAGCGACTCAAGATATAAAGATCGCCGCATGTAAAATGCTAAAAACTACGCAAATGGCGATGATGGCTTTGTTAGCATCGAGGTCGATCCAAATGAGTGGCGAAACAGCCGCTACGATAGAAGAGGGCATCAGGCTTCACAACCTTATCTCAATGCCAAAATGTCGTGATAAAAATTCCCAGCCACAAAAGAGGGTTATGAGGCGATGAGTGCGCTCTGGCAAGAGGTATCAGCGTAAATGCGACGCTCATTTTCTCGCCAGATCAGGCCAAAAACTGCCTAGAGGCCTTTTTGAAAGAGGGTAGCAAAGCTTATGCAAGCCGCTTTGTGGATACCACTATGCCAAAAGGCGTTATCAGCGTTTTTGTTAGTAGATTTGATAGAAAGCTTGATGAGACAATGTCTGCAAAGAGCCTGCCAACAGGGACAGATTGGTATAATGAACGCTGCAAATATCTATCATATCATTGAGGACTTTTTGGCTAGAAAAATAAGGACACTTTTTGCGAGCACTGGCGTAAAAGGTGCGTGGCTTAAGAGGATTATTACGTTAGGGAGCTAATGTATAAAAACTCTATAAAACACAGCTCCGATAGATACGATAAAAAGAATTTATAAAAAGAAAAAAGCTGAGGCAAAAATGCCTCTAGCAAAGAAAATATCTCAAGCTTTTTCCACATCATAAAAATAATGATATCGATATAAATGCTACTTATAAAGAGCTTTTAAATGACGGCTTGAAAGCAGTTTGTTGCAGCATTTGATGACATTATGAAATCACTTTAATGACCAAACAAGACCTAGACTCATATCTGTGCTCTTTAGTGGATAAAGGCGGCAGTGATCTTCATCTAAAGTCTGCAAGCCTTGTTTATGGCAGATTTAATGGTGAGATCATGCCACTTTAGTGAAGACAGTACTTAGACCCAAGTGATGCAGTAGCTATACGCAAATGAGCTTTTAGAGGGCTAAATTTGATGAGTTTATGGATAAAAAGATATAGATTTTTCTTATAAACTAAATGATGAGTACTGCTTTCGTGTAAATATGTTTTTGCAGATAAATGGAATTTCTGCTGTCTTCGTGTCACTCCAACGAAAAATCCCAAACCATAAAAGATCTAATTTACCAAGCGTGATAGAAAAGAAATTTGCACCGAGACCACTCGTGGCATCATCCTAGTGACTGGCCCAACTGGAAGCGGCAAGACGACAACGCTTGCAAGCATGATACTTTCATAAACCAGACAAAAGATCGCACATCGTGACTATCGAAGATCCGATTGAATACGTATTTAACTGACGATAAAAGTATAATCAACCAGCGCTCTATCGGTGCAGATGCGCTACATTCTCAGATGCGCTACAGAGCTTTTGCATTAGAGAAGATCCTGACATCATTTTGGTTGGTGAGATGAGAGATCTTGAGACGATTGAGACTGCCATTAGAGCTGCTGAGACTGGACACTTGGTGCTTTCGACACTTCACACACCTTGATGCAAAAGAGAGCGTAAATAGAATAGTAAATAGCTTCCCCGCAAGGCGAGCGAGATAAGGTCAGCCTTATGTTCTCTTCAGTGCTTGCTTGCGTCATCTCGCAAAAGGCTAGTTAAGACGCTTTTTGGCACAAGATGCCCAGCAGTCGAGATCATGAGAAAAATACCCGCATAAAAGAGCTCATATCTGAAGAGAAAATTTGACGAGATCGATCTTGCCATAGCTGAGTCAAAAAAATACTTACGGCATGCAAACTTTTGATCAGCACCTGCTTGAGCTTTTGATGAAAATAAGATAATTAGTGCCGAAGTAGCACTTGATAATGCCAGCAATAGAGGCGATTTGCAGCTTAAGATAAAAAGCTCAAAATGTGGCAGGTTTTAGCTTTGAAAATGGTATAAAAATTTGGCAAACCTCAAAAGCAAACAAGATCAACCTGAAGTGATCGCGCTTAAAAGAAAATTTAATAAGCTTTTATGTGAAATTTATAAAGCATTAGATAAAAATCAGCACTTATTTTTATGAAAGGAAAACGATGTTAGAAGGAATCGTTAGAGAGAGTATCGGTAAGAAGTCTGCGAAGGCTTTGAGAAGAGATGGTTATCTAATCGCCAACATTTTATGGCAAGGATTAGAGAATGTTGCAGCTGCTTTTTAAAGTCAATGACTTTATCTAAAGAAGCGCGCAAAAAGAGAGCTTGCTTTTGATGTAAAAAGTAGGCGGAAAAGTTTATAATGTCGTTATTGTTGATTACCAAAGAGATGTTGTTACAAAGCGATCTTAAACACGTAGATCTAAAAGTAGCACTTCCCCAGTGTTTTATCAAAATATATGATCCCAGTTAAGCCAGTTGGAACACCTATTGGTCTTAAAAATAAGGGCGTTTTGATCCAGTCAAAAAGACGTCTTTGCGTAAAATGCACGGCTGAAAATTTACCAAATTCATTTGACGTTGATGTAAGCAAAACTTGACATTGATGATACGATTTTGGTTCGTGATATCACAGCTCCTAAAGGCGTTACTTATCATTGACGCTGACCGTGTTAGTGGTACTTTGGAGTTAGTTAAAGCTAAATAAAAAGGGCTTTTTGTGACACTAATAGCGGGGCTAGAAAATCCTCGGTCCCAAATACGAAAAACATCTAGACACAACATAGGCTTTATGCTTATAGACCTCCTAAAAGACTCAAATTTCAAAGATGTTAGCTCAGCCAAATTTCAAGGCGAAGTTTTTAAATTTAACGACATTATCTTACTAAAACCAACAACCTTTATGAACCTATCAGGTCAAAGCGTAAAAGCAGTAAAAGACTTTTACAAGCCAGATAGGATAATCGTCATCCACGATGATCTTGACCTTAGTTTTTGGCGCGGTTAACTCTAAAAAGGCGGCAGTAGCGGCGGACACAACGGCATAAAAATCGATCGATAATCTAATAGGCAACGACTACGAAAGGGGTGCGCGTCGGTATCGGACATGAGGGTGATGCTAGTAAATTTTGTCCTTGGCGAGTTTAGCGACGAGGAGAAAAAGGCTTTTAGATGAAATTTCAGCCTATACAAAAATGCAGTTTGCGAGCTACTAAAGAGCGACATCAACGAAACTTTTCACAGAAATTTTACGGTAAAAAAGGTCTTATCAAATGAAACTATACGCCAGATACGTTGGCTGGGTCTATATAAAATCTTTTCTTATCGTATTTTTAGCGCTTGAGCTATTTTATGTGGGTACTGATCTGCTGACAAATTTAAAAGATCTGCCGCCATCTGCCAACCTTCAGCTACTCTACGTTGGCCTTTACTGCACTAAGCGCCATTAGCTATCGTTTTGCCACTTTCACTCATTTTTGCGCTAATAATTTTTGCATGTAAATATGGTCAGATCAAACGAGCTAATCAGCTTTTTATGCTCTTGGCATCAGTAAAAACAAGCTCATTTTTACCGCCATTTCTCATCGCGCTTTTTGTGACGATTTCTTACGTTGGGCTAAATTTTACGCCATTTGCTTATGCACATGACTATCAAAAAGTATCGCTAAAAACACCGCTTTTTCAAAAAGCACAAACGACTCATTTTTGAAATTTGAAGGCAGATTTATCTATATAAAAAGAGCTAAAATTCAGCCAAGCAAAGAGCAAATGACGTGAGATTTTGACATTAATGGCACTGACTTGCTCTCGACAACTTTTTGCCGACCACGCTAAATTTAAAAGACAATGAGTGGGTTTTTAGAAGATGTAAATCAGACCTTTTTGCCTCAAAGCTTTAGAGCTTGGCGAAAGTGGCTTTTAGCAAGGTAAAAAAAGTGAAAATTTAGATGCGTTAAGAGGCTTTTTAAGCCAAAGAGCATCGAGAGTGCTGCAGCGTTGAAAACTCGAATGAACATACCTGATGCGATAAATTTTATAAAGACATTTAAAAACGAAGGCATAGGACTTGATAGTGCAAGGACTGCATTTTATAACCCTAGCTATCACACCATTTTTTGCGCTCATTTTTATTGCTTATCTTTCTACTATCATTTGCCAGTGACTGGCAGGTTTTTTTAACCTCGCTCTCTCAACATTTATCTTTGTTGTGATAACGCTCGTAGTTTGGGGACTTCTCTTTATCTTAACCAAATTTTGCTCAAACCTCAGTCATCTTGCCAGAGATCGGCATGGTTCTCCTATTATTTTGCTTTTTGCATACGCCATTTATCTCATAAAAATCGCATCGTTAAGCCAGACTTTGCAACTTTTTGTAAAAATCAAGCCATTTTAAAAAGGCTATTTTTATGGATTTTAAAGAGCTTGCAAGCAAACTACAAAAACCCACTTTACGTCTATGATTTTAACCACATAAAAGAGCGCTACGATGCGCTAAAAAAACGCATTTTGCGCTAGAAAATCTCTGGTTTGCTACGCTGTAAAGGCAAACTCACATTTGAGTGTTTTGAAAAATTTCTGGCTGATCTTGGAGCTGGATTTGACTGCGTGAGCATCGGCGAGGTCAAAAGAGCGCTTTGGCAGGAGCCAGAGATACTCAGATCATCTTTAGCGGCGTTGGTAAGAGCGATGAAGAGCTAAAAAGAGGCTTTGGAAAAATGAAATTTTAGCTGATAAATGTTGAGAGTTTTGCCGAACTTTTTAAGGCTTGAAAGTCATTGCAAAAAGGGCTAAATGTAAAGGCAAGGATCAGCATCAGGTAAATCAGGCGTCGATGCAAAAACTCACCCATATATCTCGACAGGGCTAAATGAAAACAATTTGGTGTCGATGCGGAAACAGCTAAAAAGATGTATATCCACGCTAAAAGCATCAGAGTTTTTGAGCCAACTGGCATACATTTTCACATCGGCTCGCAACTAACTTCACTAAGCTCCCGATAATAGACGCTGCAAAGATCGTTAGCGAGCTTTTAAGAGAGCTAAGAGCGCTTTGAGATCGATATCAAAGTCTTTGACGTTGGTGGCGGACTTGGTATCATCTATAACGATGAAAAAGAGATAAATTTATACGACTACGCACAAGGAATTTTAGGGCGCACTAAAAGGGTCAAGATGTGACCATCGTTTGCGAGCCGGGACGCTTCATCGTTGGCAATGCTGGTTACTTTTGTCGCAAGCGTTTTATATGAGAAAATTTAACGGCAAAAGAGATTTGTCATCACTGATGGAGCGATGAATGATCTTATAAGACCAAGCCTTTTATGGCGCGCATCACTGAAAATGTCGATGGCAAGTGATGAAAATCTGAGGCACTTGCGATGTGGTCGGTCCAGTTTGTGAAAGCGGCGACTTTTAGCAAAAGATATCAATCTACCAGAGTGTGAAAGTGGCGACGTCATCGTGGTTAAAGGGGCTGGAGCTTATGGATTTTAGCATGAGCTCAAACTCACAATACAAGAAACAGAGCCGCTGAAGTTTGCGTGCTTGATGGCAAAAGATAGCTGATAAGAAGACGCGAGTGCTTTTGAGGACGTCGTGGCACCTGAGATTGAGTTTTTGGAGAGTGCTGATGCAAGAGCTAAATGAGCTTAGAAAAAGAGATCGATAGTATCGATGATCTCATCTTAAATAAACTAAACGAAAGAGATGAAAGCTTGTCGAGCAGATCGGCAAGCTAAAGCAAACGACTGGGACGCCCATATATCGCCCCTGAGCGTGAGCGAGCTATCATAAAACCGCTTAACGTAGCCTTAGCAAAGATAAAGCCTTAAATAAGGCTGCGATCGAGGCTATTTATCTTGAAATTTTTTGCTGTTAGTAGAAATTTAGAGATGCCTCAAAAGATCGTCTATCTAGGACCTGAGGGCACCTTTATACGCATCGCGGCGCAAAAGTAGATTTGGCGCGATGAGTGCATATTTACCACTTGCTACGATCGAGGCAGTTTTACGAAGCTAGCTCAAAAAGAGGGCAAAATACGGCGTCGTGCCTATCGAAAACAACACTGAAGGCGCTGTTGGAGCCACGCTTGATTGTTTGAGTACATTTGATGATATAAAGATAGTGGCAGAGCTCTCACGTAGATATCCACCACAGCTTTGTTAGCATAAAATGAAAAATTTTAAAAGAGATAAAGCGACTTACTCGCATCCGCAAGGCTACAACCAGTGCCGTACTAGAAGATCACTTGCTAAATGAAGTCGACTGTCCCAGCCAAATCAACCGCAGCAGCTGCATATGGCATCTATGGATAGAGAATCAGCCGCCATTTGCTCAAAAATCGCAGCCAAAATTTACAACGTGCCAATCGTCTATGAAACTATTGAAGATAATCATGGCAAATAGAACGAGATTTTTGATCTTAAGTGATTTTAAAAACGCCAAGGTTGAAAACTCAAAAACTTCGGTACTAGCAAAGACCGATCACAGCCCGTGACGCCTTGCTGATCTGCTTTCTATCTTTAAAAAATGAAAAATATCAATATCACAAAAACTTGAGTCACGTCCCTATCAAAAGCAGCGCGAATTTAAGTCAATTTTTTACCTTGACTTTGAAGGGCATATCGACGATGAGAAGGTGCAAAACGCCTTTGAACTCGCAAAAAGAGAGCGGCGCTGAGATAACGTGGCTTGGAAGCTATTTAAACGGAGATGAGTAATGAAATTCTAATGACTTTTTAGATGATCTAGTAAATTACGAGGCTGGAAAGCCGATCGAGCTTGTAGTTAGAGAGTTTGGCATCGATGCAAAAGATGTGATAAAACTAGCAGCAATGAAAACCCGTTTTGGCACGAGCAAAACGCGTGGAAGAGGCGCTAAAAGAGGTTGCTAAAAACGCGCATCTCTATCCAGACGATAGCTACTTTGAGCTAAAAGAGGGGCTGGCTAAGAAATTTGGCGTAACTAGCAAAAATTTAATCATCGGCTCTGGAAGCGACCAGATCATAGAGTTTGCACTTCACGCAAAGGCGAACAAGCAAAGTGGCGTTTTGATGGCTGGCGTGACATTTGCGATGTAGAAAATTTATGCAAAACAAACAGGGGCTAAAATTTACCGCACAAAGAGTGTGGAGCATAATTTGAGTGAGTTTTTAGAAATTTATAATGCGCACAAAGATGAAATTTCTGTCATCTTTCTTTGCTTACCAAACAACCCTTTGGGTGAGTGTATCGATGCCGATGAGGTCTATAATTTATAAAAACATTGATGAAAACACGCTTGTGGTGCTTGATTGTGCTTACAACGAATTTGCTAAATCGAAGGATAGCAAAAGAGATAAAGCCAAGCGAGGTGGTGAAATTTAAAAATGCCATCTATCTTGGCACTTTCTCAAAGGCCTACGCACTTGGTGGCATGCGCGTTGGATACGGCGTGGCAAATGAAGAGATCATAGGCGCACTTTCAAAGCTAAAGAGCTCCATTTAACATCACAACCCAAGCCTAAGAGCAGCGATAGTAGCAGCTTGGGAGATGATGAATCGTGCAAAAACTATGCAAAACAACTTCGAGCAGATGAAGAGATATGAGGAGTTTGCAAGGCAAAATGGCATAGAGTTTATCCCAAGCTACACAAATTTTCATAACTTTTTAAATTAACGAGCCAAAAATCAAGCCAGATATGCGAAAAGATGCTAAAAAGGTATAATTTTACGATTTAAAAAGCTATGCCTTTAAATGCGGTGAGAATCACCATCGGTCAGGCATGGCAAAAACGATAGAGTTTTTGAAGATTAAAGCACTGAAGTAGGGATATGGATTTTAAGGCATTACTTCATCAAATAAGTCAATGATCAAAAAGCCACTAAAACGAAAAGATCGTCGCAGGCAGCTCTGATCGTCTTAGTTGTGGCTTTTTGGTATTTTTAACGCTTTACAAAAAGCAAAAGTGATAGCTTTACGGGATATAGTCCTCTTTGAAAACATCAGCCCAAGCGACTCAGCCTTAATAGTCGATCAGCCAAACAAAGATGGCATCAAGTATAAACCAGCAAAATGAAGGCACGATCCTTGTGCCAACAAGCGATGTCTATAAAGAGCGTATCGCTGTTGCAACGCTTGCATACCAAAAGAGAGCAAGATCGGTTTTTGAAATTTTCTGACAAGCGCACTTTGGCGCAACAGACGCTGAGCAGAGAGTTAATCTCAAAGAGCGCTTGAGGGCGAGCTGAAGCTAGAACGATCGAGAGTCTCTCATCTATCCAAAAAGCAACCGTAAGAATAGCCACTACCAAAAAGAGAGCGTCTTTACTGAAAGGCAAGCACCTGCCGACCGCTTCTATCGTAGTTGAGCTAAAAGCCAGTGCGTTAGTCTAAATGCGAAGCAAATTTCTGGCATTAAAAACCCTAGTTGCTGCCTCTGTTACAAACTCTAGCACAGAAAATGTCAAGATCGTCAATCAAGATGGCGTTGCACTTGGCGATGAGGACGGAGAGTTTGATAGTGATGCCATAGCTCAGCAGATCCGCTATAAGCGCGAGTTTGAAAAACAATTATGAGCAAAAGATCGTAAATGTCCCTAGCTCCTATCGTGGGCGGGGCAGATAAGGTCGTAGCAAGGTAAATATCGACTTTTGACTTTGACAAAGATACAAAAAAAGCGAGGTTTATGACCCAAATAACGTCGTAAGAAGCGAGAGCAACATCGAAGAAAAAGCGCCAAGGGCTCAGCTCCAAATGAAGTAGGCGGCGTACCGTGCAGTTAGTAATATAGGGCCCCTGTTCAAGGGCTAGATGACAGCACTTTAAAAAGAGCAGTACAACAAAAGCTCGCAGCAGACAAACCACGAAATTTTCAAAGAAAGTGACAAATGTCAGCGGCAGTTTGCTAGCATAAACAGAGTGAGCGCAGCTGTCGTTATAGATGGGCTTTATCAGAGCAAAAGGATAAAGACGGCAAAGCCAACTGGCGAGCTTGACATGGTCCCTCGCTTACCAAAAGAAAGCAAAAGAGAATCAATCACACTTAATCAAACAATCAATCGGCTACAATCAAAGATAGAGGCGATGAGGTGCTTTAGATAACTTCGAGTTTAAAAACTGGTAAAGATGTCAGCACTGGCGAGAAGATGGATGGCTTTATGAACAACTCACGTGATGCCTTTCTTGCCGCTACTTAAATATCATCTTTGCAGCATTGCATCTTACATCTTCTACAAAAAGTCATCGTGCCATTTATGCAAAAGATGCTTGAAGAGACGAAAGAAGAAGAGGAGTAAAGCCCGTGACGATCTTGAAGATATCGAGGTGATGCTGAAGATACGCTCGAGAAATGTAAAGCCGCTCGTAAAAGGTCGAGGAACAGCTTGGTCTTAGCGGTGAATCGAACGAAGATGAGCTAAAATACGACGTCCTTCTTGAAAAGATGAAGATAGTAGTCACTGAACGAAGCGAGGAAATTTTCCAATTACTCCAAGATATGGTTAAAAACGATAGTGACTTTAACATGCGTAAGGAAAATTGATGTCATAAACTAACCGATAAGCAAAAGATGATATATGACGATCTTTCGATGCCAGAAAAAGATCGCTATTTTACTAGATCCAGCTTGGCGAAGAGGCGACAGCTCTTATATTTTTCTCACATGGATGTTGATGTCATCACTGAAATTTCTCAGGCTATATAGCAACTGCAAAAATATAGACAAACAAGTTGCAGGCGCTATTTTAGAAGTTAATTTTACGCTCTAATGCAGTCAAATCAATATATGAGAAGCGGCGGCTTAGAGTATGCAAAAGAATTTATACCGCATTTGGTCCAGAAGCTGCTCAGAAAGAAATTTGTAGACAAGCTTGCAAAAAGCATGGAAAACTCAAAGAGCTTTTGGTTATCTTGATAAGATAAAGCCACAGCAACTCGCAGACTTCATCGCAAAGAGCACCCTCAAACCATCGCGCTAATCCTCGCTCACATGGACTCAACGGCGCCGCCGAGACGCTAAGCTTTTTCTCAGATGAGCTAAGAAGCGAGGTCGTGATCAGGATGGCAAACCCGGCGAGATCAGCCCATCAGTGATTAAGCGTGTCTCAACTCGTGCTTGAGGGCAAACTTGAAAGCCCTTACATCTTACATAAGGTCGAGGTTGGTGGCCCAAGAGCTGTGGCGGAAGTACTTAACAGACTTGGTCAAAAAGCTCAGCAAAAGCACGATCGAGCGCATCGAGCAAAGCGATGATAAGCTTGCTACAACGATCAAAGAGCTTATGTTTTACCTTTGAAGATATTATCAACCTTAACGCAACTGCGATTAGAGAAATTCTCAAAAATGTTGATAAAAAGGACCTTATGGTTGCATTTAAGGGGCTCAAGTGATGGCATTAAGGATACTTTATCAAATATGTCTCAGCGTGCAGCCGAAGCCTTTAAAGAGGAGATGCAATACCTGGCGCTGTGCGTGTAAAAAGATGTTGAAGAGGCGCAAAGACGCATCGTTGAGGTCGTTCAAGGTCTAGCTGATCAAGGTGTCTTCGCAAGTTGGCGAAGCAGATGAGATGATAGAATGAAAAGTAGCGTGATAACAAGTGAGACCTCGCCGGCTCATTTTATAGAAAATTATAGATTTAAGGTGCTTGGGAAGTAACGAAAAGAGCCCAAGATAGCGCATCTGTTTTGATAGAAGAAAATAATCTTAGTGAAGAGCTAAATGAGCAAAAATTTAGAGCAAGGTGGTGAAATATTTCGCGCCTCAGGTGCCGCATCCAGTGCAACCAAACATGCAAAAATCACTTTGCGCCTCAGCCTCAAAACAGTCAAGCTCACCAGCCCGGATTTGACTCTGAGTTTTTGTCTGAGGAGCTGCTTAAAAAGACAGATGAGCTAAGCAGCAACATCATCAAGCTTCAAATGCAAATAGAAAAATCAAGAGAGCGAATCGCAAAAGCGCCTTGAAGCTGAGATCGTCCGTGCAAAAAGAAGATGGCATAAAACGAAGGCATCGCTCAAACAAATGCTGCAAATGAGGCAAAAGATAAAAGAGCTTGAGGCTAATTTAGCGCTTCAGCCGCAAAGCTTGATGAGCAGTACGTTACATTTGATGAGTTTTTGAAAAAGAGCGAGGATGAGCTTGGGACAAACGGCGATAAAGATCGCAAAAGAGGTGATAGAAAAAGAGAGTATCAAGTGCATCTGAGCCAGATCGCTCATCACCCAGCAAATCGCTGTGTAAAAAAGAGCTAAGCGACGTAAAAATATAGAAATTCGCGTAAATCCAGAAGATAGCGACTATCTAAAAGAGCAGTTTAGTAAAAACGAACGCGTAAAAGTAAGCGCTGATGATGCCACAAGCAAAGGTGGTGGTGGTGATAATAAGCGAGGGCGGAAACATCGATGCGACGATGCAAACAAGGCTTGAGAAGCTAAAAATGCTGGTAAATAATGAATAAAGACGTTAAAAGCCCTAAATGTCGATGAGCTAAACGCGCTTTGCCACGACATCAGAGATAAAGTACTTTAGCCACCGTTAGTAAAAACGGCGGCCATCTTAGCTCAAACATCGCGCAGTCGAGATCATCGTTGCTATGCGACGTACTTTTGACGTTACAAAAGATCCGTTTATCTTTGACGTGAGCCACCAAAGCTACGCGCACGAAGCTACTAACTGGGCGCTGGGAGCTTTGATACGCTTAGAGAATCTAACGGTATCAGCGGCTACACAAAGCCAAGCGAGAGCAACTTTGACTACTTTGTAGCAGGTCATAGCTCGACATCCATATCGCTTGCAGTTGGCGCTGCAAAGGCGATCAAACTAAAAATGAAGAGCGCTTGCCAGTAGCTGTCATAGGCGACGGCTCACTAGTGGGGGCATGGCGTATGAGGCGCTAAATGAGCTTGGGGATAGAAAATATCCTTGCGTCATCATCCCTAAACGACAACGAGATGAGTATAAGCAAGTCAATAGGCGCACTTAGCAAGTATCTAAGCCAGATGATGGCTGGGCAGTTTTATCGCATCTAAAGGCAGGGTCGAGCGCTTCTTAAGCTATATGCCAGACTCTGCAGCCTACATGGCTAGACGCATGGAGGAGGGCATCAGACTCATCACTCTCGGCATGTTTTTGAAGAGCTTGGGGCTTGAGTACATAGGCCCAGTCGATGGACACGACCTTTCAGCGCTTCTAGCACATTTGAAACCGCCAAAAATATGAAAAACCAGTCATCGTGCACGTGCAGACGCTAAAGGGCAAAGGGGTATGAATTTGCCGAGGGTTACTATGAAAATTGGCACGGAGTTGGGCCGTTTGATCTAAAAAGTGGCGAACTTTATAAAAAGACAGTCAAACAAGTCAGCTACGGCGATCTTTAGCGAGCAGCTTTTAAAGATGGCAAGAGAGCACAGCGACATCGTTGGTGTAACGGCTGCGATGCCAACAGGCACTGGCATGGACGCGCTCATACGCTGAGTTTCCAGACCGATTTTTGGGATGTGGCGATAGCCGAGCAGCACGCAGTTACCTCGATGTCAGCTATGGCAAAAGAGGGCTTTTTAAGCCATTTGTCGCGATATACTCGACCTTTATGCAAAGAGCCTACGATCAGGGTCATCCACGACGCTTCTATCTTAAATTTAAACATCACATTTGCGATGGATAGAGCAGGGCATCGTGGGCGAGGACGGCGAAACACATCAGGGCGCTTTTGATATTAGCTTTTTAAATGCTGTGCCAAACATGGTTCTTTTTGCTCCAAGGTGCGAAGAGAGCATGAAAAATGTTATGGGAATTGGCCTCACTCTACAAGGGGCGTTAGCGCGTTTAGATATCCGCGTGGGGCATTTATCTTAAGAGATGAGCTTAAAGCTAAACCGCTTGAATTTGGCAAGGGTGAAAGTGGCTGACGCAAAGAGTGACATCGCATTTTTAGGCTATGGCAATGGCGTTGCAAGGCAAATTTGGTTAGAAATTTACTAGTTGGCAAGCTTGAAGCTATCCCTAGTCGATCTAGTCTTTGTCAAGCCGCTTGATAGAGAGCTTTTATGTGAGCTAGCAAAACGCACTAAAAAGTGGTATATCTTTAGCGATAGCGCTAAAAAGGCGGCGTTGGCGAGATCGTAAGTGCCTTTTACAAGAAAATGGCATATCAAATGTAAGCGTTGTTAGCTTTGAATATGATGATAAATTTATCCAGCATGGCTCGACAGCTGAGGTTGAAAAAGAGCCTTGGTATAAGCGCTGAGCAAATTACCCAAAAATTACTAGAGAATAATTAATATCATTTAATAAAAGAAACGTTTAATATTACTTTTGCTAGCATAAAGCAAAAATTTGTATAGGGGAAAATTATGCAATATGTATCGTTGCTAAAACAGTCTGGGCTTAAAGTAACGCCGCAGCGTCTTAGCGTTTTGAGAATTCTTGATCGTCACACACATCCAACGATCGATGAGCTTTATGATGAAAGTACTTTGAAAGAAAATCCATCAGTTTCGCTCGCAACTGTCTATAAAAAACCCTAAACACTCTAAAAAGACGAGGGGTTGGTGGTTGAAGCAATATCGTCAATCAAAAGGCGAGATACGACATTTACGAGCATCCGCACATCCACGTGGTTTGCGAAAACTGCGGTAGCGTCGAGGATATGAGCTATGACGACTCAGAGCTTGGCAAATACCAGAAGCGCTTGAAAAAAAGATCGGTAACATCATCGAGCGCTTAAATATCGTTGCTAGCGTAAAAAGCTGTAAACACTGCTGATAAGACAAAGTTTATGTTGCATTACGCAACATCAATTACTTTTTCTTCATAAAACACTTCAAACAAGCCTGAAATTAGCTTTTTCTCATTATTTTTAAGCACTAACTCGCTAAAATACAGCAAACTCGGAGAAAAATGTGGGTTTGGAGATAGAGCGTAAATTTGTACCTCGTAAATTCTCAAACCTCTAGATTTTCTAAAAAAGAGGCTGGGGTAGCTTTTTAAGCACCTTGAAATTTCTCAGTTTTACACCAAGATCACGCAAAATGAAGAGATCCGCTTCAGAAGCGAAGAGGATAATTTATAAAAAAACGCTCAAGCTTGGCAAAAGATCTTATAAGAGAAGAAAAATGAGAATTTTGCGAAAAAGACGGAGTTTAAAAAGGCTCTAAAAAACCGCATCGGACGGGTAATCACAAAAAGATAGATATATTTTTCGACTAAAACAACAATCCCTTGCAACATCGATGTTTTTAAAGATGGCTTTAAATGGACTTTGCACATTTGAGATCGAATTTGCTGATGAAAAATGAGGTCTGTATTTTAAACTGCCATCATTTTTGGAGCAGTTTTTGTAAGGCCGATGTCACCCTGTGATAAAAAGGTATAAAACAATTTTCTTGCCATTCACGCAAACGAAAATGAACAAATCGATTACAAAAGAGCTTACTCTGTCTTTAAAAACAAAAAGAAATTTCGCCGAAATTTACGCTGCACTTTAAAAATCAGCGAGGCTCTTAGAGTTTTTGTTTTTAAGCATCTTTAAAAGAGATAAAAGAGGCTAAAAGAGTGACTATCTGCAAGATCATGACGAAGAAAGTCTTTGCACAACCTGCGAGTAAAATTTTAAGAAAAGGTTAGGTCGCTACTGTAATTTTCAACGGCGTCTTTGATGAAAAAGTGACACTCTTTTTGGGAGAATTTTTAGGGAATCTTGGCAAACTCAACCAACAAAAAGCGAGACTTAGACATATTTTTGGGCTTTTTAAGTGAGCAAAAGCACGCAAATGAGCTAATTTACTTTGTGCAAAGGCTTTCAAATTGAGAGTATGAAAACGTTAAAAGCTACCTAGGCGATGAGGAAAAACTACGCTTTTTAAAGAGTGGAGATATTTTTAAACGAGGGCGAGTTTTACAGATCAAAGCTCTTTGACGTGAGCCTTTCGCGCCTTGGCTCGTTTAAACTTAGAACGCTTCTAGTTTTTGGCTCAAAAAGGCTAAAAAGCCTAGATCAAGACTGCCCAAATGAGAGCTTTGCTAAGATCAGGATCGAGCTTAAAAAGGTGAGATATACTTCACGAGTTTTTGAGTGAGATTTTTATTTTGACGGGCTTAAAAAGTATGAAGAGCGGCTAAAAAGATATGCAAGAGATCTTTGGCACACTTCAAGACTATCGACGTCTGGCTCGGCATCTTAGAGCGCTTTTGCCAGTGGCTGCTGGTAAAGAAAAGCTAGAGAGTAAAATTTACAAAACAAATTTACAAAACCAGAGAAGAGATACTAAAAACGGCTTAATTTATAAAAAGCAACTCGCAAGATCTCGCGAATTTAGGTAATTACTACATATAAAGGTCTGTAATTTGATGCAAAAACAAGAAAAATAGTTGATATGTTTAACTCAGATCGCTCCGACTTACGACGTCGCAAACAGAGTGCTAAGCCTTGGCGTGGATGTGAGCTGGAGGAATTTGCCTCGCAGATATATGCTAGAAATTTTAAAAATAAAAAGCATAAATATCGTGGATGTGGCTTTGCGGCACTGGCGATATGATGGGGCTTTGGAGTGAATACTCAAAAAGATCGGCGTAGAGATAAAAAGCCCTAACTGGCATCGACCCATCAAGTGGCATGCTAAAAGAGGCGAGGGCGAATTTGCCACTTTTAAATTTAGTAGAAGCCTACGCTGATAATACGACGCTGCAGGCGGTGAAGATCACTCAAGCATAAGCTACGGCATCAGAAACGTGGTCGAGCGAAAGGCTGCACTAGAGAGTTTAATAGAGTGCTTGCCCCAGATGGCTACGTCGTTGTGTTAGAGTTTACAAAGCGCCAGAAAAAGGGCTTTTATAACTGCGCTAAGAGATTTTTACCTAAGTGAAAATTTTGCCAAGTATCGGCGGCTTTATCTCGAAAAAACAAAAGAGGCATACGAGTATCTGCCAAGCTCGATCGAAAAATTTCTTGGACGCAAAGAGTTTTTGCGACGAGCTAGTTGAAGCTGGCTTTGAGATAGAGCTTTGCAGGGCTTTTAGCATGGATATCTCGACGCTATTTATCGCTAAAAAGGTCAAAGATATCAATGCTTAGCGTATCTGAGCTAAACGAAAAAGCAAAGGCGCTGCTTGAAGCGACACTTGACTCACGTCGAGGTAAGTGGCGGGACTTGCGCCTTACTAAGCACGCCTCTGGACACTGGTACTTCACGCTAAAGGATGAAAGGTCCAGCATCTCAGCCGTGATGTACCGCATGAATAACCAAAAGGTGAGAAATTCTTGCCAAAAGAGGGACTAAAGGTCGAAATTTATGGCAAAGTGACCATTTATTCGCCAAGCGGGTCGTATCAGCTAGTGGCTAGTGCGATGCTGCCTGATGGCGAGGGCGAGCTGAGCTTGCGTTTAGGCAGCTTAAAGAAAAGCTCGAAAATGAGGGGCTTTTGACATCGGTGCAAAAAGAGATACCAATTACCTAAAAATAGCCCTTGTCACAAGTGCCACTTCAGCTGCACTTCAAGACATGTTAAAGGTGGTTAAGAGCCGCTGGAGGCTAAGTGAAGATATATTTGACGCGCTAACTCAGGGGCGAAAAATGCTCCCAAGCTCGCTTATAAAAGCCTTACGCAGAGCTGATAAATACGGCGTTGATGTGATCGTTTTGGCTCGTGGAGGCGGTAGCAAAGAGGATCTTTGGTGCTTTAACGACGAGGGTTTAGCGCGTGAATGTACGCTACAAAAACGCCAGTCATAAGTGCTATCGGACACGAGATCGACTATGTTATAAGTGACTTTGTAGCAGACCGCAGATCTCTTTACGCCAAGTGCAGCCATAGCTTGATCTTTTTGCCTGATGAAGAGGCGTTTTTCCAGTATCTTGATAGGCTCAGCGACGATCTTGATAGTGCCTTAAGTTTAAAGATCACAAAGAAGCTAAAATTTATTAAATTTACTACTTTCTAAACTTACCATCAAATGCTCTAAAAAGCTAGGATCGAGCTAAAGTATGAGTGAGGTGGCAAACAAGCAAAATGCCCTAACAAACGCCGTGCAAAGAAAGATCTTGCTTCTTGGCTCAGCCCTTGGCTCGCTAGAGAAGGCTTATGAGATGAGGGAGCTCTTTTTGAGAGCACGAAGGGGCTTATCGAGGTTAGAAAAGATGGCAAGAGGGCTGATCTTAGGGATTTAAATCAAATGATGAGATCGAGCTTATCTCGCAAAATACACATAAAAAGCAATTATCAAGGAGTAAAAATGAGTAGAAAAATCAACTTTAGCGCAGGCCCAAGCGCGATACCATTAGATGTTTTAGAGCACGCAAAGGCTGAATTTACCGACTACAGAGGCGAGGGGCTACTCGATCATGAGATCAGCCACAGAAGCAAGACCTTTGAGGAGATCCACTTTGGTGCGATGGAGAAGATAAGAAAGCTTTTACGGCATCGGCGATGAGTATGAAAATTTTATTTTTGCAAGGCGGCGCACACTTGCAATTTAGCATGATACCGATGACTGAGTATCAAGGTGGTAGGGCCGAGTACGCAAACACCGGCGTTTGGACAAACAAAGCGATCAAAGAGGCAAAAGTACTTGGCGTAAATGTAGATGTCGTAGCAAGCAGCGAGGATGAAAATTTCTCTTACATCCCTGAGTTTAATGTAGCGATGACGCCGACTACGCCTACATCTGCTCAAACAACACGATTTATGGCACGCAGTATAAGGCTATGCCAAAGACCAAATCGCCCCTTGTTGTCGATGCTTCGAGCGATTTTTCGCTAGACCGCTTGATTTTTGGCAGTATCGGCTTGCTTTACGGCGGTGCTCAGAAAAATGCAGGCCCAAGCGGCGTGACTATCGTCATTTTAAGAAAAAGACCTAGTTGGTCGCGTGAGTAGCCAAAACGTCCCTATGTTTTTGCGCTACAAAACGCACGTAGAGGCAAACTCACTTTACAACACACCGCCAACTTTTGGGAATTTATCTTTTAATGTTAACTATGCAGCACCTGCTAGATCTTGGCGGACTTGCTGAGGTTGAGAAGATAAATGCCAAAAAGCAAGCACGCTTTATAATATCATCGATAGCTCAAAATGGCTTTTATGTGGGACATGCCAAAAATCAAGCAGATCAGATATGAACGTGAGCTTTACGATACCAAAAAGATCATGCGCTTGAGCCAGTTTTTCGTCGAAGAAGCGCTAAAAGAGGGCATGCTTGGACTAAAAGGTCACAGACATCTTGGCGGCATAAGAGCCTCTATCTACAACGCCGTTAGCCAAAGCGACGTTGAGAAACTTGGCGAGTTTATGAGAAAGTTTGCCAGAAAGCACGGCTGATGAACAAGGCAAAAAGCTTACGATGAAAATTCCTTATTTCTCGGCTGCATTTAGCGACTGCTCGCCCGTTAGGATAGAAGCGGTGGCTAAATTTTCTGGGCTAAAGGTGGCAAACTTTAAAAGATGCCAGAGTGCTGGAGCTTGGCTCGTCATACGGCGGCAATATCTTGCCATTTGCAGCTTCGCACAAAGAGGCAAAGGTCGTTGGCATCGACATCTCAAGCCACCAAGTAGAAGAGGGCAACAAGATAGCAAAGAAGATGAAATTAGAGAAATTTCACCCTTCTTGAGCGCGACTTTTTGCATATGAATGAGCACGACATAAAAGAGCTTGGCGAATTTGACTACATCATCGCTCACGGCGTTTATAGCTGGGTGAGCCCAAACGTAAGAGACGCGCTACTTGCAACGATAAAGGCGCTACTTAGCAAAGATGGCATCGCCTACGTCTCTTATAACACCTACCGAGGTTGGAAGAGCCTTGATATCTTTAGGACTTCATGCTCTTTGCCAGCGCAAATAGGGGCGATAAAGAGTCGCTACCTCACGTCAAAGAGAGCTAAATTTCTTGCAGGATTATCTGAGTAGCCTGCAAAACCAAAGCGACGTCGTCTATAAAGACAGCATGAAGCTACTTTTGACGCAGCTACATTCTTGCAAAGTATCATCGCAAAGGGTAGTGATTATTACATTTTGCACGACTTTTTGGAGGCGAGCAACGAGCCAACTTTACTTTCGCCAAATTTGCCAAGCACATCGATAAACACGGACTTTGCTACGTCATAGACGCCTCACTAAACGATATCTTTGCAAGCTCGACTGGGATCTACCGCTTTGACGCGCACATCGAGCAAGCTACAACACTCGCATCAAAAAGAGCAGCTAAACGACTTTTTGTTTAATAGATCCTTTAGAAAAGAGCCTCATCGCGCACAAAAGAAAGGCTTGAGGGCGCTGAGGACTTTGATGCGGTGCTTGGAGAGGCGAGCTTGATAGGGGTTTATTTTGCCTACTTTAGTGAGCAGCCAAAGACAAAAACGCAAGAAATTTTTAAGCAAAGCCTATCCGCAAAGCCTCAAATTTAGAGTGAAGTAAAGGCCGCACTTGGTGAGAGCGAGGGTGAAGCATTTATGGGCCTACTTGAAATTTTAAATGATCAAAACACTAGAAATTTTCGTCCTCAAAAGCTTGCTGCACTTGCTTATGAGCCTAAAAAACTAGGCTAAAACCCAGAGCAGCGGCCTATCTTGGGTATTTTTCTGGATGCTAGCTCACCAGTCATATCTTTGGCAAATGAGCTAAATGGCAAGCTCAACTTGAGCCATGAAGAGATCAAAGCTGCCTTGAAATTTGACGGCAAGACCAGCCTTAAAGAGATCGCAAAGAGCGTAAATTTAAGCGAAGATGAGCTAAAAACTTGCTTTTTAAACCAAGTGAAGCTTACTTTTTGAAGAATTTGAAAAGAGCGTGGCACTTAGCCATGCTCTTACTCAAAAACATATCTTTTTAATATCAAACATATCATCGCTATGTAAAGACCAAAAACCATTTTTAAGTGTGTGTCGGTATTTTTGCGTCTTTTTGGTGCCAAAGTATGCGCCTATTAGCGAGCCAAGACCTAAAAATGTGCCCCTCAGCGTGTGAGATGTGACCATTTAGTGAGAGTGAGATGAAGCCAGCAATGGCTGCAAACATAACGAAAAACACCTGCATAGAAACGGCTTTTTTAAGCTCATAACGCAAAAAGCCAACCAAGATAGGAGCGATAAAGACGCCTCCACCGATGCCGATGCTAATGGCAAAAACGCCAACAAAAACGCCAACTAAAAATAGCAAAAAGAGCGAATTATTCGCATTTGAGCCGTCGCTGTTTGGCGAAAAGTATAGCTTTATAAGCGAAAAGACAAATGTCGCGAAGTACATAGACTCAAGCAAAAGTGCAGGCGCGTGATACGATGATACACTAAAGCTGGCTCCAACCAAGCCTCAAGCCCCAAAAACGCCACGATTTAGCTTTAAAAGCCCAGCCTTGTAGTTTAGATACGAGCCAAATGTCGCGCTAAAGATCATCTGCATGACACTTATGCCAATGGCCGCTTTCACGTCGTAACCAAAGGCGACCATGATAGGAACGACGACCGTGCCGCCACCGATGCCAAAAAACCCAGCGATGTAACCAACGCCGATACCGATTATAAAATAGTTCTACAAAAAGCGATCTCCTCGACTGAGTACCATTTACTAGCCAAGGGCTCTTAAAAATAGTAAAAAGGCGTAATTTAAAGCATCTAGCCAAATCTAAAAAGTAAAAAGCGAAAAATTTTTATAATCAATAGCACTTTAAAAGGAAAAATATGTCTTTAGAACAACCACTTTTTATTATGAAGCGATCAGAGAAAATGTAAAAATAGCTACCTTGTTGAAGACAAGACCCAAAACGATAATCGGCATAGACTGCGAATATATCGATGAAAGGATATGGACTTTTACGGACTTAGAAGCTACTTTGATACTAATCGTAACAGATCACCGCACCTTTTGCTGGACTTTTTGGCATTTTTGCATATGACGGCGTGAGATACTTTTGAGCATATCGGCGAAGAGAAGGCTAAAAAGTATGAGTTTCCGTAATTTATCTACGCTGATGCTAAAGCATATCTGCACTTTGATAAGATGATGTAGGTATTCTTTTATCGGGCATAAAGAGAGGTATGCCGACTTTTTGCTAAATCTAAAGGCAGGTATAAGGGCGAAAAAGAGTGAGATTTGAGCATAAAAACTGATCTTAGTAGCGAAAAGAAACACTTTGAAGATATGGTTGAAGTAGCAAAAGAATACATAAGAAGCGGCGACGTCTTTTCAAGTAGTACTTTGGATGAGCTACTTGAGATTTCAACGAATATGAGCAGCCCCGGACTTTTACCAGCTTTGCCATAGCAAATCCCTAGCCCATATATGTTTCATTTTCCCACGCCTTATGGTGATGTGGTTGGCTCGCGCCTGAGCTTGTTTTTGAGATGAAAAAGTGAGCGAAATCTAGCACCAATCGCAGGCGCAAGACCAAGAGGTGGCGACGCAAATGCTGACTTGGCACCTGAAAATGAGCTACTAAGTGATGAAAAAGGAACTAGCTGAACATAAGATGCTAATCGATCTTGCAAGAAATGACTCAGCAGGGTCTCAGAGCCAAAGAGCGTGGTCGTGAAAATGCGATGCATATCCAGAAATGGAGTGATGCATATCGTGAGCGATGTCTATGGCAAGTGCGCTAGGGGCTTAATCTTTTTGACGTGCTATCAGCATCTTCCCAGCTGGCACGCTAAGCGGTGCGCCAAAGATCAGAGCGATGCGATAATTAATGAGCTGAAATTTTGAGCGAAATATCTATGGCGGGGGCATTGGATTTTGCATTTTAATGGCGACGCTCAGGTGGCGATCCTCATCCGCTCAGCTATCTTTTGTGCCAGCTACGGTGGCTTTAGCGACGTCTTTGTCGGAGCTGAGCGCATAGTCTATCACTCAAAAGAGCGAGAAAGAGTATGCTGATGCCAAACGAGCCAGCGTGGTAAATGTATTTAAAACAGTGCAAAAAGAGGTTTAATTTAAGTCGCGCAAGTGAAAACTCGGGCAAAAATAGGATAAAATAGCCAATTAAGCGATGAAAAACATGATTTATTTCCGCAAGGAAAAATCGAAAATGAATTGTTTTTAGAGCTAAATCTAGGATAAAAGGACAGTATATGAAAAAGTCATTATTAGCATTGAGTGGCATTGTTTGCATCATCATTGATGCGATGGGAGTGGCATAGTCTCAAAAGAAGTATGCGACAATCCACAATATGAAAGTCTGAAGCAGACGTATATTATAAATTTATAGAGTTGCAATAGGACCGAGAAAAGATTCTCCAAAAGGGAAATGATACAGAATTTCTATGATGCAAATGGAGCATGAAAAAGTGCATATACTCCAAAACCCAAGCGACTTAATGGGACATAGAATAAGATATGTCAAAAAGAAGGTGAATTTAAACTAAAAGGCGAAAATCCTCAAAATGTTTTGGGTGACAGTGTTCATATAAAACTAATCAGAAGAATAAATAGGTCAATAGTATCTTACTATCGGCGATGCAGTACTATAAAAGAAAGTAACTAATGCCAGACACATCAAATCCTAGCTAACGATGTTTTGTTTTTATATGTGCGTGCTTTATGGCGTATAAAGATCATAGATTTGCAAAAATAAAGTGAGATAAGTACCACAAATTAGTGGTAGTAAATCGACCTGCAATGGCATACGGCGTTGCTTTGGCTTTAAAAAATAACCAATGCCAAGATAATTTGAAATCCCAGCCATAACGATCCTTGTTTCGTAGGCGCGCCAACGCCAGCAAGATGCAGGGCCTTTGGTTTTGATGAGCGTATCCAGACAAATGCTGATGGCATCTTACGCACGTATGAGGCGAATGTACATATCAAAAGGGTGAGCGTCTGGGAATTTCGGAGCTTGGCCCAACCATCGTCATACTTAGTGAAAAAGATGCAACTCAATACAACCTCTTTGAAAACAAAGAGCTGAAAATTTGCTGGAAGGATCAGACTTATAAAATAAATACGACATAAGGAGTAATTTCTACCTTATCTAATCTAATGATCAATTTTTGTATCCATTATAATATGAGTATAGTCTTCAAAATATTATAGGCATGAAGGCTTGTAAAGATGATGAGCGTATTATTTTATCTACCGACTTTTCTCTAGGGATTAAGATTTGATTGGCTCATCTGTAAGCTGGTATTTGTTTTTACTAAGTCGATAGCTTTACATCATTTAAAATATATTAATAAGATATAAGATTACGACTTATCGTATTTTTTAAAACTTGTTATAAAAATAAATTTGTCTTGCAAACCCAAGGCTTAAATATTTTATCTATAAGTATAGCTATTTAGCCCAAAAAGGGCCATTTAGACATTAAACCAGCGCATCACGTCGCCATCTTGAACTGATGTAGTCTTTTGCCCTCAAGTCTCATCTGCCAGCCTCTTTTGGCTCCGTTTTCGCCGCCATGTGTGATGTAGTCCTCGTAGCTTATCACTTCAGCCTGATAAAGCCCTCTCAAAGTCGTTGTGGATGACGCTTTGCTGCTTTGGCGCTTTCCAGCCATTTGTGATCGTCCAAGCCCGTCATTTCTACTACGCCAGCAGTGAAATAGCTCATCGAAAGCTTTAGCAAAGACGTTTTGATGATCTTTTTCGGGCCGCTTTCGCTCGTGCCAAGAGATGCCAAAAACTCGTGAGCCTCCTCATCGTTTAGGCCTATTAGCTCCTCTTCGACCTTGGCGCAAAGCTTGATCACCCGTAGTCTGAGGCCTTAGCATACTCTTTTAGCGCTTTTTACAAACTATTATCTTCGCTATCCTTCATCGACATTTGCGCCATAAACTACCTCTTGTAGCACTTAGAAGTCTTAGTTTTTGTTTAGCGCCAAAAACGCCTCGCCATCTCTTTGCTCGAAGCTGCTTGCGCTTTTGCTACCATTTCGGGTGAGCCAAAAGTACGGTTATCTCAAGCGCCTCTTTGCGCCTTTTGCATTTGCTTTTGCCTCTCTTGTGAGCTTTTCTATCTTTTGTTTAGCTGCTCGATGTCAGCTAGTATCGGGCTCGTTTGGATGATCTCGATGTCTCTTTACTGGATCGACGCTGCCCTCGACGTGAGTGATGTTTTCATCCTCAAAGCAGCGAACTATGTGCAAAAATAAGCTCGGTTTCTCTGATGTTTGATAAAAATGTATTGCCAAGACCCTCGCCAGAGCTCGCCCCTTTTACAAGGCCTGCGATATCAACAAATTCGATAGTTGAATACTGAATTTTATTAGACTAACTATCTTTTGCAAGCTCATTTAGGCGCTTATCAGGCACTGGCACGATGGCTTTTGTTTGGCTCGATAGTGCAAAACGGATAGTTCGCACTCTCGGCGTTTTTGCGCCTTTAGGCGTGCATTAAATGTCGTTGATTTGCCCACATTTGCAGGCCTACTCATTCCAACTGAAAGTCCCATCAATTCTCGCTAAGTGCTTGTAAAAGTATAATTCATCCTCGCCACGCCCTGCTCGCACCTGCTTGGTTGTGGTCCCCAAGCTTTTTCGCGGTATGCTGGACCTGCGATATCGAGGTAGCCACTTGTCTTTATACTCATCTTTGATAACTGAAGCTAAAAACATGCCAGCTGTGATCGCGCCACCATATCTCGCTTGAGGCGCAGTTGCTAACGTCTGCGATCTGGCTTTTGATAAGCTCGCTAAGATAAGGGTTAAAATCATGCGTAGTTGCTAGCTCGCCGCTATCTTTCATCTTGTTTTTAAACTCGCTTTTAGGCCTCGCTGTTGCCCACGATGCTCGCTAGTGTATTCGCAAGTCCCACGACGCAAGCGCCAGTTAGCGTTGCCATGTCGATTAGGATGTCTGGCTTTAAAGTCCTCGCGCGTAGCCAGCAATCAGCCAAGACCAAACGTCCCTCTGCGTCGGTGTTTCTAACCTCTATGCTAACGCGCTTTCAGACATTAGCACGTCATCAGGCTTATAGGCATTGCCGCCGATCATATTTTCAGTTGCGCCCAAAATGGCGTGAATTTTCAAATGGTAATCTTAGCTCCGCAGTACCTTTTATGATGCCAAGAGCCATAGCTGCGCCGCTTTTTGTCTGATTTCATAGTAAGCATATAATCAGCCGGCTTCAAGCTAAGTCCGCCACCATCATATGTCAGCCCTTTGCCGACAAAGATGATGCGTTTTAGACTTTTTAGGCTTGTATATTAGTGGATGAGCCTTGGTTTATGCATCGCTTGCGCGATTTACCGCCAAAAATGCATTCATATTCTCTTTTTCTAGAAATTTCTCGTCATAGACCTCGCACTTTATGCTTGCTGATGTTTTTGGCTAACGAAAGCGTCCTGCGCCATCTTTTTGCGGTGTGTAAATTTCGAATTTTCATTTACGATATCTTTTGTGAAATTTGTAGCACTTGCTATTATCTCCGCCCTTTAAAGCCCCTATTTGCTCTCCTTAGATCGATCTTTTTGACAGCAAATCTTTCAGTAGAAAAAGATGATCTCTTTAGGTGTATTTCTTTTTCTTTATATTTATTAAATCTCATAACTTCCAAGTAAAAAGCCCTCGGCTAGCGCTTCAAAGCTTAGTGGCACTCCGCTACGTAAGAAGCTAGCTTTATGCTCTTAATGTTTAGTGACTTTAGTGTGTTATAAGCTTTAGTAGCCGCAACCTAAGCTCGTCAAGACTCAAGCTTAGAAAGTGGCGCGTAAGCCCTTTTGCCTCGCTTAGGACAAGGACGCTTTCGCCTTTGTAATTGTTAAACTTAATAGCCTCTTTTATCGCCTATAATTTATGTTTTAAGTCCTTATCTACTACGAAAATTAGTTCAATATCAGCTTTTATATCTTTTTAATTTCTTATCAAACTATTTGAAACTGCATGTCTTCTGTCTCTCCTTTCGTTTAATATTATTTTCGATGCGCTTAAATGTATATATCAAAAGCCCCATAAATATGGCAACCACTGGGATAGCGACATACCAATGCTCTTTTTGCTTTTTGAAGCAGCACCAATATATGCTCGCCAAGTATCCAAGCAGGTATGGTGGTGATCGCCGCCCAGCACCAAGCGCCGATTGGCGATTATAAAGGCGTATAGCATCATAGCCAGTAAGTCCTATGCAGTGGTATGATGACACGAAAACTATACATAGCGTTGCAAAAGATGATCGGCCAGCCGTATTTTTTCAGCATTATGTGCGCCACTGCAAAGTTTTCTCCGCTGCTGTGAAAGCCTGCGATGTATTTTTATTGTAACGGCTAAGGTAGAAGTAGCGTGATCCTCCCACAAAGCCTCCAAGTCCAGCCACAAAGATAGCAAGCGCGATGTGCATGGTGGTGTGAGCGAGAATTCAGCCATTATTAAGGCCATCTGCCCTCCATGATGCACCAGACAAAAAGTATGATGTAGCCGTACTCTTTTAAGCAGTTCTATAAAAACTCTTCCATTCTAAACCTCTAAAACGCGTAATTTAGTAAGCGACTTAGCTTTTCGCTACCTTTTTAGATCGACTAGATCTATGAGAAAGCAGCGCTCACGCAGGTTGCGTTAGTTTGATTGATAAGTTCAACTGAAGCTTTTGCAGAGCCGCCGGTGGCTGTGGAGATCATCCATCAGCACTCTAGCGCCTGCTTTTCTCCAAAAGCATCGATGTGCGTGCACTCATCTACGCCGTATTTCTAGACTATATTTTGAGAAAGCGTGATAAAAGGCAGTTTTTGGCTACGAATAGGGCACAAAAGGCAGTCTTAGCCTTTGCTGCAAGCGCCGCGCCAAAGATGAAGCCACGAGACTCTATGCCAGCGATGTAATCAATCTTTTGCGTCCTCATATCTAGCCACCAAAATGATCTATCAAAAAGTTAAATGCCTTTGTTATTTAGCAGCGTCGTGATGTCGCGAAAGACTATGCCAGCTTTTGGAAAGTCGTTTATGCAGCGAATACGAGTTTAGTAAAAATCTTTTGCCTTTTGATCTAAAAATTACTTCATACCTCTCATAAAATTTGAGGTTATAGTAGCGCTCGATCTTGCCTTCAGCTCGCGGATGCGTTGTCTTAGCTTGTCGTCTTTCTAGACGGTACTGGGAATTTCTTGTGCGAAGTGAGGTTACGTCGTTTTAGTTTTGTTTAGCTCGTCCGTCAAGATGCGTCGATGTTACCCAGACTTCGTTGAAGTTGGATCTGAAATGTCTCTATGACGACCCTCGGTGTCTTGAGGTTATTTTTCATAAAAATCTTTGTCGCACGCCTAGAAGCGTTTTGAAGTACCATGACGGTTAGGTAGATCGCAGCACAAACAAGAGCGGTAAAAACGATCCACTCGCCTATCATTTTGCCCGCCTCAAGCTCTATGACTCTTCTTTCGTAGTCTGCCGCCTGCAAACTCAGTCTTTAAAAAGGCTTCAACCGCCGAGATAGCCACGCCTGCACCGATAACTCTGCGCCAAAAAGCGATCACGCTGCGTCGTTGTGCCTCTCTGCAAGTCTAGCGGTAAATTCGGTCATGCGGCAAAGGGCACATCTTACGTTTTCGTGCCTGCTTTGCAGCTATCGATATGCCCATGCCAGTGCCACAAACTAGCACGCCGTAGCAGTTAGGCCTCAAGCTTCGCTTTGCTAGCAAATGCGCATAATCAGGTAATCAACGCTATTTTTATCGTTTGTGCCAAGATCAACCACTTCGCATCCAAGCCCTTTAATAGCCTCTTTAAGCTCGTTTTTAGCTCAAAACCAGCGTGATCGCTAGCTAAGAAAACTTTGTCTATCTTCATGAAAAGTCCGTTAAATTTTTGTTGATTATAGTCAAAGTTGCATTAAAATAAAATTTACTCTCCAGCCAAAAATGAAGCTATACTTTACCAAAATTTAAGGAGAAATATGAAAAAGTGCTCTTTTTAGTGGCTTCTACGCTAGCCTTTGCAAATGAAAAATCTAATAGAGATCTACACAGATCAAAACGATCATCACTCGTAAATAGCGACGCAAATAGCTCTTTAGCGCCTTTGTGCCAGAGAGGGTGTGCAGAGTGAGAACTATCACTATAAATGGGGATTGTGACGCGAATGCTTATCTAGATCAGCGAAGAAAATAGCCCAAGTTACATAAAAATGGAATCAAGAAGTTGCAATTTAAACAATAAAGCTTGAGGCGCTAAATGCGAGAGGTAGGTTTATAGAGCAAGCTTTGGTAGGAGAAAAATAAAAGTAACGATGTGACAAAAAGAGCTGATGAGTTTTATAATTTAGCCTAGAAAAATATCGAGAAAATTTTCAGCTGCTAAAAGTGAGCTTGAAGCGCTTAAAGAAAAGTGAGCCAAAGAGCGAGATGGCTGGATTTTGCAGCTTGATATGAAACTTTGCTTGCAGCCCAAAAAGAGGCGACGCTTTCATACATGGATGATGAGGCCCCAAAAGACGCTAAAGTGAAATATTATGCAGATACAAAAACAAAAATATCTTGATAAAACAAGAAAATTTTACTCACCAACCCATTTCATAGCGATGTTTAAGGTACCTAAAGCTCGCCATCTATCCGACCAGATATCGACAAAGCGCTTGCTCCAAGCAAAAGTTTTGCCTTGGTACGAGGGAGAAAGAGGCAGAGGCTGATGGTTACGGCGCTTCAAAAATATGCTAAGAGCTGCAAAAGTCACTGCTGAGGTCGCTGATATGCGTGTGCAAAGAGATGAGAATGAGTTTGCCGTAATTTGGAAGATAGATGGGATAATTTAGCAAAAAGGCGAGAGCAACATATAATCCTATGATACGCAAAAATGGATGCAGACTCTTAGCGTTTTTGCTGATTTTTACGGCTCTCTAAAGGCATATAACGATAGCAGCTTTTGCTAAATGACGATCTAACTCCAGCTAAAACGCAGTTTTATGTTAATGGTTGAGTGTTGGTAGTCCAAGTGAGTTTGAGATGAAAAGCAAAAGATGAGCCAGTGCAGCTATTTTTAGGACAAAACGAGCTAATCGAGCTTAAAAGAGCGCATTAAATAATTAGAGCTCGCTTCTGGCAAAGACTGCATAAGCGAAGAGGGCTATGAGATAAGTGTCAAAAATAACTCGCTAAGAGTGTCGATGTCACTTTGGTTGACCTGCGTGCCAGTATTCGCCGACGAGGCAGTAAAGGTCGAGATAAAGGGCTTTGATAAAAAGATATCGGCAAAGATGGCAAGGTGGAGCTTTTGGCTTTAGCCTTGCGCCAAAAGAGGAATTTAAAAAGAGTACTCTTATAAGATCACAAAGTTGCACAGACAAATTTGCTCACAGATTGTCGCTATTTATAAAGGCAGCGCGATATCTAAAACGTATCTTGTCGGATAAAAGATAGTATCTTTTTAAAGGCGAAATGAGGATGATGATAAGGGATGACAAGCCATATCTTGAGATACCCTCTAGCTTCTCAGCCAGTGCGTGAAAAGCCAAAGTCAAGCGCATACCGAGCGTGAAAGCCGTCAAGTGGCGGAATCGGATAGAGGTTAAAGATGGCTAACATCAAATGTAAAAGCGCAAGCGCAAATAAAACTGAAGTAAAACGTCAAAGGTTTTTATGCTTTAGCAAAAGCTTTTAACACAAAAGCGATAAGACGCCTGAATGACTGTAGACAAATGCCAGCTAGACTTACGTAGATAGCTGCCTTGTATCCGCCATTTCGCACGACTCGTAAGTGTTGCGCACTGGTTTTGCCCAGCCAAACGATCATGCCAGTGCTTAGATAAACGCACCAGTGGCACGATGATAGTGCCAACAAGATCGATGTGTTTTATAGGATTTATGCTAAGTCTGCCAAGTTTTTGCGGTGTTGTCGCCGACCGAAGCGACATATCCGTGAGCGATCTCGTGACCCGACGATGGCGATTATTAAAGAGATGATGATAGTGGCGACTTTTATGGGGTCAGTAGTGAAGTCCATCTCTTCACCTTCCTTTAGAGCTTGTTGCGTGAAAAACTCGATCATTTTCTATCGTACCTATAAAGCGTCCGACACGCCCCAGCGCTATTTGAAAAATTACTATCAAAGCTCATGTATATAGCCATGGTTGTCCAACTATGTATTTATATGCCACGCTTCCCAAAAACGGCTATCATGTGAGTGGTCACGGTTGTCGCCTATCATGAAGTGACTCATCTTTTGGCACTTTTTACGTAAAAAGCGTTAAAGTAGTACTGGATTTTGAGGTAGCGAGCCAATAAGCGCTGGCTTCATAAAAACGCTTTGATTTATCAATATTTAGTTTAAAAGCCATATGCTCAAATAATCTTTTCCTTATCATCATAGTGGATGCCACTAAATCTATATGGCTCTTTTATGAAAAAGCTTGCCGTCAAGATCTACGACATCGCTGCATGAGTAGCCAATGGCTCTCTTTGCCGTTTAACTTCTCTCGGCAGTTTGCCTTTATAAAAGCTATCTCTCTTTTTGGCGTAGATAAAATGTTTTCAGTAAAACTACTCATCTTCGCGAGGTGCAGCAACGCTTTTACAAAGTGAGTTTTGTCTTTGGGATATCAAAAACAATATCGCTCTTGCTGGACCTTGTCCAGTGATAATATGGCCATTGTTATTTATGTCTGGAAAAACTCTAGATTAATAAAAGGTATGGTTGGTGTGGGCACACCATAAACATATTTTTAGCAAACATCCCAAACCAAAAGCGTGTTTTTCATCGAACCAGACGGGATCACAAAGGCTTGAGCCATAGAAATGACAAGCACACGATGATAAAGTGCCTGTCCAGCTCGAGCAAAAGTCATAGTAACTGAGTAAAAGCCTCTTCATCGTCTCACTCTTTTAATTTTTGCTATTCGCTCGTGCAGCAAGGATGGTGTTGTTTAAAAGCATGGCTATGGTCATAGGTCCCACGCCGCCGTGAACAGGCGTGATATATGAGCATTTTTGCGCGACCTCTCTCAAAATCCACATCGCCCACAAGCCCTGCCATCATCAAGTCTGTTTTATGCCCACATCAACGACTACCGCGCCTTCTTTTTACCATATCAGCCTTTAAGAAAAATGGCTTGCCAATGGCTGCAACTATGAGGTCAGCATTTTTGCAAATTTCTTTTAAATTTTTAGTCTTGCTGTGCGTCACAGTAACCGTTGCAGAGGCATTTAGGAGTACTTTGCCATAGGCTTGCCAACGATGTTACTTCTGCCGATCACCACCGCATTTAGTCCAGCTACATCTATGCCATACTCTTTTTAAAATTTCCATCACGCCAAGCGGTGTACAAGGCACGAAGCCATCAAGTCCGCTAACAAGTTTGCCAACATTTACAGCGTGAAAGCCGTCTACATCTTTTTCGTGGATCGATCGCTGCGAGCACGACGTTTGTATCGATGTGCTTTGGCAGCGGTAGCCGAACCAAGATACCGTGGATGCTATCGTCTACTTTAGCACGTTTATAAGCGCAGTAGCTCGTTTTGGGTTGTATTTTCACTTAGACGGTGAGCCACGCTTTTTATGCCGTATTCGTTGCAGGCTTTCTTTGGCTCTAACGTATGTTTGAGATGCCCTATCTTCGCCGACCAAGACGACGGCCAAGGTTGGCTCAACACCGAAACCTCTTTAGCTCATCAGCTCTTACTTTTACGCTTTCTTTGACCTTTAAAGATACGGCTTTTCCGTCTAAAAATACTCATATTTGATCCTTACTTTAAAAAGCTTTTTAATCACAAGGGTGGTATCATACCTAAAAAAATAAATTAAATTTTTAAAAGAGAGGTTTATGAGGTCTGTGATTTTTGCTTTTTGCGTGGCGATTTTTTGGTGCTGATTTTATCACAGACCGAGTACGCCAAGATGCTCTACCTAAATCCACGTGGCATAGGATGTGACAAATGTCACGGCGCAAAGGGCGAGGGCAGCCTGATCTCTAAATACAAACACTTTGACAAAAAGGCAAACAAAAACGGTTGATGATGAGCTTAGAGCGCCAAAGATAAATGATATAGATTTGAAAGCTTTAAAGCCGCTCTAACAAAGCCAAAGGCGTCTATGCCAAAGCTGCACTTTTTGACAGACGAAGAGACGACTATACTTGTATGAATACATCACAAATCAGATGAAACCTCCCGCAAAAGCGGCAAAAACACAAAATGTAGCCAAGCCAGCCACACCTGCTGCCACGCAAAAACAGCCAGAACCTGCTAAAACTGCGCTCTGTTGCACAAAGCCAGTAGAACCAGCTAAAGAGCACACCAGCTAAGCCAGCTGAGCTCGTAAAGCCAGCTAACACGCAGGCACCAAAGTCACCAGCAAAAGCCAGTAACTAAATCAAAAAGATGATCAAAAGACAAATTTAAAAACACAAAATCAAAAGGATAAAAATGACAAATAAAGAGGCATTTAGCGAAGCTATATATCCCGATGCGGCGTAATCCACCAGTTCGTGCATTTGGTAGCGTTGGTGGCGAGCCTGTGATGATAGATCATGCTAGGGGGGCTTATCTATACGACGTCGAGGGCAAAAATACCTTGACTTCATCCAAAGCTGGGGTCCGCTCATCTTTGGTCACTGCGACAAAGACATAGAAGAAGCGATCATCTCTGCTGTAAAACAAGGCGTATCTTACGGCGCTCCTCTCAAAAGAGACCGCTCTAGCAAAGCTAATATGTGATGAGTTTAAACAACAGATAAAATCGCTTCGTTAGCTCTGGCACAGAGGCTACCATGAGCGCTATCAGAGTGGCTAGAGGATATGCTAAAAAAGACGGCCTTATCAAATTTGAAGGCTGCTACCACGGACACAGCGACGCACTTCTTATCAAAGCAGGAAGTGGCGCTACGACATACGGCAACGCTTCAAGCGGCGGCGTGCCACAAGATGTTGTGAAAAATACATTTTTAGCTATCTATAACGACATAGAGGCGTAAAAGCCATCTTTGAAAACAATAAAGACAAGATAGGCGTCGTCATAATCGAGCCCATCGCTGGAAATATGGGGCTTGTGCCAGCTGATAAGAGGTCTACGTGAGCTTAGGGCGCTTTGCGATACCTGGCGCAGTGCTTATACTTGATGAAGTTATGAGCGGTTTCGAGCTTCTCGCCTTGGCTCATATCCATTTCACGAAGTAGATGCCGATCTTGTCACATTTGGTAAGGTTATAGGCGGAGGCATGAACGTCGCTGCATTTGGCGGTAGGGCTGAAATTATGGACTGCTTAAGCCCTGAGGGCGCTGTCTCATCAAGCAGGCACGCTAGGTGGCAACGCCAGTGGCGATGAGCGCTGGTATAGCAGCTATTTCAAAGATAAATAGCGATGAATGTATACGCCAGACTTGAAAAACTAGCTAAAAACTAATGGAGGGCTTCAAAGAAGCAGCAAAAAGCGCTGGCATCGCTATACAAACCGATGTTCGTGGCTCTGATGTTTGGCTACTTTTTACAGAGCATGCCGTGAAAAACTACGACGATGCGCTAAAGAGCGATACAAAACTCTTTTACTACTTTCATCAAGCGATGCTTAGGCGCGAATTTGATCTAGCACGCAAGCCAGTTTGAGACGGGATTTATCTGCGATGCGATGAGTGAAGCTGATATCGATCTAGCGGTAAGCGCAGCTAAAGAGGCATTTTTGGAGATAAAAGCTTAATGGCAAAGATCAAGATAAAAGATATTGTTGCAGGGGCTGAGCAGCTAAGCCTTGGCGTTTCAATCGTAGTTGCGATCTTGCTTGGCACTGGGCTAGGATATCTTGTAAAAAGGCTGCAATACCACGCCAGCGCTTTGATGAGGCTTTGCTATTGGCATCGCAGCTGCTATTTTAAAATGTCTATAAAGCCTACAAAGCGCAGGTTAAAAAGCCTAGATGAGCTAAAAGGACGAGACTAGATATAAAGGCTACACAAAAGACGATGATGACGAGGACGATTAGCGAGGCTTTTTATTTGCTACTTTGCGCTTTGGCTAGCCCTTAGCGTGGTTGGCAAATTTATATCAAATCAATTTTTATAAGCTCGCAATATTTCATTTTTGCATCGCTTATCATCCCTAACGGCTAGCTTTTTGCCTATAAAAACCGCATAAACTCAAGGCTAGAAAAATGCAAGAGATGAGAATTTTAGCCAAGATAGAAGAAGAGGACGAAGAGATGATGAATGTACGCTCCAAAATGAGGCAAAAAGAGCTTTAGCCTAAAAGATGAAAAAGCAAGGCTAAAAAGCAGAAATTTTCATTTAAAGATAGAAGCTTTTGTGGCGGCATTTATGCCTTATCGTTTGGTCGCTACGCGATACTCTTTTGGATTTATATTTTTATGAAATACTAAACGTGCTCGGCTTTTTAGTGGGGCTTGCTCCGATGCCTATTGGAGCTTTTATCTTTGGGATAATGCAAAACTAATTTAAGAAAGGACGCAGATGGCAAGTAGCTTTAGGATCATTCGCTCGATGGGAGCCGCTATTTTTGGGTATGAGTCTGCTTTTTATAGGCAATGGCCTAGTCATCGCATCTTGTAGCGCGCTTCTAAGCAAAATAGCGTAGGCGAGCTTGCGATTGACCAATTAACACCGGATTTTTCATAGGAGCGTTAATTAGCACGATCACAGCGCACAGGGGTTATCTCAACCACCGGCCACATCAGAGCTTTTTGCTATCTTTTTCAGCTATCTTTTGCAGTCCCAGCCATGCTTCACGCCATAAGTGAAAACGTGATCTTTTGGGCGATTTTGCGAGCATTTTTGGGATATTGCTACTACGCACTTTTGATGGTTATAGAAAGCTGGCTAAACGCTAAGATCCCAAACAAGATAAGATCGCGTGTCATCGCCTTTTACGAGTGCGTTTTCACACAAGTTTTGGACTTGGAATTTTCGATCTTAGCGCTTGATCTTAGCGCATTTGAAATTTTCCATCATCAGCGCAGCCTCTATCATGCTCTCAAGCATACCTTTACCGTTAATCCGCATCAACCAACCTCAAATCCCGCAGCGCCAACCCTATAAACATCCTGAAATATTTTGGCATCGTCCCGCTGGCCCTTGTGGGAGCGCTAGTTGCTGGCCTAGCGATAAATGGCTTTCTATGGCAAGCCTCTTTGTCTTGCTTCAGGATATAGCGCAAAAGAGGCGTCATTTTTCATGACCATAGCGATGGCTGGGCGGGCTTTTAGCTCAAACATTTATCGGAGGCTTTTTCAGATAGATATGGCAGACGCCCAGCGCTCTTGCTTTGCAGTGCGCGTGGCATTAGTTAGCGCAGCACGTCTTTTTGCTAAAATGGCTCAAATTTGATCATTCATCACATACTTTCGTTTTTCTTTGGAGGCGGCATTTTTGCACATACGAGTCTTCGCTTGCTAGGGCAAATGACGAGATCACAGACAAGACAAAGAGCGTCCAAGTGGCGCGTGCGCTGCTTTTTAGCTACTCTTTTGCCCTCGCTTTTCTCGCCACTTCTGATGAGCTACACGATGAAAAATTTTTAGCGCATTTGGCTTTATCTATGTCTATTTGGTGCTTTATGTTGGGCTCATCTTGTTTGCGCTAACGCAAAAGACCATACCGCAGCACTATGAGAAAAAGAGTACAACGAGCAGGCTTGTTGCGGGACGGCTGGCATCGCGACTATTCAGCAAAATGGCACTCTGGCCGATGAGAAATAAAAAGTAGAAAAATGGACGTAGCAAATTCTCTAAAACATATCAAACACCTCGGTTCAACTGGGCAAACGCCACCCAAAACGCGCCCTGTCCGTATGAGCTCGCTTTTTAAAAATCAACCAGCTAACGCCAAGCGAGCAAACCGTCTCAAACGCCCTTGATAACGTTGGTAAGCTAGTTGCAAGGGTGCTTGATGATCTAAAAGTGCTTCAAAGCCTTAGCAAAGCTGAGCAAATTTTATCTCTAAAGCAAAAGACACCAAGATCGCTCCAAATTGAGCTAGTGAGCTCTCAGACCTTGCAAAAAGCCTAGAGGCTGAAGCTGCAGCAAAATGAAAGCCCTGAGATAAAGAGCCTTTGCACTAAAAACTAAAAGATTTCCCTAAAGCCAATAGCCGACCTAAAAGCTGGCTCGCTAAATGATCAGATCAAAAACTCTGGCGTCATGCTTGAAGCAAATTTAAAAGATGCGCTTACTCCAGAGAAGCTGCCAAGCTCGATACAAAAGTTACTAAGCTGATACATCTCTCAAATCAAAATGTACTTTAGTCAGTCCAACTCTAAATGATGAGAGCTTGGATAATCAAAACTCATTTATGAAGCTCACCTCCATGCTTGAAAAAGTGAGTGGTGACGCTAAAAATCTTCTTGATAACTCAAGCATAAAAACACTTTTTAAAAAGATGTGGATAAGCTTGATAATGTGGCTGAGTCCTTTCGATAAAAACTTCTCAAAAGAGCAAAAGCGCAGACGCGGTTAAAAGCCAGATCGGCAAGATGGAAAATTTTCATCTCAAAGGGTTTAAGCGAGAAGGTAGCACATTGGCGAGTAAAGTAGCAAATCAAAGTGCGGCTTTTTAGCTCAAATCACAAAGAGCTAAAAGCTATCCTTGAAAACCCTACGATCTAAAAAATGCTAAATAACATAGGCGATGAGGCTGGGCTTGTAAAAGGCATTTAACGAGGTTAGCGACGTCTCAAAAAGAGGGCGGCTCGCGAGATAAGCTCCAAAGTGCGGCCAGACGCCTCGCTCATAGCCCGTAAGTCTGGCTGATCCAGATGCTAGCACAGCAAAAGCGAGCTATCTGAGGTAAGGCGCTTTTAAAGCAGCTAAAACTCAGCCACTAATGATATAAACAACATCACGACAAAGAGCCAGAGGTGAATTCAGAGTACTAAATCAAGATGTAAAAAGCACGCTTTTTAAACATAAGCGAAAAGAGCCAAACGCCCAGACTGTAAATGCTGCAAACAAGATGATCTCGCAAATCGAGATGCACCAGATGGTCTCAAGCTTGCAGGAGGCATACAAACTTATACTGCCATACATCTGGGATGGCGTGGAGGGCGAAATGTCGCGTTTAAGCAGGGGCAAAAAGGATACCGTATGCCCAGATCGATCTAAATGACAGGGCGGGCAGATAAATGTGATGGTGGGGCTTGTGGATAAACGCCATATCGATCTCATCGGTGGCAACGCAGACAAATGAGTTTAAAGAGCTCATTTAGGAAATCCAAAGCGAGCTAAAGCAAGGCGATCTCGAAAAGCTTGGACTAATCGTTTCAATCAACATCAAAACCTTGCCAAAGGTGAAGCTAAACGATAGATTTAAAAATTTTGCAGCGGCCTTGATGTGGGCTTTGATAAGTGCATGCAAGTGAGCAAGAGCCGTTGCTCTTGGCTACAACAGATCGCAGATAACGCCCAAAGGTGCTTGCAAGCGGTGCTGGCGAGATAGCAAACAAGATAATAAACCTTGCAAAAGAGCACGACATACCGATCAAAGAGGATCCTGATCTCATTGAGATGTAAGCAAGGTCGAGGTCGATCAAGAGATACCGCCAAATTATATAAGGCGGTGGCTGAGATATTTTAGCTTTTTATATAAGATCACAACAAAAGTAAATATTGCACCTAATAGTGCTATAACTCAAGATTGACAATGTAAACATTAAAAAGGAGGTATTATGAAGATTTCATCAAAAGTGACGATGATGATCGTCTCGTCCCTACTGGTGCTTGGAGCCATCTTTGGTCTTTCTAAACATTTACGAGCAAAACAAAGCGATAGAATTTGCTACAAACAGCTAACTGAAACGGTTTTGAGCCGACAAAAGGGCAGCTTTAGAGTGAAGGAGATGGATATCGTCTCAAGCATTTTTGCTGATTCAAGAGGTCTATGACGACGCAAACGAGACCATAGAAGATCAAAAAGAAGATATCATTGACTACCTCTCAAAAAGCTAGATTTGGCGATGGCAAAAGGATACTTTAGTATCTACACTACAAAGGTGTGGTTATCTCTAGATCCGCGAGTGCCCGAGTATACAAACAGTCTTGATAGGCTGAGCAGCAGTGCTAATGGCTATAAATACATAAAAGATCTCATCGCAAAAGCCTACAGAAAATAGCGATGGTGCCTTTATACACTTCGTGGCTCAAGTCAGATGGCTCAACTACAAGAAAAAGATAGGAAAGGGCTAAAACTAAGCCTCTTTCATGAAGATGTAGTGCTGATGTCTGTTGTTGGTCTTGAGGCATGTATAAAGAGATAGAATGTACATTCAGCCACTATGCAAAAATGACGCTAAGGCAAAACACTACAATTTCATATGTTACAGTGCGTGGTTTTAATCATCTCACCTAATAGTTGCCATGCTCTACTCTAACTTCTATCACAAAACCGCTAAATGAGCTAATCTTGCGAGCGACAAACCTCTCAAGTGGCGATGGCGATCTAACAAGAAAACCAGAAGTCGTTGGCAAAGATGAGATAGCATAAAGCAAGCGAGGGCTATAAACTAAACTTTATAGAAAAAGTAAGGGTTTTAATCGCCGAGGCAAAAGATATCTCAAATGAAAATAGCTCCATCGCAAATGAGCTTAGCTCAACCTCAGTCCAAACTGGTCGCGGGTGAAAAACTCAAAAGCAAGATAGTTGAGGATGCTGGGAAGGATTGCACTGAGATACAATCATATATGAAAGATTCAATCGAAGTTGCAAAAGGTGGCAAAGATGATCTTTCAAAAAGGCGCTAAGCTACGTTGATGAGACGCCAAATACCATCTCAAATTTATCTCTCAGAGATCGCTCAGACATCAGATATAGAAAATCAAATGGCTGGCAAGATCGAGCAGCTTAGCCGGATGCTGAGCAGGTAAAGTCAGTCCTTGTGGTTATCAACGACAGCTGATCAGACAAATTACTAGCCCTTAATGCAGCCATCGAAGCAGCACGTGCAGGCGAGCATGGACGTGGCTTTGCAGTCGTTGCCGATGAGGTTAGAAAGCTAGCTGAGCGCACTCAAAAGAGCCTTACTGAGATAAACGCAACTATCAATGTCATCGTTCAAGCGATAAATGAAAGTAGCGAGCAAATGAGTATAAACTCAAGGCAAATAAGCGAGCTAACAGAGCGTGGCAAACAACGCGCAAAACACCATAAGAGATATGAGTGGTATCATGAGATGAGCCATAGGACTATCTGATAAAACTATTGAGGACTATATAAAGACTGGGTAAGGATATTGACGATATAGTAAAAAGCATGGAGGGCATAAGTCACTCATCTCAAAGTGCAAGAAGCGTAGAAGAATAGCTTTCAGCTGCTGAGCATCTAAAATAAGATGACAGATACGCTAAATGCAAAACTTGGCGAATTCGAACTTGATTTGTGTGGTAAATTTTACATTTAAAGGCAATTAGTGGCTCAAAAACTGGTCTTAATAGGGGCTTCTACAGGCAGGCGCGTCATATAAAAACTATTAAAGATATCACCCTAAATGGTGCGATGGTCGTCATAGCTCAGCATATGAACAAGATGTTTATAAACTCATTTGTCACGCAAATGGGCAGGGAGTGCACATAAATGTTGAAATTTTCTAAGCGAGAAAGACAAATTTAAGAGAAAATATCGTCTCATATCTGCAGATCAAAATTTGAAATTTTCAGCGACTTTGCCAGTTAGTGCAAAGCCACAACCTGAGATAAAAACGATATATACGCCAAATGTCGATGTGCTTTTTAACCCAGGCACGCAGATCGCTAAAAATGTAAATTTACTTTGCGATCTCGCTAACTGGCATCGGCGATGATGGCGCAGCTGGGCTTGATAAGCTCTGCACAAAGCAGGTGCAAAATGCATAGCTGAAAACGAAGAGAGCGCGATAGTTTATGGCATGCCAAAAGCGTGCTAAAGAGCTAAATCAAATTTAAAAATCGTTAAATTTAATGATGATAAGAAAAGAGCTTTGAGGTAAATGCTTTTTAACAAAGTGGATAAACAAAGCGAAGTTTTTAGAGGCAAAAGCACCAAGCGATATGGATGGATTTAACGAATTTGATGAGCACCATAAAGAGCGCTTTGCGGGGTCGATCTAGAGCCAAAGTGATCATCAGCGCAAAGAGTTAGTATATTTGCTATCGCCAGATAGCTAAAAGATCTAGTTTCGATGATAAGATTGACACGCTGCTTAGGGCAAGATCTTTTGACTCGAATACCGTAAACGAGACATATTTTTATAGAGAGCTAGCACAGCTCAAAGACGTGATCTACTACGCAAAAGAGCTTTCGAGGCGAATTTTATGCGCGCCTTGCTCAAACTGGCGATGAGACCTATTCGCTTGCGATGCTTGCCATAATTTGGTCTCAGACAAAGTGATATCCAACTAACTGGCATCGACATAAACTCAGAAGCCATACAAGCTTGTGAGCGTCGGAAGCTATGGCGAGAGGAGCTTACATAGGCTAAGCGAGTTTCAAAAAGGAGAGATTTTTACAGATGACAAATTTTTCATCAAAAGATATGCCAAGGTGTGAGTTTGAAATTTAAACGTTTTTGACGATGCGATGTTTAATCTCGGTAAACGTGACATCGTCCTTTCAAGAAATAGATGATATATTTTGACGACGACGTTTAGGCTAAAATGCGTTGAGAGGCTGCATAGATGCTTGAAAACCAGAGGGCAGGCTCTGCCGCAGGACACGCTGATCTTGTGCCATACACCCGCTTACACAAAGCGTTTTTCAAACGGAGCTACATATTACGAGCGCATGCTAAGGGTTAATCTGAACCTGTGCCGCTTTTGCCCTTAGAAAGCTTTTTATCAATTTTTAGCTAAAATCCCACAAGCTACGAAGGATAAAAATGAAAGACAATCTACTTGAATTAACTCAAGATATCGCTTCAGCTGATATCGAAGATTCTATATATAGCTATCTTGACTACTCTATGAGCGTCATCGTCGGACGTGCTTTGCCTGACGCCAGAGACGGACTAAAGCCAGTTCATAGAAGAATTTTATACGCTATGGATAACCTCGGCGTTGGCAGCAGAAGTGCTTATATGAAGTCAGCTCGTATCGTCGGTGAAGTCATCGGTAAGTACCACCCACACGGCGACATAGCGGTTTATGACGCACTTGTTCGTATGGCTCAGAAATTTTTCTATGCGTTATCCAGTCGTTGATGGACAAGGAAACCTTTGGCTCGATTGATGCAGACAGCGCGGCTGCGATGCGTTATACAGAAGCTAGAATGACTATGCTTACTGAAGAGCTTTTAAAAGATATCGACAAAGACACGGTTGATTTTTGTACCAAACTACGATGATAGAGAGGTTGAGCCAGACGTATGCCTAGCCGTGTGCCAATTTATTATTAAACGGCTCAAGCGGTATTGCTGTCGGTATGGCGACAAACATCCCACCACAGCCTTGATGAGCTAATAGGACGGTCTTTTGCTACTTCTGAAAAACAAAGAGGCGACACTTGAAGAGGTGATGGAATTTATAAAAGGTCCAGACTTCCCAACTGGCGGTATCATCTTTGCTAAAAAGGCATCATAGAGGCCTACCGCACTAGGTCGTGGTAGGGTCAAACCAAGAGCCAAAACTCACATAGAAAAAAAGCCAAACAAAGATGTCATAGTAATCGACGAGCTACCTTATCAAACAATAAAGCAAGGCTCATCGAGCAGATCGCTGAGCTTGTAAAAGATAAGCAGATAGATGGTATCAGCGAGGTTAGAGATGAGTCTGATAAAGACGGCATCCGCGTAGTCATCGAGCCAAAACGCGACGCTATGAGCGACATCAGTGCTAAAATAATCTCTTTAAATCAACCACGATGGAGAGCACTTTTTGGCGTTATTATGCTTTGCTATTAATAACAAAGAGCCAAAGGTATTTAATCTTATTGAACTACTTAAGCTATTTCTTTAAATCACAGAAAACCGTTATCATCTAGAAGGACGATATTTGAGCTTGAAAAAGCACGCGCAAGAGCCCATATCTTAGAGGGTCTAAAGATCGCACTTGATAACATCGACGAGGTGATCGAGCTTATTAGAAATAGTGCCGATACGGCGGTTGCTAGAGAAGGCTTGATGAGTGCCGTTAACTCCTCTCAGAGCTTCCAAGCAAACGCTATCCTTGATATGCGTCTAGCAAGCTCACAGCAGAGAGAGAAAACCAGAGGCCGAGCTAGCTCGAGCTTATGGCTGAGATCGCAAGACTCGATGAAATTTCTAAAGAGCGAGACATTGTTTGAAAATTTGATCAAAGAAGAGTCTTTGAGATCAAAATAATGAAGTACCAAGAGTTACTGAGATCGTTGATGACTACGATGATATCGACATCGAAGATCTTATACCAATGAAAATATGGTCGTAACCATAACTCACCGCGGCTACATCGAGCGTGTGCCAAGCAAAGCAGTACGAGAAGCAAAACGCGGTGGCAAGGGCAAAGTAGCGGTCACGACATACGATGATGACTTTATAGAGAGCTTTTTACTTCAAATACCCACGACACGCTCTATGTTTGTGACAGACCGCGGACAGCCTCTACTGGCTAAAAGTCTATAAGATCCCAGAGGGAAGCTGCACGGCAAAGGCAAGGCAGTTGTAGAAATTTTGATCCAGTTGCAGCCTGATGAGAAGATCAAAGCGACTCATACCCAACGACTGACTTTGATGAGAGCAAATCGCTAGCATTCTTCACTCAAAAACGGCATCGTAAAACGCACAAATGGCGGAGTTTAAAAACATCCGCTCAGTTGGTGTAAGAGCGATCAGCCTCGATGAGAACGACGAGCTAGGTAACTGCAGCTCATCGCTCAAACATACGATGATATGCCAGTAACTGACCCTGAAAATGAGCTATGCTGAGAGCAGAGGTGCTTGAAGTTGAAGAGCTTCAAAATGAGATCGACGAAGATAGTGCAACGCCGAAGAGGACGCAAACTCAGGCGATGAGACAATGCTGTTTGTCGTTACTAAAAAAAGGGTATCGTGTCTTAAATTTAAGATCAGCAAGGTTCGCCAAATGGGGAAGAACTGCACGCGGCGTAACTGGTATCACCCTGAAAGAGCCGTGCGACGAGGTCGTAGGCGCAGCAGTCATCGAAAGCAGTCGATCACAGAGCTCTAAGCATATCTCAAAAGGTATCGGTAAGCGCACAACCGCTGATGAGTACCGCCGGACAAAACCGCGGCGGCAAAGGCGTCATCTGCATGAAACTAACAAGCAGAAAGCGAGGCGATCTAGTGGGCGTTGTGATGGTTGATGAAGAGCAAGATCTCATGGCTCTAACATCAAGCTGGCAAGATGATAAGAGTTGATATGCAAAGCATCCGCAAAGCAGGACGTAACACAAGCGGCGTGATCGTCGTAAACGTCGATGGCGATGATGTTGAAGTATCGCAAGATGCCCCAAGGCAGATGATGGCGAAGATGAGGAAGAAGCACCAAGCGAGATATGGGGCTTTTGAATGAAAATTTTCTGTTACAATTTTAAATAAAAAGCATAAAAAGGTTGTTTATGAAGCGCTAGTACTTTTATCTTTTGCTTTGATGGTGCGCTATTTTTGGCGGCTGCTCATTTAATGGCTTTATGGGCGAGCCAACTAGCACGTCAAACCGCAACGTAGTCATCCAAAAGGTCGATAAAGACGATCTTAGAGAGGTGATGAAAAAAGAGAAGATGATATATGATAGTGCCCCAAGAGAGACCACTTTTTAGAGCCACAGGCGAGGGCATAGCCCGCTACCCAGTGCTCTCATACGCTCAGTCGGTTACGTTGCAAAAAGAGCGGCGATGGCTGATGCTTATTCTCAGCTTGCAGGCAAGCTTTATGGCGTAAAGATCAACGCTGAAGACACCGTAAGAGATGCGATGCTAAACGACTCATCTATCACTTCAAAGGTTCAAGGTCTTGTCAAAAACGCAGCGATCGTGAAATGAAATTTCAAAGACGGGCTTATAAGGTAAATATGGAGCTTAAGATAGACTGAAGATAAGTGGCGAGAAGTCTTTTCTTTACTAACGATACTTTTTAAATTTCGCCTTTTGCTCGGGAGGTTTATCTTCTGGGCCGAAGGTCGATACGAAAATCAAAATAGTTGCCTTTTGAGGAAATTTTCATTTTTCAAAGGCGATGACTCTAATCACCAATCCAAAACCAAGATTCCTTTTGCATAGATAGACGCTTTTAAAGATGAAAACACCACAACTCTTGGCTTTTTAATGCATACCAAAGATGAAAATTTTTGACCGCTGTGCTTTTAAAAAGTGATGATCATGAGCTAAATGTCAAAAACTGCAGCGGAGTCACAAATGCTTCATCTGAGTAATTACCAGTTAGATTTATGGTGATTTCAGGCCAAAATCCGCTATCATCGGCACACTTCAACAAAAAGAGGGTCAAATGAATATCGTCAGTAGTAGAAGACGACATCAATATGCGAAAGTCGCTTGAGATCGCACTCGGCGAGTACGACGAGCTAAAACATCAAGAGCTACAAGAGCGCAGTTGAAGCTCTAGCTAAGCGACGACGACTGATCTAATCATCACCGACATAAACATGCCAAAAGATGGACGGACTTGAGTTCATTAAAGAGTCTAAACGGCAAATTGACGTCATCTAATGACTGTAAACGCGACGACTTAACAAAGGCGATCGAGAGCGTTAGGCTTGGCGTGAAGGACTTTTTAACCAAAGCCATTTGACGTCTCAACGCTATATGAAGCGATAAAAAGGTAGAGGCGCTAAAGCAAAAGACTCCAAAAAGCATAAAAAGTTGAAAACTAAGCGAAAATAACGGCTTTTTAGCCACTCTCAAAGGCACTTGAAGCACGCTAAAATATCGCGCTGAGCTGCAGAACAGACGCCTCAATAATGCTAGTGGCGAAAGCGGCGTTGGCAAGGGAGGTCCTTTGCTAAATTTATCCACGCAAACTCACCAAGAAAAAGATGCAGCATTTATCGCTTTTAAATATGGCTGCGATCCCGACCTGATAGAAAGTGAGCTTTTTGGCTTTGAAAAGGGCGCTTTACTGACGCAGCGACCACCAAGGGCAGTTTGAGCTGGCAAAATGGCGGAACGCTATTTTCTCAGATGAGATCGGCGAGGATGCCTATAATTTACAGCCAAAAGTTGCTTCTGTGCGCTTCAAGAGCGCGAGATATCGAAGGCTTTGGCGCCACAAAGAGCGAAAGATAGACGCGTTCGCATCATCTGCGCTACAAATGCAAATTTAGAGCTTTGCGATGAAAGACGGGCAGTTTAGAGAGGATCTTTTCTACCGCCTAAACACGATCCCACTTTTCATCCCGCCACTTCGCGAGCGAAAAGATGAAAATTACTCCTATCGCGCAAGATGCTTTTGGAAATGCCGCAAAGAGTATGCGCTTTGAGGCTGCACTCTCAAAAGCAGCCAAAGAGGACTTTTGGCTATGATCTATCCGGGCAACATAAGAGAGCTCATCTCGGTCGCAGCGCGCAGCGATACTAAGCGAGGGCGATGAAATTCCTGCCAAAAAGATCTATTTTTGCAGGCAGAAGTAAAAATAGGTGACTAAGTTTTTGGCTAGTAAAAATTATGCAAATTAAGAAAAATTAAAAAGAAACCAAGGAGAGCAGATGAGAAACGAACGTAGCGGTCGTTGGTGCTACTGGAGCGGTCGGCGAAGAGCTTTTTAGAGTTATGGAGGAGGTTGATTTCCCAGTTGGTGAGCTTTTTGCCACTGCGGCGCAAAAGAGCGTTGGCATGGAGGATCGAACTGCGGGCAAACACTACAAGTAAAAGAGCTAACTGAGAGAAAGTTTTGTAGCGAGCACGAGATCGATATCGCATTTTTAGTGCAGGCGGCCTCAGTTTCAGAGAAATTGCCAATTTGCAGCCGACAGCGGCGCAGTAGTCATCGATAACACCAGCCATTTTAGGATGGATAAAGATATCCTGCTAATCGTGCCTGAGTGCAACCGCAAGTGACATTGCTATGTGGAAAAACCGCGGCATCATCGCGAATCCAAAACTGCTCAACCATCCAAATGGTGCAAATTTAAAAGCCCACTAAATGACGCTTTTGGCATCAACAGGGTCGATGTTTCACCCACGCCAAAGCAGCAGTGGCGCTGGCAAAGAGGGCATGGAGGAGCTTGTTGTTCAGATGCAAAAGTTTTTGAGTAAACTTGATGAGCGAGCTAAAGGTCTTTGCGCACCGCCTGCAGCGCTAAACGTGATCCCCACATCGACGTCTTTTGGACAAGTGACTGTACAAAAGAAGAGATGAAAATGGTCAATGAAACGCAATATCCTTCACTAAAGATATCGAAGTGAGCGCGACTTGCGTGCGTGTGCCAGTGCTTAGAAGCCACTCTGAAGCGATCACATATCCACTTTTGACAAAGACGTGAGCGCAGATGCGGCAAGAGAGGTTTTAAGCGAAGCCCCAAGCGTCGTCGTAGTCGATAATCCAGCTAAAAGAGTATCCGATGCCTACTATCTCAAGCGATACAAACGAGACTTACGTTGGCAGGATCAGGGGTTGATAACTTTAGATCGCAAATGTGCCCACCTGGTGCAGTCCGATCAGATCCGTTGGAGCTGCGACAAATGCCGCTTTCAGGATCGCGCAAAAATGGATACATTGGATGCAGGAGCCGTTAATCGCCTAAAGGCTAGAAAGGGATCAAAGCTTCGCTAAATTGCTCGCAGCTCGCTCGAGTAGATCTTGTAAAAGATGGCAGCTGAAGCTCGTTTTCTAAGCGCAGTTTATTGCGCATAAAAAGTGTCTGCCTACAGTCCTCTATCCTGCCACCAAGCGGGCAGGCACTGAGGTGAAAGCCATGCGACTGCAGTTTTCTTTATCATTTACTGCGTTCGACATTACTGGCAAACGACATCTTTTGGCTCTTTTGGCAAGAGCTTCATCTGTCAGCAGCTGGCGATATCACTAGTCCTGCGGCCTTTAGAGTCGCCAGCAGGCGCCCAACGATAACTGGGTTTGCAGGCGATGCTGCCCGCTATAAATTCGCTTTGTAACCTTCTCATTTTCCGTGCTTTAGCACACAAAAGCGCGTGTATCGCGGTTGACGTGTGATGCCAACTTGCATGATCGTCCTGTAGATACTTTTCGTGATTGAGTGCCGATTTGCCTGTCCAAAGACAGCCAGCTAAAGGCCCGGCACTTACGGGCCCTTTGCCAGCTGTCAAAACTGCCGACTCACGCTCTCTCGCCGACCGCGGTGAAAGCGCTTTTGGATCGGGAATTTCTTGTAGCTCATCGATGATCAGCAAATCGCAAGAGTCTGCGCGTAGCTGATGTAGCTCTCATGAGTTTAGTATGAGATCATCCCCGCCAAGCACGTATTTGCCCGTGCGAGCGCCGTTTGCGTCGTGGTCGCCTGCCTGCTGGACTTATGCTATCGTCCAAAGCACATTTGTGCTACGCTTTACAGCCTCAGTGCCATGCTCTGCCGCCAGCCTTTGGCCACGCCCATATGGCGCGTGCTGTGGGAAGCCTGGCGTGGTCCGCGGGCATAGTGCCTCGCATGTCAGCCAAGCCGCGTACCAGCGCCGCCAACTGCGCATGAGCCTTGCAGTAGCAGTCTCTAGTAAATGCATTGCCACTGGGTGAGCGGCCACTTTTGCGAAGCGAGAAAGAGGTTCCATAACGCTCCGCACGCCAGCAAATGCGCTGATAAACGCACCAAAGCACTGTAGATCAGCTTGTGGGCTCATATCTTTGTATGAACAGACCTGCAATCGCGTCTGTTTTCTACTTTGTTTCTGTCAACCGCTGCGACATCGTAGCCTTGTTTTAGCGAAAACCATCTGACTATGCACTGCTTTTGCCAGTAGCGCTCAAGATTGCTATTCGACCCTCGCTTTTCGTACACAGCCAGCTTTGGCTTCGCCGTCATCAACCATCACGCTGCTCGGGCCATAGTGTATTGCTCTGAGGGCTGGCGCGTTTTGTCTGGATTTCGCAGATCATTTTGATGCCGTGCTTTGCCAGCTTTAAAGCACCTTTGCCCATCCTGGATCTATGCGCACCGCACGTCGCTCTTTGCCTACTTTTATCACTTCGCCGTCGAGGAAGAGCTCGCCATCGCCCATCAGTGACGATGTAGCTCTGCCTTGTTTTGCTGTGCGCATGGGACGATGGCACGCCTCACATTTTGCCGCGAAAGCTCGCATATAGATACTTCACCAGCCAGTTAAATTGACAGTCTCTTTTAGCTCGACTCTTGGCGCATCGGCGATCTTTGCAACCTGATAATTTTTCATTTTAGTTCTCGTGTGTGTTGTAATCTTTTATTTACAACCGATGAGTCGAAGTATAGTGATTTTTGTTGTAATGTCAGAGTTAGTTATCAGTAATTTATCAAAAATTTGTATATTTATGTGCTAAAATTTACGAAAAAATTCTAAGATGCGGCTAAAAGAGGCCAAATTTCAAAGAAGGATAATGATGCACAGAACAAGAGGTTCTTAGAAATTCATTTTTCTAATTTTCACGTTTATGATAGTTGAGGCTGCTTGGCTTTTGTTTCAAACTCGCTTGCGCTATTAGCGACGCACTTCGACATGTTCCTCAGACGCTGCCGCGCCTATTTTGTCACCAATGGCGTTTAAAACGAGCCAGAGATAGAGGCTAAAACGATGCTTTTTGTTAGTATTTTTGGGGCTTGTGTAACGGTCGTGGCTATTTATATGCATAAAAAGTGCTGGATACAAAAAGAGAATTTAAAATACGGTGCGTTTGCCTGGTAATGTGCTTGGCGATACGCTTGGTTTCAGTTGGCGTCACCACAGGCGCTTCTTGTGATGAAATTTAACTTCACGCAGGCCGGGATAGTATCGCAAGTATCTTTGTCTCTGCTACCATCATAAAAGTGGCGCTAGCTTACAAAAGATAGCTTCAATATCTCTGATCGAAGCCAGCCGCTTGCTTTCTGACATGGATGAAATTTTAGCGTTATAGCGGGCGCAGATGGCGTTAAAATCGCATGACCCGTGTGGTATATTCAAACGAGCAATGCCGGGTACAAACGCGCTCATAGCTTTACGTAGTGGTGGATGAGTGCGCTGCTGCGGCTGAAATTTCAAAGACGATAAAGCGCATCGAGCACGAGCTTCCCCACGCAGGTACCGGCCATGCGTCACGCTTCAGCTTGAGTGAGCGAGCCTTGGACACAAAGATGATCTCATCTGCGAGCTTAAAAAGCGAGCATAAAGACGAGCACTTTGGCATCATCATCACTGCATTGATGCAAAAGGTTTAAATTCACGTTTCGCATAAAATGAACATCTTAGTAGTCGTGGCTATGGGTTTGTTTTCAGTTTTTATGGGCAGCAGTGCCAGGTTTCCGACGCGGTAAATTTTGCAGTAGTTTTGATCTGTGCCTTCTCATTTTAGTGAAAAAAAAAGGATTAAGTATATCGTTTTGTTGCTGGCGTTAAATTCTGGTTTGTATTTTAATGCCATAGATGCTCCGTTTGAACAACCAGGAGCTTTGACTTATCATGCCAGTGCTTGCAACTGGGACATGTTATGTTTTGTGTGCTTTAGTTTATGCTTCTTGCGGTTTCTTTATTTTTTTTGCTACGGCTTGCTAATCTATTTTTATGGCCCGCTTGGCGTTGTGCTCTATGATCTGCGTAAAATTTGGCAGAGCTAAATTTGAGCCTAAATTAAAACCCCATTGACCTAGCAAAACTCATTTTTGATTTCAACTTTAATTCAGATTTTTTTTATAAAATCGCCTAAAATTTAACCATAGGATTTCGCATGAAAAACATTAGGCCTCCTTAGCATCATCGCCCACATCGACCACGGCAGCACGCTTGCTGACTGGCTTCATCTCAAGAGTGTGGTTTAGACCGTGAGATGAGCCTGCAGATCGCTGGACACGATGGACATCGAAAAGAGCGTGGCATCACGATCAAAGCCCAGTCCGCCCAAACTACGCATCAACCGGGCAAAATTTTGTTCTAAATTTGACAGACACCCCAGGACACGTCGATTTGAAGCACGAGGCAGTCGCATTTGGTTGAAGCTGCGAGGGCGCGCGCCGTTTGTCGTGATGCTAGCCAGGGCGTGGAGGCGCAAACCATCGCAAAACGTCTATATCGCACTTGAAAACAAACCTAGAGATCATCCCAGTCATCAAACAAGATCGACTTACCAGCGCTGACCCTGCTAGGGTAAAAGACGATCGAGCACATCATCGGACTTGACTGCTCAGGAGCGATCAGCGAGAGCGCACAGTGTTGCATAAAAGAGCTTGTAGCGCGATCACGAGGATCCCTGCGCTAAATGGTGATGCAAGGTTTCACAAAGGCGGCTAATCTACGATAGTTGGTTTGACAACTACCTGGTGCGCTTTTGTTTGTGTGCTTATGATGGTGGAAATTTCAAAAATGACGAAATTTGCCGCGGGAACAGGCAAAAAGCGCATATCGTGCTTGATCTGCATTCAATCCGATCGCGCCCTTATCAAGACAAAGAGTCTTGCAGCTGGCGAGGTTGGTACTGTTGTGTTTTAGGACCCTAAAAGAAGGGATGTAAGTTGGAGACATGGATAACGCAGCCAAGAAATCCCTAAAAGAGCCAGTTGGCGGCTTTGAGGAGGGCTGTCATTTGTTTTTATGGGGCTTTAATCTAATAGAACTGATGGGGCTCAAAGATCTGCGTGACGCGTTGATAAAGTTAAAGCTAAACACAGCTCCATTAGCTACGAGCCAGAAACCTCGGTGGCGCTTTGATTTGGCTTTAGGGTTGGCTTTCTTTTAGGTCTCTTGGCATGGAGGTCGTCAGCAGAAAGCAGAGCGAATTTGACCTAGATCCATCGCCGCCACAGCGCTGACTGTGACTTAAGTGAAGTCATCCAAACCGTTGATGGGCTAAATTTAAAACCAAACCCAAGCCAGTTGCCGCCTAAATAAAATAGACCTGATCCCTGAGCCATACGTGAAAGCTACTATCATCACGCCAAGCGAGTTTTTAACAACATCATCACGCTCTTAAACAACCGCCGCGGCATACAAAAGAGGATGGACTACATCACGACCGAATCATGTTTTACCTGAGTATGACATACCGATGAACGAGATCAGATGGACTTTACGATAAGCTTTTCAGTCAAGCACCAAAGGCTACGCGAGCTTTGACCACGAGCCCAGCGACCACCGCGTGGGTGATCTAGTGAAACTTGATGCCGCTGGCCGGCGAGAGACGGTCGTACGATGCAGTTTCTATCATCGTGCCTGAGAGCAAGCAGACAAAGGGCAGGGAATTTTGTACATGAAAGAGATCGTGCCAGCGTCAGCCTTTGAGGTGGGCGATGCTGTCAGCATCGGCATGTAAATCAGCAGCTCCGTGAAACCGTAAAACTAATGGGTAAATGTCACAGCGGCAAGCATGGCGGTAGATACTAAGAGAAAGTTGCTGAAAAAGCAAAAGCAGGAAGAAAGCGTATGGAAGGCGATAGGAAAGGCAATTTATTGCAGGAGTGTTTATTTATCCCAAAAAAGAGACCAGCATTTATCTTTTAGGTCCTTGAAAGAGTTAGTGAAATTTTGGTCGATGAACTGATGTGTCTCCATCCTGCACCTGTACCCCGCCGTCACAACTTTCAAAACTATCACAGAAAATATTTTATTCTATTGCGATATATCCGCATTTGGGAGCTCGTTTGATAGGTTTTGATTAAAATTTGGCATATAAATTTGCAAAAAGGAGTGTTATGCGCTGTTTGTGAAAATTTCATATATAAAAGAGGGTGAGCAGCCCGGCAGAGCAAAAAGAGAAGTAGATGATAAAGGAGTTACAAAAGAAATAAGGAAATTTTAGGTAGAAGGTTTCAAAATACCGTGTTGCCGCTATCGATGATCGATACGAACAACTACGGCATCGCAGGCGAGAGCGTGAAAATTGCAGCTGCAAAACAAAAGAGCAAGAAGTTAAATGCTAAGAGCGACATTATTAGCAATTTTGCAGCTGTCTTTCTAACTACGTAAACAGTTTTGGTCTATCAAAGGAGGGGCATAGATTTAAAAGTAAAAGTGCAAGTATAAGAAGCAAGATAAGACCTATTTTGAAGAGGTTATGAGGATCCCAGCTGACTGCAGCGGGCCAGGCAGGCAGGGGCGATGGCGTCTTTTATAAATGGCGCGTCAAGTATAGAAGTTGACGGCGATAAACTGCCGCTTAGAAAATATGATCGACATAAATGTCGGGCTAAAGAAGGTCTATTATAGGATCGTGATGCGAAGCAGCGCAAGGTCGATTTATTACACAAGAGAAGATGGGTAGCGCGTAGTCTTTAACCTTCCAAACCCACGCCTTGAAGTGCTCTTTATATGTTTTAAAACGTGAGCTAAATTCGCGTGGCATCGTTGTTTGATACTCAAACATCGCCTTATACATATAGGCTTGATTTTAGATTTGACGAGCTTAGAGGCACCTTACCAAGCAGGCTCTGAAACTTTAAACGGACATCTATATGGCGAGCTTTGTGTCAGATATAAATTTCAAAAAACGAATTCCTATCTCGACTAGGGACACCACGGAGGAGCTTGAGGCGTCAAAAAGGCGGTCAGTTTGACTTCTTTATCGCGCTTTTAGTCAAGTAAGCTGCCATAAAGTGGCTACGATCACTAAACTTTGAAAGGAAAAAGGAGTAATTCTAAATTTCTAGCTATCTTTGACCTCAACCTATTTGAGCGGCTGCGCGCCTACTCAGACGGTGCTTGCGTTTGATCCCCTTATAAGGCTATCGTTTCAAATCAACAAAACAGTGGTTTGAGGGTCTATATATGCGGTGCATGAGCAGTCGCAAAACAAAAAGCACTATCGCAACTAGTAAATCCGATGGCAGAGGCATCAGCAGGCGTCGTGCTTCAAAACGATCCGCGACTATTTAGCGACTTTAAAAGAGAGAGCTTGCAGCATCGGCGCAATGTAAAGTCAGCGGTATGGGTGGTGTCGTGGTTGAAGTTTAGCAAACGAATCTTGAAGAAAATAAAGCAGCGGATAGCGACAAATAATAAAGGGCAAGTGATAAAGATCACCTTTTAAAATCCAAAAAGGCGATCAAAGTATCATCAAAATATTCAAAACAATCAAACCAAATTTGAGCTAGTTCGCACTGGCGGAGCATTTTGTCACGCCCTAAGTCACAGACATCATCAACGACGCTGTTAAGCGCCTGGGCGGATCGCTATCTTAAATAGCTGATGTTTTGCGCGTTTTGCAGAAGCTTTACGCTAAAGACACATTTGTAAACCTGCTCGGTAAATTTTGGGTGAGAAAGCTCAAGCCCCTTGGTAAGAGAGCTAGAGGGTTTAAAATTTATAGCTTCTACGGCTACCTGATCAAAGAGCTCATCCACCAAAATTGCTAAATGCACGGACTTTATCTATAAAAATTTAGCCAAATTTGCATTTAAGAAATTTGCCAGTAATTTAACTTTCCAGAGCAAATTTACGCCCTGCTGATAGACGATAGAGTGCATATCGGCTACTCGCACACGGCTATTATTTTGGCAAATGAGCTAAAGTTAAAACCCGAACCGCATTTTCACGCCCTGCATGCGACAAGCAGTGTCGGCCAAGAAGCGGCAAGGATCTTAAATTTAGACAAAACAATCCAAGAAATTTTAAAATCTTAAAAGATCACCGCACCAGTTATCTTAGTCGTGATGACATCGCAAACCACTGGCACAAATGATACTAGAAGCTAGAGAGGATACACTCAGCAGGCATTGATGTGCTTTGCGCTTGTTTTAGCAGATGCTAGAAAACTAAGCTTATATGAAATTTAGCTTCTGAAATTTCACACCCAAAATCAGGGCCAATAGCGCACATCATAAAAAAAATTTGCGTTGATATAAACATAAAATTTATTACAAAAGGATTTGTTTTATGAAAAAAAAGTAGCAAACAAGATAGCACCCATCATCAGAAAAAGCTTTAGCGTCTCCAGTTTATGCGGTTTTCAACGGTGAATTAATAAATACCAAGGAGAGGATCACATCCAGCAAAGGAGTTCAGAAGACTTCCATCTTCAAAGTCGTAGTTTTAGTATGAATGCATTTTTAGCATAAGCTTGCAGCCAGTTCAAAATTTTGTTAGTTACATCGAGGCGCATCCACAAATTTTGGATGACAAAGAGGCCGCAGGGTGCGCTAATGGATGCAGCGCAGGTTACTGATTTTTCTGAGTTTTGGCTTTAGTTATGCGGCTGATGGTGCTGCTTTATAAATCGTCGCCGATGGCAAAGATCGTACCGGCGGTTTTTGACAGAGAAAAACCATGATGCAAGGGTTAAGGCTGGTACAAAGGACGCGTTGCAAAGAGGGTATCATCTTTTTTCAGCTCCA